>OGPS01000009.1_pt1 | contig 210021 bp, 170 predicted proteins | sample 1552931 | NCBI WGS metagenome assembly OGPS01 (sample SAMEA2580252, study PRJEB22360) | human gut metagenome | biome: human gut; feature: human-associated habitat; material: faeces | place: Denmark | collected 2008/2010 | reverse complement strand
TGTTGCTCAGGTACTTAAAAAAAATATTTTATAATAGTGTTGCGGAATTAAGGAAGATTTTTTATGTTTCCCGTCGCGGAACCGTATGTTTTCCGTTTGGGAACCCTACGTTTCTGCGACGGGAAACATAGGGTTTGCGGTAGGAAAACGTAGAAAACGAACAAGGAAAATAGCAAGAATATGCAGGTAATTTTCAATTTAAGGATAATGACGTGTCAAAAAGCTTTCCGGAATGCGGTAAAAACCAGCCCTCTGTTATAAAGAAATGAGGTTTTGTGGCAGATTGTTGTTTTTTATTTGATATAAGTGTGATATTGTGAGATATTTTCAATATATTTGCGCACGAAGTTATAAAAGATTGTTCAGATGATTTACGACATGGAAATGCAGAAGACGTTCTATGCGTCGTATGCAGAAAAAGTAGAAAAGGCCCGTAAGAAACTGGGGCGTGCCATGACTTTGGCTGAAAAAATATTGTATGCACATTTATACGACGAAAACACGGTAGCTGCTTTCCGTCGGGGGGAAGAGTATGTTAACTTCCGTCCGGACCGCGTAGCCATGCAGGATGCGACGGCCCAGATGGCGCTGTTGCAGTTTATGAATGCGGGAAAATCCGTTTCAGCTGTTCCTGCTACCGTACATTGTGACCATTTGATTCAAGCATATAAAGGAGTGGAAGAGGATTTGCCTTCTGCTTGCACTACTAATAAAGAGGTATACGATTTCCTGAAAAGTGTGGCTTCGAAGTACGGCATCGGCTTCTGGAAACCGGGAGCAGGTATCATTCATCAGGTTGTACTTGAGAACTATGCGTTTCCGGGTGGCATGATGGTGGGAACCGATTCACACACACCGAATGCCGGTGGATTGGGCATGATTGCCATTGGCGTGGGCGGTGCTGACGCAGTGGACGTGATGACCGGCATGGAATGGGAACTGAAGATGCCGAAACTGATTGGGGTGAAGCTGACCGGTGCGTTGAACGGATGGGCTTCGCCAAAAGATGTGATTTTGAAACTGGCAGGTATTCTCACCGTGAAGGGAGGAACGAATGCCATTATTGAATATTTCGGGGAGGGAACCCGCTCGTTGTCTGCTACCGGCAAGGCTACTATCTGTAACATGGGAGCTGAGGTGGGAGCTACGACTTCTGTTTTCCCTTACGATGAGGAGATGAAGCGCTACCTCTGTGCTACCGGACGTGAGTATATTGCCGAACTGGCTGAGGTTAATGCGGCCGATTTGCGGGCAGATGCGGAAGTGGTACAGCAGCCGGAAAAGTATTACGACCGTTTGATTGAAATCGACCTTTCTGCACTGGAACCGTATGTGAACGGACCGTTTACGCCCGATGCAGCTTGTCCGGTATCGGAATTTGCTGCCCGTGTGAAGAAGGAAGGGTTCCCGCAGAAGATGGAAGTGGGATTGATTGGTTCTTGTACCAACTCTTCTTATCAGGATTTGAGTCGTGCAGCTTCGGTAGCCCGTCAGGTAAAGGCAAAAGGTTTGAAGATGCAGGCTTCGTTGATTATCAATCCGGGTTCGGAACAGGTATATTGTACGGCTCAGCGCGACGGCATGATTGAGGATTTGAAGAGCATCGGCGGTGTGGTGATGACCAATGCCTGCGGTCCTTGTATCGGACAATGGAAGCGTGTGACCGACGATCCGCTTCGGGCTAATTCTATCGTGACTTCGTTCAACCGTAACTTTGCCAAGCGTGCCGATGGCAATCCGAACACACATGCGTTCATTGCTTCACCAGAAATGGCTGTGGCGTTTGCCATTGCGGGCGACCTGTGCTTTAATCCGCTGACGGATACCCTGAAGAATGAGAAGGGAGAAGAGGTCAGACTTGATCCGCCGACAGGGGAAACACTGCCACAGAAAGGATTTACAGTAGATGACAATGGCTATGTGGCTCCTTCGGCCAACGGAGGAAAGGTGGAAGTGACCATTCAGCCGGACTCACAGCGCTTGCAGAAGCTGGAACCGTTTGCTGCATGGAATGGAGAAGACTTCATGGAACTTCCGCTGTTGATTAAGACGCAGGGAAAATGTACTACCGACCACATCTCTATGGCTGGACCGTGGTTGCGCTTCCGCGGACACCTGGAAAATATTTCCGATAATATGTTGATGGGGGCTGTCAATGCATTCAACGGTAAGACTAACTGCGTATGGAATCAGCTGACTGGCGAGTATGAAGCCGTTTCGGCAGTGGCCAAGCAGTACAAGGCAAAGGGCATGGGCTCTATCGTAGTGGCAGAAGAAAATTATGGAGAGGGTTCCAGCCGCGAACATGCTGCCATGGAACCGCGCTTTCTGAACGTACGGGTAATCCTGGCCAAGAGCTTTGCCCGTATTCATGAAACAAACTTGAAGAAACAGGGTATGCTGGCACTGACTTTTGCCGACAAGAATGATTACGACAAGGTACGTGAGCACGACCGGATTTCTATCTTGGGATTGCAACGCTTTGCTCCGGGTAAACCGCTGCATGCCGTATTGACGCACGAAGACGGCACGACAGAAACATTCGAAGTGCTTCATACCTATAATGAAATGCAAATTAACTGGTTTAAGGCCGGTTCAGCCTTGAACACCTTTAAAAAATGAGAGAAATGAGCAATAAGATGTATATGCAGGACGGGAAACTGGTGGTTCCCGATCACGTAGTGATTCCTTTTATCGAAGGGGATGGAGTAGGAGCAGAAATCACTCCGGTTTGTCAGAAAATTGTCAATACAGCAGTAGAGCTGGCCTACGTTGGCAAGCGTCGCATTGAATGGAAAGAGGTGCTGGCCGGTGGAAAGGCTTTTGAGCAGACTGGTGAATGGTTGCCGGAGGCTACGCTGGAAGCATTCAAGGAATATCTGGTAGGTATTAAAGGTCCGTTGACCACTCCGGTGGGCGGTGGTATCCGTTCGCTGAATGTGGCATTGCGTCAGACGCTTGATTTGTATGTCTGCCTGCGTCCGGTACGCTGGTTCAAAGGAGTCGTTTCTCCGGTGAAAGAGCCGCACAAGGTGAACATGCACATTTTCCGCGAAAATACGGAAGACATTTATGCGGGTATCGAATGGGAACAAGGTACACCGGAAGCACAGAAGTTCTATGCTTTCCTCCGTGATGAGATGGGCGTGACCAAGGTACGTTTCCCGGAAACCTCTTCATTTGGTGTGAAACCCGTGTCAAAGGAAGGTACCCAGCGACTGGTGCGTGCAGCCATTGAATACGCGTTGCAACACGGCTTGCCGTCAGTAACACTGGTGCACAAGGGAAATATCATGAAGTTTACGGAAGGAGGTTTCAAGCGCTGGGGATACGAAGTGGCTGAAACTGAGTTCAAGGACCAGACTTTCACCATGAACGAATATGACCGCCTGAAGAAAGAGTTGGGTGAAGAGTCTGCCAAGGCTGCCGTAGCCAAAGCCATCAACGATGGAAAAGTGGTGGTGAAGGATTGCATTGCAGATGCTTTCCTGCAAAATACCCTGCTCATTCCGGAAGAATATTCGGTCATTGCTACGCTGAACCTGAACGGCGATTATGTGTCCGACCAGCTGGCAGCCATGGTGGGCGGTATCGGTATCGCACCGGGAGCCAACATCAATTACAAGAGCGGACATGCCATCTTTGAAGCGACTCATGGCACGGCACCGAATATTGCCGGAAAGAATGTGGTGAATCCGTGTTCCTTGCTGCTCTCTTCTGTCATGATGCTGGAGTACATGGGCTGGAAAGAAGCTGCCGAACTGATTGTGAATGCTTTGGAGAAAGCTTTCTCGAAAGGAGAGGCTACTCATGATTTGGCGCGTTTTATGCCGAATGGCCACGCGTTGGGCACGAATGAATTTGGACAGGAAATCATTTCTTTGCTGTAATAGTCGGAGGATTTTCTTGTCGGAGTGTTTTAATGGATAAAAAGAGAAGTTTATGAAGAAAGAATATATAGTTTACAAACTTTCCGAGTGTGCTAAGCAGGCATGCCGCATCGACAACGAACTGTTCACGAAATACAATGTAAAGCGAGGTCTGCGTAACGAAGATGGTACGGGTGTGCTCGTGGGACTGACAAAGATTGGTAATGTGGTGGGCTATGAACGTACCGACCAGGGATTGAAGGCTATTCCGGGTAAGTTGTTCTATCGCGGATACGATTTGGACGACATTGCCCATGCCTTGCTGCGCGAGAAACGTTTTGGCTTTGAGGAAGTGGCTTACCTGTTGTTGTCGGGTGAACTTCCTGACAGCGAACAACTGGCTTCGTTCAAGGAGCTCATCAATGACAACATGCCGCTGGACAAGAAGACGACCATGAACATTATCGACCTGGAAGGGCAGAACATCATGAACATCCTGGCACGTAGTGTGCTCGAAATGTACACGTTCGACCCGAATCCGGATGATATTTCACGCGACAACCTGATGCGTCAGTCTATCGAACTGATTTCAAAGTTCCCGACCATCATTGCGTATGCGTACAGCATCTACCGTCACAGCATACACGGACGTTCGCTGCACATTCGTCATCCGCACGAGAATCTGTCGCTGGCCGAAAACTTCCTTTACATGATTAAGAAAGAGTACACTCCGCTGGAAGCGCGTATGCTCGACTTGCTGCTGGTGCTTCAGGCAGAGCATGGAGGTGGTAACAACTCAACATTTACCGTACGCGTCACCAGTTCTACTCGCACGGATACGTATTCCAGCATTGCAGCCGGAATTGGTTCGTTGAAAGGTCCTTTGCACGGAGGTGCCAACATTCAGGTGGTTAAGATGTTCCATCACTTGAAAGAGGTGATTTCTGACTGGACGAATGTAGACGAAATCGATACTTATCTGACCCGCATGCTGAACAAGGAAGCCTACGATGGCAGTGGATTGATTTACGGTATCGGTCATGCGGTATACACTATTTCCGATCCGCGTGCCGTATTGCTGAAAGAACTGGCTGGTGAACTGGTGGCAGAAAAGGGATGTGAGAAAGAATTTGCCTTCCTTGAACTCCTGGAACAGCGTGCCATCGAATGCTTCAAGAAAGTGAAAGGAACCAAGAAGCAGGTTTGCTCGAATGTGGATTTCTATTCAGGCTTTATCTACGAACTGATGGGTTTGCCGCATGAAATCTATACGCCGCTGTTTGCCATGGCCCGTATTGTGGGATGGACGGCACACCGTATTGAGGAACTGAACTTCGAAGGTCGTCGCATTATCCGTCCGGCATACAAGAACGTACTGGAGGAAGTGGACTACAAGCCGATAGGAGAAAGATAAAAGTTTAAGTGATTTTATATGGAGGAAGCGACAGAAACCCGATAATGAGGTATCTGCCGCTTCTTTTCTTTTTAGGAATGTCGGCCAAATTGTGTACCTTTGCGGCGTTTTTATCGTAAAATCAGAAAATATGAATAGCTTGAAAGGTTTTTTCTATGGGATTGCCACTTCGGTAACATTTGGTTTGATACCCTTGTTTACGCTGCCTTTGATGCAGAAAGGGATGATGTTTGATTCGATTCTTTTTTATCGTTTTCTCTTTGCCACCTTTGCATTGGGTGCCATGATGAAAATAAAGAAGGAGTCATTTCGTATAGAGAGCCGTGATATTCCGATGTTTCTTTTGTTGGGACTGCTGTACACAGGATCAGCCATGTTTCTGTTCTGGGGATATGGATTTATGGGAGCCGGGGTAGCCACGACACTTCATTTTACTTATCCCGTATTTGTGACCTTGCTGATGTTGGTCTTGTTCCGTGAGAAAGCTTCCTGGGTAACGTGGGTAGCTATTCTGCTGGCAATATATGGCGTATCTGAACTTTCTTTGAAGGGAGATGAGTTGTCGGCCGATGCGACGGGAGTGATTATTGTCCTGCTTTCGGCCGTATGTTATGCCGGATACATTGTAGCAGTCAATAAATCAAGATTGCGTGACATGAGCGGACGGAAATTAGCTTTTTACGTATTTATCGTAAGTACGGTGCTGTTTGCCATAAAAGCGTTGACCAATCAGGGAATACAGCCGGTACCGGATGCAGTTTCAATCGGTAATCTGTTCTTGCTGGCAGTGGTGCCTACTGTCATTTCCAATATTACTTTGGTCTTGGCCGTACAGAATATTGGTGGAACAATGACTTCGGTATTGGGAGCCATGGAACCAGTGACGGCCGTATGTATCGGTGCCTTGATTTTTGGGGAAGAGTTTACCATGCAGGAAGGCTGGGGAATATTCCTTATCTTGGTGGCTGTTACCTTAATTGTGCTGACCCAGACCATCCAGAAAAGTTTGTCGACGGTAGTACGCAAAATTCGTCCGCGTCATGCTTGACACGGACGAACCTTGCGGTGGGAAAATCACGATTTCCCGTATAGTTTGTTGATAAGGTCGTTTCGACCGATTTTCCGCAACTCGTTGATAATGGCCTTCCGTTCCTCAGGTTTATACCAGAAGAAGAACATACGCTGGGCCAGTTTTTCACGAGGGGTCTTGGCCGAGAATACCGGTTCCAGTGTGTAGGGATGTACGCCTGTGTACCATGCTTCCGTAGAGACGGTCATGGGAGTAGGCGTAAAGTCTTGTACCTGCTCCAGATGGAAGTCCAGTTTCTTGGTGATGACCGCCAGTTCGGCCATGTCCTCTTCCGTGCAGCCAGGGTGACTGCTGATGAAGTAGGGGATAATCTGTTGCCTTAATCCCGCTTCCTTGTTGATTTTGTCAAAGATACGCTTGAACTCGTAGAACTGTTCGAACGGAGGTTTGCGCATCAGGTACAGTACTTTGTCGCTGGTATGTTCCGGAGCCACTTTCAGTCGTCCGCTTACGTGGCGTGTAATCAGTTCACGGGTATATTCCTTGGTACTCTGGTTGGTCTTTGCATCTTTGCTCTGGTGTAGAAGCAGGTCGTAACGCACTCCACTACCGATAAAACTTTTCTTGATGCCCGGCAAGCTGTCTACCGCATGGTATATCTCTAATAACGGCTGGTGGTCGGTATTCAGGTTTGGGCAGACTTTCGGGTGGATGCACGACGGACGTTTGCAGCGTCGGCAAAGAGCCGTGTCTTTTCCTCCCATCTGATACATATTGGCCGAGGGGCCTCCCAAATCACTCAGATACCCTTTGAAGTCAGGCATTTCAGCGATGGCTTTCACTTCCTTGAGAATACTTTCCTTGCTTCGGCTGACAATGAACTTTCCCTGATGGGCCGAGATGGTACAGAAAGCACATCCGCCAAAGCATCCCCGGTGGATGTTGACAGAGAACTTGATCATTTCATAAGCCGGAATCCGCTTGTTTTTGTATTTAGGATGCGGAAGACGGGTGTAAGGCAGGTCGAACGACATGTCCAGCTCTCCTTGCGTCATGGGAGGATAAGGCGGGTTGGTAACCACCGTCTGCTTTCCTACCTGCTGAAGGATGCGGGCTGCCGCATAGCGGTTGGATTCTTCCTCGATGTGCCGGAAGTTCTGTGCCTGTTTTTTCTTGTCCTTCAGGCATTCCTCATGCGAATAGAGTGTCAGGTCGCCTTGCCCGTTCGGATTTTCCGGCAGAGCGGCTACCTCTTTCTGTGAAATCAGGTAGGCTGTTTGTGGTATGTCGTGCGGCAAGTCTCCAGCATGAACTTCTCCTTCTACTTCAAGCAAGCGCTCGCTCAGTTCCGTAATGGGTTTTTCTCCCATTCCGTAAATAAGCAGGTCGGCTCCAGATTCCACTAAGATGGAAGGACGTAATTTCTCTTCCCAATAGTCATAGTGCGTCAGGCGTCGGAGAGAGGCTTCGATACCGCCTAAAACCACCGGTACGTCAGGGTACAGTTTTTTCAGAATCTGCGTATAGACAATGCTGGGATATTCCGGGCGCATGTCATGGCGTCCGTCGGGCGTATAGGCATCTTCGCTTCTCAGCCGTCGGTTGGCAGTGTATTTGTTGACCATGCTGTCCATGCATCCAGCAGATACGCCGAAGAACAGTCTTGGTCTTCCCAGTTTCTTGAAGTCGCGCAGGTCATCGCGCCAGTTTGGCTGGGGGATGATGGCTACTTTCAGTCCTTTGGCTTCGAGCATTCGTCCGATGACGGCAGCACCGAAAGATGGATGGTCCACGTACGCATCTCCACTGAAGATGATGACGTCAAGTTCGTTCCATCCCCTCAGTTCAGCCTCTTTCTTGGTAGTAGGCAACCAGTCGGTCAGCTTGTATTCTTTCAAGGCGTTTCTTTAATTGTGGTTTTCTTCAGTTTCTTCTTGTTCCTCTTTCTCTTCTTTTTCTCTTTCCCATTTGATATAAAGAAGGATGAGCTGGTGTAAGCCGAACGCTTTCATGTTGTTGTGATAAATCACGTCAATGCACAGGTCGAGCAAGTCCTTGCTGTTTTCTTCCATGGACGCAATGAGCGAACGAATGTTCAGTTTTAGTTTGTCGAGCACGGTTTCGTCCACAATTCCGTTGCTGTCAATAAGCTGTTGGAAGAGCGAATATTTTTCAATAGTTTCCAGATGCTTTTCAGAAATTTCCATGCTGCGTGTGCCGGAAGCGTTGGTCTGTATGGTATACATAATATGATAATTTTAAAGTTTATGTAACAAAGGTATTTTTTTTCTGGATACGATGGCTCGTTTTCTCTCTTTTCTTTAGGGATTTTTGTGTATTTTCGGCTGGTGGAAACGCGGTGCCTGCCTTATCTTTGCCTAGCAGATATGTTTCAGACAATATACCTACAAATGGTGATTGCGGGTGTGGAAAGGATTCTCTTATTTTGCAGTGTGAATTTATGAATACGATATTTATGTGTAACAATACTACGCGAATGTATAAACCCACCGATAAGATGGGCGACTTGATTTGTGAGAATTATGCTCTTCTGCAGGTGATGAGCCGTTTTGGCATCTCATTAGGGTTTGGTGACAAGTCCGTGCAGGAAGTGTGTGACATGAATCAGGTGGATTGTAATACATTCCTGATAGTGGTTAATTTCCTGGGCGAGGAGAGCAATCATATTCACGACCATTTGCAGGGACTTTCCATTCCTGCACTGGTAGAATACCTTAAAAAGGCTCATTCCTATTTTCTGGATTTCCAGTTGCCTACCATCCGGCGGAAACTGATAGAGGCAATCGACTGTTCATCGGAGAATGAAGTCGCTTTTCTGATTGTGAAGTTTTTCGATGCATACGTGCACGAGGTACGCAAGCACATGGAATATGAGAATGAAAAGGTATTTACTTATGTGGAACATTTGCTGAAGGGAGAACGGCTGAAAGATTACAGCATCGGAGTTTTTGCCCGTCACCATGACCAGATCAATGCCAAGTTGACCGAGCTGAAAAATATCATTATCAAATATTATCCGTCGGGCGGGGATAATCAGCTGTTGAATGCTACCTTGTTCGATATATTTAGTTGTGAGGAGGATTTGGCTTCGCACAACCGGGTGGAAGACTTTATTTTCGTGCCCGCAATCATGGAGTTGGAAAAGGAGATAAAATGAAACCGCAGGAAACAATATACATTGCTGTGGCAGATACGTCGATGATTATTCGCAGCGGACTCGTGTCTGTGTTGAGGCGTCTGCCTGATTTGCCGGTACAGGTAATCGAGGTTTCTTCAGAAGAGGGCCTGAAGCATTGTATGGAGGCACATACTCCACAAATTCTGATTATAAACCCTCAATTTGGAGGATGGTTCGATGTGGCCGCTTTCAAGCAGGAATATCCGGAAGCTGCCATGAAATTCGTGTCGCTGATTTACACGATGGTGGATGCCAACCAGTTGAAAGGCTACGATGATTCGGTCAATTTATTTGACGACGTGGATTCTTTGTCGCATAAGGTGTCGATGCTGATGAACGTGCCGGATGAGGAAGAAAGCGACCAGGACTCATTGAGCCAGCGGGAAAAAGAAATCGTAGGTTGTGTGGTGAGAGGAATGACCAATAAGGAAATTGCCGAAAAACTCTATATCTCCGTGCATACGGTCATTACGCACCGCCGGAACATTACGCGAAAATTACAGATTCACTCGGCCGCCGGACTGACTATTTATGCCATCGTAAAAAAGTTGGTAGAGTTGAGTGAAGTGAAAATGAATCTTTAGAAAGGTTGTTATTTGGATTAATTCTAAAATACCTACATTTAGGTATTGCGGGTACAGCCTTTAACACCTATCTTTGCAGTGTTAGTCATATAGAAATTACGTAAACCACAAAAGTAAAAGAAGTTAGTTATTAGTTGGGTGCGCCCTGCGAAGTGATTCGCGGGGCGCACGCATTTTTTACATTTTGTTATGGTGGTTTAAATCGTTTTCAAAATCTGAAATAAAGTTTTCATTTCCCGAGAAAACCTTTTACTTTTGCTCGAAAGAAGACGAATAACAGATTTTAAGTATATGAAAGTAGGATTATTTATTCCCTGTTATATCAATGCCGTTTATCCGCAGGTGGGAGTGGCTTCTTTTAAGTTGCTGAAAAGCCTGGGGGTGGATGTAGATTATCCGCTGGACCAGACTTGCTGCGGACAACCGATGGCGAATGCAGGATTTGAAGAAGAGTCAGTAGAGTTGGCCAAACGTTTTGACCGTCTTTTTGAACAGTATGATTACATTGTAGGCCCGTCGGCCAGCTGTGTGGTATTTGTGCGTGATCATTATGGACAGTTATTAGCCAAGGAACCTCATCGTTGTGCCAGCGAGGGCAAAATTTATGATATCTGCGAATTTATTCATGACGTGGTGAAACCCACTTCCTTGCAGGCTTCTTTCCCTCACAAGGTCAGTATCCAGAACAGTTGTCATGGAGTGCGCCTGATGCACCTTTCTTCACCGAGCGAACTGAATATCCCGTATTATAATAAGCTTCGTGATTTGCTTTCCTTGGTGAAAGACATTGAAGTGGTAGAACCGGAAAGACCGGATGAGTGCTGTGGATTTGGAGGTATGTTTGCGGTAGAAGAACACGCCGTATCCGGACAGATGGGACGTGACAAGGTGAAACGTCACATGGATACGGGTGCAGAATATATCGTCGGTGCCGATGGCTCCTGTCTGATGCATCAGAACGGGATAATTGCCAGAGAGAAGTTGCCTATCAAAACCATTCATATTGTAGAAGTTTTAGCTGCAGGACTATGAGTACGAAACATTCAAAAGCCGCCGAAAAGTTTCAGGAAAATAAGGAACTGGCGGGATGGCATGACCAGACCTTATGGATGATGCGTGCCAAACGAGATAAAATTAGCCGGGAGGTACCGGAATGGGAACAGTTGCGCGACATGGCTTCTGCCATCAAGATGTACAGCAACAGTCACCTGGATTTGCTTTTGCAGGAGTTCGAAAAGAACGCACAGGCAAACGGAGCCCATGTGTATTGGGCAAAAGATGCCGATGAGTATTGTTCTATAATCTATAATATTCTGCACGGTCACGATGTGCATCGCTTTATCAAGAGTAAATCAATGCTGGCCGAAGAATGCGGACTGAATGAATATCTGATTCAGAAAGGGATTGATGTGGTGGAAAGTGATTTGGGAGAAAGAATCCTTCAGCTGATGCATAAGAAACCCAGTCACATCGTGGTGCCGGCCATCCATATTAAGAAAGAGGAAATCGGTGAACTGTTTGTGAAAGAGATGGGCACGGAGCCGGGCAACAATGACCAGACTTATTTGACACATGCGGCACGTAAGAACCTGCGTCATAAGTTTATTGAAGCAGAAGCAGCCATGACAGGGGCTAATTTTGCCGTGGCTTCTACGGGTGAGTTTGTGGTGTGTACCAATGAAGGTAATGCAGATATGGGTACTTCGCAACCTAAATTGCAGATTGCTGCTTTCGGGCTGGAAAAAATTGTGCCCGACCGTGAGGCACTGGGCGTATTTACCCGCTTGCTGGCACGTTCTGGTACCGGACAACCCATCACGACCTATACTTCGCATTATCGCAAACCCCGCAAAGGAGGTGAACTGCATATCATTATCGTAGATAACGGGCGTAGTAATATTCTGGCCGATCAGGAGCATGTAAAGACATTGAACTGCCTGCGCTGCGGAGCTTGCATGAATACGTGCCCGGTGTACCGTCGTTCCGGCGGATATTCTTATACCTATTTTATTCCGGGTCCGATTGGCATTAACCTGGGAATGCTGAAAGCACCTTTGCACTATTATGATAATGTGTCGGCCTGCTCTTTGTGTTATTCTTGCCAGAATGTGTGTCCGGCGAAAGTAGATTTGGCAGACCAGATTTATTGTTGGCGACAGAAACTGGATGGCCTGGGAGTAGCCAGTTCGTCCAAGCGTCTCATGTCGGGCGGTATGAAGGTACTGATGGAACATCCGTCTTTATTTAATTTGGCTCTGGCACGGGCTTCGTGGGTGAATTCTTTCCCTCGTTCACTGGTGTACAATGGATTGAATGACTGGGGAAAAGAACATGAAATGCCACAGTTTGCCAAGGAAAGTTTTAATGAAATGTGGAAAAAGGGTAAAGTAAAATAGGGAAGCTATGAGTAGTAGAGAAGATATATTGCAGAACATACGTCGTAATACGCGAGTACGTTATGAAAAGCCGGACTTGTCTGCATTGGAACAAGGAGCAATTACGTACGCTGATCAGGTAGCACAATTCTGTAAGGTTGTGGCAGAAGTCGGCGGACGTGTGGTGACGGTCAATGAGGGAGAAGATGTCAATGCGCTGGTCCGTAAATTGTATCCGGATGCCAAACGTATTGCTTCCAATCTGAAGAATATTACCTGTGCCACTTTTCATCCTGACGATGTGGAGGCTTCTGCTGATTTGGATGGCACAGACCTGGCTGTAGTAGACGGACGCATCGGAGTGTGTGAAAACGGTGCTGTCTGGGTGCAGCAGGATGTGGAACAGCGTGCGGTGTACTTTATTTCTGAGGCCTTGATACTTCTGCTCGACCGGAAAAATCTGGTAAACAACATGCACGAGGCCTATCAGAAAATAGATACAGGAGAGTATGGTTACGGGGTATTCATCTCTGGCCCATCAAAAACGGCAGATATTGAGCAGGCGCTGGTGATGGGAGCACACGGAGCGCGTGAACTGACTGTTTTATTACTGTAATCACCTGTCAGATAGAAAAAAGGAGTCCCGGTATCTCATCTAAATTCAAAGATACCGGGACTCCTTTTTTGTGTTGATTCTCAAAGAAAGGATTATCTGTACTGCATGACCTGCTGTTGGAAAGGTTTTGCAGTTTTTGTGATATTGTGGTTGTTATTCAGTTCCAGGAACTGTGTACCTGTCCACCACAATATGTTCATGACAATTACCGCCAGTATGATAGTGAAGGCCGTAATTTTTGCTTCCAGTTGTTTGCTGGAAATTTTCTTTGATTTTTCTTTTCTCATCTCCGCATTATTCATTAACCTTCTTTTCTCCATATAGCAATTATAGTCTTATTGTTTCTTGTTGTTTGACTAATAAATAACGCATATATGTAAATACTGCACGGGATGATGATTTTTTTTCAGAAAAAAGTTTTTTATTGGGTAGTTAGAGTCGGTTTCAGTACTTTCTAAGAAGTATCGTAGTACTTCCACGGGAGTACTTCAGTACTTGCCTGAAAGTACTCCAGTACTTCTTAGGGAGTACTGAGATGGGATAATACATTGTAAACTAACTGGTCAGTTTACATACACCGTCTTGAAGTATTTTTCAAACAACTCTTTTGCTTCGTCTAATTGCGCTTGCGTGTTGAGTTGTACATCCTTCAGCTGGTAGTCCATTTTCATGGCTTCATATTTATGTACACCCAGAGTGTGATAGGGGAGTATCTCAACCCGTTCAATCATGTGATAGTTTTTGAAATGCTCACCGAGTGCTTCTATGTCTTCTTTAAAGTAGCTGTACTTCTGCACCAGTACATAACGCAGCCAGAACGGTTTCTGGTTTTCTTCAAGCCAGGCTGCAGTTTTCAGGGTTTGTGCATTACTTCTGGAGGTGAGCGCTTTATGACGTTCGTCATTGAACTCTTTTACGTCAAGCAGAACGAGGTCTGCCAGCGAAAGCAACTCCTTTACATCTTCGTTCCAGATTTCTCCATTTGTATCCACGCAGATATGAATGCCTGCTTCTTTCAGCATGCGGAATAAAGGAACCAAGGCTTTTGCCTGAAAGGTCGGCTCTCCTCCACTGAAAGTAATACCTCCTTTCTTCCCGAAAAAAGGTTTCTGGCTCACAGCCATCTTGAGAATCTCTTCAGGAGCAGTTTCTTTACTTTCACCTTTGGCATCAATGGTATCGGGATTGGCACAATAAAGGCACCGGAAATTACAGCCTTGCAGGAAAACAACGAGACGTATTCCCGGACCGTCGTATGTGCCTAATGATTCGTATGAATGTACTCTAATCATGATAGGATAAAAAATAATAGACACAAACTACCGGACTGAAAATCCGGGTAGCTTGTGTCCAGTTAAAATTATATACTCTTTATGCAAGAATTACATGCGTTCGTGGAAACTGCGTGAAATTACTTCCAGCTGATGCTCACGGCTCAGCTTGATGAAGTTCACCGCATAACCAGATACACGAATTGTCAGCTGAGGATATTTTTCCGGATGCTCCATGGCATCTTCCAGCATTTCCCGGTTCAATACGTTTACGTTCAGGTGGTGTGCACCTTTCACGAAGTAACCGTCCATCATCGTTACCAGGTTCTCGATACGGTTTTCCATATCTACTCCCAAAGATTTCGGTACGATAGAGAAGGTGTTACTGATACCGTCCTGTGAGTCACGGTAGCGCAATTTAGCTACAGAGCTCAGAGAAGCAATGGCACCGTTCTTGTCGCGTCCGTGCATCGGGTTGGCTCCAGGAGCGAATGCCACACCTTTGGCACGGCCATCGGGAGTGGCACCGGTTTTCTTACCATACATCACATTTGAAGTAATGGTCAGGATAGACAAGGTCGGTTTGGCATTCTTGTAAACCGGCAATTTTTTCAGCTCTTCATCGAAGTAGTAAATCAAGTCTACAGCCAGGTGGTCTACGCGGTCATCGTCATTTCCGAAGCAAGGGAATTCACCTTCGATGTCGAATCCTTCTGTCAGTCCGATGTCGTTACGACGTGCTGTTACCTTTGCATACTTGATGGCAGACAATGAGTCAACAGCGATAGACATACCTGCCACACCGTAAGCCAGGTTGATAACCGGGTCAGTATCTACGAAAGCCATCTGAGCCTTTTCGTAATAATACTTGTCGTGCATGTAGTGGATGATGTTCATGGCTTCGTTGTACACGCGTGCCATTTCTTTCAGCACTTTCTTATAGTTGGCAAGTACTTCTTCAAAGTTCAATACATCACCGCTCAATGCCGGAATATCCTTCACCATCAGTGTACCGGTGTTTTCACAGCGTCCGCCGTTGATAGCCAGCAGCAATGCCTTAGCCAGGTTACAGCGTGCACCGAAGAACTGGATGTGACGGCCGATGTCCTGATAAGATACACAGCAAGCGATACCGTAGTCGTCAGAGTTACGTACTTCACGCATCAGGTCGTCGTTCTCGTACTGGATAGAAGATGTATCGATAGAAACCTGTGCACAGAAGTTCTTGAAACCTTCCGGCAGTTCCGGACTCCACAGCACGGTCAAGTTCGGTTCTGGTGAAGGACCGAGGTTGTACAATGTCTGCAAGAAACGGAATGAAGTCTTGGTTACTTTTGTACGTCCGTCGTTGAAGCGTCCGCCAATAGACTCAGTCACCCATGTCGGGTCGCCGGCAAAGATGTCGGTATAAGCCTGCATACGCAAGTGGCGTACCATACGCAGTTTGATGACAAACTGGTCAATCAACTCCTGTGCATGTGCTTCGTCGAGCAGGCCATGAGCCATATCATATTCAATATAGATATCCAGGAAAGACGATACGTTACCCAATGACATGGCAGCACCATCCTGTTCTTTTACAGCAGCCAGGTAAGCCATGTATACCCACTGAACAGCTTCCTGTGCATTGTGAGCCGGACGTCCCAGTTCAAGACCGTATTGTTCTCCCATGATCTTGATTTCCTTCAGGACCTTGATCTGCTCTGCCACTTCTTCACGAAGACGGATGCGGGCATCAGTCATCGGACCAGTCAGGTGACGCAAATCATTCTGTTTAGCTTCAATCAGTCTGTCCAGACCATACAATGCCAGACGACGGTAATCACCGATGATTCGTCCGCGTGCATAGTTGTCAGGAAGTCCTGTCAAGAAACCAAGTGAACGGAAAGAACGGATTTCTTCTGTGTATGCATCGAAAACTCCGTCGTTATGAGTTTTGCGATAATGAGTGAAAATATCTTTAACCTTCGGGTCAACTTCTGCCCCGTTTTCACGGCAAGCTTTTTCTACTACCTTGATACCTCCAAAAGGTTTGATTGCGCGGCGCAACACTTCGTCAGTCTGCAAGCCGACAATGACTTCATTTTCCTTATCAATATATCCCGGTGCGAAAGAAGTGATGGTTGATACTGTGGACGGATCGAGCGAGCGTACACCATTGTTTGCACGTTCTTCAGCCAAAGCTTCCAAACATTTGTTCCAAACAGCTTTTGTACGTTCAGTTGGACCGACCAGGAATGAAGCGTCGCCCTCGTAAGGCGTAATGTTTGTCTTTACGAAATCGGTGACGTTGATTTCATGGTTCCAACGGCCTTCTTTAAAATTCATTGCCATAAATTTGAAATATTAAAAAGTTATGTAAATGTGGTTCTCTAAACCGAGTGCAAAGGTAGTGAAAAACCTTGTGTTGTACAATACCTATTTTGTGGTATATTATTATTTTGCATTAATTACAAAGTAGTATAGGCTATAGAAGCGGGTTAAGGGAAAGGTGTGTTTGCGAAAAAATCTTTGCAAAAGTTTGCACAACTCAAAAAGTCGCTCTATATTTGCACCGCATTTGAGAGAAGATGCGTTCCCAAAGAAGATTGGAAGTTTGGGTGAGTGGCTGAAACCAGCAGTTTGCTAAACTGCCGTACGGGTAACCGTACCGGGGGTTCGAATCCCCCAGCTTCCGCTTTTTTATAGAACTCCGTCAACTGGCGGAGTTTTTTTGTGCCCTTTTATGGGCTGATAATAATAGAATTGTATGAAAATTTTATATATTTGCCATATATAGAATTTTCTAATATTTAGATAGAAACTTGTTTAACCTTATGTATAGTCGTTGGGGTAACATGTATGCTTTTGGCCTCGTCTGAGTGAATTGTTTTGTTTTATTAATATTTTATTTACCAATTATGCTAAACAAGCAGATTATAGCTTTGTGTATGGCTTTTTGTTGTGCGGTTGTGCCTGTCATGAGTCAGACACCGGAAAAATCACAGCAGGATGCTAAGAAAGAAAAAAGGATGGAGTGGTTTTCAAATGCCAAGTTGGGTATTTTTATTCATTGGGGCATTTATTCGGTGAAGGGGGTTTCCGAAAGCTGGTCTTTCTTCAATAAATACCTTCCGTATGAGGAATACATGAGCCAGAAGGATGGATTTACTGCCTCAAAGTATGATCCTAAAGCCTGGGTGGACTTGATTAAAGAGAGTGGAGCCCGCTATACGGTGATTACGACGAAGCACCATGATGGAATGGCTTTATGGGATACAAAGGCGGGCGAGCTGAGTACGGTAAAATGTACGCCGGCTAAAAGGGATTTGATCAGTCCTTTTGTAAAAGAAGTCCGCAAGCAGGGACTGAAGTTGGGATTCTATTATTCCTTGTTGGACTGGTCGCATCCTGATTATCCGAACATGACACGTACTGAAGTGCGTTATACGAATAATTCCGTGCGCTGGAAACGTTTCGTGAATTTTAATAAGGCGCAATTGGCGGAGTTGAACAAGACTTGGAAGCCGGACTTGTATTGGTTTGATGGCGACTGGGAACAGACGGCGGAGGCATGGAACTCTAAAGGAATCGTGGATTTGTTGCGCTCGGACAATAAGAATGTAATTATCAACTCGCGTATCCAGGGATATGGAGATTATGCTACGCCGGAGCAGGGAGTTCCTATTGTACGTCCGGAAGATAAATATTGGGAGTTGTGCATGACGATGAATGATTCGTGGGGCTATCAGCATACGGATACCAACTATAAGTCTCCTTATATCTTATTGCGGACTTTTGTGGATTGCCTGAGTATGGGAGGAAATCTGTTGCTGGACATCGGTCCGAAAGAGGACGGTACGATTCCGGAAGAGCAGGTAGCTATCTTGAAAGAGTTCGGACGTTGGACGAAAAAGCATAAGGAGGCGATTTATGATACGCGTGCCGGTATTCCGACAGAACACTTCCAGGGATATACAACACTGAATAAAGGGGGAGATATCTTGTATCTCTACTTACCATATAAGCCCAATGGTCCTATTGAAGTGAAAGGGCTGATGAATAAAGTCAACCGGGTATGGGTAGTAGGCAATGGCTCCATGTTGTCTTATAAGGTATATAATAAGAACTATTGGAGTGAAGTGCCTGGTAATCTTTATATTGATGTGCCCGAACATGTACTTGATTCACAAATTACGGTAATTGCCGTATTGTTGGACGGACCGGTCAAATTGTATCGGGGAGCGGGACAGGTTATTGAAAGTAATTAATGAAAAAACGATTATGAGAAAACAATTGATAGGTAGTTTGTTTGCACTTGCAATGGCAGGACAGCTCTGGGGGCAGGGGCTATATGAAAAGTATGAACGTATGCTGACGCTTCCCGAAGGTTATGTATGCTGTCGTGTGGATGGAAAAATTAAAGTAGATGGAAAACTGAATGAGGCAGACTGGCAAAAGGCGCAGTCCACTTCTTCTTTTGTAGATATAAGTGGGGAAGGATTTGCCAAACCTTGTTATGATACTTCTGCCAAAATGTTGTGGGATGATAATTATCTCTATGTAGGAGCCGTGTTGCAGGAGGATGATATCAAGGCAAAACTCAGTCAGCGGGATACAATTATCTATTATGACAATGACTTTGAGGTTTTTCTGGATCCGGATGGGGACGGGCAGAATTACTTTGAAATAGAAACCAATGCGAAGGGAGTTATTTTTGACTTGATGCTGGACAAACCTTACCGTTCGGGAGGTAATTTTATGATTCAGTGGGATTGTCCGGGACTTCAGCTGGCTATTCATCGTGAAGGAACCTTGAACAAGTCGAAAGATAAGGACAAACAGTGGAGCGTGGAAATGGCTATTCCTCATAAAGCGTTGACAGTGAATTTCTCCAATCCGGCTCAGGCTGGCAATTGCTGGCGTATCAACTTCTCACGTGTGCAGTGGTTGAAGCCCGGACAGCGTGAAGAAAACTGGGTATGGATGCCTACCGGACGCATCGATATGCACATGCCCGACAGATGGGGATTCTTGTATTTTTCGGATAAGGTGATAGGAACGAGTACTGATTCCTTCAAGTATCCTTACAATATGGCTGCCTATAAGTTGCTTTGGGCCATGTTCTATGCACAATTGGATAATTATGCCAAGGAGAAAAACTACATTCGTTCCAAAGAAAATTTCTTCCTGACCGAGGCGGAATTGAAGGACTTGCCTGCTGGTGCTGAAATCTTGGTAGAGGCTACACAGCGTACATTCTGTATGTCGGTGAGCGTGCCTGAAGAAAAAGTACGTTATGTGGTAGACCATAACGGTAGGTTTACTCGTGAAGCCATTACTCCCCGTCAGGTAAAGAACTGGGTATGGATGCGCATTAACAAGGAAAAGGGAGATGCATATTATAAGAAATACTTTGCTCTGATGAAAGAATGTGGCATCAGTGGAGTCATGTTTGAAGGCTATGATGAGGCTACTTACCGGATGTGTAAGGAAGCGGGTCTGGAGGCGCATTATTGGAAGTGGACCATGAACCGCAGAGAAGTGCGTGAGACACATCCCGACTGGTTTGCCGTGAACCGCAAAGGGGAGTCATGCTATGACAAACCTGCTTATGTAGATTATTACCGCTTCTTGTGTCCGAACCATGAAGGTGTGGCTGAATATCTGGCTGCTGATTATCTGAAAGAAGCGAATCTGCCTTATGTGGATGGAGTGCACCTGGATTATGTACGTTTCCCGGATGTCGTGTTACCGGTAAGCTTATGGAAGAATTACGGAATTGAGCAGACTTCTGAATTGCCGGAATATGATTATTGTTATTGTGAGGTATGCCGGAAGATGTTTAAGGAGCAGACCGGTAAAGACCCGCTGGAATTGAAGTATCCGATGGAAGACCAGTCATGGATAAATTTCCGTCTGGATGCCATTACACGTGTAGTCAATAAGATTACGCAAACCATCAAGGCAGATGGCAAACGTATCTCTGCTGCGGTATTCCCGGGACCTTCTATGGCTCGCAAGATGGTGCGTCAGGATTGGGGACAGTGGTCGCTCGATGCATACTTCCCGATGATTTACAATGGTTTTTATTATGAAGGACCGGAGTGGATTGGACGTTCGGTGAAGGAAAGTGTACAGACGATTAATGGCCGGGCTAAAATTTATGCCGGATTGATGTTCCCTGATATTAAAAATACCTTTGAGCAGGCATTGGATGAGGCTTTCAACAATGGAGCTTCAGGGGTTTCCTTCTTTGACGGGCCGGACGAAGAGTATTTGCATAAGTTTAAGGCTTATTTGGATAAAAGAGGTTTTGAGGTTGCAAAATAATAAAATGAGTATATGAAGATAGTTAGTATGTTTGTTTCCTTATTCGTGGCGTTGAACGTATGTGCGGCAGGACATAAGGAACTTCCTGCAAAAGGAGATTTGAATTTGACGGTATTTGACAAGGAGAATATTCATTTTGTACCAGATACGTATGCAGGGTATTCTGCAGCGGGTGCGGATGGAGTCATTCATCTGGTGAACGGTCGTATTATTTTGAAGAAGATTCAGGTTCCCGATTACCAGCGGGATGTGACGGTCAGCTTGAAGGTGACCTTAGCCTCTAATGGTGACCGCTGGGATAAATCCGGTTCTTGTTTTGTGCTTCCCAAGAATTCGGCTGTGAATCTGCTGAGTATTGCACAGGGAAAGAAACAGTTTCCGGCAATTGACAGCTTGAAACTGGAAAATATGATTGGAATTGTACCGGGAAAGGACTATTTGCCTACAATAGAGCTGATGCGCTTCATGACACCTTTCGGAGTAGGGCATTTCAGTGAAGATGATGATTCTTTGTCCAGCAAGCGTCGTCCGGTTTATATTCCTAAGTGGGAGAAATGTGTGCAATGGGAGCAGGACATTACCGATTTATATTCGGCCCTTAAAGGTGAAGTGTATGTCGGTATCTTTATTGACACGTGGACAAAAGAAGGGTATGTGGCCAGCATGGAGTTGAAAATCAAGGAAACTCCGGTAACATGTGAAAAGCTTGTCCGCCGTCATGTGGAACCGCTGATGAACACGGTATATTATATCGGTCAGTCTTATCCGGACATTTTTGCCCGTAAATCTGTTTCTACTGATTTTGTGCTTCCGAAGAACGCGAAAAATGTGCGTTTGAAATACATTGTAACCGGTCATGGAGGCCATTCCGGTGGTGATGAATTTGTGCAGAAGCGCAATATTCTTTCCGTGGATGGAAAAGAGGTTTATAGTTTCGTTCCTTGGAGAGATGACTGTGCTTCTTTCCGTCGTTTCAATCCTGCTACTGGTGTTTGGCTTATCAAACGCCTGGCGGCCTATATTAGTGAAGATGGTTATAAGACCAAGGAGGTAGAGGAACCATTGGCATCTTCTGATTTATCGCGTTCTAACTGGTGTCCCGGATCGGATGTATTGCCAGAGGTCGTTGAACTTCCAGGCTTGCAAGCAGGAAAGCATACATTCACTGTCAGCATACCTGAAGCCCAGCCTGTAAATAAGGATGAGTTGAACCATTGGCTGGTGTCTGCTTATCTGGTATGGGAAGAATAAGAATGTGTTTGAATCATAGATGATTGTATAAAAAAGTTCGCCAGATTCTTTTAAGGAGTCTGGCGAACTTTTTTATTGAATCGTTATTTGGAGTGTGAAGAAACAAATGATGGAATCAGCTGGATACGTTTTCCGAAGAGTGGTGTTTTTACAGGCGGGAGTGCCTTGAAGTGTGGGGAAGCCGCACTACGGCTGCGTACACCGTCAGCTTCGTATGAACGTCCGGCTTCCGTGAGTGCCTGTTTCAAGAGAGGCTCGTTGACGTCTCCTATTTGATAAGCCTGTATCGGGTCATCTTCAATTTGGATATCCGGGATGAGTCCATCAGGCATACAGGGAGTTTTTCCATCGGCATTCTGGTAAATGCTGACCATTACATAGATTCCCCAGTTCTTCAGCTCTTGCGGACATTTTTCGTACATCTCTTCTGCGCTGAGCATCCACCCGGTGCAGTACTTGCCGTGTGTCTGTGTGCCGATGAGTCGAACGTTTGTATAAGGCATTAATCCACCAAGCAGTGCTTCGGATGCGGATGCCGATCCGGAGCCGATTAATCCGTAGATTTTTTTCAATCCGATGTTGGCATCTTTGGTGCTTGCATTGACTTCCACTTCCGGGTAATTGAATTCTGTGGTGAAACGGGTTTCCAGACTTTCTCCTTGTTTCTGGTAGATTTCGCTCAAATAGCTGTTGTAGATTTCTTTTTCGAATACTTTCTTGCTGCTGACAGCTTCTTGCGGGGCAAACATGGAGGCTAACACATTTTCAGTGATAACATAACCTCCTCCGTTGTACCGGAGGTCTAAAACCAGTTCTTCAATACCTTCTGCTTTAAACTTTTTCCCGATTTCAATCAGTGGATTGATGGATTTCAGGTCAAAGCCGGTATAGGCCAGGTAGCCTACTTTCTTTCCGTTGAATTCATATACGGAGTCGCAAATGATAGGATTTTCGTACATGTTGACGGCTGTCAGCTCTATTGACTTGTTCTGGCTGACAATGATATCTTCTTGCAGTTCTCCGAGGGAAACCTTTAAGGTAGGTTTGTAGTATAAATCCGCATAGTTGTCGGGGGTGATTTTTTCATCATTTATAGAAAGGATAATATCTCCTCGTTTAAATCCTGCTTTTGCAGCAGGAGTCTCTTCATGGACAAAGTTTACTACTGCTACATATTGATTCTTTTCTTTGTCTACCAGATAGAAAGTCAGATTCCAACCAAATGTAGTAGAAACCCCTTCCACACTGCTGTTAAAGGAAGCCATGTCGTCAGTGAGCATGGACCATTTGTCAATGTATTTATCTCCTTGATGGTACCTGATTCGGTCAACGGTACCGATTGGGTCATTGTTAGTCTCGATGTTCCAGTTGTTCAGGTCACTACTGATTTCCTTATTCCAGTAATAGTAGGTACTCATAGCCTCCTTGCCGAACATGTTGGCATAATAGAGTTCTGTGGGGTTCTTCGATGTGGGATTCTGATCACCTTCTCCGTTTGTCGGTTTTGGATTTTCTTCCGAACATCCAGTCAGTACGGCTCCTCCCAATAGAGTGGAAAGCAGTAGCCATGATAGTTTTTGGTTCATAGTTTAATTTTTGAGAATTAGTACAAGGTTTTACTTGACAAAAATAACAAAAACTATCTGTTTTCTTTCTAATAAGAAGGAGAAAGTAAAGATTTTTTAAGGTTAACTTCTGGCTTCTCTTCTTTTTGGTGCAAAGGAGAAGCCAGAAGAAGGGTTTAATTAGAATTTATAGTTCAGACTTAATCCGAATACTTTGTTCGTACGGTTGTAAATATCGGTTCCTTTTAAGCCTGTACCGTTGTAGTTGTCTGTTTCTTTGGTGTATTTGTTGTAATGTGTCCAGAAATAGGCCACATCAATGCTCCATGCTTGTGTAAGGTTGACTCTGGCACCAAATCCCAATGAGTAAGAGTCGCATGAGAAACTGGTATCAGTCTGGAAATCATTGCTCAGACCATAGTTGGTTTTTTGGAAACCACCACTGACAGTCAGTCGTTTGGTAATGTCCCATTCCATACCGGCAAGGTATTCGTGAGTACCGTGCTTCAAGGTTTTCTGTCGGTCGTTCAGCATGCCTGCATGTTTGTCATCATAGAAGTGATATTCTACAGAAGCACGAAGGTTAGGCAAAATTTCATATCCGGCAGCTACACTCAGGTAGGCAGGAATATCGCTGGGAGTTTGTTCTCCATCTGCGTAAGGTTTTATGACAGCTTCAGGGGTACCTGTAGGAACTTCCAGTGTGTGGGTCTGGTTTTCAATATTCAGGTTTGTCTTGAATTCATACTTTGCAGCCAGGTTCCAGCGTCCTAATTTAGCATCCACGCCAATGATGGGAGTCAGTCCCCATCCGCTTTGGTCGCAGTCCAGTTCAAGGTTGGCCAATTGGGTTCCGCCTAAATTCTCTTTCATGTAGGCTTTCAGGTAACCTTCATAACCACTTTTTACGTAGTTCATTCTGCCGCCGGCAAACACACTCAGCCAGTCATTGATTTTGTAGCTCAATCCCAACTGTACTCCGTAAATGTATTGTTTTCCATCCATAGAAGTATTAATGTCATACATCTGGGGAGTTACTTGTCCGCCAGTTTGCTGGTGAATCATTCCCATAGCTAATGCATCGAACATTGGAAGACCGTTACTGAATGAGGCTTTTCCTCCACCGCCGGTAATGGCAAAGCTGGCAGAGATTACCCAATTATCCTTTTTATATAATCCTTGAAAGCTCGGGATGAAGGGAGCAGAGGCAGTTCCTTTATACAATCGGCTGCCGTTGGTTCCGTCAGCTTGCTGAAAGAGCGGGAAAGTAGCGTCAATTTCACGGGTCTGGTAGGCACTTTGTCCGGTCAGTGACAGGTAGAATCCTTCGTGCGAAAGGAAAGAAAGTCCTGCGGGGTTACTATACACACCGTCTATATCAATAGAAGCTCCTCGGGCTATCATTCGAAGGAAAGCGGCGTTTTGATTGGTGTTGGTCAGATAATCTCCCGCGAAAGTCGGGAAAGAGATACACAGTGTCGCTGCACTGATGAAAAGAAATTTTTTCATTCGTTTTTAGGTTGTTTGTTAAAAATCGGCTGCAAAAATAGTGCTAAATTGCACACAAACCAACGAAATGAGTAAAAATTATTTTATTTGAAATTGTTTTATTTGAAACTAAGTAGTATGAGGGAGGTATTTAAATGCTTTTTATGTAGTTCTGGTTTTAAAAGTGTATCTTTGCAAAAGTATGCAATTTCCAATCATTTTTATTCTTTTGATGTATGTACACCAATAAGGAAATCTGGCGTGTTACTTATCCTATTTTTCTGGGCTTGTTGGCGCAGAATGTGATAAATGTGACCGATACGGCCTTTTTAGGGCGTGTGGGTGAAGTCGCTTTGGGGGCAGCTGCCATGGGCGGATTGCTCTACATTTGTGTCTATACCATAGCTTTTGGTTTTAGTGTTGGTTCGCAGATTCTGATAGCTCGTCGTAATGGAGAAGGAAACTATCGGGCAGTAGGTCCTATTATGTGGCAGGGAACGGCTTTCAGTTTCGGAATGGCAGTTTGTTTGCTGATACTGATGTATTTTTCTGCTGCTCCGTTGATTCGGTTGCTGATTACTTCGGATTCTATTTACGGGGCTACCTATGAATTTTTCACCTGGCGTATCTGGGGATTTCTTTTTGCTTTTGTGAACGTGATGTTTCGCGGGCTTTATATTGGTATTACGCGTACCAAAGTGTTGACGATGAATGCAGTCGTAATGGCTTTGGTGAATGTAGTGCTTGATTACGCCTTGGTATTCGGAGAATTAGGCCTTCCGGAAATGGGGGTACGTGGTGCCGCCTTGGCTTCTGTCATCGCTGAGGCTTCTTCACTGCTCTTCTTTTTGCTTTATACTTATTATAAGGTGGACCTGAAAAAATACGGACTGAATCGTTTTGGACAGTTCGATTTAAGTATGGTGCTGCGCATCCTTCGCATATCTTGTTTCACGATGGTACAGTATTTTCTGGCCATGGCCATCTGGTTTGTCTTTTTTATGGCTCTTGAACGACTCGGACAGCGGCAACTGGCGGTAGCCAATATCGTGCGAAGTGTGTATGTAGTGTTGCTGATTCCTGTACAGGCACTTTCCACTACTGCCAATACGTTGGTGAGTAATCTGATTGGCGCCGGCGGTTCATCAGGGGTAGTCACGTTATTGCATAAAATATCCCGGATGTCGTTTTTGATTATGGTAGTGTGCGTAGGCTTGTGCGTGGCGTTTCCCGGAAGTATCTTGTCGGTATATACAAATGAAGAAGCTTTGCTGGTGGAGTCTGTATCGGCTTTGTACGTGGTATGCGGGGCTATGCTGATTGCTTCGCTGGCCAATGTGTACTTCAATGGCATATCAGGAACGGGAAATACGCAGGCGGCGTTGGTATTGGAAGTGTTTGTACAAGTTTTTTATGCACTTTATATCATTGTGGTGGGCATGGTTATCCAGGCACCAGTGGACGTATGCTTCACCACGGAAGTGATTTATTACGTATTGATGTTAGGTTCCAGTCTCATTTATCTGAAAAAAGCAAAATGGCAGAACAAAAAGATTTGAGCATACTGATTTTTTTGTAATTTTGCACGCTGGAAATTTTTGATAATAAATAAAAAGCAACATATATGTTCGATAATTTAAGTGAAAGACTAGAACGGTCGTTTAAGATATTGAAAGGTGAAGGTAAAATCACCGAAATCAATGTGGCCGAAACCTTGAAGGATGTACGTCGTGCATTGCTGGATGCGGACGTGAATTATAAAGTAGCAAAGAACTTTACAGATACGGTAAAGGAAAAAGCGCTGGGACAGAATGTATTGACGGCTGTCAAGCCCAGTCAGTTGATGGTGAAGATTGTACACGATGAGCTGACTACCTTGATGGGAGGAGATACTGCCGAAATCGAATTGAAAGGTCGTCCGGCTGTTATCTTGATGTCAGGCTTGCAGGGTTCTGGTAAGACTACCTTCTCTGGTAAGCTGGCCCGCATGATGAAATCAAAGAAGAACCGTAAACCTTTGCTGGTAGCGTGTGACGTGTATCGTCCGGCAGCAATTGAGCAGTTGAAAGTGCTCGGCCAGCAGGTAGAAGTTCCTGTATATAGCGAACTGGACAGCAAAGACCCTGTACAGATTGCCTTGAATGCCATTCAGGAAGCGAAAGCAAAAGGGTATGACCTGGTAATTGTCGATACAGCTGGTCGTTTGGCTGTAGACGAGCAGATGATGAACGAGATTGAAGCCATTAAGAAAGCTATCAATCCGGATGCTACATTGTTTGTGGTAGATGCCATGACCGGACAGGATGCGGTAAATACAGCTCGTGAGTTTAATGAACGTCTGGATTTCACCGGTGTCGTATTGACCAAGTTGGATGGTGATACACGTGGTGGTGCGGCCCTGTCTATCCGTACGGTAGTAAACAAGCCGATTATGTTCGTGGGTACCGGTGAGAAACTGGATGCCGTAGATCAGTTCCACCCAGCTCGTATGGCTGACCGTATCCTGGGTATGGGTGATATCGTGTCACTGGTAGAACGTGCACAGGAACAGTACGATGAAGAAGAAGCGAAACGCCTCCAGAAGAAGATTCAGAAAAACCAGTTCGATTTCAATGACTTCCTGACTCAGATTCACCAGATTAAGAAGATGGGTAACTTGAAGGAACTGGCTTCCATGATTCCGGGTGTAGGAAAAGCCATTAAGGATATTGATATCGACGACAATGCATTCAAGAGCATTGAGGCTATTATTTATTCTATGACTCCGGAAGAACGTACTCATCCGGAAATTCTGAATGGAACACGCCGTACACGTATTGCTAAGGGTAGTGGAACAAGCATTCAGGAAGTAAACCGCCTGTTGAAGCAGTTTGACCAGACTCGTAAGATGATGAAGATGGTAACTGGCAGCAAGATGGCTGGTATGATGCAGAAGATGAAAAAGAAATAATCGCGCAGATTAAGATAGTAAGAAGCGGACAGCAGGAGGCTTGAAAGAAGCAATCTGCTGTCCGCTTGTTTTTTATTCATACAATAAATATTTTTCACGTAAGGAACGGTAAGCTTGTAAGTCCTTTTCCCATGCCTGGCGTATTTCGGATTCCGTTTTTCCTTGAATCATATCCTTTCGGACTTGTGATGTACCCATCAACAGGTCAAACCATTGGGAGCGGCTGAAGAAACGCTTTTCGGCATCCGGATATTGCTTCTGATAGAGCTGATAAAACTGCAGGAGGTATTTTAGGGAAAAGCCTTGAGGCAGTTCTTTCTCTGTGCGCAAGTCGAGGCCGAAGCAGGTCTGATTCTGGTGAAGCGGATGCTTGTCGAACCCTTTTAAGGAGCGTGGGGTAAACTGAAACCGGAAAAAATCCTTTAGTGCCGGAGAACCGATGACTTGGAAAGGATAAGTGGTTCCTCTGCCGATGCTTACGGAAGTTCCTTCAAAAGGACAGAGTGAGGGGTAGAGCGCAATGGAAAGATCGTTTGGCAAATTGGGAGAAGGTTTTACCGGAAGCGAGTAAGGCTGTCCGTGTTTCCATCCTTCCACTCGAATTACTTGCAAACGACATTGCAGACCTTTACCTAACCATCCTTCTCCATTAATCATTCCGGCCATTTCACCTAAGGTACATCCATGAAGCAGGGGGATGGGAAGCATGCCCACAAAACTTTTGTATGCCTTTTCTCGTACTGGACCGTCTACGTAGTCACAAGGATTGGGGCGGTCCAGCACAATCAGTTCTTTCTGGTTCTCGGCACAAGCCTGCATCACGTAATAAAGCGTACTGATGTAAGTATAGAAGCGGGCACCTACATCTTGTATGTCGAACACTACCACATCCGTGCCAGTCAGTTGTGACGGTAGCGGTTTCTTGTTTTTTCCATAAAGTGAAAGGATGTGCACCCCCGTGCGGGTATCTTTTCCGTTTTGAATGTATTCTCCGGCATCTGCATCCCCTCGAAATCCATGTTCAGGAGCAAATACCCGTACGATTTTTACTTGACTGGCCAGGGTGTCCAGCAAATGGGTTTTCCCACAAAGAGAAGTATGGTTTACTACCAGAGAAACCCGTTTCCCTTCAAGCAAGGGAAGCAATTTTTCCAGTTGGTCAGCTCCGTTGCGTACGGTGGCATGTCCTTGCAGAGCCATAAAACAGCTTATACATGCACCCAAAATGTATTTCAAAAAGATTCTTTTCGTGTAACTCATGGAATTTTTGTAGATTTGTGATACTTTTTACAAATATAGCCACATTTATTTATGAATCCACTTGCATTGATTGACAAATATTATCCGGAAGATAATGAGTTAAAACATATTTTGCTGGTACACAGCCGTTCGGTAGCAGACAAGGCTTTGGAAATGGCACGTAAGCATCCAGAACTGAATCTGGACTTGACTTTTATAGAAGAGGCGGCCATGCTTCATGACATTGGTATTTTTATGACGGACGCAGATGGTATTTTCTGCTTTGGCAAATATCCCTATATCTGTCATGGGTATTTAGGTTCGGAGTTGGTGGCTCGTGAGGGTTATCCGCGTCATGCGCTGGTGTGTGAGCGTCATACAGGTGCCGGACTTTCTCTCAAGGCGATTATGGAACGTGACCTTCCGGTGCCTCACCGTGAAATGATTCCAATCAGCCTGGAAGAGCAGATTATCTGCTTTGCCGATAAGTTTTATTCAAAGACCAAATTGGATAAGGAAAAGAGCGTGGAGAAGGCCCGAAAGAGTATTGAAAAGCATGGGGAAGAGGGGCTGGCACGTTTTGATGACTGGTGTAAACTCTTTTTGTAGAACTAAAAATACATTAAAAAGGAAAGCGTTGACGTTTATTTGTAGGATAATGCTTACTTTTGCACCGCATATTGCGTAAAAAGACGGTGATGACATCATTTAGAAGAACTACATATTTACTGCTATCTCTGTTTGTTTTTGGCTTTTTCTGCTCATTCTATGCCGAAGCACAGCGGGTAAGAGGAAAACGTATGCGGGGAGGAGAGAAGACCGATTCCCTTCATCGGGACTCGTTGGCGCTGGATTCGCTGGGAATGGACTCGCTGGCCGCAGATACCACAAAGAAAAAAGAACCGCTGGATGCGCCGGTCATTTATGAGGCAAGCGATTCGATTGTCTTTACGAAAGAGGGCTATGCACATCTTTATGGAGAAGGTAAAGTGAATTACCAGAACATTGAGCTGACCTCTGCGGTGATTACGATGAATATGGACAGCAGTACCGTCTATGCCACGGGAGTGACCGATACGGCAGGAGTGGAAACAGGTTCTCCGATTTTTAAGGACGGAGAAACACCGTATGAATCTAAAATCATGCGCTATAACTTCAAGACCAAGAAGGGTTTCATCAATAGCATTGTCACACAGCAAGGTGAAGGATATGTCACCAGTGAGGAAGGAAAGAAAGGGGCGAACGATGAAATTTATATGCGTCATGGCAAATATACTACTTGCGACAATCACGAACATCCTCATTTTTATTTGAGATTGTCCATGGCAAAGGTACGTCCGAAGAAAAACGTGGTATTCGGACCTGCACAGCTGGTGGTAGAGGATGTGCCTCTGCCTATTGCCGTACCTTTTGGTTTCTTCCCTTTCAACAGCAGCTATTCTTCCGGTTTCATCATGCCGACGTATGGTGATGAGATGAACCGTGGTTTCTATCTGCGCGACGGTGGGTATTATTTTGCCATCAGCGACCAGATGGACCTGAAAGTATTGGGAGAAATCTTTACGAAGGGTTCTTGGGGATTATCGGCTGCATCTAACTATAACAAGCGTTATAAATTCAGTGGCTCGTTCAATGCCAGCTATCTGGTGACAAAAACGGGTGAGAAGAATATGCCCGACTATTCTGTGTCGAAAGACTTCCGTATCCAGTGGAGTCACCGGCAGGATGCCAAGGCCAATCCGAACAGTTCGTTCTCGGCCAGTGTGAACTTTGCCACCAGTAGTTACGACCGTTCCAGTTTGAGCAGCTTGTACAACCCGCAGCAGTATTCTCAGAATACCAAGGCTTCCAGTGTGAGCTACTCACGTAACTTTCCGGAAATTGGATTGAACATCTCTGGAGCATTCAATATTACGCAGAACACGCGTGACTCTTCTTTAAGTATGACGCTTCCGGACGTAAATATCTCATTGAACCGTATTTATCCGTTTAAGCGTAAAAAAGCTGCAGGAGATGAACGCTGGTACGAAAAGATTTCATTGCAATATACCGGAAGTATCACCAATTCCATCAGCACAAAGGATAATCTGTTGTTCAAGACGCCTTTGACACAGTGGCAGAACGGTATGCAGCACAAGATTCCGGTTTCGGCTACATTCAACTTGTTCAAGTACATCAACATCGTTCCTTCGTTCAATTACACGGAACGCTGGTATTTGCGGAAAGTAAAGCAGAGCTATGACCCGAGTCCGACTTCTACCGACCATGTGAAACGAGATACTATCAACGGCTTCAACCGTTTGTACGATTACAACTTGTCTTTACAGATGAATACCAAGTTGTATGGTATGTACAAGCCTTTGTTCATGAAGAGCAAGGAGCTTCAGATTCGTCACGTCTTTACACCGACCGTCAGCTATACCTATACGCCGGACTTCGGTAAATCACGTTACGGCTATTACGACACCTATACTTATACGGATGAAGACGGTGAGGTGCGTACCGTAGAATACTCGCCTTATGAAGGAGCTGTATATGGCTATCCGGGAAAGAATATGTCACAGAACATCAGCTTCTCAATTGATAACAACATTGAGATGAAGATGAAGTCGGACAAAGATACTACCGGCTATAAGAAAATCAGCTTGATTGACCAGTTGGGGGCTTCTCTTTCTTACGATGTGGCCAACAAGCGGTGGAGTGACTTGAGCATGAATCTTCGTTTGAAGCTGACCAAGAGCTATACGTTTAATATGAATGCCTCATTCGCTACGTATGCATATCAGTTCGATGAAAATGGTAATGTAGTGGTGGGTGACCGTACAGAATGGTCTTACGGACGTTTCGGACGTTTCCAGGGATATAGTGGTTCATTCTCTTATACTTTGAATAACGATACCTTCAAGAAACTCTTCGGAAAGAAAGATGAGGATGAAAAGAACAAGGATAAAGAGGGAAAAGAAGGTGGTGAAGACGAGGAGACAGAGGAAGAAACGGAAGAACAGAATAACAACTCCAACATGCGAAAGACGGAGAAAGCTTCTGTCGATTCAGACGGTTACCTGGCTTTCAAATTGCCTTGGAGTGTCAGCTTGAGCTATAGCTACAGTATTCGTGAAGACCGTTCGAAGGACATTAACATCAAGACCATGCGTTATCCGTATTCATTGACGCATTCATTGAATGTGTCGGGTAATTTCAAGATTGGTAGCCGTTGGAATATGACCTATTCTACCGGATATGACTTTACCTCTAAAGAGATGTCTATGACAACCTTGAACATTACCCGTGACTTGCACTGCTTTAATATGAGTTGCGGATTGGTGTTCGGTCCGTTTACTTCTTATAACTTCTCTATCCGTGCCAACTCCAGCATGCTGACCGATGCCCTGAAGTGGGATCAGCGAAGCAATACGGGTAGTGCAGTTACCTGGTATTAATCTTTCAGGAATTCTTCGGCCCGGGCCAGCGTGTCCGGTTTGCCGATGTCAATCAGTTGCAAGTCTTCTTTGATGCATCCTCCGAGCTGGAGTTGCCGGCAGGTGTGCAGATAAAAATCCATGATGGGAAATTTGCCGTTCCATGCCTCTCCTTCCATGTAGCGAAACAGTTCCGGTGAAATTACATGGATGCCGCTGAACGCATATTCGCGGTATTGGCCCGGTTCGTACACAAAACCTTCCGGCTTGGTTTGCAACGTGTCTTTATGAATCCAGCCCTGCAGGCGGTTGTCCGTATCAAACAACAGGTAGCGCGAGGTCTTGCGCGGGCTGACCAGCAGTGTAGCCAGATTCTGACTTTTCCGATGAAAATCATAGACTTCTTTTAGGTCGGCATTCGACAGGATGTCCACATTGTGTACCAAGAACGGTTCCGTTCCTGTAAAGAAAGTTGCCGCTTTTTTGATACCGCCCCCTGTGTCCAGCAACATGTCACGTTCATCGCTGATATGAATGGTCAGTCCGAAATTCTGGTTAGCTTTCAGAAAATCGATAATCTGTTCTCCGAAATGGTGAATGTTGATGACCAGTTCGGTAAATCCCGCTTCTTTCAGTTTGAGAATCACATGTTCCAGCATGGGACGTCCGGCCACCGGAACTAAGGCCTTGGGCATGTGGTCGGTCAGCGGTTTGAGCCGGGTACCCAGTCCGGCAGCAAATATCATGGCTTTCATTTGGCTTTCAGTAATTGGTCTATTTGTTGTTCCCGATGAATCAGGTGTACATTAATTTTAAATTTTTTATGCAAGTGCATTGCTGTGTGCTGAGCAGAGTATACGGAGCGGTGCTGTCCTCCTGTGCATCCGAAGCAAATCATCAGGTGCGAGAATCCACGTTCCAGGAAGCGTTGTACGTGTGCATCCACCAGAGCGTCGGTATGGCGAAGGAACTCTGTAATTTCTCCGTCTTTCTCTAAAAATTCTATGACCGGTGTGTCCAGTCCTGTAAGTGATTTGTACTGCTCGTAGCGTCCAGGGTTGTGTACGGCGCGGCAGTCAAACACGTATCCTCCACCATTTCCGCTTTCGTCTGCCGGAATACCTTTCCGGTAAGAGAAACTCATCACCGTGACCGTCAGGTTACGGCGGTTGCGTGCAGCAGCAAACTGTTTTAGTTCTGTCATGCGCTGCAATACCTCGCAGAGATAAGGATATTCCGGAAAACCCTCCTGCAATAACTGGCGCAGATTCTCAATAGCGAAAGGAATGCTTTCGATGAAATGAGCCTTTTTCTCGAAGTAGCCGCGGAAGCCGTAAGCTCCCAGTACTTGTAACGTGCGGAACAATACGACATGACGTAGACGGGACAGGAATACTTCCTTTTCTATCTGCTTGTAGGGGCGCAGGGCTTCCAGGTATTCGTCAATCAGTTCCTGGCGCAGGCTGTCCGGATAGTTGGCCTTAGCTTGCCAGAGGAAAGAAGCCACGTCGTAATACAGCGGTCCTTTCCGTCCTCCCTGGAAATCAATTAAGTAAGGCTCTCCGTCCTTCACCATGATATTACGGCTCTGGAAGTCGCGATACATGAATACCGGTTGGGTTTCCATGCTTTCTATCAGTGTCTGGCAAAGGGCTTCGAAATCGTCTTCTAACAAATCCTCTCTGAATTCTACTCCTGTAGCTTTCAGAAAACAATATTTAAAGTAGTTCAAGTCCCACAGAATGCTTCTGTGATTGAACTCTACCGCCGGATAGCATTTCCCGAAATCCAGTCCTTGTGCTCCTTCAAACTGTATGCGGGGCAGTAACCGGATGACTTTCTTCAGCAAGTCCTTTTCCGTTGAGTCAAACTCTCCGGTTTCTCTTCCGTGTGCGATAAGCTGGAACAGAGAATCTGTTCCTAAATCATCCTGTAGGTAACAGAGCCCGTCGTGGGAAACGGCATGCACCACCGGTACCGGAAGATGCTGTGCCTGAAAATGATGCGACAGGTAGATGAAGGCCTCGTTTTCTTCGCGTGAAGTACCGCATACCCCGATAAGGGTCGGAGTACCCTTCAGGCGGTAGTAGCTTCTGTTGGAGCCGGCTCCCGGCAATGCTTCCACGCTTTCCGGAGCATGGCCGGTGAACTGGCTGTATAGGGTTTCAAGAATTTGAGTCATGTGTCTGTTTGTTAAGATTGCTGATTGAGTTTTTCTGCCAGGTATTGTCCCGTATAGGAGGCCGCACATTTGGCCACTTCTTCCGGGGTGCCGGCTGCCACAAGATTTCCCCCCATGTCACCACCTTCCGGACCGAGGTCAATCACGTGGTCGGCGCATTTGATGACATCCATGTTGTGTTCGATGATGACCAGCGTATGTCCCCGACTGATGAGGGCATCGAAAGCTTCCAGCAGTTTCTTGATGTCATGGAAATGCAAGCCTGTGGTCGGTTCGTCGAACACGAAGATGGTAGGCTGTGCCTTTTCGATACTGAGGAAGTACGCCAGTTTCACGCGCTGGTTTTCTCCTCCCGAGAGGGTAGACGAAGACTGTCCCAGCTTGATGTAACCCAGTCCCACATCCTGTAGCGGGCGCAACTTCTTGACAATCTTCTTCTGGTTGTGTTCCGTAAAGAACTCGATGGCCTGGTTGACCGTCATTTCCAGTATGTCGTAAATGTTTTTTCCTTCGAACTTCACTTCCAGCGTGTCGTTCTTGAAGCGCTTGCCGTGGCACGACTCACATTCCAACACCAGGTCGGCCATGAACTGCATTTCTACCGTTACCGTACCTTCTCCCTTGCATTCTTCGCAACGTCCGCCTTCCGTATTAAACGAGAAATAGCCTGCGCTGTATCCCATCTGCTTGGCCAGTGGCTGGTCGGCAAACAGTTTGCGGATTTCATCATAGGCCTTGACGTAAGTCACCGGGTTGCTTCGGGAAGACTTTCCGATAGGGTTCTGGTCTACAAACTCGATGTCGTTCACCTGACGGATGTCTCCTTCCAATGAGATGAATTCGCCCGGACGTTCGCTCGATTCACTGTATTCCCGTTTTAGAGCCTTGTAGAAAATGTCGCGTACCAGCGTACTCTTTCCGGAACCGCTGACACCTGTCACTACCGTCATTACGTTAAGCGGGAAGCGCACGTCGATGCCTTTCAGGTTGTTCTCGCGTGCTCCTTTGATTTCGATGTAATTGTTCCACGGACGATGGCTGGCAGGCAGGTCGATGGTCTCTTCTCCTAACAGGTATTTCACGGTATAGCTGTCGCTTCCCTTCTGTAAGTCTTTCATGTCGCCCTCATACACCACTTGTCCGCCCAGTCGTCCGGCTTTCGGGCCGATGTCGATGATATAATCTGCTGCACGGATGATTTCTTCGTCGTGTTCCACTACCACTACCGTGTTTCCCAATTGCTGTAACTGGCGCAGCACCTTGATAAGGCGGGTAGTGTCACGACTGTGTAGACCGATACTTGGTTCGTCAAGAATATACAATGAGCCTACCAGACTGCTTCCTAACGAGGTAGCAAGGTTGATTCGTTGACTTTCACCTCCTGAAAGTGAGTTGCTCAATCGGTTCAGCGTCAAGTAACCCAGTCCCACATCCGACAAGAATGTCAGACGGTTCTTAATTTCACTCAGCAGGCGTTGTGCCACGAGGGTGTCGTGCGCATCCAGTGTGAGCGTACGGAAAAACTCCTGCAACTGGGTAATCGGCATTTCCACCAGTTCAGAGATGTTCTTTCCACCCACTCGTACGTAGCTGGCCTCCTTTTTCAGTCGGCTTCCGTGACAGGTAGGGCAAGTCGTTTTTCCCCGGTAGCGAGCCAGCATCACGCGATACTGTATCTTATATTGGTTTTCCTCCAGCATCTTGAAGAAAGAGTCGATGCAGACCTTCTCTCTTGGGCCGTGCCAGAGGTAATCTTTCTGTTCCTGTGTCAGTTCATAATAGGGAGCAAAGATGGGGAAATCATGAGCCGGAGCTTCCCGAAGGAACTCATTCAGCCATTCTCCCATTTTCTCACCTCTCCAGCAAAGCACGGCACCATCGTACACGCTCAGCGCACGGTTGGGCACCACCAGGTGTTCATCGATACCGATAATCTTTCCGAAGCCTTCGCACGTAGGGCAGGCTCCCAGCGGAGAGTTGAATGAGAACATCTGGTCGTTCGGTTCTTCAAACTTGATACCGTCGGCTTCAAACTTCGTGCTGAATACATGCAGGCGGGTGTCATCCGACAAATAGAAACGAAGCATACACGTGCCGTCGCCTTCGTACATGGCCGTCTCGGCAGAATCCGTCAGTCGGCTGATGGCATCCTTGCTGTCATCGCAGCTCATGCGGTCCACTAACAGATACACCTTATCGTTCTCATTGTAGGTATAATCCTCAATGCGTACCATTTCGCCGTCCACTTCCAGTCGGGTAAAGCCCTGCTTCATATCCATGTCCAGCTGTTCTGCCACACTTCTTCCGTCACGGGAAAGGATAGGCGTCAGTACGGTATAGCGTGTGCCTTTCGGGTAAGACAGCATGCAGTTCACGATGTCTTCCACACTGTCCTTCTTCACCAGTTGTCCGCTTACGGGAGAATACGTTTTTCCCACCCGTGCGAAAAGCAGGCGCAGGTACTCATAAATCTCCGTTGAGGTACCTACGGTAGAACGCGGGTTGCGGCTTGTCACCTTCTGTTCAATGGCGATAGCAGGTGGAATCCCTTTGATAAAGTCACATTCCGGTTTGCTCATACGTCCGAGAAACTGGCGGGCGTAAGAAGACAGACTTTCTACATAGCGTCTTTGCCCTTCGGCATACAGCGTATCGAATGCCAGCGACGACTTTCCCGAACCCGACAGTCCGGTAATGACTACCAGCTTGTTGCGTGGAATACGTACGTCGATGTTTTTCAGGTTATTCACCCGGGCACCCTTTATGGTAATAAAATCATTTTCTGACATGTATCTTTTCTTGTTAGATGAACATGCGAAGTTACGAAAAATAGCTGGAATTATCAAAGCGAATACTTTCGGAGGGAAAGAAGTCTTTTACGTTTCTCAGCGCGGAACCATATGTTTTCCTTATGCGAAACGTACGGTTCTGCATCGGGAAACGTAGGGTTCACGGGATGGAAACGTAGAAAGTGTGCTGAGGTTTGTTGGATATTGCATCATAATTTCCGTAAAACCATTTGTTTGTTCAAGAAAAAAAGTTATTTTTGCTGTACTACTTTAATGGTACAGTATAACGATTTTTAATTTAAAGGTTATGGTAGAATTGAGAGGTGTTTCATTTGGGTATCAGTCCGATAAAAATGTATTGGACAATTTGAATCTCCGTTTGAAGGTAGGGAGATTCTATGGTCTGTTGGGAATGAACGGCTCAGGCAAGACCACACTCTTGAAGCTGATTGCTGGTAAGCTTTTTGCTCACGGCGGTGAGATTTATGTAGACGGTCGTAATCTCAGGGAGAGGGATGTGGAGACTTTGCAGAAGGTATTCATGCTACCGGCTGATTTTATCTTTCCGAATATGAGCTTGGAGCACTTCCTCGCTATTTATTCCGAATTCTATCCCGAATTTCGTAAAGAGGTGTTGAATGATTGTCTGGTCAATTTTGAAATACGGCGGGATATTGAACATTTGGATAAATTGTCGTTGGGAGAGAAGCACAAAGTGGCATTCAGTATTGCCTTATCGTTAGGAACGAAAGTTCTATTACTGGATGAGGCTGCTAACGGAATGGATATTCCGGCACGAAAGATGTTTCGTAAGTTACTGATGAAGTATGTTCGTGAAGATCAGATAGTGGTTTTGTCTACACACATTGTGCAGGACATTGAAAATCTGTTGACCGATGTGATTGTGTTAAGAAAGGATGCTCCTGTGTATGCGGCTTCTTTGGAGGAAATCGCCAGTCGGTATTCGTTCGGAATCCAAAGTAATGAAGAAGGAGTGCTATATGCAGAAGCTTGTACCGAAGGTTACCATGTAGTCACTCATAAGCAGGAAAACATGGATACGGAAGTATCTTTGGAACTGCTGTTTAATGCATTAATCAAGGGAGGAGGAAGGATATGAAAAGTTTTGCAATGAAAGAAATGTGGAAGTTTAGTCAGTTTCAGTTAAAGGAAATGTTTGGCTATGGAAAAAAGAAAGCGTTTATCCAGCTTTTGTTTTTACGCTCTTTTAGTATCTGTGTGTTTTGTGCCTTGGTGTCAGGAGATAGTTTGAAAGAATGCTTGTCACTCATAGAGCAATTGCTGATACTCCTATCTTATTATTTTACGTTCTGGAGCTTGGTGGAAGATATGCGGAATGACAGAGGTCTGATAAATAAGTTCATGCTTCCGGTCACATTGGCAGAAAAATATGTAAGTTTGTTTTTCAGTACTTTTTTGATAGGTACGGTGATGTTGTTGGGATGTGCGATATTATCGAATATCTTCATGCAACTGGCTATTCCATTGTTTTTTACAGAGGAAACGGACCAACCAGTTTTTCTCTTTTTGGGAGGAGGCTATGATTTTAAACAACTCATAGTTCAGATGGTGATTGCTTTTTATGTAGCCCTGTGGACTGTAGTGGTTATGTTGAGGAAACAATACAGCAAAACCCAGTTTTGGCTGATAGTTATTTTATGTGTTTTGTCTTATGTGTTGCCGGTATTGTGTATGTATGGATTAGGTGCTCCTAAAAGTATCATCAAATACACATGGTCGATAGTTTCCGTGGTTTGGAGCATAGTAGCTGTTGTTATGGCCTATAAAGGTTTTAGAAAGTTGGAGTTTAGATAGTAAGATGGTAGATTTCAAGCAAGACCGAGCTATTTATTTGCAGATGGCAGAACGAATCTGCGACGAGATACTGGCAGGAAAGTATCATTCAGATGACCGCATACCCAGTGTGCGGGAGCAGGCCGTTATGTTCGAAGTCAATACCAATACCGTGGTGAAGACTTATGACCTGCTGTTGCAGTGGGGGATTATCTACACCCGGCGAGGGCTGGGGTATTTTGTAACTGCCGATGCCCTGGAGAAGATAAAACAGACCCGCAGCCTGAAGTTTATGACAGAAAACTTGCCGGAACTGTTCAGCCAGATGAAATTGCTGGATATTTCTATTGATACGGTGGTCAGGAAGTGGGAAGAGTTTAAGGATGGGGAGAAGCTATGAATGGGCTTCTTCCACCACCCATTTTTCGATGTTGCGTGTACGATGGCTGAAGTTTACTCCCAGTTTGTAGACTTTTCTCGTATCCGTGGCAAAAGGCAGTGCATATTGTTTGTCATTGATTTGTTTCAGGGCTTCTTCCGCATTTCCGTCCAGCTTGAACTCCATAACGTAAATATACTGCGCTGTTTTTACTACCAGATCAATGCGTCCTTCTGAGGTATGGTATTCTGCCTGGGTATAAAAGCCTAACAGCTTGAAGATAATGAACAATACGTTCTGATAATGTAATTCTAAATCGCGTATTAATTCATAAGGAGTGTCTGTAAAGAAGCTTTGCAGGCGTTTCATAAATGCATCTATTTTGCCGTCCCGTACCTCTTTTACAAAACACATTAATTCAAAAGAGGGATTGCCGGAGGGCATATATGCATAGCTGGGAAGTAAGAAGCGTGTAAACCCTTCTGCCACTTCTTTGTTGGGGAATCCCAGTTTGTATACTTTAAATTCTTTGTCATACCCTTTAATCGTAAGGTATCCGCTTTGGTAGAGAATGGGTACGGGATTAGTTTCCATTGTGTCAATACTGCCCAATGAATCGGCGGTTGCTATTTCTTCGGTAAGCCGCTGCAAATTATATTTACTATGCTTTATTAATTCTACGAGGAAAGTCGGCGTACCGGTCTCAAACCAATAGCTTCCAAATTCACGGCTTTTCATAGCATTGAGCAGACTGAAAGGATTATAGATGTCTTCCGAGCGGTATGCAAAATGATATCCGTCATACCATTCTTTCAATTGGTGACAAGTTTCAGCATAAGTTTGTGCGTTATTGTCGGCCAATACCTGGATGTCCTCTGCAAATACTTCTGATAACTCCTTTTCTGTGATTCCACACAAATTGTTATACATAGCCTGTAGAGAAATGTCTTCCAGGTTATTCAGGTCGCTGAATACGCTTACTTTACTGAATTTGGTTACGCCTGTCAGAAGAGCAAACCGAAGATATTTGTCACAGGTTTTCAATACCCCGTAGAAAGCCTTCAGGGTGTTGCGATAGTTGCAAAGAAGAGTTTCGTTACCGATGGCCTGTAACATCGGTTTATCGTATTCGTCCACTAATACGACTACATTTTTGCTGGTGGTACGGCTGATTTTTTCTATCAGGTAGGCAAAACGTTCTTCTGGAGCCCGATCTTTTTTTTCGTCTCCATAGATTGCTTCCCAGCTTTCCAAATGTTGGTTAAGTATAGCATAAAGAGAGGCTTCATTCTCGTATCTTCGTGCATTCAGGTCAAGATGCAGCACAGGATATGCTGTCCATTCTTTTTCCAGTTGTTCCATGGCAAGACCCTGAAACAGTTCTTTTTTACCGGAGAAATAGGCTTCAAGCGTGGAGATGAGCAGGCTTTTTCCGAATCGTCTGGGACGGCTCAGAAAATAATATTTACCACTGTTTACCAGCTGGTAAATTAATTCAGTTTTGTCTACATAGCAGTAATGATTTTTACGTATCTCTTCAAAACTTTGTATGCCTACCGGATAAATCTTGCTCATGGTTCTATGATTGTGTGATTCAGATAATGCAAATATAAGTTTTTCTTTATAGATAGGCTTTGATTGGTGGGAAGAAATCGTGCGAAATATAGTATTCACTATAAACTCTAGTAGAATCTGTGATATTTAAAGAATGTATATAGTAAATCTGTTGTGTTTAAATATAATAAAAAACAAGTCCGCTCATAGTGGTAAATCAGTTATTCCAAGTTTTCTTAAAAATGCGAATCTATCAATCACACTTGTACATGGACATCAATACAAAAATATTCAGAGAGCATTTCCTTCAATATTACCGTCCGCTCTGCCTGTTTGCACTTCATTATCTGAAAGATATAGATGATGCGGAAGATACGGTGAATATGTTTAAGGAGGGAGTGATGCCGCGCTTTGACTGGGGAGTAGGCTTTCGTGCTGGGGTAGAGATAGCCCGCCATGTACAGATTGCCATAGGATACGACTGGGGTATGACCAAAACTTATCAGCATAATCCCGATACCAAGTTCCGGACTTTTGTAGCTTCATTAACGTATTATTTTTAGTCAGAATGAAAAATAAACTAACTTTGAGGTGATTGCTTTTTAATCTTTAAGTTATGAAATCGGTAGTGGTTTTTCTTATGGTTTTGGGACTATCCTGTATGCAGATCTTTGGACAAGAAAGTATCAAAAAAGATACGATAAAGCTTGGTACAGGGTTGAAAAAAGATGTGGGTGGGGAATTCTTGTTAATTGATTCATCCACGGATAGGGTGAAAATAAAAGACCATGAAGTAAATCAAGAAATACAGTCTGATTCACCCGTAGATTTTGATTTTAGGCAGGAAAGGCCTTTTTATGTTCCAACTTATTATGTGAATCCTTCTCCCATGTTTATGGGTGACTATAATGCATTCGGGCAGTTTTCTCCCTATTTTTATGGCAGGGGAATGCAGACTACCATTCCAGGCATCGGTCGGGTGAACCAGATGATGTTTATATACCAAAGGGAAATCAATGATTTCTTGGATATATATGCAGGAGTGAATGCGGCAAAATATGCTTTCCCCTATAGTATCGGTCAGTCGTTTGGTGTGTCAGGAGGCATGACACTTCATCCGGCAGATGATTTTCATCTTACCGTGTTTGGTGCTTATAGTCCGGATAACAGGTATAATCTCAACCGTACGTATTATGGAGCCACCGTTGGTTACGATTTTACAAACCGTTTTGGAGTGGACGTTGGTGTACAAAGGTATTATGATGTGCGACAAGGATGGAGGACTGCACCAATTGTCGCTCCATCCTATAAATTTCGTAAGTTTAAACTAGGCATAGATGTGGGAGGCCTGTTTTATGAAGCAGTGAGAAGTGCGATTGACCGATAAATGTCCTTTTATTCTTAATTAAACAATTATGGATTGCTGAAAGGATAATTTATGAGAAGGGTGGGGTGGAGTTTCGGGTATAATATCTACCTTTGAGGGCTATTCTTAAAAATAATATCTTATAATTGTATATCTCTCAGTAAATGACACGTTGAATCCAGTAGGAGATATGTGTTTTGCAGGGAAGGAAATAGTAAAGATTTCATTTAAAGCCTATAATGGATAGATAGAATGGAATGTAAAAGAATTATAGCAGGTCTCTTCATATATGCAGGTTTTGTATCATCTGTATTCAGTCAGACAACCGGAAAGATAGTAGATGCCAATCTGCATCCAGTAGAAGGTGCTACCATCGTCATGCAGCTACCGGATTCAACTTATCTGGGAGCAACCATATCTGCGGCCGACGGTACATTTGTGCTTGAGCCGGAACCGGAGGATTATCAGCTCATTGTCCAGCATCTACTTTATCAGACTAGGCAGGTGAAGGGTCAGGCATGTGATGCCGGTGTCATTACTTTGGAATCGAAGGACTACAATCTGGAGGAAGTGGTAATTGAGGGAGAACGTCCGTTTGTAACCGTGGAACAGGGAAAACTGAATTATGACATTTCGGCCATCTCAGAAAAGCATATTGTAAACAATGCCTACGAGGCTATCTGTAAGCTGCCGGGTGTGCAGGACAGGAACGGTAAACTCTCACTGGTGGGCGCAAAAGACGTAACGGTTATCTTGAACGGAAAGGCAAGTACACTGACACAGGAACAGCTGATTGAGATGCTGAAGAATACTTCCGCTTCGCAGGTACAGACGGCCGAAGTGATGTATAATACACCGCCTGAATATCATGTGCGCGGGGCTGCCATCAATATCGTAACGGCAAAGGCTGACGACAATACCATCCAGAGTGAACTTTCGGCAACCTACAGCAACCAGTATTTCAGCAGTTACAGCGGCAATGTAAACTTTCTGCTGACGAAGGGAAAGTCATCGCTGAATGTCTCTTACAATCCGGGTTATTCGCATATAATGACGGTGATGGACCTGGCATCCCAACATACGTATGACGGAAAGGTATATGACATCACGCAGACACAGAAAATCAATACAAAGGGCTGGAAGCATAATATCTATGCTGAGTACGGCTATCAGTTAAACGAGGATAATGAGTTGAGCGTGGGTTACAACGGTGCTCTTTCTGATAATGGTAAAGGTACGATTGATGTAAACGGAAACTTCCAGAACAGCCACAATGACAAGTTGCAGGACAGCCGTCTGCACAATGTTTTTGCCCGCTATTCTTCCGGATTCGGACTTGATCTTGGGGTGGATTATACGGACTATACCATGAATGACAAGAATCGTCTGGAAAGTAAACTGACAGACAATACCCGTCAGTTGCTTGATTATACTTCGGACCAGAAAATACGCAAGTTCTCTGTATATGCCGACCAGAGCCACGCTCTCGCCAATGACTGGACTTTGAAATACGGTGTCCGTTATGATTATACGGACAATAAGAACGCCCAGTTTTTCAATCAGACTGAAGGAAAGGATGATGTGGGCAATTCTTCCTCACGTCTTTATGAGCAGATTACCAACTTTTATGGAGGCTTCGACAAGGAGTTTGAAAACGGTCTGTCTCTTTCTCTCTCGGCAACCGGTGAGTATTATTCTATCGGAAATTATCATAAATGGGCGGTCTATCCGCAGGCCAGTCTGAGCTATTCGCCGTCGGAAAAGCATACGTTCATGCTGGGCGTTTCGTCGGAAAAAGATTACCCTACTTATTGGGATATGCAGACCAGTACCACTTATATGAACGCTTATGAAGAGCTTCAGACTATTGAGGGACTGCGGCCTGCCAATGTGTATAGTGTAAATGCCAATTATCTCTTCCTGCAGAAGTACATGTTGTCGTTGTTCTACGAGCGTACCAATGATTATTTCACGATGGACATGTATCAGGCAAAAGACCGTCTGGCACTTGTGTACCGCACGCAGAACTGGAACTATTACCAGTCCTTCGGTATGAGTGCCAACGTTCCGTTCAATATCGGCGAGTGGTTGTCTTCTCAGGTGAATGCGACGGTGGTCAATGACCGTAACCGTTGCGACAACTTCTGGGATATTCCTTTCGACCGTAAGAAATGGGCCTGTATGCTTGCCATTCAGAATCATTTCTCGGTAGGTTCCAACCTCGGATTTGATCTGGATGCGATGTACCGTTCAAGCATGATTTCCGGTATCAGCGATACGAAACCGGTCTTTACGGTCAATGTAGGAGCGCAGTGGAACTTCCTGAAGGATAAGGCCAGTCTGAGCCTGAACTGTGCTGATTTGTTCGATACCATGCGTATGAAGGTGAGAAACCGCTATGCAGGACAGCACATCGACTTGAATATGGGGCAGTACAGCCGTACCGTTTCAGTGAAATTTGTCTATCGTTTTGGTGGCAGCATCAGTAAGGAGAAGAAAGAAGTAGATTCTTCACGTTTCGGAAGATAATACACAAACATGATGGAATATTTAGCATTGACTTAACTCTATGAAAAAGCTATTTTTATATGTTATAGGCAGCTTAATCATACTGCCTGTTTACAGTCAGCATTTGATTAAAGGAACAATCATCGATTCGGAAAATACAGTGATGCCGATGGTGAATGTCGCCTTTTTGAATCAGGCAGACAGTACACTCGTCACCGGAGCGGTATCCGACTCTTGCGGGGTATATAGTACATCGCTTGCTGGAGCTAACTATATCATCCGCTATTCTTATTTGGGTTATGAGACATTGTATCGGAATATACAAGTCAATGCGAATCTCACACTGCCGGTAGTTAAAATGGAACTGGCACAGACCGAGCTTGAAGGAGTGGAGGTTACAGCCTACCGAAAACCTTTCAAATTGGATAGGGAAGGCATTACGGCTGATGTGCCTAATACGATTCTTGCCAAACAGACTACACTGGATGATTTGCTTTGCAAGATACCCGGCATTCAGAAACGTGGTGAGGACATAGAAGTGATTGGTAGAGGTCTCCCTACCTATTACATCAATGGCAGAGAAGTGACAGACCGTACCGAACTGGACAATCTGGCTATCGACCAGATTCAGTCTGTCAGACTGGTGACGAATACGGGAGTACGTTATCATTCAGAACAGCGTGCGGTAATTGAAATCAAGACCAAACGCCTGGGCGAAGGACTTGCCTTTAATGTCAGCGGTAATCTGTTGCAGGGAAATTATCTTAGTCAGAATTACAAGATGAACGGAAGTTACAATTACAAGAACTGGGACTTCTTTCTCTCTTATAATTATGACCGTGGAAAGAAGGAGTCGAATCTTGACGTTTACCAGCAGACTCAAAGTGATACAATCTGGAATCTGACCGATTTGACCCGGAAACAAATCTTCAACGAAAGCCATGCCTATACGGGAGGGATTTCTTATCATTTCTCTCCGGAATCGGAAATCGGCCTGAAATATGAAGGTAAATACAGTGAAGGTAGTACGTTCTCTAAGGATACGCTTTCCATGATACCGGACAAAGGGACTTCAACCTTTATCAGGAATCTCAGCGATGTGTCCGACAAGTCCGTCAGCAACCATTTGAATCTGTATTATACAAACGACTGGAAGAATGGCTGGAAGATGAACGCATTCGGTGATTATCTTCATAAGACCGACCGAAGCCGTGGCAATATCCGTGAATGGGAAAGCGACGGTGTGGAAACGTCTATGGACTATTACCGTAAGGCGGACTGGGATTTGTTTGCAGCCAAATTGGGTTTATCGTATGAAACCGGGAAAGCCGGAACTTTCAGCTTCGGTTATGATTTCAGCCACACAACCGGAACGGACTATATAGAGTATGTCCGTGCGTTGAATAATGGTAGTACAAGTAATACGGAAATGAAAAATTCGCTCTACCTGTCGTACGATTACACATGGAACAATCTGTCGCTGGGAGCCGGATTGCGTTACGAACACATACGGAGCGATTTGAAGGAAAACAATAGCCACAAGAATCAGAACCAGACTTATCATAACTTCCTGCCCTCTGTTTCGTTAAGCTACAATACCGAGAACCTGCAACAGTCACTTACATATTCCGTTCATACGGAGCGTCCGCCTTTTGGTGTCATGAACGACAATGCGGTGTATACAGACCGGTTTACCTATCAGAGAGGAAATCTTTACCTGAAACAGGCTTTGACTCATGACCTGAACTATATGCTGTTTTATAAGTTTCTGTTCTTTAACCTGAATTATACCCATACCCATAATCCGCTGATAACAGCTTTCTACAGTATGCCGGAAAATTCAGCGGTTACGGTCAGCTATATGGATAATTTTAACAGAATGCATAATCTGACGGGTATGGTAAACGTGCAATATCCGGTGAAGTGGTGGCTGCCCTCACTTACGCTTACCTGTTTGAAGACATTCTTCAATTATCCGGGGCCGAATGAGAGTATCTTAAAAGCCGGACGCCCGCTGGTGATGCTGAACTTCAACAACAGTTTCACACTTCCATCCGGATTTCTGTTGTCTGCTGATTTTAATTATGGTTCCAGAGGATATTATCAGTTGTACGAGGCGAAGAGTTACACCTCCTTCAACCTGAGTTTGAAGAAATCGTTCCTGAAAGACAAACTTCAACTTTCACTGGATGCTTACGATATTTTCAATAAGAACAATACGCGTGCTTCTGCTCGTCTGAATGATATTATCATGCACAGTATCGGAAAAGAGGAAACCCGAAAAGTCGGTTTCACGATTACTTATCGCTTCCGCACCGAGAAGAAGATGAATAATCAGAGTGCAGCTGAGACGGAAATGTCACGATTGAATATGGACAATCAGTAAAGATGGCTGAATGAACACTCTCCAACGATATATGGTGTTGAATTCCCTTGTGCTGGTGGTGATACCTGTGATGGGCCAGCAAAAGGAAGACAAGGAAATTAAGCTGAATGAAGAAACGGTAAAACTCATTCAGTTTGATTTCCTTCCAGGGGATATGGAGAATTACAACAAGCCTTTGGAAGCCCCATTGGAAAAGAAATGGATGGAGTACAAGAATCCTTTTGATGAAGGAATTCCCCGAAGTCTGACAGACAGTCTTATGGCAAAGAAACCGAAGGGATATATCCGCATGTGTCCTTATTCTATCTGGACAAAACGGGGAGAAGATCCGGTGTATGATGTGACTGTGGAAGGTCGTCCGCCTGAACTTATCATGAATGAGGGACCGGACGTCAGTAAAAAACTTCAGACAGATTACGGGCATTCTCTCAAGCCCTCAACGGGCAGAACGTATGATATGCTGAATAACTCCACTCCCATTGAAGTAGGAAAAATTTTCAAGAAATATATAAAGCCGTTGCTACCTGCAAAAAAGAGTAAATAGCTTCTTATAGATTCTTCAGTTTCCTTCCGTATATTCCTTAAAATAGAGTTAAATTTACCTTGACACGTACGTGACGAGGTCTTGACACGTACGTGCTGATGTCTCGTCACGTTCGTGTCGAGATATTGACAGCTACGTGTCAAGATATTTTTGAATAGGAGTTTCTCTTTTATATAAGGCGGTTTAGAAGATTTATGACGGCCCAGTTACTTCTATTAGGACTGGTGTAGAGGCAAATCGTAGATTTTGAGGAAGTTATAGTGATAATCATTCAGTAATCATTATATTTGTGAGAATTTGCATGGTTGGTTTATATAGAAGGATATAATCGTACTATGCATTTTCGATTTGCAGATAAAAGCTGAATGAAATTTAAAACATAATACAATGAAAAAAAGAGTATGGATAGCAATTATTTGCCTTTGTTTGTCCGCAGGACTGTATGCACAAGATTCATTAAAGGTAAATACGAAACAAATTGGTGTGGAGGATATTGTAGATGTGCTGAATGTGATGCGTGTAAAGATGTTCCATTTTGACCTGATGCCGTTCCTGGCAGATACGTATGAAGTACAAGTATATGTGGAGGAACATGAGCAAGGGAAAACATCCAAACGTATCGAGCTGTTTCGGATGGGGAAAAATAAGGAGCTGCTGAAAGATTCCTGGAGATACAAGGATTTGCCGGAGGGTACAGAAGTGTGGAATAAAATCACAGACCTGTCTTTATTCCTGACAAGCAGAAATGACTCTACAACTTTGCTTACTATTAAAGTTCCGAATGCGATGACTGCGAATGTAGCATTGAAGTTGCATCCGTTAGGAAAAGAAAAGATGTATTTTTACGAAGCCAGACCTTATATCTTACGGAATAATCCGAATGCAGACAGCCTGAACATACCTTTAGTCTTATATGGCTCTGGCTGGGTAGATGAACAATACGGATTTATGCGTTTCTGTGGGGAAAGGGAAATTGACGGGAATGATAATACCGGAATGATTTTGTCGAATGTACCACATTATTATGTGGTGGGAGTGGAGTTGCATAAGGCGACCAAGTAAAGGAAATTTTGATTTCTTGAATATAGGATGCGGTTCAGCAATACTTGTGCTCAAAAGCAGGCTTTTGGCTTGGTATTGCACTCACCTTTCACTATCTTTGCGGCTTAATCGGACATTTGTCCGGAAAGTGAAAAGGATATGATAAAATTTACGGATATGAAGACTAAACTATTAATGTTGCTTGTCCTTCTGGGAAGCCTGTGGACGAGCAACTTGTATGCTCAGACACGTTATCCCAAACGGGAGTTTCGCGGAGCCTGGATACAGTGTGTAAACGGACAATTCCAGGGCATGCCTACGGAGAAAATGAAGAAGGTGCTGGTGAGCCAGTTGGACAACTTGCAGAAAGCTGGTATCAATGCCATCATTTTTCAGGTGAGGGCAGAGGCGGATGCGTTGTATAAATCTTCTTACGAACCATGGAGCCGTTTCTTGACCGGTGTGCAGGGAAAAGCTCCTTCGCCTATGTGGGACCCTTTGCAGTTTATGATTGAGGAATGCCACAAGCGGAACATGGAACTTCATGCGTGGATTAATCCGTATCGTGCCAAGACGAAAGGAACAGGTGCTTTGTCACCCATGCATCCCTACAGCAAGAATCCGGAACTGTTTGTGCAGTATGCCGGCCAGCTGTATTTTGATCCGGGACTGCCGGAGTCCAGAAAATACATCTGCAAGATTGTACGCGACATAGTGACCCGCTATGATGTGGATGCCATTCACATGGACGACTATTTCTATCCTTATCCGAACCCGGGAGAGGAGTTTCCGGATAATGTCAGCTTTGCAGCATACGGCCGTGGATTTACTCGTCGGGCAGACTGGCGTCGGGATAATGTGAACGTGTTGATTAAGGAAATTCATGAAACCGTACGCGAATGCAAACCGTGGGTGAAGTTTGGTGTATCACCGTTCGGTATTTATCGTAACAAGAAGAATGACCCGAACGGAAGTGAGACAAACGGATTGCAGAACTACGATGACTTGTATGCCGACGTGCTTTTGTGGGTAAACAATGGCTGGGTAGATTACAATATCCCGCAGATTTATTGGGAAATCGGACATCCGGCAGCCGATTATGATACACTGATCCGTTGGTGGGCACGCCATTCGGCAGCTCGTCCGCTGTACATCGGTCAGGATGTGATACGCACTGTATCGAAAGCAGATTTGATGAATCCGAACCAGAGCCAGATTCCGGCAAAATATAATTTGCAGCGTTCATTGCCTACCGTACAGGGAAGCTGTCAGTGGTATGCGGCGGCAGTGGTAGAGAACAAGGGAAATTACCGGGATATGCTGGTGAAAGAATATCACAAATATCCGGCATTGCTTCCGGCTTCTCCGTTTATGGACGACAAGGCTCCGGGCAAAGTGCGTAAGCTGAAACCGGTATGGACCGCAGACGGATACATCTTGTTCTGGACGGCACCGAAGGCAAAGACCGAGATGGACAAGGCTTATCACTATGTGGTGTACCGCTTCGGAAGCAAGGAGAAGGTGAACCTGAACGATCCTTCACACATTGTAGCGATTACGCACGATGAATTCTATAAGTTGCCGTATGAAGACGGAAAGACGAAGTATCGTTACGTAGTGACTGCACTCGACCGTCTGCACAATGAGTCGAAATCGGTATCAAAGAAGATCAAGCTGTAAATATCAGTCTGATAGAAAATAGAAAGGGCAGGAAGAAAGGTTTGTGGTTTTCTTCCTGCCCTTTTTTATGGATTTCCCTATAAGTTATTTGATATTTTTTCGAATCTTGCTAAGATAGGCATGCATGCCTTCTGCATCTTTCCGGCTGATAATATCTAACAGCTCGTTTAGCTCCGTACGGATATTTTCTACCTGAGCCGGAGTGCGTGGATTGAACAAGATTTCCTGTAGCAGAAAATCATCTTCGCTCAGCACACCTTGCGCAATTGCCATGTGGCGCTTGAAGGTAGTACCCGGTGCATCCTGGTGTTTCATGACGGCTGCAAACACAAAGGTAGATACGAACGGGATAGACAAGGAGTAAGCCACCGTTTCGTCGTGTTCCTCGAAGGTGTATTCAAAGATGTTCAGCTTCAGGTGCTGATAAAGGTCCTTGAAGAAAATCTTTCCCAGGTGGTCACCTTCCTTAATGATGATGGCATTTTCCGTACTCAGTTTGTCGAGGTTGGCAAATGTGGGACCGAACATCGGGTGGGTAGACACATAACGGAAACCGCAGTTTTCATAGAACTCCTTTAATCCGGTTTTCACGGAAGCGATGTCGCTGATGATACAGTCCTTCGGCAATACCGGAAGGACCTGATGGAAAGCATCGAGTGTGTATTTTACCGTGGCAGCATTGATGACCAGCTCCGGCTTGAATTCGCTGATTTCTTCCAGCTTGGTGAAGCGGTAGCAGTTGTACATAAAGCGCAGGCGTTGGGGATTCACATCGTATACGGCGACTTCATGTTCAAAACTCAATACATCGGTAAAGAAGGAGCCCATTTTTCCGGCTCCTAAAATCAATATTTTCATGCTTTGTTTCTGTTATTTGTTGATGATTTCCATTTGCTGGCGCACGCTTTCTTCGTGAATCAGCTCGAATACTTGTTTGACGAAATCGGAATCCATGCCGCAAAGTGAGCCTTGTGCGCCACGCTTGTCCAGAATTTCGTTGTAACGTCCGGTCTGCAGGATGGTCATGTTATGCTCCTTTTTGAAGGTACCGATTTCACGGCACACACGCATACGTTTGGCGAGTATGTCCATCAGGTCGTTGTCACATTCGTCAATCTGTCGGCGGAGCTCGTTCAGGTTTTCTGTAGTCTGATGTTCAGAACGGATGACGAGCAGGTTCAGGATGTAGTCAAGGATATCGGGAGTAACCTGCTGTGCGGCATCGCTCCATGCACATTCCGGATTGCAGTGTGATTCGATGATGAGTCCGTCGAAACCTAAGTCCATGGCCTGCTGGCACAGCGGAGCAATCAGTTCACGTTTTCCGCCGATATGGCTCGGGTCGCAGATAATAGGCAGGTTCGGGATACGGCGGCGCAGTTCGATAGGAATGTGCCACTGCGGCAGGTTGCGGTAAATTTTCTTGTCGTATGAAGAGAATCCGCGATGAATGGCACCGATACGTTTCAGTCCGGCATTGTTGATACGTTCCAATGCACCAATCCACAACTCCAGATCAGGATTTACCGGATTCTTCACATAGACGGGAATGTCCACGCCTTTCAGGGCATCGGCAATTTCCTGTACGGCAAACGGGTTGGCAGTAGTACGGGCACCAATCCATACGATGTCTACGTCAGCTTTCAGGCATTCGTACACATGCTTGGCGGTAGCTACTTCCGTGGCTACGTACATACCGGTTTCCTTCTTCACTTCTTTCAGCCAGGAAAGTCCTTCTACGCCGATACCTTCGAAACCTCCCGGTTTGGTACGGGGTTTCCAGATTCCGGCACGGAATATCTTGATACCTTTGTCAGACAGTGACTTGGCTGTAGTCATAACTTGTTCTTCTGTTTCGGCACTGCAAGGGCCTGCAATGATCAACGGGCGTTCCTGAGAAACACCTTCCAGTTCAATAGGGAGTAAATCTAACTGTTCCATGGTAGTATTTGATTTTTGTAATGTTATTTATTCATGATGGCCTGGATTCGTTTTAACGCCTCTTCCAGTTGAGGCTCTTTGGCACAGAGTGAAATACGGATATACCGTTTTCCGTTGCTGCCGAAAATGAATCCCGGAGTGATGAACACGCGGGCTTCGTGCAAGACTTTCTCGGTCAGTTCTTCTACGTCGGCATAGTGGTCTGGAATGCGTCCCCACAAGAACATACCTACTTGTTCCGGGTCGAAGGTACATCCCAAGGTATGCATGATTTCTTCAGCCAGTTTCCGGCGACGTGCGTAAGTCTGAATATTGGCTTCTTCATGCCATTCTGCACTGTTGTGGTAAGCTTGTGCGGCTGCCAGCTGCAAGGGGCGGAAAGTACCAGAATCAATGTTACTCTTGATTTTCAGAATCCACTGTACGAAAGTGGCATTGGTTGCCAACATACCTACGCGCCATCCCGGCATGTTGTGGCTCTTGCTCATGGAGTTGAACTCGATACAGCATTCTTTGGCTCCCGGTACGTTCAGGATACTGATAGGTTTGCGGTTCAGAATGAAACTGTACGGGTTGTCGTTGACGATGACAATCTGGTGACGGCGTGCAAAATCCACCAGCTTCTCGTAAAGCTCCATGGTGGCATTGGCACCGGTCGGCATATTGGGATAGTTGGTCCACATGATTTTTACCCGACTTAAATCCATCTTTTCCAGCTCTTCGAAATCCGGTTGCCAGTGATTGTCTTCCCGCAGGTTGTAGTTCACGATTTCGCTTCCCAAAATCTTGTTCAGTGAAGTGTAGGTAGGGTATCCGGGGTTTGGAACCAGCACCTGGTCACCGGGGTTCACCAGTGCCAGTGTGACGTGAAGGATACCTTCCTTCGAACCGATAAGCGGCTGGATTTCCGTAGCCGGGTCCAGGTCTACATTATACCATCTTTTATACCAGTCGGCCATGGCCTTGCGCAGTTCCGGTATTCCCACCGTAGGCTGGTAGCCGTGTGCGTCCGGCTTGCGGGCATTCTCACACAACACGTTGATGGTCTCTTCTGAAGGCGGCATGTCCGGGCTTCCGATTCCTAAGCTGATGACATTTTTTCCTTCGGCATTCATCCGTGCCACTTCTTTCAGTTTCCGGCTGAAGTAGTATTCGCTGACGTGGCTCAGTCGGCTGGCCGGCTCTATCTTATAAGGTTGATTCTCCTTCTGCATATTCTCCTAAAATTTTAAGTGCTTTGGTTAATGGCATTACTGCGTCAATGGATTGTTTGTATCTCAAATAGTCGTTGAACATCACGTCTACGTAGAACAGGTATTCCCATTCCCGCCCGATGATGGGCAACGACTGTATTTTTGTCAAGTTAATGTGATAGAACGAAAAGATGGATAACACTTGTGACAAGCTTCCTTCATTATGAGGCAGGGAGAAAACAATGTTGGCCTTGTTGATTTTGGAACGGTCTTTCAGTTCGTCGGCCATCCAGGGGTCGCATATCACCAGAAAGCGAGTGAAATTATGCTTGTTGGTTTCAATGCCTTCCTGCAAGATTTTCATGCCGTAAAGCTCGGCTGCATATTTGGAGCAGATGGCAGCATGTCCTTTTAATCCCTTTTCCTTGATGTCGCGTGCGCTGCCTGCGGTATCTTCCGTTTCTACCACCTTCAGTTGTGGGTGGTGTTGCAGGAAATCCCGGCATTGTGCCAGTGCTACCGGATGAGAGTTTACTTCTGTCAGTGTACTCCAGTCTTCTCCGGGCAGACACATGATGCTGTGGCTGATTCGTAATTTATGTTCTCCGATAATCGTAGCTCCACTGTCTCTGAGCAATTCGTAATTGTGAAGGAGGCTTCCGGCAATCGTATTCTCAATGGCAATCATTCCGATGATGCTGCTGTCTTTTTTCAGGTTATCGAACACCTCTTCGAATGTGTTGCAGCAGATCAGTTCGATTTCCTCATCCTTGAAAAACTTATGGGCTGCAATGTCGTGATACGAGCCCGGAACTCCTTGTATGGCTATCTTCTTCATCTTTTGTGTAACTATAAAAAAAGTCCCGCTCCATCGAAGCGGGACTTTGTATTATCATTTCATTCTTGTTTTCTCTATTAACGTATGCATGCAAACTCCCGCTTCACTTCATTGCTAAAGTAAAAGAAATAAAAGTAAAAGAAGAAGTATGATGCAAATGTTCTCATTTGTTTGTTATTTTGTTGTTATTTCTGCTGCAAATGTAATACTTTTCTTTAAAAAACAAATGTTCCGACAAACTTTTTCTTCTTATTTTTAAAAAATAGCCTCAGAATGGCGGATATGAATGTATTTTCTTACCTTTGTTGTACAGAGATATTTCATTTGTAAACAGCCAAAACAAATAAGAACATGAACTATAATTTTGATGAAGTGATTGACCGTCACGGCACGTGTTGCGAAAAAGTAGACGGTATGGTAAACGTATGGGGAAAGTCTGATTTGATTCCGATGTGGGTGGCCGATATGGATTTTGCCACACCTCCGTTTATTTTGGAAGCCATTTGCAAACGTTGCGAACATCCGGTGTTGGGATATACTTTCCGTTCGGACGATTACTATCAGTCTATTATCGGATGGGTAAAGAAACGTTATGGCATGTCGGTAGAGAAGGAAGAAATCAATTTTGTACCAGGCATTGTACCGGGTCTGGGTATGGCCATCAACTGTTTCACGAATCCGGGCGACAAGATTATGATTATGCCTCCGGTGTACCATCCTTTTGCCTGGTTGGTGACACGCAACAACCGTCGCCTGGTGGAATGCCCGTTGAAAGAAGTGGACGGACATTATCGTATGGATTTGGATTTGATTCGCCGTTCCATAAAGGGAGTACGGGTATTGATTCTGTGTAATCCTCACAACCCGGGAGGAGTGGTTTGGAAGAAAGAAGAATTGCAGGAACTTGCCGAAATCTGTGCCGATGACAACGTGATTGTCTTTTCGGATGAAATTCATGCCGACTTGACTTTACCGCCTTATCAGCATCTGCCTTTTGCCATGGTGTCAGAAAAAGCTCGCAATAATTCTGTTACTTTCATGGCACCCAGCAAGACTTTCAATATGCCGGGAGTAGCCGCTTCGCATACCATTATTTACAATGAAGGACTTCGTTCACGTTTTGTGACTTACCTGGATGCAGGAGAACTGAATGCGGGACATGTATTTGCCTGGCTTGCCGTAACCGCTGCTTACACTGAAGGAGAGGAGTGGCTACAACAGTGTCTGGCTTATATTCAGGGAAATATTGACTATGTGGATGCTTATACGAAGGCACATACTCCTAAGATTAAGGTGATGCGTCCGCAGGCTTCTTACCTGATTTGGCTGGATTGTCGCGAACTGGGATTGTCGCACGAGGTATTGAATGCTTTCTTTGTCGACAAAGCCGGACTGGCATTGAACGATGGAGAGATGTTCGGTAAGGAAGGAGCAGGCTTTATGCGAATGAATGTAGGTTGTCCGCGTGTGACACTTGAAAAAGCCTTACAGCAGTTGAAAGCAGCTTACGAAGCACTTTAATGCGTCTATTATATATAAAAAGAACGGGTGCGGAATTTCATCGAATGAATGTTCCGCACCCGTTCTTTTTGAGAAGTATCGTTTAGTAGATTCCGGTTTGCAGATTGCTCTTTTCATAGTTATTGAAATTGCCAGAAATCAGGTTTTCTTTTTCAGGAGCCAGCTCGATGGCCTTTTTCATGTCTTCTGCTGCACCGGCCTTGTCGCCCATCAGCAGGTGAACGCGTCCTCTTTCCTGGTACAGCTGTGCTTCCTGCGGAATCAGTTCAATAGCTTCCTGATAATTCTCGAGTGCCTTGTCCAGTTGTTTTTCTTCTATCAGCAAGCCACCTTTCAGCAAATACGCTTTCACGTTGAACGGGTTCAAAGCTATAACTTGTTCCACGCATGCTTCTCCTTCCTGATTTTCTCCCATACCGATGTGGATGGTAGCTTTCAGGAGAAGTGCTTCCTCTTCTTCCGGATTCAGTTTCAGTACCTGCTCCAAGTCATTGAGCGCATCTTTCGCTTGACGCATTTCCCACAGCACTTCGGCACGCAGAAGGTAGGCTTCTGTGAAACTCTCGTTTTGTACGATGGCTTTGGTCAGCATGACAATGGCTTGCAAGTCATTTTTCAAGCCACGTGCTGCACGAGCGGCTAAGTAGTAAGCCTGGGCATTCTTTTCATCCAGGGTGATGGCTTTTTGGCTGGCTTTCTCCATACCTTCATAATCTTCTTGTATATAGCATACACTGGCCAGAGACAGCAAGGCCTGTACGTTTGTTTCATCTTTGGCAATCAGCCGGTCAAGGGTAATGCGCGCATCCTCCGTGCGGTTAGCCTGAAGATATGCACTGGCCAGTAAACCCAGCGTTTCCTTTTCTTCTTGAAGTGCCACTGCTTCTTCAAAACATTTGATGGCGTAGGGCAGTTTGCCCATGTTGCGGGCACGGATGCCGTCATATTTCAGGATGTCGAAATTCTTCTTGTCTTGCTTCTCTTGTTCGTTTGCATCGGATTTACTTTTTCCGAATAAAGATGATAATAATCCCATGATAAACTGATTTAATGTTTTTTCTGTGGCAAAGATAGGCAGAAAAAAGAAAGAAATTTGTATGTTTGCACCGTATTTTACTTTAAAAGATGAAACTATGAAGAGGCTAATGTTTTTGGTGGCAGCGGTTTTGGCTTGCCATTCCATGCAGGCACAATATTTCTGCACGACAGAGGGTACAGAACTGCACTATGTGAATTACGATGAAATCGGTCAGAGTACATCGGATGAAACCATGACCGTAAGTAAGGTAGAGAAGGTGGACGGAAAGCTTCAGGCTGCCTACTATGATAAGATTGTCACTACAAAGGCAAAGAACAATACCAGCTATACCTTGTTCAACTGGAGCTACGATGGAGCCAATACGGTATGTACGGAAGATTTGATGTACGGTCCGTATGTAGATTCTGATTCCGACCCTGATAAATACAACGAGGCTGCCCGTTTGGGTTTGCTGGAGAAACTTAAGTTTAAAGGCGACAATTCATTTACTATCAAAGACGGTGCCAAAGGTGGGGAAAGTATTCCTGACCGCTCTTATCAGGTAGTTCGCAATATGTTGAAGAATGAAGTGAATGTGTCTGGTGCAGCTTACATGGGAAATGAAACTATCAGCACTACAGCCGGAAAGTTTGACTGTGTGAAGATTTCTTACCTGCAACGTACAAAGATTGTGCTGAAAACCACTACACTGCGCGTGACCGAATGGTATGCCAAAGGAGTGGGACTGGTGAAATCGGAAGCATACGACACCAAAGGCAACTTAGACAGCAAGACGTTGCTGGTGAAGATTGTAAAGAAATAAAGCAAGCAATTTGTCGATAAAATTCTGGCCCGGAATCTGTTCTTGAGAAAGAAGGATTCCGGGCCGTTTTTTATATGATTTCGATGCCTTGTTCGGCACATAGTTTCAGACTTAAATCTTTCAGCTTGAATTTCTGGATTTTTCCGCTTCCTGTCATGGGGAATTCCTTTACAAAGAAAATGTATTTGGGAATTTTGTAGCGGGCTATTTTCCCCTGACAGAACTCACGTACATCAAATTCATTCATGGTGTATCCTTCGTGCAGGATGATGAAAGCTCCCACTGCCTCACCGTATTTTTTGGAAGGAACTCCGGCCACCTGCACATCCTTGATGCCCGGCATCTTGTAGAGGAATTCTTCGATTTCGCGCGGGTAAATGTTTTCCCCTCCGCGGATAATCATGTCCTTGATGCGGCCCGTGATGCGATAGTTTCCGTTTTCATCCTTGACTCCTAAGTCGCCGGAATGCAGGAATCCGTTGGCGTCGATTACCTCGGCTGTGGCTTCCGGATTTTTGTAGTAGCCTTTCATGGTGTTGTAGCCCCGGTTACACATTTCGCCCTGTACACCCACCGGGCATTCTTCTCCGGTATTCGGATCAATTACTTTCACTTCCGTGAACTCAAAGTCATGTCCTACAGTGGTGTAACGTACTTCCGGATCGTCGTCAATGCGGCTGTGGGTCATACCCGGTGAAGCCTCTGTCAGTCCGTATACACTGGTGACGCGCATAAACATTTTTTCTTCCACCTGTTTCATCAGTTCCACAGGACAGAGAGAGCCGGTCATGATACCCGTGCGCAGGCTCGACAAGTCGAACATGGGGAACATGGGGTGATGCAGTTCGGCTATAAACATGGTCGGTACGCCGTAGAGAGCCGTACAGCGTTCCTTGTGTATGGAAGCCAGTACGAGCAACGGGTCGAAGCGTTCTATCATGACCTGTGTGCAGCCATGTGTCAGGCAGTTCATGGTGGCCAGTACCACACCGAAGCAATGGAACAGCGGAACACATACGCACAGCTTGTCATCGGCCGTGAACTTCATGTGCTCACCGGTTAGAAATCCGTTGTTGGCAATATTATAATGGGTAAGCATGACCCCTTTCGGGAATCCCGTAGTACCGGAAGTATACTGCATGTTCAGCGTATCATGGCAGCTTACCAGCTTCTTGGCCTTAATCAGTTCCTCATCGTCAATGTTGCTTCCTAACAGCAGAATCTCTGCCGTGTTATACATACCCCGGTATTTCTCCTGACCGATGTACACCACATTGCGCATGTGAGGGAAGCGCTTGCTCTTCATGTGGCCCCGTTCGAAGAGTTTCAGTTCGGGCAGCATGGTGTAGGTCATTTCCACGAAGTTGCTGTCCTTTTCTCCGTCTACGATACACAGAGTATGCATGTCGGAGTTTTCGCAGAGGTATTCCAGCTCCGCCTGCTTGTAGTTCGTGTTGACCGTAACGGCCACGGCACCTATTTTGGCACAGGCATACAGGAATGTCAGCCAGTCGGGCACATTGCGGGCCCAGATGCCCACGTGAGTATCTTTTTTCACGCCGATGGCCAGCAAACCTTTGGCCATGTGGTCCACACGCTCGTTAAACTGTTTCCACGTAAAACGCAGGTTGCGGTCGGAATATACAATGTATTCTTTGTCCGGAGTCACTTCCGCCCAATGCTCCAGCCAGTCGCCTAATGTTCTTTCAGAAAGTTGTAACATGTCGTTGAAGATTTGTGTGAGACTTATACCGGAGTGTAGACTACGGCCAGAATTTGTGCAGCCTGTCCTTCGGCTGTGTGTACATGATGCGGTACGATGGAATCATAATAAATGGTATCTCCCTCTTTTAGGCGATAGTTGCTTTTTCCATAACTGATTTCCAGTTCCCCTTTCAGTACCATGATAAACTCTTCTCCTTCATGTGCCGACAGAAAGAAGTCTTTTTCGTCGTTGGCGTCGATGTCGATGATGAACGGTTCCATGTGACGGTCCACCTTGCTTTTTGACAATGAATGATAATGCATGTGCTGGCGGGCATGCGTAGCGTTGTTTGAAAATCCGATGGTATCGTCCGCCTCACCTTTGCGGCAGATAACCGGTCCGGCTTCACTGGTCTGGTCGTCCAGGAAAGTGCCCAGACGTACTCCCAATGCACGTGCTATTTTAATCAGCGGAGCCAGCGAAGGAATGTCAATGTTTTCCTCAATGCGACTTACCTGTTCCACGGTCAGCCCTGCGCGTTCTGCCAGTTCCTGTATACTTATTTCTTGATTGGTTCGGAGCGATTTTATTTTTTCTCCGATGATGTTTGTGCAATCCATAGTTCTTCTCTTTTATGTTGATTTACAATAAAAGCGCAAGGGTGTACGCTTTGTTCTTCATAATTCGCAAAGTTAATAAAGTTTCTGTATAAACATACCGAAAAGTAATAAAAAGCATTTTCTTTCGGCCCTTTTCGCACTTTCTGATATTCTTTTTGCAGGCAGGTTTCTTGCCGAATGTGTCTGTATTTTAATTTTTTGTACTATCTTTGAGCCGAAATATAATTTAGAATGAGTATGAAGAAGCTTATTTTTGCATTGACATTGATGGGACTTTTAGGCGGCCATGCACCACTTACAGCCTCTCAGCCGGTTCCTGATGCAGCCGGATATATTGTCAAGGTAGGCGATACGGCTCCCGACTTTGAAATGAAGCTGACGGACGGACGCAAGGTGAAATTGTCAGAACTTAAGGGAAAGGTAGTCATGTTGCAGTTTACCGCAAGCTGGTGTGGAGTCTGCCGTAAGGAAATGCCCTTTATTGAAAAAGACATCTGGCAGAAACATAAGGACAATACTTCCTTTGCGCTTTATGGAATTGACCGTGACGAGCCGCTGGAACGAGTGAAAGCTTTTGCCAAGCAGACAGGAGTGACTTATCCGTTAGGACTTGACCCGGGAGCAGATATTTTTGCCAAATATGCGGAACGCAATGCCGGAATCACCCGTAACGTGCTGATAGATAAAGAGGGTAAAATCGTGATGATGACTCGCTTGTATAATGAAGAGGAGTTTGCTTCTCTTTGTAAGAAGATAGATGAACTGCTGAAGTGATGAAGAAGTTCTTATGTTTGATTTTATGTGGCTTGCTGTGCTTTCCTTCGGGAATGACAGGAAAAAAGAAGGGGCATTATGAACCGCTGTTTGGAAAGAAATATGCGTCGTATGCGGTAACTTCCAGTTCCTTGAAAGGAGCCACTTTCTATCTTGTCAGCGGACATGGGGGACCGGATCCTGGCTGCATTGGTAAATACCGCGGAAAAGAATTGCATGAAGATGAGTATGCTTACGACATCATTCTCCGTTTGGGACGCGAGTTGATGAAACGTGGGGCAAAAGTGCATTTTATCATTCAGGATGCAAAGGATGGGATTCGTGACCAGGCTATACTGAATAACAGCAAGCGGGAAACTTGCATGGGAAAGGCTATTCCGTTGAATCAGATAGCCCGTCTGCAACAGCGTTGTGATGCGGTGAACCGCATGTACCGGAAGGATAAGAGCAGCTACAAGCGTGCTGTATTTATCCATGTAGACAGTCGGGCCCGAAATAACCAGACCGACGTGTATTTCTATCATGCGCCGGGCAGTTCGAAAGGAAAACGGCTGGCGAGAGAAATCCAGCGGACTTTCCGTGCCAAGTATGACCGCCATCAGCCCAACCGCGGATTCGATGGTACGGTGAGCGAACGTAACCTGTTCGTACTTCGCAACACGACTCCGGTAGCTGTTTTCCTGGAAGTAGGAAATATCCAGAATGCGCAGGATCAGAAACGTCTGGTCATTGCCGACAATCGTCAGGCTTTAGCCAACTGGATAACCTTAGCCATCGAGAAGGATTACCGGAAAAGATAATCTCATAAGTCATAAAAAAAGTCAGGCACTTCAGCGGTTGCCTGACTTTTTTATATCTGTGAAAGTAGATTGTTTATCGGTTTTTGGCTTTCAGCACTTTTTGTACATTCTGGATTATTTCCGGATTAGCAAGGTCCTTCTTGCCAATCAGCGTGAAGGCAAAGTTGTCTGCCATGATTTCTTCCGGATGAATGAGATAGTTGGTGTTCTTTCCTACTTGTGTGTAGAAATCTTCCGCTTCATCCAGTGCATAAATGATTGTCTTTCCAGCCTTCTGAACAGGGACAAAATCACCGTTCAAAGGTACAAGTCCCACTTTCAGGTAGTCGAAGAGCGTTTTTCCGTCATAAGGTCTGTCTGTATAAATCACCATGGTGCAATATTGCTTCTGTCCGCCGATGGTAAACGTGCCGTAACTGTCATATCGGCTGATGTCCGGATTGGAAATACGAATCTCTGCCAAATCGGACGGGAAGATAATTTCTTTTTCAATCACCGTGAATCCGATGACCTTGTAAATGTCTTTCTTGAAGTTGGAATTCTGGCGTGTCAGCAGGTGAAACAACTCATGGGCTACAAGGTATTTCAGGTCTGCATCCGAAGCTTCCTTCAACGCATGCTCACCGATGGCAATCCAGTTTACGCGGGTGTAGGCCTCTGCATTGCCTTCTTCTTTCTGGGTAGTTTTTACAAAGATGATTTCTTTCGGGAAATCGAGGTTGTAACTTTGTTTTTTGATTTCTGCATCCAGGCTTTTCATAGCTTTGCTGATACGCTCTTTTTCTGCGTCACTCCAGTTGAGTGTCTGTTCCATGGCAAACTGCAACAGCTGTGATTTGCGTCCTTGCGGCTTTTGCAGACGCACGTCAATGTCAAACTGGTTCCAGTCGCGTGTATAGTCATCCAGTTCCGTAATCAGCATTTGTCCTTCGGCACGAGTGGCAAAGCGGAAGATGGAGTTTGAAAACTTGTTACTCTGCGCCCAAGCTGCGATGGTGGTAAAAGCCAGGCAAAATATGAAAGAAAGCGAGTGTTTTAGTGTCATAGTTTTGTTTTTTAGTTACCTGTTATTTTATTCTCAGTGGTAAATATAACGTATTTTTCTGTATTTTTCCTCGCTTTTTATCAAGAAAAAGAAAGAAAAAGAAAAAATAAGACAAATCGCTGGGAGTATTGCTTGCCTGAGAAAAAAGGAAACATGGTTAGGGAACCTTCGTTTGATAAGTGCTGAATGCCGTGGCATAGATGTTTATTTCCTTTTGTCTTTTTTATGTTTCTCGAACGGAAAACCTATGTTTTCCTTGGCGGAAACGTACGTTTTCCTATCGTGAAACGTAGGTTTCTGCTGCGCGAAACGTAGAATGTGTGGGAGGGTTTGCTGATAAACCTGGGGTGGTTTTTCTTTATATGGTATACGGTGTGGAGAGGGGGGACATAAAAAACGGATTCACCCGCTGAACTCCAGCACGGTGAATCCGTTTTCTATATAGATAAAGAATCAATTTATTCCTTGTCTTTCAACGCATCAAAAATCAGTTTTTCCAGTTCGTCGGCCAGTTCCGGGTTATCCTGAATGCACTGTTTGGCCGCATCACGTCCTTGACCTAATTTGGTGTCGTTGTAGCTGTACCATGAACCGCTCTTCTTGATGATACCTAATTCTGCTCCCAAGTCGATGATTTCACCGCTGCGAGAGATACCTTCACCGAACATGATGTCGAATTCGGCTTTGCGGAAAGGAGGAGCTACTTTGTTCTTTACAACTTTGACACGTACCTGGTTACCGATAACTTCTTCACCGTCTTTCAGCTGAGTAGCGCGACGGATGTCCAGACGGACAGAAGCATAGAACTTCAGGGCGTTACCACCGGTGGTAGTTTCGGGATTACCGAACATCACACCGATCTTCTCACGCAACTGGTTGATGAAGATACAGGTGGTGTTGGTCTTGCTGATGGCAGAAGTCAGCTTGCGCAGTGCCTGTGACATCAGGCGGGCTTGCAAACCTACCTTGTTGTCGCCCATGTCGCCTTCGATTTCAGCTTTCGGGGTAAGGGCAGCTACAGAGTCGATAACAATGATGTCGATGGCCGATGAACGGATCAACTGCTCGGCGATTTCCAGTGCCTGTTCACCGTTGTCGGGCTGTGAAATCCACAAGTTGTCGATATCCACTCCTAACTTGGCTGCATAGAAACGGTCGAATGCATGTTCTGCATCAATGAAAGCAGCAATACCGCCTGCTCTCTGTGCTTCGGCAATGGCATGAATGGCCAGTGTGGTCTTACCAGATGATTCCGGACCGTAGATTTCGATGATACGTCCTTTCGGATAACCTCCTACACCGAGTGCGGCGTTCAAGGCGATAGAACCGGTCGGGATGACTTCTACTTCCTGCACGTGGTCATCGCCCATTTTCATGATAGAGCCTTTTCCAAAGCTCTTTTCAATCTTGTCCATGGCGGCCTGCAGGGCTTTCAGCTTTTCGCTGTTATTGGGTTTCGGGGCATTTTCAATGCCACCTTCAAACTCTAATTCGTCTTTTTTTGCCATAAATTACTGTAAGATTTGTGAGGCATGGTCTTTGGTCTTTACTTCTTTAGGAGAAATAATCCGTTCGATAATGCCTTCTTCGTTAATGATAAAAGTGGTACGGAAGGTACCCATGTATTTGCGTCCGTACATGCTTTTTTCTCCCCATACACCGAAGGTCTCTACCAGTTTGTGTTCCGTATCGGCAATCAGTGTGAACGGAAGCTGGTTCTTTTCGATGAATTTCTGGTGTGACTTCTCGTCGTTGATGCTGACGCCGATTACTTCGTAACCCGCTTGCTTGAGTTCGGCATAGTTGTCGCGAAGGTTGCAGGCCTGTGCCGTACAGCCGGAAGTCATGTCTTTAGGGTAAAAATAGAGTACGATTTTTTTGCCTGCATAATTGCTCAGGCGGATTTCTTCACCTTTTTCGTTGATTCCCAGTATTTCGGGAGCTTTGTCTCCAATATTCATATCGTAAGGGAAATTTTTAGAAAAAAAGAATCAGGAACGAAGAATGAGTACTCCTTCTTCATTCTTGATTCTTTTTATGGTTAAGGTAATGTGATTACAGTTCCAGGTCACCGTCGAATACTTCATGCCAAGGCAATCCGTATTTGTTCAAAGCTTCCATGAATGGATCCGGATCAAATTCTTCTACGTTCCATACGCCCGGACGCTTCCACAAGCCTTTCAGGAACATCATGGCACCAATCATGGCCGGTACACCGGTAGTGTAGCTTACGCCCTGCATACCTGTTTCCTGATAAGCTGCCTGATGAGAGCAGTTGTTGTATACATAATAAGTATGTTCTTTTCCGTCTTTGATACCACGGATACGGCAACCGATTGAAGTTTCGCCTTCGTAGTTTTCGCCAAGGTCTTGCGGGTTAGGCAGCACGGCTTTCAGGAACTGCAGCGGAACGATTTCCATACCGTTGTAGTTGATAGGTTCGATGCTGGCCATACCGATGTTCTGGATTACACGCAAGTGAGTCAGGTATTCCTGTCCGAAAGTCATCCAGAAACGGGCACGCTTGATGGTCGGGAAATTCTTGACCAGTGATTCCAGTTCTTCGTGGTACAGAAGATAAGAATCACGCGGACCGATGTTAGGATAAGTCAGGTCTTTGTGGAATTCCAGCGGCTGGGTAGTAACCCATTGTCCGTTTTCGTAATAACGTCCGTTCTGTGTGATTTCGCGGATGTTGATTTCCGGATTGAAGTTGGTAGCGAAAGCCTTGTGGTGATTTCCGGCATTGCAGTCTACGATGTCCAGGTAGTGGATTTCATCGAAATGATGTTTTGCTGCGTATGCGGTGTATACTCCACTTACTCCCGGGTCGAATCCGCAACCCAGAATGGCAGTCAGTCCGGCATCTTCAAAGCGTTTCTTGTATGCCCACTGCCAGCTGTATTCAAAGTGTGCCTCGTCTTTAGGCTCGTAGTTTGCTGTATCCAGGTAGTTCACTCCCGCCTGAAGACACGCTTCCATAATCGTTAAATCCTGGTAGGGAAGTGCTACGTTAATAACGATTTCGGGTTTAAAACTGTTGAATAAAGACACAAGTTCATCCACATTGTCGGCATCTACCTTAGCGGTCTTGATGTTGGGGTTACCAATTGCTTTGACAATTGCGTCGCATTTTGACTGTGTGCGGCTGGCAATCATGATTTCAGAAAAGACTTCCGGATGCTGAGCCACTTTGTGTGCAACAACGGTACCTACACCGCCTGCACCGATAATCAATACTTTACTCATTTATTACTTTGAAACTTTAAATGCCCGGTAAACGTTACCGTTCAGTATGCAAAGATAGAAAATAATTCAAAACATGATGCAGTATTCGGAGGATATACGTATTTTTGTAAATGAACAATTCTTAAAAATGGATTGTTCGTGAATTTATGATTAAGATTAAAAAGGAAAAACAAGTTATGAATAAGAAGTATTTTGCAGCCGCAGCTTTGGCTTGCGCACTGATGAGTTGTGGAACCGGAAAGAATTCGGTAGCAGTAGTAGACTTTACAGGGGAATGGAATATTGTAGAAGTGAACGGAGAAAAGGTGAGTGCGGAAAATGCACCATTCTTGGGTTTTGACAAGGACGGACACCGTTTGTATGGTAATGCTGGATGCAATCGCCTGATGGGAAGCTTTGAGTTGGATACCCTGAATGCCGGAAAAGTGAAATTTGGTCAGGTGGCTGCTACCCGGATGATGTGTCCGGATATGACATTGGAGCAGAACGTGCTGGAAGCATTGAACAAAGTGGCTGGATATGAAACTGTAGGTGAAGATGTGGCACTGAACGATGCGGAAGGTAAACCGGTAATATTGTTGCAGAAGCGTGAAATGGCAGAGGTTTCTGTAAACGACCTGAATGGTGCCTGGGAAATTGTATCTGTAAAAGGCAATCCTGTAGGAGAAGTGGAAAAACAGCCGCAATTGGTTTTCAATGTTGCAGAAAAAAGAGTACACGGTAATGCCAGCTGCAATACGATAAACGGTTCTTTCACACAGGAAGAAGGACAGGCTGCTTCCCTCCGTTTCAGTCAGATGATTTCTACCATGATGGCATGCCCGAACATGGATGTGGAGTCTTCTATCTTGAAAGCTTTGGATGAAGTACGTAACTTTGAAATCAAAGCAGACGGAACCGTAAGCCTTTTGGGAGCAGACGGAGCAGAAGTGCTGTCATTGAAGAAGCTGGCCGAAACAGAAGCTGAAGCTTGATAAATCTGCCGGCTGTAGTATAAGGTCCGAGGAAAAATATTATCTTTGCAGAAAGAAGCATAAACCTTATAATAATATGACTAAAAAAATACTTTTGTTGGGTTCCGGGGAACTCGGAAAGGAATTTACCATTGCTGCCCAGCGTTTGGGACAGTATGTAATTGCGTGTGACTCTTATGCTGGTGCACCGGCTATGCAGGTGGCAGATGCATGCGAGGTATTCAGTATGTTGGATGGAGAAGCTTTGGACCGTGTGGTAGAAAAGTATCGTCCGGATATAATTGTTCCTGAAATAGAAGCAATTCGTACTGAACGGCTTTATCACCTGGAAAAAGAAGGTATACAGGTTGTACCAAGTGCCCGTGCGGTGAATTTTACGATGAACCGTAAGGCTATCCGTGATTTGGCAGCGAAGGAACTGGGACTGAAGACGGCAAAGTATTTTTACGCTTCTTCTTATGAAGAATTGAAGGAAGCTGCCGGAAAGATCGGCTATCCTTGTGTCATCAAGCCGTTGATGTCTTCTTCAGGTAAGGGACAGTCTGTTGCCAAGAGTGAGGAAGACTTGAAGTATTCTTGGGAATACGGATGTAGCGGAAGCCGTGGGGATATTAAGGAACTCATTGTAGAAGAGTTCATTCACTTTGACAGTGAGATTACCCTGCTGACCGTGACACAGAAAGATGGTCCTACTTTGTTCTGTCCTCCTATCGGACACGTGCAGAAAGGTGGTGACTACCGTGAAAGTTTCCAGCCGGCTCATATCGCACCGGAACATCTGGCTGAGGCTCAGCAAATGGCAGAGAAGGTGACTCGTGCGTTGACAGGTTATGGCTTGTGGGGAGTGGAATTCTTCCTGAGCCACGAAAACGGAGTTTATTTCTCTGAATTGTCTCCTCGTCCACACGATACAGGAATGGTTACACTGGCCAATACACAAAACCTGAACGAGTTTGAGCTGCATTTATATGCAGTGTTGGGACTCCCGATTCCAGGTATTACACAGGAACATATCGGAGCCAGTGCCGTAATTCTTTCTCCTATCTCCAGCCAAAAGGCACCGCAGTATAGAGGAGAGGAACTTGTTTGCTCTCAGCCTAATACTTATCTCCGTATTTTCGGAAAACCTGCTACCCGCTTGAACCGTCGTATGGGAGTGGTGGTTTGCTATGACAAGAATGACGGTGATTTGGATGCATTGCGTGACAAGTGTAAGTCACTGGCTGCCAAGGTAGAAGTATATTAAGAATTGATTTATGTCATGAAAATTGCATAAATAAACGAAAAACTTCACTGCTATGTTTTAGAAATATGTTTTAAATACATATATTTGCGCCCGCAAAATTAAACTAAACATAAATGGCAGAAAACAAAACAGTGAAGTATCATATTCCTCACAGAGGGATATATATGTATTCTCATGTACACGAAGGAAAAACTGAAATGATTGTGCTGAATAGCACTGGCTCAGAACAAATTCTGGATAGTGAGTGCTATACTGTCTTGACTAAGGATTCTAAAGAAGGTAGAGATGTTTCGAGTGGGAAAAAGATTGACTTGACAAAGAATCTGGTAATTTCTCCTCGTAAATCATTGATTATTGAATTCTGAGAAATGTTTATAAATAAGGAGACTGTCGTGATGCTGAATCGGACAGTCTCCTTATTTTTATACCATATCGTCGCCTGCTTTGGTGTATTTCACGCGAATTGTCTTATGGAATGGTATGAAACGTGAAACAATGGCTATGACCAGTGAGATGACAAACAGATAGCCTAATATATGCTTGAGCGAAAGCAGAAGGCTTTGCTGCTGTAGGGTGGCATAGAGTGTCTGGGTAGCCATTTGTGTAGCTTCGGTATATTCGTGCCCTTGTGCAAGATGCTGTGTGAGGGACTGATTGAACTGGCTGGCAGCTAACGGGTCGGTCTGACTGATTGTTTCGGACAGGGAGTACATGTATTTTTGTTCCAGCCGGTAGAGGGTATTGCTGTAAAAAGAGGTGGCCAGAATGGGAGCCAGTACCGAACGGAAGCAAATCAGGAAAAAGGCATTGGCCAGCAGGAACTTGGGATTCAGCTCTTCTACGGCGAACAGAGCAAAGGCTATGATGAGTACCAGCATGCCTAATCCTCTTAAGAATACGGGAAGAAAAAGCATCTCGTATGTGCTTTCAGGGGAAACCGTGAAATACAATATGCCGAAAAAGGCGGCAAAACAACTCATGCCGCCGGCTATCAGAAAGCGGAAACGCCAGCGTTGCCAGCGGAACCACCAGAAGCAGATGAAAGCTCCCAATACATATCCCGGCAACAGATAGATGTAAAGCTGGTACGTGTGCGTACTGTCTACCTTCAGAATGCTGGTCATATAATTGGTCAGCAGGGTGGTAGAGGTACTGAAAAACATGACTAGCATCATGTAGAAGTAACCTACGATGGCTTTTGGCTGGTACAATGGGGCCAGGTTTACATACGGCTGTTTGGAGTGATATTGTTTCCAGATGAAGAATGCAATTAAGATGGGAGCAATGACCAGATAGAGCCGGATCTTAAAAGAAGACATCCAGTCGAGTACTTTCCCATAGTTAATGACGTACATCAGCATCAGCAATCCGGTGGCAATGACAAGCATTTCCCGGATGTGCAGTTCCGAAAGCCGGATGGGTTTAAGCGGCCGGTTGTGACGGAAACAGACGATGACAATCAGAATGGATGCCATAAGCATCATCATCATGAAGTAATACATGTATTGCCAGTTGTAGTGATAGGCCAGCTCAGCGGTGACAATCATGGATACTTGTCCTCCGGCAAATACTAACGGGTAGAAATAGGAATAGAACTCACTTCGTACATTTTTCGGACTGAAAATCTTGGTCGCTCTTCGGATGAACCAAAGCATGAGAAATCCTTTCAGGAAGCCGATAAAGAAACTGCAGATGATGACCAGGTCAATATTTTGCGAACGGGCACATACCCAGCTGAGCAGGAACTGTATGCTCAGGTCAGTCAGTAACAGAAACTTGGATGAAAGGGCATCAAGTACCTTGGGTACGATGGGGTAGGCTATGGCCATTCCGGCAGAAGCGGCATAGTATCCCATGGTGATGTCTTCTGTATTGGTTCCCAGGGTACTGGATACTTCGAGCATACTGCCGGTGTAGGAGCCGTTCAGCATGGTCACGGGAAGGATGATAAAGAAGATACATATCATCCCCAACCAGTCGGGAACCCATTGACGTACGGGGACGTCGAGTTGTTTCATGGTCATCATTTGCATAAGGCTTCTGTTTCTACCATCATTCCGGCTCTCAGGCTGCTCATTTCTTCCGGAGTTATGTCTTTCAGGTCAATCCTTACGGGGATACGTTGCTGTACTTTGACAAAGTTTCCGGCAGAATTGTCGGTAGGAACCAGCGAATATTTGGAGCCGGTGGCTTCCGAAATAGCCGTTACAGTGCCGTGAAAGACTTTTCCAGGGAGGGCGTCTACCTTGATGCGCACTTCTTGTCCGATGTAAATATGGATAATCTGTGTTTCCTTGTAATTGGCTGTCACCCATTTATCCGTATTCCGAACCAGATACGAGATGGTTTGTCCTGCCTGTACATATTGACCGGGTTCCAGGGTTCGGCGTCCCATATAACCGTCATACGGAGCTGTCAGTACGGTATATGACAAATTAAGACGGGCCAAATCCAGGCTGGCTTCCTTGCTCAAGATGGCTGCTTCTGCGCTGGTGGTTCGTCGGGTAGTTTCCGTGAACTGCGACTGAGCCGCTTTTCGCTGTTCTAACAATGCCTGATAGCGGGCCTGGGCTGCTTCGTAAGATGCTTTGGCCTGCTCATACTGCTGTTCGGGCACAGATTCCTCTTTGAGCAGTCTGGCAAAACGGCGGTAGTCCTGCTCCAGCTGCCATAGTTTGGCTTTCGCTTCGGCAATGTTGGCGTCTTGCACGGCGATGTTGGTTTGTGAAGTCTCTATGCCGGAATGAAGTACCTCTTTGGAGCCTTTCACATCCAGCAGGGCAGCTTCCGCCTCTTTCACCTTTATCTGATACTCACGGTTGTCCAGTATCAGCAGTGTATCTCCCTGATGTACATACTGATGTTCTTTGAAGCGCACTTCCTTGATGTAGCCGGAGGCACGGATGTTCAGCGGACTTACGTACTGGTCAATAAAGGCATCGTTCGTAATTTCATAATGAATGTATTTCCAAAAGTAATTGGCCACCCATATCAGTCCGGATCCGGCAATCAGAATGCATAGAAAGTTGAGCAGGATGTTCTGCAGTCTTCTTTTCCGAAGTTTCTTGTGTGTATCTTGTAGCGTCATATTCTTTATAGTTTAGTGAAGTTATAATCTTCCGCAAGCTTTTTGCAGCTGGTAGTAGGTGTAAATGATTCTGGTGCGTGAAGAAGTTAGCTGTAGCTCGGCATTGAGCAACACGGAGTTGGCATCCAGCAGGTCGGTGAGTATGGCCAGCTGGTTCATGTAACGGTTTTGCATGATGCGGTAGTTTTCCTGTGCCTGGCGGACCGACAATTCCCAAGCTTCTTCTTCCTGCAAGGCTTCCTTGTGGCGCAGGATGGCGTTGTAAATATCCATCTGCAGCTGTTGTTTTTTCAGCTCTTCTTCTTTTTTCTGTACGGCAACCTGAAGCTGGCTTTCCTTGATTTTGTGTCCGTTCTTGAATAAGGAAGAGAGCGGATACGACACGGAAAGTCCGATATTCCAGTTATTGTTGTATAAATCGGTCATGGTACGCGTAATGGGGCGGGCCAGGGTGTTCGACGCATACAGGTTGATGTTCGGCCTGCGTGAGGCACGGTCTATCTCTATCTGGTTCTGGGCCAGTTCGGTTTCCTTGCGTAGCAGTTGCATGTCTGGTGCCTGCTCGTAGGCTGACAGGAGGTAGTCGTCGTAACTGTCCAGCGGAGTAGCTTGCTGAAGCAGTGTTGTGTCGGGCGTAATAATCGGGTTACGGTTGTTTCCTAACAACAGGTTCAGTTGTTGCGACACGATGTGAATGCTGTTTTCCGTTTCCTGCAAAGACAGCCGGTCATTGGTCAGTTGCATTTCGCTGCGCAGTACGTCATTGTTGGTGATAAGTCCCTCTTTCTTCATTTGACGTATATCTTGCAGGCGACGTTCGGATTCTTCGATGTTACGGGTAAGTACAAGATGCTGTTTGAATAAGGTGAAAAGCGTCAGGTACTGGTTGAGTAATCCTAATTTGATGTCGGCCTGATTCGTCATCCGCTGCAGTCTGGCTATTTCGGTTTCAATGTCTGCTTTCTGGATGGAACGGCGGATTTTTCCTCCCTGATAAAGCGGCTGGTTAAAGTCGACTGTGTAATTCTGCGACCAGTCCGGGGTATCGGGGTAGGTGGGGTTGGAAAGTCCGTTCTGAAAGACCACGGGCTGACCGATGATGCCTCCTTTCAGCCCTATTTCCAGGTCAGGAAGCAGGCCGGTTTTGGCATACAATTTCCGTTCATGGGCCATTCTTTCTTTCAGGCTGTCACTCTGCAACTGCAGGCTGCTTTTGATGCCCGATTCGAACAGTTGTTCGACCGACAAGAATAAAGAGTCCTGCTGTGCCTGTGCGGAGACAGTCCAAAACAGACTACCTGTAAAAATCAGTTTTCGGATGATGTTAGAAACCTTCAAGGACATTTTGTACTGTTTTTAATTCAGATAATATCTTTGCCGTTCGTTCGGTAGACAATGTTTCTTCTGCATTGGCGTATACCAGATTAAGAATCGGGCGAATCTGGACTTTAAGTGCTTCCCCTTCAGGAGTGAGGTACACCAGTTTGTTGCGTCGGTCGTTCGTATCTTCTTTCCGGTAGACATATCCCTTCTTTTCCAGGTTGTTCATCAGATTGGTCAGGCAGGCCTTGTCCTTAGCTGTACGCTCTGCTAGGGCCTGTTGGGTAATACCCTGTTCATGCCAGAGACTGCTTAAAACTTGAAGCATTTCGAAAGTGATGCCGGCATTATTATCTTTTAGGGTGCGTTGCATGGCACGTCGAAAGGCCATGCGAGTGCGGAAAATTTGTATCATGAGTTCCCGGAACTCGTTTCCTTCTTTCATTTTATGAGGTGATTTTTTAGTTATCCGGCTACAAATATAGTTCCTTTTTTTGAAGTAGTAAAATATTTGACTATTTTGTGCGAGAGAAACCTGTGCTTTCATTTGAAAGCGGAGGGAGAAATTCTCAGTACTTCCGAAGGAGTACTCCAGTACTTTCAAGGAAGTACTCGAATACTTTCGGGGAAGTACTTCAGTACTGCCTAAGAAGTACTGAGAAGTAACAAGAGGCTTATAATGAGTAAGTTAGAATTTTAGGTAACCGTTCTCTTGCCGGATGATTTCCTCGGAAACCAAGTAGGATACTACTTTCATCAGGTGATTTTCAGGCACTTGCATTTTGTCCTTTATCTCTTGCAGCGAAAGTGGATTTTCTTTCAGTAACGCTTGCAGTAGCTGACTGATGGATTCAAATTCTCCCGACTTTAGGCCGGACTGATGTTGCTGCAGGCATATGTCACACTGACCGCAATTGTGCTCGTTCTTTTCGCCGAAATAGCGTAACAGCATCCGGCTTCGGCAGCGATTTTCGCTTTCTGCATATTCTATCATGGCGTTGATACGCTGCACATAGCTTTCTTTTCTGTCTTCGTAGACTTCCTTACTTAAATAAACGCGTTCCGTTTCTTGTCTTTCACGCGTATAGATAATGTAAGGTGTCTTTTTTGCGGGAATATAATGCAGGATATGCTGCCGGCTCAGCGAGAGCAGGGTTTCATAGATTTGTTGTTTGCTCAGTCCCGAACGGGTCGACAGATTGTCTTCACTGATATAAGCATAGTCCGTGAAAAGTCCGGTGTAGCTTCTCAGTAGGATACGAATTAGTTTTTCTGTGTCTTCACTTTGTTCGCGGATGCGGTACAGTTCTTCCTTGGTGATGGTAAACATGATACGCGAGGCATTGTCCTGCTCATCGGTATATTCCAGATAGCCTGCACGAGTCAGGATTTTTAAGGCGCTGTCGGTCTGTACGGGAAAATGCTTGAAGTTACGGCAGAACTCATCGATGTTGAACGCGAAAGTGCAGCCTCTTCCGTCTCCCATCGCCATTTGGTAATAGAAGTTGATGTCTTCGTAAATCTTTCGGATGTAACTTTTTTCGGGAAACGTATCGCTTACCCGCTGTTTGAGCGTGATTTTATCGCGGGCACAGAACAGCAGTACGGCATAGGCTTTCATGCCGTCTCTTCCAGCTCGTCCGGCTTCCTGAAAGTAGGCTTCGGGCGAGTCGGGTACATCGGCATGGATAACCAGGCGCACGTCCGGTTTGTCAATTCCCATACCAAAGGCATTGGTGGCTACCATTACACGGAATTCTCCTTTCAGCCAGGCTTTTTGTCGGGAATCTTTGGTCTCGTCGTTGAGTCCGGCATGATAAAAAGTGGCTGTGATGTGGTTGCGGTTCAGGAACTGGGAAATCTCTTTCGTCTTTTTCCGGTTGCGGGTATAGACAATTCCCGACCCGTCGACGCGTTGCAGGATGTGGAGCAGTTCACTTTCCTTGTCTTCTGTATGACGTACCACGTAGGCCAGGTTTTTCCGTTCAAAGCTCATGCGGAACACATTTTCCTGGCGGAACTGAAGGCGTTGCTGGATGTCGCTGACCACTTCCGGAGTGGCAGTGGCCGTCAATGCGATGACAGGAACTCCCGGGAGCAGCTGACGTATATCCGCTATTTTCAGGTAAGCAGGGCGGAAGTCGTATCCCCATTGTGAAATGCAGTGTGACTCATCCACGGTGATGAGGCTGACGTGCATACTGCGGAGTTTGATTTGAAAGATTTCGGTATCCAGTCTTTCCGGAGATACATAAAGAAACTTGTAGTTGCCGAAGATGCAGTTCTCCAATGCGATGACAATCTCTTCACGCGTCATGCCGGAGTAGATGGCGGTTGCTTTGATGCCCCGTTCGCGCAAGTTTCTCACCTGGTCTTTCATCAGGGCAATCAGAGGGGTAATGACCAGGCATAACCCTTCTTGGGCGAGGGCGGGCACTTGAAAAGTGATGGATTTACCACCCCCTGTGGGCATGAGTCCCAATGTGTCCCGGCCTTCGCCTATGCTGCGGATAATGTCTTCCTGTATGCCTCGGAAATTGTCATATCCCCAGTATTGTTTCAGGATTTTTCGGTAGTCAGTCATGAGTCGCTAACTTCGACTGGGCTTGATGTCTTCTATCTGTAGTTGGATTTCTCCCCGTTTGTGGGTATTTTCCTCAATGGTATAACAGATGTTGAACGACTGTTTGGTCTTGATGTAACGCACCTGTGAACTTTGTCCGAAAGCGATACCGTTCATGACGTTGTTCGACTTGTTGTCCACCAGTTCCAGTTTGATGTGCTCCTGGTCTCTTCCTACCACCTTGCTGGTACCATAATCGTACACATTCAAGGTTGCGAAAACAGGTTTGTGGTTCTCCGGACCAAATGGATTGAACTTCTTCAGGTCGAAGAAAAACTTCGGAGTGATGTCTCTGAAGTCCAGCTGTGCATCAATCTGGATGGTAGCATTGGTCTGCTCCGGAAGAATGTGGTTGGTCACGTATTCTTCAAACCGTCTGGTAAATTCCGGCACATTTTCCACCTTCATGGATAAACCGGCTGCATAGGTATGCCCGCCAAAATTCTCCAGCAGGTCACGGCAATGTTCTATGGCTTTGTATACATCGAAGCCAGAAACAGAACGTGCTGATCCCGTAGCCAGGTTCTCGGTACGTGTCAAGACCACGGCAGGACGGTAGTAGATTTCCGTCAGACGTGAAGCGACAATTCCGATGACTCCCTTGTGCCAGTCCTCATTGAAAATCACGATAGACCTTCTTTCAGACAAGTCGGACAGGTTATCCACGATTTTATTGGCCTCTTCTGTCATGTTCTTGTCGAGGTCCTTACGCGTTTCGTTGTAGCTGTTGATGCGGTTGCTCTTTTTCAATGCAGACGCAAAATCCTTTTCAATCAGCAAGTCGACCGCTTCCTTTCCGTTTTGTATTCTTCCCGAAGCATTGATGCGGGGACCTATCTTGAATACGATGTCACTCATCGTAATTTCTTTCTCTGCCAGTCCGCATACATCAATAATGGCTTTCAGGCCGATGCTGGGGTTGGCATTGAGCTGACGCAGTCCGTGATAGGCCAAAATACGGTTTTCCCCCATAATAGGTACAATGTCGGATGCGATGCTGACTGCTACCAAATCGAGCAGGGGAGTAAGCTGATGAAACTCGATGCCGTTGTTCTGGGCAAAAGCTTGCATAAACTTGAATCCTACTCCACAGCCAGACAGGTGTTCGTATGGATACGTAGAATCCGGACGCTTGGCATTCAGAATGGCGGCAGCAGGAGGAAGTACCTCATCGGGCACATGATGGTCGCAGATAATGAAATCGATGCCTTTTTCTTTGGCGTAACTGATTTCTTCTACCGCTTTGATGCCACAGTCCAGTACGATGACCAGTTTTACTCCGGTGGAGTAAGCATAGTCTACTCCCTTTTTCGACACACCATACCCTTCATTATATCGGTCGGGGATATAATAATCGATGTTCGAGTAGAACTGTTGAAGAAATTTGAAAACAAGGGCGACAGCCGTAGTGCCGTCCACGTCATAATCTCCATACACTAGGATACGCTCTTTTCGTCCCATGGCCAGGTTTAGGCGTTCCACTGCCACGTCCATGTCGTTCATCAGGAACGGGTCATGGAGGTCATTAAGCTGAGGTCGGAAAAACCGTTTGGCCTCTGCGGCAGAATGGATACCTCTTTCCTGCAGTAGCTTACATAAAATAGGACTGATGCCAATCTCTCTGGAGAGGGCTCTGGCAGCTTCTCTTTCTTGAAGTGTTGGAGGTTGATAGTTCCATTTGTAGTTCATTTATATATGTTTTTTCTTTTTTTCTCTTTTCGGGTGAGGTCTTGCCAGTCTGCCAGTTGTGAGCCTGTACGACTTTGTTGCAGTAATCAAATCGGCAAAACCTGTAATTGGATAAAATCTTCTTATCCACTTCAATCCGTAAAATTAGTAAAAAGAAAGAAAAAAGCGGCTCATTCCATCTTAAATTTATGGAACGAGCCGCTTTTTATTTATAATTAGTCTATATAATAGGACCTTAGAATCCTAATTTTTTTGCGATGTGTGCAGGGATTGCTTTCTTGTTCACCAGGATGTTCATGGTTTTGTATTTGGCAAAAGCTTTAGATGCATACCAGATACCTTTGTACTTGCCGCTTAATCCCCATGAGTTTTTCACCATGTAGTATTCTTTGCCGTTCTGGTCTTTAGCGATACCGTAGATAAGCATTCCGTGGTCATCGGTAGTTTCCCAGTTGTCGAATGCTACCTGACGCATTTCCTGAGTCACTTCAATTTCAGGAAGCGGTTTGCTGGTCAGTTCCTTGCGTTTGTCAGCTTTGCTCAAGCCCAGCCAGTGTGCCATATCTGAACCAGTCAGTTCGGCTCCTTTTTCTGCATTCGGACATACGGCAATACCGTCGCGAGTAAATCCTTCTTCGCTGACGTCAGCTCCCCATGCGAAAGTATATCCCTTGTTGATGGCATTGTCCATCACTTCCATCAGTTCATCGATAGGCAAGTTGTAAGACAATGCGTTGCGCCAGTTGTCCTGTACCTCGATGCTGAAGGTCTGGTAGAAAGGATGATGTGTGTAAGAAGTCAGTGATACATAGTCGTTCATATTCAGTCCAAGCACTTCATCTGCAAATGTTCTCGGAGTGTAAGTCTTTCCTTTGTAAGTGAATTCTTTCGGACATTCTCCTAGGTAAGTATCGTAAATGGCTGTGACGCCTTTTTTCCATACCGGACTCAGTTTGCTCTGATTTCCTTTTCCAATAGCCTGTACGTATGCTCCAGCTACCGCATCCAGTTCATTGTGGTTAGGCAATGAGTCACCGTATTCGATACCCGGCATTACGTCCTGAGGAACCATACCGTAATTCTTGTAGCAGAAAACGATATCTTCAAAGCTTCCGCCCGGTGAGAATGAAGCATCTCCGTGATAGCGTACATAGTTTACCGCACGGTCTTCCATGGTTTTGTGAACTACAAACATTTCAGAAAGGTCGAATTCTCCTTTTCCTTCACGCAGCAATTCTGATTCCAGGAATCCAAGGCTGGAGAATGACCAGCATGTGCTTGAACGGTTCTGGTTTTTTATGGAAGTAATAGGGTTTTCTTTTACGGTTGTAAATACGAATCCTTCTTCAGCTTTGTCTTTCTTCGGATTTTTTGCATAGATGTTACCAAAGCAAAGTCCTGCAACAGCTACTAAAATCAGTTTGTTCATTGTTTTGATCTTTATGGTTATAGGGTTAATAAATACGTAGTTATTCATTCATGATGGCTTCTACTTCATCAAATGTGATGGGGATACGTTTTTCGCCCAAGAATCTGGAACCGTTTTCGGTAATCAGGATGTCATCTTCCAGACGGATACCTCCGAAGTCCTTGTATTTTTCGATTTCGTCGAAATTCAAGAAATCGGTGTGCAGTTTTTCTGCCTTCCATTTGTCAATCAGGGCCGGAATAAAGTAGCATCCCGGTTCGTCGGTAATGACAAAACCTTTCTGGAGCTTTCTTCCCATACGGAGCGAAGCCAGTCCGAACTGAGTGGATGGCTGGACTTCTTCGTCATAACCCACGTAGCACTGGCCTAAGTCTTCCATGTCGTGTACGTCCAGTCCCATCATGTGTCCCAATCCGTGCGGCAAGAATAAGGCATGAGCACCTGCAGCTACAGCTTCATCGGTATTTCCTTTCATCAAGCCCAGTCCTTTCAGCCCTTCTGTAAGTACCTTACATACTTCCAGGTGTACCGACTTGTATGTCACTCCCGGACGTGCCAGTTCCAGTGCCTTGTCATGGCAGGCAAGTACGATGCCGTAGATGTCACGCTGGCGACTGGTGAATTTTCCTCCTACAGGAATTGTACGGGTATGGTCTGAACAGTAATAATTCATCAGTTCGGCTCCTGCATCCGTCAGCATCAGTCTGCCTTCTTGCAGGATGTGGCTGTGGTCATGATTGTGCAGGGTTTGTCCGTTCTGTGTAAGAATGGTGGCAAATGAAACCATTCGTCCGTAAGAGGAAGCGATGCCGTCAAGCACTCCGGCTATGTATTGCTCGGATACTCCCGGTTTACACAGACGCATGGCAGCTGTATGCATTTCATATCCTACGTTGCAGGCCTTGTCGATTTCTGCGATTTCACATTCTTCTTTTACTGAACGCAACGATACGACTGCCTTAATCAGTTCAAGAGAAGCATGTTTCTTGGTCATGGATGCCCGGATACCTGTCAAATCTTCCAGTAGCATCATGTTGTCATAACGATAGGGAGGGAGGAAGTGGATTTTTCTTCGCTGAGCGATGGCTTTTCCCACAAATTCCTTCAACATGTCGAAGGGATAGCTTTTCTCGACTCCCACCTGTGCAGCCAGTTCTTTTACACTGGGCTGCGGACCCATCCAGATGATGTCATCCATGTCGACGTCATTTCCAAAGAAATAATCTTTGTCATTATCTATGTCGATGATGCCGGCATAACCCGGGTGTGAATGTCCGAAGAAATAGACAAAAGAACTGTCCTGTCTGAACTTGTATGTGTTGTCGGGATAGTTGGCCGGTGCTTCATTATTTCCTAAAATAAGAATGATACCGTTGCTCATCTTTTCCCGCAGCGCTTTCCGACGTTTTTGATAAGTAAGAGAATCAAACATAGTTATTTCTTTTTGATGTAATGTTTGTGAAAATAATGTTGCAAATGTAGTAAATAAAATAGAAAAAATGGCTGCGGTGTAATGGAAAAACATATATTTGCAATTACCAAGATTACTTTAAAAACTGAGGTCGTATGAATCTGGATTTGCAAAAAACAGGGTTGGTTCTCGAAGGAGGAGGTATGCGAGGGGTGTTTACTTGTGGAGTCTTGGATTTCATGATGGATCACCACATGCAGTTCCCTTATGTGATAGGTGTGTCAGCAGGAGCTTGTAATGGATTGTCGTATATGTCTCATCAGCGAGGGCGGGCAAAGTTTAGCAACATTGATATGCTGGCAGAATATCATTATATCGGGTTGAAATATCTCTGGTATCAGCATAGTATTCTGGATCAGCATTTGCTTTATGATTTGTTTCCCACCAAGATTCTTCCCTACGATTTTCAAGCCTATTTTAATAATCCTGCCCGTTTTGAGATGGTAACGACCAATTGCGTGACGGGAAGGGCTTGTTATCTGGAAGAGAAAGAAAACCGGGATGGCTGGAGACTGGTGGATATTGCCAAAGCTTCAAGCAGTCTTCCGTATGTCTGTCCGATTACGTATGTAGATGGGCGTCCTATGCTCGATGGAGGTATTGTCGATTCTATACCTGTCTTGCGGGCCATGAGTCAGGGCTATGAAAAGAATGTGGTAGTCCTTACTCGTAACAGAGGCTATCGTAAGACTGAAAAAGATATTCGGGTTCCCCGGTTCATTTATCGCCGTTATCCTCGGCTGAGGTTAGTGCTTAGCCGACGTTGTGCGGTGTACAATGAGCAGTTGGAAATGGTTGAGAAGTTAGAAGATGAAGGACGTATCATAGCGATTCGGCCGGAAAAGAAAGTGATGGTGAATCGTATTGAGAAGGATATTAAGAAACTGACCGAATTATATGAGGAAGGATATGCTTGTGCAGAGAAAGTGTTGACACCCTATTTGAAAGTATAGGACATAAAAAAATCCGGAATGAACTTCCGGATTTTTTTATTATTTATTTTGCGAAGCTGACTGCGCGGGTTTCACGGATAACCGTAATCTTAACTTGTCCCGGATAAGTCATTTCGTCCTGAATCTTCTTAGCGATTTCAGTTGACAAGCTTTCTGTCTGTTTGTCGTCAATCTTGTCGGCACCTACAATGACACGCAACTCACGACCTGCCTGAATAGCGTAAGTCTTGGTTACACCCGGATAAGACATGGCCAATTGTTCGAGGTCATTCAGACGTTTGATGTAAGCCTCTACAATTTCCCGGCGTGCTCCCGGACGTGCACCAGAGATAGCGTCACATACTTGTACGATAGGAGCCAGAAGGCTGGTCATTTCCACTTCGTCGTGGTGTGCACCAATGGCATTGCAGATATCTGCTTTTTCTTTGTACTTTTCAGCCAATTTCATACCCAGCAGTGCGTGTGGCAATTCCGGTTCTTCATCAGGCACCTTACCAATATCATGCAGCAGTCCGGCACGTTTTGCTTTTTTCGGGTTCAGACCTAATTCAGAAGCCATTACTGCACACAAGTTGGCTGTCTCACGTGCATGTTGCAAAAGATTCTGTCCGTATGAAGAACGGTATTTCATCTTACCAATGATACGAATCAGTTCAGGATGCAATCCGTGGATACCCAGGTCGATTGTGGTACGTTTACCCGTTTCGATGATTTCGTCTTCTACTTGCTTGCGTACTTTTGCTACCACTTCTTCAATACGTGCCGGGTGAATACGACCGTCAGTTACCAGCTGATGCAAAGCCAGACGTGCAATTTCGCGGCGTACCGGGTCAAAGGCTGAAAGTACAATTGCTTCCGGTGTGTCATCCACTACAATTTCTACACCTGTAGCGGCTTCCAGTGCGCGGATATTACGTCCTTCACGTCCGATGATGCGTCCTTTGATTTCATCCGATTCAATGTGGAATACAGTGACAGAGTTTTCAATGGCAGTTTCAGTAGCCACTCTCTGAATAGACTGAATTACGATACGTTTCGCTTCACGGTTTGCGGTAAGCTTGGCATCGTCCATGATGTCATTGATGTAAGACTGCGCTTGTGTCTTCGCTTCTTCCTTCAGTGATTCCACCAAGCGTTCTTTTGCTTCTTCAGCCGACAAGCCTGAGATTGTTTCCAGTTTCTCTCTTTCCTGTGCCTGAAGGTTATCTAATTCCTCTTTCTTCTTTTCAATAATTACCAGCTGAGCATCCAGATTTTCTTTGATAGCTTCTGTTTCATTGCGTTTACGCTGAAGCTCTTCGTTCTTCTGGTTGAGCACCATTTCGCGTTGCTTTAACTTATTCTCAGCTTGCTGGATTTTCTGATTACGCTGGGCAACCTCTTTTTCCAAATCCGCTTTTTTATTCAAGAATTTTTCCTTTACTTCCAGAAGCTTGTTCTTCTTGATTACTTCAGCTTCAGTTTCGGCTTCTTTGATAATTGTGTCATATTTTGTCTTTAAGCCGTACTTAAAGAATCCATACGACAATGCCCCTCCCACCAGGAAGGCCACAATTGTTAGTATTACTGTCGTCAACATTATAATTAATTTAAGTATATAAATAAAAAACGCATAAACTCATCCGTTGGGAAAATCCCTTCGAATAAAGCTTATGCGTGAATTTCCTGTTATAATATCTTTCTATAAACCTTCGCCCTGGTTAGGTTGGATACATCTTTCAATATCCTCTTCCAGTTCTTTAAGTTTTTCCATATAAGGTCGGGTGTCATTTCTTCCTTTCATGGATATATTTTCATACGCCAAATCAAGTGCCACCATCTTCCAGTGTTGTATGCTGTTAAATTCAGGAAAAGCACTGCGATATTTATTCAGTTTATAGTTAATCTGTTTGGCAGCTTCCCGGTAAGCTTCCTCTTCCGCAGGGAGTATGGACACAGGATACCGTTCGTTGTCAATTAGTAGATTAAATCTCTTTTTTTCGTCCATAAAAGTATATACTTTACCGCATTGTTATTCATTCAGCAAAGCGATGCATTTATCGACTTCACGCACAAGTTTCGCCAGTCTTTGTTTCGTATCGCGGAGGTCATTGTCGTTGATACTGAGTATGCGGGCGTTTTTCAAGTTGATATACTTGGCTTCCAATTCTTTATTATTACATTCCAATTGGGCTATTTCTGCACTCTTTCTGTCAATTTCATTTCTCAATGAGAGGTTTTCTTTTTTCAACTCTTCATAAAGAAACAGCAATTGTCTGAGTTTGCCTTCGAAAGTATGTAACAGTTTTTTGTCCTCTTCCGTCATTCGTATATCAAAAATGTGTACACAAATATACTGTATTGGTTGGAAAATCAAAAATATTTGTTGTGGATTTTATTAAAATTTGTGAGATTTCGTGGGTGTCAAATCTTTGCGAATGGATTTTTTCTATCAGATAATTCTTTTTACCTTTGTCGTTGCATTGAGGTGACATTAAATGCAGTGTTTTTTAATATTTTAAAAATCAAAAAGTTATGTATACAGTAATTAAACGCATGGAAATTTCGGCTTCACATCGCCTGAAACTTTCTTATGAGAGCAAGTGTGAAAACCTGCATGGTCACAATTGGATTATCACCGTATATTGTCAGGCAGAGCAATTGAATGAAGATGGTATGGTAGTTGATTTTACGCATATAAAGGAAGTGGTAAAGGGACAGCTTGACCATAAGAACCTGAATGATGTGCTTCTTTGTAATCCAACGGCCGAAAATATTGCCCGGTGGATTTGTGAGCAAGTACCCCATTGTGTAAAGGTGGAAGTGTGTGAGTCTGAAGGTAATCGGGTGATTTATGAAAAAGATTAATGAGATATTCTATAGCCTTCAGGGGGAAGGCTTCCATGTGGGTACACCTGCCGTCTTTGTCCGTTTCTCAGGATGTAATTTAAAATGTGAATTTTGTGACACGCGCCATGAAGAAGGAGTCATGATGTCGGATGAGGAGATAGTGGAGAAAGTCTGTCAATATCCCTGCAAGACGATAATTTTGACAGGTGGTGAGCCGGGACTGTGGGTGGATGAAGATTTAGTTGCTGCCTTGCATAAGGCTGGAAAATATGTTTGCATTGAAACAAATGGCACATGTGTACTTCCTGAGTCGATTGACTGGGTTACCTGTTCTCCCAAATTAGGTGCTTCGTTACGTGTCCGTCGTATGGATGAGGTGAAGGTGGTTTTTTTAGGGCAGGATGTATCCCCTTATCTTCAATTAAAGGCTTCTTCTTATTTTTTGCAGCCCTGTTCTTGTCGGAATACGGCAGAGGTCGTAGAATATATCAAGTCTCATCCCCAGTGGCGACTGAGTCTGCAGACCCATAAACTGATTGATATTCCCTGAATTCTGTCATACAATTTGTAAGAATATGCATTCTGTGGGAGTTGTTGTTTTTTAACATCCTTCTCCTCCGTTTTTGTTAATAAACATATTTTTTGTTTGAAACAGATGAAAAAAAGATACTCCTGCTGAACACTTTCAGCAGGAGTATCACAACACAAAAACTAAACTAGACTTAACTAAACTATTCTAAAAGAAGTTTCACAACTTCCGTTTTATTATGTACGACACAAATATAGGGTTTAGATTGATTGTATCCAAAGAAAAACAGTAAAAAAAACGATTGTTTCAAAAAAAAAGGTTGAAAATACAACAAAAACTCAAATAGTATGTTTATTAACATAATTTTGGAGCTCTTGTTTGTAGCTGTCCGATATAGGGATGTAGTCCTTTCCAAAAACAATCCTTCCTTTTTCTATGATTTTTATTTTTTGTTTTTGCACAATGAAAGACCGATGAATCCGGATAAACCGGTTAGCCGGTAGTTTGTCTTCCATCATTTTCATACTGACCAGTGAAAGTATGGGGCGTGGATTATCTTCAAGATGTATCTTGATGTAGTCTTTCAATCCTTCAATGTAAAGAATCTTATCCAGTTCTATTTGAATCAGCTTATAGTCACTTTTCACATAGATATACTTCAAGTCATCTGACGATTGTATGTCGGCTGGTGATGTTTCGGCCTTTTGAAGCAGTTCAAACCATTGCACCGCTTTGTTGACAGCTTTCATAAAATCTGTATAGCTGATAGGCTTGAGCAGATAGTCAAGGGCATTTACCTTATATCCGTCTAATGCATATTGTCCGAAAGCTGTGGTAAATATGATACGCGTATTCCCTGGGACGATTTTGGAGAACTCCAGTCCGTTCAATTCCGGCATCTGAATATCCAGGAAAATAAGATCCACGGGATGCTCGGTCAGCAGCTCCATAGCCTGAATGGCACTGGAGTATGCACCACACAGCTCAAGCGATGGCGTTTTCTTTACATAACTTTCCAGCAGGCCGAGTGCCAGAGGTTCATCATCGACAATAGCGCATTTTATTATCATGGCAGTATCTTTTTATTGTTGTCAGGAATTTTAATGGTCAGTATGGAACTGTATTCTTTCTGGTTCGAACTTATTTGCTGGTGCCATTCATAGCGTCCGGCATACAGCAGTTCCAGTCTTTTGCGTACTTGTTCCAGTCCGATGCCCGAACCACTTTTATCCATTGCGTTCTTCGGATAATTGCTATTGCGTATTACGCAATGGATTTCATCATCCTTTTCTGTCAGCGTAATGTCTATAAAGCTGGGTTCGGTAGGAGAGATTCCATGCTTGAAGGCATTTTCAATGAGTGAAATAAACAGCAGTGGAGCTACCGGGCTTTGGCTGTCTGGCCGGATTTGAAAATTTGTATTGATTTTGACCGCAGATGAAACCCGGATTCGCATGAGTTCGATATAGTTTTGAATAAATTCCACCTCTTTAGTCAAGGGAACAAATGTTTCCTGATTATCATACAGAACATAACGCAGCAGTTTACTGAGCTCTTGGATGGCTTGCTGTGCTTTTTCGGTATCAAAGGCCGTCAGGGCATAAATATTGTTCAGGGTGTTGAGCAAAAAATGCGGATTTAGCTGGTTTCGTAGGTTTTTCAGTTCTGCTTCTGTCCGGCTCTTCACTGCTTCACGGCGTTCCAGTTCCGTGGCACTCCAACGCAGACTCATACGGATGGCTACACTTAATCCTACGGTAAAGATCATGCTCGTGATGTCCCTTATATAAAATATGTATTGAGGAGGTAAATGAGGACGTCGTGGAGCCGGGGGAGGGAAGGCTATGATATTATGCCAGTAGCGGAGTCCGATAGATACCACTAAAATAAGGAGGATATTCAAGAGAATAAACTGCCCCGTATGCTCCTTAAAAAGAACCTTAGGAATAAATAACAGGTAATTGATATAAAAGATAACGAAGAAAGAAAGAGACACGCCAGAATGGTTGATAAACTCTCTCCAGTCGATACTGCCGCTGTCATCTTGGGTAAAGAACAGTGGAAAACCGAAAAACAATCCCCAACATATAATGTGGATTGTCAATTCAAGTAAGCGGTGCTTGTTGTGAGTTATATGAACCATACGGAATTGATTTAAAACAAAGATACGATTTTTTTAATAAAAGTCCGGCTACCTCAAGCGGTTTATGTTGGGAAACATTCACTGCTGAATGGCAGCCGGACAGGAAACCAAAGTTATGAAGAACAAAGTAGTTCCGTTATTTATTCATAGCGCAGTGCCTCAATCGGGTCAAGGTCGGCCGCTTTTTTAGCCGGATACCAGCCGAAGAATACACCCGTAAATGTACAGACGGCAAACGAAAGCAATACGCTCCAAGGCTGGATGAAGACAGGCCAGTGAGCCACACTCTTGATGATGAAGCTGGCACCGCAGCCTAAGATTACTCCAATCAAACCTCCGGTGATACTGATCAGGATAGATTCTATCAGGAATTGCGACAGAATATCGATTCCTCTTGCACCTACAGACATACGAAGTCCGATTTCACGTGTACGTTCCGTCACACTCACATACATGATGTTCATGATACCAATACCACCCACTACCAGTGAGATTCCGGCAATGCAGGCCAGCAGGGTCGTCATCAAGTCGGTTGTGGTATTCAGCATGGAGCTAAGTTCCTGCTGTGTACGTATGGTGAAATCATCGTCGTCTGCTTCTTTCAGTTTATGCTCACGTCGTAAAATGTTCGTGATTTCATCTACGGCTTCTTCCGTCATGTCTTCCGTCAAGGCTGAGGCAAAAATACCGCTCAGGTAAGTTTGTGCCAGCAAACGTTTCATTACGGTGGTGTAAGGAGACAATACCACATCGTCCTGGTCCATACCCATAGAGTTGTATCCTTTGGATTTCAGCACGCCTACTACCCGCAAAGGCACCTGGTTGCAACGGATAATCTTTCCAATCGGGTCCTGACCGTCGGGGAACAGGTTGTCTACAATTGTTTTACCGATGACACAGACTTTGGCAGCTGTACGTATATCCTCTTCGGTGAACATCTCACCTTGTTCTACGGTGAGCTGGCGAATCGTAAGGTAGCCGATGCTGACTCCGCTGACAGAAGAAGGGTAGTTGTTGGAGCCCGAAATTAACTGTCCGGAGGCAGATACATTCGGACTGATAGCCGACAAGTACATACACTCGTCGCGCAGTGTTTCATAATTCTCCAGTTTCAGTGTCTGCATACTCGAAGGGTCCTGCCGGACTCCACCTCTCATTTCAGCTCCCGGATGAATCATAATCATGTTGGAGCCCATTTCAGAAATCTGCTTCTGGATGCTTCGTTTAGAGCCTTGTCCGATGGCCAGCATGGCAATGACAGAAGCCACACCGATGATGATTCCCAACATGGTCAGGAACGCACGGAGTTTGTTGTTGGCCAAAGCTCTGAAAGCTATTTTAAAAAGGTTTGTTCCGTTCATAAGTCATTTCTTAATTAGTCACGTCAATCGTCGTCATTTTTCGGCAGGGCAGCTAATGCTTCTGCAGCTGACAGAATATGAGGGTTGGTCACGTCTTCAATGACATGTCCGTCACGCAGGCGGATATTCCGGCTGCTATATTGTGACAGTTCCGGATTGTGTGTCACGAAGATAATGGTACGTCCTTCCTGATGCAGTTTCTGGAAAAGAACCAGAATCTCAAATGAAGTACGTGTATCCAGGTTACCGGTAGCCTCGTCTGCCAGAATTACCGCCGGATTGTTGACCAGTGCGCGGGCGATGGCCACACGCTGCATCTGTCCTCCTGACATCTGGTTGGATTTATGTTCCAAGCGGTCAGCCAGTCCTACAGCTGTTAAGGCTTCAATGGCACGCCGACGACGTTCGGCTGCACTGACAGAGCTGTTGTACATCAGAGGAAGTTCCACATTTTCTACGGCTGTAGTTTTCGGCAGCAGGTTGTAGTTCTGGAATACAAATCCGATTTTCCGGTTACGCAATACTGCCCTTTGTGGCTTGCTCATGGTGCGTACGGATACTCCGTCGAGTAGATACTCTCCGCTGGTGGGTGTATCCAGGCATCCCAAGGTGTTCAGTAAAGTAGATTTTCCTGAACCGGATGTTCCCATGATGGTGACGAATTCTCCTTCCTGTATGCTGAATGAAACTCCGCGCAAGGCATGGACCGTTTCGTCTCCCACCTGGAAATTCCGTTTAATATTTTGCAATTCTATGACAGTCTTTTTCATAAGAGTATCTCCTTATTTCTGTTTTTTCTTGTCACCTCCCGGAGGGCCTGGCATGAATGGGCTTCTTTCACCGCCAGCCATTTCATCAGCATTGGCATTGTTTTCGAAGCCTTTCAGTACGGTTTCTGTTACGATAGGAGTGCCTTCGCTCAGTCCTTCCAGAATTTCAGTATGACTTCCGTCGCTCAGACCGATTTTTACAGGATGTGCCGTGAACCCGTTGGCATCCATAGTCCATACCTTGTGTGCACCTTCGCAGTCTGTAATGGTCTTGTTGCCTACCAACTGTTTTTCCGGTGTAAAACGCAGTGCCTTGTTGGGTACCGTTATCACGTTGTCACGGGTGTCGGTGTAGATGGTCACGTTGGCAGTCAGTCGGGGTTTCAGTTTCAAATCCGGGTTGTCGGCAGTAATTACCACTTCGTAAGTGACAACTGTTTCGCTGCTTGTGCTGGTACTGCTTGAACTGCTGCTGTTTACACTACCCAAGCGAATCTGGTATACCTTTCCTTCGAACACGTCGTCAGGATAGGCATCTACGGTAAAGGTTACTCGGGCACTGTCTTTTATTCCGGCAATGTCGGCTTCATCCACATCGGCTACTACCTGCATCTTAGTCAAGTCGGCCGCAATCGTGAACAGTGTCGGAGTTTCAAAACCAGAAGCCACGGTCTGTCCTTCTTCCACGTCCTTGCTCGTTACGATACCATTAATCGGAGAAGTGATAGTGGCGTATGAAAGATTCCGTTCCGCTTTGGCTAAGGCAGCTTGCGTCTGTTCGTATGTACTTTTAGCACGTTCATAGTCGTACACACTTTGTTCGTAGTCAGTTTCGCTGATCAGCTGTTTCTCGTGTAGTGCTTTGTTTCTCGTGTATAGTTTCTTCTGGTAGTCGTATTCGGCCTTTGCGCCGTTGTATGTAGCTTGCGCTGATTGTAAATCGCTGAGCAGCGTTACCTTATCCATCTCGGCTATCACTTCACCCTGTTTTACTACGGAGTTATAGTCAATATATATCTTGTCAATGATACCTGAAACCTGAGTACCGACCTCTACTTCAGTGACCGGTTCGATGGTTCCTGTAGCTGTAATGGAATTGCTGATATTTCCTCGTGTAACTTTTTCAGTCACGAAGTCTACCTTGCCCTGTGCATTCTTCTTTCCGAAAATCCAGAATCCTGCTACAGCCAGCACGAGTACGACACCGGCTGCCAAAATTATTTTTTTCTTGTTCATATTGTTTGGTGATTATAATTCAATGTCTTTTCCTGCATAAAAATCGAGTAATGTACGATTCAAAATAGCCATATACTTAGCCTGAACCCGTTGTTGCTGTGCACTGAGCAAATTATTTTTCTCGGTCAGCAGTTCAACCGTGTTTTTCATGCCCAGTCTGAACTGTTCACTGACCATATCAAAACTGGTCTGGCTGCTTTTCAGTTTCACTTCAGCTGCTGCATATTGTTGCTGTGCATTGAGTGCATCCAGCCAGAGTGTTTCAATCTCGGTGTAGAGCCCTTTTTGCTTGTCCTGTAAGTTTAGCAGTGAAGAGTTGTATTGGAACTGAGCTTTTTCCACTGCACTTTTAGTCTGTCGGTTATTAAAGATAGGTACACTCACCGTAAGGCCGATGATGTTGTTCCATCCGTATTTCATCTGTTGTGCCCAGTTGTTCTGGCTTGCATTATTGGTTGTACTGGAAGTAGACGCCGACAGGCTGATACTCGGATAATACCCGCTTTTAGCTGCAGAAATAGCCAACTTGGAATTGTCAATACTCAGCTTGCTGCTTTGTATTTCCGGACGGTTGGCCAGTGCCGTTTGGTAAACCTCGTCTTGATTGGGGAGTAGCTGCATCACTTTTTCATCGTCAAGTACCGGAAGTTCCAGCTCCATTTCCATGTTTCCGTCCAGCTCCAGCATTTGTTTCAGTTGAAGTTTATAGTTTCTCAGTGAGCTTTCGGAGGTTACCAGCTGGTACTGGTCATTTCCGACCTGTGCTTCCAGTTGGGCTAAATCTGCTTTTGAAATACTACCCTGATTAAAAAGTTCTTTAGCGCGTTCATAGGTAGCTTTACTTACTTCCAGCGTACCCTTATTAATATTTACAGATTCATCTGCATACAGAATCTGCAGGAAAAGTTTGGTAATCTCTTCCTTGAGCGTGTTTTCCGTTTCGGCTACGGTCAGTTCCGCTATTTCCTGATTCTTCTTTTGCTGTTTGATGTTGTTCAGGCGCTGTCCGCCGTTCCATAATGTCCATTGTGCAGACAAACTGTAGCTGCCGTTATAGGTAGTTTTATTGTTACTGCTGATGATTTCAGTTCCACTGACTGTGGCGCTGTTTTCCTGATAAGGACGGTTCACGATGTTGTGTCCGGTGTTGAACGAGAGGCTTGGAAAGAGTGCAGCCTTTGCTGTCTTTACATCCACTTCGCTTTCCTGTAAGGAAATCTTGTTCTGCTGTAACTGGATATTTTTCTCCAGCGCATAGTTTATGCAATCTTCAAGCGACCAGGTTTGTTTTTCCTGTGCATTTGCCGACAGGAAAGTCGCGAGCGCGGCGAAGAAAATGAGTTCTCTTTTTTTCATATTTCGTTTAATTTTTACATTGCAAATGTATTTCATAATAAAAAAAGAGGCAAAATAGATAGATTTACCCATAGAATATCTCGATAAACCCTTGTTTTTTCCCGATAAAGTGCTTTCTTTGTAATCATTATAAAAATAGACTATGATTAAAAAGAATCTCATTCGTGTTTTTTATTTTTATCGTGATGGTTTTCGGGAGATGACCTGGGGACGTGTCCTTTGGGCGATTATCCTGATAAAGCTTTTTGTCATGTTTTTTGTGCTGAAACTGTTTTTCTTCCCTTCCTTTCTGAAAGGAAAGACGGAGACCGAGAAGCAGGACTATGTAGGCCTGGAGCTGACAAACCGGATGGCAGAATAACTATACCTTATTTATATTAGTAACTGATAAAGTAATTTCTTATGCTTGAAACAATCGACACTTCAATGATTGACTGGTCGAGGGCACAGTTTGCCTTGACCGCCATTTACCATTGGCTATTTGTGCCGCTGACTTTAGGGTTGGCTGTAATTATGGCCACAATGGAGACATTGTATGTACGTACAGGAAATGAATTCTGGAAGCGTACGGCAAAGTTTTGGATGAAACTGTTTGGAATAAACTTTGCCATTGGAGTGGCAACCGGTTTGATTCTGGAGTTTCAGTTTGGCACGAACTGGAGTAACTATTCCTGGTTTGTAGGTGACATATTCGGTGCTCCACTGGCCATAGAAGGTATTTTAGCCTTCTTTATGGAAGCTACTTTTGTGGCTGTCATGTTCTTTGGATGGCACAAGGTGAGTAAAGGTTTTCATCTGGCTTCTACTTGGCTTACTGGTTTAGGAGCCACGATTTCGGCCTGGTGGATTCTGGTGGCTAATTCCTGGATGCAGTATCCGGTAGGAATGGAGTTTAATCCGGAAACCATGCGAAACGAAATGGTTGATTTCATGGCAGTGGCTTTCTCTCCAGTAGCAGTGGTGAAATTTTTCCATACCGTATTAAGCAGCTGGATGCTCGGAGCCGCTTTCGTCATCGGAGTCAGTGCCTGGTACCTGATTCGTAAACGCGAAAAAGAATTTGCACTTGCCAGCATGAAGGTGGCAGCGGCTGTCGGATTGTTTGCTGCCCTGGTAACAGCCGGTACAGGCGATAAGTCCGCATATCAGGTGGCTCAGGTACAACCTATGAAATTGGCTGCTATGGAAGCGCTTTATGAAGGAGGCACGCATGAACCTCTGACGGTGGTAGGTTCCATCAAGATACCCGAAATGCTTTCTTTCCTTGCTACGCATAGCACGGCAGGATATGTGCCGGGTATCAACAACCTGCTGGAAGGAGGCTATACATTACCTGATGGTTCAACGGCTCTTTCGGCAGATGAAAAGATGGTGAATGGTAAGAAAGCTATTACCGCACTGGCCGATTTCCGTCGGGCAAAAGAAGAAGGCGATGAGGCTTCCATGCAGATTGCACGCAGTGCCTTGAAAGAATACATGCCTTATTTCGGCTACGGATACATTCAGAACAAAGAAGACCTTGTACCTCATGTAGGTCTGCTTTTCTGGTCTTTCCGCGTGATGGTAGGGTTAGGTATGTATTTCATACTGTTCTTCCTGGTTATTTTATTCCTCGTATGGAAAAAGCGGCTGGCAGAACTCAACTGGCTGCACTGGATTTCCTTGTGGAGCATTCCATTGGCTTACATTGCCAGCCAGGCAGGATGGATTGTGGCCGAGATGGGACGTCAGCCCTGGACAATTCAGGATTTGCTGCCCGTCAATGCGGCGGTGTCAAAACTGGAAACAGGCTCCGTGCAAACCACTTTCTTCATTTTCCTTATCATGTTTACCGTGCTGCTTATTGCCGAAATCGGTATTATGGTAAAAGCCATCCGTAAAGGTCCGGACGAAAAATAAACTAACCGATACATCATTTTAAAACCGAAAAATATGGATTCAACTTATATATTCTTGCAGCATTACTGGTGGTTCCTGGTTTCCTTATTAGGAGCCTTGCTGGTCTTTTTGCTGTTCGTACAGGGAGGAAACTCCTTGCTCTATTGTTTGGGACGTACCGAAGACGAACGTACGTTGCTGGTCAATTCCACCGGACGTAAATGGGAATTTACCTTTACCACTCTGGTCACTTTCGGAGGAGCCTTCTTTGCTTCTTTCCCTTTGTTCTATAGCACCAGCTTCGGAGGAGCTTACTGGTTGTGGATGATTATTCTCTTCAGCTTTGTGCTTCAGGCTGTGTCCTACGAATTTCAGTCGAAACTTGGCAACTGGTTGGGCAAGCGTACCTATCAGTTCTTTCTGGTGCTGAATGGCATTGTAGGTCCGTTATTGTTGGGAGCGGCTGTCGCTACTTTCTTCAACGGCTCCAACTTTGTGGTAAGCAAAGGAAACCTTACCGACGAAATGATGCCGGTCATCAGCCATTGGGGTAACGGATGGCATGGACTGGATGCGTTTGCCGATCCGTGGAACCTCATTCTAGGATTTGCGGTACTCTTCCTTGCCCGCTTGTTGGGAAACCTCTATTTCATTAACAACATCCGTCATGAAGCATTGAATGCCCGTTTCCGCCGTCAACTGATAGCCGATGCAGTGCCCTTCCTTGTATTCTTTCTGGCATTTGTGATTCGCACCTTACTGAAAGATGGGTTTGCCGTTAATCCGGAAACGGGGCAGATTGTGATGGAACCCTTCAAATATTTCCACAATTTTATGGCCATGCCTTATCTGTTGGTGTTGTTCCTGTTAGGAGTTGTAGGGGTGTTGTATGGCTTGGGAAAAAGCATTTTCTGCAGAGCCTATACCCGTGGCATTTGGTTTGCCGGTGTGGGTACAGTACTGACGGTACTGGCCTTGCTGTTGGTAGTAGGTTATAATCATACTGCTTATTATCCATCTACAGCCGATTTACAAAGTTCTCTGACTATTGCCAATAGCTGCTCCAGTCAGTTTACCCTGAAAACCATGGCTTATGTATCTATTTTAGTTCCCTTTGTATTAGCCTACATTATTTATGCATGGCGTGCTATCGACCGCAAGCCGCTGACCATGGAAGAAATCAAAGAAGACGAGCACAGTTATTGATGCATGCCGTCTGTAACAGCGTATAACACACCGTCGTCCGAAGCAGAAAATCGGACGGCGGTTATTTTTTTTTGCAGAAAAATGCAGAAATCTCACGTAAAAATCTTTTCTGGTTCGTATATAGCTTTATACATTTGTAATAAATGAAGCTTGAAGATATGAAAAGACTGATTTTAACCGTACTATATGTTTTCCTGTGTTTGGGGATGCAGGCAGCCGCTTCTTTCCCGTTTCGCCATATCGGTATTCGTGACGGACTTCCCGACAATTATGTGAAAAATGTATTCGGGCTTCCCGACGGACGTTTGGGAGTACGTACAACTTCTTTGCTGAGCTTTTACGACGGAAAGAATTTCATCAACTATCCGTTGTGGAAGGCTCCGGTATATGGTATTGACCAGGAATCAGTCATTCCTCTTCAGTATATGGATGCTGATGGAAGAATTTGGCTGAAAGAAAAAGGAAATTTGAAAATCTTTGACTTGGACAAGGGCGGATTTATTCAGCCGGATACGCTTCTGGCCGGATGGGGCGTAAAAGAAAAAATTTCAAATGTGTTCATCGATTCCAATCTTCATGCCTGGCTGGTGACGGCCTCTCAGCGCGTACTCCTTTATGATACAAAGAACCATCAGCTACAGACCATAGGAGAAGACCGGCATTTCCTGAATGGAAATGGTACGCTGATGGCAGTAGAGTCATACGGTAATGTGAGTTGGATGCTGCATGAAAATGGTTTGCTGCGTGCGTATGACCGGAATCAAAAGAAATTTATCCGGCAGGAAACTTTCCTGCAGAATCGTTTGAAGGGCGACCAGCAAGTGGTAATCCGAATGCTGGACAGCGGTGACTTCTGGGTTGCGTGGAATGCGGGGGCTGGGTTTTACATGTGTGCCACACATGAATGGAAGGAAATAGCCTTGCAGTCTTCTGAGTATGTTTGCATTAATTCTTGCGATGTAGATTTGTCTGGAAATTTATTTATAGGGACTACAGGGCATGGAGTTTATTTTATCGATAAGTACAACTTTTCTGTTACGTCTGCAGATCCTTTTTTGTCTACCTTGGGTGGAAGAGGATATACAAATGTACATAGCATATATGTAGATAAAAGAAATGGCACTTTATGGGCTGGATTGTTTAATAGAGGACTGGCTTATTCTCATCCCAGTATGAATAATTTTACGCTTTACAATAAAAGTAGAATAAAGGGAGAGTGGGAGAGTGAAGACGTGTTGTGCATGCTTGAAATGGAAGATGCTTCTATTTTGATAGGAACTGATAAGGGACTTTATCAGCTTTCTTCAGACAGAACGAGAGTAACTTGTACGTATAAAGAGCTATCTACTCAGTCTTTCAGGGTAGCATTTAGGGATTTGAAAGGAAGAATCTGGTTAGGAACTTATCCGGAAGGACTTTATTGTATTGATAACGGAAAATTGTCGCATTATAAATTCCCAGCGCGTAAAGACATGGAGGTGAATGCCATTCGTGCTGTGGTGGAAGACGAACAAGGGAACTTGTGGGTTAGTGTAGTTGGGGGAGTCGGATTGTTCGACCCTCGTACAGGTGAGTTGAATTTGCTGAGAGATAAACATCCAGAGTTAGCTCGATTCAGAATCGCCAATGCACTGATATTAGATTCTTCTGGTAGATTGGTGGTGGGGGCAGACAATGGAATCTATTTTTATGATATAAAGAAGGATAGTATTTACATTCCCGGAGATACAAAGGAGAATGATCCGTTTAAAATTCTAGCAGGCGAGAAATACAATTGCATGTTGAACGATAGTCGCGGATTGCTGTGGATGGGTACCCAGTACGGAATAAAGGTGCTTTCACCAGACCGGAAGATTGATGTGTTGGGAGAAGAGCACGGATTTGAAAACCTGACCATTCAGGCCATGCAGGAAGATTATAATAACGAGGTATGGATTACTACTATCAATGCATTGTATAAGGTAAGTGTAGCGAAAGAAGGTGGACAGAATGAGTATCGTGTGGTTTGCTTGGACCGAAATCATAGTCGTGAATGGGATGACTTGTATGAGTTTTGTTCCATGCGGACCCGAAAAGGAGAACTTTGTTTTGGAAGGATGGATGGGTTTTATTTGTTTTCTCCTGAAAATGTGGTGTTTACACCTTGCTCTATGCAGCCTTTGTTCACTGGATTCCGTTTGTTCAATGAACCGGTTTCGTGTGGAGAAGAATATAATGGAAGGGTGTTGTTTACTCAGTCAATCGATAAGGTACGGTCGGTCACACTGAATTATGATGAAAACTTCCTGACCTTTGACTTTTCCAGTCTGAATTTTGTAAATCCTTCACAAACCTATTTCCGTTATCGTCTGGATGGGGCCGATAAGAAATGGAATGAAATAGTTTCCGATAAGGGACAGGGAAGTGTGGTATATAATAATTTATTACCGGGTAAATATACGTTTCATGTGATGAGTGCCGGAAACGATCATGTATGGAGCCCGGAGTCCGTGTTTCAAGTAACCATTCGTCCACCATTTTGGGCTACAGGGTGGGCTTTAACGGTATATGTGCTTTTAGGTATGTTGAGTATAGCTTCAGGCTTCTTTTATATGCACAGAAAAAATATGCGGAAACTTATTTGGTTGAAAGAACAGCAGGAAGCCCAGCAGAAAGAGGAGTTGAATCAGTTGAAGTTCCGCTTCTTTACTAACATCAGTCACGAGCTTCGAACTCCGCTCACTTTGATACTTACCCCATTGGAGGTACTCCGGAAGAAGGTGACCGATGAGCAGGTACTTCGTCAGCTTGACACGGTCTATAAGAATGCAAAGGAGCTGTATACGCTTGTTAACCAGTTGCTTGATTTTCGTAAGGTGGAGATGAAAATGGAAAAGCTACATCTTACGGCGGGTGATTTGGAAGAATTTCTTTTTACCGTGTATGGCAATTTTAAGCCTTTTGCCAAAGAGAAGCATTTGGATTTTAATCTGGAAGTGTCGCCAGCTTATTGGTATCTGAATTTTGATCATGAGAAATTACACCGCATTCTAAATAATCTGCTATCGAATGCGTTTAAGTTTACGCTGGAAGGGGGCAGTGTAACATTGTCTCTTGCAAAGGAAGAAATGGAAGGAAGAAATTTTGCTTGTATTACGGTAACGGATACCGGAATAGGAATGTCGATAGAGGTACTGGAGCATATTTTTGATCGTTTTTATCAGGCAAAGCAGTCAGATGAAAGTTTGGTGGGGACTGGCATCGGACTTCATCTGGTGAAAGAATATGTACAGCTTCATGAGGGAGAAATTGTGGTAGAAAGCGAGCCGGGGAAAGGTTCTGTCTTTATCTTGTATATTCCGATGGATTTGAAGATAGGAGAAGAGGCTGCACAGGAAGCCGTAGCTTCCGATAACCGGAAAAATCTTTTGATAGTGGAAGATAATCAGGACTTCCGTCATTTCCTCAAGGAGCAGCTGTCAGAAACGTATCAGGTAATTGATGCACCAGACGGGGAAGAAGGGGAGAAACTTGCCGTCGAACTAAATCCTGACCTGATTATCAGTGATATAATGATGCCGAAAGTAGACGGGCTGGAGCTGTGCCGCCGTGTCAAGCACAACGTGCAGACATCGCATATTCCGGTTATTCTGCTGACAGCCCGTAGTGGAGACGAGGCAAAAATCAGCGGTTATGCGGTTGGAGCAGATTCCTACATATCCAAACCTTTCAGTTTCGATGTGCTGTTAGTGCGTATCAAGCAGCTTATCGAACAGCAGGAAGGGCGGAAGAAAGAATTCCGTAAGACGTTGCGTGTCAATCCTAGTCGTATTACGATTACTTCAATTGATGAACAATTGATTCAGAAAGCGTTGAAACTGATAGAAGAGCATATCGATAATTCGGAATATAATGTAGAACAACTTAGTGCAGATATGGGAATGAGTCGCATGAATCTTTACCGTAAGTTGCAGGCTATTACCGGACAGACTCCAACGGAATTTATCCGTACCATTCGCTTGAAGCGGGCTGCGCAGCTCCTTCAGGACGGAAAACTGAATGTATCGGAAGTGGCAGACCGGGTGGGATTCAGTTCTTCCAGCTATTTTACCAAATGCTTTAAGGAGCAGTTTGGCGTATTGCCTACGCAGTATTCCGAGACAGAGGAGTCAGGTAAAACGGATGAAAAATAAGAGTTTTTTCAGTGTCTTTTGTTGAGGTTTGAAATGCAAGTACGTTTGAGGGGAAACGTCAAAGCATTTTGTTTAGAATACAAGTACGTTTTAACTAAAATATCAAAGCGTTTTAAGTGAAATGTACTTGCGCTTTTTTATAGATATTATAATTGTTTGTTTTACACTTTTTATTGACTTTACTTTCAAAAATTAAGGAGAAAATTCTATATTTGTATATTTGAAATATAAATCTGATAAATACCATGAAAAAACTATTTTTGTTGGTTGTGCTTTGGCTTTCTTTGCTGACAGGAATACAGGCACAATTTCCTAAAGCTATCTTTCCCGGAGATTATCCGGACCCTTCTATTCTGCGCGATGGGAAGGATTACTACATGACGCATTCTCCTTTTTGTTATGCACCTGGATTTCTTATCTGGCATTCCACTGATTTGCTGCATTGGGAGCCGGTTTGCAGAGCATTGTCAGGATATGAGGCTTCGATTTGGGCACCCGACTTGCTGAAATATCAAGGTCGCTACTACATTTACTATCCTACATCTACGGGAGAAAATTACGTGATTTATGCCGACAATATTCGCGGTCCGTGGAGTAAACCGGTAAAGCTGGATGTAAAAGGCATTGACCCCGGTCATGTGGTAGGAGAAGACGGAAAGCGTTACCTGTTTACCAACAACGGCTGGATTACCCCTTTGAGTGATGACGGACTGAAAGTCACTGGAAAGAGTCGGAAGGTGTACGACGGTTGGAAATATCCGGCCAATTGGGTTACAGAGGGGAAGGATATGTACCTGGAATCTCCCAAGCTGCTTTATAAAGACGGATATTATTACATGATGTTGGCCGAAGGAGGAACTGCCGGACCGGCTACCAGCCACATGTGTGTGGTGGCACGCTCCAAATCGGTGTTCGGTCCGTGGGAGAACTCACCTTATAATCCCATTGTGCATACTTACAGTGCCAGTGAAAACTGGTGGTCAAAAGGCCATGGTACCCTGATAGATGACGTGAACGGCAACTGGTGGGTGGTATATCATGCTTACGCCAACGGCTACCATACGTTGGGACGCTCTACCTTGATTGAACCGATAGAATGGACCAGCGACGGATGGTGCCGTACCAAACAGGACGCTGTCTGGTTAAGTGAAAACAGACAACCGGAATGGAAGATGGAACTGTCGGATGATTTCAGTAAATCGGAATTGGGCATTCAGTGGACGTTCTGGAAGGAATATGCGCCCCAAGCTTTGACATTTACGGAGGGAGAAATGCAGGTGAAGGCCAAGGGACGCACTCCGTCAGACGGCCGTCTGCTGTTGGTTACAGCTATGGACAAATGCTATGAAACGGAAGTAGAAGTAAGATTGGGAAATGGAAACATCGGAGGTCTGTTGTTGTACTACAATGAAGAAGCCTACGCGGGAGTGACATCCGATGGAAAGAATTTCACGGTGTACCGGGGAGAAGAAAAGCCTTTGACAGTAACCAATAAAATCGGTAAAAACTTCCGGGTGAAACTGCTGAATCAGGGTAACCGTCTGAAAATGTCGGTCAGTGCAGATGAAAATTCCTGGGAAGTGCTTGCCCAGAATGTGGATGTTGCTCGTCTGAACCACAATGTGTATAAAGGATTTTACGCTTTGCGTCCGGCCTTGTTTGCTGCTGGAAAAGGAAAAACAGGTTTCCGCAATTTCCGTTATCGGAATGCTATTCCCGAAGAAAAAGACATGGGAGCCTATCTGATGGTTTTCCATCGGGATGAGACACACGGCTTGTATATGGCTGTGAGTCGTGATGGTTATACCTTTACGGCAGTCAATGAAGGAGAGCCAGTGCTGGCTGGTGATACGATAGCCCAGCAGCGAGGTATCCGTGACCCTCATATTTTCCGTGGACCGGATGGTGCCTTTTATTTAGCCATGACCGATTTGCATGTGTTCGGTTTGCGCGACGGTTATCGCAAGACGGAGTGGGAGCGCGGACCGGAATACGGTTGGGGAAATAACCGGGGACTTGTATTGATGAAATCCTGGGATTTGATTCACTGGAACCGGGCAAATATCCGTTTTGACAAACTTTCAGCCGGATTGGGCGAAATAGGCTGTGTATGGGCACCCGAAGTGGCATACGATGACAAGAAAGGCAAGCTGATGATTTATTACACCATGCGTTTCAAGAGCGAGACCAACAAATTGTACTATGTGTATGTGAACGATGACTTCAATAAGATAGAAAGTACGCCACAGATTTTGTTTGAGTATCCGATGGATGGCGTGTCTGCTATTGATGGAGACATTACCAAGATAGGAGATAAATATCATTTATTCTATGTGGCACACGACGGTGTGGGTGGTATCAAGCAGGCGGTATCCGACCGGATGAACGGTGGCTATGTGTACGATGCCCGCTGGTATGACTTTGAACCTAAGGCATGCGAAGCACCCAACGTATGGAAAAGGATTGGAGAGAACAAGTGGGTGTTGATGTATGACATTTTCAGCATTCATCCTCATAACTTCGGTTTTGCAGAAACCTCTGATTTTGTACATTTCAAGAACCTGGGTCACTTCAATGAAGGAGTCATGAAAACCACCAACTATACTTCGCCCAAGCACGGAGCAGTGATTCATCTGACAAAAGAGGAAGCAGATAATCTGGAGGAATACTGGAAGACGCATCAGCGGAAGTATGATCGTGAAACATTTCTTCGCCAGCAAGGTCAGCACACCGGAAAATGAGGAACAGCTGATAGTAAAAATGTAAAGAAATAATGTGACGGGAAGCCGCCGAAATGTCCTCTGAGGACGTTTCGGCGGCTTTTTTTGTATCAAAAAGCGTATTTGTTACAATACTTTCAACTCCTGTTACATCATTCTTATACATGATGTGGCAAGACATGTACTTTTGTTTTCAGAAAAACAACCCAAAGATATGAAAGACACTTCATCACATATTACTGTTCAGTTTCTGACGGAGACATACACGACTTACAGGCCGTTGGTGTTTCGTTACATATATCGTAAGCTGAACGGCTGTATGGAAACGGAAGATTTGGTACAGGATGCTTTTCTCCGTTTGCTGGAATATCGTTCTATGCTCCGTCCTGAAACTATACGCTCTTTTTTATATACCATTGTCCGTAACCTGGTGACCGATTACCTACGCTGCCATTATAGGAAACAAGAGGTGATGACCAGTATGCAGGAAGGACTTTCGGTTTCAGTGGCAGAAGTGGAAAGCCAGGTTGTGGCCGATGATTTGGCTCTTCATGAAAAAAGGAGAGTTGGTCAACTTCCTCCTAAACCGCGTAAAGTTTATCGCATGATACGTTTTGAGGAAAAGACGCTTTCGGAAGTGGCCGAAGAATTAAACATTCCCAAACGTACGGTAGAAGGACATCTTTTAGCAGGACGCCGGCTGGTGCGCGAATACATGAAAAAGTGCATCTGAAAGAGAAGACGAATAACAATAACACTTAATAAACTAATGTATGAAAACAAGGATTTTTCTCATTGCAGCCATCTGTGCGCTGATGGCATGTTCAAAGGACAACGGTGAAGCACCGGGACCTGGAAATGAACCGGGGGGAGGTTCTGGAGATGGATCCGGAAACGAACCGGATCAGGAACTGGCTATTTCCTTTACTGCAGATATTCCTGCTTTCGTGGAAGGGGGCTCCCGTGCCACAGTGGATAACGATTGGAAAGATTTGAAGAACCGAATGGTGTCTGTGGTAATTGATGATGAGGTGAAGACTTATACCATAGATGAAAAGGGAAATATGACTGCTGAGTCACCTTTTTACTGGGAAGGGAGAGAAAATGTGACGGTCAGTGCGTGGTATCCTTCTACTGAAGGAGGTAAACTTGTAGACGAGGCATTGAAGGTAATGGCAGACCAAAGCAAACCTGAAAACTTTGCAGGAAGTGATTACCTGGAAGTAGTTGCTGCGAAGGTAACTCCTGCCTCCTCTGTGCTGTCATTTTCACACCGTGTTTCCCAATTGGCGTGTTCACTGTCCTTTGAAGAACAGGAGGTGAAGAATGCGGTGATTCGTTTTTTGAATCTGAATCAGGTGCAGGAAGGAACTTCTGTTACTGCCATGGCTGGTGGAAATGCCTTGGTGGTACCGCAGAGAATACCTGCCAGACAGGAATTTGTGGAGGTTACACTGCCCGAGTATAACAACCTGCAGGCCATTGCTGCTCCACACGAAGATTTAGTTTTTGAGAAGGGGAAAATTTACTATCTGGATGTGGATGTATCGAAAGAAGGGGTAGCCGAAGTGGTTATTTCCTCCTCTGTATCTTGGGGAAACAGTGAAACACTTCCTGTACCGGGTACTTCCACCGATGTGAATCCTTCTCCGGGTGAGCCTGGCTGGGGCGAAGGTGATGATTCCAGTGTACCGGGCACTTCTACCGATGTGAACCCTTCTCCGGGTGAGTCTGGCTGGGGCGAAGGTGATAATTCGAGTGTGCCGGGTACATCTACTGACGTGAATCCTTCACCGAGTCAGCCTGGTTGGGGCGAAGGTGATAATTCGAGCGTGCCGGGTACATCTACTGGAGTAAATCCTTCTCCAGAAACAGGCTGGACTCCAACAGATCCGGTACAACTTCCAGGAATACCAAATTCCAATAATGATGAAAGTGAATCTACTGATAATTAAACTTGAACTGTAGTAACTGTTTTTTCAGGTAAAAGATTGTCTCAGGATATGTTTTAAGCAATAAAAATATAAACAAATAAATACTATGATTATGAAGAATTATTTTATGAAATCATCCATGATGTTAATGGCTGTTTCAGCTGCATTGGCAAGTTGTACTCAGGAAGATGTACTGCAAAACACACCGGTTCAGCCTTCTGACAATGAACTGAAATTGTCTGTTTCCACTCAGGATTTTGTATCAGATGCTCAGGATCGTGCCATTACAAATAATGATGAAACGCGTACAAGCAAGTTTGAAAATGGTGACCAGATGGGTTTGTATATCTTCTCTGAAGACGGAGAAGTGTTGTGCGATAACTTGCTGTACACATATAATGAAGATAAATGGACCACAGATAAAACAATCTATCAATATAAAAATGCTCAATATGTAGCTTATTTCCCTTATCGTAAAGATTTAAGTGAGGTGGCTGTAGCAGAAAACAATGCTGAGAACGATGCAGAAGGAGGTGCAGAAGGTAGCATGCCAAGTATAACAGAAATCGTGACTAAAAATATTACAGACTATTTTACGACTAATATTCTGAATACTGTCTCTCAAACAGATGCAGAGACTTATGAACAGGCCGATTTGATGGTGGCTATTGCAACCCAGGTTACCGGTGAGGATGTAAACCTTGCATTGAAGCATCAATTCTCGATGATTGAATTAAATATACCTTGCCGTAAATATATTACTTCTGCAACTGATGGTTTTCAGTATGCAGCTCCTGTAAAGATGGATGTGAAAATTAATGAGAAAACAGATTTGTATCGTGTTGCAGATGGTGTATATCGTATGATTGTAGCTCCTAAAACAACTCCAGTAATTGAAGGAAGTGTAGAATATGATGAACGTATGCCAATTTATTTTAGTTCAAAATCTGAAGATGTAACTATGAATGCTTTGGCAGCCGGAACATTTACTCAGTTTAATGTGACTTATGATGATCCAGCACTGAAAGATCTTGCTAAAGATGAAGCAACAGGACGTTATATCCGTCCGCTGCAGCCGGGTGATTATTATTATAGTGACGGAACAATTTATCCGTACGATGAGAATAAAGCAAAACAGCCTTTTAAAGAAGGTTGTATCGGAGTGATTTTTGAAGTGGGTACAGGAGCTCCTGGTACAGATTGGACACACGGCTCTGTATTGGCTTTGAATAATGCACATTCGGATTGGTCGAAATGGGGAATTGCTGGAGGTCCAAAAGATGGGAACAGTGCAGGAGATGCTGATCTTTATACCTTTTTATCAAGAAAGAAGGATGGTTATACTTTAACAGGTACATTTATAACAGAAGTGGGTGGATTGGATTGTGCATTTAATAAAATAAAAGTATTTGGTACTACTTCAACTTCAGAAGACCTTCAAAAGTATACAGTTCCAGAAGGAAGTAGTGGCTGGTATATGCCAAGTGCTGGTCAATTGATGGCAGTATGGAAAGGTTTAGGTGGATATGAAGTAACAGATGCTAACTATATGAACAATATGGCTGATGACCATGCAAACAAGTTGGCGTCAGTGCAGAAAATACAAGAAGCAATTGAAAAAGTAGGTGGAACTTTTGTTGGTAATTCAGGCACTGACAGCGATAAAAATGTTCAAAGATGGTGGAGCACAACAGAATGGGATGATAAAAATGCTTGGACTATGGAGTGGAACTTGAGTGAAACTGCAAATGGTTGGTCAACTGGTTTCTCTTCAAGAAATAAAGTGAATGGTTGGAATGATAGAAGTACACAAGCTTACGCACGCCCAATACTTTCTTTCTAATGGTATAAAATAAAAAGCAAATGCTCAGGCAAACCGGGTGAGAGAACGGTTTGCCTGAATTGTAGAACCGGAACAGATTATTTAATACTGATTATATGAAACATGAATCTTTAGTTTCTCCTTCTAAAAGAGTGTTATATTCAGCCCTTATGGCATCGGCTCTTTTATGTGGAGGAAATATGCCATCGTATGCCGAAGCACCCTATGCACAAGTAGTCATGCAGGCTGTCAGTTTAAAAGGGCAGGTCGTTGATTCGAATGGAGAACCGATTATTGGAGCAAGTGTGCTCGAAAAAGGAACAAATAACGGAGTGATTACAGACATTGATGGTAATTTTACGTTGAAAGTAAGAAATCGTAGTTCTGTCATTGTCGTATCTTATTTGGGATATAAAACGGCGGAGCTTTCAGCGTCTGATAAAAAAGTTAGTCAAATTACGTTGAAGGAAGATACCGAGGTATTGGATGAAGTGGTAGTGGTAGGTTATGGCGTACAGAAGAAAACCACGTTGACCGGTGCCATTGACCAGGTGGGAGGTGAAGTGCTTGAAAGCCGTGCCGTGACGAATGTCGGTCTGGCTCTGCAGGGACAGACACCAGGTCTGACGGTCACCCGTTCTTCTTCCCGTCCGGGTAATGAAGGACTGAACTTTCAGATTCGTGGTGCTACGTCAGTCAACGGTGGTTCTCCGCTGATTGTAATCGATGGGGTTCCGGCTGTCAATGCCACTTCTTTCCAGAACATGAACTCGGACGATATTGAAACCATCAGTGTGTTGAAAGACGGTGCCGCTTCTATCTATGGAGCGAAGGCTGCCAACGGTGTAATTCTTGTCACCACTAAAAAAGGTAAGGGAAAGGTAAATGTGAATTACGACTTCAACATGCGTTTCACTACTACCGGTATCACCTCTTTCTCTCCCAGCATGCAGCAGTATGCCACTATGTTCTTGGAAGCCAATAAGGAAGAAGAAGTGCCCGACTGGTGGGGATGGCTGAGCAAGGAAAATTTGCTGAAAATGCAGTCGGGATACGAGGGCATTTATGTGATTAACCATAAGGACTGGGGGGATAAGATTTTCCTGGCAAACTCCAACCGTCTGGAAGAGATGTTCGCTACCCGTTTTTCTTATCAGCATAATCTGAGTGTATCGGGATCGACGGAAAAGAGTGATTATCGTATTTCGGCCATGTATGCCGACAACCAGGGTAACCTTGCCACCGCATACGACGGACAGAAACAGATAAACCTTCGTATGAATTATGGTATCAAGCTGACCGACTGGTTTAAGCTGGAAACATCTACCAGCCTTATCAAGACAGATACTTCGTCTCCTTCGTGCGGGTTGGATGCTTCGCTTTATGGAAATGAACCTCCATTGTTCCCTGCCAAGAACCCATACGGACAGTGGTATGCCAACTTTGGTAGTGTGGGCGACCGTCAGCCAGCTGCAGCTACTTCCGATGGGGGACGTGACAACCGGACGAACTTGACTACGCGTGTGGACTTGAAGGCCATTGTGGATATATGGAAAGGCATCAGTTTTGAAGGTATGGCTTCTTTCCAGAATGAGGAATACCGGCGTGACCGTTGGGTAACCCCCGTACAGACATACGACTGGTTTGGTAACCCGGCTAAGAAGGTGATCAGCAACACCATTCCCAGCCTGATTTATCCTGAAAATCCGTTGAATATCAAGGCCGAAAACAATCCGGGCTATTTGATGGAGGCGAACAATATGTTTTATCAGTATTATTCGGGCATTATCCGTTACAAGAATACGTTTGTCAAAGTGCATAACGTGTCTGCCATGGTAGGTATCAATGCCGAGAAATGGGCCAACAAGAAATTGGCGGCAGCCCGTAAGGATTTTGAAGATACAGGAGTGTACGACTTGAACTTGGCTACGGGTGCGCAAGGTAACAGTGGCGGAAAATCGCAGAATGGTACCTATTCGTACATTGCCCGTGTAAACTATGACTATAACGAAAAATATTTGCTGGAATTGATGGGACGTCGTGACGGTAACTCGAAGTTTGCGCCGGGACATAAATTCCAGAACTTTGGTTCTGTATCAGTAGGATGGGCTTTTACCAAAGAGAAATTTATGGAATGGATTTCACCGGTGATGAGTTTCGGTAAGGTTCGTATCAACTACAGTAGCTCTGGTAACGATGCGGGGCTGAGTGATTTTGACTACCTGGCCCTGGTAGGTTTGGGAAATACCACACTGGGTTATCCGGCAGGTACACAGGTATCCAGCGGATTTAGCGGGCTTATCAGTTATGACCGTACCTGGGAACGGGTAATACAGAAAAACTTTGGTGTGGATTTGAATTTCTTTGATAACAGACTGTCGACTACGTTCGAGTACTTTATAAAAGATAATAAAGGAATGTTGTCGCAGGTAACTTATCCTTCTATTTTGGGTGGTACGCCTCCAAAGACCAATAGCGGACACCTTAATGTGAAAGGTTGGGAGTTGACCGTAGGCTGGCGCGACAATTTCAAGGATTTCTCATATTTTGTGAATTTTAATGTGAGTGACACCAAGAGCATGCTGAAAGATTTGGAAGGAGCAGATTCTTATTATGCAGGAAGAAATGGGGCTGTGAACGGTTATCCGCTGAACTCTTACTTCTTGTATCGTACAGACGGTTTCTTTGAGAGCCAGGCTGAGGTAGACCGGTATTATCAGCTTTATGGAGATGCCGGTGCAGCATTGGGGTTGGTAAGCCAGGGTTCTACTAACGCCTTGCGTCCGGGTGACACGAAAAGAGTAGATTTGAATGGCGACTATAAGATTACGGCAGATGGAAGCCTGGACAGTGATTTGCAGTTCCTGGGTGACTCAAATCCTCATTATGTATTCGGTATCAATGCCGGATTTAACTGGAAAGGCCTTGATTTCAGTGCCATGTTCCAGGGAGTTGGAAAGCAGTATATCATGCGTACCGGCTGGATGGCTTATCCGTTTAACCAGATGTTCACCAACCAGAATCCTACTTTCCTTGGGAAGACCTGGACCGAGGATAATCCCAATGCGAAGTATCCGCGGTTGACGACCAAGATTAACCGTGCAGACTGGAATTATGAAAACAATGATTTTATGTTGCAGAATAACCGCTACATCCGACTGAAAGCGTTGATTATCGGATATACTCTGCCGCAGACATGGACTCGTAAAGCCAGACTGGAAAAAGTACGCGTTTATTTCTCCGGAAATGACTTGTGGGAGGCTACAAGCATAGCCGATGGTTTTGACCCGGAAATGGGTGAAACTTCAAACAACAATGGATATCCATTCTGTCGTACCTGGTCGTTTGGTGTAAACATTGGATTTTAATCGTTTTAATTCCTAGAATATGAAAAATGTAATATATATTGCTGCATGCGCTTCTCTCATCGGGCTTTCGTCTTGTCAGGATATTTTTATTGACCTGGAGCCGCTGGATACGAAGACAGAGTTAGTGTATTTTCAAACACCCGAGCATTTCCGTGAGTATGCTACGGGACTTTATAATCAACTGAACGGATGGCAATGCCGGTATGGAAGTATCTTTGACCACATGGATTGTTCTTCCGACTTGTCTACTTATTTCGCCAATAATGCAGATGTGGGTTCCGGAAAAATTCTGGTAGGAGCTAACGATGGTCGCTGGGATAATTGTTATGCCAATATCCGTGCCGTGAATATGTTGTTCAAGAAAGCGGAAGAATACAAGGGAAATAAGGCAGACCTTCAGCAGTCGTTGGGTGAAGGCTACTTTTTCAGGGCTTACAGCTATTTCTATTTGCTGAAATTCTTTGGTGGAGTACCTATTGTGACTTCTGTACTTGATGTGGATTCACCGGAACTGTATGCTGCCCGTAATAGCCGTTATGAGGTGATTGACCTGATTTTATCTGACTTGCAACATGCCATTGATTATTTGCCGACGGAACAGACTATACCATCGGAAGATAAAGGTCGTATCAGTAAGGGAGGAGCCAAAGCTTTTAAAGCCAGAGTGTTGCTTTATGAATCTACCTGGCGTAAATACAACGGAACTACTACAGATTTTGAGGGATCTGCCGGTCCTGCAAAAGATCAGGTAAACGAGTTTTTGGATGAGGCAATTACTTTGTGTGAAGACGTGATGTCGGATGCTGCGTATGCATTGTGGAATTATAATAATATTGCGGCAATGAATAACTTGAGTAACCGTTATCTGTTCTGCATAGAAAATGAATCCAGTAACAATGCCGGAAAAGGGAAGGACAGCAACAAGGAATTTATCATTTACTCTGTATATGACAAGGCTACTCGTCCGGCAAGTATTGACTTGACCCAGACTTTATGGAAACTGACTCCCAGCCGTAAATTGGTGGATATGTTTTTGTGTACGGATGGATTGCCTATCACGATTTCTGATAAGTTTAAAGGGTATCATCACCGGGGTGACGAATTTGAGAACCGTGACTATCGTTTGCTGTCTTATTTAGGAACAAAGGAACAGAACATTGGAACCTTGCTGACGGGTGGAAACGCAGGATACACTTCTTATAAGTTTACCGTTAGTAATCGTACGGTATCAAACAAAGATGAGTATTCCAATTATCCGGTGCTTCGTCTGGCAGAGGTGTATCTGAACTATGCAGAGGCTGTGTATGAGCGCTACGGGAAAATAGAAGATGCACAGTTGAATAAATCTATCAACCTTTTAAGAAGCCGTGCTGGAGTGGCTCCTCTTACCAACAAGCTGATTAGTGATCATGCAGACGCCATGAATATGCTGGATGAAATCCGCCGTGAACGAACCATTGAATTGTATATGGAAGGTTTTCGCTATGATGACTTGAAGCGCTGGGGAAAGATGGAAGAAGAATTGAATGAATCGCGCTGCGGAATGATTGTAGGGGATGCCAACTACAAAACTGATTTTGTGGATGACGATGGAAATGCAATTCCTAATATGTATTCTCCTAACACGTTTGTATGGGGAGATGAAGAGGTGGAAACAGGAGATGGAAACCAGAAAGCTGTAGTGATAATCAGTAAGTCGGAAATCAGTGTAGATAAAAAGAGCTATCTCTGGCCTATCCCTCAGCGCCAGATAGACATGAATCCGAATCTGAAACAGAACCCTGGATATTAGTAGGTTGATGTGTGTATAAAATCAAGATTGATATGAAACATATATATAAGAATTTCATAGGTTTGTGCGTCTGTGCTCTTTTTGTGGCAGTCTTTCTGGGATGTGAAAAAGACGCAAACTTTAAAATGTATCAGTATTCTATGCCGGTAGTTGAAAGTATTTCGCCGGGGGTAGGATACGTGAAAACTCCTTTGCTGATTACCGGAACAAATTTCGGCAATCAAAGTGAACCTGTAAAAGTGTTTTTCGGAGGGGTGGAAGCTGATACCGTATTGATGTGTAAGAACAACCGTATTGTGGTTGAAGTACCGGAGAATGCGGTCAGTGGTGAAGTGTCTTTACAAATCTGGACCAATGTGATTGAGAATATCGGTACTTTTACGGTATTGCCTACTCCTGTGGTACGTTCCGTCTTTTCAGAGAACAGTCTTGGCTCGAATATTGCCGCAGCTGGTGAAAAGGTTTATATCCAGGGATCGGGATTTGGTACGGACCCGGAAGCTGTGAAGGTTAGTTTCAATGGAACTCCGGCTGAGTTTACTTTACAGGATGATGAAAATATTGTGGCCATAGCTCCGCAGGATTATGCTTCAGGTAGTGTGTTGGTCACAGTGAACGGACTGGAGATTGTAGGAGATGCCATGTTGAATCCCAGCTCGAAAGGAGATGTGACTATTTTCTATTTCAAAAACTACAAACGGCCGTTCATTCAGAAAGATTATGTGGAAGGACAGCAGGGAGATAGAAATATGGCTACTCCAGTTGACTGGATTGTAAATGATGCGGCAAAATGCTATGTAAATAAAAATGCTGACCCGGCTAAAGGTAAAGTGGGAGGTATGTTCCCTAAAACAAATGCATTGGGTATGCAAGTGGGATGGGGAGGATCTGGAAGTGCCACTTCTATCACGAACGGAAAGATGTATCAGACTACTACTCTTCCGAAGGGTGAGTATCAGCTGGAGGTTTCGTATGTAGAATGTAATGCTGCGAATAAAGCTGCAATTGTTCTGATGACTGGTAATCAGGAACTGCCTGATTTTGATAAGGTAGAAACATCAACTCCATTGGCATTCTGCTATTTTACCCGGAATGATGCATCGGCTGATAATCCTGGAGTAGAAACGCTGAACTTTACGTTAAACGAACAGACAGAAGTTACTTTTGGCTTTGTGGCAACTTTTGGTAATAACACGTATTTTAAAATTAGTGATATAAAGTTGATGTTGAAGTAACCAGAAATCTTAGTTGTTGGTTTTTAAACCAACAACTAAGGTTGTGAATTTTAACTTTAAACGAAAGATTATGAAGAAGATATTAAATTCATATTTGATAACGTTGTTTTGCTTCTTGCTATTGTCTGCTTGTAGCAAAGACGAAGAAACGGTAGTCATACTGAATGGAGAGGATCCTGTGGTAACAGTGGAAAATGTGACTCCGTTGGTTGGGTATGCTGGTGCGGAATTTACGATTACCGGAACTGAATTCGGCATGATGAAGGATGCGATAGAGGTTCGCGTAGGAGATAATCTGGTAGAAGTGGTGTCGTGTGAGGATAATTCTATTGTGGCGAAAATCGTAGAGGGGACAACTTCAGGAAAAGTGTCTGTTGATGTATTTGGACAGACAGTGAATACTGATTTTGTATTCGATGTATTGGGTCAACCGGGTATCACCGGAATCAGCAGTGTGTACGGCTTTCCTGAAGATGAAATTGTATTTACGGGGCATGATTTAGGTATCTCAAAATCGGCTTATAAAGTGCTTTTTACCGGTACTGAAGAATCTGCAGAATTTGTAGGGAATGCAGAGAATGAGAAATTTACCGTAAAAGTGCCGGAAAATGCGCAAAGTGGGAAGATTGAAGTGGAAATTTCTGGAATACAGGTAAATGTGCCCTTGACAAACGGGTTTACAGTGTTGAAGCATGCCACGGTTTCTGGCTTAGTAGCAAGTGAAGGTTATTCAGGAGGAATAATTTCCGTAAAAGGTACTGAATTGAAACCGACCTTGCTGGAAGAAGTAGAAGTTCAACCAATGAAGGTTCTGTTGGTACAAGGAGATAAAACAATTTCAGCAGAAGTTGATGGTACGCAGACAACCAATGAACTTGTCGTAGCCAAATTGCCGGAAGATATACAACCGGGAGATTATGTAGTGATGGTTTCAACTTCATTTGAAGAGGTAGCTACGGATGCTCCGCTTGCTTTTAAAGTGAAGGAAAAACCGGTAGTGAAATCACTTTCTGCAAGTGAAGCATATAATGGAGATGAACTTGTATTTAACTGTGAGCATATTGATGGCGTCACAGCTGAAAATGTGGAAGTGTTGTTTGGAGAAATCAAAGCGGACGATGTTTTTGTGGCAGGAAATCAAATCACGGTGAAAGTGCCGTCACAACTGGAAGCTGGAAAATGCTCCATTACATTGAAAATTAATGGCGCGGATATAGCATTAGGTAGTTCTGCTGAGTTTACTGTTTTGCCTACTCCTAAAATAACAGCGGTAGATGTTCAGAAATTCCTGCACAATGAAACCATGGCTTTGGTAAAAACAGGAGATGAATTGGTAATAACCGGTGAAAATTTCGGAACAGAAGCCAATGGTGTGACGGTGCAGATAGGGGGACAAACTGCTATAATCTCTTCAATTGCGAATAGTGAGATTAAGTTTACGGTGCCTCAAGGATTTAGTGAAGGTAAAATTTCAATGACATTTGCAGATATTGATGTACCAATAGAATATACTGGAATGAAATTTAAGTCTCTCAGCTCGAATGATGATATTTCAGAATATGTATTGAAAAATTATAAAGCTCCGTTTATCCCAGATGGGGATGATATGCAGAGAAGCGGTGAGTGGATGAAACCTTTGAATTGGATAGTAGAAAATGGGGCTACGGATGTGATGGCTGGTTTTGCTTTGCAATTAACTGATAAATATGATAAAAATACTGGAATGGTTTTAGCTTTACAGACAGACTGGGGCTTCCCTTTTAAAAAGACAAATGGAATAGTTTATCAGAAAGTGGTATTGGTGCCTGGTAAATATAAACTTTCAGGAGTAGTGAAAGAAGCGGCTATTACTGGAAAAGCTTATCTGGCTGTGGCAAACAATAACAATTTTGCAGTGACAACAGATAATATTTCTAATGGTACATTATCTAATGCAGAAATTACTTCGACTGGTGTCATTGAATGTGTATTTGATGTAACAGAAGCGAAAGATTATTCTATAGGTTTTGTTGCCACTTTGAATGAAGCAAAGAAATATGTTAAGTTAGAAAGCTTTACATTGACTTATCTTGGGGAAGAATAACCATAAAAGAAAAGCATAAAAACATAAAAGAGTAAGATTATGAAAAGAACATTTTATATAGCAGCCGTATTTATCGCCAGCCTGACATTGTCAGGCTGTGGCGATGGCGTGGAACTGCCTGCACTGAATGTAGAGACAGACTTAGATAAGATTCCCTTGCCGGAAGATCAAACGGGGCTGGAGGAGATTCAGTTAAAACCGGAGTCAGAACCTTTCAAGCATGGGGATGACGGAGTGTATGCCTTGCACACCCAGGAAGATTTTGATCGGATTAGAGAACGCCTGCATCTGGATACGGATAATACGGGAAATTCAGGTGAGTCGCCATGGAAGGAAGGGTATGTGCCTTTAAGAGATAATAACCTGGCAAGAAAGGTTACTACGATGAACTGTACGGCAACTCCTGAAATCGTTCGTGGAGCTTATGGAGAGTATAAAGATAATTATATGAATGCAGCACATGCAGCTGCACGAGCTTATCAGTTGGGTCTACGCTGGAAGATTGAAAAAGATGATGAATATGCGCAGGCGGCAGTGGAATTATTGAACTCTTGGGCCAGCACGACCACAGCAATAATTGGTAATTCTAATAAATCGCTGGCAGCTGGTATTTATGGGTATCAGTTTGCAATTGCGGGAGAAATCCTGAGAACATACGACGGATGGGCTCCCGAGGATTTTAAAAAATATCAGGATTGGATGCTGAATTTGTGGTATCCTGAAAATAAATCATTCTTGGAGTATCATCATGGGGCAAACGATTTGCATTATTGGGCCAACTGGGGATTGTGTAATGTGGCATCGACCATGGCCATCGGTATTTTGACAGACCGTCGTGATATTTACAATGAAGGGGTGACACATTTTCAGATTGGAAAAACTAACGGAAGACTCTCAAGAGCCATTTATCATGATTTTCCTGGTACTAATTATGCACAGCTGCAGGAAAGTGGTCGTGACCAGGGACATACTTTGATGTGTGTGGGACTGTTAGGTATTATTTGCCAGTTGACATACAATCAGGGAGATGATTTCTTTGCTTATAAAGATAATCTTTTCTTGAAGGCTTGTGAGTATGCAGCTGCATATAACTACGCAATGAAGGAAGATTTGCCGTTCGTAACTTATGTATGGCAAAAGCAAGGTCCTCATGGAATTGAGCCCATCAGTCAGGAAGTGTTGGGTGCCGGAGGACGTGGGGATAACCGTCCTATTCTGGCTCTTCCTTACTATCACTACTTGAAAATAAAGGAAATTCCTGAAAGCCGGATGGAAAATATAAAAATAGGAATTGACAAGTTGTTCCCGGAAGGAGGCGGTAATAATTATGGTCCTAACAGTGGTGGTTATGATGCCTTGGGATTTGGAACATTAATGTATGCCAGATGATTAGTTGTAATTGGCATTTATGTGGCAGATTATCTTCTCAAAAGATAATCTGCCATTAAAACTGAGAAAGTATATAGAAGAATAGGATGAATCTTATGGGATGTAAGGTATAGGTCCTTTAATGTGAAATCTTAATATTGATAATGTATGAGAAAGAATGTTTTTGTTTGGGTTTGTTTGCTCTTCTTCTGTCACATTACCTATGCCCAGCTTTATACATATCCGGAAGGACTTCGTACCGGACTGCCGCATAATGATGACTTTACGGTGAGAGTCAGAACAAAAGGTGGAGAATGGAAAGAGACCTTTGAATATAAGGTAAGAGTGGATATGGATCGGGTGACAGATGCTTCAATGGTACAGTTTGACATGAATGAACCAGTGGAAGTGATGGTGAAGAAGAATAACGGTATGATTCAACAGGTAGATATTCGCCCGTATTCCAAGAACATAGAATATAAACAGGTGAAAAATTGTATTTTCTTTACTTTGGACAAACCTCAGTATCTTTCTGTTGAGTTTAACGGAGACCGTTTGAACAACCTGCATCTGTTTGCCAATCCAGTAGAAACGGAAACTTATAAGGAGAGTTCAGAGGGCGTGATGTATTTTGGACCAGGTACACATCGTCCGGGGGATTTGCCAAATAATCAAATCCGGATTCCGAGTAATACGACTGTATATCTGGCACCAGGAGCCGTAGTAGAAGCTAAATTGCTGGTTGATCATGCGGAAAATGTACGGATTATAGGGCGTGGAATTATTTATAAGGCTATTCGGGGGATTGAGGTTACAGACTCAAAAAATGTGTATATTGATGGGATTACAGTGGTGAATCCGGATCATTATTCTATTTTTGGAGGTGGTTCGAAAGGCATTACCGTGCGAAATTTCAAAGCCTTCAGCTGTAAAGGCTGGTCGGATGGAATTGACGTGATGAGTTGTCAGGATATCGACATAGAAAATATTTTTATGCGTAACAGTGACGATTGTCTGGCTTTCTACAATCACCGTTGGAACTGGTGGGGAAGTACCAATCATGTAAATGTGCGAAAGGCAATCCTTTGGGCAGATATTGCTCATCCGATTAATATTGGCGGGCATGGTGACCCCGAATCGGAAGTAGGTGAGACTATAGAAAATCTGACATTTAGAGACATTGATATTCTGGAACAGGACGAGGATGATTATCCTTATCAGGGTTGTATGGCCGTGGTTTGTGGAGATAAAAATCTGGCTCGGAATATTTTATTTGAAGATATACGCATTGAAAGCATACAAGAGGGGATGATGTTTAACATTCGGGTAAATTACAATCCTAAATATGACAAACAGCCCGGAAGGGGAATTGACGGACTGACTTTTCGCAATATTACGTATGATGGTATCGGAGAAAACAAGTCTGTGATTTTTGGTTTTGATGAGAACCGGAGAGTAAAAAATGTGACTTTTGAAAATATTGTCATTAATGGTGAGAAGATGAAAGACACAAAAAATTTTGTAAAGAACGAATTTGTAGATAATATTGTGGTGAAATAAAAAGAGGAAGGCTTATGAGAAGATTTGTTGTCAGTATGTGGCTGTGTGTGTTATGTACCGTTTTGTCAGCTCGTGGTTTTACACATCCTGGTGTACTTCATAACTTGAAAAGTTTTGAGGTGATGAAACAGCAGATAGAGAAAAAAATAATGCCTGCTTATGGGTCCTGGGTGATTTTAAAAGCACATCCTTGTTCACAGTTTGATTATGAATTGCGTGGTCCTTACAAGGTGATTTCTCGTGACGGGGAATATGCTTATACCAAAGGTAACATGGAGCGGGATTTCAGTGCTGCTTACCGGAATTCTCTGATGTGGATGCTTACGGGGGATAAAAGACATGCGGAAAAATCGCTGGATATATTGACTGCTTATGCCGATACGTTGCAATACATTCCGGAAACGAATGATGCACCTTTATTGGCTGGCCTGGAAGGTATGAAAATTGTATATGCGGCAGAAATTCTAAAATACACATATAAAGAAGCTGATGCGTCTTCTCTGGCCAAAATCAGTAAGATGATATTGAAAGTCTTTTTGCCGGTGTTAGAGAATTTTTATGCGCGTGAACCGTATACTAACGGTAATTGGGGACCTGTGGCTACTAAAACTTATATGGCTATTGCCATTTGGTCGGATAATGTACAAATGTATGAGAAGGCAAAAGACTTTTACCTGAATGCGCATGATAATGGTACGATAAAGAATTATATCAGTGGCGATACCGGACAGTGTCAGGAAAGTGGACGTGATCAGGGGCATCCGCAATTAGGGTTGGGAGCAATGGCTACAATTTGTGAAATGGCCTGGATTCAGGGAGATGATTTGTACTCGGCATTAGACAATCGTTTGTTGAAAGGATATGAGTATACGGCCCGGTACAACTTGGGGTATGATGTGCCTTATGTGGTGTGGAAAGATATTACCGGTAAATATTCTGACTGGCAGTCTATCTCATCCCATTCCCGGGGAAGCTTCAAACCGGTTTATGAGATAGTGTATAACCATTATGTGTTGCGTAAACACTTGGAAATGCCTTACACAAAGGAAGTCTTGGATAAGATACGTCCGGAAGGATTTGAGAGAGATCAGCCAGCTTTTGGCTCGTTGTTGTTTTGGAATAAATAAAGTTGTATGTTACGTTTGTTATTGAGTGCCTTGTGGATATGTGTCCTGGCAGGGACGGTAGCAGGGGCAGAGGTGAATGTGGCTGGAGTTCCTCAAGGTATCTCCTTGAATGATGACTTTACAGTCAAAGTCCGTCCGGAAGGAAAAAGTAAGTGGGTGCTTGTGCCCACTTACCTGGTGAAAGTGGATGAGGTGCGTGAGACGAAGCACCATGTAGAACATGCTTCCATGGCTACCTTTGATTTTTCGGAAAAGGTGGAAATTGCAGTGACGTACAATAAAGGAAAGATTGACTCGGCTCGTGTACGTCCGTTGTCATACGATATTCCTTTTACGATAGAAGGGAATACGCTTCAATTTTCATTAGAGAAACCGGCCAATCTTTCGGTGGAAGTCAATGGTGATATTTTTCACAACCTGCATTTGTTTGCCAATCCGTTGGATACATTTGAGATAGATAAAAAGAATCCGGACCTGATTTATTTCGGACCCGGAATTCATCGTTTTGAAGGAGGTGAATTTCGTATTCCTTCCGGTAAGACAGTTTACGTGGCTGGTGGAGCCGTCATGATGGGACGGATGCTGATTGAGAATGTGCACGACGTGAAATTGTTGGGGCGGGGCATCATTGACCCAAGCGTGAAGATGGGTATTCGTATTGCTAATTCCCGTAATGTGCACGTGGAAGGATTGGTAGCCACACAATGTGCTACGGGTGGGTCGGACAGTGTTACCATTCGAAATGTAAAAGTCATCAGTTATTTTGGCTGGGGAGATGGGATGAATGTGTTTTCCAGCCGGAACGTATTGTTCGACAGGGTATTTTGCCGGACATCGGATGACTGTACTACGGTGTATGGCACACGATTGGGATTTGAAGGACCGAGCTCGAACATAACCATGCAGAATTCTACGTTATGGGCCGATGTGGCGCATCCTATTTTTATAGGAATTCATGGAAATGTGGAAAAACCGGAGATTTTGGAGAATCTGAACTATGTGAATATTGATATTTTGGACCATAAGGAGAAACAATTGAACTATCAAGGTTGTCTGGCAATTAATGCGGGTGATGAGAATCTGATACGGAATGTGCGTTTTGAGGATATACGTATTGAAAACTTCCGACAGGGGCAGTTGGTGAATCTTCGTATTTTCTTTAATGAGAAATATTGCAAGGCGCCGGGAAGAGGGATTGAAAATGTGGTGTTCAAAAATGTGTCGTACACCGGTAATCGGGCTGAGTTTTCCGTGATTGAAGGTTATGATGCACAGCGAAAGGTACGGAATATTCGTTTTGAAAACCTCCGCATAAACGGTCAGATTATCTCTGATGATATGCCGGGAAAGCCGAAGTGGTATCATACGGGAGATATGGCACGAATTTATGTGGGTCCGCATGTGGAAGGTGTTTCTTTTTTGAATACTTTTGAGAAATAAAAAAGAAAGAGTTGACGCTATGAAAAGACAATGGAGAAAAATTTGGTTAGGTTGTATGGGGCTTGCACTGTTTGAGGTATCCGTGCAGGCACAGACCTGTGATTGGGTGAGTAGTTGTGAAGGGAAGACCTGGACCCAGAACAAGGTGAAATTGCAAACGAAGGTAGAGGGAACTGCTGCTGATTTATCGGTAGATAAGGGAGATTCTGTAGTCGTTTTCAAGGCTTGGGGTACTTGTTTCAATGAGTTGGGATGGGATGCCTTGAATGTGCTGCCCAGTAATGAGAAGGAAGATATTTTGAGAAGACTGTTTTCTCCGGAAGGTGATTTGCGGTTTACGTTGGGGCGTTTTCCGATGAATGCGAACGACTTCTCACGCAACTGGTATAGTTGCGACGAGGTGCCGGGAGATTTTGAATTGAAACATTTCAATATAGACCGCGATAAGACTTCGCTTGTGCCTTATATCAAGTCGGCCCAGCGTTATAATCCGAACATGACCTTCTGGATTTCTCCATGGAGTCCGCCCAGCTGGATGAAAATCAATCAGGATTATCCGGTGCGCAGTGATAAATATAATACGATGCACCCGGCGAAGGATTATTATTTGCAAGGAAATAAAGGACCTAAGACAGACGGGGTATTCCCGGCTGAACTGGCTGAAACGGATTTCTTTATTCAAGATCCTCGTTACCTGTCGGCATACGCGAATTTCTTTTGCAAGTTTGTTTCTGCGTATAAAGAGCTGAATATTCCTATAAAGATGGTGATGTTTCAAAATGAATCGTGGAGCTATACGCCTTATCCGGGATGTGCATGGACACCGGAGGGGATTATCCGTTTCAACGTAGAGTATCTGGCTCCGGCACTGAAGAAAGCGCATCCGGACGTGAAATTGTATTTCGGAACTATCAATACGAACCGTTACGAGGTGATAGAAAAGGTGCTGGACGACCCACGTATGCCTGAAACAATTCAAGGAATAGGACTGCAGTGGGAAGGAGGACAGTTGCTGACCCGCTTGCGTGCGAAATATCCGGATTATAGCTATGTGCAGACTGAAAGTGAATGCGGATGGGGTTCTTTCGACTGGAAAGCGGCTGAGCATACGTTTCATTTGATGAATCATTATTTAGGAAATGGCTGTGAGGAGTATACTTTCTGGAATCCGATTCTGGCGGATGAAGGAGTAAGTCCGTGGGGATGGAAGCAGAATGCCTTGATACGGGTGGACTCCAAACAGGCTAAGGCTATCTTTACGCCAGAATATTATGCTGTGAAGCATTATACCCGTTTCTTGATGCCGGGTACGAAAGTGCTGGCGTTTAAACCGACGGCTGAGGATAAGAAGCCGGTGTTAGTGGTACAGACTCCAGAAGGAAAAACCGTGGTGGTAGCTGGAAACTTCCAGGATAGTCCGCAGCAACTAACGGTGAAGTTGGGAGAAAAATGGCTGAATGCGACTTTGCAGGCCCATTCCTTTAATACGTTTGAGTTTCAAGTAAAATAAAAATCAAAGAAAATTACATTTTGATTGAGTAGTCGGGACAAGTTATTCGTATTTCTATAAAAACAATATAAAAGGAATATGAAGAACTTGTCTTTGACGTTGGGATTATGGGTTCTTGGAGCTGCAATGTGTGCAGCAGAACCGATCGAATTGAATTTGTCTTCTCCGGAAGGTACACATAAGGTGAAATTTTATGAGAGAAAATCGGCTTCTGGAGCCAATGTACTTTGCTATGAGGTAAATTACAACGGGAAACAGGTAGTGAAGTGAAGGAATCGCAGGCCGGGTTACAACTGGACAATCGTGTCTGCTTTTAAGTGGAATGGAACCCTGATTCGTATTTATAAACGAAATGTATTTAGATAAATGGATTTTTAAGTTTTGGGTATTTTTTCTTTTGGTAAAAGATTGTTTTGGGGGTTACTTAAATTGAAAGAAGAATGAAAGGATTGTTTTTGATATTAAGTCTGTCGGTTTGCAGCATGTTTCATCCTGCGATGGCACAGTATCGTTCTGAGGTCTGGGTGGCTGATGAAGGGAATGGCATGTACCGGAATCCAATACTTCATGCGGATTATTCTGATCCGGATGTCTGCGTGGTAGGTGAAGACTATTTTTTGACAGCCTCCAGTTTTAATTGCACACCAGGATTGCCCATCCTTCATTCAAAGGATTTGGTAAACTGGAAAATTGTGAATTATGCTTTGAAAAAGGTGGAACCGGTGGAATATTACAATGACGTTCGTCATGGAAAAGGTGTATGGGCACCTTCCATTCGTTTTCATGAAGGGGTGTACTATATATACTGGGGTGATCCGGATTTTGGTATTTTTATGGTGAAGACTCGTGATCCGTATGGAGAATGGGATAAGCCGGTGCTGGTAAAAGCTGGAAAAGGGATGATTGACCCTTGTCCGTTATGGGATGATGACGGACGGGGGTACCTGGCTCATGCTTGGGCTGGAAGCCGAGCGAAATTCAATAGTGTGCTGACGGTGTGCGAGTTGAATAAGGAAGGTACGGCTGTCATTTCAGACCCGGTACTGGTGTTTGACGGGAATGACGGTGTAAATCATACCATTGAAGGAGCTAAGTTTTATAAACGGAATGGATTTTACTATCTGTTTGCACCTGCGGGCGGAGTCGTTTCTGGATGGCAACTGGTGATGCGTTCGAAAGATGTGTACGGACCGTATGAAGCCCGAATTGTGATGGCGCAAGGAAAGACGGACATCAACGGACCGCATCAGGGAGGATGGGTAGACACTCCGGCCGGAGAATCCTGGTTCTTGCATTTTCAGGATAAGGGAGCTTATGGACGTGTACTGCATCTGAATCCGATGAAATGGATAAATGACTGGCCGGTAATTGGAGTAGATAAGGACGGTGATGGTTGTGGAGACCCGGTGATCCGTTATCGTAAACCTAAAACCGATAAAATGTATCCGATAGAAACACCTGTGGAGAGTGATGAATTTGATACCCGTAAGCTGGGGCTTCAATGGGAATGGCATGCAAATTATCAGGATGTGTTCGGCTTTACGACGAATATGGGATATGCTCGTATTTATGGGCATGAACTTTCACCGCATTTTAAGAACTTCTGGGAAGTACCGAACCTGTTGATGCAAAAATTCCCGGCAGAGGAATTTACGGCTACTGCTAAATTAAAGGTTTCGGCAAAAGATGACGGACAACTTTCGGGACTCATCATTATGGGCTGGGACTATTCCTGGATTGGAGTGGAAAAGCAGGGAAAAAAGTTCTTGCTGAAGCAGGCTGTATGTAAGGATGCAGAACAGGGTAACCTGGAACAGGTTTCTACATTAGCCGTATTGGAGCCCAGCCGGAAGTTTGAAGCAGGTTTGTTCCCCAATTACGAAAGAGAGATTTACATAAGGGTACATGTGGACAAAGGGGCATATTGTCGCTTTAGCTACAGTCTGGATGGAAAGAAATTTACGGAGGCCGGCACGCTGTTCAAAGCCCGCCAGGGAAAATGGATTGGTGCGAAGGTGGGAATGTTCAGCGTAACTCCTCATGGAAAGGAGCGTGGCTGGGTGGATGTAGACTGGTTTCGTGTGGAAAAATAAAAGAATTTAGATATGAAAATTAGAAATCTGTTGTATGGCATAGGAATCATGGCTTTATCTTCTTGTGCCGGTGAAAAGGCTGAAAACCTGGATGTGGATAAAGCCTTGGCGTATTGTGACGTGCAAGTACATCGTGCGCTGGCTGAACTGGAAAAGAACGGGGAGGCGGATTATAGTATGCAGCCTCGAAATATCTTGTCAGGTGAAAAGTTCTGGAATTGCCGGAAGGTGGCTAAGGAAGAATGGACAGGTGGATTCTGGCCAGGTATTTTGTGGTACGATTATGAAGCTACACAAAATGATACGATTCGTGAACTGGCAGAAAAGTACACGGAGTCTTTAAAGTTATTCTCGGAGATTCCGGCGTATGATCACGATTTGGGCTTTCTCGTGTTTTGCAGTTATGGAAACGGGTATCGTCTGACGCATAATCCGACTTATCGGGAGGTAATCATTGCTACGGCTGATTCGCTGGCTACTTTGTATAATCCGAAGGTGGGTACGATTTTGTCCTGGCCTCGTAACATTGAGATGTTGGGCGGGCATAACACCATTATGGATAACATGATTAACTTGGAGATGCTTTTCTGGGCTGCCCGCAACGGGGGAGACCGACGGTTGTTTGACATAGCAGTGTCGCATGCGGATAAAACGATGGAAAACCAGTTTCGTCCGGATTATACCTCTTATCATGTGGCTGTGTATGATACACTGACGGGGAATTGCATCAAGAAATGCACGCATCAGGGATATGCGGATGAGTCGATGTGGGCACGTGGACAGGCTTGGGCTATTTATGGCTATACTGTGGTGTTCCGTGAAACCGGTGATCCTAAGTATCTGGAATTTGCAGAGAAGTTGGTGGATGTGTATCTGAAGAATCTACCTGAGGACTATGTGCCTTACTGGGATTTTAACACACCTGACATTCCGAATGCACCTAGGGATGCTTCTGCGGCTTGTGTGGTTGCTTCTGCTTTGCTGGAGATGTCTGGTTTTTATGGAAACGGGCAAGGGGAAAAGTACAAGGAAGCTGCGGAAAAAATGTTGTGCAGTCTGAGCAGCGATAAATATCAGTCGCGGGATACGAATGTCGCTTTTTTGCTACATTCTACTGGTCACTGGCCAGCTAAGTCGGAAATAGATGCTTCTATCATCTATGCAGATTATTACTATATTGAGGCCTTGCTGAGATTGAAGAGAGTTAATGAAGGTTTGCGAGCCGTAGAATAAAAGGTTGGAGTTATTATAAAAAAAGCGGGGAAGGACGATGGGTTTTGTCCTTCCCCGCTTTTTTATAGACTTATCAAGGAGTTACAGTTACTTCTTTTGTGCATCGGCTTCTTTCAGCATTTCTTTTACTGCTGCTGCAAGTTGTTCGTCTTCGCCTTTCAGTGATTTTTCAGGACTGTTGTAGACTTTGATGTCCGGTTCCAGTTGTTTGTTTTCCATGTACTGGCCCCGCATATCCATACAGCCTACCTGAGGAATACCGAAGACGATGGTCGGGTCTATCTGGCGTTCCCACCATACAGCGGTCATAGTACCCGGAACAGGGGCTCCGATGAGCTTGCCGATTTTCAGCTCTTTGTATACCCAGGGGAAACCGTGTGCATTACTGTAATTGTCTTCACAAATCATCACGCAAGAAGGTTTCAGCCATTTGTTGAACGGGTCGCTACCGATGTATTGTCCGCGAGGAACAAAACGCTGGTATTCTTTTCCGCTTAGTAAAGTGGCCAGGTCGTCGTGCAACCAGCCTCCTCCGTTGTGACGAGTATCTACGATGACCGCTTCTTTGTTGCGGTTGCGGTCACTGAGCAATTCGCTGTATACATTGCGGAAGCTTGGGCTGTCCATGCCTTTTACGTGTACGTATGCAATTCGTCCTCCGGAAAGAGTTTCGACCATCTTTTCGTTTCTTTTTACCCAGCGTTTGTAGAGCAATTCATTCTGCTCACCCGCACTGATGGGTTTGATGGTTACCGGGAAGCGTTTTCCGTTTTCCGGATTGTAAATGCTGAGCTGTATGTTCTTTCCAGCTTTTCCTTCCAGCATAGGATAATAATCTGTATCTTTCAGAATAGGTTCTCCATCAATTTTCTCAATGATACAACCTGCGGTCACATCTGTCTTTTTAACTGCAAACGGGCCTTTGGCAATAATCTCCTGGATTTTTAATCCATCTCCTTTATAGCTGTTGTCGAAGAATACACCCAGGCATGCAGTAGACAAGGTAGCTCCCGGAGCATAATATCTGGCTCCTGTATGCGATCCGTTCAGTTCGCCTAACAGTTCGCTCAGCATTTCCTGAAAATCGTAGTTGTTATTGATATGCGGCAAGAAGCGTGCATAACTTTCACGATAGAATTTCCAGTCAGTTCCATGTAAGTCGGCTACATAGAACTTATCGAGTACTTGCTGCCATACATGGTTGAAAATATATTCTCTTTCCTCGTATGGACGGTAATTGAATATCGCTTCAAAGCTTACGTTGTCAGTCTTATTTTTCTCCACATCTATTTTCTTGATGCCTCCGTTGCTGCAAAGGAAGAGTTGTTTGTTTTCCTTGTTGTAAGTCATCGAGCCATATCCGATGTCTTTTAGCAGAAGTTCGGTTTTTTGTTCTTTCAGATCGTGTACCCACAAGTCGGCACCGTCTTCAAAAGAGGCCTGGTAGTAAAGCTTGTCGCCGTCAGGGCTGAGTACGGCATCGCCCAAATGAGAAGAATTCACGGTCAGGCGGATAACCCGATCACGGCAGTTTTCCAGGTCGAAGGTAAGTGGAGTGACTTCCTTGTCTTTTTCAGATTTCTCTTTTTTATCCTTTTTCTTGTCGTCTTGCTTGTCTTCCTCTTTTTCTTTATCTTCTTTCTCTTTTACGAGAGCAAATTCTTCTTTGCTGAGGCGGAAACGTTCGTAAGCCTCTAAGTCGAAGAACATGATGTATACATCGCTTTCAGCTCCCCAGCTTCCGTGGCTTCTGTATCCAGCACGGTCGCTTTCCCAAATCATGGCTTTTCCGTCCAGTACCCATTTGGCATTGGAATCTGTATATCCGCTTTCTGTCAAATTGTGGATTTCACCATTACCGGAAGCGTTGACCAGGGCCACATCGTTATTGTTCCATCCTCCTGTTCCGATGTATCCGCAAAGCAGCCATTTGCTGTCGGGACTCCACTGGAACCACTGGTCCCCATCACTGTAAGAATATTCATATTTCCCGTCCATGGCAGTGCGGACAGATTTATCTTTCAGGTTGAGCACTCGCAATGTGGTACGATTCTCCAGAAATGCAATCTGTTTTCCGTCCGGGCTGTATTGTGGCTGGAAGGAAGTGACTTGAGAATGTGTCAGCTGTTCTTCCTTGATGTCGGTAGCGTAGGTGAACAATTTTTCGTCCTCTTTAGCCAAGGTAGACTGGTAAATCTGCCAGAGTCCGTTTCTTTCGGAGGCGTATACAATGCTTCGTCCGTCGGGAGCAAAGTCGATGCTTCTTTCCTGTTCGGGAGTGTCTGTAATCTGTTTGGTCGTTTTATACTCAGTAGAAGTGACGAATACATCTCCATGGAGTATAAATGCTATCTCCTTGCCATTGGGGGATACCGCAATTTCTGTAGCTCCGGAAGATTTTATCTGGTGAGCCAGTTCGTTTTCTGTCTGGTCAGTAACGATGCGGATAGCCACTTTCTGAGGCTGCTGTCCTTCTTTGACTGTATAGATTTCACCATCGTAACCGTAGCATAAAAGTCCATTCTGTGAAGATGACAGGAAGCGGACCGGATGCTGGGTGTGGTGTGTCAACTGCATTTCGTTACCTCCATCAAGGTTGCATTTGAAAATGTTGAATGAGCCTGTCCTTTCGCTGAGGTAGTAGAAAGACTGGTTATCGTTACTCCATATCGGATTACGGTCTTCTCCATTGAATGACGTGACTTTCCGGTAGGTACGTTCATTGTTCTCTTTTTTACTTATCCAAATGTCGCGTGTAATGGAGGAAGTATGATGTTTTCTCCAGGGGTCTTCGTATCCTTTTTGGTCGTGATATAGTAAGGTAGTACCATCTTGTGCAACACTGATGTCTTCCATAGGAAGAGAAGAATAGAGTTGTGGACGTCCGCCTTGAGTGCTTATTTCATAAACTTGTGGAAACTGGGCACTTGGGAAGGATAGGTCGGTTGCATCAGGCATCAGGTTGGCCTTGAACAAAATATGTGTAGCGTTTGAAAATGTGACAGGTGTTTCATTTCCTGAATGAGTTGTTAGTCTTTTAGGGATTCCTCCGTCTTTGGATACAATGTAAATATCCATGCTTCCCTGGCGGGAAGAGGCAAAGGCAATCTGCTGTCCGTCTGGACTCCATATCGGGTGAGTGTCGTATGCCGGATTGGTGGTAAGTTGTCTGGCATTTCCACCAGTGGAGGGTACGGTGTAGATGTCTCCCTTATAACAGAAAGCAATGGTGCTTCCGTCGGGTGAAATGGAGCAATAGCGCATCCATAATGGATTTTCTGTAGCTCCTGCCGTAGTAAATGCGGCAAGGGCGGCAAGGAATAATGAGGTTTTCATCAGCGGTTCTTATCTTTTTTTCGATTAAAAAAACGGTGTATGCGTTGGAAAATCATGATGCCGGTTTTCAGTCCATCATAAGCGGCTATGCCGGCATTGATGTGCTGCATCATATTCTCCATTTTGTTCTTACTTTTCTGGGGAGAGAATAATTCCTGTGTCAGGAGTTGTATGCGTTCTTTAGACTCTCTTAATTCTTGCTTTTTTTGTGCTCTTAATTGAGAGATGATTTCAACGCTATAGTTGGGAATGGGTTTTATATCGTTCATTATTTTATTCTTTAGAAGCAGGTTCGTCAAGGAATAAGCGTGCGAGGAAATGTACCATAGGCTGGAATATCCATTGTTTTCTCATCCGGTAAATGAGTATGGCCAAAAGAAGAACTATACCTCCAATGATGGCATATCCTCCAATCAGGCTGCCTACAAGAGGAGCCAGTGCGTATACGAGCATGAAGGAAAAATAGAAAAGAGCCATCATGCTCAAAATAATAATGATGAGTATAAGGATTAAGGTAGATAGCAGAATAGTGAGCTTTTCTACCAAATCGAGTTTGACGTATTGACCTTGAAGTTCAATGTATTTTCGTACCTCTTTAAATAAGGATTCAAGATTATCAATGCTTTTATCGTTTGCAAACATAAGCAGTTATTCTAAGATGAAAAAAATATAAAGCAGACTTTTCCCTTGAAAAAGCCTGCTTTATATTTACGACAAATTATTCAGCGTCTTTAACTTCTGCTGCTATTTGATCGACCAAGTCTTCCATTTCGGCACGGTTCAGTCGAATACCTTTTTTGCGAAGAACTTCAGCAATTTTTCTACGGGTATCTTCACCTTTTTCCGGGGCAAACAAAATGCCGGCTGCAGCTCCTAAAGTAACACCGCCAAGGAATGCTGCTACAATACTTAAAGCTTTCATAAATCTAATTTTTAAAAGTTATTACTCTACAAATCTAATAATAATCCTGATATGTTGTTCTTTTTTCATGGAAAAATGCGGCTCCATGCTGTCGATAGAGTAGAATTAACGGATTTTAATAGTATGGCAGATTTTATATTGTTACCTTTGCGACGTATTAAATTGAATATTCATCTAATATTGGTATAGATAACATGAAGAAGATTGTTGTAATGGGAATGGCTTTGTGCACTGCATTGGCATTCTCTTCTTGTAAATCAAGTGAAAGTGCTTACAAGAAAGCGTATGAAAAAGCTAAACAGCAGGAACTTGCTGAGGCTTCTGCAGCTACTGAGGCGCCAGTGGAAGCTCCGGCAGTAGAAACAGCACCCGCACCTGCTCCAGTTGTATCTACAGCTCCGGTTCGTGAAGAAAAGGTAGAATTGGTTTCTGGTGATGGCTTGAAAGCTTATAGCGTAGTGTGCGGTAGCTTTGGTGTAAAAGCAAATGCTGATGGCTTGAAGTCAAAACTGGATGGAGACGGTTATAATGCAAAGGTGGTGTACAATGCAGAACGCAATATGTATCGTGTGGTTGTTGAATCATTTGATACAAGAGACGAAGCTGCTCGTGCAAGAGATGCATTTAAAGCAAAATATCCTACACGTGAAGATTTTCAAGGTGCTTGGTTGTTGTATCGTGTGTATTAATGTGATATAGATAAGAATTATTATTCCATATTTCAGGATTGAAAGCGACAGTGTAAAAGCTGTCGCTTTTTTTGCTTATATTTGTCGGCTGAAAAAGATTTGGTATTTATGAAATTGAATAGGATTATAGGTATGTTTTTGCTTGGAATGCCTTTGGCTATGCAAGCACAGGAAAAGGTTGTGCCAATAAAATACGGTGATATGGATCAGTGGGTTACCCGTAAGATTCATGAGTCGGGGATTATTGGAGGAAATACAAAATTGCTGTATGAATTAGGTCCCACAAAGGAAATCGACGGCAATGTGGCTTATGTGAATCAGGGAGGATCTCCGTGGGGAAATTCCAATGTGATGGCTAAAGTGATGGGGATTGTAAAAACAAATACCAGCGTATATCCTGAGCAGAGAGGAAATGGCTATTGTGCACGTCTGGAAACTCACATTGAAAGTGTAAAGGTGCTGGGAATGGTAAATATCACAGTCTTGGCTTCTGGTTCTATGTTTTTGGGAGATATGAAAGAACCGATTACGGGGACTAAAGATGGAGAAAAAGCACTGAATTCAGGACTTCCTTTTACTTCCCGTCCAAAAGCGGTTCGTTATGATTATAAAGTTCAGATGTCCGGAGAACCGAATCGTATTCGTCAAACCGGATTCAGTAAGAAGACTACTGTGCCGGGACAGGATTGTGCAATTATGGTTTGTCTGTTGCAGAAACGTTCGGAAGATGCGGAAGGAAACATTATTGCTAAGCGAGTAGGTACTGTAGCCGTAAAATACAATCGCTCGCAAGACTGGCACAATGGAGCTACTTATGAAATAATGTATGGGGATATTACTCATGACAAGCGTTATGTACCAGAATTGATGCAATTAGGTACAGGCGGATATTATGCCCGTAACAGCAAAGGCGAAAGTAAACTTATAAAAGAAGTGGGTTGGGCTGGTAAAGATGAACATCCTACTCATTTGATTCTTCAGTTTACCTCAAGTATGGGAGGAGCCTTTGTGGGGTCTCCTGGAAATAAATTATGGATAGATAATGTCAATTTGGTATATTGAGATAGCAAAAAAGCTTGGAGGAAGCGGAAAAAGTCTTCGTATATATAAGAATAAGGTGTAACAGCTGATATTTTTTGAGTATTTTTTCCTTTATTCGTTGCTTACTTTCAAAAGAAATACTTATTTTTGCATCGCAATCAGATAAGAACTAAATATCAAATTGATGGTTCTTTTTGATTACTAATAGAGTGAGTGTTTATAAAGCAATTATAAAACCTTTAAATTTTAAACAAAATGATTAAAGTAGGTATTAACGGTTTCGGTCGTATCGGCCGTTTCGTATTCCGTGCAGCTCAGAACAGAAACGATATTCAGATCGTAGGTATTAACGACTTGTGTCCGGTAGATTACTTGGCATACATGTTGAAATATGATACTATGCACGGTAAATTCAACGGTACTATCGAAGCTGACGTTGAAAACAGCAAATTGATTGTTAACGGTAAAGAAATCCGTGTAACAGCTTGCAAAGATCCTAAAGAATTGGCTTGGGATGCAGTAGGTGCTGAATACGTAGTAGAATCTACTGGTTTGTTCTTGACTAAAGAAAAAGCTCAGGCTCACATCGAAGCTGGTGCTAAATATGTAGTTATGTCAGCTCCTTCTAAGGATGACACTCCGATGTTCGTTTGCGGTGTTAACGAAAAAACTTATGTTAAAGGTACTCAGTTCGTTTCTAACGCTTCTTGTACTACTAACTGCTTGGCTCCTATCGCTAAGGTTTTGAACGACAAATGGGGTATCACTGATGGTTTGATGACTACAGTTCACTCTACTACTGCTACTCAGAAAACTGTTGACGGTCCTTCTATGAAAGACTGGAGAGGTGGTCGTGCTGCTTCTGGTAACATCATCCCGTCTTCAACTGGTGCTGCTAAAGCTGTAGGTAAAGTTATCCCGGCTTTGAACGGTAAATTGACTGGTATGTCAATGCGTGTTCCGACTTTGGACGTATCTGTAGTTGACTTGACTGTTAACTTGGCTAAACCGGCTACTTACGCTGAAATCTGCGCTGCTATGAAGGAAGCTTCTGAAGGCGAATTGAAGGGTATCCTGGGTTACACTGAAGATGCAGTTGTTTCTTCTGACTTCTTGGGTGACACTCACACTTCTATCTTCGATGCTAAAGCTGGTATTGCTTTGACTGATACTTTTGTTAAGGTTGTTTCTTGGTATGACAACGAAATCGGTTACTCTAACAAAGTATTGGATTTGATCGCTCACATGGCTTCTGTAAACTGCTAATTAGTTTAGACCATATAGCAAGAGCCGTCAGGATTTTCTCCTGGCGGCTTTTTTTTGCGCATATTCGTGTGTGTTGTGCAGAAAAAAACTATCTTTGCCGTTGAACTTCTCAAAAATGACCTTATGAATTATGATTTGATTACGATACTTGGTCCAACGGCTTCAGGAAAGACTTCTTTGGCTGCAGCTTTGGCTGCTCGTCTGAAAACAGAAATTATTAGTGGTGACAGTCGTCAGGTGTATCGTAGGATGGATTTAGGTACAGGTAAGGATTTATCAGACTATGTGGTTGACGGCTATAAGGTTCCTTATCATTTGATAGACATTGTGGAACCAGGCTATAAATATAATGTATTTGAATATCAACGTGATTTTTTAGTTGCATATGAAGATATAAAGGCCAGAGGACTTTTGCCGATTTTATGTGGAGGTACAGGTATGTATTTGGAGTCTATTTTGAAAGGATACCGTTTGCTTCCTGTTCCGGAAAATAAAGAACTGAGAGAAAGTTTGGCTTCTAAATCGCTTGAAGAGTTGACGGATATTTTGTCTCGCTATAAGAAATTGCATAATTCAACAGATGTAGATACGGTGAAGCGAGCCATTCGGGCAATTGAAATAGAGGAATATTATTTAACTCAAGATGTCAATGCGCGCTCATTTCCTGAAATACATAGTCTGATTATCGGAGTGGACATTGATCGGGATTTGCGCCGGCAGAAGATTACCAGCCGATTGAAGAAACGCTTGCAGGAAGGAATGGTTGATGAGGTGAAGGCCCTACTGAAAGAAGGTATAAATCCTGATGACCTGATTTATTATGGTTTGGAATATAAATATTTGACTTTATATGCAGTGGGCAAGTTGTCCTATGATGAAATGTTTAGCCAACTTGAAATTGCTATTCATCAGTTTGCCAAACGACAGATGACTTGGTTTAGAGGGATGGAAAGAAGGGGCTTTCAGATTCATTGGATAGATGCTGAAGCACCACTGAATGAGAATGTGGAACGAATTATTGATCTGATAAAATAAACGGAAATGGCAGTAGAACCAGACAGATGGGGGGTGATTTATAACCCCAAGGCCGGAAGCCGTAAGGCTCAGAAACGTTGGCAGACTATTCGTGCTTACATGGATGAATGTAAGGTGAAATATGATTATGTACAGTCGGAGGGATTTGGTTCGGTTGAGCGTTTGGCAAAGACACTGGCTAACAACGGTTATCTTACTATTGTGGTAGTAGGCGGTGATGGTGCCCTTAATGATGCCTTGAATGGTATCATGTATTCCGATGTAGAAGATAAGAGTCAGATAGCTTTAGGAGTGATTCCGAACGGAATTGGTAATGATTTTGCAAAATATTGGGGACTGAGTTCCGATGACTATAAGAAAGCGGTAGATGTATTGATTAATCGTCGTTTAAGAAAGATTGATATTGGGGTGTTCTCGTATTTTGACGGAGAGCAACATCAGACTCGTTACTTTTTGAATGCAGTGTATATGGGACTTGGTGCTCGTATCGTACGGATTACCAATGAAACCCGTCGTTTTTGGGGGATTCCTTTGATTTCTTATTTAGCCTCATTGTTTCTGGTTGCTTTTGAGCGAAAATTGCATCGAATGCATTTGAAGGTAAATGACGAACATATTCGTGGACGGATTATGGCTGTGGGAATCGGTAGTGCATACGGGTATGGACTGACTCCAAGTGCCGTTCCATATAACGGGTGGCTTGATGTGTCTATTATTTATCGTCCAGAGCTTCGTCAGTTAATTTCCGGACTTTGGATGTTGCAACAGGGAAGATTGCTGAATCATAAGACGGTCAAGCCTTATCGTACGCGGTGTGTAAAGGTGTTGCGTGCACAGAATGCAGAAGTCAGCCTGGATGGTCGGCTTTGGCTGGACCGTCATTTCCCGATTGAGATTACAATAGCTCCAGAAGCAATTACTTTGATAATACCTAATTAATATGATAAAGAATATTTCTGATTTAAAGCGGGATGACATGTTTTTCCTGCTGGCTGGTCCTTGTGTGATAGAAGGAGAGGATATGGCTCTTCGTATTGCGGAGCGAGTAGTTAAAATTACGAATAAATTGCATATTCCATACGTTTTTAAAGGTTCTTACCGGAAAGCGAACCGTTCACGTCTGGATTCTTTCACTGGAATAGGTGATGAAAAAGCGTTGAAAATCTTGGCTAAGGTAAGAAGCACGTTTGATGTGCCTGTAGTAACAGATATTCATACCGCTTCCGAAGCTGAAATGGCTGCTGAGTATGTAGATGTGTTGCAAATACCGGCATTCCTTTGTCGCCAGACCGATTTGCTGGTTGCGGCAGCTCGCACCGGAAAAATTGTGAATATTAAGAAAGGACAGTTCTTGTCTCCTGCAGCCATGCGTTTTGCAGCTGATAAAGTGGTAGAGGCAGGTAATGATCAGGTGATACTGACGGAACGTGGTACAACGTTTGGTTATCAAGATTTGATTGTCGATTATAGAGGAATTCCGGAAATGCAGTCTTTCGGACATCCGGTAGTGCTGGATGTTACACATTCTTTGCAACAACCTAATCAGACTTCTGGAGTGACAGGAGGTATGCCGCAGCTTATTGAAACTGTGGCAAAGGCTGGTGTGGCAGTTGGTGTGGATGGGTTGTTTATGGAAACTCACGAGGATCCGTCTAAAGCAAAAAGCGATGGAGCCAATATGTTAAAATTGGATTTGCTGGAAGACTTGCTGGTTAAACTGGTTCGTATTCGTCAATCTTTGTAATGTATGATGGGGCGGTTGGTTGAGATAAAAGTCTGGAAAGAGATTGTAGTGTCTTTGTTTGTATGCCTTACATTGTCAGTAGGAAATGGATATGCCCAGAGTGAATCTATGGTGTCTTCTACCGATGATGTGCCACTGTTGGAAAGAATGACAGATGGTAAGCGGAAGGTAGACTGGGCAGATATGAATATTCAGTTTTGTTCTGCTGCCGATGTCTCTTTTAATAATGCAAAATTGGATGAAGCAGCATTTAAGGTACATCGTATCCGTTTGGAGGTGTTAGGAGGATTTCATGAAAAGTTTTCCTATCATTTCCGTCAGTCTTTGAATCAATACACGGCGCCCAATATTCCATTGGATAATCTTTCCGGCTCGGTTGAATTGGCCATGGTGGGTTGGCAGTTGAATGATAAATGGAAGTTGACAGCTGGAAAACAACCTGTTCAGTTCAGTGGGTATGAATGTTGGGTAAATGCCATTAAAGTGCGTCATTACTCCGATTTCAATAACACGATACCATGTTATCAGGCGGGTTTGAATGCAGCCTATAAGATGAATGACAACCATGAGTTTAATTTTCAGGTGACAAATAACCGGAACGGAGATAGTGCAGATCAATTTATGTATGGACTTCCGGTAGGGGTAGAGCCTACTAAAATTCCTTTGCTGGCAACTGTTAACTGGGATGGTTATTTTGTAGATCATGCCATGCAGCTTCGGTATTCTCTTTCGTATGGACAGCTGGCAAAGCATAAGAATGTATTTTATTTTACTTGTGGAAATGTATGGGACAAGAAACCCTTTTTAGGCTACATTGATTTCATGTATTCACGTGAGGGTATCGACTCTAAAGGACTTATCAGTGAGGTAATAGCTGTGAATGGTGAAGGTATTACGGTGCCGAATGTGGATTACTTTACGACTATATTTAATTTAGACTATCGTGTGGCTTCACATTGGAATATGTATGTAAAGGGAGTGTACGAACAGGGCAATGTGTTCAAATCGAATGATATGTTTTCGTCAGGAACCTATCGCAGGGTATGGAACGTACAGCTTTGTGCAGAATACTATCCTTTGAAAAACAGTGAGCTGTTGTGCTATCTTCACCTGTTATATAAGAATATACATCTGACAGAGAAAGCACGTTCTTGGGGAGCGGAAAGTTATAATCACCAGCGCATCTCATTAGGTTTGGTTTATACACTGCCCGTTTTCTGAGAAGAAGTTATTTTCTGCATGGCATCTGTTTATATATTCCAATAAAAAACTATATCTTTGCAACGCAATTACGGTTTGGATTACATTAAAAAGTAAAAAGATATGCTTACTATTAAACAAATAACAGAAGACACCGACAAGGTGATTCGTGGATTGGAGAAAAAGCATTTTGCAAATGCAAAAGAAACAATTGCAAAAGTGCTTGAACTGAATGATCAGAGACGTAGCGCACAAAACCAATTAGATAAAAATCTCTCAGAAGTAAATTCTACATCGAAGGCTATTGGTGCTTTGATGAAAGAGGGAAAAAAGGAAGAGGCAGAAGCAGCTAAAGCTCGTGTAGCTGAAATCAAAGAAATTAGCAAAGAACTGCAGGCAACGATGGATAAGGCTGCAGAAGATATGCAGAACTTGCTTTATACCATCCCTAATGTACCTTACGAAAGTGTTCCGGAAGGTTTCGGAGCTGAAGATAATGTGGTAGAGAAAATGGGAGGTATGGAAACTGAACTTCCGAAAGATGCACTGCCACATTGGGAACTGGCTAAAAAATATGATTTAATCGATTTTGATTTAGGCGTTAAGATTACAGGTGCTGGTTTCCCGGTATACAAAGGAAAAGGTGCTCGTTTGCAGCGTGCATTGATTAACTTCTTCTTGGATGAAGCTCGTGCGGCAGGTTATGAAGAAATCATGCCTCCTACAGTGGTAAATGCTGCATCAGGATATGGTACAGGACAGTTGCCTGATAAGGAAGGTCAGATGTATCATTGCAACTTGGATGACTTGTATCTGATTCCTACAGCAGAAGTACCTGTGACTAATATTTACCGTGACGTGATTCTGGATGAAAAACAGCTTCCGATTAAGAACTGTGCTTACACTCAGTGTTTCCGTCGCGAAGCTGGTTCTTATGGAAAGGATGTTCGTGGTTTGAATCGTTTGCATGAATTCTCAAAAGTAGAGTTGGTGCGTATTGATAAACCGGAACACTCCAAACAGTCTCATCAGGAAATGTTAGACCATGTGGAAGGCTTGTTGAAGAAACTGGAACTTCCTTACAGAATTCTTCGTCTGTGTGGTGGTGATATGAGTTTTACAGCTGCACTTTGCTTCGATTTTGAAGTATATTCAGAAGCACAGAAACGTTGGTTGGAAGTAAGTTCAGTTTCAAACTTCGATACTTATCAGGCAAACCGTTTGAAATGTCGTTATCGTACGGCTGAAAAGAAAACAGAACTTTGCCATACATTGAATGGTTCTGCTTTGGCTTTGCCTCGTATCGTAGCAGCATTGTTGGAAAATAATCAGACACCGGAAGGAATCCGTATTCCTAAAGCTTTGGTTCCTTATTGCGGATTTGATATGATAGACTAATTTGCATATTATAACAAAATTCTCGTCTGATACAGATTTTAGGTATACCTAAATCTGTATCAGACGTTTTTTATATAATTACTTCTTAAAGCTCAGGAATGTAAGATTTTTTATAATAAAACGGGGATATATGCTTTAAAAGGTAGAAAAAACAGGCTTTTGAGGCAAAAAAAAAGAGATTTTGGTTTTGTTGTTTATTTTTAATCATTAAATTTGAGGGGAAATAAAAGTAACATTTTTTATGACGAGTATTAATTTATAACCTTAATATACAACTATGAGTTATTTACGATTTGACAAGACGATAATGACAAATCTGGAAGAAACTCTAACTAGAGAAATTCTTCGTACGAATCGCTCGGGGGCTTATCATTGTTCGACAATTGTAGACTGTAATACGCGTAAGTATCATGGATTGCTTGTGATACCTGTACCGGAGTTGGACGATGAAAACCATGTATTACTTTCCTCATTGGATGAAACTGTTATCCAGCATGGTGCTGAGTTTAATCTTGGCCTGCATAAATATGGAGGTGACAATTTCAGTCCCAGAGGACATAAATACATCCGCGAATTCGAGTGTGAGAAAGTGCCGACAACGATTTATCGTGTAGGTGGTGTTGTTTTAAAGAAAGAGAAGTTGTTTGTTCACCATGAAAACCGTATTCTAATAAGGTACACATTGGTTGATGCACATTCAGAAACAACTCTTCGTTTACGCCCTTATTTGGCTTTCCGCAGTGTACGACAGTATACACACGAAAATGCGCAGGCCAGTCGCCATTATGATGTGGTAGAAAACGGAATCAAGACATGCATGTATCCCGGTTATCCTGAACTTTACATGCAGTTGAGTAAGGAAAATCAATTCTGTTTCCAGCCCGATTGGTATAGAGGCATAGAATATCCGAAAGAACGTGAACGCGGGTATGACTTTAATGAAGACCTGTATGTACCTGGTTACTTTGAGATTAGTATTAAGAAAGGGGAATCTGTTACTTTCTCAGGTGGTGTGACACCAATTGAAACTACTTCGCTGAATGCTTTGTTCGCAGCAGAAATGGAACAGCGAACACCTCGCAATAACTTCAAAAACTGTCTTATTAATTCGGCACATCAGTTCCTTAACAAACAGGACGGTGAATCGTATATCTTAGCCGGATATCCTTGGTTTAAGTGTCGTGCACGTGACATGTTTATTTCTCTTCCGGGACTGACTCTTTCTATTGGTGAGATTGGCAAGTTTGAAATGATTATGGAAACGGCTTTAAAGGCTGTTTATGCATTCATGGAAGGTAAAGAATCTCATTTGAAAGTGACAGAAATAGAACATCCGGATGTATTGTTGTGGCTGGTATGGGCTATACAGCAATATGCCAAGATGGTGTCATGGGATGAAGCACGAGTTAAATACGGTAAAGCCTTGAAGGATGTGATGGATTATCTGGCAGGTAATCATCATCCTAATTTGAAGGTTCATGAAAACGGACTGGTTTATACGAATGGAAGAGATAAAGCTGTTACGTGGATGAACTCTACTGTAAATGGTCGTCCGGTAGTGGCTCGTACAGGATACGTGGTAGAATTCAATGCATTGTGGTACAATGCACTTTGCTTTACAGCAGATTTGCTTTCTTCAGACTATGGTTTCGTAGACTATCTGCATCAGTTCTCCGATAAAGTTTCTCAGTCATTCGTACAGACTTTCTTGAATGAATATGGCTATTTGCTTGATTATGTAGATGGCGATATGATGGACTGGAGTGTTCGTCCGAACATGATTTTTGCAGCAGCTTTTGATTATTCTCCATTGGATTCCAAGCAGAAGAAAGGTGTTGTAGACATTGTCACTAAAGAATTGCTTACTCCTAAAGGTATTCGTTCATTGAGTCCGAAGAGTGGTGGCTATAATCCGAACTACGTAGGTCCTCAGCTTCAGCGTGATTATGCTTATCATCAGGGTACAGCATGGCCGTGGCTGGAAGGTTTCTATCTGGAGGCTTATTTACGTATCTATAAGCGGAGTGCTATTTCATTTGTAGAGCGTCAGCTTATCGGTTATGAAGATCAGATGACCTGTCATTGCATTAGTTCCATTCCGGAGCTGTTTGATGGTAACCCACCGTTCCAGGGTAGAGGTGCTGTTTCATTTGCAATGAATGTGGCCGAAATTTTACGTACATTGAATTTGTTGGAGAAATATAACAATCAATAAAGAGGAGGGGTTTATATGAAAGTTTTGATGTTTGGTTGGGAATTTCCTCCTCATATCTTAGGAGGATTAGGTACAGCCAGTTATGGATTGACTCATGGACTTGCTCAGCAGAAGGATATGGAAATTACCTTCTGTATTCCGAAGCCTTGGGGAGATGAAGACCAGAGTTTTTTACGTATTATAGGAATGAACAGTGTGCCCATTGTATGGCGTGACGTACAGTGGGATTATGTAAAAGATAGAGTAGGACATTATATGGATCCGCAACTTTATTATGACTTGCGCGACCATATTTATGCAGATTTCAATTATATGCATACCAATGACTTGGGATGTATGGAATTCTCAGGAAGATATCCTGATAATCTGCATGAAGAAATCAATAACTATTCTATTGTTGCCGGTGTGGTAGCTCGTCAGCAGCAGTTTGATATTATTCACTCACACGACTGGCTGACTTACCCGGCAGGTATTCATGCCAAGCAGGTTTCAGGAAAGCCGTTGGTCATCCATGTGCATGCTACAGACTTTGACCGAAGCCGCGGTAATGTGAATCCTACCGTTTATTCTATTGAAAAGAATGGTATGGACCATGCTGACTGTATCATGTGTGTAAGTGAGCTGACACGTCAGACGGTTATTCATAAGTACTATCAGGATCCTCGCAAAGTGTTCACTATGCACAATGCGGTATCTCCGCTTCCACAGGAAATACAGGACATTCAGGTTAAGAAGAATCCGAAAGAAAAGATTGTTACTTTCTTGGGACGTATCACCATGCAGAAAGGTCCGGAATACTTTGTTGAAGCCGCTGCGATGGTGCTGAATCGCACGCGTAACATTCGTTTTGTGATGGCAGGTAGCGGTGATATGATGAACGCCATGATTCGTCTGGCAGCAGAAAGAGGTATTGCCGACCGTTTCCATTTCCCGGGATTCATGAAAGGCAAGCAGGTGTATGAAGTGTTGAAGATGAGTGATGTGTATATCATGCCGTCTGTGTCCGAACCATTTGGTATTTCACCATTGGAAGCTATGCAATGCTGCGTGCCGACCATTATCTCTAAACAATCCGGTTGTGCCGAAATTCTTTCGAAATGTATTAAAACAGATTATTGGGATATACATGCAATGGCAGATGCCATTTACTCTATTTGTACCAACGATTCTCTTTATGAATATCTCCGTGATGAAGGAAAGAAAGAAGTGGATGGCATTGTATGGGAGAAAGTCGGCGTGAAGATTCGCGCACTTTATGAGCAAGTCTTAAAAAATTATGGTAAATAAAACTGCAAAACAATATGAAAACAATTTGTCTTTACTTTGAAATACACCAGATTATTCATTTGAAACGTTATCGTTTCTTTGAAATCGGTTCAGAACATTATTACTACGATGATTATGCCAATGAGCAGGGTATGAATGAAGTGGCCGAACGTTCCTATATACCGGCCCTGAGAACCCTGATTGACATGGCAAAAGCAAATAACGGCGCATTTAAAGTAGCCTTGTCTATTTCAGGTGTAGCTTTGGAACAATTGGAAATCCACGCTCCGGCTGTAATAGAGTTGTTGCATGAGCTGAATGCTACAGGTTGCTGTGAATTCCTTTGCGAGCCTTATTCACATGGATTGTCTTCATTGAAAAATGAGACTTGCTTCTGCGAAGAAGTGGAACGTATGCGTGTGAAGATTAAGGACTATTTCGGACAAGAGCCTAAGGTATTCCGTAACTCCAGCTTGATTTATGACAATGAAATTGGTGGTATCGTAGCAGGTATGGGATTCAAGGGTATGCTGGCAGAAGGTGCTAAGCATGTGTTGGGATGGAAGAGTCCTCACTATTTGTATCATTGTGCCGAAAATCCGAATCTGAAACTGTTGCTGCGTGACTTTAAGTTGTCTGACGATATAAGCTTGCGTTTCTCTAATACAGAATGGAGCGAATATCCGTTGTTTGCAGATAAATATATTGGCTGGATTGCCTCTCTGCCGGAAAACGAACAGGTTATCAATATCTTTATGGAATTGTCTGCTTTGGGTATCTTCCAGCCGCTTTCTTCCAATATTCTGGAATTCCTGAAAGCATTGCCGGAATGTGCTAAGCAGAAAGGCATTACCTTCTCTACTCCGTCGGAAATCGTAACGAAACTGAAATCAGTCGATATGATTGATGTGCCTTATCCGATGTCATGGACTGATGAAGAACGTGATATTAGCACGTGGTTAGGAAATGTAATGCAGCGTGAAGCATTTGATAAGCTGTATAGCGTAGCAGAACGTGTACATTTGTGCTCTGACCGTCGAATCAAACAGGATTGGGATTATCTGCAGGCAAGCAATAACTTCCGCTTCATGACTACCAAGCAGATGGGCGTATCGTTGGATCGTGGTATTTATGATTCACCGTATGATGCTTTCACTAACTACATGAATATTCTTGGAGACTTTATTTCTCGTGTAAATTCATTGTATCCGGTAGATATGGAAGATGAAGAATTGAATTCTTTGTTGACAACCATTCGTAACCAGGAAGAAGAGCTGGTACAGTTGAATGACCAGGTGAAACATTTGCAGTCTTTGGTGAAAGAACAGTCTGAAAAGGCTCCTGCTAAGAAAACAGCTGCCAAGAAAACAACTGCTGCCAAAAAGACTACTACAGCAAAGAAATAAAGCTTGAGATACAGACATAAAAAAATCCGGAAGTTTTTACTTCCGGATTTTTTTATGTCCTTATTTCTTATTTGTTGAACTTCGGTTTGGTATAGATAACTTCCATCTTGATTTTCTCTCCTTCCTCGCCACCTATAAGTTTGGCGGAGTTTACTTCCAGGTCGTGCGATAAACCGATGGTGTTTCCTTGTGAGTCTGTTTCGGTTTTTACCGGAATCAATACCATGGTATTATACTCATCCCACCCTTCAGCAGGTTCTTCTTTGGTTCTCATATCGCTGAAAATCTGGCTTATCAGTCGGTTTACCTGTGAGAACGAATAGGAGTTGGTCGTACTGCTGTAAGTGCCTAAGAAGGTAGTTTTACTATCGTAATTCTTTCTTTGTTCAAAGAAGTCTTTTACCTCGTTTTTACGAATGAGCAGCAAGTTCTGCGGTGTACCCATCTTGTACGGACTCTTTTCTGAATTATCGCTGACATTCTTGTATTTAGTGAATGACATAGATACAGAGTTCAATGTGTCTGTTCCTAATGCATCATACATTTCCTGCAAAGGAAGCTTTACTTCTGTACAAAGTCCGGCAGGAGTTTTCAGATAAGTATGTTTCTTTTCTCCAGCCAGGCTATTTAATGTCTCTTCAGAGTTGTTCAGGCGTGTAGACATGAATACTTCGTTGGTTGCCGCAAAAGGAATAGAAGTATAAGCGATGGAGTCGACAACGCCAGTAGAAGGTCTTTCGACTAAATATTCAACTTTCATGCGCAGCCAAATATCTCCAATGTATAGGATAGAACCTTCACCACCTGTGTTGTGTACATAAAATCCGTGCAATACATTATGGATAAAAGCATTGGCGTCTTTAAAGTTGTTCTTGTCTTCTTTATATTTTGCTAACAAGTATTCACTGAATGTGCCAGTCTTTTGTTCGTCACCAATATTCCATGTGCTTTTTTTATCCAAATCAATAACTAAAGGTGGATAATATCCATTGGCGCTTTTAATAGAGTCAATTTCAGCATCTGTCCATGAATTGTCACGTACGGCATATTCCTGTTCAGCCAAAGGTGCTCCATTGGCATTGTAGAAATCTTCAGGCTTATAGGACGTGTAATATAAACCTAAATCTTCTCCCGTATCATCAATTGCTTCTTTCAACATGTCAACTCTCACTTTCATCGGAGCTAATGAATCACCAAAGAAGCTGGCATACGATAATTCCAATGTCGTTGCTACGATTTTTTGAGTCGTTTCCGGAAATTCAAAACCTTCCGTGCAATTGATTTGTGTGATGAAATCGGTGGTATACGTCCCAAAATCCTGATCGGTGAATTTACCCAAGTATGCATTGCTTGTACGGGAGAATACTCCGTTCGGGTTCAGGTCTGTATATTTCAGGGTTTTGGTAGTGGCCTCAAAAGTTTGAGCCGATGCAGTAATTTCATCTGCATCTGCCACGAATTCACCGACACCTGTAGTGGTATCATCACAACTGTAGAGTGTGGCTGCAAGTCCGACTGCTGCCAAGAACTTAAGTTTCATTTTCGTCCTTTTTTATGTATTCATATTTATTCGGAAACGAATACCTTGTCATAGAATGCGTCACACGCATCTGCATAGGCATCGCCCGAAGCGTATTCAAGTACCGGAATGTTCAGGCTTCGTGCATAGTCGAGTACATTCTGGTTTACAGTTTCGTCATTTTGAATCACTCCGTCAGAGTAAGCTACTGCTAACTTGCAGAGTTCCTCATAGTTTGCCGGCGATTTCATCATGCTGACATCTTCAGGAGTTACTTCTCTGAACAGCACTTGTTCGGCAAAGTTGGGAGCTAAGTTCGAATTAAATCCTTCCTGATAAAGTGAGAAAATCACCTTAGAGTCACGGAAAGAAGGTTCATCGTAATATGCTTTCTTAATATAAAGAGGAACCATCGCACTCATCCATCCGTGACAGTGAATCACGTCCGGACACCAGCGCAGTTTCTTGACAGTTTCCAGCACACCACGGGCATAGAAGATGGCACGTTCACCGTTGTCTTCATATTCCTTTCCGTTTTCATCGCATGTCATCTGGCGATGCTGGAAATAATCATCATTATCAATAAAGTACACTTGTCTGCGTGCAGCCTGAATAGATGCCACCTTGATAATCAGCGGATGATCCGTGTCGTCGATAATCAGATTCATTCCAGACAGACGGATTACCTCATGCAATTGGTTTCTGCGTTCGTTCACGATGCCCCATTTCGGCATGAATGTTCTGATTTCGCGGCCTTTGTCTTGTATGGCTTGCGGTAAATTCTGGCCGATTAATGCCAGGTTACTTTCGGGTACGTAGGGAGTAATTTCTTGTGTAATGAATAAAACTTTTTTCGCGCTCATTGTATTATAGTTGCTCTTAACGACTGGCAAAGATACAAAAAATACACCAATGAAGCGAACCGACAGCCGTTTATAAATCCTTATAGTATGTTAATGTATTGATAAACAGTGTAGTATAATAGTGTTTGTCGTACGTTCTAAACAGAATAAATTCGCTAAAAGCCAAAAGAATTTTCCGTTTCCGTTTCTTTATGTGCTAAATAAATAGTTACTTTGCAGCCGTTTTCTGAATTTATGATTAAAAACAGGAATAAGAGATGAAGTTAATTCAAACAATCAGTGAGCTTCGCGCCGAACTCGATGCTTTCCGCAAAGAAGGAAAGACTATCGGACTGGTTCCGACGATGGGAGCTTTGCATGCGGGACACGCTTCGTTGGTGAATCGTGCCGTAGCTGAGAATGATGTAGTGGTAGTCAGTGACTTTGTGAACCCTACACAGTTTAACGACCAGAATGACCTTTTAAAATATCCGCGCACACTGGAGGCGGATTGTGCTTTATTGGAGAAATGTGGAGCAACGTTGGTATTTGCTCCTTCTGTAGAAGAAGTTTATCCTGAACCCGATACTCGCCAGTTCAGCTATGCGCCGCTGGATACGGTGATGGAAGGTAAATACCGTCCGGGACATTTCAACGGGGTTTGTCAGATTGTCAGCAAATTATTCCTGATGGTGGAACCTGACCGCGCTTATTTTGGTGAAAAGGATTTCCAGCAGCTGGCCATTATCCGTGAAATGGTGCGCAAGTATCCTTTCAATATTCAGATTGTGGGATGCCCGATTGTACGTGAAGAAGACGGTCTGGCGCTGAGCAGCCGCAATGCACGTCTTACGGCAGAACAGCGGAAGGAAGCTTTGCAGATTTCTAAGGCATTGTTTGCCAGTGTAGATTTCAGCAAGTCACGTGTTTTGCTTGAAACCAAGCAGTTTGTAGAAGATTGCATCCATCGTGCACCGGGACTGGAACTGGAATATTTCGAGATTGTGGATGGCAATACGCTTCAGCCCGTAAAGGCATGGGACGAAAGCAATTACATTGTAGGTTGTATCACAGTGTATTGCGGTGAAGTACGTCTGATTGATAACATTAAATATAAAGGATAACGGATGATGATGATTGAAGTGTTGAAGTCGAAGCTTCATTGCGTAACGGTGACAGAAGCAAATCTGAACTACATGGGCAGCATTACGATTGATGAAGATTTGATGGATGCGGCTAACATGATTGCCGGTGAGAAGGTACAGATTGTGGACAATAACAACGGTGAACGTTTTGAAACCTATATCATTAAGGGTGAACGTGGCTCAGGTTGTATTTGTCTGAACGGAGCGGCAGCCCGCAAAGTGCAGGTGGGTGATGTGGTGATTATCATGTCGTATGCCTTGATGGACTTTGAGGAGGCCAAGACTTTCAAGCCGACCGTGGTATTCCCGGATACGGCAACAAATCGTCTGTTGTAATTGAATTAGATAAGTTGATGAAATAAATAAAGGGTGCCGGAGGAAGATGAGAAATCTCTTTCCGGCACCCTTCGTTTTGGTATATTCTAAACGCTTTTTCATTTACGGAAAAACGCAAGTACGTTTGTACTAAAACGCCTTTGCGTTTGAATCAAAACGTACTTGCATTTAGGATAAAACGTCCTTGCGTTTTCTCTCAAACGTCCTTGCGTTTTTGGCGCGTGTCAAAAATTATACTTGAGGCACGTCCTGCAAGCTGTTTGCTATGTCTTCTTCGCTCAGTGAATAGTTGGTCAGGTTGCCCGACAGGTACTGGTCGTACGCACTCATGTCTATCAGACCATGACCGGACAAGTTGAACAGAATTACTTTTTCTTCACCCGTTTCCTTGCATTTTTCTGCTTCCTGAATAGCGGCAGCAATGGCATGGCAAGATTCCGGAGCTGGAATGATACCTTCAGCGCGGGCAAACAGACAGCCGGCTTTGAAAGTGTCAAGCTGCTGTATGTCTACTGCTTCCATCAAATTGTCTTTCAGCAGCTGAGAAACGATGACACCTGCACCGTGGTAGCGCAGACCACCGGCATGGATATTGGCAGGTGTAAAGTTGTGCCCTAAGGTAAACATCGGCAGCAGCGGGGTGTAGCCGGCTTCATCACCGAAGTCATATTCAAATTTACCTCTGGTCAGTTTCGGACAAGATGCCGGTTCGGCTGCAATATAACGTGTTTTCTTTCCTTCCAGAATGGTGTGACGCATGAACGGGAAACAGATTCCGCCGAAGTTGGAACCTCCTCCGAAGCATCCGATAATCATGTCAGGATATTCACCAGCCATTTCCATCTGCTTTTCAGCTTCCAGTCCGATAACCGTCTGGTGCAGGGTTACATGGCTTAGTACGGACCCCAGTGTATATTTACAGTTCGGTGTGGTGCGTGCCAGTTCGATAGCTTCCGAGATGGCAGTACCCAGTGAACCCTGATGGTTCGGATATTTGGTCAGGATATTTTTTCCTGCACGGGTAGACATAGAAGGAGAAGGAGTTACCTGTGCGCCGAAGGTCTGCATGATGCTGCGGCGATAAGGTTTCTGTTCGTAACTGATTTTTACCTGATATACGGCAGCTTCCAGTCCGAACACCTTCGCGGCATACGACAAAGCAGCTCCCCATTGTCCGGCACCTGTTTCAGTAGTGATGTTCGTTACGCCTTCTTTCTTGCAGTAGTAAGCCTGTGCCAGTGCAGAGTTCAGTTTGTGTGAACCGATAGGGCTGACACTTTCATTCTTGAAATAGATGTGTGCCGGTGTACCCAGTGCTTTCTCCAGTCCGTAAGCACGTACCAGCGGGGTACTGCGGTAGTATTTGTACATTTCCCGTACTTCTTCCGGGATTTCAATCCACGCATCAGTCTGGTTCAGTTCCTGATGGCAGAGTTCCTTGGCGAAGATAGGGTAGAGGTCTTCCGGTTTCAACGGTTCTTTTGTAGCCGGGTTCAGTGGAGGCATGGGTTTGTTGACCATGTCGGCTTGAATGTTATACCAGTATTTTGGTATTTCATCTTCAGGTAAGATGAATCTTTTCTGTCTATTACTCATAATTGCTTACTATTTTTAAGTTTTCGTCAAAAATATGGAAATAAATGATAACAAACAACTCATTTTGCTTTTTTTCTTATCTGTTTTCTTACTGAATAGAATCTTGTGGCAGATTTCTCCTTTCTTTGTCGCATAAGTATATGGATTTTTCCATACATTTGTAAATACATTCATTCACTATAGTATGGATTATTGGGAACGACTTTTTTTATATAATAAGAAACTGCTTATGCCGCGTGTAAACCAGCTGCTCAATTGGGTGATGGGTATCAATTTCGTGTGCGGCATTGTTTTCTTACTGGCCATTGTGTATGAATATGGATTCAGGATTTCTGCAGCAGAATATAATCTGATACATACGGTCTATCATACGATATGGGTTATTTTTTTGGTTACGACTACGGTGCAGATTGTCTTTCGTCAGGAAGACTCTTCGTTTAAATTTACTCCGTGGACATGGATTCTTACCATATTGCTTTACCTGACCTTGCTCCCTGTGGTATTCAAAAAGCCGGAAGAGACTACCGGAGTGTATTGGGTTTGGGTATTCTTTCATCATGCTTATTACAAAGGAACCATCCTGGTGCTGCTTTCTTTCTCCCAGCTGTCGGGCATTCTGGTGCGCTTGCTGGGCAAACGTACCAATCCGTCGTTGATTCTGGCAGGCAGTTTCCTGGTGTTTATTCTGTTGGGTACCGGATTGTTGATGCTTCCTCGGGCCACTTACCACGGCATTTCGTTCATGGATGCCCTGTTTACAGCTACGAGTGCGACGTGCGTCACAGGGCTTGTCACCGTAGATGTGCCTTCCACCTTTACGCTGGAGGGACAAATTCTGATTATTCTCCTGATTCAGATAGGCGGACTCGGGGTGATGACGCTGACAAGTTTCTTTGCCATGTTTTTTATGGGGAATACCTCGCTTTATAATCAGCTGATGGTGGGTGACATGATCAGTTCCAACTCCTTGAATTCGCTATTGTCTACCTTATTATATATATTGGGCTTTACGTTGGCGATAGAAGGAGTCGGAATGGTAGTTATCTGGCTCAGTGTGCACGGCACGTTGGGAATGACCTTGCAGGAAGAACTCTTTTTTTCTGCCTTCCATTCCGTGTCAGCCTTCTGTAATGCAGGCTTTTCCACCTTGCCCGGTGGAATGGGCAATCCGGCCGTCATGCAAGGACATAATCTGCTTTACATTACTTTGGGACTGCTGATTGCACTGGGAGGAATCGGATTCCCGATATTGGTGAACTTGTATGAAACGGTGGCGTATTATCTGCAAGCCGGAAAATTCTGGCTGTTGCGTCGTTCCGGAAGGTTTCGGAAAAAAGTACACTTGTATAATTTGAATACGAAGATTGTGCTGGTGGCTACAGTCTTTCTTTTAATAGGTGGTACATTGGCCATTGCTGCCCTGGAGTGGAATCATTCTTTTGCAGGCATGCCGGTGGCAGACAAGTGGGTGCATGCTTTCTTTAATTCCTCTTGTCCGCGAACTGCCGGTTTTGCCAGTGTGGGGCTGACCTCTTTGTCTACTCAAACCTTGTTGCTCATGGTAGTACTGATGATGATAGGAGGAGGCACGCAGTCTACTGCCGGTGGTGTAAAAGTCAACGTATTTGCGGTGGTCTTGATCAATTTGTGGGCTGTGGTTCGTGGGGCTGACCGTGTGGCGATTTTACGTCGGGAACTCTCGCACGATTCTATCCGCCGTTCGAATGCCGCATTGATTTTGTATCTGTTTATGGTCTTTCTGGCCATCTTCCTGTTAAGTGTGTTGGAACCGGAAGCTGGGCTGCTGGCCATTACTTTTGAATGTGTTTCAGCATTGAGTACCGTCGGTTCCAGCCTTGATCTGACGCCAACCTTGGGCAATAGCAGCAAGTTGCTGGTGATTCTGCTGATGTATATCGGTCGTGTCGGTGCATTTACCTTGCTCACCGGTCTGGTACGCCAGGAGAAGAAACGCAATTACAGGTATCCGAGTGATAACATTATCATCAACTGATATATGAAATATTTGATTATTGGTTTAGGACATTATGGGGCCACGTTAGCCATGGAGCTGACTGCCATGGGGCATGAAGTGGTCGGTGCAGACGGAAACGGGTTGCACGTAGACAGTGTGAAGGACCGCATGGCGGCCTCGTTTGTGCTCGATGCGACAGATGAAATGGCACTTTCCGTGCTTCCGCTGAAGAGTGTGGATGCGGTAATTGTAGCCATAGGCGATAACTTCGGCGCTTCGGTCCGGATTGTGTCGTTGCTGAAAAAGCTGAAGGTGAAACGGATTTATGCACGGGCGGTAGACGAGGTACATAAGGGAGTACTCGAAGCCTTCTCGATAGACCGTATTCTGACACCGGAACAGGATGCGGCACGTTTGCTGGCACAGCAGTTGGAACTGGATGGCGGGGCCGAATTTTTCCAGATAGACGGCAATACCTACGTGTTCAAGCTGGAGATTCCGGAGAAACTGGTAGGCTATCACATCAATGAGCTGAACCTGGAACAGGAATTCGGCCTGAAACTGATTTCTCTGGTACAAGGTAAACAGGTGAAAAACTTCCTGGGTATATCTGTCTTTGAGAAAGAAGTGGCCAATACATTCCCTGAGGATTATGCACTCCAGAAAGGCGACGGACTGGTGTGCTACGGAGCCTATTCCAGTTTCATGCAATTCTGGAAATCAGTCCGTTAGTCCATTTCCTAACGGATATTTCTCTTGTTCAGTGCCTGCTGGTAGCGGCGAGCATTGGCCTGATGCTCAGCAAAGGTAGAGGCGAAATTGTGCGTGCCCGAGAAATCTTCTTTGGCACACATGTAGAGGTAATCATGCTGTGCATGGTTCAAAACGCTTTCTATTCCCTGAATGGAAGCAATGCGGATAGGGCCGGGAGGAAGTCCGGCGTGCTTGTAAGTGTTGTAAGGACTTTCTACCTCCAGATGTTTGTGCAGAATGCGTCGTAGTCCGAATTCTTGCAGACTGAATTTGATGGTCGGATCGGCCTGGAGTGGCATTCCGGCTTGTAGACGGTTCAGGTAAAGTTCTGCCACCATCGGCATTTCACTCTTGTTGGCTGTTTCTTCTTCCACGATGGAGGCCAGTGTGCTGACTTCTACCGGAGTCAGTCCGCAGGCTTGAGCCTTATCTTTACGCTCCTGCGTCCAGAAACGTTCATATTCTTTTTTCATTCGTTGGATAAAGGCTTCTGCATCCGTATTCCAATAGGCTTCATACGTATTCGGGATGAATAGTGCAGGCATCGTTTCAAGGTTGAAACCCAATGAAGCGCAGAAGGCACTGTCACCGACAAGTCGGGTGAATTCCGTAGAATCGGGCATGAGTTGACGGTCCAGCGAGCGTGCCAGACGGGACAGGGTCCGCACATTGGGTATAACCACTTTGACCGGAGTCTGGTGTCCGCTGCTCAGGCGGCGGAATAAGGTCAGCGTATTGATGGAGGCATCAAAGCGATAGGCTCCGCTATGAATCTGCTGGTCGTATTTTTTGAGACGAGCCAGCATTTTGAATCCTGTCAGATGCGTGGCATTCAAATCTCTTTGAAGTTTTACGTACACCGAATCGGCTGTGTCGTCACGGTCTATATAAATAAAGGTAGGTTTTTCGATACGAAGAGGGTGGTTGAACAGCAAGGAAACCGCGCTGATTACGCCTCCTAAAATTAGAATTGTGACAAGGGCACAAATAATGATTGTCTTTTTTGATTTCATCTGGTTTCAAATTTGGGCGTAAAAGTAGTAAGAAAACTTTATTTTGGTGTCATGAAAAGTCTGAATCTGTAGGGGAGTGTATACTTTTCATGCATTTTAGGGTCGAATGTTCAAATCTCCTCCTCAAAAATGTCAAATGTACACCCATTACATGGAAAATATTCCTACATTTGTGAAGTGTGAAATAAACAAGTAAAATCAATAAGTATGAAAAATGCAATTTTAGGGTTGGCCTTTTGTGCCGCAATGCCTTTGTTTGCTCAACAGAAGGCTACAGTGACTGTTCATCCGGAACAGGGAAAACAAATCATCAATAAAGAAATTTATGGTCAGTTTGCCGAACACCTCGGTACATGTATCTATGGAGGTCTTTGGGTAGGAGAGGATTCTTCCATACCTAATATTAAAGGTTATCGTAAAGATGTATTCGAAGCATTGAAAGACTTGAAAGTGCCTGTACTCCGCTGGCCGGGAGGATGTTTTGCCGATGAATACCATTGGATGGATGGTATCGGTCCTCGTGAAAAACGTCCGCGTATGGTCAACAACAACTGGGGAGGAACCGTAGAAGATAACAGCTTCGGAACACACGAATTCCTGAACTTGTGCGAAATGTTAGGATGTGAACCCTACATCAGCGGAAACGTAGGTAGCGGTAGCGTGGAAGAAATGGCCAAATGGGTAGAATACATGACTTCTGAACAAGGAAGCCCGATGGCAAAACTGCGTTTGGAAAACGGACGTGAGAAACCATGGAAGGTGAAATACTTCGGAGTAGGAAATGAAAGCTGGGGATGCGGAGGTAGCATGCGTCCGGAATACTATGCCGATTTGTACCGCCGTTATTCAACTTATTGCCGTAACTACGATGGCAACCGTTTGTTCAAGATTGCCAGCGGTGCCAGCGATTATGACTACAACTGGACTGAAGTGCTGATGAAAAACGTAGGTCATCGCATGGACGGACTTTCTCTGCACTATTATACAGTGCTTGGATGGAGTGGAAGTAAAGGTTCTGCTACGAAATTCAACAATGAGGATTACTATTGGACAATGGGAAAATGCCGCGAAATTGAAGATGTGCTCAAGCGTCACATTGCCATTATGGACAAATATGACCCGCAGAAGCAGATTGGCTTGATGGTAGACGAATGGGGAACCTGGTGGGATGAAGAACCGGGCACTATCAGCGGTCATCTTTACCAGCAGAATACCTTGCGCGATGCCTTTGTGGCTTCTTTGAGCTTGGACATCTTCCATAAATATACTGACCGAGTTAAAATGACTAACATTGCTCAGGTGGTAAATGTATTGCAGTCTATGATTCTGACAAAAGGAGACAAGATGGTGCTGACTCCGACTTACTATGTGTTCAAGATGTATAATGTTCATCAGGATGCTACTTATTTGCCGCTTGATTTGCAGTGCGAACGTAAGATTGTACGCGACAACCGTATCGTACCGATGGTAAGTGCAACTGCTTCACGTGATAAATCAGGTGCTATTCATGTGTCACTTTCTAACGTAGACCTGGAAGAGTCACAGGAAATCACACTGACACTGGGTGATGTAAAGGCTAAATCGGTAAGCGGACAGATTCTGACATCTGAAAAAATTGACGATTACAATACATTTGAACAGCCTAATCTGGTGAAATTGGCCGATTTCAAAGGTGCTAAATTGACAAAGAATGGACTTGTAGTGAAATTGCCTGCAAAATCAATTGTTACATTGGAAATTAAATAGTATATTGCAGAATCTTCTTTATTTGTAGAAAAGAAGAATTTGTAAATACCATATAATCAGTAAAGTATCGCTTTCTGAAAATCAACCGTCCGTTAACGGAATTTGATTTCAGAAAGCGATATTTTTGTTTTGTAACATGAATGTAACAGGATGTTACATTTTCTTTAAGCGTATGACATCTGTTTGTAACACTAATATGAGACCTTTGTGGTGTCAAAAAAATGAGTCTATAGGAAAAATGAAAACAAAGAAAAGAGTTTTATGTCTGTTAAGCATCTGGATGTGCACTTTGGGTGCTGCCTTTGCAGATGGAGCACCTGAAGAACGAGCTCCGGGTGAGAAAAAAGGAGATGCCATTATTACGATTTTTTCGGATGCGCATTCTGGTTTTGGTACTGTCAATCATGACAGAGGGTTTAATCTGGACCGTGCCTACATTGGCTATCAGTATGCCTTGCCTCATGGATTGCAGTTGAAGGCAGTACTTGATTTCGGTCAGTCAAAAGACGTAAATGACCATCAGCGCATCGGATATGTGAAAAATGCACAGATTACCTGGAAGCAAAACGGCTGGACGCTGAATGCCGGATTAATCACTACGACTCAATTTAAGGTTCAGGAAGATTTCTGGGGAAAACGTTATGTGATGAAATCTTTCCAGGATGAATATAAGTTTGGCAGCAGTGCGGACTTGGGAGTCTCAGTAGCCTATAAATTTAATAAGGTGGTTTCGGCCGATGTGATTGTAGCCAACGGAGAAGGTTATAAAAAAGTACAGGTGAAAGACGGCTTGCAGTATGGTGCAGGTGTAACGCTGACTCCGGTTGAGGGCTTGACGGTACGTGCATACGGTTCGTATAATGAATCGGTAGAAGAAGGGGAAAAAGGTATTACGAATCTGGCTGCTTTTGTCGGATATAAGCATACAGCCTTCTCGGTGGCAGCGGAATACAACTACCAGACCAATACGAAATATGTGCCTGATTGTGATCAGGATGGTTTCTCGGTTTATGCGTCTGCACAGTTAAGCAAGAAAATAAGTCTTTTCGGTCGTTGGGACCTGCTTTCTTCAGAGAAAGACTGGAACAAGGATGCGGACGGTATGGCCGGAATGGTAGGTGCCGAATTTAAATTAGGTAAATACATCAAGTTAGCTCCTAACTTCCGTTTGTGGTCACCGAAAACAGAAGGCGGCAAGACGGCCAGTTATGTATACCTGAATGCTTCGTTTGCGATTTAACTCAATGAATAACATAGATTTGTAACTTATATTAAATGTATAACACAATGAAAAAGTTTTATTTGCCTTTAATTGCTGGAGCGATGGCTTTGTCGTTTGCAGCGTGTGGTGGACAGAAATCAGCTAATGGTCGTGAATCAGTAGAACTGACAGGTGCAGGTGCTACATTCCCTTTGCCATTTTATAATATGTCTTTCGAAAACTACAATGCAACTTCTGGTGACAAGATTTCTTACGGTGGTATTGGTAGTGGCGGTGGTGTCCGCAACTTGAAAGACGGTATCGTAGACTTTGCAGGTAGCGATGCTTTCTTGAGCGACAAGGAAATGGCTGAAATGCAGCCGGTGGTACACATCCCGACTTGTATGGGAGCTGTCGTAATGGCTTACAACTTGCCGGATGTGGTTAAACTGAATCTTTCTGGTGACGTGATTGCCGACATTTATGCAGGCAAGATTACAGACTGGAACGATGCACGTCTGCAGAAACTGAATCCGGATGTACAGTTGCCGGCAAAGAAAATCATTCTGGCATACCGTTCAGATGGTAGTGGAACAACTTTCATCTTTACAGACTATCTGTCAAAAGTGAGTGAAAACTGGAAAAACACTTACGGTGCAGGTAAAACCGTGGATTTCCCGGTCGGACAGGCAGCCAAAGGTAATCCGGGCGTAGCAGGAATTATTGCACAGACTCCTTACTCATTGGGATATATCGGTTCTGAATATGCTTTTGCTCAGAAGATTCCTTACGCAAGCGTATATAACAAGCGTGGTGAATTGGTAGTACCTTCTACTGAAAGTATCTCTGCAGCTGCCGGTGACATTCCTCAGGATACTCGTTGCTCAATTACCGATGCGGATGCAGCAGGAGCTTATCCTATCAGTTGCTTCACCTGGTTGCTGATTTACAAGGAACAGCACTATGCAGACCGTTCTATGGAACAAGCAAAAGCTACTTTGGATTTGATGCAATATATGTTGAGCGACAGCGTACAGCAGACTACTGCTACCGTACACTATGCGCCGCTGCCTAAGAAGGCTATCGAACAGAGCCTTCAGAACCTGAAAGCTGTGACATACGATGGACAGCCGATTCTTAAATAAATAAGACAATATGTTATGCAAGACAAACTGTTTAAAGTCTTACTTATCTTATCGGCTATTGTGATACCGGTCATTGGTGGGGGAATTATTTACTCCCTCACCGTTGACGCTTCCGGCGCTTTCGAGGAGTTTGGATTCTGGCATTTTATCTTCTCTGACGACTGGGTGACTACTGCCGGTAAAGAAAGTTATGGCGCTCTTCCTTTTATTACGGGTACACTGCTTACTACGGCACTGGCGTTGCTGATGTGTATTCCATTTTCACTTCCTGTCGCATTGTTCACCGGTGAGTATTTCCGTGGAAAGAAAATCGCAGCCGTTCTGGGTACAGTGATTGATTTGCTGGCAGGTATTCCTTCCATTATCTATGGCTTGTGGGGTTTCTATGTACTTCGTACCGTATTCATGCACTTGAACCTCTCTCCGCAGGGTTCCGGTATTCTGACTGCTGCGTTTGTACTGGCCATCATGATTGTGCCGTATGCAGCTTCATTGAGTGCCGAATTCATCAAGATGGTACCTTCCGATTTGAAAGAAGGGGCTTATGCCATGGGAGCTACGCGTGCAGAGGTAATCAAGAGAGTAATATTCCCGATGGCGGGTTCCGGTATTTTCTCAGCTTATATTCTGGCTATCGGACGTGCGCTGGGAGAAACGATGACAGTGACCATGCTGATTGGAAATACCAATCAGATGCCGGACACATTGCGTACCACGGGCAATACCATGGCCAGTATCATTGCAAACCAGTTTGGCGAGGCAGACGGTTTGAAGCTTTCTTCACTGATTGCCATCGGTTTGTTACTGTTCCTGATTACGGCCATCATTAATATTATCGGAAAGATTTTGATTCGTCGTGCCCGTCACGTGTAATCTGCTAAAAAGATTTGTGCTTATGTTATATGGAAATAATATTAAGATACGTATCCTGAAAAGCCGCTTGCTTTATATTCTGGTTTGCGTATTGTCGGGTGTGACAGCGATTCCTTTGCTGGCGATTTTGGGAGAAGTATTGATCAAGGGTTGGAAACAGTTAGGCTGGTCGTTTCTCACCGAGGCTACTCCGAATGCCTATAAGGCGATGATGGCCGCTTCTGCCGGAGAAGCAATTCCGGGGGGAATTGCAAACGGAATTATCGGAACCTTCCTGATGCTTCTGTTGGCTGCTGTAGTCGCTATCCCGGTAGGAATTCTGTGTGGTATCTGTCTGTCAGAATACAGAAAAAGTTGGTTTGCCGTGTTTGTCAGCTACCTGACTGACTTGCTTCAGGGTACTCCCTCCATCATTATCGGTATCATTACTTACATTTGGGTAGTTGTTCCGATGAAAGGTTATTCGGCTATTGCAGGAAGTGTGGCATTGTTCATCATGATGCTTCCGCTGATTATCCGTTCTACGGAAGAAACCATGAAGGTGCTTCCGGAAACCTTGAAAGAAGCCGGACTGGCATTGGGAGGTAGTTACTGGAGAGTGATGCTGAAGGTGATGGTGCCTTCTGCACTGGGCAGTATCTTTACCGGTATTTTGCTGGCCATCTCTCGTGTAGTCGGTGAAACAGCTCCGTTGATGTTTACTGCTCTGGGGGGAGCTGCTATCAGCTGGAACATGACCAAGCCGATGTCGGCTGTTCCTTTGCTTATCTGGGAGTTCTTCAACGACCCGAACTTGCAGAGCCTGATATGGGGAGCTTCTTTGTTCCTGTTGACTTTTGTGTTATGTCTGAATTTATTAGCTAAACGAATTGCAAAGAAATGGAAAATATAAAGGATCCTATTCTTCAAATAAAAGATGTGTGTATATCATATACCAGCGACGTAATGGCTGTAAAGCATGTGTCGGCTGATATTGAAAAAAATACGATTACGGCCATCATGGGGCCTTCTGGATGTGGAAAGAGTACGTTGCTGCGTGCCGTGAACCGCATGCACGAGTTGTACAAGAATATCCGTGTGACGGGAGAGATTTTACTGAATGGTGAAAATGTGCTTCAGATGCACCCGATGGAAGAACGTCGTCGCATCGGTATGGTGTTCCAGCGCCCGAATCCGTTCCCGACCATGAATATTTACGACAACGTGCTGGCCGGATATATCTTAAATGGTATTCATCTGTCAAAATCGCAGAAAGATGAGATTGTGGAACGTAACTTGCGCAATGTATGTTTGTGGGATGAAGTAAAGGACTCACTGACAAAGCGTGGTACTTTCCTTTCGGGTGGACAGCAGCAGCGCTTGTGTATTGCACGTTCTCTGGCGCTTCAGCCGGACATTCTGCTTATGGATGAGCCAACTTCAGCTCTTGACCCGATTGCTACCAAGCACATTGAGGGATTGATGGACCAGCTGAAAAAAGAGGTGACTATCTTGATTGTGACTCATAACATGTCACAGGCTATGCGTATCTCCGACCGTTCCATGTTCATGTACATGGGTGAACTGATAGAGTATGACAATACGGAGAAAATGTTTAAAGACCCGGTTGACGAACGTACAAGAGCCTATCTGACAGGAAAGATGGGATAACCGTTAGGGTGACAGGTATAAGAAAGGGGTTGCAGGCTGAAATCAGCAGGCAACCCCTTAATAGTTTTATTTGTATGAAAAATTTGGGCTTATTGGGCAACCAGTACTTCCGGTTTTTGTTTATTGTTTTTCAGAATATGCCATACATCTTCTTCCGTTCCGGAAAAAGGACCGGATTTCTCTAACTTGATAGTAGACATGGCGGCTGCAAAACATCCTGCTTCTGCGTAAGAAGCTCCTTTGTTTCGCATGTAGAGATAACCAAGTACGTAAGTGTCACCGCATCCGGTGGCATCTACTACCTCTTTAGGAGCGTATGCCGGAATCTTATAGAACTTTCCTTCTGCATAAATAAGTGAACCGAGGCTTCCTAAAGTCAGCAGAACTTCTTTCACACCCCATTGAGCCAGTTGTTTTGCTGCTTTTTCAGGGTCTTTGAATCCTGTCAGCACTTCTGCTTCGTGTTCATTGACTTTCAGAATATCAATGTATTTCAGGGCTTTCTTCTTTTCATGCCAGTCTACAGGGAATACGTGTTCACCTTCTACCTTCCGGAGATAGCCTTGTGCATCGACTGCCAGCGTGCCTTTCTGAGCCAGCTCCTTTACTACTTCAAGTGGAAAGTCATCCGCCAGCAAACTTCCTAAATGGAAGATATGTGCATTTTCATCTTTTAAAGCATCTGCAGTAAAAGGGTCGGCTTTGGCCAATACACGTTGGGAACGGTTGTCCTGATTCTCTTCGTATGTATTTTCGAAATATACGGTGTGACGGCTTGGCAGGACTTCAACCTGAAGCCCTTCTTTTCTCATTTCTTCAATGATGCCATATTCACTAGGAGCCACAGCGGTTACCAGCTTGTAGTTTTTGAAATCTTTCAGTCTACGTATACCGTGTGAAAAATAGTAAGAAGTGCCTCCCGGCATGTAAGTCGTTTGTTTTGGAGTTACAATTTTGTCTAATGTAATGTGTCCAATGCAACAAATATCATTCATGTAGTTGAGTATTTCTTTAAATGCGTCTGCAAAGATACGCATTATTTTACTCTCTGATAAGTCGGTTAATGGCTTTTTCTTCTGAATTTATGGCTTATTTTTACTTATTAGCAAATAAAAAAGCTCATAAAAGCTTTATCTAATCAAACAAAGTCTTAACTTTGAGCAATTTGTTACCTGCACTTTGGGATATATTCTTGAAAAAGACTTGATTTCGAAGGCAAGGATAAATGTAAAGTTATTAGGAAAAAAAGGAATTTAGAAATGGAAAAAATGAATGTAAAGCCCGCAGAAGGTAAGCTGGGCGTATTGTGTGTTGGTCTGGGAGCTGTGGCTACCACGTTTATGACAGGAGTTTTAATGACTCGTAAAGGATTGGCAAAGCCGGTGGGCTCAATGACGCAGTATGATAAGATTCGTGTAGGACGTGGGGAAGCAAAGAAATATTTGCATTACAATGAAATTGTTCCCATGGCTAAGCTGGACGACATTGTTTTCGGTGCATGGGATGTGTATCCGGCCAATGCGTATGAATCGGCTATCAACTGTGAAGTGTTGCGTGAAAAGGATATCAATCCGGTGAAAGATGAACTGGAAAAGATTGTGCCGATGAAGGCTGCCTTTGACCGTAACTATGCCAAACGCCTGGATGGAAACAATGTGAAAGATTGTGCTACCCGTTGGGATATGGTGGAACAGCTGAGAGAAGACATCCGTAAATTCAAGGCAGATAACAATTGTGCACGTATCGTCGTGCTTTGGGCTGCTTCTACTGAAATTTACGTACCGGTTTGTGAAAGCGTACATGGCACCTTGGCTGCGTTGGAGAACGCAATGAAGCAGGATGACCGCGAACACATTGCTCCTTCTATGTGTTATGCATACGCTGCTTTAGCCGAAGGAGCTCCTTTCATCATGGGTGCGCCGAATACCACTGTGGATATTCCGGCTATGTGGGAAATGGCAGAACAGACTAAGATGCCGATTGCCGGTAAGGATTTCAAAACAGGCCAGACATTGGTGAAATCAGGTTTTGCTCCGATTATCGGTACACGTTGTCTGGGACTGTCAGGCTGGTTCTCTACCAATATTTTAGGAAACCGCGACGGACTTGTGCTGGATGAACCGGCTAACTTCCATACAAAAGAAGTGAGCAAGCTTTCTACACTGGAATCTATTCTGGTACCGGAAAACCAGCCGGATTTGTATTCTGATTATTATCACAAGGTACGTATCAACTATTATCCGCCTCGCAATGACAATAAGGAAGGCTGGGATAATATTGATATTTTCGGCTGGATGGGCTATCCGATGCAGATTAAGATCAATTTCCTGTGCAGGGATTCTATTCTGGCCGCTCCGTTGTGTCTGGATTTGGTGTTGTTGAGCGACTTGGCTGCACGTGCCGGACGTTACGGAACACAACGCTTCTTGAGCTTCTTCCTGAAGAGCCCGATGCATGATTATACAGAAGGTGAAGTCCCGGTAAATCATTTATTCCAGCAATATGTCATGCTGAAGAATGCTTTGCGTGAGATGGGAGGATATGAAGCTGACGAAGAAATTGACTAAGGCTTAATGTCTTTTTTGTAAAAAATAAAACCGGTAATGGAGAGCGCTTCATTGCCGGTTTTTTCGTAGGTGCCAGAAAAAATTATATTCTATTATTCATAAAAAAAGGTAAGAATATCGTTTTTCAGGGAGTGAAATTTGTAAGAGATTATTTCACGCTGTAATTTTACAAAATTGATAAGCTGGACTATTAAGGTGTTAATGAGATATATGATAAAAAGATTGCTTTTTTTAATCGTGTTGTGTCTGGGAGTTGTGAAACTTTCTGCACAAATCAGTGGAGTCGTTACAGACTCTGAAACGGGTGACCCTATCCCTTATTTGAATGTATATTATGACGGAAAAGGGGTGGGAACTATTACAGATATAGATGGTAAATATTCAATAGCTGCTCATGCAGGGTGGAATAAATTGACCTTTTCCATGGTGGGTTATGGTACGGAGGTACGTGATGTGTCTGCCAAAACGAAGACGTTGAATGTGAAAATGAAGCCCGACTTGGTGCTGGATGAGGTCGTGGTGAAGCCCAAGAAGGAAAAATATTCTCGAAAGAACAATCCGGCAGTGGAAATGATGAAGAAGGTTATTGCAGCCAAGAAACTGAATGATTTGGGTGTGAATGACTTCTATCATTATAATAAGTATCAGAAGATTACATTTTCTTTAAATAATATTACAACCGACTCGTTGCGTGAATCGAACCTGTTTAAGAAGTATCCTTTCTTCCGTGACCAGGTGGAGCAGTGTAGCGTGACGGGTAAGAATATTCTGCCTATTTCGGTGGACGAGACGGTGACGGAAAAACTGTACCGGAAAAATCCTCACGATGAAAAGACGATTGTAAAAGGTATTAACTCTACGGGAGTCAATGAATTGTTTAATACGGGCGATATGCTGTCGACTGTATTGAAAGATGTGTTCCAGGATATTAATATTTATCAGGACCGCTTCCGTTTCCTTCAGTACCCGTTCGATAGTCCGATTTCGAATGCGGGTATCAATTTCTATAAGTATTACATCATGGATACGGTGATGGTGGACAAGGAAAAATGTTTCCACTTGACTTTCGTACCTAATAATTCGCAGGATTTTGGTTTCACCGGCCATTTGTATATTCTGGCGGATTCTACTTTCCGTGTGAATAAATGTATCATGAATCTTCCGAAGAAGACCGATATTAACTTTGTGGATAATATGATTATTGAACAGAAGTTCGGTCAGTTGTCTACGGGAGAATGGGTGCTGATGGAAGATGACATGCTGTGTGAACTGTCCTATTTGAAGAAGATATTGGGCTCTTTTCAGGTAAGGCGTACCACACGATATTCTGATTTCGGATTTGACGAGATTCCAGCCAAGATATTCAAGAAGAAGGGAGATGAGATAAAGGATGTCAATGCCATGATGCGTGACGACTCTTTCTGGAAGGAATATCGTCCGACGGAACTGACGAAGTCGGAGGATAATATGGGACAGTTTGTCGATAATCTGGCAAAGATCAAGGGCTTTAAGTACATCATATTTGTGGCCAAGGCATTTATTGAAAACTTTGTCGAAACAGGAGTGAAGGGAAGACCCAGTAAGGTGGATATTGGCCCGATTAATACGATGATTTCAAGCAACTACATTGACGGGTTGCGTTTGAGAGCTTCTGCACAAACCACTGCGAACCTGAATCCTCATCTCTTCTTACGCGGATATTATGCGTATGGTTTTAAGGACGAGAAGTCGAAATACAAGGCTGAGGTGGAATATTCTTTCAACAAGAAGGAATACCTTCCCCGTGAGTATCCGATTAATTCGTTGACGCTGTCGTATTCGTACGATAACATGTTGCCGTCCGACAAGTTTATGGGAACCGACAAGGACAATGTGTTTACTTCGTTCAAAGTGACATCGGTCGACCAGTATAACTACGAGCGTACGGCCAGCGTGAAGTATGAACTGGAGAAGGAGAGTGGTTTGAAAACAACCTTTATGCTGAAGCATACCAATCTGGAGGCATGTGGAAAATTGTTTTATCGTACCATGGCACAGGAAAATCAGTTGCAGCAGGATTTGGCATCGGGTGCACTGACGGGAACGGAATGGGTACATTCTCCTTATAATACGAAAGATTTTTCACTGGCTGAGGCTACGCTGGCTTTTCGTTATGCACCGGGAGAAACATTTATCAATACCAAGCAGCGCCGTTTGCCGGTCAATCTGGATGCACCGGTCTTTACGTTGCAGCATACGCTGGGATTGAAGGGTATCTTGGGTAGTGATTATACCTATAACATGACGGAAATGAGTCTCTACAAACGCTGGTGGCTGAGCTCCTGGGGAAACATTGATACCTGTGTAAAAGGAGGTATCCAATGGAATAAAGTTCCTTTCCCCTTGTTGATTATGCCGGCGGCCAACTTGTCTTATATTCTTCAGGACGAAACCTTCAGCTTGATCAATAATATGGAGTTCCTGAACGACCGTTATGCATCGCTGGATGTATCATGGAATTTGCAGGGAAAAATCTTCAACCGTATTCCTCTTCTGAAGAAGTTGAAATGGCGTGAATTTATCGGTGTGAAATGTTTGTGGGGAACACTTACCGACAAGAATAATCCGTTGCTCCCGCAGAATGCCAATGATACGGAGCTGATGTTGTTTCCGGGACATTACGATGCTGCGGGCAATTATCATACCTCGAGCTATGTCATGGACCCCAAGAAACCTTATGTGGAGGTAAGTGCGGGTATTCATAACATCTTCAAGTTGCTCCATGTGGAATATGTGCGTCGTTTGAATTACAATGAACTGCCTACAGCCAGCAAGTGGGGTATACGCTTCATGATTCGTACCGTATTCTAAATTATACTTTTTGGAGTAAATGCATGTACGGGTTTCAAACTTTTTGTAAATTTGCCATATAATCGAAGACTATATGGTGAAATCAGAGATACAGAATGTAAAACTTCGTTTTGGCATCATAGGCAATTGTGAAGGATTGAACCGTGCCATTGATGTGGCTATTCAGGTGGCTCCTACAGACTTGTCCGTACTGGTGACGGGAGAAAGTGGAGTCGGTAAGGAAAGCTTTCCTCAGATAGTCCATCAGTTTAGCCGGAGGAAGCACGGACCGTATATTGCGGTAAACTGTGGAGCGATTCCGGAGGGTACGATTGATTCCGAGCTGTTTGGTCATGAGAAAGGGGCATTTACCGGTGCCATCAGCGACCGTAACGGGTATTTTGCTGAGGCTAATGGCGGCACCATCTTTCTGGATGAGGTGGGTGAACTCCCTCTTTCTACTCAGGCCCGTTTGCTTCGTGTGCTTGAAAGCGGAGAATATATAAAGGTCGGCTCTTCCAAGGTGCAGAAAACGGATGTTCGGATTGTGGCAGCCACGAATGTGGATTTTACGGAAGCCATAGCGAACGGACGTTTCCGTGAAGACTTGTACTATCGTCTGAATACGGTGCCTATTAAAGTACCGGCACTGCGTGAACGGCCGGATGATATTCCTCTTTTGTTTCGTAAGTTTGCCGCAGATTTTTCCGAAAAGTACCGTATGCCAGCCATTCAGTTGATGGAGGATGCCAAGCAGTTGCTCGTGTCGTATACTTGGCCAGGTAATATCCGTCAGCTGAAAAATATCACAGAACAAATCTCCATTATCGAAACCAACCGTGAGATAACTGCCGAGATTCTTCGGAGCTATTTGCCTGCTCAACCCGTGTTAAAATTTCCGGCATTGCTGGGTGGGGTGAAGCCGCAAGGTGAAAAGAGTTTCCAGAGTGAGAGAGAGATACTTTATCAGGTGTTGTTTGACCTGAGGAGGGATGTGACCGAATTGAAGAAACTGGTGCATGACATCATGGCCGAACGTCCGGCTGGTGGAACGGTCACTGCTCCGTCGTCTATGCCGGTGCACTATATCCCTGAAACTCCGTCCAGCCTGATACAGCCTTCTGCAGTGGTATTGAATCCTGCGGAGGAAGTGGGTAAGGTTTCCAGTGTGACTCCCGTTGCAAATGTTTCTCAACTGAATCCGAATGTGAAGGTTACGCACGCAGATGTGTCGGACGATGTGCAGGATACAGAAGAATACATTGAAGAAAACCTTTCATTGGATGAAGTGGAGAAGGAAATGATTCGTAAGGCATTGGAACGGCATCATGGAAAAAGAAAAAATGCAGCGAATGATTTGAAAATTTCAGAACGTACCCTTTATAGAAAAATTAAAGAATATGGACTTGAATAAAAAATATAGCAGACTGAGTAAATATTTTCTGGCCGTTTGTTTGTGTATCCTTACGGCATGTACGGTTTCGTATAAATTTAATGGGTCTTCCATTAACTATGATAAGGTGAAGACAATCAGCTTCCAGAACTTCCCGAACCGTTCGGCTGCCTTTGTATGGGGACCGATGGAGTCGATGTTCAACACGGCTTTGCAGGATAAATATATGCAGCAGACTCGTCTGAAACAGGTTCGTCAGGGAGGTGATTTGGAATTGTCGGGTGAAATTACGAACTACGATGCTTACAATAAAGGTGTTGGTTCCGATGGTTATTCTACGATGGCAGAGTTGAGAATGACGGTAAATGTGAGATTTGTCAATAATACCAATCATGCGGAAGATATTTCTGACCAGCAGTTTACTGCCAGCCGTGAATACAACGCCAGCCAGCAGTTGTCGTCCGTGCAAGAAGAGCTTGTACAGCAGATGATTGACGAAATCGTGGAGCAGATATTTAATGCAACTGTAGCCAACTGGTAAGAGCAGGAATGATGGTACAACAACGACTACAGCATTGGATTGAACACCCGGAAGAGTTGGGCACTGAAAGCCTGTATGAATTAAGACAGCTTTTGGTGCAGTATCCTTTTTTCCAGACAGCCCGTATTTTGTATTTGAAGAATCTGTATCTGTTGCGTGACCCTTCTTTTAAAGATGAGTTGCGCAAGGGGGCTTTGTTTGTAGCCGATTTGAGCATCCTGTTTTATGCCATTGAAGGGGATAAGTTTGTCATTAACCGGCATGTAGCCGAAAAAGAAAATGTATCCTCAGAAACATCTGACAGAACGCTGGACCTGATTGACCGTTTTCTGGCCGATGATAAGGACCTTTCTGTGGAGAAACTCTTTCCTTTGCCGGTAGAAGCAGTAGATTATACTTCTGTGCTGATGGAAAAGGAAGAAAATACAGAACCCGCTTCTGTAAATCCTCTGCGCGGTCAGGATTTAATCGACCACTTTATAGAACAGGCGGCCCGTGAAGAAGCTGAAGGAGTGGAGCCGATAAAGGAGACTGCTTTGTTGGAGGAGGAATCCTCTTCAGAGACTGTAGAAACGGAGGAGGTTGTACCTGATACCGAAGAAAAAGAGTCTGATACGGAAGAAGGGGAAGATTATTTTACGGAAACTTTGGCTAAAATTTATGTTAAACAGCAACGCTATGATAAAGCGCTGGAAATTATTAAAAAATTAAATTTGAAATATCCGAAAAAAAATACTTACTTTGCAGACCAAATCAGGTTTTTGGAAAAATTGATTATTAACGCTAAATCAAAATAAAAGAAAATGTATTTATTATTTGTTGTATTAATGGTGCTTGCAGCTGTATTGATGTGCTTCGTGGTACTGATACAGAATTCAAAAGGAGGAGGACTCTCTTCTAGCTTCGCTTCGTCTAATCAGATTATGGGAGTTCGTAAGACAACTGACTTTATTGAAAAACTGACTTGGGGTTTGGCTGCTTTCATGGTAGTAATCAGTGTAGCTACTTCTTACGTAGTTCCTTCTCAGGCAGAAGGTTCTTCAGTAATCATGGAACAGGCTGTAAAAGAGCAGAAAACAAATCCGTTGAATGCTCCTGCAGGTTTTGCTGCTCCTCAGAAGACTGATGCTGCGGCTACTACTGCTCCGGCTGCCGTAAATGATTCTGCAAAGAACTAAGATAATAATATGAGATAAGGCACATTCTCTTTTGTGGGAGATGGCGTGCCATAATTGTAGAAACGGGAAGCCTGCTTTTTAAAAACAGGTTTCCCGTTTTTTTATTGTTAATTTTACAGACGATGGAAAACATTCAAAAGAAAGAGCGAATTCTGGCTATTGATGCGTTGAGAGGATTCGCGGTAATGGGGATTATCCTGCTTCATAACATTGAACATTTTAATTTTTATTCTTTTCCGGAAACGACCTCTCCGGTGCTTGGCGCTTTGGATACAAGCTTGTGGGACATGCTGTTCTTCATGTTCTCAGGTAAGGCATACGCTATTTTTGCTTTGTTGTTTGGTTTCACATTCTATTTGCAGAGCCGGGGTTCGGAAAAAAGAGGAGAAGATTTTAAGAACCGCTATATGTGGCGCTTGCTGCTATTGCTGGGTTTCGGCTTTGTCAATTCTTTGTTTTTCCCGGGTGAAATCTTGGTGCTATATGCCATTTTAGGTTTTATCCTTGTGCCTGTACGTCATTGGAGCAACAAGGGATTGCTGATACTGGCACTGATATTGATGCTGCAGCCCGTGGAATGGGTGAAAGTGCTGTGTGGTTTTGTCAATCCTGAATACGCACCGAAGCAGATGATTTTCTCGTTGGGTGATGTATATCCTCAGTTGGGAGGTGAATCCTGGTGGGAGATGGTGAAGGTAAATTTCACAATCGGTCAGTTGGCCAGCCTGAACTGGGCCTGGTGCTACGGACGAGTTTTCCAGACCTGCTCTTTGTTCATCCTTGGTTTGTGGATAGGACGTGTGGGATATTTTGATTCTTCTTCTGAAGCAACTCTGACAAAGGCACGTACATTCTGGACTTATGTGTTATGCTTTTCACTTCCTTTGGCGGTGATTTTCTATTTCCTTAAAGGTTTTATATTTTCAATTGCTTCACAGCCTCTGATGCTTGACAGTTTGAAGACCATTTTCAATTCCTGGTATAACTTCTGCTTTATGCTGGCCATTGTATCCGCATTCCTTCTGTTGTATTGGATGGGGAAGGGACGGATACTGAAGATACTTGTTCCCTACGGAAGAATGAGTCTGACCGACTATATCATGCAATCAGTGATAGGAAGTTTCCTGTATTTCGGTTACGGACTGGCCTTGCATAAATCTTGTGGCACTACGTTGAGTTTATTGGTTGGAATTGTATTCTTCCTGGCCCAGCTTGCCTTTGCTCACTGGTGGTTCCGCCATTTCAAACGTGGCCCGTTGGAAACTATCTGGCATCGACTGACCTGGTTGGGAAAGACAAACCGTTAATCATTTGGGTAGATATATAAACAAGACAGGGCTGTTCCAGGAGAATTGGGGCAGCCTTTCTTATATGTAGAAAAATATGTTTTCCCAGTACTTTCAGGAAAATACTTCAGTACTGCATAGGAAGTACTGAAGTACTGCCGAAGAAGTACTCTGGTACTACCTAAGGAGTACTGGTTTTGATTAAAGGACTGTGAATTCAGCTTTTATGGTTCTCAAAGAGAAAAAAATAGAGGCCATCCTCGTGATTGAGGTGGCCTCCGTTAGTGATGAAAGCTATACTTTCAATTATTTCTTGAAGTATCTGTTGTACAAGCCTTCGAAACCTTTTCCGTGACGAGCTTCGTCTTTAGCCATTTCGTGAACAGTATCGTGGATAGCATCCAGGTTCAGCTGTTTAGCACGAGTAGCGATACGTTTCTTGTCTTCGCAAGCACCGCATTCAGCGTTCATACGTTTTTCAAGGTTTGTCTTAGTATCCCATACACAGTCACCCAACAGTTCTGCGAATTTAGCAGCGTGTTCAGCTTCTTCCCAAGCATAACGTTTGAAAGCTTCTGCTACTTCAGGATAGCCTTCGCGGTCAGCCTGACGGCTCATAGCCAGATACATACCAACTTCAGTACATTCGCCCATGAAGTGGTTGTTCAGGTCTTTGATCATTTCGTCGTCGCAACCTTTAGCTACGCCGATTACGTGTTCGTCTACAAACTGCAAACCACCTTCAGCTTCTTCCATTTCTTTGAATTTAGAAGCAGGAGCTTTACACAACGGACACTTTTCAGGAGCTGTTTCACCTTCGTAAATGTAACCACAAACTGTACAGATAAACTTTTTCATAAGTCAAAAATTTTAAGTAGTTAGTTATTATATTAATAAGTTAGTTCTTAGTTATTCATCAATCCTTTTTCAGCACATTCGGGGCAAACTCCCTTATAATACTGATGCACTTCTTCTACGATAAAACCTTCTTTACGGAAGGGTTCTGCTTCACTGAGGTTTTGTGGAATTTCCACATCGTAGATTTTATTGCAGACCTTGCATTGAAAATGCGCATGCGGATGCACATCTCCGTCAAAGCAGGCATTTTTTTCATCTATGGTCAGCATTTTGGCCGCGCCGTGTTCTACAAACAACTTCAGCGTATTATATACCGTTGTTTTAGAGAGCGTGGGGATTTCCTTGCACAAAGCTGTATATATTTCATCGATACATGGATGTGTCTTATGGTTCAACAGATAATCCATGATGGCGATGCGTTGTACAGACGGCTTGATGTGGTAACTGAGCAAGTATTCGTATGCTGTCATATTTATTTTCAATTATGTAATTGTTACAATTCTAATTCGAAGGCAAATATACAAAGATTTTTTATAACCACAAATACTCTCCTCTGTTTTTTATTTTTTTTGCTTTATGCCTTTTCTTTAAAATCTCCCTCTTTATTCTGTGTAGATGTTCAAATATTCTGTTTATTTTTGCATATCTATTTATATATAACAAATTATATGAGATTTGGTTTTGTAAAAGTAGCGGCTGCCGTTCCTGCAGTGAAAGTAGCCGACTGCAAATTCAATGCACAACAGACGGAGAAACAGATTGTAATAGCCGATGGAAAGGGGATTCAGATTATTGTTTTTCCGGAATTGAACCTGACAGGATATTCCTGTGGAGATTTGTTTGCGCAAAGTTTATTGCTTGAGCAGGCTGAACTGGCTTTGATGCAGATTGTCAATAATACCCGTCAGCTGGACATTATTTCCATTGTCGGTATGCCGGTCGTGGTCAATTCCACGCTGATGAACTGTGCCGTGGTTTTTCAGAAAGGTAAGATTCTGGGTATTGTGCCTAAGACTTATCTGCCTAATTATAAAGAATTCTACGAGAAACGCTGGTTTACTTCTGCCGTGGCTCATCCGGATTCCATGAATGTACGTTTGTGTGGTCAGGTGGTGCCTATGGGTACAAACCTGCTGTTCGATACTCCGGATGTATGCTTCGGAATCGAGTTGTGTGAGGACGTATGGGCGCCTGTACCTCCCAGCTCTGCACTGGCCCTGAAAGGTGCGGAGATTATCTTCAACCTGTCTGCCGATACCGAGAATATCAGCAAGCATCAGTACCTCCGTTCGTTGTTGGCACAGCAGTCAGCTCGTTGTCTGGCTGGATATGTATTTTCATCCTGCGGTTTCGGGGAATCTACCACCGATGTGGTTTTTGCCGGAAACGCATTGATTTACGAGAATGGAAGCCTGCTTGCCGCTTCCGACCGTTTCTCATTTGAAGAACAGCTTGTGGTCAGCGAGATAGATGTGGAGCGTTTGAGAGGAGAACGTCTGACGAATACCACTTTCTCCAGCAGCGTACGTATGTATCGCGACCAGCATCCTATGCAGCATATCTCTACCGCACTTGTTGCTTCCCGCGATTTGACTCTTACCCGTTCGGTAGAACCTCATCCGTTTGTGCCTTCTGGTGAACGCCAGCTGGACGAACGTTGCGAGGAGATTTTCTCTATTCAGGTAGCCGGACTGGCCAAGCGCTTGGTACATACCAATTGCAAGACGGTGGTGTTAGGTATCTCCGGTGGATTGGATTCTACCTTGGCACTTCTGGTTTGTGTCAAGACCTTTGACAAGTTGAATCTGTCTCGTAAAGGTATTGTGGGAGTCACCATGCCGGGATTTGGTACTACAGACCGTACCTACCACAATGCACTTTCACTGATGAGCTCTCTGCAGGTTACTACGAAAGAAATCAGTATAAAGGATGCCTGCATCCAGCATTTTCAGGATATAGGTCAGGATATGTCTGTACATGATGTGACCTACGAAAACGGACAGGCCAGAGAGAGAACCCAGATATTAATGGATTATGCCAATAAGATTGGCGGACTGGTAATCGGTACCGGTGACCTTTCAGAACTTGCTTTGGGATGGGCTACGTACAATGGTGACCACATGTCTATGTATGGAGTAAATGCCAGCATCCCTAAGACTTTGGTTCGCTACTTGGTAAACTGGGTGGCTCAGACCGGTGTAGATACACTTTCACGAAATACCTTGCTGGATATTATCGATACGCCTATTAGTCCGGAACTGATTCCGGCCGATGAGAACGGCAATATCAAGCAGAAAACAGAAGATTTGGTTGGACCGTACGAATTGCACGATTTCTTCCTCTTCCATTTCCTGCGCTTTGGTTTCCGTCCGGCAAAGATTTTCTATCTGGCCGAGATTGCCTTCCGTGGGGTGTACGACAGTACGACTATCAAGAAATGGCTCACTAACTTCTATCGCCGTTTCTTTGCGCAGCAGTTCAAACGTTCCTGCTTGCCCGATGGACCGAAGGTAGGTTCCGTATCTTTGAGTCCGCGAGGAGACTGGCGTATGCCGAGTGATGCCAGTGCTGCATTGTGGCTGAAAGAATGCGAAGAGCTTCAGGCATAAGTGCCTATATATTATTGAAGGAATAAAAAAACAAACCGGGTGTTTCAACTTGACCAATGAAACACCCGGTTTGTTTTTATCTGTTTCAGCGAACATATTTGTCAGTAAACGCTTTTACCTTTTCTGTGTACTCATCCGGATACAATTTGTAGGAATGTGCGTGGTCTACGCCTTCTGTAATCCATATTTCCTTAGGAGAAGGCTTGGCGGCATATACCTTGTGCACCATCCATGTGGGTACAAAATCATCGTTGTCGCCATGGATGAAGAGCATGGGTTTCGTACAGCGGGCTACTTGCGAGAGGGCAGATGCCTCCTGAAAGTTCCATCCGTTCTGAAGCTGGCAAATCCAGCTGGCCGTGTAGAGCAACGGGAAGGGGGGAAGTCCGAAAAGACCTTTCAACTCTTTGCTGAACTGGTCCCACACGCTGGTATAGCCACAGTCTTCTACGAAACAAGTGATGTATTCAGGCGTTTTTTCTCCCGACACCATCATTGTGGTGGCAGCCCCCATCGAAATACCGTGAACCACCGCCTTCAGCGAGTCGCCAAACAAAGCTGGAGCTGTATCAATCCATTGCAACACGTCCTTTCTGTCGAGCCAGCCCATCTGTATGGCATCTCCTTCCGTCAGTCCCGTGTAACGCAGGTCCGGCAGCAGAATGTTGTAATCCAGCGAGTGGTTATAGAGGTAGCCGATGTGGAACATGCGGATGGCATTGTCCGTATATCCGTGTACGATGATGGCCGTACGTCGGGTAGGGCGGGAAGCACGTGCATAAAACGCATGCATCCGGATGCCGTCTGGTGCGGTGATAAACGTATCCCGCAAGGCATGATGCTGTTGCAGGCTGTCCAGCCAGGGAACAATCTGCGGATATTCAGTTCGCATGAACGCTTCAGATTCCTCCATATTCTTTCCCCGGTTTTCCGGGCGGAGTGAAAAGTCTATCAGGTAAAGGCTTCCTCCTATGCAAATACCCACTATCAGTACAAGCAGAATTCCTGCTGTCCAGCCAATTTTTTTCTTCAGTGTCATGTAGGATAAATGTTTAGCTGTTCCAGATATCCCAAGCCCCAAAAGCCTGTAGCAGGAGCATTTCCAGTCCATTCTTTACGATGGCTCCCTGGTCGCTGCCTTTTTTCATGAAAAGCGTGGTGTTGGGGTTGTACAGCAAGTCATACAGCAAGTGCTGGGGAGTCAGCAGTTCATACGGAATATTCGGACATTCATCCGCTTTCGGATACATGCCCACCGGTGTGCAGTTGACAATCACCTTGTATTCCTGCATGATTTCAGGTGTGATTTCTTCGTAAGTAATAGTCATGTCATTGTGCTTGTTGCGTGAAACGAACAGCACTTCCAGTCCCAGTTGCTTCAATCCTTGATGAATGGCTTTGGACGCTCCTCCGGTACCCAGGATCAATGCCTTCTTGTGATAAGGTTCCAGCAGCGCTTCGATGGAACGCACAAACCCGATAATGTCTGAGTTATATCCTTTCAGTTTGGTGCCTCCCTTGGTGTGTTCCACTTTAATTACGTTCACCGCTCCGATTTCGCGTGCATCCTTATCCAGTTCGTCCAGATAGGAAATAACTTTCTCTTTGTAAGGGATAGTCACATTCAGTCCTGCAAGCGAAGGATTTGCCTGAATGATGTGCGGAAGTTCATCAATGCTTGGAATTTCAAAGTTCACATATTCGGCATCAATATTCTCGGAATGGAACTTCTCATTGAAAAAATTTCTGGAGAATGAGTGTCCGAGCGGATAGCCGATTAAGCCAAATTTTTTCATAAGGTTCAAAGAATTTAGTTATTTGGTAGCGAAATAGAGTGTGCAAGTGCCCATTGTCAGGCGCTTGAATTCTACCTGGCTGAAGCCGGCTTTCCGGATAATTTCCTGCATGATTTCTCCTTGGGGGAAAGCCTTGATGGATTCAGGAAGATAAGTATAGGCACTACGGTCTTTCGACAGCAGTCTTCCCAGTGCAGGTATCACCACCTTGGAGTAAACTGCATATCCTTGTTTCATGGGGAAATGTTCCGGTTCCGACAGTTCCAGGATGACCAGATGTCCTCCGGGAACCAGTACCCTGTACATTTCTTTCAGGCCGAGGTCCAAATGTTCAAAATTACGGATGCCGAATGCCACGGTAATGGCATCGAACCGATTGTCTGGGAACGACAAAGCTGTACAGTCCTCTTTCGCAAAAGAAATCTGCTTGTCCAGTCCCAGCTGTTTCACTTTTTCCCGTCCTACGTTCATCATGCCTTCCGAAATGTCCGTACCAATCAGTTCGGCAGGTTGCAGCATCTGGCAGGCCTGAATGGCAAAGTCTCCCGTTCCGGTAGCCACGTCCATGATACGTTGCGGGTGATAGGGCTTCAGCAGGCGGATGGCCTTTCTTCTCCAGCTTTTGTCGATTCCCCATGACATCAGGTGGTTCAGGTTGTCGTAGGCCGGGGCGATATGGTCGAACATTTTCTCTACCTGAGCAGCCTTGCCCTCATCTTCATTGTATGGCTTGATTTTTTCTTGTGGATAGTGAGACATGCGAAAAATATTAGGATGGGATAAATTTTGAATCTCCCTTTAAGGCAGCACGAGCCGCCTTAAAGGGAGATAGAGATATTAAAGAGTCAAATAATCTGTTACGTTCTTTTCGATACGTTTGGTCAGGTCTTCTGTTTCACCTTTCACGAAGCTTTCGCCAGTGATGTGTTCGTACAGTTCAATGTAGCGGTCGCTGATAGATTCTACGATAGCCGGAGTCATTTCAGGAACCTGCTGTCCTTCCTTACCCTGGAATCCGTTGGCCATCAACCATTCGCGTACGAATTCTTTAGACAACTGTTTCTGCGGTTCTTCTTTTTCGAAGCGTTCCTGGTAACCTTCAGAATAGAAATAACGGCTGGAGTCCGGAGTATGGATTTCGTCCATCAGGTAGATTTCACCGTTGTACTTTCCGAATTCATATTTGGTATCCACCAGAATCAAGCCGCGTTCAGCAGCCATCTGAGTACCACGTTCGAACAAAGCTAATGTATATTTTTCCAGTGTGGCATATTCTTCAGGAGTAGCCAGACCTTTCGCCAGGATTTCTTCTTTAGAGATATCCTCGTCATGCAATCCCATTTCAGCTTTGGTAGTCGGAGTGATAATCGGATGAGGGAACTTTTCGTTTTCTCTCATGCCTTCCGGCAGACGTACACCGCAGATTTCGCGTACACCGCTCTTGTAAGCACGCCATGCACTTCCGCACAAGTAACCGCGTACAATCATTTCAACAGGAAATCCCTGACACATTACGCCCACTGTTACCATCGGGTCGGGAGTAGCCAGTTTCCAGTTCGGGCAGATGTCAGTAGTTGCATCCAGGAATTTGGCTGCAATCTGGTTCAGCATCTGTCCTTTATAAGGGATACCTTCCGGCAATACGACGTCGAACGCCGAGATACGGTCGGTAGCAACCATTACCAACTTTTCGTCATTGATGTTATACACATCACGTACTTTTCCATGATACACACTTTTCTGTCCAGGAAAGTGAAAGTCTGTTTTTGTTAATGCTTTACTCATTGTCTTGTTATGTTTAGTAATGAATAGAATTCATTTATGGTTTATGCCTGCGGCGTTTTTTCCGGTTCTTTAGCCGTACGCGTAGTTTTTCTTTCTGCTTTCTCTTTCTCCTCGAATTTTTCGTAAGCCTCCACGATGCGTGTCACCAGTTTATGACGTACGATGTCTTTCTTGTTCAGTTCGATGAAGCTGATGCCCTTCACTCCCTTGAGAATCTTGATGGCTTGCACGAGTCCGGAAGTCTGCGAAGCGGGAAGGTCAATCTGTGTCATGTCTCCCGTGACAATCATTTTGGTGTTCATACCCATACGGGTGAGAAACATCTTGATTTGCTGGGTAGTCGTGTTCTGGGCTTCGTCCAGAATAACTACGGCATCATTCAACGTACGTCCACGCATGAAAGCCAGTGGGGCAATCTGGATGACATTCAGCTCCATGTATTCCTTCAGCTTGGCGGCCGGAATCATGTCTTGCAAGGCATCGTACAGCGGTTGCAGGTAGGGGTCGATTTTATCCTTCATGTCACCCGGAAGGAAACCCAATTTCTCGCCCGCTTCTACGGCAGGGCGGCTCAGGATGATTTTTTTGATTTCCTTGTTCTTCAGCGCCCGCACTGCCAGTGCTATGGCGGTATAGGTCTTACCCGAACCGGCGGGACCGATGGCAAAAATCATGTCATTCTTTTCAAACTCCTGCACCAGTTTCAGCTGGTTCTCGCTTCTGGGGATGATGGGCTTACCCGTCACGCTGAACACGATGGCGTTTCCCGCCTTTTCCGTTTTAGGCGCATTGCCTTTTACGATGTCGAGAATCGTTTCCTCATTGAGCGAGTTATATTGCACGCAATATTTTTCCAGTGCAAGAACGGCTTCTTCGAAGGCACACATTTCCTCCTCATCTCCCATGACCTTGATGACATTGCCGCGTGCCACTATTCTCAGTTTCGGGAACAGGGCCTTGATCATTTGTATGTGGGCGTTGTTGGGGCCGTAGAAGATTACCGGGTCGATATCTTCGAGTACAATATGTTTCTCTATCATTTAGCTTGTTCTGATTCGCTTATATGCTTTATTTTTTGCAAAAATAATCATAACTTTTGATTGTAGAATGAGAAAGCAGCAGAAAAATATCCTACTTCAACTCTTTCATTTTATAGCGTTCGCCGGTTGCTTTTACCAGTTCCTGCAAGAATTCCTTGCTGTATCCCGGACGGTCCAGCGGAGCTGTGTTTCCTGTTTCCGGACGTTGCAGCTGTCCGTTCTGCATGCGTTTTACCGCACCGTCGTTGTAGCGTACAATCAAAAATTCTCCCAACTTCTTCCAGCTGTCTACGGCAGTCTGAGCCGTCATGTGCGTATAGTTGGTCAGGTATTCTTTAGCTTTGGCCGGATTCTGCTGATACAGTTTCAGGGCTGCACTTTCAATGCCTTCCTGCGATTGTGCATAGGTATCCTCCAGCGTATTCTGTACGGTACGCATGTCTTCCACCATCAGGTTGTAGCGCGGACGAATCATGTCGGCCACCCAGTTGTAAATCCAGAAAGCAGAGTCCCATGAGAAAGTCACGCAGTCACCGTTCTCCTGCTGATACGGATAAGGCACCTTGTCTGTGTTGCAGTACACCGGAGTGAACACCGTCATGTTGGCATCGTCCAGTCCGAACCAGAGCACACCCCCGATGGCGTCGGGTAGGGTAGAGCGCATCTGCGATACGAATACGAACGCACTCTGCTGAGTAGAGATGGGGCGTTCGTTGAAATATTCCTGACCGTCCACCTTGAATGTCAATGGAGACAGACGGTAAGGCATCTGGAAGCAGCCGGCTCCCATGTCTTTTGTAATGTCGAGGGCCGTACCTTCGTAGTGGTCACGCATGGCGTGCTGGATGTCGCGTACGGAAACCTTGTTGTCGGGTTTTACGTACAAAGGCATCGGTTCCTTGCTGTCACCTTGAATGTAAGAAAGGTAAGACTGTCCGGTTGATTTGCTGAACATGTTGTAGAAACTCCATACACGTGCTTCGCAGAAACGCAAGCCGCTGAAGTCGAGCGGGCAATAGGCATCGGCAAAGCTGAAATCCTTGTTTACCCCACTGAAATAACCTTTCTCACGGGCAAATGAAATGACATCGGGCGAGTACAGACAGTTTTCCTTGTCGTTCATGTCAAATTTATGGATGCGGCTCTGGTTGGCATGTGCGGCAATGCAGTCGTCCGGAATGCGTACAGCCACCCATACGGCTCCTTTCACGCCCGGTCCCTTACCAATCATTTCCATAATCCATGCTTCGTTCGGGTCGGCAATGGAGAAAGACTCACCGCTGCTGTAATAACCGTATTCCTTCACTAAGTCAGTCATCACCTTGATGGCTTCCTTGGCAGTGCGTGAACGTTGCAGTGCCACGTAAATCAGGCTTCCGTAGTCCATGATGCCGGTGCTGTCCACCAGTTCCGGACGTCCGCCGAAAGTGGTTTCTCCGATAGTAACCTGAAATTCGTTCATGTTGCCGATGACATTGTACGTCTGTTTGGCTTCCTTGATTTTACCGAGGTATTTGCCCGAATCCCAGTCGTAGATGTCGCGCATGGTACCCGGAGCATGCTGTGCAGCCGGGAAATGGCACAGATAGCCGAACATACCGTAAGAATCGGCAGAGTAAGAAACGATGACGGAACCGTCGGCCGAAGCCTTCTTTCCTACGATGAAGTTTGTACATGCCCATCCGTTGGCCATGTATGCTGTCAGCAGAAGGACAGCCAGCAGTAATCTTTTCATTTTCATACGAACAGATTGTTTTTTATGATTTAAAAATAAAAGGCGGTTTTAAAATTTGTATTCCTTGCGTGTCATGTTTCCGCATTGGTCGGTCACCGTCACTTCCAGTTTGTGCGGTACCCCTTTCTTTACTTTCTCCGGGTCCTGAATCACTAAAATGCCTTTTTTCAGGCCAAACAAAACGAACTTGCCGTCGATGTATACCTTGTAGCTTCCGATGCCCGATTCCATATCCTTTATCCGGAAACGGATATTTCGGCTGGTGCGCCATCCTCCCTGACCGATAGGAGTGATTTGCGGAGCGATGGTATCCACGTCCACAGAGAAGGTGCCGAGTGAGCGTACGCGCGTCTTTATCCATCCGTTGGCGTATTTTCCTCCCATGGAACTTCGCCATTTTCCGGCTTTCTGCACGATGTAGTATTTCGTGGTGTCGGCCACGGGCATGTGGCGCAGGCCGATGGACAAGTCGCAGTAGCTGTGGATAGGTGTTCGTCCGGCATCCAGTATGTAGTCGAAGGCGATGCGTGAACTGTCTCCTCGCATGTCTGTACGGAGTGGCACATCTTCGTACACATAATAGCGTGGCACCACCAGTTCCATACCTGGTTTCTGAATGACGTTGGTCCGGTTCCAGTAAAGCATTTCATTGGCTTCCGGCTTGTATTCAGGAATATCCTGCCGTTTACCTTTTACGATAAATTGATAGGTTCTGCGATTCCCGAAGTTGTCTTCCAGTACATACCGGAAGTGATAATCCCTTTCCTCGTCGATGGTCACAACTCCCCGGTTTTCGTTGGTGTGCAGCAGTCGCAGCCGGTTGCCCGGAAGCTTGTAAGAACGCATGATGAGCCGGCGGGTGCGGGTCAGTTCCTCATAGTCGGTAAAGCCGTTGATCATCCGGTTTTCATCGGGCAGTACCTTGTCGGTCGTGCTGTTGAACACCTGCACAGAGTCTACATACAGCGTAACCGAGTGCACCCCGTAGAAATTCGACGTACCGTCCATGTAATCCTTGGCGCTGATGCCGGTATAAATCTCTCCCCATGCATGTACAGGCTGTTTCAGGTTGCCGATGGAGAGGAGTTTCTTGTGGCTGGACCCGTTGACCACCCCTTTTCCCTGTATGGGATAAATACCGATGAGGCTGCCTACAGGTGCCTTGCTGTCTTTCAGCAGATGTTTGAAATATGGCATCGGGTCAATGTATTCCCCCGTTTCGGTGCGTCGCAGCTCCAGATGCAGGTGAGGTCCGGCCGAAGCCCCTTCATTACCGCTCAGGGCAATGATGTCTCCCTTTTTCACCGGGAATTGTCCGGGCTGGAATTTCAGGTCGCACACAAACGTTTCATGCGCATACTGATATTGACGTACGCAAGCCTGTATGTTTTTTGCAAATGAAATCACGTGTCCATATACCGAAGTCAGTCCGTTGGGATGCGTCACGTAAATGACCTGTCCGTATCCTCCGTGCAGCACTGCTACGCGCGACACATAGCCGTCGGCAATGCAGTGAATCGGTTTTCCCGTAACTCCTTGTGTCTTGATGTCCAGTCCGTTGTGAAAATGGTTCGGGCGAAGTTCTCCAAAATTGGCACTGAGCAGAATCGGAAAATCAAAAGGAGAGCAGAAGTTGCTCTCCTGGACGTGCTGGGCCTGTGCAGACAGCATTCCTCCCAAAACCAGTGCCAGTATCATTTTTTGTCTCATTTTTTCGTATTTGTTAAGCGGTTACAAAGATATTAAGAAATCCTGAAGCTACAATCTTTTTGGAATGACTCTAAAAAATACGAAGGCTTTTATTAGGATAATTTCTTTGAATCTTTTATTTTTGTCTCTCTCTTATGGAACGATTTATTATTTATTAAACATTATAATCATGGAAAACAATGAATTAATTAAACAGTGTACAGAGAAGGCTCAAACGTGGTTGACCGCAGCATACGATGCCGAAACACAGGCCGAAGTAAAAGCCATGCTTGAAAATCCGGATAAAACCGATTTGATTGATGCGTTTTACAAAGACCTGGAATTCGGAACAGGTGGTTTGCGCGGTATCATGGGAGCCGGTTCCAATAGAATGAACATCTACACAGTAGGTGCTGCTACTCAGGGCTTGGCCAACTACCTGAACAAATGCTTTGCCGGAAAGAAAGACATTTCAGTAGTGGTAGGTCACGACTGCCGTAACAACAGCCGTAAGTTTGCAGAAATTTCTGCCGACATCTTTACTGCCAACGGCATCAAGGTATATTTGTTCGAAGATATGCGTCCTACTCCGGAAATGTCATTTGCTATCCGTCACCTGGGCTGCCAGAGCGGTATCAACATCACTGCTTCTCACAACCCGAAAGAATACAACGGTTACAAGGCATACTGGGAAGACGGTGCACAGGTGTTGGCTCCGCACGATAAAGGTATCATCGACGAAGTGAACAAGATTTCCAGCGTAAGCGAAATCAAGTTCCAGGGCAATAAAGAACTGATTCAGATTGTAGGCAAGGAAATTGACGACGAATACCTGCGTCAGGTACACACATTGTCTATCGATCCGGAAGTAATCCAGCGTCAGAAAGACCTGAAAATTGTGTACACTCCGATTCACGGTACCGGAATGACACTGATTCCGCAGTCACTCAAATTGTGGGGCTTTGAAAACGTGCATTGCGTAGCCGAACAGATGGTGAAGAGCGGCGACTTCCCTACAGTGGTATCTCCGAACCCGGAAAATGCAGAAGCACTGACATTGGCCATCAAGCTGGCAAAAGAAATCGATGCCGACATCGTGATGGCTTCTGACCCGGATGCTGACCGTGTAGGTATGGCTTGCAAGGACAGCAAGGGCGAATGGGTATTGATCAACGGTAACCAGACTTGCTTGATTTTCTTGTACTACATCATCAAGAACCGTATCGCTATGGGCAAGATGAAAGGCAACGAATTCATCGTGAAGACCATCGTTACTACGGAACTGATTAAGAAGGTAGCCGACAAGAACCACATCAAGATGCTTGACTGCTACACCGGCTTCAAATGGATTGCCCGTGAAATCCGTCTGCGCGAAGGTCAGGAACAGTACATCGGTGGCGGTGAAGAAAGCTACGGATTCCTGGCAGAAGACTTCGTACGTGATAAAGATGCCGTTTCTGCATGTTCATTGCTGGCTGAAATCTGTGCATGGGCTAAAGACCAGGGCAAGACTTTGTATGACGTGCTGATGGAAATCTACGTAGAATACGGCTTCTCACTGGAAGTAACAGTCAACGTAGTGAAACCGGGTAAGACAGGTGCTGACGAAATCAAGGCCATGATGGACAACTTCCGTGCATGCCCGCCGAAAGAATTAGGTGGTTCGGAAGTGGTACTGGTGAAAGACTACAAGACGTTGAAGGCTACTGATAATACTGGAAAAGCTACAGACCTGGATATGCCGGAAACATCAAACGTACTTCAGTTCTTTACAGCCGACGGTACAAAAGTTTCTGTACGTCCTTCTGGAACAGAACCTAAGATTAAGTTCTACATGGAAATCAAGGGCGAAATGCACTGTCCGAAGTGCTATGCAGGTGCCGTAGCTGATGCAAAAGAAAAAGTAGATGCTGTGAAGAAATCTTTGGGTATTTAAGATGCCGGGCGTGTGAGTACGCCGCAAAGATAGAATGAAATAAGGAATGTCATTTCCGCAAAGGCTTTCAGGAGTCTTTCTTACTTCGGGAATGACATTCTTTTTTTGTTGTTTTAGAAAGAAAATGTACCCCTTAAAAAAACTCTTTGGAGTTTGGAAGAAAACGTAAGTACGTTTTACTTCAAACGCAAGTGCGTTTAATCTGAAACGCAAAGGAGTTTTACCTTAAACGCAAGTGCGTTTTAATCTGAACACAAGTGCGTGTGTAGACTTAAATATATAAGGTTATGAAAAAAGGCCGGATTCTCAAAATTGAGTCCGGCCTTTTAGTTTTAGGTATATAGGAACTAATACCTTTGGTAAAATATGATTATTTCAGCATTTTCTGAGCTTGTTTCAGCATCTTTTCAGCTTGTTTTACGGCATCTTTCAGTTCCTTGCTCTCTGCACCGTTAGCTTTCTTCTGAGTCTTTTCCAGCTGATCAGAAAGTTGTTTTACGCGTGCTTCAGCTTCTTCTTTTGATACTTCAGCTTTCTTTGATTTTGCCAACCATTCCTTCATACCCTGTGCTTTGAGTGAAAGGGTAGCAGTTTCAGCAGCCAGTTCGGCAGCAGCTTCATCTTCCGGAGTGGCAAATGCATGACGGAAGCCTTTCATGTCGTTCCAGTGTCCGCGGGTAAAGTCGGGGAAGGCTACAGCTGCACATCCGTTGTCCATAGAGATGGCTCCCAGTTCGGCCAGTGCACACCATTCAGCCAAGTCGTATACGTCCATATCCAATGGCAGACCGTTCTGCAGACAGTATACCATACGGCTGTCCATGATGAAGTCCATACCACCGTGTCCACCTACTTCTTTTGCCATTTCACCGTATTTCTTCAAGATAGGATGCTGGTATTTGTTGACCAGTGCTTCCATTTCTTTTTCCGGAAGGAATGAGTGAGAACTCAGGTTGTCTACTTTCGGCTGTACGCCAGAAGCTTTCATCTGATCTGCGTCTACGGCATATCCTTCTACCGGGTATTTGTTAGCGAATCCTTTTGTTCCGGTCAGCTGATACAGACGGTTGTAAGGCTGAGGATTCATGACGTCATGCTGGATTTCGATTACTTTACCGTTTTCTGTGCGGATAAGTGTAGTAGTGTGGTCACCGTTACGGAATTCATCGCAAGGTTCGCCGGTTGCTTTTTCTACCAATGCTTTTCCGTGTACTGATTTTGTATCCATTGCTACCAGGGTAGTCATACGGTCACCACGGTGAATATTCAATGCCTGAGCTACAGGGCCAAGGCCGTGAGTAGCGTATACGTCGCCACGGTTTTCTTTGTTGTAACGCAAGCGCCATCCCAGTTTGTCTTCTTTTCCGTTTTTCCAGTAGTAAGGCCAGAAATCATCCAGGTTGTGGATGTAAGCTCCTTGTGCGCGGAGTACTTCTCCGAATACTCCCTGCTGTGCCATGTTCAGGGTGTTCATTTCGAACCAGTCATAGCAGCAGTTTTCCAAAATCATGCAGTGCTTGCGAGTAGTTTCAGACAGATTGATAAGTTCCCAGCACTGTTCCAGATTCATAGCCGATGGAACTTCGATGGCTACGTTCTTTCCATGCTCCATGGCATACTTGGCAATCGGGAAGTGGTGATCCCAGTCGGCTGCAATGTATACCAGGTCAATGTCTTCGCGTTCGCAGAGTGCTTTATATCCTTCTGCACCTGAATACACAGCTGCTTCAGGCAGACAAGCTTTCTGCAGGTATTTCTGGCATTTTTCTGCACGTTCTTTTTCATAGTCACACAAAGCTACGATTTTAGTTCCGGCAATGTGAGTGAAACGTTCCACAGCTCCCGGACCACGCATTCCCAGTCCTACGAAACCTACGCGTACGACATTCATTTTAGGTACAGTCAGACCGATTACGGATTCCTGACCTGCAGGACGTTCCGGAGATTTTATGACGATGGTACCTTTGTTCCATTCCCACTGAGTGGAAGGTGAAAGGCTTTGAGCAAGCAATTGCGCAGGTGTACAAGTTAAGGTTAAAACGGTGCAAGCACCAACAATCATTTTTCCAAAATGTTTCATAGCTTTAGTAGTTTTTTAAGTTGGATTTTAATTGGTGGCAAAGATATAAAAAAACATCAATATCCAAATGTTTTTTCTAAAAAACGCGTAGATATTAAAAAAGAATAAGAATTAGATTCTAAAAATGAAATAAAATAAGGTATATTAGGACGTGTTCTTAAATAAATAAATCTTGAAAATGCATTATAACTGAGGAGGAAAGGGGGAGAGGGGTTGGGGTGTGATAAGTATAATAATAAGGTGTATGTGTGTCATATGAAAATAAGGGAGGTGATAAACTGACAACAAAAAATGCAGACTTTCTTACGAATAATAATTTATTTGAAAAAAAAGTGTCATTTTATTTGCATGTTACAAAAAACCCTTTACCTTTGCATCTGTAAACAAAAAACGAGAGAAGACAGATATGATTACACTGAATACATTGGTAAACCTGGCAGTCCTGCATATTATTCGCGTCGTGGTCGTGGCACCAAGAGGTGAGAAGGTTTCGTGTATGTAATCATGCAGTTGTGATAATATGGAAAGCCTTTCTCACCAGACGATGAGAGAGGCTTTTTAATTAAAGAGTGAGTAAAATGAAACATCAGTTACGTAGTTCGATGAGCACGGAAGGTCGCCGCATGGCAGGTGCCAGAGCATTGTGGGTGGCCGATGGAATGAAAAAGGAAATGATGGGAAAACCGATTATCGCCATCGTGAATTCTTTTACACAATTTGTACCGGGGCATACTCACCTGCATGAAATAGGTCAGCAGGTCAAGGCAGAAATTGAGAAGTTGGGATGCTTTGCGGCAGAATTTAATACCATTGCCATCGACGACGGAATCGCGATGGGGCATGACGGGATGTTGTATTCTTTGCCTTCGCGCGACATCATCGCCGACAGTATAGAATATATGGTGAATGCACACAAGGCGGATGCGATGGTGTGTATCTCCAATTGTGACAAGATTACCCCGGGGATGCTGATGGCTTCCATGCGTCTGAATATTCCGACTGTGTTCGTGTCTGGCGGACCGATGGAGGCCGGAGAGTGGGGCGGACAACATCTGGATTTGATTGATGCCATGATTAAGTCGGCCGATTCGACGGTGAGCGATGAAGACGTAGCTGAAATTGAACGTCATGCTTGTCCGGGATGCGGAAGCTGCTCGGGTATGTTTACTGCCAACTCTATGAACTGCCTGAATGAGGCTATTGGTCTGGCACTTCCGGGAAATGGTACCATCTTGGCAACTCATGCCAACCGTAAGCAGTTGTTTAAGGATGCAGCCGCATTGATTGTAAAGAATGCTTATAAATATTATGAGGAAGGAGACGACAGTGTGCTGCCACGCAGTATCGCCACTCGTCAGGCTTTCCTGAACGCCATGACGCTCGACATTGCCATGGGTGGTTCTACCAATACGGTGCTTCACCTGCTGGCCGTGGCTCACGAAGCGGAGGTGGATTTCAAGATGGACGACATTGATATGTTGTCACGACGGGTGCCTTGTCTTTGCAAGGTGGCTCCCAATACACAGAAGTACCATATTCAGGATGTGAACCGTGCCGGAGGTATCCTGAACATTCTGGGTGAGCTGGCCAAAGGCGGACTGCTGGATACTACGGTTCGCCGTGTAGACGGTACGACACTGGCGGAAGCTATTGCAAAATATGCTGTTTGTGTACCGGAAGTCGATGCAGAAGCACAGCGCATTTATTCAAGTGCACCGGGCGGTAAGTTCTGTATTCAGTTAGGCGCACAGAATGCTACTTATAAGGAACTGGATACCGACCGTGCCAACGGATGCATCCGCGACTTGCAGCATGCGTACAGCAAGGATGGTGGCTTGGCTGTATTGAAAGGAAACATCGCACAGGATGGCTGTGTGGTAAAAACAGCCGGAGTGGATGAAAGCATCTGGAAGTTCTCCGGACCAGCCAAGGTGTTTGATTCGCAGGAAGCTGCCTGCGAGGGAATCTTGGGAGGTAAGGTTGTGAGCGGTGATGTAGTAGTCATTACTCATGAAGGTCCGAAAGGTGGTCCGGGTATGCAGGAGATGCTGTATCCTACCTCTTATATTAAATCCAAACATTTGGGTAAAGAATGTGCGCTGATTACTGACGGGCGTTTCAGTGGAGGAACTTCCGGACTGAGTATCGGACATGTTTCTCCGGAAGCAGCTGCCGGAGGTAACATCGGTAAGATTGTAGATGGTGACATCATTGAAATAGATATTCCTAACCGCTCTATCAATGTGAAGCTCTCGGATGAAGAACTGGCTCAGCGCCCGATGACACCGGTGACACGCGACCGGAAAGTTTCGAAGGCACTGAAGGCATACGCCAGCATGGTGAGCTCAGCAGATAAAGGTGGAGTGAGAATCGTAGAATAAAGAGAGGCTTATGAGTAAAGAAAAAATATCAGGTTCGGAAGCATTGATGCGCTCTTTGGAGCATGAAGGCGTGAAGACGCTTTTCGGCTATCCGGGAGGGGCTATTATGCCGGTATTTGATGCGTTGTATGACCATCGCGACAGATTGAATCACATTCTGGTTCGTCATGAACAAGGGGCTGCACATGCGGCTCAAGGTTTTGCCCGTGTATCGGGAGAAGTGGGTGTTTGCCTGGTGACAAGTGGTCCGGGGGCTACCAATACCATTACAGGAATAGCCGATGCCATGATTGACAGTACACCGATTGTGGTGATTGCCGGTCAGGTGGGAGCCGGATTGCTGGGTACGGATGCCTTTCAGGAAGTTGACCTGGTGGGCGTGACGCAGCCGATTTCCAAATGGAGCTATCAGATTCGCCGTGCGGAGGATGTGGCTTGGGCAGTGGCTCGTGCGTTCTATATCGCACGCAGCGGACGTCCGGGACCGGTGGTGCTCGATTTTGCCAAGAATGCACAGGTGGACATGACGGATTATGAACCGGTAAACGTTGATTTCATTCGCAGTTATGATCCGGATCCTGAAACTGATTCTACAGCAGTGGCTGAGGCGGTTGCCTTAATCAATGCAGCTAAACGTCCGTTGGTGCTGGTTGGCCAGGGAGTAGAATTGGGTAATGCCCAGAAAGAGTTGCAGAACTTTGTAGAAAAGGCAGACATCCCGTGTGGATGTACCTTGCTGGGTTTGTCGGCTTTGCCAAGCAATCATCGCCTGAATAAAGGTATGCTGGGTATGCACGGTAATTTAGGCCCGAATGTAAAGACTAACGAATGTGATGTGCTGATTGCCGTAGGTATGCGTTTCGATGACCGTGTGACGGGAAAATTGGAAACATACGCCAAACAGGCCAAAATAATTCATTTAGATGTGGACCCTTCGGAAATCGGAAAGAATGTGGCGGTAGATGTACCGGTGCTTGGAAACTGCAAACGCACCTTGTTTTTACTTACTGAATTGATTCAGCCGCAGAAACACGAAGAATGGATTGCAAGCTTCAAACCATACGAGGAGAAGGAATTTAATCAGGTAATCGAAAAAGAAGTATTCCCGAAAGAAGGACCGATTAATATGGGTGAAGTGGTGAATGCAGTTAGCGAAGCTACCCATAATGAAGCGATTCTGGTGACCGATGTAGGTCAGAACCAGATGATGGCTTGCCGTTATTTTAAATTCACGAAACCTCGCAGTATCGTTACTTCCGGTGGTATGGGAACCATGGGTTTCTGTCTTCCGGCTGCTATTGGTGCAACATTCGGTCGCCCAGACCGTACGGTGTGTGCCTTTATGGGTGACGGAGGTTTGCAGATGACCATGCAGGAACTGGGCACGGTGATGGAACAGAAGTCTCCGGTCAAGATTATATTGATGAACAACAATTACCTGGGTAATGTACGTCAGTGGCAAGCTATGTTCTTCAATCGTCGTTATTCCTTTACTCCGATGATGAATCCGGATTACATGCAGATTGCTTCGGCTTATGGAATTGCTTCAAGAAGAGTGATGAGCCGTGAGGAACTGAACGATGGCATTCAGGAAATGTTGTCGACCGACGGTCCTTTCCTGTTGGAGGTTTGTGTGGTAGAAGAAGGAAACGTGTTGCCGATGACTCCTCCGGGAAGTTCGGTCAACTATATGTTAATGGAATGTTGAGAGGAGAAGGAGGTGAATTATGAATAGCAACAAGACTTTATATACAATCATCGTTCATTCGGAAAACATTGCCGGTATATTGAATCAGATTACGGCTGTATTTACCCGTCGTCAGATAAACATTGAAAGTCTGAATGTGTCGGCTTCTTCCATAAAGGGAGTGCACAAATACACCATTACTTGCTGGACTACTCCAGATGTGATAGATAAAGTGGTGACACAAATCGAGAAGAAGATAGACGTGATTCAGGCGCATTATTTCACGGATAAGGAGATTTTCCAGCGTGAAGTAGCCATGTACAAGGTTGCTACTCCGGAGTTTCAGGCCAATCCGGAAGCTTCGAAGGTGATTCGTCGTTACAGCGCCCATATCGTAGAGGTAAATCCTACTTTTTCAATCGTGGAAATGGTGGGAATGAGCGATGACATCACGTCGTTGTATCAGGAACTGAAACAGCTGAACTGTGTGTTGCAGTTTGTACGCTCCGGACGTATTGCCGTTTCAACAAGTTGCTTTGAACGGGTGAATGAATACCTGGCACACCGCGAAGAACGGTATCAGAATCAAAAAGACTGAGATATGACAGAGGACAGTAAAGTTGGAACTTATCGGTTTGTAGCCGAACCGTTTCATGTGGATTTTATGGAACGGTTGACCATGGGCGTATTGGGCAACCATTTGCTGAACTGCGCCGGGTTTCATGCAGCCGACAGAGGATTTGGTATTGCCACGCTGAATGAGAATCATTACACATGGGTACTTTCCCGACTGGCAATAGAACTGGAGGATATGCCTCGCGCATACGAACGTTTCTCCATAAATACATGGGTGGAAAATGTGTACCGTTTGTTTACGGACCGAAATTTTGCTATCCTGGATAAAGATGGAAGAGCCATCGGTTATGCTCGTTCGATATGGGCCATGATCAGTATGGAAACCCGCAAGCCGGCCGATTTGCTGACACTGCACGGCGGGTCGATAGTAGACTATGTGCTCGTGAAAGACTGTCCGATTGACAAACCCGGACGCATCAAGGTGAATCATCCGGAGCTGGTGGGCGAATGTCAGGTGAAATACAGTGACATTGACTTGAATGGCCACGTGAACAGCATCAAGTACATCGAGCATATTCTGGATTTGTTCCCTATGGAAATGTTTCGTGAAAAGCGTATCCGTCGGTTTGAGATGGCCTATGTGGCCGAAAGCTATTACGGAGATACCTTGAGCTTCTATCGGGAGCAGACGGGCGAAAACGAATACGATGTAGAGGTGAAGAAAAACGGCTCGGAGGTCGTAGTCCGGAGTAAAGTGATTTTTAGAGATTAACATTATACTAACAACTAGCAGCTTCAGGCTGCGTAAAAAGATTGTAAGAAAATTATGGTACAAATGAATTTTGGCGGAGTTATTGAAAATGTAATGACCCGCGAAGAGTTTCCATTGGAAAAAGCACGTGAAGTATTGAAAGACGAAACCATTGCAGTTATCGGTTACGGTGTACAGGGACCGGGTCAGTCTTTGAACCTGCGTGACAACGGTTTCAACGTCATTGTCGGACAGCGTCAGGGTAAGACCTACGACAAAGCTGTGGCTGACGGATGGGTACCAGGAGAAACTTTGTTCAGCATTGAAGAAGCTTGCCAGAAAGCTACTATAATTATGTGTTTGTTGTCGGATGCAGCTGTGATTTCTGTATGGCCTACTATCAAACCTTGTCTGACTGCAGGAAAAGCACTGTATTTCTCTCATGGTTTCGCTATCACTTGGAATGACCGTACAGGCGTAGTTCCTCCGACAGATGTAGATGTAATCATGGTGGCTCCGAAAGGTTCAGGTACTTCTTTGCGTACCATGTTCCTGGAAGGTCGTGGCTTGAACTCTTCTTATGCTATCTACCAGGATGCTACGGGTAAGGCATACGAACGTACCATCGCATTGGGTATCGGTATCGGTTCAGGTTATTTGTTTGAAACTACTTTCCAGCGTGAAGCTACTTCTGACTTGACTGGTGAACGTGGTTCTTTGATGGGAGCTATCCAGGGATTGCTGCTGGCACAGTATGAAGTACTTCGTGAAAACGGACATACTCCGTCGGAAGCATTCAATGAAACAGTTGAAGAACTGACTCAGTCATTGATGCCGTTGTTTGCTAAGAACGGTATGGACTGGATGTATGCTAACTGCTCTACTACTGCACAGCGTGGTGCACTTGACTGGATGGGCCCGTTCCACGATGCTATCAAACCGGTTGTACAGAAATTGTATCAGAGCGTGAAGTCAGGAAACGAAGCTCAGATTTCTATCGACAGCAATTCTCAGCCTGATTATCGTGAAAAACTGAATGCAGAATTGAAAGCATTGCGTGAAAGCGAAATGTGGCAGACTGCAGTAACCGTACGTAAACTTCGTCCGGAAAACAACTGATAAAAGTCAGTCGAAAATAAATGCATTGGCCGTCCGGTATCCGAAAGATGCCGGACGGCTTTTTTTATTTGGATGAACAAGAATCTGTGATATTTTGTACCTTTGTGGCAACCCTATAAAATGTATATGAATAAATTTGCTATTTTGCTGTCAGGCTTTCTTTGCTTGGCAGGGGCGGTGTCCGGACAAAGTCTGGAACAGACCACAGAGCAACGTCTGAAAGATTTTTTTACCAGTTATGAGACTTCGTATGCCCGTATCGGTAAGTGCAAGCTGGAACGTTTTGAGGTGGAGCATGAGAAGAAGGTATTGCGTGTGTATGCCAATCCGGCTTTTGGCTATCAGCCGTTTACGGAAGAAAACGTGTCGGCCATCTACCGTTTGTTGAAGCAGTCGCTACCGGGACCGGTGAATTATTATACCTTGCAGGTGTATGCCGATGGCAAGCTCATTGAAGACCTGGTGCCTAATGCGTACCGCAAGAAACAGGACAAGACGCGTCTGTATGGCAAGCTGGAGGCGAAGGGAAATCCGTGGGTGACAAATGTGTCACGTCCGTATGAAATCAGCCGGGGACTGGAGGGACGGCATATAGCCCTATGGCAAAGCCATGGAAAGGTGTACCGGAACGAGCGGAATGAGTGGCGCTGGCAGCGGCCCAGATTGTTCTGTACTACGGAAGACCTGTTTACGCAGTCGTTCGTGGTGCCTTACCTGATTCCGATGCTGGAGAATGCGGGGGCAGTGGTCTTTACGCCACGTGAGCGCGACTGGCAGCGTCATGAAGTGATTGTGGACAACAATACCTGCACAAAAGGCAGTCATTATCTGGAAGTGGAAGATAAAAAATACTGCTGGCAGGATACCGATAAACCGGGCTTTGCCCAGAAATACCAGCAGTATCCCGACAACTATAACCCGTTTACGGACGGTACCGCCCGCTTTATTCCTACTCAGGGGCAGCCTGAAAAAGCCTTTGCCGAGTGGATTCCTGATATTCCCGAGAAAGGAAAATACGCAGTGTACGTAAGTTATCAGACCCTGCCGGAGAGTGTGTCGGATGCCAAGTACCTGGTGTTCCATAACGGCGGGGTGACGGAATTTAAGGTCAACCAGCAGATGGGAGGAGGAACTTGGGTATATCTAGGTACCTTTGAATTCGATAAAGGTCGGAACGACTATGGCATGGTGGTGCTGAGTAACGAAAGTTCCCAAAAGGGAGTGGTTTGTGCCGATGCGGTCCGTTTTGGTGGCGGTATGGGAAACATTGTGCGGGGCGGACAAGTGAGCGGAGTACCCCGTTACTTGGAAGGAGCGCGCTACTGGGCACAGTGGGCCGGAATGCCTTATCCGGTATACAGCAAGAGTGAAGGAAAGAATGATTATACGGACGACATCAATGCCCGCTCGCTGACGGTGAATTACCTGAGTGGTGGTTCGGTATACAATCCGACAGAAGAAGGATTGAAGGTGCCGTTTGAAATGACACTGGGTCTGCACAGTGATGCCGGATTCAAGACTGATGATGAACTGGTAGGTTCGCTGGGTATCTATACCACAGATTTCAATGATGGAAAGCTGAACAGTGGCGTATCCCGTTATGCTTCGCGCGACCTGACCGACATGGTACTGACCGGATTACAGCGTGACATCTCTTCCCGTTTTGGCGTGCAGTGGGCCAGACGAAGCATGTGGAACCGGAACTACAGTGAAACCCGTCTGCCGGCTGTGCCTTCCATGATTCTGGAATTACTTTCACACCAGAATTTTGCCGATATGAAGTGGGGACATAATCCGGATTTCAAGTTTACGGTGGGACGCTCCGTGTATAAGTCTGTGCTGAAGTATCTTTCTACTATGCACGGTACGGACTATGTGGTGCAGCCGCTTCCGGTGAATCACTTTGCTATCCGTGAAGGAAAGAAGAAAAATACCTTTACGCTGAACTGGAATCCGGTGGAGGATGTGATGGAACCCACTGCCAAGCCGCAGGGATATATTGTCTATACACGTATCGGTTATGGAGGATTCGATAACGGGGTGTATGTGCGCAAGCCGGAATATACGGTGAAAGTGGAGCCGGGACTGGTCTACAGCTTCAAGGTGACAGCCGTGAACCGGGGAGGAGAGAGTTTCCCTTCCGAAATTCTGTCTGCCTATAAGGCCAAGAGAAGCAAAGGTACCCTGCTTATTGTCAACGGATTTGATGCCACGTCGGGACCGGCAGAAGTCAACTCTGCTCTGTTGCAAGGGTTCGACCTGAAGGCCGATCCGGGAATTCCCGACGGACAGACACCTGCTTATTGCGGATATCAGCAGGGATTCAACCGCGACAAAGCCGGACTGGAAACGGGCGACGGACTCGGAGTAAGTGATAATGCCTTGGAAGGGTATCTGGTAGCAGGCAATACCCGTGACTATGTATTCGTGCATGGCAAGGCTATTCAGCGTGCCGGGCGCTATTCGTTCGTGTCATGCAGCGATGAGACCCTAGAAAGTGGAAGTACCGATTTGACTCACTATGACATGGTCGATTTGATTTGCGGTGCCGATGCCAAGACTTTTTCCACTTCCATGCGAGAAGCACTGGCCAGTTATTGCCGTCAGGGAGGCCGTTTGCTGGTCAGCGGTTCGAAGTGGGGAGCGAATTTGCAGAAAGACGATTTTGGCAAGAACGTGTTGAAATGCACGTATGGAGGTCGTTTCAGTAACCTTTCATCTGCTCCGGTGAAGGGAGCCGGTACAAGCTTCCGTATTCAGGGTGGAGCCAATGAAAGCATTTACGCCGTTCCATCCATGGAGTGTGTCATGCCGGTGGAAGGAGCTTACTCTGCGTTTGCCTATACCAATGGAAATTACGGTAGCGGTACGGTTTATCGTGGAGAAGATTATCGTACTTTTGTATTGGGATTCCCTTTGGAATGTGTGGAAAATGCAGACGTTCGCACTTACCTCATGCAGACTATTGTACAAACCCTGTTGTCCAAAAAACGGCGGTAGGGCAGATCATAAAAAAGGAATGTAATGTTAAGAATAAAAATAAGAGTGACAATATGGAAAATGATTTTTTGAAAGTAATTGAAACACGCCGTAGCTGCCGTAAGTATAAACCGGAGCAGATTACGGATGAAGAGTTGAAAGCCGTACTCGAAGCCGGTACTTACGCACCGACTTCACGCGGTATGCAGTCGCCCTACATTGTGGCTGTACAGAAGAAAGAAGTGCTTGCCCAGTTGGCAAAAATGAATGCCGAGATTATGGGAGTGACTTCGAACCCTTATTACGATGCGCCTACCTACGTGCTGGTGTTTGCGCCCTCGCTGGCCAACAATCCGGTGCAAGACGGCAGTTGCGTACTCGAAAATATGATGCTGGCCGCTCATGCTTTAGGACTGGGTAGCTGCTGGATTCACCGCGAACGGGAAATGTTTGCTACGGAAGAAGGCAAGCAGCTGATGGAAGAGTGGGGGCTTCCGGAAGGATTGATGGGAATCGGTGCCCTTTCTTTGGGTTATCCTGACGGAGAGTCGGCTCCGGCAAAACCCCGCAAACCGGAATATTTCCGGGTAATAAAATAAGGCATAAAAAAACGCAAGGACGTTTCACTCAAAATGTCCTTGCGTTTGCTTTTAAACGCCCTTGCGTTTTACCTAAAACGTCCTTGCGTTTGGTTTCAAACGTCGAAGCGTTTTGGAAGAAACGTAAAGGCGTTTTTTTATGCCTGTTTTTTTAATTAGTCAATCGCCACAATTTCAAACACTTCAGCAGCTCCCTCCAGGCGAATCTTGGCTACGTTCTTGTTGGCCAGTTCGATTCTTGCAAAAGAAGTTTCAATCATGGTTTCTGATACGACCTTACCCTTCTTGTCCAGCTGGATGCACTTCAATGGGGCAGACAGGCGGTTCATGAGCAGGGTATATGCCTTGACATTTTCCTTTACTCCGAAAGTCAGTGCCTTAGTGCTCTTGTAAGAAGTCGCCAGGTTGTTGTCGAAAGCATAGATGGCCTTGTCCAGGCTGTCCGCTTCAAGTGAGAATCCCATGTTTTCCGGACGCAACGGGTTGACGTCGAACGAACGGACAGACGCATAGTTGGTGCGTTTGGAATCCAGTCGTTTCAGGCGTACGTAGCGTGCTTTTTCCGGAGCCCCCTGCCAATGGATGATGTATTGCTTGTCGAGTTCTCCGGTCAGTGCCTTCCAGGTTCTTCCATCTGCCGAGCATTCCACGATGGCATGGTCGAAATAGTCCACATCATCCTTGGAATTTCTTCCCTGAAGAATCGAGATTTCTGTCACGTCACGCACATCGCGCAGGTCTACACCAATCCAATCGTTTGCTTTCTGAGCAATTCCCGAAGTATAGAAGGTCGTAGAATCATTGTCGAACATCAGCTTGGTTTGTACGGTATGCGCACTGCTGAAAGAACCGATACCTCTGTAGTCAGTCGGTACCTTGCCCGACAGCTTTTTCAGGTATCCGTGTGCCATGTCATCCATGGCATTCTCATAGAACGGCTGAAGTTTCAGCGTACCCGATTTATGGGCTTCGTAGCTTCTCCGGTCTTCGGGAGTCATGATATTCTGTATGTATTTTTCCCAGAACAGCGCATCGTCTTTACCTGAGCGGTAGATACGTGCCAGTTCGATGGCCTGCTTGCCGCGTGTACCTAATTTACCGAATTCTGTCAGCCAGGGGCGGAGTTCGTTAATCAGGGCTGCATTCTTGCAATTGCTTTCCAGACGTGCCGGTGCACTTTCTACTTTCTTGAATTCTTCTTCCAGTGCGTTAGCCGCTTCGTCTGTCCAGTCAGCCAGGCGGAAAGTCTGAGTTTCCCACGACTCATCCCGGCGGTATCCGTTTTCGGTATCACTGGAATGGATGGCAAAGGTGCGGTAGGCATCGGTTGCTTCCGGAACCAGTTCCGCCAGTCCGCGTTCCCAGTTGTCGATGGCATTGTAGTCGGCAATGTTCCAGGTATAATCGGCCACTCCGTATAAAGCCAGCTTGGAGGCTTCTCCATGTTCCATCGGGTTGCTCACGATACCGCAGGTTTCATTAGCCGTGAGACTGGTGTCCAGTCCGTACACCGGACCCTGAAGCAGGAAGTTGCGGATGTAGTCGGTCACCGGATAATTCCACCAGTAATAAGCCGGACGCTTGATGCGCGAGTTGATGAAATCGAGTGTTTCGGGTGTCAGGTCGCTGCACACCACGTCGCCCGTCCAGAACACCTTGATTTCAGGATTAAGCGTTTTTCCGTAGATGGCCAGACTACCTTTCTCGGTCGGGTTCGCCCAAAGTTTGGAGTAATCGGTAGGGCAGACCGTAAGCGGAGAAACATCGCCTTTCACCTTCACAAACTCTTCTGTCAATCGGTTGAGCAGTTCTGTCTGCTTCAACGGGTTGGTACCCTCTCCGGAAATATCGTCAAAGAAGATGGCAAAATGACGTACCCCTAAGTCGTACATCCAGTTGAACTTGTTAATCAGGTTCTGATAATCTTCCTCGTTCCACTTGATGTCCTGTCCCGGATGGATGGCCCATACAAAATCCACGTAGTTGCGGTTGCAGGCATCCACCAGTTCCTTGATGTGTTGAGCCTCTTTCTCCGGATAAGGCAATCGCCAGTTCGGACAGCTGTGATAAGGGTCGTCTTTCGGACCATATAAATAAGAATTCATTTTGAACTTTCCGTAGAAATCAATGAGCGACAGACGTACCTCGTGCGACCACGGAGTACCATAGAAGCCTTCCACGACTCCACGGTTAGGAAGGTCGGGATAATCGTTTATTTCTACAAAGGGAAGAGCACTGCCGGAAGAAACCGGGCTTTCCACCAGTTGCTTCAAGGTTTGTATGCCGTAGAAAGCACCGCGTTCGTCAAATCCCGTGATGGTGATTCCTTTTTCATTGACAACAAGGGCATAGGCACCCGACACTGCTTTTACATTGGCCTTACTGGCAACTTTCTGTCCGAAATCGATGGTTAGTTTAACTCCTTTCTTGTTCGGAGAAAGGAAATCAAGGTAACCCGCAAATTTATCCTGCTTGTCTTTCAGGTTGATACCCTGAGACAGGTCGCATGTTTTTCCTGCCATCGTCACAATCTGATGAGGCTGCGGATTCAGGATAAGTCCTTTGTGGTCTACTTTTTTTCCGGGAACAGCTTGTACATCTTGCTTCTCCGAGCGCTGGGAAGACAGATCGAATGTGTCTTGCGCGCATACATTGCCGTACATTAGTGAACACACAATGCCGGCGGTTACGCATTTTACATAATGATTCATTTTCATGATATAGATAATTTGAGGTAAATACAAGGTATTTGCTTGATTAAAACTCTGATTCAAAGATACGATTTGTTTCTGAATCGTGCAAACAGAAGGGAGATGGGGATTTTCAATACCTATGATTTTTATGATTGGCGGTTGCATTTTGTTAAATGTCAATATTAAGGGTATTTAACTGTTTGTATGTACGTTTCTATTTTAATGCTATTTATTTTTGAATCAAATAATGAATCATATTGTTAACTTAAACCTAAACTATGAAAATGAGAGTATTAAAAAGATGGATGTCATTCGTCCCTTTTGTATGTGGAATTTTGTCGTGTTCGCAAAAAGAAGTTACACTTGGAGATTTGGAAGTAATTCCCCTTCCTAATGAAGTTTCTCAAGTGAACGACGGAACATCTTTTGTGATTGATGAGTCGACCACAATCTGTTACCCGGAAGGTAATGAAAAAATGAAACGAAATGCAGAATTCTTGGCTGCGTATATAAAGCAAGTTGCTGCTACTGAAGTAAGGTTATCTACTGATGCTAAAGGAGAAGATAATACCATTGTTTTAAGTCTGGACAATACTTTGTCAAACGATGAAGGATATGAGTTGAGTGTATCTAAAGAACAGATTTCTTTGCAAGGTAAAACTGAAGCAGGAGTGTTTTATGGGATACAGACCTTGCATAAGGCATTGCCTGTAACAGATGGATCCACGCTTGCGGCTGTTCCTTGTGGAAGCGTAAAGGATTATCCGCGTTTTGGCTACAGAGGTTTTATGGTAGATGTAGGCCGGCACTTTTTCAGTGTTGATTATTTGAAAGAGATTATTGATATGCTTGCTTTACATAATATCAATTATTTTCACTGGCATCTTACAGAGGATCAGGGATGGCGTATCGAAATCAAGAAATATCCGAAGCTGACGGAAATAGGTTCAAAAAGAAAGTGTACAATAAAAGACTGGGAAACAAAAGAACTTGACAGTATCCCTGTAAGCGGATATTATACTCAGGAAGAAGCCAAAGAGATTGTCAGATATGCTGCCGAACGGTATATTACCGTTATTCCGGAAATAGATATGCCGGGCCACATGCTGGCTGCTTTGGCATCTTATCCGGAACTGGGATGTACGGGTGGTCCTTATGAGGTAGCAACAACTTTTGGGGTTTTTAGAAATGTGTTGTGTGGAGGAAATGAAAAGACGTTACAGTTCGCAAAAGATGTGATTAATGAGATAATGGATATTTTTCCTTCTCCCTATATTCATATAGGTGGAGATGAATGTCCTAAATACTACTGGAAAACTTGTGCCAAATGTCAGAAAAAAATCAGGGAGCTAGGATTAAAGGCCTCAAAAGAACATACGAAGGAAAATCAGCTTCAGGCCTGGTTTATGGGTGAAGTGGAAAAAGAAATCCACAAACGAGGCAGAGAAATGATGGCATGGAATGAAATTTTGGCAGGAAATCCGGCAAAGTCTACTATTGTCATGGCTTGGACTACACCTGAAGCGCGTTTGAAGTCTATAGAAAGCGGATATAGAACAATAGCTTGTCCGATATCGAATCTGTATTTTAGTAATCCTAAATATAATAAATTAAAGGGGTTAAGTAGTATAGATAGAGTTTATTCATTTGAACCCGTTCCTGAAGAAGCTGCCTCAGAGCAGAAAAAGAACCTATTCGGGGCACAGGCTTGCATCTGGACAGAATGGACTAAGGATAGTGTGAAGATGGAATGGCAGATGATGCCTCGTATTGCTGCTTTGGCTGAAATTCAATGGACTGAGCCTGCAAATAAAAATATCCAAGATTTCTTGAAGCGATTGAAGCGTCAGTTGGATATATACGAGTTATATGGATATAATTATAAAGAGGATATACATGAAGCGTTGGATAAATAGGTGGCTATAAGAAGGGGCTTAGTATATGCATAAAGAACAAGATGGCATGTGAAATGAAAAAACAATCGTTTCGCATGCCATTTTTCCTGTCCAAATAAGTGCGGTTTGTTATATTTTTTACATTGTTCAGTTTAAGGTTATGCTGATTCTTGTTTCAATTGATGTTTTACTTACTTCTCAAAAAATCAAGGGCTTTTTCTATTACGCTGTCTCCGTTATTTAAAAACGTGTTAATATCTTCTTCAGCTACAATATCTGGTTGAATTCCAATACCTATAAATTCATTTCCATCCGTATCTAATTCATGTTTGGTGCAAATGCAGCACCCCAATCCAAATCCAAGATCAATAAAGATTGGATTTCCTGTACTTCCTCCAGTAGGAGTTCCGATAATTTTTCCTCTTTTGGCACCTTTGAACAATACACAAAAATTTTCAGCAGAAGAAAAAGTAGTAGCATTTACCAATAATATAATTGGTTTCTGATAAATTTCTTTTTCATCCATAGGTAAAACAGGGTCTGGAGTTTGCATATACCATTCCCGTGGATAATTCCAGGAAGCATGGGCGGCTATGTACATTGGTGAACTCCATGTTCCTTGTGGAATCGGTAGATGGATAAAATGGCTGATAAGATAATCTGCATGTGATGAATTTCCACCGCTATTATTACGAATATCAATAATTAAAGCATCTGTTTTTAATATTTCATCATATAGTTCATCGAAATATGTACGGTTGAAATCGGAATTTTGAAAACTGCCCACCGTTAACAAGCCTATATTATCTTCCTTTACCTTAAAGCTCATCGAAGGAGTATCTTTTTTTAAGTCCCATGAAAGATTTCTATTACTCTCTACTGTAAACTCTTTCCCTTTTTTATTCTTGAATAAGATTTTACTTGATTTTGAGCCTTTATCCTTAGTCAATTCAAATTCTGCAAATGGTCTGTATTTTGCCCATTGGGGAGTTGAAGAAGCTAAATAAGGTCGAATATGTTTATTCCCATAATCCAGTACATTTTCACCATCTATTTCTATAATTTCACATCCGGGGTGTACTCCCGATTGTTGTAGATTTGAACTGTATACATCCGTTACAAATACTCTATCTCCGATTCGTTTGGTTTTCATTGGAAACGGTCGGATCCAATCAGCCTGGTTCTTGGGATTATTCATCGGGAAAATATATGTATGTCCGTCATGAAGTTGATTACAAAGAAGTTGCATCCCTTTCAAGAAATCTTCATCGGATGAAGTTGCTGTTAAAGATGGTATTGAAGCTACACATAAACTATCCCAGTTGAAATTTAGTTTATCATAAAAAGCAAAATTATATTTTACTTCTGTGCAGAAACGTGATAATATATAAGCTTTTGTAGGTGCATTCAATTCTGCTTCCCCTGTTTCCCCGTATGCAAAAGATTTGTTTATAAATAGACAAACAAATAACAGTATAAAAATCTTTTTCATCTTAATAATCTGAGAGTTGCTTTTATTCGATTGTAAAAATAGGGAGTTTTTGATTAATATCATTGCCAATGGATGAAAATCAATTCTTCAATGTTGATTTATTGGTTAGTTTGTTCATAAAAGCCCAATTGTAATATAAATGGAAAAACAAATACCCTATTTTACATTCTTGGATGTAAAATAGGGTATAAAAAAAGAATGTAAATCAAATAATAGTTTGATTTACATTCTTTTGCGGAGAGACAGGATTATGAACCCGCTCTCCTATATCCTTGAAATTCAATTCGTTTTCAAAATGTCAATGCCTTAGGGGGTACAACTTAGGTTGCAAAAAAGACAGAATTTTGTCTGTTCTTGGCTTTTCGTTGTCTGCCTAAAACTTCGGTTCAAAGATACGACTTTATCTTGAACTGTGCAAATCGTTGAAAATAAATCTTCTATGGTTAGTGCAAGGTGCAAGCTATATATAGATATATACTTGCACCTTGCACTAAGTTATATTTCCAAAATCACAAATCAAAAAGCCTTCTATATCATAATAATTATGGCAATAAAGCCATATCTTTGCAATATGATTCAAGAGGACTTCAAATTTTACAAGCCATGCAAGGAGTTACAACCTTACATCAGGTATTATTGGGTATTCAAAAGTAATCAACCGCTGAATACTCTTACTTTTCCTATTGGTTGTCCTCAAATCATTTTCCACAAACAAACACCACTCTATATCCCAGAGTTGAAAACTGCCCAATCGGAATTTTGCATTAGCGGTCAGGTAAATTATTCTTCCCATTTATATGCGGATAGAAATGTGGAAATGATAGTGGTTGTGTTTCAGCCATACGTTCTAAAAGCCTTCTTGAATCTGCCCATATCTTTATTGCACAATCAAGAGGTTTCTGGTTATGACCTTGAAGACACAAAATTAAAGCAACTGGCTGCGCAAATCTTTAACTATGAAGATGCCAATTCATGTATTACAATAATAGAGCAATGGCTGTTATCTCGAATAACAGATGCATTGATTTCAAAAACTACATGCAATCTCAAAAGAATAGCTTCTGCAATCCAACAACTATTCACCATGCCTACCATTTCCGTCACAGAACTGGCTTCTACTGTCTGTTTGAGTAAAAAACAATTTGAACGTCTGTTCAATGAGCTGGTAGGTGCGAATCCGAAGGAATATGCAAGAATAGTTCGTTTCCAGAAATCATTGAAACTGCTACAGCATTACACAGAAGATGCAAATCTGGCTCAAATTGCATATCAATGTGGCTACGCAGACCAATCGCATTTTATCCGGGAGTTTAGACAATTTAGCGGTTATACGCCATTGTCTTTGTTAAACGTATGCAAACCTTATTCTGATTTGTTTAACAACCCTATATAATGTCCCTTTTATTCTATCCATAGTTTGATAGCCGACTTACCTTTGCTCTGATTAAACTTAAAATGAATGATAGAATGAAAGAAGTAAATCCAAAAGAAACAACCCGTGCCTATGCATTTGAATTGTGGATGAATGCCCCCATGCCCATGCTCACCTTTTTCAAGACCATAGATGTTACCCGTCTAACCCAAATCAGCAAACGGACAAGGCTAAAGTTCAATATGTTGATGTGCTGGTGTATCGGAAAAGCTGCAAGCGACATAAAAGAGTTCTATATGCTTCCTGTTGACAAGAAGTTAATGCAATACGACAATCTTGCTGTCTGTTCTATTGTAGCCAATCGAGAGGGTGAAGTTAGTTCCTGCGATATTCCTTTTTCCGATAATTTGCAGCAGTTCAATACTGATTATCTGAGACTGACGAAGCAAGTTTCTGAAAGTTGCCAGAATCATGACCTGACGGACAGCATGGTCATCGGTACATCTGATCTTGCACAATATGAGATAGATGGAGCGGTAGGTATGTACAGCGGTGTATTCAATAATCCGTTTTTAATCTGGGGTAAATACAAACGAAGATTGTGGAAGCGTACATTGACTGTCTCTTTTCAGTTTCACCATACACAAATGGATGGCGCACATGCTTCCCGTTTTTTGGAAAATCTGCAAAAAGAAATCAGGAACTTGGAGGTATAATCAAGAACAAATGCTATATTTGCAATACTAACAAAAAGATAGAGTTGTTCAACCCATATGAAATGGCAAGTGTGCATATAGCTACGCTTAACGGATAGCATTTAGTCATAGCTATTCAGCAACGGACAGGCTTATAATAGGTTTGTCCTTTCTTGTTTTGCCATTATTCCAAATTCATAATTATGCGATGTGTCATGCCGCCTTGTGCAGCAGGACTTGTCGCATCATATCAAGTTGAACAATGAACTATACATATAAGAATATTTGGCTCATCAACTTTCCCGTAATGATGAGCATCCTTATCGAACAACTTATCAATATTACCGATGCTATTTTCTTGGGGCATGTAGGAGAAATAGAACTGGGTGCATCCGCCCTTGCCGGGATTTGGTATCTGGCTATCTATATGCTTGGTTTCGGTTTCAGTTTGGGTTTACAAGTCGTTATCGCACGGCGTAATGGTGAACGGCATTATTCCGAAACAGGGAAGACATTTTTTCAAGGATTGTTTTTCCTGTCGGGACTTGCTGTCTTTTTGTATTTGTTCTCCAGACTGTTTTCCCCGATTATTCTAAGTAGGCTGATTACTTCTGCGGAAGTCTATCATGCTGTAATTGATTATTTGGATGGACGAATTTGGGGACTATTGTTCTCCTTTCCGTTCCTTGCTTTACGTTCGTTCATGGTCGGTATTACCTATACAAAAGCCTTGAACATGGCGGCTCTGACAGCCGTATTAGTGAACATTCCAAGTAATTGGCTGCTCATATTCCATTGGAACATGGGAATAGCAGGTGCAGCCATCGCATCGTCTTTTGCCGAAGCGTGTTCGTTGGCAGTGTTGGCAATTCGTGTTTCACGTAAAATGGATAAAAGGTTTTATGGCTTGTCTTGGAGCTTCGACAAAGATGTATTACTCCATGTTTGTTGTGTATCCGTTTGGAGCATGTTCCATTCGTTTATCAGCGTAGCCCCTTGGTTTCTGTTTTTCGTAGCAATAGAACATTTGGGAGAATTGCAACTTGCAGTGGCAAACATTCTCCGAAGCATATCTGCCCTATTCTTTGTCATTGTCAATTCTTTTGCCGCCACAACTGGCTCGTTGGTAAGCAATCTGATTGGAGCGAACGAAAGAGGACAAGTGTTTCCGCTATGCAGCAGGGTAATCCGATTAGGCTATGCCATCGGCTTACCGCTGATTACGCTTGCGTTGGTATTCCATCAGACTGTTGTCAGTATCTATACAGATAATTCGAATATCGTACAAACCGCATGGTTGCCGTTTGTGGTTATGTTGCTTAACTACGTCTTTGCCTTACCCGGTTATGTCTATATGAATGCTGTAACGGGAACAGGAGCAACACGGACAGCTTTCATCTTTCAGGCGACAACCATTGTCGCCTATCTGCTCTACCTGTGGGGATTGAGCTATTGGGATGTACCCCTTGCCGTTTATTGGACGGTAGAATACTTGTTCGTGATTGGACTTGGGGTGCAGTCTGTTATTTATCTTAAATATAAACACTATTAAAAACTGAATGTTATGATGAAAAAGATATATCCACGCACAGGCGACACACAGACTGTGTACCTGAATGCGGTTGTAAAAGACCCGTCTATCGAAGTAGGCGACTACACCATCTACAATGATTTCGTATCCGACCCGTTACTTTTCGAGCGGAACAATGTGCTTTATCATTATCCTATTAACCATGAGCGACTGATAATTGGCAAGTTTTGTTCCATTGCCTGCGGTGTGAAATTTCTGTTCAACTGTGCCAACCATACCTTGAAATCCTTATCCACCTATACTTTTCCGCTTTTTTATGAGGATTGGGATTTGGAGAAATCGGATGTGATAACGGCTTGGGATAACAAAGGCGACATCGTGATAGGCAACGATGTATGGATAGGCTATGAAGCGGTGATTATGGCTGGTGTTCACATCGGCAACGGGGCAATCATAGCCACCCGTGCCGTTGTTACGAAAGATGTACCGCCTTATACGATAGTTGGCGGTGTTCCTGCCAGACCGATAAGAAAGCGTTTCGATGAAGAAGTTATACAGAAGCTCGAAACGCTGAAATGGTGGGATTGGTCTGCTGAGAAGATACAGCGATGCTTGCATTATATTGGGAAAGGTAATATAAACGGGTTGTTACAAATGGTTGATAATATGTAGCATGAAAAGATTTGCGGAAGAAATACTGGCAAAAATTGACGCTGAAATCCAATTAAGGGATTGTGATGTTGATTCTGCAATGGATAATGCCTTGTATATGGTAAGGTTCATTGCACCTATGTACGAACAACTAAGAGAAATGATTATTAGCTATTCATTTCCGAGTGTAGAAGATGAAATATGTTTTTTCAAAGAATTGAAACCGGAAATTCTTAGCAAGTATATCTATTTCAATAAGGTGTACCATATAGAGTTGAAATGCCCAGATGGTAGTAATGACTGCATCCGGGAATATTTGAGTGCAGAATTGGATAAGCTGACGTATTTCTTCCGCAACAATATAGAGTTTTATCAGTATATACGTTCCCAATCAACCCATTTGGATAATTTTTATTTTACTCGAAAACCAATAGGAACTTCAATAATGCCAAGTTTTGAAAGTTTCCAATATGATGCAGACCCATTATTTTCAACCGGATATGACTATAAAACCGCAAAAATACTTTGCAACAAGTATTTGAAAGTTTATTTAGAAAACAGAATGGTTAAATTAAACAATGCTGAATACAAAACTGAAAGAAGTTCTAAATTTAACTCTGTGTGTTTTACCGGAAAGAAAAATACCTTGATAGAATTGGGTTATGCGCTTGTTTCTTCCGGTGATATAAATCATGGCAACATAGAAATAAAGGAATTTATGGAATACCTTAGTTTCGTGTTCAACATTGATTTGGGCGATTATTATGATGCATATATTGCTATGAAAGAGCGAAAAAACAGAACTTCTTATTTGAGCAAGCTGATTGAGAATCTGACAAAGAGAATGAATGAAGATGATGCAAAATAAATAAGTGCTTTTTAATCAGCAAAGTAAAATACCGTGTTCATACCGACACGGTATTTTTTATTTTTACTGAAACAGTCTCAAAAAGGACCTTTTTTATTCTCAACACATAATAAAACTATCTGAAAAATATCCGAAAACCACCGAAAAATATTTTTACCATGACGGCATGAACCATGACTTTTAATCATTTTCATATCCCGAACTTTGCATCAAAATCAATTAGTTAGCAATATGGATGTGATTACGATTGAATCAAAAGCCTATAAGGAGATAGTGGCTAAGATAGATGTGATAGCCAATTATGTGTTTTCACAGGAGGACACGAAAAACGAGGATGAAATCTGGGTGGACAGTTACGAAGTATGCACATTCCTGAAAATCAGCGACCGTACACTGCAACGCCTGCGAGCAGCAGGACTGGTTTCCTATTCCGATATAAAAGGGCATTATTTCTACAAAATCAAGGAAATAAAACGTCTGCTGGAAGAACGCCTGATCAAACGGGACAAGGAATATATAAATGACCTGATAACCAACCATCATCAATATGTTAAAGAAAGAAGAAATACTAAGCCTAACAAATAACGGCTTATCCGTTTTCAAGCATTATTTACCGGGTGAATGGCGAATAGGCAGGCATTTCCTTAATCCCTTATACGAAGATAGAAAAGCATCCTGCAACATCTACTTCGACCGCCATAGCGGTATGTACAAGATGAAAGACTTCGGCAACGACAATTACAGCGGTGACTGCTTTTTCCTCGTGGGGCAACTGAAAGGGCTGGACTGTAACCGGGCTTTGGACTTCATCGAGATACTGGAAACCATCGACCGGGACTTGGGGTTGGGCTTATCTTCCGGGACACCCGTTCCTATATCCCAGACTACCGACAAACGTCTTGCGGCGAACACACCTGTTGAACCGCCCGAAAAGCCTGTCAAGCCTTACCAGTTCAGGGAACAGAAATTTTCCACCGCAGAAATGGAATACTGGCGGCAGTACGGCATCACTCCCGAAGTGCTGGAGCATTACAAAGTTTGCTCACTCCGAGAATACAGCAGCGAAACGGCAGAGGGAAAGCCATACACCTACATTTCATCGGCGGCAGAACCGATGTACGGCTACAAGGGCAAACAGTATATCAAGCTGTACCGTCCCTTTTCCTCACCCCGTTTCCTATATGGCGGCAGCTTCGGGGAAAACTACTGTTTCGGGTTGGAGCAACTGCCCGCCAAAGGTGACACATTGTTTATCACGGGTGGCGAGAAGGACGTGCTTTCACTGGCGGCACATGGCTTTCATGCCATCTGCTTCAACAGTGAAACGGTAATGATACCGTCCACGCTGGTTTATCGGCTGACATTCCGCTTCAAGCATATTGTCCTGCTTTTTGACATGGACAAGACAGGCAAGGAGAGTTCAAGCAAACAGGAAAGACTGCTGGGGGAATTTGGCGTGAAGCGCCTGTTGCTCCCGCTTCCGGGCACGAAAGAGGAAAAGGACATATCGGATTATTTCAAGGCAGGAAACACCCGTGAAGATTTTCTGAAACTGTTTATCAAATTTTTAGACGACCTATATAGCGACACACTGATTATGCTTAAATCATGCGAGATAGACTTCAAAAATCCGCCAGTCAAAGCACAGGTCATTATATCGGCGGGCGATGTTCCACTGGGAACACAAGGCAACCTGTTCGGCATCACCGGGGGCGAGGGAACGGGTAAGAGTAATTATGTGGCCGCAATCGTGGCAGGCTGTATCTGCCCGCCAGATACGGAAACAGACACGCTGGGCATACGGATAACCGCTAACGACAGGCACAAGGCGGTTTTGCTCTATGATACCGAACAGTCGGAAGTACAGCTTTTCAAGAACGTAAGCAACCTGCTGGTACGAGCGGGGCAAAAAGAAAAACCAGAAGAACTGAAAGCGTTCTGCCTTACGGGAATGTCCCGAAAGGAGCGGTTGAACGCCATAATACAAAGCATGGATAAGTTCTACTACCAGTATGGCGGCATCCAGTTGGTTGTCATTGACGGCATCGCCGACCTCGTAAAGAGTGCCAACGATGAAGCGGAAAGCGTGGCGGTGATAGATGAACTGTATCGATTGGCGGGTATCTACAACACCTGCATACTTTGCGTGCTTCATTTTGTTCCAAACGGATTAAAACTGCGTGGACATCTTGGAAGCGAACTGCAAAGGAAGGCAGCTACCATCCTGTCAATCGAAAAAGACGATGAACCCACGCAATCGGTAGTGAAAGCCCTGAAAGTAAGGGACGGAAGTCCGCTGGATGTGCCGCTGATGCTTTTCGCATGGGACAAGAAAACCGGGATGCACACGTACCGGGGCGAAAAGCCACGTGAAGAAAAAGAGAAGCGTAAGGAAAGGGAACTGGTGGGTGTAGCCCGTGATATTTTCGGGCGGCAGACACACATAACTTACATAGACCTTTGCGAACAATTACAACAGGTGCTGGACATCAAGGAACGGACAGCCAAGAATTATATCCGCTTCATGCGGGAGAAAGAAATCATCCTGAAAGACCCGGCAAACCAGAGTTATTTTATGATAGGTCTCATTTAATTTCAATCGGGGGTAGCTTATGTATATAGACAATGACAACTTCATGGCATGGATGGAGCGTATCATGGACAGGCTCGACATGCAGGATAAAAAGATAGACCGTCTGATGAACAGCCACAACTGCCTGAACGGTGAAAAGCTGCTTGACAATCAGGACTTATGCTTTATGCTCAAAGTGAGCGTCAAGACCTTGCAGCGTTACCGGAAGAAAGGCATATTGCCCTATCTCCTGTTGGACGGAAAATATTACTATCGGGCAAGCGACATACACAGGCTTATTCGTGAGCGCACGGATTAGACAGTGTTTTTTGTCATCATTCAATTAACCTTGTCCTGCCTTGTTGTGATAACACGGCGGGATTTTTTATTATACGCCATGATTTCTCAATGATTTTCACTACATTTGCAAAAGTAGTACAAGAGAATAGCGGCGATTGAACAGTTTTGACTGTGATTTCGTCTTTATATATAATATTGAAAATTAGCGTTCCGCCGAACGTCCCGATGCGAAAACTGGCACTTTTCAAAATGTGGGGATATTCAGCGCAGGATATGCTATGCTTTGTCATAGCGTGGTCTTGCCTGTTTCCACATTTGGGTATGCCAGTACCTCGCATTGAAGCAGTGTAAGAACCACGCTTTTTTTGGGGTACTGGCGGACAGTTGAATACGAATATTAAACTGTTAAATACCTGATAGTATGAAACAAATAAAAGCGCACATCGCCGTATCTCTTGACGGATTTATTGCAACCCCAGACCATGAATTGGACTGGATACCACAGTCTGTAAAATCACAGATCGGAAAAGAAATTGCAACTGCTGATACACTTTTGATAGGAACAAATACTTACACCTACATTTTCGAACATTGGGGAGGATGGCCATATAAAGGAAAGCGTTCTTTTGTTGTGTCCAGCAATGATATTAATGTTACACCAAATTGTGGTGTGGATTTTCTGACAAATAAATCGCTAAATCAGGTATATAAATTAAAACAAGAAAATGATTTATTAGTTGTAGGCAGTAGTAAATTACTCACGTCTTTGATAAAAACTAATTTATTAGATTGTTTAACCGTTTATACTGTACCTATTATACTTGGAGAAGGAGTCAGATTTATGTGTGAAACCTTAGATTCCAAATGGGAATTGGATAAATTCTGTATTATGGATGATTTTTTATACTCATCATTTTTAAGGGTTTAATCGATTATCGTATTTTTGTAAAAAATAGTAAGTTATGAAATTTCCTAATTGGTTTAAGGTTACTTGGTGGATAATACTTATTTTAGTATCAGGGTATATTTTATATCATAGAGTCAATGAGATTATTAATGGAAACTCTAATCAAACTGATACTGTAATCTTTCTTATTTTCATAGCTTTGATGTTAGTCCCTATATTTCCAGAAGTAGATTTATTAGGAATAAAACTAAAACAAAGTTTAGATGATTTGAAAGAATATATAAATGTAAAAGTTGGTGACATTAAGACTGAAATACATTCAAATCACGTTCCTATAGATGTATTTCTCAATAAACTATTTGGATCATTGGTAAATTAAACCTACTTATTTGAATTATTTGTAAACTATTTGAGTTTATAATAAAGTCAATTTACTTTATATTTCCAAAAAATCAATCATTATAGGAGTATGTAATTAGTAAAATTCTCTGTGTCATGAAAGAATATCAATTATTCTTCCTCCTTAATCAAATGGCACAGCTCCGGGTCATTCTTGATACGGATTAACTCGTCCTCGACAATCTGCCGGACTTCCTGACGGATGCACTCGTAGTTGGCTTGTATTTCCTCCTGCATACGGTCGTTACCGTCCTTGTCTGTGAAGTCGATAATCTGCGGCAGCTTCACGTAACGGGCAGTTTCCCGTTTCACCTTCTCGTTGTCCACCACGATTTCACAGTGGAAAATCTTCTGTTCTATCCGTTCATCGAAGTTGTCCGCCACCGCCCCCACGAACATGCCTTGCGTGAGGTTGGATATTTTGCTGGCAGGTATCAGGCTGTCCATCTGGGTGCTTATCGAGGTGGACTTCTCCCGCTGGTTGATTGTCATGCTCTGACGTTTCTGCAACACCTTCCCGAAACGCTCCGACAGGATTTTTGCCGTTTCACCGACCACCTGACCGCTGAACACGTTGCCTACCGTATTTTGTATCACACGGCTTTCCTTGTCCCCGTAATCACGGGTAAGCTGGCTGTAATCCTGAAAGCCCAGCAGAACCGCCACCTTGTTGCTTCGGGCGGTCGCAATCAGGTTGTCAAGACCACGGAAGTAGATAGTGGGCAACTCGTCTATAATCACCGAACTTTTAAGCTGACCTTTCTTGTTTATCAGCTTCACTATTCTACTGTTATACAATCCCAGTGCCGCCGAATAGATGTTCTGGCGGTCGGGATTGTTGCCGACAACCAATATTTTAGGCTCTTTCGGGTTGTTTATATCCAGCGAGAAATCATCGCCCGTCATTACCCAGTAAAGTGCCGGGCTTATCATACGTGAAAGCGGTATTTTGGCACTCGCTATCTGCCCCTGCAACTGCTCTTGGGCATCTGATTCCCAAGCGTCCACGAACGGGGAAAGATAATTTTCCAGTTCGGGATAGCTACGCAAAATCGTGAACACATCGGCGTATTTCTTGTTCAACAGTTCAATGGCATGGGGAAACGTGCAATACCTGCCGCCCTGATAGATGCGCAAATACCAAATGATAGCCGCCAAAAGGATAATCGGGCTTTCCACGAAGAAGTCGCCCTGCTTGGTTATCCAACTGCGATTGAGGTTGAGCATTATCGTGTAGCTGGCTTCGTAAGCGTCCGCTATGTCCGAAATGAAGCTGGCGTTTATCGGGTTGCACCGGTGGCTCCTGCGTGGGTCGTCAAAATTGATAATGTAAAACTTGGGCTTGACCTTGTAGCCGTCCAAATGCGTGAGCAAATGATTATATGCTATTTCCGACAGGTCGGGAAACTTATAATCATAACAGTAGAGTGCAAAACCCTTCTCGATTTGCTGTTTTATGTAATTGTTTACCACTGCGTATGACTTTCCGCTTCCCGGCGTGCCCAGCACAAGGCTGGCACGGAACGGGTTCACCACATTTATCCAGCCGTTGTTCCATTTCTTCTTATAATAGAAACGTGTTGGCAGGTTTATCGAATACTCGTTCTCGATAAGCCGGGTTTCCTGCTGGAAACTCTCGTTCTCGGTGTTAAAGACATCATCCATAAGGTTGTTCTTCAACAGGCGGGACATCCATGTACCCGCCATGAGCAGGCATATATAGCCCGCAGACAGCATGGCGATGTAAAATGCCGTGTCCGCCGTATGCGGCAAGGGCAGTTCCAGCAGCCACCAGTTCAGGAAAAACAGGACGAAACCCACCGCAAGGCAGCAATGTATCTTCGTCCAAGTTATCTTCTCGTTCTTCACCCCCTTTGTCCCGATGCACGACAGGGCGAGAAACACCACCGCAAAAAGTTTCGTCCACAGCATGGACGAGAACAGCCCGGTGGTACGCTGGAAGTTCCACAGTATCTTGTCTATCACTTCAAAGGTCACTCCCCACTCTT
>OGPS01000008.1_pt1 | contig 215632 bp, 182 predicted proteins | sample 1552931 | NCBI WGS metagenome assembly OGPS01 (sample SAMEA2580252, study PRJEB22360) | human gut metagenome | biome: human gut; feature: human-associated habitat; material: faeces | place: Denmark | collected 2008/2010 | reverse complement strand
GATAAACGCTGAAAGCATCTAAGCGTGAAGCCGCCTCCAAGATAAGATATCCCATAGCATAAGCTAGTAAGACCCCTCATGGACTAAGAGGTTGATAGGCTGCATGTGTAAGCGTGGTGACACGTTTAGCTTGGCAGTACTAATAGGTCGAGGGCTTGACTTTGTTTCCTTTCGTTCATCTACTTGCTTCCTTTGTTCAGTTTTCAGGGTGTGTGAGACAAATATGCACCTTTCTTAAGACTCATCTTTCGATGGGTCTTTTTTTATTGTAAGAATAAACAAAGTTTGATTTGAAAATTTGTTCAAGTATACAAAATGTGATTGACTATGACATTTTTGCTTGAAATAAAAATTGGTGCGTGCTATTATGTGATTGTGACAATGCATTGAAACAAAATTTATACGAAATTACAAAGTAGGATTTGCTTGATGAAAAAAGCATTATCGATTATTCTCTGTGTATTGGTTCTTGCAGCTATGCTGAGCAGTTCAGCATTTGCGGTGGTTAGAACAGTTACACTGTCAACTTCGGATAAAGCCAATAACAGTCTTGAAGTATATGGCTCATGGAAATTGGTGAGGGCGTATAATAGCGCGGATTCTGCGCATGCAGTTCATGTTCTTCCGCAATATAAATACTTAGGTTCTTGGTGGACACAGAAAAGCTCTAAGATTATGCTAGCAATGGGAAAAGGAACATGCAAAAGTAAGGGTGAATCGAAATTGGTAAGTTCCTTTGAACAGGCAGATGAATTTTCTACAGATAAGTTGGATCATGAAACATATTGGAGACTTCGCTTAAATGTTGATGGAGCAAACAGATATGGTTGCATAGCAAAAGGAACTATCAGAAACTGACGCATTTATGCGGATTGCGGCATCTGCTTTATAGCTTGATGCCGCAATTTATAAGGAGTTGAGACTTTGAGACAAAGAACGCTGTTTCTCTTCAGAGAATTTAAAAATAATGCTGTTTTTAGAATTGCATATATAGTATATTTTTTGCTGACGGTTGCTGTATTGGCATATGCCCTGCTGAATATGTTAGCCGGTCTTTCTGTGGATAAATTCCTTTATGGCGTTCAGATTATTTTACTTGCCAGCCTTTTGCATTTCATCTTTTATTCACTTATCTCATACGAATTTTGTTGTTCAGATCAGGCTGTTGGCATTGATGAGTTTGCGCGAACAATTGAGAACGGAAAATCTCGGTTGCTGTTGAGCAAAATAGTCGTGCTGATGAGTTTGACTATTCCTAATTTGATTTTAAATATAATTGTGACAGTCATCGGAGCAATTGTCGGGCATGTCGGAGCGGCGCTTTTGCAGATTTTGGGACATTTGATTCTTAACCTCGCTGTTCTTCCCGCGGTTGGTATTTTATTTGGCGCAGTGTTGGCGTGCGGAGCAAAGCGCGGGGCGGCATATATAATAATGGCTGCTGCAACATTTCTGTCCAGTCCTATAGCCGGTAGTTTTGGCGCTACAATTTATCAATCAACGGGCTTTTCCGCCGGCATATTGATGCGTTTGTTCCCGTTTATGACGCCGTCAACAATGCTTATTTCTCCTAATATGGCTTACGGATATTCACTCAGACCGTACAGGATTTTTGCCTATGCTGTGTGGATTCTTGTCCTCTGCGCTGTTTTGCTTTTCTATATGTCTAATGAGCGCGGAAAAAAGAAACAGTTGCTTTCTGCCGCCGTCTGTTTGGCGGCAGGACTGTGCCTGATTCCGTTTGTGTTCAGGAGCAATTCGGATATTATATATGATGACATGAACAGCGAGGGCGCAGGACGCGAAATCAGCTATTATGAGAGAAATAAAGTAACACTTCCCGAGGCTTGCCCCGAGTTCAAAATAACCGCGTATGATATGGATCTGAAGTTCAGCAATGTGCTTCATGCCGATGTTAAAGTTTCGGTTTCTCCTAGCAATTTGGATATCTACGGCTTCACACTTTATCACGGATATAAGGTGAAATCGGTTAGGGATGAGAGCGGCAGAGCGCTGAAGTTCAGACAGAATGATGATTGGATAGAGGTCGAGTCGGTGGGCGAGACTTCGTCGCTTACATTCACTTACAGCGGATATTCCAACACTCATTACAGCAACGGACAGGGCGCATCTCTGCCGGGAACATTTGCGTACTATCCCCGTGCCGGGTATGTCACTTGTTACGGTGATAACGGATATGAAACGCTGACTCTCGACGAGCCGACGCAGTTCGATGTGAAAATTAAAAACCGCAAGAAGTTTTTTACGAACCTCGACCGCACCGGAAAAAATACATTCTCCGGCAAGACCACAGGTCTGACGGTTGTCGGCGGATTCTATAAAGAGGACAAAATCGGCGAGACGAACCTCGTCTATACATATATCGGCAGAAACACTCAGAATGTGAAGAGAATGTTCTCGGATCTGATGCAGAGATACAAAAGATCATTCAATACCATAATGGTTGCCGAGATAAGCGACGATTCTATGCGCGATTACGGTGACACGCTTGTGTTCGCCGGTACATCTCTCGGTAATATAGATATGGACTACCTCCTGTCGCAGATTCCCGAAAGCAGAGGGGATTTCGGCTTGCAGGCTTATATTTTTGAATATATGCGCGGTAAGTTTGCTGAATATGCGGCGGATGATAAAAGCATGGGTATGAACACCCGTTATGTCCGCGTGGAGGCGGCGGCCGATAAGTACGGCGACGAATATTGTAGAAAAGCGATAGATAAATATCTGTATGACGAGAGCGATACACGCACGCCCGACGAATTCATTGACGATCTGAACAGAGGTACTGAAAATGTTGAAAATTGACGGACTTACTTATAAATTCGGAAAGAAAGCGGCGGTCGACTGCCTGTCATTTGAGTTTACGAATGGCGTATACGGTCTGCTCGGACCGAACGGCTCGGGCAAAACAACGCTCATGCGCTGCATAACCGGGCTGTATAATGTCAAGGGCGAGCACATTTTCTATAACGGCAAGCCGGTTGAAAAGGACAAAAGTTTTTCGCGCCATGTCGGCTATCTGCCGCAGAAATTCGGGATGTATCAGCACCTGACTCTGAACGAGATGCTGCTGCTCATAGCCAACATGAAGGGGCTCGATGACAAGTCGGCGCGCGAGGGAGTTGAAAAAGCACTCAGGTTAGTTAACCTCACCGACTGCGCCGAAAAGAAGGTCAAGGCGCTCTCCGGCGGAATGGCTCGCCGCGCGGGAATAGCCCAGACTCTGCTCGGAGACCCGGATATTCTCATTTTTGATGAGCCGACCGCGGGACTCGATCCCGAGGAACGCCTGCGCTTTCAGAGTATTATCTCCGAGATAAAGAAGGACAAAATAATTCTTATCTCGACGCATATTGTCGAAGATGTCCATGCGGTGTGCGAGACTGTTGCGGTCATGCGAGACGGCAAGATAATAAAAAACGGCACGCGCGAGGAGATGGCAGCGTGCGCCGAGGGCAAAACATATATCATAGATATGGACGACCTGCCGAAATTCAAAGAGCCTTATTATAAGCAGAAGCAGTTCGACAGCGACGGAAAGTACTACCTACGCCTTGTCAGCAGTGCGCCGCAGGACTTTGCGCCCGTCAAGCCGAATGTCGAGGACGGATACATATGCGCGCTCAAGGGAATATAAAGCTGCTTTTTCAGAGAGAAAAATATCTGGTCAAAAATATGGGCGCCCTCATGCCCGTTCCGATAGCGGCGATTTATGTGCTGGCTCTGCCGCTGTGCATTGTACAGAGCAGAAACGGCAACGCGGAAGAGCTGCGCTCGTTCGTATCGCAGTTTTCGCAGGGCGTTTTTTTGGTGCTCTCCGTCTGGTGGGTTATATTCGGCGTGCGCGAATATTTTGAGGCGGACGGCTGCGAAGTTCTGTTTCTCCACAACAGGCGCGGCTTCCTGCCCGATGCAATTCTATTTTATCTGCTGTTTGCCGTTTCGGCGGCGCCGTTCTATATAATCATGAACGCGGTTGCGGGGATATCTTTGTTTGTGTTTCTTCGCCTGCTGCTCAGCGGCATATTCTGTTTCGGATTGGTCTATTTTCTGATGTTCCTGACCCATTCGACAGCAATCACGCTCATGACGCTGTTTATCTATTCGCTCGGTGGAATGCTCATTTATCGCAGCCATCCGATCTTCCCTTTCTGCTATGACCTTAACTCTGCCACGGCGGAAAACTGCCTGGAATTCTATCTTCCGCTTGCGCTGATTGGCATTCTGCTGATTGCCGCAGGACAAATTGTAATTTCAAAAAACACAAGATATCATCAGTAAAATCCTCCGTAATTTCATAAAGACCCCCGACGCAAATGCTGCGCCGAGGGTCATTTTATTTGAACAGATTTTTCGTATAACTCGCCGATCTTCCGCCGATGCGTTTGTCTCCGGCGGCGGTTTGGCTCGACAGTCGCTTATATAAAGTTTCGAGCATTCCGCCTATAATCAGATTTGCCGCCATCAGCCCGAGCGCCTGCCGCGCCCCGAAATGAATCGGCAGAAAGGTGCAGTTTATTATAGCGGCGGTGAGAATCAGGTGAATCGCCAGAAAAACAAAGCTCACTATGCGATACGTCATGATGCTCGAGCTGAATTTGCGGGGACGCTCTTTGTATATACGTACCATTTTACTCGCGGAATATTTTCTGCGCTCGGTCCGCCGCAGATAGTCGAGATATTCTTTCTTCGTCAGTCCGTCGATGAAAATCGACTCAATGATATCCCTGAAAACCGACATCGTGAGCAGCAATCCTACTAACGAACCTCCAGCAGTAAATCCGAGCAGCATCCATGCGCCGCGAATAGTTTCGATTATATACTTCAGCCCGACCGCCTCCTTTGCACTGAAAGAATTATATCATACCCACAATGCGGCAGTCAAGGAAACTCCGTCTGCGACATCGCAGGTGGCGGTGCTTTTGCTTTGCGGCTCAAAATAAACCTCAAAATATGATAGAATTTTCGGCTTTGCTGTGCTATAATATAGAAGATTATACTGGCATATACTGTCACTACTGCTTTAGGAGTGTTTTTGTTGCAGACAAATGTTGATTCGTTGAAAATAAACTACATGGACAAAGGCTCGGGCGAGCTTGTGGTTCTGCTGCACGGCTGGGGCTCAAACATAGAGCTTTTCAAAAATATGTCCGAACTGCTCGCGCGCAAATATCATGTTGTCGCGCCCGACATGCCCGGCTTCGGGCTGTCCGACGAGCCGAAGGAGCCATGGCGCGTTGATGATTATGTCGATTTCGTGCTGAAATTTCTTGAGCCGTTCGCGCCGAAGAAGGTGACTTTCCTCGGCCACTCGTTCGGCGGCAGGGTCATTATAAAAATGGCGAGCCGCGATTTGCCGTTTGAGATCGAAAAGGTCATTCTGGTCGACTCGGCGGGAGTCAGGCCGAAAAAGACGGCGGCGCAGAAGATAAGACAGCGCAACTATAAAATAGGCAGAAAGATTCTTGAAACCGCGCCCGTAAAGGCGCTGTTCCCCGACGCACTCGAGGAGTTCCGCCGCAGCCACGGTTCAGCCGATTATAACAGCGCAACGCCTGTTATGCGCCAAACGCTTGTCAACACGGTCAACGAGGATCTCGTGGAATATATGCCGAATATGAAGATGCCCGTTCTGCTGGTATGGGGCGAGAACGACGACGCAACGCCGCTGAGCGACGCGAAATTGATGGAGCAGCTCATGCCCGATGCCGGACTCGTCACCCTCAAGAACTGCGGACACTATTCGTTCCTTGAACAGCAGTTCACCTTCAACAAGGTGCTCGCCTCGTTCATGGAGATAGACTGACCGACACGACAGCTTTTGTGAAAGGATTGATCTTTTAAATGACGATATTTTCCGAAGTGCTTATTTTTGCGGCGTTTTGGCTGTTCGCAGTGCTCTCGACGCTGTTTTATATGCATATGTTTCAGCTGAATTCATACCGCGCCGACGATCAGTGGCACTGGATGCTCAAGAATCGCGGCAAGGTAGTGCCGCTCGCTCTGCCGCTTATCGGAGCGGTTATCGGTGTTATCTGTGGGAAGAATGCCGGCATGATAGTCTGCGCCGTGTTCATTTTGCTCGCGTGCCTGTTCTATAAGCCTAAGAAAGCGAAAAAGCCGCTGAAATATACCCCCAGAGTCAGGCGTATGCTCGTCACCGTCGCGGTGCTCTATGTTGCAATGACCGTCCTGCTCGCGGTGTTCGCATCCGGGCGTATAACGGCGCTTGTCGTCGGTCTTGTTGCCGCAGCTTCGCCGTTTGTCATAATCCTCGCCAATATTATAAATAAGCCTATCGAGCTTTCGATAAACAGATATTACACGAACGACGCGAAAAAAATGCTCGCCGCCTGCCCGAATCTTACAGTTATCGGCGTCACCGGAAGCTACGGCAAAACGAGTGTCAAGTTCTACCTCAACACTCTTCTCAAGGCAAAATACAATGTCCTCATGACCCCCGAGAGCTACAACACTCCCATGGGCGTCGTCAAGACCGTGCGCGGTTCGCTCAGAGCGACGCATGAAATCTTCATCTGCGAGATGGGCGCGAAATATGTCGGCGATATCAAAGAGCTGTGCGATATAGTCCACCCGAAGCACGGCATAATAACCTCGATAGGTCCTCAGCATCTCGAGAGCTTCAAGTCTCTTCAGAATGTTATCAACACGAAGTTCGAGCTCGCCGATGCACTGCCGAAGGACGGCATGCTGTTTTTGAACGGCGACAATGAATATATAGCCGAAAGGGCGCCCGACGGCGCGATAACCTACGGACTCAATTCCGACAGCAAGTATAAAGCGAAGCTTATCAGCGTCGGCGACAAGGGCACTACTTTTGAAGTCACAACGCCCGACGGCGAAAAAGAGGAGTTCACGACAAAGCTCATCGGCACCCACAACTGCCTGAATATCCTCGGCGCGATAGCAGTTTCGCATGAACTGGGCATCTCGCTTGCCGAGCTGCGCCCGCAGGTGCGCCGCCTCGAATCCGTACCGCATCGCCTCGAGCTCTCAAAGCGCGTCGGCATGACGCTTATAGACGACTCGTATAATTCAAACCCGAGCGGCACGAAAGCGGCGCTTGAGACTCTGAGCTTCTTCGAGGGCGAGAAGATTCTCGTCACGCCCGGCATGGTCGAGCTCGGCGACAAGCAGGAGGAATACAACTGCGAGTTCGGCAGAAACGCCGCCGCAGTCTGCGACTATGTGGCTTTGGTAGGCGAGAGGCAGACAAAAAGCATATATAAAGGTCTTGTCGAGGCGGGCTTTGACGAATCCCGTATATTCGTCTCTCCCTCGCTCGGCGATGCGCTCGCAAAGGTCGGCGCGATAAGAACGGATAAAAAGAAGATCGTCCTGCTCGAAAACGACCTTCCCGACAATTATTAATGGGGGTATTCCTATGAAGATAAAGCTTGCAGTCATGTTCGGCGGCAGAAGCGTTGAGCATGAGATTTCCGTCATTTCCGCCATTCAGGCGATCCACGCGGTAGATAAAGACAAATACGATGTTATCCCGATCTATATCACAAAGAACAACGAGATGTATGTCGGCGAACATATCGGCGAGATCGAGGCTTATAAAAATATCAATGCGCTTATCGCGGAGAGCACGCGCGTGAATCTCGTCAACGACGGCGACCGCACGCTGATAGTCAGATATCCGCACAAGGCTTTTGCAAAGGATGTTATTGATTATATCGACGTCGCGTTCCCGATAGTCCACGGCACGAATGTTGAGGACGGCACTTTGCAGGGCTATCTACAGATGCTCAATCTTCCGTATGTCGGCTGCGATGTTATCTCGTCGGCGGTCGGAATGGATAAATATGTTATGAAGACCGTCTTTAAAGATAACGGCATCCCCGTGCTCGACTGCGTTTGCGTCGACGCGGAGGACTATGACGCCGACCCGGAAAAGATAATTGCGGATATCGAGAAGAAATTTAGCTATCCCGTTATCGTCAAGCCGATAAACCTCGGTTCGAGCATCGGCATCAGCAAGGCACATGACACCGACGGACTTGAAAATTCGCTCTCGAACGCGTTCGACTATGCGGACAGAGTCCTTGTCGAGCCCGCGATAGAGAACTTGCGCGAAATAAACTGCTCCGTTCTCGGCGACAGACATTCGGCGCGCGCCTCGGTCTGCGAGGAGCCGCTCAACGCCACGGACATACTGAGCTACGAGGATAAGTATATCGGCAACGCCTCAAAGTCGGGCTCCAAGGGCATGGCTTCGACTCAGCGCAGAATCCCTGCCGATATCCCGAAAGAGACCGAAAACGAGATACGCACTATGGCTGTCAAGGCATTCAGGGTGCTCGGCTGCAGCGGCGTGTCGCGTATAGATTTCATGATCGACGCCTCGACCGGCAAGGTCTGGCTCAACGAGATAAACACGATTCCCGGCTCGCTCTCGTTCTACCTCTGGGAGCCTCTGGGGGTCAAATATACCGAACTTATCGACGAAATGATATCGCTCGCCATGAAGCGTGAACGCGAGCGCGAGTCGATAACCTATTCGTTCGATACCAATGTGCTCTCGGGCATAAAGCTCGGCGGCAAAAAGACAGGCAAAATGTAATTAAGCTCAAGAAAGGATGTCTCATTATGGCAGTATTCAGACCCTTCAAAGCAGTAAGGCCGCTCCCCGAATATGCATCGCGTGTTGCGGCTCTTCCCTATGATGTTATGAACAGCGATGAAGCCCGCGAGATGGTAAAGGGCAATCCCTATTCGTTCCTCCATGTCGACAAGGCGGAGGTCGATTTGCCCGTCGGTACAGAGCTCTATTCCGAAGTCGTCTACAACAAGGCGGCGGAGAATCTCAAAAAGCTCGAAACCGACGGTATCTGCAAGCAGGACAAGTCGGATTGCATGTACATATACCGTCAGATAATGGACGGCAGAAGCCAGACGGGTCTCGTCGGCTGCGTGTCGATAGACGACTATATGAACAATGTCATAAAGAAACATGAGCTGACCCGCGCCGACAAGGAGCAGGACAGAATAAATCATGTCGATTATTGCGACGCGAACACAGGTCCTATTTTCCTGACCTACAGAGACAACGCCGCGGTCGGCGATATCGTCAAGGCGTGGCAGGCGGAGCATGAGCCGGTCTATGATTTCGTCTCCGACGGCGTCGCCCAGACAGTCTGGGTCATCGACTGCCCCGAGACTATAAAGAAACTTTCGTCTCTCTTCGCGGGCATCGATTCGCTCTATATTGCGGACGGTCATCACCGCGCCGCTTCGGCGGTCAAAGTCGGCAAAAAGCGCAGAGAGCAGAATCCCGGATACACCGGAAACGAGGAGTTTAACTTCTTCCTCGCCGTGCTGTTTGCGCAGAGCGAGCTCGCGATAATGGACTACAACAGAGTCATAAAAGACTTAAACGGTCTGACTCAGGACGAGTTTATAGCAAAAATAAGCGAAAGCTTTACCGTTGAATCCGCGCCCGAGTCGCCTTATAAGCCGCAGGATAAGCACACCTTCGGAATGTACCTCGGCGGAAAGTGGTACAAGCTCACTGCAAAGAACGGCACTTTCGATGCGTCCGACCCGGTCGCGGCGCTCGATGTTTCGATACTTCAGCAGAATCTCATCTCTCCCGTGCTCGGAATAGACGATCCGCGCACCGACAAGAGAATTGACTTCGTCGGCGGCATACGCGGTCTCAAGGAGCTTGAGCGCAGGGCGCAGAGTGATATGTGCCTCGCATTTTCAATGTTCCCGACGACCGTTGATGACCTTATGGACATAGCCGACGCGTGCAAGATAATGCCGCCGAAATCGACATGGTTCGAGCCGAAACTGCTCAGCGGCCTGTTTGTGCACAAGCTTAAATAAGGGATGAAAATATGGTAAGATACAAGACCGAAGCCGGCGAAAAGGAGCAGAAAATCCTCGCAGAAATTTCGCTCAACACGCCGAACAATCTGAAAAGGCGCAAGGTGACTTCTGCAGTTTCGGCGGTTCTCTGTGTCATATATGCGGCGTTCGCCGTGTGGATGTTCGCGCGCGGTGTTGTCGGCAACGGATTCCTGCTGCTCGGCTTTGCAGTGCTTTTTCTGCTGATAATTTTGTTTTCTAAAAAATTTCAGCTCAGTGTAATGCAAAAGCTCATGAAAAAGAGAAACAATGCTGTTTCGGGCGGAACTTTGGAATATGTCATTGACGATGACGGCGTGGCGATAACTTCGCCGCTCGGCACGGGCAAAAACAACTGGTCGGCATTTGACCGATGGGGCGAGCAGGACGGATATGTCTATCTCGTGCGCCTTGATAACAATGTCGTGCTTATGGATAAATCCCGCCTGACTCCCGATGAACTGAAAGAGCTTGAAAGATTGCTCGGGAATGTGAAAAAAGCAAAGCTTGATAAAATGCTTGGAAAATGAAAATAGCCACCGGTTGATTCGGTGGCTATTTTTGCGTCATTCACTTTTCGGCGGAGAGCGGCGATGAAATAATTTGGAATTTACAGTTTGTACAGCCCTATAACTCACAACTTAAAAACAACGGTGCTACCGAAAAGTCATGCCATTTATAAATTTAATAATAGCTGCAAAACGCGGTATGCCGGTCAATTCATTTGATGTTATTCATCCCAGTCAAATTTTGTAAGTTTGCCTTTTGTCAGCAGTTCGGGATATCCCCACTGGCGCAGAACTTCGTATACGCCGACGGCGACGGAATTCGAGAGATTCAGGCTGCGGGCGTCCGAATTGTTTATCATAGGTATTCTCACGCAGCTGTCCGGGTTGTCGTGCAGAAGCTCCTCGGGCAGTCCCTTTGTCTCCTTGCCGAAGACTATGTAGGCGTTGTCGGGATAAACTACATCTGAATGGATGTGTTCCGCCTTGGTTGAAAAATAGAAAAATTTTCCGCCTGCGTTCTTCTCAAAAAAGTCCGCGAGGTTCTCATAATATGTTATGTCGAGCAGATGCCAGTAGTCGAGTCCGGCTCTTTTGAGCTTGCGGTCGTCAATGGTGAATCCCATTGGCTTGACTATGTGCAGGCGCGAGCCGGTCGCGGCGCAGGTGCGCGCGATGTTGCCGGTGTTCTGCGGTATTTCGGGTTCAACGAGAACTATGTTCAGCTGCATTTTTGTCCTCCTGTTTCGTACGTTTTGACAAAACAAATTTTGTCTTGAATCCCGGTGCGCTCCCTGCTCAAAATATAAAGGGAACGCACGAAGCGTTCTGAAAAATAAAAAGGGGTGTGTTCTTTTATGAAGATGGCTCAGTCCGGATCGACCGCCAAAAATGTCATGGTCGCCCTTGCAGTCGGCGGCGCGGCGGCCGCAGTGTCGGGTGCGATGATGATGGGCTCGAACAATTCGCTCAAAAAGGCGAAGAAGAATGTCAAGAAGAGCGCCGCAAAGGCTATGAAGACAGTCAGCGGCATAATGGACGATGTGTCCTCGATGAAAAACTTCAAGATCTGACTTTTTAATGGGACTCGGTCGCCGCGCGGTTATTTTGCGGCGTTGTAGAGTCCCATTGCCTTTTCGGTCTCTCCGTTTACGAGCAGTGGAATCGCGTCGCACGCCTTGAGACAGGCGGAACGCAGATTTTCGAGGTCGTCGCCCTTCATGACTGAGAGCACCCAGTCGGCGAGCGGCTGCTCGGGGTGGAGCTTCGCGCCGATGCCGAGCTTGATGCGCGGGAACTGATCGCTCTGAAGCTGATATATTATGCTCTTTATTCCGTTGTGACCGCCGTCCGTGCCTTTGCGGCGTATCCTGAGCCTGCCGCAGGGGAGAGAGATGTCGTCAAAAATTACGATTATCTTTTCGGGCGGAATCTTGTAGAACGAGGCTATGTCGCGCACCGCCTCGCCGGAGTTGTTCATGAATGTCTGGGGCTTTGCAAGAATGCAGCGCTTGCCGCCGATTTCCGCGTCTCCGATGAGTGCGTTGAACTTCAGGCGGTTTATTTTTATATCGTTCTCCTGCGCGAAGAGATCGAGGCAGAGAAAGCCAGCATTGTGGCGGGTAAATTCATATTCCTTGCCCGGGTTGCCGAGCCCGACTATCAAAAATTCGGGTGCGCCGACAGCGCGGGGAGTGCGTCTGAAAAAATTCATATCTTTTTCCCTTACATTTTATACGGACGCCCGGAAACCCGAGCGCCCGTATGTTATTTTGACTTTATCAGAACTTTATATCGATCGCGAATTTGTCGGCGTTTGCCATGTCAAATTTTACGAACGACTGGTTCGCGGCAGACTTGTTCTCCGCAAACACGATGCTCGGGTTGAGCTTCTTGAGAGCCGATTTGACAGCGTCGGGGCTGTTGTAGCCCTTGACGAGGACATTGAATGTGAATGTCCCGGTTTCGCCGGGAGCGATGGTCACATAGTCGGCCTCGTTGGTGCGCGAGCAGACCCAGATGTTGTCCGTTCCGTTCGCTTCGCTCTTCGCGTTGGAGATGACTATCGCAGTGTCGCTGCGGTTCTTTATTGAGACTGTCTGGGCGTAAACGTTCCAGCCCTCGCAGTTGTTCTCATAGAACTTTGCAACATCGTCGGCGCTCATGCCGTAGAGCGATTTGAGAGTGATCTTGTAGACCTGGGGGATAGTCTTGTATGCGGTCATTGCGGTGTCGTCAACAGCTATCTCCTGTGCAGATGCCGTTCTCTTGTTGCCGACAGGGATGACTCCTCCGAGGACGAGTCCGCCGACAACTATCGCCGCGGCCGCGATGACGGCAATAATGATTATCGCCGCTTTCTTGCCTTTCTTCATGGCAATTTCACCGTCTTTCTTTTAAACTTTATGCTTATAGGGCTGCTTTATCTTCACCCAGCCCTTTTTGACCGTCTGTCTGGAGCGGGCGACTGCGAGCGAGTTGTCGGGGACATTCTCGGTCACGGTCGAGCCTGCCGCCGTGTATGCGTTTTCGCCGACCTCAACGGGAGCCACGAGGCAGGTGTGGCATCCGATAAATGCGCCGTCCTTGATTGTGGTGCGGCTCTTCTTGTTGCCGGAGTAGTTTGCCGTCGCGCAGCCGCAGCCGATGTTGATTCCCGTGCCGAGATCGGAGTCGCCGATATACGAAAGGTGGGATATCTTTGTATCTGCGCCTATCGTGCTGTTCTTGACTTCAACGAAGTTGCCGACATGGACGGAACTGCCGATAACGCTGCCGGGACGGATGCGGACGAACGGACCGATGTCCGCGCCGTCGAGTATCTTCGACGAGTAGCAGACCGAGCGGACGAACGAAACGCCGTTTTCTATCGTGCTGTTTTCAACGAGCGAGTCGGGACCTATCGTGCAGTCCTCGCCGATAACGCTGTCGCCTTTTATCACAGAACCGGTGAGAATCACGGTGTCCCTGCCGATTTTTGCGCCGGGGCAGATAATGACGCCGTCGGTGCAGGGGATCGACACGCCCGCACGCATATGCTTCTCAAGCTCGCGGTGGCGGGCAAGCTCGTTGAGAGCGTTGAGCTGAACTCTGTCGTTCGCGCCGAGGATTATATCCTCGCTCTGCGCCGTGAACGAACCTGCGCGCAGACCGTATGACTTTATCTCTTCAAGAGCGTCGGTCAGATAGAACTCTTTCTTCGTGTTCTCTCCGCTCGCGCGCTTTGCGTTGAGACTGTTGAGCGCGCGCATCAGAGCTTTGCCGTCAAACCAGAACGCGCCGGAGTTGACTTCTCTTACAGCCGCCTCTTCGGCGTTCGCGTCGCGCTGTTCGACTATCTTTTCAACCGAACCGTCCGCGGAGCGGATTATCCTGCCGTAGCCGGTCGGATCGTCTATCTCCGCAGAGATAACGGTGACGCTGTTGCCCTCTTTCTTGTGCAGGGCGAGTGCATCGTATATTGTTTTTGCGTCGATGAACGGAGCGTCGCCATTTAAAACGAGGACATCGCCGCCGTTGCTTTCAATAAAGTTTCCCGCCTGCAAAACGGCGTGACCCGTTCCGAGTCTCTCGCTCTGAAGCACGGTCTCGCAGCTGCCTGCAAGGTGCGCGTCGAGATATTCTGCGCCGAAGCCTTTAACAACGCATATGTCGTCTATGCCGCTTTCTTTTACGGCGCCTATGACCCAGTCGATCATCGGCGCGAACAGAACCTCGGCGAGAGCCTTCGGCTTTTTGCTCTTCATTCGCGTGCCTTCGCCGGCGGCGAGAATAACAGCACATTTCTTATCCATAAAGCTCATTGTCCTTTCCTTATTGATACCCGTACGGTATCTTAAAATATATTATGACAGAAAAAGAGTGAAATTACAAGCCATTGTGCATATGACGGCGTGATTTTTCAAAGATTTTATAAAATGAGCGGGTCGGCTCTGCGGTTGAAAAAGCAGGTTGTATCCGCCGGATTTTTAAATTTTCGGCGTGGGGAAACATATTTTGTGCCATATATAATTGTATAGTCAAATCTGTACAAAAGAAAAGTCGCAAAAATCGCTATTTTATTGTAAAAATATATGGTATTTTTCATGCCGGTCTGCTATAATAACATGAGGCGAAGATGCAGCCTTTGGTTTCTGCATCTTCTTCGCAGCTAAAAACACTATTTACGGAGGTATATCATGGCTCACAAGTACGTTTATTTGTTCTCCGAGGGCAACGCTCAGATGAGAGAGCTTCTCGGCGGTAAGGGCGCGAACCTTGCTGAAATGACAAACATCGGTCTTCCTGTTCCTCAGGGCTTCACCATCACCACCGAGGCCTGCACACAGTACTATGAGGACGGCCGCGAGATCAATCCCGAGATCATGGCAGAGATCAACGAGTACATCGTCAAGATGGAAGGCATCACCGGCAAGAAGTTCGGCGATAAGGAGAATCCGCTCCTCGTTTCCGTCCGTTCCGGCGCCCGCGCTTCCATGCCCGGCATGATGGACACTATTCTTAACCTCGGTCTTAACGAGGAAGTCGTTGAGGCTATCGCAGAGAAGTCCGGCAATCCCCGTTGGGCTTGGGACTGCTACAGAAGATTCATTCAGATGTATTCCGACGTCGTTATGGAGGTCGGTAAGAAGTATTTCGAGCAGCTCATCGACGCTATGAAGGCGAAGAAGGGCGTGACCCAGGACGTCGAGCTTACCGCTGACGATCTCAAGGAGCTCGCTTCTCAGTTCAAGGCTGAGTACAAGGCAAAGATCGGCACCGATTTCCCGACCGATCCCAAGGAGCAGCTCATGGGCGCTATCAAGGCTGTTTTCCGTTCGTGGGACAACCCCCGCGCAAACGTCTATCGCCGCGACAACGATATCCCCTATTCGTGGGGTACTGCCGTTAACGTCCAGTCCATGGCGTTCGGCAACATGGGCGATGACTGCGGCACCGGCGTTGCGTTCACCCGCGACCCCGCAACCGGTGCCAAGGGCCTCTTCGGTGAGTTCCTCACCAACGCACAGGGCGAGGACGTCGTCGCAGGCGTACGTACTCCCATGAAGATCGCTGAGATGGAGCAGAAGTTCCCCGAGGCGTTCGCAGAGTTCAAGAAGGTCTGCAAGATTCTTGAAGACCATTACAGAGATATGCAGGACATGGAGTTCACCGTCGAGCACGGCAAGCTCTTCATGCTTCAGACCCGTAACGGTAAGAGAACCGCTCAGGCAGCTCTCAAGATCGCCTGCGATCTCGTTGACGAGGGTATGAGAACCGAGGAAGAGGCTGTTCTTATGATCGAGCCCAGAAACCTCGACACTCTCCTTCATCCCCAGTTTGACGCAAAGGCACTCAAGGCCGCTACCCCGATCGGTAAGGGTCTTGGCGCTTCTCCCGGCGCTGCATGCGGCAAGATCGTCTTCACCGCTGACGACGCTGAGGCTTGGAAGGCAAGAGGCGAGAAGGTTGTCCTTGTCCGCCTTGAGACCTCTCCCGAGGACATCACCGGCATGAAGGCATCTCAGGGTATCCTGACTGTCCGCGGCGGTATGACCTCTCACGCAGCTGTCGTTGCCCGTGGTATGGGTACCTGCTGTGTCTCCGGCTGCTCCGAGATCATCATGGACGAGGAGAACAAGAAGTTCACCCTTGCAGGCAAGACCTTCCATGAGGGCGACTTCATCTCCATCGACGGCTCCACCGGTAACATCTATGACGGCATCATCCCGACTGTCGACGCTTCCATCGCAGGCGAGTTCGGCAGAATCATGGGCTGGGCTGATAAGTACAGAACCCTTAAGGTTCGCACCAACGCAGATACTCCGCGCGACGCAGCCAAGGCTGTTGAGCTCGGCGCAGAGGGCATCGGCCTTTGCCGTACAGAGCATATGTTCTTCGAGGCTGACAGAATCGCTGCTTTCCGCGAGATGATCTGCTCCGATACTGTTGAAGAGAGAGAAGAAGCTCTTGAGAAGATTCTTCCCTATCAGCAGGGCGACTTCGAGAAGCTCTATGAGACCCTCGAAGGCAAGCCGGTCACCATCCGCTTCCTTGATCCGCCTCTCCATGAGTTCGTTCCCACCGAGGAGGCTGACATCGAGGCTCTTGCAGCTGCAAAGCATAAGAGCGTTGAGGATATCAAGGCTATCATCGCTTCTCTCCATGAGTTCAACCCGATGATGGGTCACCGCGGCTGCCGTCTGGCTGTCACATATCCCGAAATCGCAAAGATGCAGACTGCTGCTGTTATCCGCGCTGCTATCAATGTTCAGAAGAAGCATCCCGATTGGAAGATCGTTCCCGAGATCATGATTCCCCTTGTCGGCGACGTCAAGGAGTTCAAGTTCGTCAAGAAGATCGTTGTCGAGATTGCTGACGCTGAGATAAAGGCTGCCGGCATTGACCTTGAGTATGAGGTCGGCACCATGATCGAGATCCCGAGAGCGGCTCTCACCGCTGACGAGATCGCTGCTGAGGCTGATTTCTTCTGCTTCGGCACCAATGACCTGACTCAGATGACCTTCGGCTTCAGCCGTGACGATGCAGGCAAGTTCCTCAACGCTTACTATGACACCAAGATCTTTGAGAACGATCCGTTCGCAAAGCTTGATCAGAACGGCGTCGGCAAGCTCATGCAGATGACCATCGCTATGAGCAAGCCCGTCAACCCGAAGCTCCACTGCGGTATCTGCGGTGAGCACGGCGGCGACCCGACTTCCGTCGAGTTCTGCAACGACATCGGCCTTGATTATGTTTCCTGCTCGCCCTTCCGCGTGCCGATCGCACGCCTCAGCGCAGCTCAGGCAGCTATCAAGAAGCACAACGCGTAAATCTAAATCAAAAGCTCCGTCCGGTTCTCCGGGCGGAGTTTTTTCGTTGCCTAACATAGACATATATTCCGGATGTTCAAAAAGCAATTGACACTATAATTACACTATGATATGATGAAGCAAAAAGTAGGTTAGAGAAATTTTTATATGTGCAAATTTGACGCAGAGGATGTGGTTCCAATGGGCTGAAAATTTTCGCGGAACAAAAATCAATCGTGCGGTATGAAAGGGATTAAAATATGGATAAACATAAAAATGCGGACAGACATAAAATATATCCCAGCTTTAGGGAGTTTGGGTTTTATAAATTAAAAACAGACATTACACTTAAAGAAGAATACCAATGCTCGAAATGCGGCAGAAAAATAAAGATAGACAACTATGAAAAAATGAAAAAGAGGAGTAATCTTATACAGTGGCGTATAACTATACTGGTGTGTTTTTCCATGATTATATTTGGTAACAAAGCCATGAAAGCTTTTTCGAAAATAGTTTTGAATTATTATGAAGTCCCGGAATTCTTGCTTCAGGTTTTGAGCGTACTTTTTGGAGCTGTTGTTATAGGGATTCCGGCTCTCGCGGTGATGGTAGTAGCTGTTTGGCTGGAACGGGTAATATTCCTTAAACGGTATTGTGCAAAACTGCAGAAAAGCGGAACAGACCCTTGTCCCGGCGAAAAGACGGAGTAAAAGTGTTGCGACTATATTCTCCGCGCAGCGGCAGAGGATAGACTATCGAACTTTATGCAAAGAGGAGATTTAATAATGAAAAAGACAAGAGTAGCAACAAAATTGATGTTTGCGGCGATAATCATTTCACTTCTGTGCGTTTCTTTAGGACTGTTATCAGCTTGTAAGTCGTCAGAGTCAAGTTCCTCGCCGAGCGAAACATTTGATGAAAATACGACATCAGAGGCGGCTGATACAGAAAGCACAACGGAGTTCTCCGAAGCGGTCAGTGCCTTACTGGAAACGACGGACGAGAACAGCAAATGGATTATAGCTAAGACAAGAGAAGATTATTATCCAAGGGAAAGCGAAACAATGCCCGGCGATGATAACGACAAATTGTTAACAGAAAAGCAGGCTATAGCAATACTTAATGCGAGAATCGCCCCGGACAATGACAAGATGATAAGGGAAATCGACCATAAGGTAGTTATAAATGGTAAGCCGTATTTCTTAGCTCATGCATATACAGTCGGAAGAGATTTTACGTTTACACATGGCTGGTATATCGTAGACCGGGAAACGGGGGATTTGTATAAAGCATATGCCGCCGCGGATTTATATTACTATGTCGAAAAGGATTGAGCCGAAAGCGATGCTAACGGCAGACGAGAACAATCATAATACTAACCCCCGGAATTTAACTTTTTGGGGGTTAGTATTATTATGACGTAAATTTATAATCCGACTGCGGCACGAAAAAATGAATCTCCTATTGCAATAGTGGTCACGACATCATTTTGCTTTTTTATATCTGACACCGCGAAAAAGATAAATCTTGATAATAATCGGAAGTTTTTATATAATAAAATCAGAAGCGGCATCCGAAAAATACTGTTATGATTTGTATTCTGACGGATGTGCCGCAAAGTCGGTATACATAAAACAAATGATTTTTGTGCGAGGTCATGATTATGTACAGTGTGCTTGTAGTTGACGATGAGATACGCCAGAGAGAGGCGGTTATCGGCAATGTCGATTGGCAGAGAGCGGGTTTTGAGGTTGTCGGCGGCGCCGAAAACGGAATAGAGGCGCTCGATCTTCTCGAAAAGCTTGAACCCGATCTTGTTCTGACCGATATCAAAATGCCGCTTATGACCGGACTTGAGCTTGCAAAAAGGACCCGCGAAATAAGACCGGCGACGAAATTTGTTATCCTGAGCGGGTACGACGACTTTGAATACGCTCAGGAAGCGTTCAAATACAATGTCATAAGATATCTTCTCAAACCTGTTTCCGCATCCGAACTCACCGAAGAGTTTGAAAAAATCGGAGCCGAGATGGACAGGGAGTTTGAACTGCTCAAAAGCGGCGGGGCAAACGAAGATATCTCTCTGCGGCTTGAAAAGGCGGAATTTCTGCTTCCGCTTCTGCTCGGTACGGGCGAGGATGTCCATGCATCGGACGACTTAACTAAGAATGCCAAAAAGCTCGGAATAATCAAAAGCGACGGCGACTGCTACAGCGTCATTGCTTCAAAATTCAAGGCAAACACGGGCAAGACCTGCACCTCTCAGCAGCATATTGATTTTGTCAACAGTATTTTCAATAAATATGCTCTGTGCGAAAGCTTCTTTGTCAACGGCAGAATAATTACTCTTGTAACAAGCGAGCCGGAAGAGATGTCAACAAAACTGAGACTCCCCGTTATTGAACTGGTGCAGAGCGCAAAAAAGCTGTTGAATCAGAATTGCACTATCGGCATCAGCGAGACCGTTTGCGATCCGTCTCTGCTGGCGCTCGCCTGCACTCAGGCTATCACGGCGCGGCGCTATACCTCCGACGGCACGGGCAACATCCGATATATCAACGACCAGGAGCGCAAGAGCACATACGAGTTTGAAAATGCCGAAAAATCCGTCTATAAGCTCGAACAGCTTCTGAAGATAGGGAGCAAGGATGAGATAAAGTCGTTCCTTGACGAGATACTTTCCGGAAAGACGCGCGATGGCATTGATTATATTATCATTCAGATTCTTGCTACCGCGCACAGATGCGTCAGCGTTCTGCCGGACGGCAACGCCGCTGCGGAGCTGTTTACCTCCAACAATTCGTTCATGTCCCGCCTGTCCTTCGACTTTAACGAGCAGTATAAAAACGAGCTTGTTTCGCTCTGCCTTGATGCGAGGGATATTATCTCCCGTTCGCAGAGGCATGAGAGCGAGGCTCTCTGCGACCATGCGCTGCAGATAATCAACGAGGAATATATGAACGAAGATCTGTCCCTGACGGACGCGAGCGACAAGCTGGGAGTCAGCCCGAACTATCTGAGCGCGCTGATAAAAAAGAAAAAGTCAAAGAATTTTGTTGCCCTTGTGACCGAAAGGCGGATGAAAGCGGCGAGCGATCTGCTTTTGTGCACCTCGATGAAGATATTTGAAATATCGCAGAAGTGCGGTTACAGCGATCAGCACTATTTCAGCTATTGCTTCAAAAAATATTACGGGGTCTCGCCGAACAAATACAGAGAGGGGCGTTTGGGTGGGAAAGATATTTAAACGCGCCGGAATAAAACTGTCAACGCTCATAATCGCAATAGTCGTGTTCGGAGTGATGTTTTCTACTGTAGGCGCCACGCTCCTTTTCGGTGTATTCTACGAAAGGACGATGTTCAATTCGGCGTATGTCTCGTCAAAGCAGTCGGTGTCGCAGGCGAACGGCACGGTTTCAAATTATATCTCGTCCATCAAAAACAAGCTGGACAATCTCTGCGACGAGGCGGACAGCTGCGACAGTCTGCAGTCGCTTGAAAAAGTTGTTTCAACTGCGGCGAGGCTTGAGGACGATATCTATTGCGTAACGATTTATGACACCGACGGCAATATTCTTCTGACCGAAAACGACAGCGGCGACATTGCAAAGAAAAATGCGACCGATCTGTCCTTTGACAAATCGATTTTTTCGAGCCTCAAGGACGGCTATGCGATAACCCAGCCCCATGTTGACACGCTCTATGAGAACAAGTACCCGTGGGTCGTGACCATTGCAAAGAAAAAATATTCAGATCTTTTTCAAAAGCAGGTCTTTGTCGCCGTCAATTTCGAGTTTATTTCAATCGCGAAATATATTGACAAGATAAGCATAGGCCAGAGGGGATACTGCTATATTATTGATTCAAAGGGCGGGATAGTCTACCATCCGCAGCAGCAGATGCTTTTTTCCGGCATCAAAAAAGAGAACACCGACGAAGTTTCAGAAATGACGGACGGCGTTCACAGGGGAGAAGACAATATTTACACGGTTTCGTCCCTTAATTCATGCAACTGGAAGATAGTCGGAGTCAGTTTTACCGATGAAGTGGCTCAGTCCGTCAAAAGACAGATAGCGGTCGGGATGGCTGTTGCGCTGCTGTTCAGCCTTATCATCTCCGTCACTGTATATTTCCTGCTTTCGCGGACGGTAACAAGACCCGTAAGACGCCTCGTCTCGTCAATGCAGAGCTTTGAAAAGCAGGCGGAAACATATAAATATAAAGCGGACAAGGCGAATGTAGTTGAGTTCAGCACCCTCTCCGCGTCGTTTGAGCACATGGTGCATATGATACAGTCGCTCATGGAAAAGGTGCATAATGAGGAGATAGTTCTCAGAAAGACCGAGCTCAAGGCTCTTCAGGCGCAGATAAATCCCCACTTCCTTTATAACACGCTCGACTCCATTCAATGGATGTGCGAGCAGGATAATAGCAAAGAAGCGGTTGAGATGGTCGGCGCTCTTGCGAAGCTGTTCAGAATAAGCATCAGCCACGGAAACGAGTTTATCACCATCCGCGACGAGCTTCGCCACGCCGAGAGCTACTTGATAATCCAGAGCTACAGATACAAAAATCAGTTCACTTATTCTTTTGATGTGGATGAGAGTCTGCTCGAATATATGTGCAACAAGATAACTATTCAGCCCTTTATTGAGAACGCCATCTATCACGGGCTCGACAGAATGGTGGACGAGGGCGAGATACGCATCTGCGTTCACGGCGACGGAAAGGATATTGTGATAACCGTTTCCGATAACGGACTCGGAATGACTAAGGAGCAGTGCGAAACTATCCTGAAAAAAGACAGGAGCGATTCAAAGGGCATCGGCGTTAAAAATGTCAACGACAGGCTCAAGATTTATTTCGGCGATGAATACGGAATCTCTATTGACAGCGAGCTCGATGTCGGCACAACCGTCACTATAAGGATTCCGAAGATCGAGAAAGGACGGGAAAATGAATATTAAGAGAAGTGCAGCTCTGATTATGATTGCCGTCCTTTTGCTCTGCGGCTTATCCGGATGCAAGGACGGGCAGGGCTTTGATTCCGACACCCCGAGCGTCGCCATAATAATAAAGGGAAGCGAATCGGATTTTTGGAACGATGTGAAAAAGGGCGCTCTCTCCGCCGCGACCGAGTTCAATATCGATATCACTTTCGAGGGACCGGATAACGAGGAGGACTACGAAACCCAGAACAGGATGATAGAAAATGCCGTTTCGCGAAATGTCGGCGCCATTATCCTGTCTGCGATAGATTATGAAAAAAATGCCCCGGCTGTTCGCAAGGCGGCGGAGAAGGGCATAAAAATAATAACCGTGGACAGCGATGTTGATGTGGCGGACAAAGAGCTGTTTATCGCAACCGACAATTACTCCGCAGGACTGAAAACCGCTCAGGTCGCGCAGAAGCTCTGCGGAGAGCAGGAGAGCATCAATATCGGAATAGTAAATTACGGCGAGAACACCGAAAACGGCAGCAAGAGATTGCAGGGCTTTCAGGACGAAATTAAAAACGTTAAAAACGCCAGGATAGTCGCTATGGTCAGCGTTTCGTCCAATGCCCAGAGCGCGACCGCGGGCGCAAGAAAGCTTCTTGAAGAGAATCCGCAGATCAATGTTCTTGTCGGATTCAACGAATGGTCGACCCTCGGCGTTGGAATGGCGATAAAGGAGCTCGGGCTAAAAGAGCACGTCTGCGCGATAGGCTTCGACAACAACACGGAATGTGTCGGTATGCTCGAAACGGGGGAACTCGATACGCTTATTGTACAGAACCCGTTTTCTATGGGCTATCTTGCCGTTATGAACGCGGCGAACATACTCTCGGGCAAGAAGACCGAGAGTGTGATAAAAACCGATGTCTATGTCGTTGACCGAAGCAATATGTTCTCGGCTGATGTTCAGAAGATCCTTTTCGGCTTCGATAAATATGATTAACAAAACCGCCCGGATGTGAGAAATAAGCATCCGGGCGGTTTCTTCTCGCTAAAGCGGCAAAGTATATATATTGATTCGACAACATCGTAAAATTTTATACATTTTAGATAGAAAATCTCATTCTGTTTTTTGAATCCCGAAGCTATAATGAAGATGCTGATAACGAAGAAATTCTTTTAAGGAGGTAATCTTATGAAAAAGTTGTTAGCATTATTATTGGCAGTGCTCATGGTAGCCAGTTTTGCCGCCTGCTCGTCCGGCGGCGGCTCCGGAGACAAGGGCTCAACAAAAGGTGAGATTTCCGTATTTTATTATACCTTCAGCGACGCGTATATTTCCACCGTTCGCTCGTCGATGGACAAGATCCTGAGCGACGGCGGATATACCTACAATGACTATGACGCCAACGGCAACCAGACCACGCAGACCGAGCAGGTTCAGACCGCTCTTGCAAAGGGCTCTTCGCTGCTTATCGTCAATGTTGTTGACACCGGTTCGAACGACGCGGCGCAGAACATCATCAATCTCGCCAAGGCGAAGAACGTTCCTGTTATATTCTTCAACCGCTCCGTTGAGCAGTCCGTTATCGAGAGCTATGACAAGTGCGTATTCGTCGGCACGGACTATGAGCAGGCAGGTCATATGCAGGGCAAGATGATAGGCGAATATGTCCTGAAGAACTATGGCAAGCTCGACCTCAACAACGACGGCGTCATCAGCTACGTTATGTTCAAGGGTCAGGAGGGCAACATGGAAGCCATCGCGCGTACAAAGTACGGCGTTGAGGACGCAAACGCGATTCTCAAAGCTGCCGGAAAGCCCGAGCTCAAGTTCTACGATTCTGCAAACAAGAACAAGTACCTCGTTGACCAGGACGGACTGTGGTCGTCTGCCGCCGCAACAAACTATATGAGCACGGCTCTCGCACAGTACACCGAGTCCAACAAGAATATGATCGAGCTCGTTATCGCGAACAACGACGAGATGGCGCTCGGCGCAATATCCGCTCTTCAGACCGCGGGCTACAACAAGGACGGCAAGACCGTTATCCCCGTGTTCGGCGTTGACGCAACAGATGCTGCGAAGTCGGCTATCAAGTCCGGCTCGATGATAGGCACTATCAAGCAGGATGCCGAGGGTATGGCAACCGCTATAACCACCGTCATGAAGAATCTGCTCAACGGCACAAATGCGCTCGAAGGCATCGATTCCGCAAACACGGTCGGCACTTGGAGAGTCAATATACCCTATTCTGCTTACACTTCTGAGAGCGAATAATCAAACGGTTTCAATTTGCGGTTGGGGCGTTATGCCCCAACCGTAAAACTCAGATGCAGACAGGAGTGAAACATATGCAGACCAATATAAATAAGCCGGACTCCGATAAAGATGTATTGCTCAAAATGGTGGATATAGAAAAGTCGTTCCCCGGCGTCAAGGCGCTCGACCATGCGCAGCTGACGGTCAGAAGGGGGACGGTGCACGCGCTTATGGGCGAAAACGGCGCGGGCAAGTCAACTCTTATGAAATGCCTCTTCGGCGTTTACAGCAAGGACGGCGGACATATATATGTCGACGGTCAAGAGGTGAATTACAAAAACTCCAAGGAAGCCCTTGAAAACGGAGTCGCGATGGTTCACCAGGAGCTCAACCAGGCTCTCAAACGCAATGTCATGGATAATATGTGGCTCGGAAGATTCCCGACTGTTTCAAAATTTCTTCCGTTTACAAGCGAAAAGAAAATGTATGACGAAACGGCGAGAATATTCAAAGAGCTTGAAATAAATGTTGACCCCAAAACAATAATGAGCACTATGCCGGTTTCGCAGAGACAGATGGTTGAGATCGCGAAAGCGGTTTCTTATAATTCAAAAATAATCGTCTTTGACGAACCCACATCATCGCTTACCGAGGAAGAGGCGGAGCATCTGTTCCGCATAATCAATATGCTCCGCGACCGCGGATGCGCGATTATCTATATCTCGCACAAAATGGAAGAGATACTGCGTATCAGCGACGAGGTCACAATAATGTGCGACGGCAGATGGGTCGCGACGAAGCCCGCGAGCGAGCTTACCATGAACGAGATAATCAGACTCATGGTCGGACGCGAGCTGACGAACCGTTATCCGAAAAAGGATAACGAGATCGGCGATGTGCTGCTGAAAGTCGAAAACCTCGGCAGCGAATATACAAATCTCAGAGATGTGTCCTTCGAGGCAAACAGGGGAGAGATACTCGGTGTCGCCGGACTCGACGGGTCGGGCAGAACGGAGCTTCTTGAACAGATCTTCGGCATAACGACGCGCCGCTCCGGAAAGATTTTTCTTGACGGCAAGGAGGTAAAAAACAAAACTCCTCACGAGTCGATAAAAAACGGATTTGCGCTTCTGACCGAAGAACGGCGCGCGACGGGAATCTTCGGCATTCTCAACATCAGAGAGAATGCGACGGTTGCAAGCCTGAAGAAGTATATGACGGGCCCGTTCGTCAGCAAGAAGAAAATGAAGGTAACTACCGACAAGTACATAAACTCCCTGAAAATAAAGACTCCCAGCCAGGAGACGAAGATAAGCTCTCTTTCGGGCGGCAATCAGCAGAAGGTTATTTTTGCAAGGTGGCTTCTGACCGACCCCACGGTGCTCCTGCTCGACGAGCCCACAAGAGGTATTGATGTCGGCGCGAAATATGAGATATATCAGCTTATTCTCGATCTCGCCAAAAAGGGAAAAACCGTTATCATGGTCTCCTCCGAAATGCCGGAGCTCTTGGGCGTCTGTGACAAGATACTCGTCATGTCGGGCGGCAGGCTCGCGGGCGAAGTGGACGCCGGAACGACGAACCAGGAAGAAATAATGACCCTTGCGGCGAAATATGTCTAAGGAGGAATCATCATGGCTGATACAAGTGCAAAAAAAGTAAAGCGCTCGCGCGTTTCGGTCTGGCTCCAAAAATTCAAAGCGGCAGACCGCGGCGATAAAAAAAGACTCGTGACGGATCTGCTGTTCAACAACGCGATGTATATAATAATCGCGATTTCCGTGATTTTTATTGCGGTCAAGGTGCCGGCGTTCCTGAGCATTTCATCAATAGTGAACATAATCTCGCTCACGGCGGCAAAACTGCCGATTGCTTTGGGTATTGCGGGATGCATAGTGCTGACCGGTACCGATATTTCCGCCGGCCGCTGCGTCGGACTCACGGCCTGCGTCGCCGCTTCTCTGCTCCAGATGAGCGATTACGCGAACAAGATGTTCAAGGGTCTTGACACGATGCCGCTGATCGTCGTGCTCCTCGCGGTTATAGCCATAGGCGCCGCAGTCGGTCTTGTGAACGGATTTTTCGTTGCCAAGTTCAAGCTTCATCCGTTTATAGTCACTCTTTCGACCCAGCTTATCGTTTTCGGTACGGTTCTTATGTATCTTATGATAGGCGGAAACAACGGACAGACGCTCTCCGGTCTCGATCCGTCTTACACTAAGTTTATCACCGGCACGCTGTTCTCGATTGACGGCGTTGCGATCCCGAAATATGTTCTCTATTCAATCATTTTGACCGCTGTCATGTGGGTCGTCTGGAATAAGACGAAGTTCGGCAAAAATATGTTTGCAGTCGGCTCAAACGAAGAGGCGGCAAGAGTCTCGGGCGTAAATGTCTTTGTGACTATTCTCATTGTGTTTATTCTTGCAGGCGTTATGTACGGCATAACGGGATTCATCGAGGGTGCGCGAATTGCTTCCTGCTCCGCAAACACGGGACTCAACTATGAATGCGACGCCATCGCGGCCTGCGTTATCGGCGGCGTGTCGTTCGTCGGCGGCACAGGAAAGATAAGCGGAATAGTTGTCGGCGTTCTGCTTTTACAGATAATTTTTGCAGGACTCAACTTCCTCTCCGTGTCCGCAAATATGCTTTATATCATCAAGGGTATGATAATCCTTATTGCCTGCGCTATCGATATGCGTAAATATCTCGCGCGCAGATAATGAATGCTGAAACCGAAAGGCTGTGAAACCATGGATAACGAAAAAAGCACAATGGGTCTTACGACAGAGAGAAAGCCGGGAGGGCTTTACAGAAATGTCAGAATATCTGTAAGAACCGCCGATAGGCTTATACTCGTGGGTATTGTTGTTCTTATTGCCTGTGTAGTTTTTGCAATAAGCCATGCGGGTTTTACGGTAACTTTCGACACGAACGGCGGCTCTCAGATAGAGAATCAGAAGGTTATGCACGGTCAGCTTGTCAATGTTGAAAACGACCCCGTCAAAGAGGGCTATGTGTTCACCGGTTGGTACAGCGACAGAGACTGCACAAAAGCATTTGACATCAGCAAGGATACAGTCAACGAAAGCATAACCCTCTATTCCGGCTGGGATAAGGCAGAGTGACACGGATATATAGGAGAATCAATATGTATGTTGCAAACGAAAAAAGATACGACAAGATGCAATATAACCGCCTTGGAAAAAGCGGCCTGAAGCTGCCGGCGGTGTCGCTCGGATTTTGGCATAACTTCGGCGATAACGCGCAGTATTCAAATATGAAAGAACTCTGCTTCACCGCATTCGACAACGGCATCACGCATTTCGACCTGGCAAATAATTACGGTCCGGCGCCAGGTAGCGCGGAAGAGAATTTCGGCAAAATTTTTGCCAACGAGATGAGGACATACCGCGATGAAATGATAATCAGCACGAAGGCGGGCTATGAGATGTGGCCGGGACCCTACGGATGCCGGAACGGAAGCCGCAAATATCTTCTCGCGAGTCTTGATCAGAGCCTCAAACGCATGGGGCTTGAATATGTTGATATTTTCTATCACCACTGCCTCGATCCCGAGACTCCGCTCGAAGAGACGATGGGCGCGCTTGCGCAGGCGGTTCGCAGCGGAAAGGCTCTCTATGCGGGTGTTTCCAACTATGACGGCGAAAATCTCGAAAAGGCGTGCAGCATTCTCGAAGACCTCAAATGCCCGTTCGTGATAAATCAAAACAGGTATTCGATATTTGACAGAACAATAGAGAATAATGGTCTGAAGAGCACCTCCGCAAGGCTGAACAAGGGCATTATCGCCTTCAGTCCGCTTGCACAGGGTCTGCTGACCGACAGATACCTGAATGGCATTCCGAGCGACAGCAGGGTTATGACTGACGGCAGATTTCTATCTGTCAACGCGATAACCGAAGAGAAGCTCAAAAAAGTCCGCGCGCTTTCGGAAATTGCAAAGGAGAGGAATCAGACCCTCGCAGAAATGGCTCTGGCATGGGTTCTGAAAGACGGCATTGTCAATTCCGTTTTGATAGGCGCGTCAAAGCCGTCACAAATCATCGATAATATAAAAGCAATCGAAAACACATCTTTTACGAGCGATGAGCTCGAACGAATAGACAAAATCAGTCTGACCTGATCTTTTCTGTAATCCCCCGTAAATGTGAATCGCACCCCGTTTGTCAAGCTGCGTTGCCTGATGAACGGGGTGTGGTTTTTTTAATAAAATTACTGCCGGTTGAGCGGCGATAGTCCGCCAAAGAAAGCATTGCAGAGAATTTTATGACAAATCTGTATGTTTGTCTGTTATTTTTGCCTTGTCTGCGCAAAGTGTCAATTTTTGCGATTGTTTATTGATACCGGAAATGTTTGCTGTTATACTTATAATCAAGGACAGAGACTGAAATAAGGACGGTGATAAATAAATGCGCTTACAGGCAATATCAATATTCATTATGTTTATAACCAGACATTAAAAATATTTGATGATTTTAAATTTAAATAAATATGGAGGAGCAAATGACGGATTATATTTTAATAGAAAAGATTTGGCAGGATATTTTTTGCTATCAGGTTAAAATCACCTGTGCGTCTAGTCATGTTGTAGCTACAAATGATATATATATATCAGATGATAGCATTGATACATTATTTAATGGCTTAAATGATTTTATTAAAGGTAAAACAAAAGAATTTTTTTGGGAAAATGGTAAAAAAGGAGATGATTCCAACGCATGCATAACATTTGAATTTATACACAAAGATAGGTTGGGACATATTTTGATAGAAGTATATATGGAATTGGATGATGGTGGGAATTACAGTAGTCACAACTGTTGCTTTTATCTCAATACGGAGATAGGATTACTGGAAAAATTTTGCCAAAAACTTCCAACACTTAAGCGAGAATTATTAGGGATAGAAGTGGTTTTAAATGACAACGACTAATTTTTAGTCTACTGTTAAAGCCTATTTCATCTGGACAAGCATCACCTTTTGGGGACAAAAGGCAAATTGTTGGGAGAATCCCAAACCCTTAAAAAGGTTTCAGGAATATTCCTGACAAGTGCTGTGGTATCACAAAGACGATGCTTGCAGGTACATAGCAAGTTGCTTGTAACAACAACGTGTCAAAGTTCACTTCATCGACAGGTGGAGTGAGCATGACCGAAAGGTTTGATTACACGATAAGCTTATCGAAGCCTGCGCGCAGAAGAAAATATAAAGTACAAAACGCCGTCCTTTGTGGCGGCGTTTTCTGCGCTTGAAACGGAGGGAAAAATATATTATAATCTAATTGAATCTATAACCGGGAGGTCTTTGATGAACATACTCGTAACGCTTGACGCCAATTATATCCGGCCGCTGTCCGTGATGCTCCATTCGCTCGTTCGCGCGGACGACTGCCCGAAGTTCGATTTATACATAGCCCACTCGTCGCTGACCGACGAGAATATCGACAGCATATTCCGCGGCATCGACCGCAGCCGCTTCAATGTCCATTCCATCCGCCTTTCCCACGAGCTCAACGCCGACGCTCCGACCGAGGACAGGATAACCAAAGAGACATATTATCGACTCACCGCGCACGAATTTCTGCCCGCAGAGCTCGACAGAATACTTTATATCGACCCGGACACGCTGATTCTCAACTCCATATCCGATCTCTATAACATGGATCTCGACTGCTTTTGCTTCGCCGGGGCGAGCCACACTTTTGGCGTGGTCGAGGATATCAATCATATCCGTTTGGGTATGCCTGAGGGCTCACGATATATCAATGCGGGCATACTTATGATGAACCTCGACGAGCTCAGGCGCAGCTACACGTCAAAGGAGCTTTTCGACTATATCGACAAGAACGCCGATAATCTGCCTCTCGGCGACCAGGATGTTATAAACGCGCTCTACTGCACCAAAACGCGCTATATCTCGCCGGAGATATATAACCTCGACGAAAAGACCGCGCTCCACAGCCTCAAGACTCACGAGTGGATTGAGAAGAACTGCTCGATAGTCCACTACAACGGCAAATACAAGCCGTGGAAAGAAGGCTACATAGGCACGCTCGCATATCTCTGGCACAGGGAGGAAGAGAGCCTGCTCGACGATGCACAGAGAGAGCTTTGAGAGCGAGTGCCGCTTTGCACTTGTAAACTTTGCGGAATGTTGGTATAATTAGAATACTTTAAGGAATCAGGGAGGATACACAAGAATGGCATTTTGCACCAACTGCGGCTCAAAGATAGATGACGAGGCGCGCTTCTGCCCAGACTGCGGCGCACCCGTTGTGCCCGGAACGCCTAAGGCAGAGCCGTGGGAAGAGGGAAAGAAGGATTTCGGAACAAAAATCAATGAGCTCAATAACACGCCCGACACAACGTCCGAGTTCGACCAAAACGACATTCAGTCGAACAAGGTTATGGCGGTACTCGCTTATTTGGGAATACTCGTGCTTGTTCCGCTCTTTGCCGCAAGGGAATCGAGATATGCGCGCTTCCACACGAATCAGGGACTTGTCCTCGCGATAGCCCAGTTCGCATGGACGTTCGTTAGCAGAATAATAGTCAGCGCTGTCGGAGCCGTCAACGAAACCGTTTCTCTTATTATCGGCGGCGTGTGCAGCTTGGTTAACATCGCGTTTGCGGTGCTTACGGTAATCGGAATCATCAATGCCGCCAAGGGCACTGCAAAGGAGCTTCCCGTTATCGGAAAGATAACTATTCTCAAATAAGGGAGATATTTTTATGCAGACAATAGTTGCGGTTGTTTCAATCGTAGTGGAAAAAGAGGAGTCCGTCGAGCAGCTCAACGCGCTTTTGCATGAGTTCGGCGAGCATATAATCGGCAGAATGGGCATCCCTTACCGCACAAAGGGCGTGAATCTCGTCTCCGTCGCCCTCGATGCGCCGCTTGAGACTATCTCGTCGCTTGCCGAAAAGCTCGGAACCGTTCCGGGGCTCAGCGTGACTACCGCATATTCGAGCGTAGTCAGCGAGGAATAAACGAGAGCTACGCACGGCATAGAACGCAAAAAGGTCATGGTTTACGGATCATGATCTTTTTTATTTACATTCGGATTTTTAAATATTCACTCCTGTTGAAAAATCCCGACGAAAGTAATATAATTTTAAAAGACTCAACTGCGGAGGTAACCTGAATGAAACTTCTCATTGTTCGCCACGGCGATCCGGACTATTCGATAGATTCCCTGACCCCGAAGGGCTGGCACGAGGCAGAACTGCTCAAAAACAGGCTGACGAAGCTCGATGTTGCGGCGTTCTACTGCTCGCCGCTCGGCAGGGCGAAGGATACTTCAAAAGCGACACTCAACGCGCTCGGCAGAACGGCGGAGATATTCGACTGGCTGCGCGAGTTCGACGGCTATGTCATAGACCCGGAGAGCGGGGAGCACACCTATTCCTGGGACAGAACGCCTGCGTTTCTGAGCGAAAACGACGACTATTACGACAAGGACAAGTGGATATCAACTCCGTTTTACAGCAGCGGAGACGTGCCCGAAAAATACAAAGCCGTCTGCGACGGCATAGACGAGCTGCTTGCGCGCCACGGCTATATCCACGACGGCAAGATATACAGAGTCGAGCGGGAGAACAGCGACACCGTGGTGCTCTTCTGCCATTTCGGCGTGGAGTGCGTTCTGCTCTCGCATATTTTAAAGATATCGCCCGTTGTGCTCTGGCATAATTTCGTTGCACTGCCGACCTCGGTGACGACGCTGATAACCGAGGAGCGCGAGCAGGGGAAAGCCGTTTTCAGATGCAACGCATTCGGCGATATCTCGCACCTCTATGCAGGAGATGAACCCGCGTCGTTCCAGGCGCGCTTCTGCGAGACCTATTCAAATTTTGACGAGAGACACTGAAAAATAAAAAATTACAGCACCGTTTCAATTTTTAGAAACGGTGCTGTCTTTTGTTTTACCGCGCGGTTATTTTTTGTCAACAACCGCAATGTCCTTGATGCGCAGCTCGTTGCCTGTCACGAGATAGGTGTTGTCGCTGCCGCAGTGCGGGCATTTTTTTGCGTATTCCGTGGTCTTGTAGGTCTTTTTGCAGTCTTTGCAGTAGGAGACGCCCTCAAGAATAATCATTTCAAGCTCGGTGTCCTGCATATATTCCGTCTTTTTCTTCGCCCACTCGAAGCAGTCCGAAAAATACGACGGAACTATCGACGACACTTCGCCGACCTCAAGCGTGAGGCGGGTCACCTTGCTGACATTGTTTTCCTTGGCGAGCTCCTCCACCTGGTCTATAACATGGAGAACTATGCCTAATTCATGCATGAAATCAATCCTTGTTCTGCTGAGCCTGCTTATAGGCCTTGCGCTTTTTCGCCATCTCCTTCGCCTCGTCCGAGCCTAAGTGACCCAGAATCTTGAAGGCGCGCTTGACGGAATATTTCAGAAGTCCGCCGACCTTGTCCTCGGCAACGCACATCGTCGAGCATTCCGGATGGTCGCGCACGAGGTGGATAGCGTCAAATTCGCACTTCGTCGTGCAGAGACCGCAGCCGATGCACTTGTTGTAGTCGACATACGATGCGCCGCATCCGAGGCAGCGCCCGGTCTCAATCTTGACCTGCTCTTCGGTCAGATCCAGATGCGCGTCCTTGAAGGACATCTTCGCGTCTATCGACTCGTCCATACCGGCCTCCTGACGGCCTGCCGTGTCATAGGACGGGAATTTGATATCGTCTTTGTTCAGCGGAGTGAAGCTGCGGCGGTCGCGTCCGATGGTCATGGAAGCGTCCGGGCGGGCGTGGCGGTGCAGGCTCTCTGCTGCCTCATGACCGGCGGCAATAGCGTCGATAACAAAGCGCGGGCCTGTGTAAACATCGCCGCCGACGAAGATATCGGGATCCTCGGTCTGATAGGTGAACTTGTCTGCGACGGGATAGTTGCCGTGCCAGAAAGTGACCTTAGTGCCCTCAAGCAGGTTGCCCCACTCGATAGCCTGACCGATAGCGAAGACAATCTTGTCTGCCTTGACCTCGATAGTCTCATTCTCGTCATATACGGGCGAGAAACGCTTGGTCTCGGGGTCGATTGTGCGCACGCACTTCTTGAGCACGATGCCGGTGACCTTGCCGCTCTCGTCGACGAGGACTTCCTTGGGACCCCAGGAGGGATTGACCTTGATGTTCTCTTCTTCAGCTTCTGCGACTTCTTCGCGGCTCGCGGGCATCTCGTCGCGCGACTCGAGGCAGAACATGCTGACCTCGGAAGCGCCGAGACGGTGAGCGTTTCTTGCGCAGTCGATAGCGACATTGCCGCCGCCGATGACAACTACGCTGCCGTCAAATGTATCCTCGCGGTGCTCGAAGCAGTGGCGCAGATACTCAACAGCGATATGTGTGCCGGGTGCGTCGTCGTTCTTGACTCCGGGGCGTCTGCCGCCCTGGCAGCCGATGGCGATATAGAACGCCTTGTAGCCCTGCTCCTTGAGCTGAGCTATCGTGATATCCTTGCCGACCTCAACGCCGCACTTGATTTCGGCGCCGAGCTCTTTGATGATATCGATCTCTGCGGCGATAACATCCTTTTCAAGCTTATAGCTGGGGATGCCGTATGTGAGCATACCGCCGGGGATCGGGTTCTTTTCGAAAACGGTGGGCTTGTAACCCATCTGTGCGAGATAGTATGCCGCCCTCAGCCCGGCTGGCCCGCCGCCGATGATGGCAATCTTCTCGTCGAACGCGCCGTGAGTCGACTGGACGATTTTTTTGGGCACGAACCTGTCCTCAGAGTTTAGGTCGAGGTCGGCGACGAATTTCTTGACCGCATCTATCGAAACGGGAGCGTCAATCTTGCCGCGGGTGCACTCGGATTCACATCTCTTGTTGCAGACGCGTCCGCAGACAGCCGGGAACGGGTTCTCGGTCTTTATCATCGCGAGAGCCTCGCGGTACTTGCCATCGTGGGCGAGGCGCAGATAAGCCTGAACGGGCACGTGCGCGGGACATGCCGCCTTGCACGGAGCGGAGCCGCTGGCATATGTGTTGGACATACGCGCGGTGTCGCGGTAGTCCTCATCCCATGCATAGGGTCCCCAGATGTTGTTGTCCGGCAGGGGAGCATGAGGATATTTGACCTCGGAGCCGTCCTTGCGGCAGAGCTTCTGACCCATCTTGACGGCGCCCGCCGGGCAGGTCTCAACGCACTTGCCGCAGGCTACGCACTTCTCCTTCTCGACCTTTGCGGTGTAGGAGCTGCGCGAAAGATAGGGTGTATTGAACAGCAGAGAAGTACGCAGAGCGTTGCAGATCTTGACGTTGCAGTTGCAGATGTCGAAAATCTTGTTCTCGCCGTCGATGTTGGTTATCTGATGGACATAGCCGTTCTTCTCGGCAAGCTCGAGTATCTCGAGAGCGCGCTCTTTGGTTATGTAGTGCGCGCGTCCGGTCTCAACGGTGTAATCTGCCATGTCGCCGAGCTGGATGCACCAATCGTCAAAATCATCGGTGCAGCCGTCGCCGAGCACTGCGCGCGAAGCGCGGCAGGAGCAGATACCTGCGGAGATGTGACCCTCGTATTTCTTGAGCCAATATGAGATGTGCTCAAGGTCTATCGACTTGCTCTCGGCGTCGATAGCTTTCTCGACCGGGATGACATGCATTCCGATTCCGTCGCCTCCGGGCGGCACCATCTGAGTGATGCCCGCGAGGGGGATGAAAGTCATACGCTCGAAGAACGAGGCAACTGCGGGGTTCTTTGCGATCCTGTCGACCGAGGAGTTGAACAGCTCAGCGGAGCCGGGGACATAGAACGGCAGTCTGTAGCGTCTGATGCGCGGGCGATCCTTGAGCTCGTGAGTGTGGTCGTAGTTGTCGCCGTAGTCATACTCAAGGATGCCTATGTAAGACATCTCATCGAGTATCTTCTGCAGATCGATAGCTTCGTAGTCGCGGTTCATCTCGAGCAGCTGCTCGAAAGTGTAGTGCTGGCGGAGCTTCATCTTGTTGGCGATATCGCACATCTCGGGAGTAAGGACTTCTCTGAGTCCCCAATACTCCGGGTCGTCGGATGTCACTCCGGAGATTTTATGCCCCATAGCGTCGGTTATCTTTCTGCCGAGTTTGAGATAGCGTTCATCGGGGTTCTTGTCGCCCTGATATTTGCTGATTATTTTCTTATTCTGTTCCGGCATGATTTTACCTCTTCAATTAAAAGAATCTTCTTGCAAGGTCGCGGCTGTATTCAACGGTTTCTTCCATGTCGCCGAATGCCATAACCTCGCCTGCATAGTAGGTGTTGTCCTTACCCTGCATAGCTTCGACCTTCTCATACCAGCCGTCGGCGTAATCCTTGCTGCCGACATGCGGGAAATAATACCAGTCGTCGATACGCTCGATCTTGTCGACCTTCAGGCCGCACTTCTCCATGTCTGCAAGGGTAGTCGCTTTTGCGTCCTCAAACGGAACATCCTCCATACCCTCGTGGTTGCGCAGGGTGAATGTAACGAGCGGTTGATCGGTGACGCCGTCGGACCAGCGATGATAGAACACCATAAGATGTCCGCGGGTCTCGTTGGTCATGTTCTCGAAGAAATAGTAGGAGATGTCAGGCGCGTTGCCCTCTTCGGGACGGACAGCCATGGTAAAATACTCCTTGTGGACTATCTTGGAGAACAGCTCTTTCTCTTCCGGGCGGGGATCGCCGTAGCCGAGGAACAGCTCGAGCGGGGTGCAGATGATGAGCTTGTCGAACTCTTCGGTCTTGCCGTTTACGGTGACATAGACCTTGTCGTTTTCACGCTTGATGTTAGTGACTTCGGAGTTGAGCAGAGCGGGATGCTTCAGGTGGCTGTTGACGCCCTCCCAGATGCTCTGGGTGCCGTTGTACCAAGTCCACAGTTTGCCGGTGGAAAGGAACTGCTTGACGGTGAAGGCATCAAGATACTTGAGAACATAAGCCGCCGGGATCTCGTCGAAGTAGCCGTAGCCGAAGGAAGTGAACGGACCCTTCCAGACGAGCTCTGCGTCCTCGCAGTGGTTGAGCTTGAGGAACTCGGAGAAGGGCATCGAAAGATCCTTCAGGTTCGGGTTCTCGCCCTCGACGTGAGCAAGCTTCATCTCGGGAGACGGGCAGGGACCCTCATAACGACCCTCGGATACGCCTCTGTGACCGTTGACATCGTAGCCCTTGTACTTCGTCTCGAGGAGTTTCGAGAGCTTTCTCATCTTCATGATCTTCTTGAGCAGTGCGAGGGGAGAAGACTTCTGTGGCGTGCCGTCGACATTCATAAATCTTCTGCCCATGGGCGGTCCGTCGAGATGGGTCGTGCCTCCGAACTCTTCGCACTCGTGAACTGCGAAGTAAGTGTCGCAGCCCATGACCGCGCCCATTTCAATGGTGCGGTCTTCCCATTTGCCCTGTGCGTTCTTGACCTTCATCATGGGCGAGAATGCCTTACCGCCGACTTTGCCGGACTTCTCATAGATGACATAGTTGTCATAGCCCTTTTTCTCCAGGTACATAGCCATGCTCGTGCCTGCGGGGCCGCCGCCGATGATGCAGATGCGCTGATTCTTGTTTTCCATGGATAGATCTTCCTCTCCTTGATGGTTGGTGTAGCAATCTCCTTCCTTAAAACAGTGGGAAATTTGCTGCATCGGGTGTCTTTTTTAACATCAATGTCATTATATTACCTTGTTTTTTGTGAGTCAATAGCAAGAATGCACAAAAAAGTATTCTCTTATCGAATCGTGAACCGTCATTTTATAATTTTAATAATTGCTTCTTTTGAGTAATAATAATGAGCCCCGATAGTTGAAAAAATATTTACTTCGGTGGTAATATATAGATGAAAACCGCGGAGGCGATAAAATGACAAATCAGGAAATAGCGCTGGAGATAACGAAGATATTGAAGCCCGATATCGATCAATATACGCGTCATCACAACGACGGCGACAGGTTCGAGACAAGAAAGCGCGTCTATGCCGAGACTTATCTTTATTTTCTCAACAAATTCAACGAGAACGACAAAGCCGAAGGCAAAACAGAGGAAGAATAAAAAGCAGGGTGTTCATAAAACAGCTTCAATCCCGGCAGGAATGTCTGCCGGGACTTTTTCTGCGTATATCGAAGCCGCATGATGCGATAAACGGAGCGGAAGATTGGATTTGACTATAACTTTGTATCGGCTTCGCCGATATCGGACAGCCGCAAGGGCTGTCCCTACGAAGTACGCGGTCTAAAATTTGTGCGGATTCTGAAAGGCGAACGAAGTTCGCCCCTACGGTCTGCAAAACGGGCTTTTCCGAAGATTTCGTGCCGCTCACGCGGCAGCGGTGCGTTGAGTCGCCGCACCCTACAAGCTACATATCAATAAAATTGTGCGGATTTCGCGACAAATCCCTGTTTGCCGAACCGATAAAAAGGAGCTGTCATTTTTGACAGCTCCTTTTACATTATATATATTATATTATCTCTCGTCGGTCAGCGTTGCCGCCATGACAGCCTTTATCGTGTGCATGCGGTTCTCCGCCTCGGCGAAAACAACGGACTGTGCGCTCTCGAACACCTCGTCAGTGACCTCCATTGAGTCGCGCCCGAACTTTTCGCCCATCTCCTTGCCTATCGTCGTTTTCATGTCGTGATAAGAGGGCAGGCAGTGCATGAACACAGCGTTCGGCGATGCCTTTGCCATGAGCTTGGAGTTGACCTGATAGGGCGCGAGGTCGTTTATGCGCTCCTCCCAGACTTCAACAGGCTCGCCCATCGAGACCCACACGTCGGTGTATATTACATCGGCGTTTTTTGCTGCCTCGTCGGGGCTTTCGCAGAATTTTATCTCAGCGCCGGTCTGCGCGGCAATCTCCATGCAGGTGTCAATAAGCGCCTTGTCGGGGAAATATTTCTTCGGCGCGCAGGCGGTGAAGTTCATGCCCATCTTCGCACAGCCGACCATGAGCGAATTGCCCATGTTGTATCTGGCGTCGCCCATGTAGACGAAGTTGATGCCTTTGAGGTGCCCGAACTGCTCTTTTATCGTCAGAAAATCCGCGAGGATCTGCGTCGGGTGGAACTCGTTCGTCAGACCGTTCCAGACGGGGACGGTCGCATACTGCGCGAGCTCCTCGACTATCGACTGGCCGAATCCGCGGTATTCAATGCCGTCATATATGCCCGAGAGCACGCGCGCTGTGTCGGCGATGCTCTCTTTTTTGCCTATCTGCGAGCCGGAGGGGTCGAGATAAGTCGTGCCCATGCCGAGGTCGCGCGCCGCGACTTCGAAGCTGCACCTTGTCCTCGTGCTCGTCTTTTCGAATATCAGCGCAACATTCTTGCCGTCGCATATTTTGTGCGGTATGCCCGCCTTCTTCTTCGCCTTGAGAGAGGCGGCGAAGTCGATAAGATATTCAATCTCTTCGGGAGTGAAATCCAAAAGTTTCAAAAAATCTCTGTCTTTGAATGTCATGTTCAAGCCTCCTTGTCTGCACAGACTTCTTTTATAACGCCGACTGCCTGTTCGAGCAGCTCCATGGGAATGTTGAGTGCCGGGAGCAGCCTGACTTTGTCTTTCGCTTTGATAACGAGAACGCCTTTCTTTATGCAGGCGTTTATGACCTCGGAGGCGTCCTTTTCGGTCTTTATGCCGATCATCAGCCCGAGTCCGGTTACTTCTTTTATGCCCGGTGCGCCGCTGAGTTCCGAAAATATATATTCCGACCTCTTACGGACTCCGGCGAGAGTCTTTTCATCGAGCCTCGAAAGAATGTTTATCGCGCCGGCGCAGCATATCGGGTTGCCGCCAAAAGTAGAACCGTGGGAGCCGGGGGTGAGAACATCCTTTGTCTTTTCGCTGAACAGTGTAGCGCCGAGCGGCAGACCACCCGCGAGTCCCTTTGCGGTCGATACGATGTCGGGGAATATGCCGTAGTTCATGTAGCTGTAGAGCTTGCCGCTTCTGCCGTTGCCTGTCTGAACCTCGTCGCAGATGAGCAGAATGTCGCGCTCGCGGCAGATTCTTTCGAGCGATTGGAGATAGTCTTTGTCGAGCGGCATAACGCCGCCCTCGCCCTGAACGACTTCGAGCATGACCGCGGCGCAGCGATTCTCAAAGAGAACTTTTTCAATCTTCTCGATATCATTTGGCTCAACATAGATAAATCCCTCAGTCAGCGGCAGAAAATCCTTGTGGAACACATCCTGACCCGTTGCGGCGAGGGTGGTTATCGTCCTGCCGTGGAAGCTGTTTTTCAGTGTAACTATGTTGTAGCAGTCCGCGCCGTGCTTCTCTGCGGCGTATTTTCTCGCTGCCTTTATTGCACATTCGTTGGCCTCCGCGCCGGAGTTCGAGAAGAAAACTTTTTTCATGCCCGTGCGGTCGCAGAGCATCTGCGCGAGCTTCACGCAAGGCTCTGTGTAGTAGAGGTTCGACATGTGCTGAATTTTGCCCGCCTGCTCGGTTATTGCTTTTATCCATTCGTCGTCGGCTATGCCGAAGGTGTTGACCGCTATGCCCGAGGACAGATCGGTGTATATCTTCCCCGCGTCGTCCCAGACCACGGAGCCCTTGCCGCCCTCGATGGTCAGTGGGAATCTCGCATAAGTTCCGGCTATGTATTCCTTGTCCTGCTGCTGTAATATATCCATTATATCTCCTTTTATGCCGTGAACATCGTGCCCATGCCTTCGTCTGTCAGCATTTCAATAAGTATCGAGTGCGGTATCCTGCCGTCAATAATGAAAACTCTGTGTACGCCCCATTTTATTGCGTTGATGCAGCATTCGGCTTTCGGAATCATGCCGTCGCCAATGATGCCGCTCTTTATGAGCGCGGGAACTTCGTCCGCCTTTATGACCGAGATGAGCGTGTCAGGGTCGTCTTTGTCCTGGAGTATGCCGCTGATATCTGTCATGGATATAAGACTCTCCGCGTTGAGCGCGCCAGCTATCTTCGCCGCGGCGGTGTCCGCGTTTATGTTATAGACATTGCCCTCGCTGTCGCAGCCGACGGTCGAAACGATCGGGATATATCCCTTGTCGATAACGTCGAGTATCGGCTGGATATTTACATTTGTTATCTCGCCGACGAAGCCGAGCTTCTCGTCTTTTATCTTCGCTTCAATCATGTGGCCGTCTATTCCGGAGAGTCCCATCGCCTTGCCGCCCTTGTTTTCAACGAGGTTGACGAGGCTTTTGTTGACCTTTCCGGCGAGCACCATCTGCACTATATCGGCGGTCTCCTTGTCCGTGACGCGCAGACCGTTGACGAATTCACTCTTCTTGCCGGTCTTTTGGAGCATATCAGTTATCTCCGGACCGCCGCCGTGAACCAGAACGACTTTTATGCCGATGAGCCAGAGCAGAACGATGTCGCGCATGACGGAATCCTTGAGCTTTTCGCTCGTCATCGCGTTGCCGCCGTATTTGACGACGACTATCTTGCCTGCGTAATCCTGTATATACGGTAGCGCGTGGACAAGAACCCTTGCGCGCTCCGCGTTTGAAATGTTCATATCTTTCCCTCCGTTTTTCGCAATCAGGTGCGGTAGTCGCCGTTTATCCTGACATAGTCATATGTCAGGTCGCAGCCCCACGCCGTCGAAGATGCGTCGCCGCTCTTTAAATCAATAAGAATATCTATCTCATTTTCGGAGAGTATCTCTTTTGCCTTCTCCTCCGAAAAATCAACTCCCGCGCCGTTTTCGCAGACGAGGATCGAGCCTTTATTCGACTTGAACCAAACATCGATTTTATTGACATCAACATCCGCACCGCTGTAGCCGATGGCGCAGAGAACCCTGCCCCAGTTGGCGTCCGAGCCGAACATGGCGGCTTTCGTCAGAGACGAGCAGACAACGCTCTTTGCAACAGTCTTGGCTGTTTCTTTATCTTTTGCGCCGCTGACCTTGCATTCGAGCAGCTTCGTCGCGCCCTCGCCGTCGGCGGCAATCCTGCGGCAGAGCCACACGGTTATAGTGTTGAGGGCTTTCATAAATTCATTGAAGTCCTCGCCGTTTTTGTTGATCTCTTTGTTCCCAGCGAGCCCGTTTGCGAGCACTGTTACCATGTCGTTTGTCGAAGTGTCGCCGTCGATGCTTATCATATTGAAAGTCTCTGCAATGTCCGAAGACAGAGCTTTCTGGAGCATCTCGCTGCTTATCGCGCAGTCGGTGGTTATGAAAACGAGCATCGTCGCCATGTTGGGATGAATCATGCCCGAGCCCTTGGCGATGCCGCCCATTTTGCATTCAACTCCGCCTATTTCGAAGCTGACGGCAATCTCCTTCGGAATCGTGTCGGTCGTCATTATCGCCTCTGCCGCCTGATCTGAGTGGTCGCCCAACCCTGCTTTCAGAGCGGGTATGCCTGAGGCTATCGGAGTGATGTTCAGCGGCTGGCCGATAACGCCTGTCGAAGCGACGACGATGTCGGCGGGCTTTATTCCGAGCACGGACGCGAGCAGGTCGCTCGTGCGCTCGGCTATCTCAACGCCGTTCGCGTTGCAGGTGTTCGCGTTTCCGCTGTTGCATATGACCGCCTGCGCCTTGCCGTCAGCGATATGATTTTTTGTGACGACCAGCGGCGCGCCCTTGACGAGGTTAGTTGTATAGACAGCCGCCGCGTTGGCGACTTTTTCGCTGTATATGAGCGCGAGATCGCGCTTCGTCCTGTTCTTGCGTATGCCGCAGTGAACGCCGGAAGCCTTGAATCCCTTTGCGGCGCAGACGCCGCCCGATATTATTTTCATTTTATTTTACCTCCTCAGATATCAAGTCCGAAAGCCTTGTCCTTGCCCATGACAAGGTTCAGATTTTCGAGCGCGGCGCCCGATGCGCCTTTGCCGAGATTGTCGTATACGGCGGTCAGCAGTATTCGCTCATCGTTGCCGTAGACCGATATTTTCATGCCGTCCGTGCCCGAGAGCGCGCCCGCGCACAGAAAGCCGTCGTTGTCCGATTTGTCGCAGAAGGTCACGACGGGACCCTGATATTTCGCTCTGTAGATGTCGGCGATTTCGCTTGAAGAACAGCTTATCTGCTCCGCGAACAGCGGCACGGTGACCTGCATTCCGCTGTAAAAATCATCGACCACGGGGCAGAATATCGGGGCGTTTTCAATGCCCGTTATGCCTTTCATCTCTTTTAAGTGCTTGTGCTGCTGAGTCAGCCCGTACTGTCTGGGTGCGAAGAGCAGGGGAGATTTATCCTCGCTCTCGTATTCGGCAATCATCTTCTTGCCGCCGCCGCTGTAGCCGGTCAGAGAATAGCAGCTGAGCAGTGCATCATTTCCGAGCACGCCCGCCTCAACAAGCGGATAAACAAGCGCGATAAACCCGCCGGCGTGGCATCCGGGGACGGCGATGCGTTTGGAGTTCTTTATCTTATCTTCAAATTCTGCTGACAGCTCCGGGAAGCCGTAAGCCCAGCCCTCGCTCGTACGGTGCGCCGTCGAGGTATCTATAATAACAGTGTCCGGATTTTCAACCAGTTCGACCGCCTCAACTGCGGCGGCGTCCGGCAGGCAAAGAAAAGCGACCTGTGCGCTGTTCAGCGCTTGCTTGCGGCTCTCGGTATCTTTTCTCTGCTCCTCGCTGAGCGTTATCAGCTCAACGTCGCTTCGCTTCATCAGTCTGTCTTTTATTCTCAGCCCGGTCGTGCCGGCGCTTCCGTCGATAAATATTTTCATGGTGTCTCCCGCTTAATGCGCTTTCGGCGAACACGGCGTTTATAAAAACGATCCGATATTCGCCAACGGTGCAAAATTATTCAACTATTTGACTAATAATATACTACTATATGCATAAATATTCAAGTGTTTCAGCAAAATAAATTCAATTTTGTCAATCTGTACCATACCTTCGTCCGTTGACAAACAGCTTTGTAAAAATTGACAAGAGAATGGGAGAGAGGGTGAATAAATGTATATCGGTTGTTCAGATACAATTAAAAACAGGATATCTCCTTGTCGGAGATATCCTGTTTAATTTTATTTCGCAAGGAATCTTGAAAGGAACTCCTGCGTCTTGGGATCCTGTGGATTCTCGAAGATGTCCTTCGGGCTGCCCTGCTCGCAGATGAGTCCGTCCGCCATGAATACGACATTCGTTGAAACGTCGCGCGCAAACGCCATTTCGTGGGTGACGACTATCATCGTCAGGCCCTCTTTGGCGAGGTTGCGCATGACTTCGAGCACTTCGCCGACCATCTGGGGGTCGAGTGCGCTCGTCGGCTCGTCGAACAGCAGAACTTCGGGCTCCATCGCAAGCGCACGGGCTATTGCGACGCGCTGCTTCTGACCGCCGGAGAGCTGGGAGGGCTTGGCGTTGATGTAGGGCGCCATGCCGACCTTTTCAAGATAATGCAGTGCGGAAGCCTTGGCTTCGGCTCTGGACTTCTTGAGAACCTTCGTCTGACCGATCATGCAGTTCTTGAGAGCGGTCATGTTGTTGAAAAGATTGAACGACTGGAACACCATGCCGACGTGCGAACGGTATGCGCTCGCACCGCCTTTGATATTGTCGATGTTCGTGCCGTGATAGAGTATCTCGCCGGAGGTCGGAGTCTCAAGGAGGTTTATGCAGCGGAGCAAAGTTGATTTGCCCGAGCCGGACGCGCCGATGATGCTCGTGACATCGCCGGGATTGACCGAAAAGTCAATGTCGCGCAGAACTTCGTGGCTGCCGAAGGTCTTTGAAAGATGATTTATCTGTAAAATAGGCTCTGACATTATCTTCCCTCCTTCTTCTTGGCCTTTTTGACAAATGTGTACATTCCGCTGGTGTGGGCGAGAGTGTCGGTGGTCGAGAGATCGAAGTTCTCCGGACCGTCAAGCTTCTTCTCCCACAGTCTGAGGATAAGCGAGCAGATGACCGTCATTATCAGGTAGATAGTCAGCGTTATAACTGCCGACGGGAAGTAGACATACTTTGCGCCGACGATAGCCTTGTGAGCCGCGAAGAGCTCGGCGTAGCCGATAACGAACATGACGGAAGTATCCTTGATGTTGATTATGAGGTTGTTGCCTATCTGCGGGATGATGTTGCGTATGGTCTGCGGAAGAATGACATAGAGCATGGTCTTGAAGTGGTTCATGCCTATGGACATTGCGCCCTCCGTTTGACCGACGTCTATCGACATTATACCGCCGCGGACGGTCTCTGCCATATATGCTCCGGTGTTGATGGAGACAACGAGATATGCCGCGAAAGTCGGTTCAAGGTTTATCGCGCCGTTCGAGAAGTAGGGCAGGGCGTAGAAGATGAATATCGCCTGGATTATCATCGGCGTGCCTCTGAAAACTTCGACGTAGATACGCACTATAGCCTTGACTATGCCGAGGATGACCCGCTTTACGATATTGTCTTTTTTGCCGCACGGAATAGTCTGGATTATTCCGCAGACAAGGCCGATGAGGCAGCCTATGATTGTCGCTATAACAGCGAGCTCTATTGTCTTGAGCGCACCGGTCAGATACTGCATTGAGCTATCGCTCCAGCACTGGACTATGTCGCTCCACAGCTCGGCAAGCTTGTTCATATCTTGTTATCTCCGTTCTGATTATTGTTGATTACTTTGAAAGGGGCTGAATCTTGGTAGCCTCGTTCATTATCTTGTTGAAGTCGTCTGCGGTCATGCCTGCAAGGGCGGAGTTGATCTTGTCCTTGAGCTCGGTGTTGCCCTTCTTGACAGAGATGCCGATGTTGATGTCGCCCTCGTCAACCTTGAAAGCATTTTCGGGGAGGTCGAGGATCTTCAGATCGCTGTAAGCGATGAGCGCGCCCTGAGCGGTGGGCATATCGGTGCAGATGAAGTCGACAGCGCCGGTCTCAAGAGCCATGAGCATCGAGGGAGCGGTCTCCTGTGCGGTCTGGATGAGAGCACCGTTTATCTGCGGAAGGCAGGTCGTATACCAAATGGTTCCGAGCTGGGAGGTGCACTTTGCACCTGCGAGGTCAGCAAGGGAGGTAGCGTTTGCATACTTGCTGTTCTGCTTTGTCATGCAGACGATGCTCGCATAGAGGTAGGGACCTGCGAAATCGACCTGCTGCATACGCTCTTCGGTCATCGACTGACCTGCGATAACGGCGTCAACCTTGCCGGTCTGGACTGCGGGAACAAGTGAATCCCAGTCAAGGCGGACAACTTCAAGCTTCCAGCCGTTTGCTTCGCATATCTTCTTAGCCATCATGATATCGTATCCGTTGGCGTAGTCGCTGGAATCCTTTATCGGGACAGCGCCGTTGGAATCATCGCTCTGAGTCCAGTTGTAGGGAGCGTATGCGCACTCCATGGCAACGGTCAGAACGCCGTCTTCAACGCCGGTCTTGGCACTTTCGGTTTTCGTGCCGCAGCCTGCAAATAATACTGCGCACATGGCGATAGCCAGAATGGCGGCCACAATTCTCTTCGTTCTGTTCATTAGTACCATCTCCTGGAAAAAATTAAATAAGCCTGCGACCCGAAGAGGTATCACAGGCTTTGTATATGCTGCTATATGTGCAGAAAAACCGATGATAGCGCTCCACATAAGTCATGTGACAGTCCGTCGCCTGTTCGGCGAGGGCCCAGCGTTACAGCGGCGGCAACCGCGGTATCACTTCGGCGAACTTGCCTTTCCCCAGCTGCCGCTTGCCGGCGTTGCTGCTGGATACTCTTCTCGTTCGCATCCTCTATCAAGTGCTGTCTTAAATTGTCTGTATTATAGCATTGCATTTTCGACGTGTCAACAGTTTAACGGGCGTTTTCGGTAAAAACGTCGGATTTAACAGCCTTTTGCGCCGTAACTTTTCATTTATTGGTGATTGTGCAAGTAAATTTGCCTAAATTCAAAGGCAGGGAACGGTTTTCACCGCGCCCTGCCGTAAAGAATCAGGCTTATTTTTTCAGGTCGGAGTAGGTCTCCTTCTGTACAACATCGTGTGCGCCGCCCTCAACTATGCTCGTTGCGGAGACAAGGGTCAGCTTCGCTTTCTGCTGCAGCTCGGGGATTGTGAGCGCGCCGCAGTTGCACATGGTGGACTTGACTTTGCTCAGCGAGAGCGTGACATTGTCCTTGAGGCTGCCGGCGTAGGGAACATAGGAGTCAACGCCCTCCTCGAACGACAGCTTCTTGTCGCCGCCGAGGTCGTAGCGCTGCCAGTTCCTTGCGCGGTTGGAGCCCTCGCCCCAGTACTCTTTGTAGTAAGTGCCCTTGAGTGAAATCTTGTTTGTCGGGCTCTCGTCAAAGCGCGCGAAGTAGCGGCCGAGCATCAGGAAGTCCGCGCCCATTGCAAGCGCGAGGGTCATATGGTGGTCGTAGACGATGCCGCCGTCGGAGCAGACGGGGATATATACGCCCGTTCTCTCGAAATATTCGTCTCTTGCCTTGCAGACATCGATAAGAGCCGACGCCTGACCTCTGCCGATACCCTTTGTTTCGCGGGTGATACATATCGATCCGCCGCCGATGCCGACCTTTATGAAGTCCGCACCCGCCTCGGCGAGGAAGAGGAAGCCCTCTCTGTCAACTACGTTGCCCGCGCCGACCTTGACGCTGTCGCCGTAGTGCTCTCTGACCCATGCGAGGGTGCGGGACTGCCACTCCGAGAAGCCCTCGGAGGAGTCGATGCAGAGCACATCTGCGCCCGCCTCGACAAGTGCGGGAATACGCTCGGCGTAGTCTCTTGTGTTTATACCTGCGCCGACAACATAGCGCTTGTCGGCGTCGAGAAGCTCGTTCGGGTTGTCCTTATGGGCGTCGTAGTCCTTGCGGAAAACAAAATATCTGAGATTGCCCTCGGAATCGACTATGGGCAGGGAGTTGAGCTTGTTGTCCCAGATTATATCATTGGCTTCCTTGAGCGTGGTGGTGTCCGGAGCGGTGACGAGCTTTTCGAGGGGAGTCATGAAAGACGAGACCTTCTCGTCGCCGGTCATGCGGCTGACGCGGTAATCTCTGCTCGTGACTATGCCGACAAGCCTGCCGTTTGCCGAGCCGTCCTCGGTCACGGCGATAGTGGAATGGCCGTTTCTCTCCTTGAGCGCGATAACGTCGTTGAGAGTGGCGTCGGGAGTGATGTTCGAGTCGCTGACGACGAAGCCCGCCTTGAAATTCTTGGCTCTTGCAACCATGGCCGCCTCGTCCTCGATGCTCTGAGAGCCGAAGATGAACGATACGCCGCCTTCTTTTGCGAGCGCAACGGCGAGCTTCTCGCCGGAGACGGACTGCATGATGGCGGAAGTCAGCGGAATGTTGAGTGAGATCGCGGGCTCTTCGCCCTTTTTGTACTTGACAAGGGGCGTCTTGAGCGACACATTCGCGGGCACGCACTCGCTCGATGAATAGCCGGGGACGAGCAGGTACTCGTTAAAGGTGTGCGATACTTCGTTGAAATAATAAGCCATTTTATTACCTCCGATATTTATAGAAACTCCGCTCGGCAGAAGAAATATTCTCCGAGCGGAATTATTATCTCAGAACAGACCTGTTATTCTGCCGCTTTCGTCAACGTCGATTTTTTCTGCGGCGGGAACCTTCGGCAGTCCGGGCATGGTTAGAATGTCGCCGGTCAGAACAACGATGAATCCCGCGCCCGCGGAGACCTTGACATTTTTTACCGTCACAGTAAAGTGCTCGGGCGCGCCGAGCTTTGTCGGGTCATCCGAAAAGCTGTACTGGGTCTTTGCTATGCATACGGGGCATTTGCTAAAACCGAGAGCTTCAAGCTGGGCTATCTGCTTTTTGGCATTGGGCATGACGGTTATTCCGTCGCCGCCGTAGACTTTTCTGACAACGGCTTCGATCTTCTCCTCGATCGAAAGCTCATCTTCGTAGGCGAAAGTGAAATCGCCCTTTTCCTCTTCGCACAGGCGGACTACTTCGCGCGCGAGCGCTTCGCCGCCCTTGCCGCCCTCGGCCCACACGGTGGAGAGCACGGTGTTGACCCCGAGCTCGCGGCATTTTGCGATGATGAAATCTATCTCGGCGTCGGTGTCGGTCGGGAATCTGTTGACCGCAACGACGCAGGGGAGTTTATAGACATTTTTGATGTTGGAAACATGGCGCAGGAGGTTCGGTATACCTCTTTCGAGCGCGCCGATATCTTCAACTGCAAGCTCCTTTTTGTCGAGCCCGCCGTGCATCTTGAGCGCGCGGACAGTGGCAACAACGACCACCGCGTCGGGCGAGAGCCCCGCCATGCGGCACTTTATATCGAGGAACTTTTCGGCGCCGAGATCCGCGCCGAATCCCGCTTCGGTGACGGTATAATCGCCCATCTTGAGCGCCATCTTAGTTGCCATGACGGAGTTGCAGCCGTGCGCTATGTTCGCGAACGGTCCGCCGTGGACAAATGCGGGCGTGCCCTCAAGGGTCTGGACAAGGTTGGGCTTCAGGGCGTCTTTCAAAAGCGCGGTCATCGCGCCGGCCGCCTTGAGCTCGCCGCAGGTCACGGGCTTGTCGTCGTAGGTGTAGCCGACGATCATGCGCGAGAGCCTCGCCTTGAGGTCGGTTATCGAGCTTGAAAGACAGAGCACAGCCATTATCTCGCTCGCGACGGTTATATCAAATCCGTCCTCGCGGGGCATACCGTTCGCCTTGCCGCCCATGCCGTCGACGATAAATCGAAGCTGGCGGTCGTTCATGTCAACGCAGCGTTTCCATGTTATCTTGCGGACATCTATGCCCAGGGCGTTGCCCTGCTGAATGTGATTGTCGAGCATCGCGGCAAGCAGGTTGTTCGCCGCGCCTATCGCGTGGAAGTCGCCGGTGAAGTGGAGGTTGATATCCTCCATGGGAACCACCTGCGCATATCCGCCGCCGGCGGCTCCGCCCTTGACTCCGAAAACCGGGCCGAGGCTCGGCTCGCGCAGGGCGACCGTGACATCCTTGCCTATCCGGCGCAGCCCGTCTGCGAGGCCTATCGTCGTCGTGGTCTTGCCCTCGCCCGCAGGGGTCGGGGTTATGGCGGTGACAAGAATCAGCTTTCCGTTTTCCCGCTTCGTCTCCGAGAGCAGGGACAGGTCTATTTTCGCCTTGTAGTTTCCGTATTGCTCGATGTACTTTTCGTCAACATGGGCGCGCTTTGCGATAACGCCGATGTGCTCGGGTTTGCAGCGCTGCGCAATTTCAATGTCGGATAAATAGGCCATGCTCCATTCTCCTTGTCATCATTTAAAATATTTAACAGCCGCTTCAAACATACGAATATTATAATCTCCCGGGACATTTTTGTAAAGACCTTTTCCGATTCTTTCGCTGTGTCCCATTTTTCCGAAGACTCTGCCGTCGGGCGATGTGATGCCCTCGATAGCGCAGACGGAGTCATTGGGGTTGAAGTGTATATCATTTGAAGCGTTGCCGTCAAGATCAACATACTGCGTGGCTATCTGCCCGTTCGCGGCGAGCTTGGCTATGAGCTCGTCGCTTGCGAGGAAACGGCCCTCGCCGTGGGATATCGGCACGGAATATATGTCACCGACCTGAGTCAGCGCGAGCCACGGCGATTTGTTCGAAGAAATGCGGGTGCGCACTATTCTCGACTGGTGGCGCGCGATGGTGTTGAAGGTGAGCGTCGGGCAATTTTCGTCCGTGTCGATTATCTTGCCGTAGGGGACGAGTCCGAGCTTTATCAGCGCCTGGAAGCCGTTGCAGATTCCGCACATGAGTCCGTCCCTGTTTTCGAGCAGGTCGGTGACGCCCTCTTTTATCGCGGCATTTCTGAAGAATGCCGTGATGAACTTGCCGCTTCCGTCGGGCTCGTCGCCGCCGGAGAAGCCGCCGGGGATAAATATCATCTGCGAGGAGCGAAGCTCGTCCGCGAATTTTTCGACGCTGCGGCTGATGCCGTCCGCGCTGAGGTTGTTTATAACAATTATCTCCGGCTCTGCGTCCGCGTCGCGGACTGCCTTTGCGCTGTCGTATTCGCAGTTCGTGCCGGGGAACGCCGGAATGAGCACGCGCGGCTTTGCAACTTTTATCGCTGGTGCTTTGCGCTCAACAGTTTCATATGAGAAGTTCTCAGCACCCTTGCCTGCGTTTTTGATATTGCAGCTGTAGACGCTTTCGAGCTTGTTCTCGTATATTCCGAGAAGCTTCGAAAGAGCGATGCTCTTGCCGTTAAGGCTGATGCAGCCGCTGTCGTTCGTGTGACCGAGAAGCGTGCCAGTTTCTTCTGCGCCGTCCGCAAGCTCGAGAATGAAGCCCGCGTAGCTGAGTCCGAATATCTTTTCGAGCGTGATATCTTTGCTGTATTCAAAGCCGATGCCGTTGCCGAACGCCATCTTCATGACCGCCTCCGCTATGCCGCCCATGCCGGGGGTGTAGCAGGCGACCGCCTTGCCCGAGCGAAGAAGCCCGGTAACTCGGGAGAACACATCTATTAGCGAGTCGGTCTTCGGCAGACCGTTTTTGTCTTTCTCCGGTGTGATGAAAATAACTTTGTGACCCGCCGATTTGAACTCGGGCGAGACTATTGAAGAGGTCTTTTCCGTTGTCACGGCGAACGAGACGAGGGTTGGCGGGACATCGAGATTTTCAAACGAGCCGCTCATCGAGTCTTTGCCGCCTATCGAGCCGATGCCGAGCTCCATCTGCGCCTTGAACGCGCCGAGGAGCGCCGCCAAAGGCTGACCCCAGCGCTTGCCGTCCCTGCCGGGACGCTCAAAATATTCCTGGAATGTGAGATAAACATCTTTGAACTCTGCGCCCGAGGCGATGAGCTTGCAGACCGACTCTATAACCGCGAGGTACGCGCCGTGATAAGGGCTCTGCTCGGTTATAAACGGATTGTAGCCGAACGCCATGAGCGAGCAGTCGTCGGTGTGTTTCTTCTCGACGGATATCTTCTGCACCATCGCCTGAATGGGAGTCAGCTGATTCTTGCCGCCGAACGGCATGAGCACCGTGCCCGCGCCTATCGTCGAATCGAAACGCTCGGAAAGTCCGCGCTTCGAGCATATGTTTAAATCCGATGCAAGCGCCGAGTAGTTCTCCGCAAACGAGCCGGAGATTTCCTTCTCTTTGAGTGCGGGAGCCTCGGGGGTGATGTCTATATGCTTGTCGGCGCCGTTGGAATTCAAAAATTCGCGGCTGATATCAACAATTTTCTTGCCGTTCCAGTTCATGACGAGCCTCGGCTCAGCCTGAACTTTCGCCACAGGCACTGCCTGGAGATTTTCTTTATTAGCGAGCGCAAGGAAAGCGTCAACATTGTGCGGCTCAACAACAACCGCCATGCGCTCCTGGCTCTCGCTTATTGCAAGCTCCGTGCCGTCGAGACCCTCGTATTTTTTCGGCACTGCGTTGAGGTCTATCTCAAGTCCGTCCGCGAGCTCGCCTATAGCTACCGATACGCCGCCCGCGCCGAAGTCGTTGCAGCGCTTGATCATCAGGCAGGCATCTTTATTTCTGAAGAGCCTCTGGAGCTTTCTCTCCTCGGGGGCATTGCCCTTTTGAACCTCGGCGCCGCAGCTCTCGAGCGATTCGACCGTGTGTGATTTTGAAGAACCCGTCGCTCCGCCGCAGCCGTCGCGTCCGGTCGAGCCGCCGAGCAGGATAACAATATCTCCGGGAGCGGGAACTTCGCGGCGCACATTCTCTGCGGGAGTCGCCGCGATGACCGCGCCTATCTCCATTCTCTTTGCCGCATAGCCGGGGTGGTATATCTCGTCGACTATGCCGGTCGCGAGACCTATCTGATTGCCGTATGAGGAATAGCCCGCCGCCGCGGTAGTGACGATTTTTCTCTGCGGCAGCTTGCCCTTTATCGTCTCGTCAATGGGCTTGAGCGGGTCTGCCGCGCCGGTGACGCGCATCGCGCCGTAGACATACGAACGCCCCGAGAGCGGGTCGCGTATAGCGCCGCCGATGCAGGTCGCCGCGCCGCCGAAGGGCTCTATCTCCGTCGGATGGTTGTGCGTCTCGTTTTTGAAGAGCAGAAGCCACGGCTCCGTTACGCCGTCGACCTCGACATCTATTTTTACCGTGCAGGCGTTTATCTCCTCGGATTCGTCGAGGCGGTCGAGCTTGCCGTGCTTCTTGAGATATTTGACCGCTATAGTCGCAAGATCCATAAGGCATATCGGCTTTGTGCGGCCTAATTCTTTTCTGACCGCAAGATATTCGTCGTAGGTCTTTTGCAGCAGCTCGTCCTCGAATTTCACGCTGTCTATGACAGTAAGGAAAGTAGTGTGACGGCAGTGATCTGACCAGTAGGTGTCTATCATGCGTATCTCGGTTATCGTCGGGTCGCGGTGCTCGGATTTAAAATAATCCTGGCAGAACGCAATGTCGTCCGCGTCCATGGCAAGACCGTATTTTTTGACGAAGTCCTCAAGCCCAGCTCTGTCGAGATTGATAAATCCGTCGAGAGTTCTGACTTCGGTCGGGATATCATATTTCACGGCGAGCGTCTCGGGCTTTTCAAGGCTTGCCTCGCGCGCCTCAACGGGGTTGATGACATATTTCTTTATCTTCTGAGCGTCGGCGTCGGTTATGTCGCCGATGAGGATGTATATTTTCGCCGTGCGTATCAGCGGGCGCTCGCCCTGCGAGATTATCTGGATGCACTGAGCCGCAGAGTCGGCGCGCTGATCGAACTGACCGGGCAGGAATTCGACGGCAAAGCACTTGCCGTTTATCTCGATGCTGTCCGATACAATGTCGAGCTGCGGCTCGGAGAACACGGTGCGCTTTGCGTAGTCAAAAAGTTCGGGCGTGATATTCTCCGCATCGTAGCGGTTGATAACGCGCACATCTTTAAGATTTTTTATCCCGAGCAGGTCGTTCGCTTCGCTGAGCAGGGACTTTGCCTCCTGCGCGAGCTCCTTTTTCTTTTCGACGAATACTCTGTATACCATTTATTTTTCCTCCCTTGCGGCGAGCGCTTTCGCGCCGATGTCGTGCCTGTAGAAGGCGTTTTCAAAATGAATTTTTTCTGCCTTTTCGTATGCCGAGGCTATTGCCTCCCGAAGCGTATCTTCGACCGCCGTCACGCCGAGAACTCTGCCGCCGCTCGTCACGAGCTTGCCGTTTTTCTCGGCGGCACCCGCGACATAAACGCTGTCCCGAATCTCGTCCGGGATATCTATTTCATAGCCCTTTTCGTATGCGACGGGATAGCCTTTTGACGCCATGATGACGCAGCAGGCGTTTTTATCCGAAAACTCAACTGGCGTTTCGGCGAGCGTGCCGTTTGTAGTAGCTTCCATAACGGTGAGCAGGTCGCTTTTGAGCAGGGGGAGCACGACCTGAGTCTCGGGGTCACCGAAGCGGCAGTTGTATTCAATGACCTTAGGACCGTTTTCCGTCAGCATGAGCCCGAAATAAAGGCAGCCTTTGAAAGTTCTGCCCTCCGCGTTCATCGCGTTTATCGTCGGCAGGAATATCTCTTTCATGCACCTCTCGGCGATTTCCTCTGTGTAATAGGGGTTCGGGGCGACTGTGCCCATGCCGCCGGTGTTCAGTCCCCCGTCGTTGTCGAGCGCGCGCTTGTGATCCATCGACGATATCATGGGGACTACGGTCTTGCCGTCCGTGAACGAGAGCACCGAGACCTCGGGGCCTGTCAGAAATTCTTCGATAACGATGCTGTCTCCGCTCTTGCCGAATTTCCTGTCGCGCATGATTTCAACGACTGCGTCCTTTGCCTCGTCGCGCGTTGCGGCGATTATAACACCCTTGCCGAGCGCGAGACCGTCCGCCTTTATAACGGTCGGAACGGGGGCTGAATCGAGATAGGCGAGCGCGTCCTCCGCGCTGTCAAAAACTTCGTACTGTGCGGTGGGTATGCCGTATTTTTTCATCAGTTTTTTTGAAAAAACCTTGCTGCCCTCGATTATCGCGGCGTTTTTGCGCGGACCGAAGCAGGGAATGCCGAGGCTCTCGAGCCTGTCCACGCAGCCGAGCACGAGCGGGTCGTCCGGCGTGACAACGGCGTAGTCTATCTGATTGTTCTTTGCAAATTCCGCGATGCCGTCAAGGTCGGTGGCGCCTATGTTGACGCACTCTGCGTCTGCGGCGATGCCGCCGTTTCCGGGCAGGGCGTATATTTTTTTAACTTCGCTGTTCTCTCGGAGCTTTTTTATAACGGCGTGCTCTCTTCCGCCGGAACCTACTACAAGAATGTTCATTTTGAGTCCTCCGTCAATGGTGGAACAGGCGCATGCCGGTGAATGCCATGACCATGCCGTATTTGTCGCAGCACTCTATCACAAGGTCGTCGCGGATGGAGCCGCCGGGCTCTGCGATATATTTTACTCCGCTGCGCTTTGCTCTTTCGATATTGTCGCTGAACGGGAAGAACGCGTCCGAGCCGAGCGATACGCCGTCTATAGAGGCGAGATATGCCTTGATTTCCTCGTTGGTAAGCGGCTCGGGGCAGGAGGTGAAATATTTCTGCCAGTTGCCCTCGGCGCAGACATCCTCTTCGTTTTTGTTGATGTAGCCGTCAATGACATTGTCCCTGTCGGGGCGGCCTATCGAATCCTTGAACGGGAGGTTCAGGACTTTTTCGTGCTGGCGCAGGAACCATGTGTCTGCCTTTGTGCCTGCGAGGCGGGTGCAGTGTATTCTCGACTGCTGACCCGCGCCGACGCCGATAGCCTGCCCGTCAACTGCGTAGCACACGGAGTTTGACTGAGTATATTTGAGCGTGATGAGCGAGATTATGAGGTCGCGCGCCGCGCTGTCGGGGAGATTTTTGTTTTCGGTGACTATATTCGAGAGCAGCTCTCTGTTTATCTTGAAATTGTTTCTGCCCTGTTCAAAGGTTATGCCGTAGACCTGTTTGCGCTCTATTTCTTCGGGAACATAATTTGGGTCGATTTTCACTATATTGTAGTTGCCCTTGCGCTTGGATTTGAGAATTTCGAGCGCCTCGGGCTCATATCCGGGGGCGATGATGCCGTCGGAGACTTCGCGCTTTATCATCTTCGCGGTAGTCACATCGCAGACATCGGAGAGGGCGACCCAATCGCCGAACGAACACATCCTGTCCGTGCCGCGTGCGCGCGCATAGGCACAGGCGAGCGGGGAGTCGTCAAGGCCCTCTATGTCATCGACGAAGCAGGCTTTTTTGAGCTTGTCGGAGAGCGGAATGCCGACCGCCGCCGAGGTGGGGCTGACATGCTTAAAAGAAGTGACCGCCGGGAGACCAAGAGCCTCTTTGAGCTCCTTGACGAGCTGCCAGGAGTTGAAAGCGTCGAGAAAGTTTATGTATCCGGGTCTGCCGCAGAGTATTTCTATGGGCAGTTCGCTGCCGTCCGCCATATAGATGCGCGAGGGCTTCTGGTTGGGGTTGCAGCCGTATTTGAGCTCGAATTCTTTCATTTTTATTCTCCTTTTCAAGCGTTCTTGTTTATGAGTCTGCTGTCTTCCGCACCGGTCACGAGATCGGTGTATCTGACATAGAGCGAGATTTTGTTGTCCGCATCAAGGGCGTTCCAAAGTGACTGCGTGAACTCGTCGATATCGTTCGGGATAGCCACTCTCTCCGGCTCGCCCTGAAAGGTGGGAATGGGGTTGCCGTCGCAGACATAGGTGTGGATGAAATGACCGAGACCTGCGAGCGGGGAATAAGAGAATGTGTATCTGTTGCACGCACTGCCCGCGGCGTCCGCACTCTTGAGAATACTCATCTCATATGTGAAATCTTTGTTTTCGAAGGTCAGCATGCCGCTGATTCTGGGGGTGAAGTTCGGCGCGTCCGGCTCAAACTCGCGGGTCTCAAGCGCGCTCTTGAACGAACCGCCTGATTTCAGCGCGTCGTTTATTGTATCTGTCTGATCGCCGTTTGTGACGATTATCTTGTTTTCGTAATTTCTGACTGCGGCGTAAATAATGAGGCTCGGGTCTTCGACCTTAGAAGCGTCGAACGGCTCGGTATAGAGCGCTCCGTCGCGCTCGGTGAATATGCGGTTGCGGCTGTTTGCCGAGCGACCCATGATGAAATATGCGGTGCACGCCTTTTTGCCGTCGGCGCTCTTGCCGATGACGATGCCTCTTCCGACGTAGGAATTGCCCTCGATGAGCTTTGCTATGTCGTTGACTGCGTAAATATCCATTATTTTTCCTCCGCTTTTTTACGGACTATTTCGTCCGATATTTTTTCGGCTGCCGCCGGGAGAATCTTCCATTCGGCGAGCCGCATGACTCTTTTCTGGAGCGTTTCGGGCGTGTCGCCGTCCCTGACTTTGACCGCCTTCTGCATGATTATTTCGCCGCCGTCGGGTATCTCGTTGACGAAATGAACCGTTGCGCCCGTCACTTTGACTCCTTTTTTCAGCGCCGCTTCGTGGACTCGCAGCCCGTAGAAGCCCTCGCCGCAGAACGACGGGATGAGCGACGGGTGGACATTTATTATCCTGCGCTCATATCTGCGCGTGAAGTCCGCGCTCAGTATGCTCATGTAGCCCGCGAGGACTATCAGGTCTATATTATTTTCTTCGAGTATTTCAATTATTTTTTCTTCAACGGCCGCCTGACTGCCGAATTCTTTCTTGCTGACCGTGACGCTCTTGATTCCCGCTTTCGCCGCGCGTTCGAGCGCGTAGGCGTTCGGGTTGCTCGAAACGACCAGCTTTATCTCGCCGTGCTCGATTATTCCGCTTTTCTGCGCGTCGATAAGAGCCTGGAGATTCGTTCCGCCGCCGGAGACAAAAACGGCGATTTCAGCTTTGCTTGCTTTCATTTTTTCTCCCTCCGATAAGAGTCAGCGCCGGCAGGAGCATTCCGCCGAGCGAGTTGCCGATAACAACAGCGAGCATGAACAGCGCGGCACTCAACGAGAAGATGCCCGATGCGCCGAAATAGAACATGTCGGCTATCGAATGTTCAAATCCGCTTAGAATAAACGCCGGCACGCAGAAGAGAATACCCAAAACGGTGTTCTTCTCTTTGTATGTGCTTACCGCGAGATACATCAGTATTCCGCAGAAAAACGCGCGGACAAGAGTCTGCCAAAACGCTTGGGTGAGCTTGCCGGAGCAGATTGCAGCCGCCGTCTCGCCGAGCTGCGGCATAGAAACTCGCACGAGCATGCCGAGAAGAAATGTCGTTATAAGATTGCCGATGAGTATAACCGCAAGAGCGGCAAAATCACTCTTCTTGTGGCTCTCAATTATATATCCGACCCTGCCGGTGTAGAGCGCGTAGCCCTTGAGGCAGATGCAGAGCAGAGCCACCGAAAACAGCACCGCGCCGACATATCTGTTCTCACACGCGAGAAATACACAGCCGCCGATGGAAATCAACACACCCGCGCATATAGAACTCAGAAAGTTTTTCAGCATATCTCGATTTTCTCCGCAGACGAGACTATTTCACCTATGATATAGGGCTCTTCGCCCGAGGCTCTGAGAATACCGAGCGCCTCGTCGGCGTCGTCCTTTGAAACGACTATGCTCATGCCGACACCCATGTTGAATGTGTTGAACATATCGCGCTCGCAGATGTTTCCCGCCTTTGCGATGAGATCAAATATCGGCAGAACTTTTACCGCCGAGCGGTCTATCTTCGCGCCGAGAGAGTCGGGGATGCTTCTCGGGATGTTTTCATAGAAGCCGCCGCCCGTGATGTGGGATATGCCCTTGATTTTTATCTTTTCGAGCAGGGCGAGAACGGGCTTTACATATATCTTTGTCGGCGTGAGCAGAGTCTCGCCGATGCTCTTGCCGCCGAGCTCGTCAACGGGGAGGGTGAGATTGCGGTTTTCAACATCAAAAACTTTTCTCACGAGCGAGAAGCCGTTTGAATGAACGCCGCTCGAGGGGAGCGCGATTATAACATCGCCGGGGGTCATTGTTTTATTGTCAATAATTCTGTCCTTGTCGACAACGCCCGTGCAGTAGCCCGCGAGGTCGTATTCGTCTATCGGATAAAATCCGGGCATCTCCGCGGTCTCGCCGCCGATGAGCGCCGCGCCCGACTGAACGCAGCCCTCGCAGACGCCGCTGACAATGTCCGCTATCCTCTCGGGATAGTTCTTGCCACAGGCTATGTAATCGAGGAAGAACAGGGGCTTTGCGCCGCAGCAGATTATATCGTTGACGCACATAGCCACGCAATCGATGCCGACGGTGTCATGCTTGTCCATGAGAAAGGCTATCTTGAGTTTCGTGCCGACTCCGTCGGTGCCGCTGACGAGCACGGGCTTTGATATGCCCGTCAGGTCGAGCTCGAACAGACCGCCGAAGCCGCCTACATCCGAGCATACGCCCGAGGTGAGCGTGCGCGCGATGTGCTTTTTCATCAGCTCCACTGCCTTGTATCCCGCGGTTATGTCAACGCCCGCGTCGGCGTATACATCAGACTTTGATATCTCGTTCATGTTTTAAACCTCCGAGTTGAGTTCTGCCGAAACGGCGGCGTCCTTTTCGAGGACTGCTTTGGCGTCGACGGCGCGTTTTCCGTCAAGCTTCTTTGCAAGCTCCGGCTCGCTCAGCGCGAGTATCTGAGCCGAAAGCAAAGCGGCATTGGCTCCTCCGTTTATCGCAACAGTCGCAACGGGTATGCCGGAGGGCATCTGTACTGTTGAAAGGAGGGCGTCAATGCCGTCGAGAGTATTGGATTTGCAGGGTATGCCGATAACGGGCAGGGTGGTGTTCGCCGCAATGGCTCCGGCGAGATGTGCTGCCATGCCTGCTGCAGCTATAATGACTCCGAAGCCGTTTTCCTTTGCCGAGCGGGCAAAAGCCATGGCCTCGTCGGGCGTTCTGTGTGCCGAATAGACGTGCGCTTCAAACGGGATGCCGAGCGCGCGCAGGGTGTCTGTCGCTTTTCTGATGACGGGCAGGTCGCTGTCGCTGCCCATTACTATACCGACTTTCTTCATTTCATACCTCCTGAAAAAATCAAAAAGGGCACACTCCGAGAATGTATCTCAGGTGTGCCCAGACGGTCGGCTGAAAAAGAGTTTTTCTGTTCCCTTGCAGTGCTCTGCAATAATCCGTCAGTCGCAGAAAACTCATCTGTATTGTACCTAAAGTATACCAAATACAAGACCTTTCAGTCAAGGCGCATCGGAGAACTTTTTTACTTTCGCTCTTTGTCACAATAAATGCATCTGCACGCGCCGCCGTTTGCGTCAAAAGTCTTAAAAATGCTTCTGACATCCGGCTCGCATACGCTGATGCAGGCGGGGTTGTCGCAACGGTATTTGTCGTATATATACTGCGGCTCCTCCGCCTTTTCGGGCTGAACCTCGTTTGGTATGAGCCCGAGCAGCTTCATTATCAGCGCCATGCGCATGAACTTGCCGCACCGAGTCTGCTCAAAATACTTCGCGCGCGGGTCGGAGTCCACCTCCGGCGATATCTCGTTGACTCGCGGCAGTGGGTGCAGCACGCACATGTCGCTCTTTGCAAGGCTCATCTTCTCCTTGTCGAGGACGTATATGCCGTTGAGACGCTGATACTCCGCATCGTCCGTGAAACGCTCGCGCTGGATGCGGGTCATATAGAGTATGTCGAGCTTCGGCATCGCCTCTTCAAGCGAGCGGCACTCTTCATATTGAAGTCCGCTTCCCTCGAGATAGTCGTCAATTACAAACTGCGGCAGGCGCAGCTCCTCGGGGGAGATGAGAACGAACTTTACATTCTTGTATCTCGTCATCGCGGCTATGAGCGAGTGGACGGTTCTGCCGTATTTCAGGTCGCCGCAGAGTCCTATTGTAAGATTGTCAAACGTACCCTTTTCGTGGTGAATGGTCAGCAGGTCGGCGAGCGTCTGCGTGGGATGAAAATGCCCGCCGTCGCCGGCATTTATCAGCGGCACCGCCGTGTGCATGGATGCAACTACCGGCGCGCCCTCTTTCGGGTGGCGCATGGCGATTATATCCGCGTAGCCGTTGACTACCTCTATCGTGTCGGCAATCGTCTCGCCTTTGACGGCGGAGCTTGAGTCCGCGCCGGAAAAGCCTATCACCTGACCGCCAAGCGAGAGCATCGCGCTCTCGAAGCTGAGTCTTGTGCGCGTTGAGGGCTCAAAGAACAGCGTGGCAAGTATCTTGTGGCGGCAGACCTCGTTGTATTTTTCGGGCTGCGCCATGATGTCGTCTGCGACGGCTATCAGCTGGTCGATCTCCCCGGCGGAGAGGTCGAGGATGTTTATTATGCTCCTCATTTTGCACCACCGATCCAGCTCTCGTCCGAGGGATTGTTGCGGAACGCTATAAGGCGGTTTACATCCTCGGGCTTTATATATCCCTCCTGAGCCGCGACTTCGGAGAGCACGTCGAGGTTGGTCAGGCTCACATTCTTGACATCCGCCGCGGCGAGTCTCTCAAGCCCCTTTTTCATTCCGTAGGTGAAGATGCTGACTATTCCGAGCACCTCTGCGCCCGCTTCGCGCAGAGCATCGACTACCTCGATAACGCTGCCGCCCGTCGAGATAAGATCTTCGACCACGACGACTTTCTGACCATTTTCGAGCTTGCCCTCGATGCGGTTCTGCCTGCCGTGATCCTTGTTGCCGGAGCGGACATAGCCCATGGGAAGTCCCATCAGATGCGCGGTTATCGCTGCGTGGGCGATGCCGGCGGTCGAAGTGCCCATGAGAACTTCAGCCTCCGGATAGTTTTCTTCGATGAGCTCCTTGAGCCCGGTTTCGACATCCGTGCGAACCTCGGGCGCCGTGAGCGTCAGACGGTTGTCGCAGTAGACGGGGCTCTTTATTCCGCTCGCCCATGTAAAGGGCTTGTCGGGGCTCAGAAACACAGCCTGTATTTTAAGAAGATCTTTTGCGATTTTTCTGCTTGTCTCAGTCATTTTCTTTTCTCCTTCAGTCAACAAATTCTTTTATGCATCTCTCGTATGCCGCGACGGGGTCGGGAGCGGCGGTTATCGGTCTGCCGACGACGATGTAGTCGGAGCCGATTTTTTTCGCCTGCTCGGGTGTCATGACTCGCTTCTGGTCGCCTATGTCGCCGTCCGCAAAGCGTACGCCGGGAGTGACGGTCAAAAACTTTTCGCCGCATATGTCGTGAACCTTCCGCGCCTCGAGCGGGGAGCAGACAACGCCGTCAAGTCCGGCGTTCTTCGCGGTCTCGGCGTAGTGCATGACAACTTTGTCTATGGGTTCTTTTATCAGAAGATCGCGCTCCATCGCCTCCTGATCGGTGGAGGTCAGTTGGGTCACGGCGATGAGCAGGGGGCGCGTGCCGTCCGGGCGGGTCAGCCCCTCGAGAGCCGCCTCCATCATGCGCGATGTGCCCGCGGCGTGGAGGTTGCACATATCGACATCGAGCCGCGAGAGCACAGCCATGCTCTTTTTAACCGTGTTCGGGATATCGTGAAGCTTGAGGTCGAGGAATATCTTGTGTCCGCGCGCCTTTATCTCGCGGACTATCTGCGGACCCTCGGCATAGAACAGCTCCATGCCGATCTTGACGAACGGCTTTCTGCCCTCGAATTTGTCGAGAAAGTTCAGCGCGGTTTCTTTGTCTGCAAAGTCGCAGGCGATTATTACGTCTTTACCCATTGTGTGCTCCTCCTATGATGTCCTTGAGTTCGTTTATATTATACTTGTCCGCAGCCGCGGGCAGGGCTTCGACTGTTTTTTTGCATATGAACGGGTCAACGAGATTTGCGGCGCCGATTTCGACCGCCGTCGCCCCGGCGAGTATCATCTCGATAACATCCTCGGCGGACGATACGCCGCCCATGCCGACTACGGGGATATTGACAGCCGACGAGACCTGGTAGACCATCCTCAGCGCCACGGGGAATATCGCACTGCCGGAGAAGCCGCCCATCGTGTTCGCTATCACGGGCTTTTTTGTTCGCAGGTCTATCCTCATGCCTAGCAGGGTGTTTATCAGGCTGATTCCGTCCGCCCCCGCGTCCTCGCAGGCTTTCGCAATGCTAACAATGTCTGTGACATTGGGCGAGAGCTTTATGATAACCGGCTTTTTCGTGACCGCCTTGACGGCTTTTGTAACCTGCGCCGCCGCCTTCGGGTCTGTGCCGAAGCTCATTCCGCCGCCGTGAACGTTAGGACAGCTGACATTGACTTCGAGCCAGCCGACCTGCTCCTGACTGTCGAGCTTTTCGCAGGTGTAGGCATATTCGTCAACGGAAAAGCCGCTGACGTTCGCCATCACTTTTTTATTAAAACACTTTTTGAGCTTCGGGAGCTCTTCGCTTATAACTTTGTCAACGCCGGGGTTCTGAAGCCCGACGGCGTTTATCATGCCGGCGGTGCACTCCGCTATTCTCGGTGTCGGATTGCCGAAGCGCGGCTCCTTTGTCGTGCCCTTGAACGAAAAAGTTCCGAGGCAGTTTATGTCATAGAGCTCAGCAAATTCGTACCCGTAGCCGAATGTGCCCGATGCCGGGATAACGGGATTGTCAAGCTCCTCGCCGCACAGATTCACGCTCAGTCTGCCCATATTATCTCCTCGCTTTCCATTACGGGACCTTCCTTGCAGATCCGCTTGTTGCCCGTGAGCGTCTTGCAGGAGCAGCCCATGCACGCGCCGAATCCGCAGCCCATGCGCTCCTCGAAGCTGTATTGCCCGGGTGTTTTCATGATTTTGTGCATTGCGCGGAACATCGGTTCGGGTCCGCAGGTGTAGAAGAATGTGTATTGCATGTCTTTTATCACATCCGTGACAAAGCCCTTTGTGCCGTAAGTGCCATCGGCGGTTGATATATGTATATCGGCGCCGAGCGCACGAAATTCGTCCTCATAGAACACATCATCTTTTGAGTTGAAACCGAGCACGACAGTGACTTTTTTGCCCTCGGCAACGAGCTTTTTGCAGAGCATATACATCGGCGGAACTCCGACTCCGCCGCCTACAAGCAGGGGACTGTCTCCGCTTGTTTTTGTGTTGTAGCCGTTGCCCAGCCCCGTTAAAAGGTCGAGCTCATCGCCGTTTTTCATGCGGCTCATCTGCTCCGTGCCGCGTCCGACGGTTTTATATATCAGCGTCAGATTTTCTCCGACGCAGTCGCAGACCGAGATGGGACGGCGCAGAAAGAGCCCGTCGAGCTTTATGTTCACGAACTGACCCGGCGCGATTATCGCCGAGGTGTCGCCCGAAAGAGTCATTTTAAATATGCCGCGTGCGATTTTTTCGTTTGAAGTTATCTTGAAAATACTCTGCTTCATGCTCTCGCCTCCGCCTTGTAAACTACTTTTTCATTATGCACCGTCAGCAGACATCTGCCGAATACCTCACGCCCCGCGAACGGTGTGGCGCGCCCCATCGAAAGAAAATTTTCCGGGTCTATTTTATACGCTTCGCTTATATCAAACACTGCGAAGTCATTTTCTGTGTCTATCCCGAATCGCTTTTTCGGCTTGAAGCTCATCAGCTCAACGAGCCTGTCGAGCGTTATTATATTTTTCATCACAAGCTCCGTATAGAGCACCGGGAACGCCGTTTCGAGCCCGACAATGCCCATGAGGCTCTTTTCGAGCCCGCGCTCTTTTTCTTCTGCGCTGTGCGGCGCGTGGTCGGTCGCTATCATGTCTATCGTGCCGTCCTTTATGCCCTCTATAAGAGCCTGCTTGTCCTCGCGGCTTCTCAGCGGCGGGTTCATCTTGAATCGCCCGTCCTCCTGCATGTCCTCGTCGCAGAGCACGAGATAATGCGGCGCGGTCTCGCAGGTCACATCGACTCCGCGCGCCTTCGCCTGCCTTATCAGCTCGACGCTCTCCTTTGTCGAGATGTGGCAGACGTGATATGCGCAGCCCGTTTCCTCCGCAAGGCGTAGGTCGCGTTCGATTTGCTTATATTCGCTCGCGCTCGAGATGCCCCTGTGTCCGTGCGCTTTTGCGTATTCGCCGTCGTGTATGTATCCTCCGAAGAGCAGGGCGTTGTCCTCGCAGTGGGCGGCGATTATCTTGCCGAGACGCTTGGCGGCGGTCATCGCCTCTCGCATCATTTCGTCGTTCTGCACGCCTTTTCCGTCGTCGGAGAACGCGCAGACCTTGTCGGATATAGCTTCCATGTCCGCGAGCCTTTCACCCTTTTCGCCGACGGTTATCGCGCCGTAGGGCAGAACTTTTATCGCCGCGCCGCGCTTTATCGCGTCCAGCTGAACTTGCAGATGCTCCGCGCTGTCCGGCACGGGGTCGAGGTTCGGCATCGTGCAGACCGCCGTGTATCCTCCGTGCGCCGCGGCGGCTGAGCCGGAAGCAATGGTTTCTTTATAAGAAAAACCCGGCTCTCTGAAATGCACATGAACATCACAAAGACCGGGCACAATAATATATTTTTTCGAAATAACGGGCGAAAGACCTCCGTCGGCAAGGAACTTTTCCGCAAAGGCTCTTATTTTTTCGTATTTGCAAGCGAAGTCGTGCGTCATTTTTGCGTCTCCTTTAAAAATATAAAAGAAAAAGTCCTGCTGCCGCAAGACTGTGTATGCAAAGAACGCCGGAACATCAACGCCGACTATCCGTATTCATCACCAATCTTGCCGGCATCTCTGTACCGCTTAAAAATTGATTTGTTTTATTATACCAACAGCCGCCCGCTTTGTCAAGATGTCTGTTATAAATGAAGCAATTGTAAATTATTTTCGTTATGACATAAAAGCATTGACTTCGCGCCCATAATACATATATAATGGATAGAAAGCGGCAATCAGACGCTTAAAAAGGGAGGAGAAATTCAAAAATGAAATGGAACATCATCACCGATTCAAGCTGTGATATGTTCGGCTTCGAGAAGGAGCATGAGAATATCGTGTTTTCTTCCGTGCCGTTCACTATCAGCGTAGGAGACGAAAACTTTGTTGACGACCGCAACCTCGATGTTGACGGAATGATCGACTCGATGGATGCCTGTGCAGAGGCGAGCCACACGGCGTGTCCGTCGCCGCATGCGTGGCAGGAGAAGTTCGAGCAGGAGGGCAATGTTATTGCCATCACTATTTCAAGCAAGCTCTCCGGCAGCTACAACAGCGCGTGCGCCGCAAAAGACATGGTGCTCGAAGAGCAGCCCGATAAGAAAATAGCCGTTATCGACTCGCGCTCCGCGGGTTCGGAACTTGTTCTGCTCGTCAAAAAAATCTGCGAGCTCATTGAGTCCGGCGCGGACTTTGAGACCGTCGTTGAAAAGGCGGAGCTTTATTCCCGCCACACCCATGTCGTCTTCGCTCTCTCGTCGTTCAACAATCTTGTCAAGAACGGCCGTATGAGCAAAATTGTCGGCTTCGTCGCCAATAAGCTCGGCTTCTGGGGTATCGGTATCGGCAGCGAGCAGGGTACGATTGAGATAAAGCAGAAGATACGCGGCAGCAAGAAAGCGCTCGATGCGATAATCGAGGATATGAAAGAGCGCGACTACAACTGCGGCAAAGTCGTCATCAGCCATTGCCGCAACGCGGAGTTCGCCGAGAGCGTCAAGTCGGCTATCCAGTCCGTCTGGGATAAGGCGGAGGTCAAGATAGTCCACGCGCGCGGACTTTGCAGCTATTACGCCGAAAAAGGCGGATTGATAATCGGCTTCTGACAAAACATAAATAAAAAGGACTGCTCATCCGGGCAGTCCTTTTAGTATGTATCTTATTCTGCGCTTTCCTCTTCGGGCAGGTCGCTCGTGCAGTGCGGGCATTTGACCGCATCGATCGGAATTTCGGTGCAGCAGAACGGGCAATTTTTTGTGGTCGCGGGAGCGGGCTCTTCGACTTTTTCGTGGATGAGCTTCGATTTTGCCGTCGCCATGAGCTTTATGACGAGGAAAATTGCGAGCGCGATTATCAGAAAATCGAGAACAGTCTGAATGAAGTTGCCGTAGTTGAGCGTGGCGTATCCTGCCTCTGCCGCGAGTGCGGGAGTCGTGTACTTCGCGGGGTCAAATCCCGTGCGGTCGCCGAGAACGACGAACATATCCTTGAGACTGCCGCCGCCTGTTATCAGACCGACGAGCGGCATGATAAGGTCGGAGACGAGCGAAGTGACTATCTTGCCGAATGCGCCGCCGACTACAACGCCGACCGCCATGTCAACGACATTTCCCTTTGAGATAAACGCCTTGAATTCTTCAACAAGTTTGATTTTTTTCATCTTTATACACCCCTGTATAATTTATATACCTTTATTATATATACGCCTATACGCCGTTTGCCCGCGGCAAGAGCTTTTTGAAATTTTCGGAGGAGCTATGGCAGAAATATTTTATCATACCTTTGACCCCGTCTACGACAATCATTCGCGCGTGCTGATACTCGGCTCGTTCCCGTCCGTGAAGTCGCGCGAGCAGGGATTTTATTACGGACACCCGCAGAACCGCTTCTGGAAAGTGCTCTCCGCCGTGTTTTCTTCGCCAGTGCCGCAGAGCATAGATGAGAAGAAAAAACTGCTGCTTGATAACGGTGTCGCGCTATGGGATGTTGCACAGAGCTGCGAGATAAACGGTTCGAGCGACAGCAGTATGAAGAACGTCTGCCCGAACGATATATATACATTATTATATACCACCGGCATCGACCGCATTTTTGCAAACGGCAAGACCGCCGCGCGGCTCTACGAAAGATTCATCCTGCCGCAGACAAATGTCCCTATAACAACCCTCCCGTCAACCAGCCCCGCCAACGCCGCATTCAGTCTTGACGATTTGTGCGAGCGGTGGCGGATTATTCGCACCTTGTAGGGTGCGGCGACTCGACGCACCGCTGCTGCCGACGGCGGCACGAAAGATATATGAATTAATAGAAACAGTCATTTTCCCATTTTGCGGGATTTGTGTCAATGTATTCCCATATCATTTCATAATCGTGCTCGTTGCGGATAACTCTATCAAAATATGTCCGCTGAAAGATATCCCTGCCTATCTCGACGTTGCAGAATCGCTTGAACGCCGAGACCATGCGCGGGATTTTTTCATTTGCACGGGTTGAGGAAATATCGGTTTCATCGATGCGGATTATCATATGTATGTGATTCGGCATGATAACGAAATTATCAATATGCGCGCCCTTTACCTTTTCAAACCCGATTATATATTTCAAAATGATTTGACCCTCGTCGGTCAGATGTACTTCCGGGGCGTCGAGGTCGCCGCCCCTTACAATGTCACATAAAATTTTTGCTCTTCCGGCTATGCATATGGTTATGAAATATGCGCCGGCACTGCTGTAGTTGAAGTTTTTCAATCTGTTCGGTTTTCTGTCCGGTAACGCCATATTAATCACCTCTCCAATATATTATCATATGGAGAATAAAAATCAACCGTAATTTTTTTGCCCCATTTACAATACCATTGTAGGGTGCGGCGACTCGACGCACCGCTGCCGCCGTCGGCGGCACAGAACGCAAGCCGGAACAAAACGAATTAAACAGCACAAACGAAACAATAAAATTTTCAGTGACACTTGCGCGTCAAAGGGTCGTAGGGGTCGCCGACCCCTACAGGGTAGGTGCGCACAATGCAATCATACCGACAACGCACGGGCACGGCACGAACATTTCTTGCATTTTCTCAAATTCTTTGCAATCCCTTTGTAGGGTGCGGCGACTCGACGCACCGCTCCGCCGTCGGCGGCACAGAACTCAAGCTCCAAACAAAGCGAATTAAACAGCATGAATATAGCAAGCGCACACTCTGTCCCCAATTTCGGACTTCAAATCGCCGCCTTATTATATCTATAAAACATTTTTTGTGCAAACTGCTAAAATGTTATTTAAAAAATAAATCGTTTCTAATCTATATATAAAATTTGAACTTTTGTGTTGACAAACAAAAGAGGCGCGAGTAAAATAAGGTTACAGTGTAATGGTATAGGTATGCGGAGAGGTGGCCTCTTTTCGCAGAAACCGATGCCGTTGCAGTTGTGGCAGCGCCAATGACGCCGCTGCGGAAAAATAAAAAGGGCAAGAAAATGCACCGTACGCCATGCGTACAAGCCCGGTGCAAAAATCAAAAGAAAGGTGATAATTATGAAGACAAGAAAAGTCGGCAAGATAGTGTCGCTGCTCGTCGCCATAGTGCTCGTTGCAACGATCATGATTCCTGCCGCCAGTGTCCTCGCCGATAACGGCAGCAGCAATGCTGTGACCTCCGGAATTGACTGGAACGGCAAGGATATTCTTACTGTCAGCGGAGCGTCGGCTTATGAGCAGCTCAGAGACTACCTCAAGAATGCTCAGCCCGGAGATAAGCTGAACATCCGTCTTGACGCCGATATCGAGCTGCCCAAGTTCGGCGTCTATAAGGACGAAGATGGTAATACTTCCTCGGACGCTTCGAAAGGTAAGTATTATTCGTATGCTACATACGGCGTGTTCAAGGATGCTTATAAGAAGAAGGAAGGCAAGAAGTGGTGGGATGCCACCGACAACCCGAAATTCGGTATAAACGAAATTCGGGGAAAATCCGGCTCCACCTACGGCGCAAGCTACGATGTTCTCAACAAGAATCCTTCGATAAGCACGAACCCCTATAAGGATGTTTTCAAAGTTGCCGAGCCGGGCGATACGACCACCCGCGCATTCCTCAACTATGACCTTCAGGGCAAGGAAAAATTCTCGGCCGCCGAAAAAGAGCGCTTTGAGAGACTCGATACCGCTGAGAAGAAGCTCATGACCGGTGCAAGAGGAAATGAAGCGCTCGGCGCGAGTGCCGGTAACGATACGGCTACTTACACCGAGTACGATGAGGCTGTGCTCTGCGTCAAGGAACGCGTTACGGTCTGCTTGAACCTTAACGGCCATAAGGTTTCCGGCCTTAACTCCCTCGGCAGCCCGTATACAGGCTCGCCGAACTACCAGACCTCGATTTTCGTTGTCAGGGGCGACCTGACTGTCGTTGACGAGCGCGTTGTCAACGCGGGTACAGAGGCTATTATAACCGGCGGTACCGGCTCGATTTTCGGCAAGCCGCAGTACAGCGAAAACGGCGCTTCCAACTATGACTTTGTTGATTCCGGTATTTATCAGGGTGTCGCTTATTACGGAGTCGGTCTTGGCGATAATGCCCCCAACGAATGGGGCGACGCCTATATAATCAGGCGCGGAAAGGAAGCTCCCGACAGAGAGTCATGGCCCGACCTCTCGACCCAATCGTGGAATCACAAGGTCGGCAACTACCGTATTTATACTAACTATTTCAGCCGTTTTTATGCCAATGTTAAGGAAACTCACGGCGGCGGTGTCTATGTTGCCCCCGGCGCAAGCTTCACCCTTCTCAGCGGTAAGATCTCCGGAAACAGCGCGTGGCGCCTCAACGATACCGACAATAAGTTCATCTTCAATGTGAACTCCAGCGCGGTTGCTTGCGGCGGCGGCGTCTATGTTGACGAGAACGCGACCTTCACCATGAAGGGCGGCGAGATTTCCAACAACGCTGTCCGTGTTTATAACCAGAAAAAAGACAACTCGGATGCGACCGCTTACGGCGGCGGCGTTTACCTTGCTTCCGGTGCTGTGATGAACATGACCGGCGGTAAGATAGTTGAAAACGCTTCTTATGCCGAGACATTCAGCCCAAACGCCGGCAGCCCGAAGTCTGCCCGTTCCTACGGCGCAGGTATCTATGTCCATGAGAACGCAATCTGCAACATCATAGGTGAAGACGCCGAGAGCGGCGCCACCACCCTTGAGATGGTTAAGAGCTTCCCCTCCGTATCGAACAACTCCTGTGGAGCGCTCGGAAGAAAAACCACAAAATCCGAGCAGGATGTTACGGTTGAGGGCGGCGGCATCTACAACAGCGGTACGCTCAATCTCAGAAACGCCCTTGTTTTCGCGAACGACTTCGCAGAGGGCGACATCGATGTTCCCAACGCAGACCAGAAGTGCACCCTTAACAATGCTATCCATGTTAAGCGCGACGAGGCTACGGGTCTTGCCCTTTATAACTATGTCGACGCACTCGACAACAAGACCGAGATCACCCGTCTTGATGACAGATTCAACGAGAACCTCGAGCTTGTAACCGAAGCCATAGAGCATGAGATACACGGCATCTACGGCACAATGCACGGCAACGAGGAGTCCGCTATTTTCTCCAACGGCGCCGGTATCTGCCTCAACGAGAAGGCTACTATAGTCATCGGCGAGCGCGTTTGGGTTATCGATAACTATGACCTCGTTACAACAGGCCACAAGGCTTTCGCAAGCGTCAGAGATTATACAAGAACCTGGCAGCAGACCAAGAATATTACGGACGACAGAGTTGTTGAGACTATAAAGGACGGCACAGGCGTGAGCCGCGGTGCTAACTACACAGACCCCGCCGGCGGATATGTCTATAACGAATATGTTAAACCCGGCGACCCCAGAAACCAGAACGTGGACGGCAGCAAATATACACCCCACCGCATGGACGGCTATGCTTTCTCCGATACTACCGACGATATCTATCTGCCCGAGGGCAAGGTCATCTATAAGGGCGGCAGCCTCTATGAGACCAAGATAGGCGTCAACTATTGGAACATGGTCAACGCCGACGGCACCGCGACCGCGGCAGAGAGAGGTAAGGGTCAGGCGGGAAGCCAGGCCGGCAACCGCGTTCTCCTCGTAGACGGTAATGTTCTCGGCAAAAAGCTTGACAGAAACATTTGGGTTGGCGACAGCACAACGCCCGTCCAGTCCGATATCCAGTTCTTCTATCTCAACGATAACAACAAGAACTGGGAGCGTTATAAGAACTACAAGAAGGCTGCTAACGATCTGTGGTATGACTACGACAAGAACGCTTATAACTACCAGCTGCCGGAGTCTGACAAAGGCAGAATAGGAGGCGCAGATCGAGATCTTTGTGACTTGGATGCCATAAACTCGAAGGACTGGGAAGCCAGATACAGAGTCAGAGCGATCTCCACATCTAACCCCGCTATCAACAGAGACGCTTCTCCGTATGAGGGCTATATAAACTACAATGTGGAGTATCCCGCGGGGCGTTGGGCAGCCGGTCAGCAGGCTTGGCCTGGTGTAAATGCGTATGATATACATAAAAACGGCGGCTATTGGAATTACTACAATAAGCCCACTTACAGAATAAGCGACCCCGAGTGGACACCCGATAATGACAAGGTTTTCCGTCCTCTTAACGGTGCGTTCTCGAACGCCGTTGTCAACTTCCCGCAGAGAGCCTACCCCGTAACGGCCGAGATGAAGAACTCTCTTCCCTCGTCCTACCTCAAGGCTAAGTACATGGATTACAAGGTAGTCTATGATGACAACCAGTTCGGTACTTCGACCGAGCCCGTTATCCGCCTCGGTACCTACAGCGATCCGGATAGCAAAGACACCATCCGTAAGATGTTCGTCACCGTCAACTTTGATGAGGCTGATATCCACTTCTACGGTCAGAGCAAGAACAGCAGCATCGTTTACAACAGCGGCAGCGCGGCAACAAGCGAGCAGACCGATACATTCACGACTAATAATACTGCTTTTGCAAATGTTGATGCTTCGGCGCTGTTCTATGGTGCAAACAGAGTTAAGGGCACTATAAATATTGCAAAGATTGTTCCTAACTATGCATCTTATGGTAAGGGCGGTATTCTTGAAGACCTCAGAGCGGCTTCTGCCACTGCAGATTCTTCACTCTCTTATGATGATGCGGAAAAGAAAAATGAGTCAATCGATCTGTACTTCAAGGGTTGGAAATATTACACGTCTTATGGTGACGGCCCCAAAGTCGAGACACTCAGCAATTCCGACGAAGAGAGCAGAATTGTGGGAACATCACTTACCCATCGCGGCTACTTCTCTGTTAACCTTGAAAACATCTTCAACCCCAACATCAACTCGCAGCCCTGCCCGTCCCTGACGGCTATTTGGTATACCAAGGAAGAGCTTGCCGCAGCGCGTCAGAACCTTTCTGCCTGCAAGGCGCAGCTCATTCTCGGCACTGACGGACACATTTATATCAGAGTTATATCTGTTCTTGGCGCTTATGGTAAAGATAGAAATAATCTTCAGCCCATTCAGGCCTCCGACGCCAACAGTAGCTTGAGTTCGCTTTACTATAACGCGCCGACCTTTGTTGCGTCTAAACTCAATGCTACTCCCACTCTTGAGGGCGGCTATAAGGCTACTGTGAACAAGGGCAATATTGCAGCCAAGAACTATTCTGCAAGGGTTGTCAAGAAGATTATCTGCAACGACGATGAGAAAAACACTTTTACAATTGATATCTATGATTATATCAGCGGTAAAGAAAATGATGAAAATGACATTTGGGTCAAGTTCATCAACTCCAACGCTGCATATAAGAACGCTAACAATAGTAAGAGCACCACTTATGTCTCGTTCATGTGGACAAATATCGACACCGGTCTTACACTTGCTGATATATCTAACGGCTCCGGATATTCGAATGCTGCACAGGAAGTTTTGTTTGTTACCCCCTGCATTGAGCTTACAATGGATCAGGCTGGTAATGATCATGACAGCTATTATTACGGTGCCTCAAGAGGCTTTAGCATAGCCTCTCTTGATGCGAAAGATGGCAATAAGCTGCTTGAACAGGCAAAGACCGCAACGAAATGATTAGGAAGGGGATTTAAAATGAACACAAATAAATATGAAAAGCCCCTTGCGGAGGTCATCTACTTTGACCTTTATAAGGTCAGAATGGGTGTTGCTCAGGACTCAAAGACTCATACAGTAACAGAACCGGTGACCCAATCCACTAATGCCAAGCATTATGATTTTGGCGACCTCGGCTAAGAAAGGAGCACTGTAAAATGAAGACATCGCTTAAAAGAATTATTGCATTTGTGCTTGTTCTTGCACTCAGCTTCGCGGCATTTGCAACCGTGGTTTCTGCTGCTCCCGTCTCTGCGTCTGCTAAGACTGAATCGGCAAGCATCGGAAGCTTCTTTAAGAAGCTTGCTGATGCTATAAAAGGCTTCCTGGATAAGATATTCAACAAAAAGCCTGATCCGGAGCCCGAGCCCGAGCCTGACACAACCACAACTGAACCCGCTCAGTCAGACTCCGACAAGATAGTAGATGATTCGTGGGATTTTGTCGACAAGACCGGCGATGTGGATTATATAGGCGGAGTCCACTAATGGATTTTACTGCAAAAATTGCAGATTTAACTGTAGGTATTTCCTGCAAGTATAGGCTCGTTGAGTCTATATGCAGGGAGTACCTTACGGAGGATGCTCCTATGTTTTGCGTAAGGGCTTCCGAAGAACACAAGGAGAAGCTCAGAAATTATTTTTTGGGCTTCTCTGAAGTCTTTTCTGATGAATATCTTGAGTCGGCCGTTATAAGTGAATCTATTGCCGATGAAGTTTTCAATTACAATGCTGCGGTTTTTCATGCGGCACTGATTTCTTTCGACGGCCGCGGAGTTGCTTTCGCCGCACCCAGCGGTACCGGCAAAAGTACGCATATAAGGCTGTGGCGGCGCTTGTTTGGTAGCAGAGTGGAGTGTATTAATGGCGACAAACCGTTACTTTTATTTCGTGACGGAAGATTCTTTGGTGCCGGAACTCCATGGTGCGGAAAAGAAAACTGGGGCTGCAACAAAACTGTACCGCTTGAAGCGATTTGCTTTATCGAACGCTCAGATACAAATAGCATAAGGCCTATCAAAGACAACGGAGAAAAAATGCGACGAATGTTTAACCAACTCATGATTCCCGAAGATAGGGACGGGTTGATGGTGAAATATCTTGATTTTGCAAATAAGCTGATAAATACCGTCCCGTTCTATCTGCTTCGCTGCAACATGGAACTTGAAGCTGCGCAGACGGCACATGACGGTATTTTCGGCATGATATAAAGAGGTTTATTATGAAGATAAAAGACGGATTCTATATGACGGAAATCGGCTCTGATTATGTGATAATCGCCGGAACTCCAGAGGCAAAAAAACTGTTTGGCGGCATGCTCCGGCTGAATGAAACGGGTGCTTTCCTCTGGAAAAAGCTTATTGACGGAGCGACCGAAGAGAAGCTTGCCGCTGCGCTTGCGGCTGAATATGGTGTTTCCGGTGAGGTTTCTGCAAAAGATACGGCTGATTTTCTCGGTACTATCCGTTCCGCCGGTTTTGTTGAGGAATAATATGGACGAGAATGGTCTGATGCCATATGAAGTGCTCTTTACTGTTGTGGATAGTGTAGTTATCGAACCGCGGGGTGTCAGTATGCTCCCTTTTCTCAAGGAGGGCAGGGACTCTGTGCACCTTGTAAGACCGGCTGCCGCGCCGCAAAAATATGATATTGTGCTCTATCGTGTGGGCAGTGAATATGTGCTACATCGAATTATCGGTTTTGACGGCGATAATTATATAATCTGCGGCGACAATTGCCGCGGCTGGGAGCGCGGACACGGGCGAGGGGATATAATAGCCGTCGTCGATGAGATATACAGAAACGGCAAGCCCGAAAAGCCGCACTGTCTCAAAAATCGAATCTACGAGCGTCTTTGGTGCTCTTCAATGCTAAAAAGAATAGTTATGAGGCTGAAAGCTTATATGTAAAATGCTGAAATTGTAAATTTTAGCATTTTTTATTTATAATTCTACTAAAAAGTGTTTTTTTTGTACACTTCCTATATAATATGACATACATTGTATTTCATATGCAAAATATAGGAGGTAAAAAATGAAAAAGGTATTGAAATCAGCAGCGGCAATCCTGATGGTTTTGACTCTCGCTTTTTCGGCGTTCGCCATAGGCGGCGTTTTCGCCGAAGAAACAGAGCCTCTGAGCAGCTTTGCCGTCTCTGCGAAAGGCAGCGGAGCTGATTCGGCCGCACTCGGTACCGTCTCATGGTGGAAGAGCGACGTTGATGGCAAATATTATATGTTCATGCCGTCAAAATCCGACCTTTCATCAATAACGGTCTGGTTCACTGCGGCAGACGACGTTATGTGTGACGGAGTCAAGCTCGAAAGCGGCGCGCAGACAGGAATGTTTGCAAACGGCGGCGAGTTTGTTCTTACCGTCGGCGATGCGAAGTACACGGTAGTGTTCCTCAATTCGAGCAAGCTCCCGACAATGTTTATCAACACTCCCGAGGGCGGACTCGATAGAATACACGCCGACAAGTCCCACAAGGAAAAGGGCTGCACCATGCTCGCCATTAACTCAAATGGCAAGGTAGACTATGATGCAGGGCTCGCTTCAATGAAGGGCAGAGGCAACTCAACCTGGGGCTATCCGAAAAAGCCCTACAACATCAAACTCGGCTCCAAAGCAAAGCTTTTCGGCATGGAAAAAGCGAAAAGCTGGTGCCTGATTGCAAACCACGGCGAAAACAGCCTTCTCAGAAACCAGCTGGTTTATACCCTCGGCGGTGAAATCGGCATGAAAGAGAGTCCGGATTGCAGAAGTATAGACCTCTATATTAACGGCGAATATCAGGGCGTTTATCTCATCACCGAAAAAGTCGAGATAAACAAGAACCGCGTTGATATCTTTGATTTGGAAGAAGCTACAGAGGATGCGAACGGCGGAGTGGATCTGTCAACCTTCTCGCCTCTCGGCGTCCGCACAAGATTCAGCGGATATCTTGAGAATACTCAGAAGTGGTATGATATTCCCAACAATCCCGAAAATATCACCGGCGGATATCTTCTTGAGTTGGATTTCAGCGAGAGATATGAGGCCGAGGCAAGCGGATTTGTAACCAAAAAGTCGCAGAGTGTTGTTATAAAATCGCCCGAATACGCTTCGCAGGCGCAGGTTGAATATATCAGCCGCTACTGGCAGGAGTTCGAAGACGCATTATACAGCAGCGACGGATATAACGATCTCGGCAAAAAAATGTCGGATTATATCGACGTAACATCCTTTGCGAGAGCATATTTTATTCAGGAGTGGTCGAGTAACTGGGATGTCGGCCTGTCGAGCGCCTTCTTCTACAAGGATCTTGACAGCAAGCTGGTAGCAGGCCCGATTTGGGATTTCGACGAGTGTCTCGGCAATGCCCACGGCGCGAGAGACGGAGTGGATTTGACCGATCCCAAGAATATCCACGCGAAGATTAGAAACCTGTTCTATGATTCGCTCATGGGCAGCAACGACGTTAAGGCTACACCCAACGTTTTTGCCCTTGCTTACAGACACGCGGAATTCGCGGAGTCCGTCGAAGAACAGATGAAGAGCAATTTCGTTCCGGCTGTGCAGAGGATTATGGCCTCCACATTTGACGATTTTGCAAACAGCATTCGCAGCTCTGCGGTAATGAACGCAATACGCTGGAATACATATGGAACAACGGATCTTGCCGCAATAATCAATCAGTATGACGGAGAGATAGAGTATATCCGCGAGTTCATCAACATAAGAACTCCGTTCCTTGCCGAAACCCTCACCCTCAAGAATGAGGGCTTCACAATTGCCCATATTCCGTCTCAAAAGCGTACCGGTTCTGAGATCACTCCCGAAGTCACCGTCAAGTGCCTTGACAGAGTCCTGACCGAGGGCGTTGATTACACAGTTGCCTATTCTGACAATGTCAAGAAGGGCACGGCGACTGTTACCGTCACCGGCATCGGCGACTATGAGGGTGTGACCGCGACTACGACCTTCAAGATAATCAACATCTCCGATCCGCTCGACTGGACAGGCGGCTCGGGAGAAGAAAGAGCAAAAGAAAATCTCAACAAGATGGGGGCAGACTTTGTTGACGGTGTTGAGCTGATACTTTACTATATCGTCAAGCCCTTCCAGAAATAACAACAAAAATGATCCGCTGTGATTTTTCACAGCGGATCTCCTTTTTATAAGAACAGTGTGCAGCCAGATTGGCGGAAGTGCTCTATCATCTCGTGCGCTCTTTCAACACTTATACCGAAATAATCGCACAGGCACTCGATGCACATACATTCCTTTGCGCCGCGGTTGACCATCTTGCGATGAAAGCCGATATCGTCATTGGTCAGCAGCTTTGAACATTTGATGCAGTATGTCATTTCTTCAGCTTGCAGATGAAGCAGGCGCAGTCATGAGCCTCAAGATGCATCTGCATGAACTCCTTCTTGACTCCGATGCACTCGCCCGTGAACGCGTCGGTCATCTCAAGTCCGTAGCCGGAGGCGGCAGATATGCCTATGTTCTCAAAATAGAACGGAACGCCGCACTTGCTCTCGCTGAAGTTGACGAAAAGAATGGCGATTTCATTGTTTGAAAGGAGCTTTGCAAAGACTATCTTGTCGTTCCAGCTCTTGGTTGCGACGAATGCCGGACGGGACTCCTCATCCTGATTGATTCTGATGAGTCTTTCATTCTTGACGAGGTCAAGGCAGAAGTCGTTCATGCATCTCAGGTCGCCGCCGAGCATCAGCGGGGACGAGAACATGCACCAGAGCGCGAACTGTGTCTTGTAGTCAACGTCAGAGCAGCCGACCGAGCCGACATTTCCTCTGCCGTACATACCGACAGTGAGCATATCAATGTCGTTGAAACAGCCGGGCGCGGAATAGGCGAGGTTGTCGATCTGGCTGAGCGCGATATCGGCAAACGAACGGAAGCTGTCGTTTATGTCGCCGGTAGAGCGATACATGTGCGCGCCCGCCGAGCGAATCCAGCGGCTGACTTCGTCGTTGCCCCAGTTGCAGGCGGAGAAGAGAATCTCGCGTCCGCAGGCTCTGAGAGCCATGCCCATTTTTCTGTAGAGCAGGGGACCGTTTGCACTGTCCGGCTTGTAGCAGAAGTCATATTTCAGGAAGTCTACGCCGTATTCGGCAAAGGTCTCGGCGTCGAGATATTCATGGTCAAAGCTGCCAGGATAGTCGGCGCAGGTGCGTGTTCCGGCGCAGGAATACATGCCGAACTTGAGCCCCTTGCTGTGGACATAGTCGCTGACTGCTTTCATCCCGTTGGGGAACTTCTCCTCGTCGGGGACTATCTTTCCCGTCTGCGGGTCGCGCTCTCGCTTGCTCCAGCAGTCGTCGATGACAAGATACTCATATCCGCAGTCACGCAGACCGAGCTCGACCATCTTGTCGGCGGTTTCTTTGATAAGCTGTTCGTTGATGTTTTCGCCGAATGTGTTCCAGGTGTTGAAACCCATAGGCGGAGTTTTTGAAAGCATTCGATCACTCCTAAATAGATTTTTTGTTCAACCTATATTAACATATATGGGTATCAAAGGCAACAAAAAAAACTGCCGCACCCGCAAAAGGTACGGCAGCTTTTTGTCGGTACATTAAGCAGCGCCGAAAATCTTGAGAATCAGCTGGAAGATAGCGTCAACTATCTGCTTGCTCAGTCCGTGTTCCTCAAGGAATCTGAGAATGTCGCCGACGAATTTCAGAAAAGCCTGGAAGAACTCCATAAAAGCCTGTCCGCCCTCCTGGAGCTTCGAGAAAATCTCGACGATCTGATGAATGAGCGTGGTGATGAATTCCATGATCTTTTTCCTCCTTTTTATATTTACGGGAATTAACAAAATATTAACATATTTTATCTGCAAAAGCAATAGCCAAATCGGAAAAAACACCGCTGTTCAAGCTCAATTTTTCGTTACTTTGCTCATGCATAAAAATATTTATATCGAAAAATATCAAAGCTTGTCAGCACAAAAAGCAAAACAGACAGCGGTGAAGCTGCCCGTTTTGCCAAAAAGGAGTCAATTTTCAAAAAAGAAGTCAATATTTGATATTTGTATTTGCGTGTCTTATTTGATAAGACCAAGGATAGCATCAAAGATAGCCTTGACGATAGCCTGTGCGTCGAAAGAAGCGCCGGCAAAACCAAGAATCTTTTCGATCATCTCAAAGATAGTTGCTAACATGTGCAATGTCCTCCCTTCTCCCTTGATAAGACAACTGTTTGTCCCTTACAATTAGATTATAACAGCATATAAATTCAGTTGTCAAAATGAAAAAGGGTATTTTTGGATATTTTTTGATGCTTTTTGACTATGATATAAACAATCTGTAAATAAAATTTATGAAAATAATACAAGTTTATTCTCAATGTGTATATTTGCGGCTCGCGGAGAGCAAAAATATCAGGGGTGATATCCATGATATTTTTTTACTATTTACTTTATATATTGGTCTGGCCGCTGTTCGAGCTGCTGTATCATCCGCGCGTGCTGGGTCGGGAAAATATTCCCAAAAGCGGCGCGGTCATTCTCGCCGGCAACCACAAAAGTAACCTCGACTGCATTCTGATAGCGTCATGCCTGTGGCGACAGGTGCATTTTATGGCGAAGGACGAGCTATTCCGCGGCGGGTTCAGATATTTCTTCCGCGCTCTCGGAACTATTCCCGTCAACAGGCGGATTCGCGATGCCTCCGCGCTCAGTGAAGCGCGTGCTATACTCGATAAGGGCGGCGTCATCGGTATTTTCCCCGAGGGCAGGTTCAACAAAACGGAGGAGACCGTTTTGCCGTTTAAGCCCGGAACCGCGCGAATGGCGGCGAGAAGCCGGGCTATGATTGTCCCGTTTGCAATAAAGGGCGATTACAATATAATCGGCAGGCGCGTGGAGATTGAGTTCTATCCCGCTATAAATGCGGCGGGCAGGGATGCTGTGTCGATAGGCAAAGAGCTCGAAAATGCGGTCAGAGAGGGGCTTGAGCGTGGCAGAAAATAAAGATACGGGATTCAGAGTGATAACATCTGTTATCAAGCCGGCGTTTAAAATGCATTTCTCGCCGACCATTATTGGGAGTGAAAATATTCCGAAAGACGGCGCAGTGGTTATCGCCGGAAACCATAAAAATATCCGCGATCAGTTCCTCGTGTTTCTTGCAACTGACCGTGTGATTAATTATATGGCGAAGCGCGAATACTTCGACGGTGCGCTCGCTCCGCTTTTTAAATGGGCGGGGTGCATCCCCGTCAACCGCGACGGCTTCGACGCTGCGGCGGTCAGAAGCGCGATAAAAATCCTGAAAAGGGGCGGTGCAGTCGGAATATTCCCTGAGGGCACGCGCAACAGGACGGATAAATCGCTGCTCGCGTTCAAACCCGGAGCTGCGGCGATAGCCAAAAGGGGGAACGCGCAGATAGTGCCGTTCGCGATAAGCGGGGAGTACAGAAAAAACGGAAATTTAAAAATTTTGTTCGGTGAACCTTTTTCGCCCAAATCGATGAGTGTTGAAGAAGCGACCGATAAATTGTTCAATGCTGTAAGTGATTTGCTCAATAGTCAATAAAGCGCCCCAATCGAACAAAAAACAACCGATTTTAAAAATTTTTTGGCGTTTTGCGTTAAATTTTTATTGCCTTAGTTTTCCAATTTGTTGTGGTTTTTCCGTTGACTTTTGGCATATATTGTGATACAATCCAATCGTAGGAGATTATACCCTGCGCGAATCGGCGCAGATCTTCAAAAAAATCGAACATTTGTGTTGACAAACTGAATATTTGTGCTATAATTAGAGACAGAAAGAACAAATGTTCCGATTTTTTCCGTAAGGAGGAAGCAAAAATGACAAGTACATTCATAATTGTTTCGATTCTCGAAGTTGCCGCTGTGGCTCTTATAATAACAGGCTTTGTGTTTGAGAAGAAGCTGATCAATTTTGAGGAGAAGTTTGAGACTGCTCTTGCCAAGAAGATCGCTCACTTCCTCTGCACCAACAAGTATACGAAGACTCATTTTGTCAAGGAGAAGAAGACCGCTCAGCGCCGCAGTGCAGCCAAGACTGCGTTCGAGCCCGAGACCGTCTCTCCGACTCCCGGCAGAAAGGGCAACAGAGTTGCCTGATCTTTTTCGAAAATCGCATAAGTTTGACCGCCCTGCCATTTCGGCAAGGCGGTCGTTTTCACTTTAGCGGTCTTATGGAATGTCAGCAGCCACAGCCGTTGTTGCAGCCACATCCGCAGTCCGAAGCTCTGGAAACGCCATTATTGCAGCCGCAGCCCGTGTCACAGAGCAGAAGGATGATGATAAGGAAAATGCACCAGTTGTTTGAGCAACCCATCGTTTTGCCTCCTCTTCAGTTACTAAGAAAGAGTGCCGCGGTTTTGACTCGAGCACCGCTTTCATCAACATATTATGAAGCGCTGCTTTTTGCGGTTACACTTTTTGAACTCAAACATAATTTTCTTTTCTCCGGCGTAAACTAATAAGAAACCGGAGGTGTTTTATATGCTGTTTGACAAGAACGGAGAAGTGGTGAGCTACGACGAGTCGGATATCTTCTGCGACGATCTTATGCGTGCAGATGAGCATATCGACCCATCTTATTATATAAATTATGTCGGAATACAGAGCGAAAAATCAAAGAAAACACGAGATAGACTCAGTAAATCAAAGCATGAGCGAGATAATTAAAAATAGTTTGCCAGACGGGTGATTTTTTGACCTTTTCTGACTTTTGACCGGAGTTTGCATCAGGGTTATAATAAAGTCAAAGGTCAAAGAAAGTCAAAGACAGAAAAGAGGTGTCGACAATGAGCCTTAGCAGTCAGATAACGGGTATGATACTCGAAATGCTCGGCAGCAGCGGAAGTATCGAGATACAGCGCAACGAGCTTGCGCAGACGATAGGGTGCGTCCCGAGCCAGATAAATTATGTTATCGCGTCGCGTTTCACGCCGGAACAGGGCTATATTGTCGAGAGCCGCAGAGGCGGCGGAGGATATATCAGAATAAGGCGTGCGGCGATGGAGCCGAATCAGAAGGTCATGCACGCAGTCAACGCCGTAGGCGATAAGCTTGACGAGCGCACTGCCCGCGCACATCTCGCGGAGCTCGTCAGTACGGGTGTTATAGATAAACACGCCGCCATGCTGATGCTCAGCGCCGTGTCAGACAATGCTCTGCGACCCGCCGCCGTTGGGGACAGGGACGCCGTCAGAGCGTCGGTATTCAAACAACTGCTGCTCGTTGAAATGGGCAGAAACGGATAAAGGAGGAACACATATGCTTTGTCAGAACTGTGGAAAAAATGAAGCGACAACTCACATAAAGCAGGTCATAAACGGTGACACGGCTGAGCGCCATCTCTGCTCCGAATGTGCCGAGCATCTCGGCTACGGCGACGCGTTCTCGGGCTTCGGCTTCGATGTTGCCGGACTTTTCGGGAATTTCTTCGGCGATGCCGTCCATTCGCTCGGCGCGCCGAGAAAAGTGGTTCGCTGCCCGAAATGCGGCTCTTCGTTCAATGATATCGTCCGAGAGGGCAGAGTCGGCTGCGCGGAGTGCTACAAAGTTTTTTATAACGAGCTCAAGCCCTCACTCCAGCGCATACACGGCCAGATTCGCCACAGCGGCAAGATAGCTTCGACCGCTGAGCCTGTCAGCGAGGAAGAGGCAAAAATCGACGAAAAAGAGGAGCTCAAAAAGCAGATGGACGAGGCGGTCGCCGCGCAGAACTTCGAGCTTGCGGCGCAGCTTCGCGACAGGATAAAAGAGCTTGAGGGAGGGAACGAAAATGAGTAAATGGTATGTCGAAAAGGGCGAACAGGGCGATATAGTCCTGAGCACCCGCGTGCGTCTTGCGCGCAACCTCGAAGAGTTCCCGTTCCCGTGCCGCCTCGACACGGCGAGCAAAATAAAGGTCAACGAAAAAGTTCGTGACACCCTGCTCTCATGCGTGCCCGAGCTGGGACTCCACTATGTCACAATGGATTCGCTCAGCCGCGAGCAGGCAATATCTCTTGCCGAGCGCCATCTGATAAGCCCCGAGTTTGCCTCTGTCCGCGAGGGCAGAGCGCTCATGCTCACTGAAGATGAGACAGTCGGCATCATGCTCTGCGAGGAAGATCATATCCGCGTCCAGGTCATGAAAGCGGGACTTGCGCTCATGGATTGCTATGTCCTCGCCGATAAAATTGATTCCGCGCTCGATAAGAAGCTGAATTTCGCGTTTGACGAGAGACTCGGCTATCTGACTCAGTGCCCGACGAATCTCGGCACAGCCATGCGCGCGTCAGTCATGCTGCATCTGCCCGCGCTCAGAAGAAGCGGCCAGCTCGCAGTCCTCAGCTCTACTATATCCAAGCTCGGCCTGACCCTGCGCGGCGCATACGGCGAGGGCAGGGAGTCGCGCGGCGATATCTATCAGCTGAGCAATCAGATAACCCTCGGCATAACCGAGCAGGCGGCGATAGAGAATCTCCAGTCGATAACCCGCCAGCTCGTCACCCAGGAGCGCGCGGCGGCGGAGCGTATGTGCGCCGATGTCGCGATGCAGGACAAAATATTCAGAGCTCTCGGAATTTTGAAGAGCGCGCGTGTTCTGTCCTGCGACGAGATGATGGATCTTATATCCCTTGTGCGCCTCGGCTCGGCAAGGGGAATACTTGATATACCGATAGAAAAACTTAACGAACTGCTCGTCAATATGCAGCCTGCCACCATAAGCGCTGCAAACGGCAAGCATATCGACGCGCGGCAGAGGGACTGCCTAAGAGCGGACGCGGTGCGCGAGGCATTGTCCTAAAATACCGCCGATAAACATATATAAAAACATATATCTTTCGATTCGTCGGCAATTTTCCGGCAATAATCTCTATTGTACGGTTCACCGCGGAAAGGAATGATGATATGTATAAGTTTACCGGCTTCACCCAGAAAGCCAACGACGTGCTCAATGCCGCCATTGAATACGCGGAGAATATGGGGCACACCTATATCGGCAGCGAGCATCTTCTGCTCGGCCTGCTGACCCAGAACGGCGGGATAGCCTATACCGTTCTGATAAACAAAAAGCTTACCGCCGGCAAGGTCGAGGACGCTGTCAGAAACAGCATCGGCTTTGGCGTGCCGACGGTGTTGACTCCGGGCGATTTTACGCCCAGATGCAAAAATATTATTGAGAGCGCGATGATTCAGGCGCGGGATATGGGTCACAACTATGTCGGCACGGAGCATCTGCTTATCGCCATGATAAAAGAGGGCTCGAGCGCGGCAACCGCCGTTATGACCCGCCTCGGCGTGTCGCCGCAGGAAATTTTGCAGGAGCTTTTGAAAGCATTCGGCTCGGCGTCGGGTAAAGATGCCGGAAAGTCGGAGACGGTCAAAAAGCCCGGCGGCAGAACGGATACCCCGACCCTCAATCAATATGGGCGCGACCTGACTTCATTTGCCGCGGCGGGCAGAATTGACCCAGTTATCGGCAGGCAGAAGGAAATAGAGCGCGTCATTCAGATTCTCTCGCGCAGAACGAAGAACAACCCCTGCCTGATAGGCGAGCCGGGAGTCGGCAAGACGGCGATCGCCGAGGGGCTCGCGCTGAAAATTGCCACGGGCGAAGTACCCGAACTGCTCAAAGGCAAGCGCATAGTTTCGCTCGACCTCACGGGCATGGTCGCCGGAACAAAGTACAGGGGCGATTTCGAAGAGCGCGTTAAGTCCGCCATTGAAGAAGTTTCAAAGGCAGGGGATGTCATTCTCTTTATAGACGAATTGCATACGCTCATCGGTGCAGGCTCGGCGGAGGGTGCGGTCGACGCCGCGAATATTTTGAAACCCGCGCTTGCCCGCGGCGAGATGCAGGTCATCGGTGCAACCACGCTCGAAGAATACCGCAAGCATATCGAAAAGGACGCCGCGCTCGAGCGCCGTTTCCAGCCCGTCACGGTCGGCGAGCCGAGCGAGGACGAGGCGGTCGCGATACTCATGGGCATCCGCGACAAATACGAGGCGCACCATAAAGTCAGAATAACCGACGACGCGATAAAGGCGGCGGTGAAAATGTCGGTGCGCTATATCGGCGACAGATATCTGCCCGATAAGGCGATAGATTTAATAGACGAGGCGGCGTCGCGCGTCAGACTCAGCGCATTTACAGCGCCGCCCGATCTCAAGGATATGGAGAACAGACTCCGTGCCCTCGCCGAGGAAAAGGATTCGGCAGTGAATTCTCAGGAATTCGAGCACGCCGCGCAGATACGCGATGAGCAGAAGAAGCTGAGCGACGAACTCGAGCGCGCAAAGCACAGCTGGCGCGAGGAATCGAGCAAGAAAATAGGTGAGGTCACGGCTGATAATATAGCCGAAATAGTCTGCGCGTGGACTGGGATACCCGTCTCGCAGCTGACTCAGGCGGAGAGCGAACGCCTGCTTCATCTTGAAGATGAACTGCACCGCAGAATAGTCGGTCAGGATGAGGCGGTCAGTGCGGTCGCGCGGGCGATAAGGCGCGGCAGAGTCGGGCTCAAAGACCCCAAACGCCCAACCGGTTCGTTTATTTTCCTCGGTCCTACGGGTGTCGGCAAAACGGAGCTCTGCAAAGCGCTTGCCGACTCGCTCTTCGGCGATGAGAACGCGATGATAAGGCTTGACATGTCCGAATATATGGAGAAGCACACGGTTTCAAGGCTCGTCGGTTCGCCGCCCGGATATATCGGCTATGACGAGGGCGGTCAGCTGACCGAAAAAGTCCGCCGCAGACCGTATAGCGTCATTCTCTTTGATGAAATAGAAAAAGCGCACCCCGATGTCTTCAATATGCTGCTCCAGATACTTGACGACGGCATACTGACCGATTCGCAGGGGCGCAGGGTCGATTTCAAGAACTGCATTATTATAATGACCTCGAATGTCGGCGCGAAGCTGATTTCGGGCAGCGGAAAGGCGCTTGGCTTCTCATCGGAGCGCAGCAATATCCCGAGCTATGACCGCGTGCGCGAGCTTGTGATGAAAGAACTCAAGAACACATTCAGACCGGAGTTCTTGAACCGCGTTGACGATATAATCGTCTTCCACTCGCTCGAAAAGCAGGATATATCCGAAATTGCGCGCAGAATGCTCGAAACGCTCTCAAAGCGCGTGGCACAGTTGGATATAACTTTAATTTTTGACGAATCGGCTGTTCAAAAGACAGCGGATGCGGGCTTTGACCCGGTCTACGGCGCGAGACCGCTCAAGCGTGTTATCCAGCAGCAGATCGAGGATAAGCTCTCGGAGCAGATGCTCGAGGGAAAAGTAACAACCGGCAAAAAGTATATCTGCAAAGCTGAAAAAGGCGAATTTGTTTTTGTCGAACGGGAAGAGCCCGAACCGGCTGAAAATGAATAAAAGTGCACCCGAAGGCGTCTTGCTTTCGGGTGCGTTTTTTGGACTCTTTTAACTTTTTACTCAGCCTCGGCAATGAATCTCTTGAGATTCTCAAGCCCGATTTCGATGCCCGTGAGCGTCTGCTCGATGCCCTCGAACTCGATGCTGACATATTTGTCGTAGCCTGCGCGCTTGAGGATGCCTATGCACTGCGCCACGGGGATATTGCCGTGACCAATCACTGCGCCGCGCAGGTAGTTGCCGGCTCTGCTGCGGAAGAATCCGCGCCCGGGATCGGGCTCTGAGCCGCTCTTGATGTGAAAGTCCTTGGCGTGGACATGCTTTGCGTATTTTGCGACTCTGCCGACCGCCTTGTCCGAAGGGTCGTCGGCGCAGGCAAAGTTGCCCATGTCAACGAGCAGACCGAAATTGGGATTTGCGACTCCCGTGACGAGTTTTTCGACCCGGTCACTGTCCTGCGCAAAATAGCCGTGGTTCTCGACCATTGTAGATATGCCTTTCTCTGCGGCGTATTCGGTCACTCTGCGGCAGCCCTCGATGAGCGTTGGCAGAGCCTGATCGAAGCCGCAGTATGCGCTCTGCGGCGCGTTGAAGCCGCCTGTCGCGTCGTGGCGCATACCCGACGCGCCGAGTATCTCAGCTATGTCCACCTGCTTGAACAGGTGCTCGCACTCCTCGTCGAGCGGGCGGTTGAGAAGCTCCGCGCCGATGGTGTAGTTGACTATCGGCAGGTTTTTCTTTTCGCTCTCGTCGCGCAGACGCTTGGCGTATTCTTCGACTGACATTCCGTCTTCGGGCATGAGGTCGATAAATTCAATTCCGTCGAAGCCCATTTCCTTGACCTTGCCTATGAGCTGAAGCTGGGTTATTTCTCCGCTCGAAAGCATCGGCTGAAAGCTGTAGCTGCTGACGCAGGTTTTCATTTCATTCACCTCAGTCCATGTATCCTTTGAGGAAGTTTACGGCGTTGCCGATATCCTTTTCGGGGTCGTCGCCGACTTCGCGCTCTATCGTCAGGAAGCCCTTGTAGCCGATGTCGTTGAGCGCGGCGAGATATTCATCCCACTTGACGCTGCCCTCGCCGAGCGGCACTTCTTCAAATGAGCTGCCTGTGACGAGCGGGTCTTTTTTTATGCCGTAGACTATCTCGGGGTCTTTGTAGAAAATCTGAACGCCGTCTTTTGCGTGGGTGTGGACTATGTAGTCACGCAGGTTATAGACCGCCTTTGCGGGGTCGTCGCCTGTGACCATGACAAGGTTCGCGGGGTCGAGGTTGACCGCGACGCCGGTAGAGCCGAGCGAGTCAAGAAACTTCTTGAGCGTCGCCGAAGTCTCGGGGCCCGTCTCAATCGCAAAGTGCGCGTCGAGGCTGTCCGCGAAGCGGGAGAGCTCAAAGCACGCATCCTGCATTATCTTGTATCGATCGTGTCCGCTGTTCTCGGGAACAACGCCGATGTGTGTCGTGACGATATCCGTGCCGAGCTCCTTTGCAAGTTCGATTATTCTCTTTGACTTCTCGACTCTCCAGGGGTTCTCCTCTTTGTTGCCGAAGCCGCCGCCGAGATCGCCGCAGAGAGCGGAGATAACGAGTCCGTTGTCCTCAACGAGTTTGCGGAAATCCGCGCGCTTGGAGCCGACAAGCTCCTCGGGCGACATTTCTCCGCTGGTGGCATAGACCTGGATGCCCTGCGCACCGACCTTGGCAGCCTTTTTGACCGCCGTCGGGATATCTGTGCGGAAGCTGTCAATAATAACGCCTATTGGAAATTTCATGGTAGCACCGTCCTTAAAACGTATTTTTTACAAGGCAATGATAACAAATAAGTGGGGGATATTCAAGAGAAAAAAGCCTTTTCCCCGAATAAAATAAAAAACGGCTCGGCACGGGGAAATTCCCGAACCGAGCCATGATTTTTTATCAGCCGACGACTGACATAATAAAGACGATTATAACGATTATCGGCAGAACATATGTGAAATAAGGTCTTATCCAGCCGGGCATTTTTGCGCCCTTTTCGCCGCAGTTGACTTCGCCGATGTAGTTCTTCCAGCCCCAACCGTATTTCCTGCTGCAGAAGAGAACATAGACGAGACTGCCGAGCGGGAGCAGAACATTTGAAACGAGGAAATCCTCGATATCCATGATGCCCTTGCCGGCTATCTGTATTTTTTCGAGCACATTGAAGCCGAGCACGCAGGGGAGGGAGAGCACAAGCATGAGCGCGATGTTTATCAGCGCCACTTTGCGGCGGCTGAGCTTCGTCAACTCGAGCCAGAAGGACATGATGTTTTCAAAAACGGCAATGACCGTCGAGAACGCTGCGAATATCATGAACACGAAGAACAGCGCACCGACTATGCGTCCGCCGGGCATGCTGTTGAAGATGCTCGAAAGCGTCGTGAACAGGAAGCTCGCGCCGACCGTGCCCGCGTCTGCGGTGACGCCGCCGTTATAGGTGAAGCATGCGGGGAAGATGATAACGCCGGACATGAGTGCAACGAAAGTGTCAAGCCCGACTATTGTCACAGCCTCGCCGAGGAGCCTGCGCTCCTTGCCGATGTAGCTGCCGAATATCGCTATAGAGCCGATACCGATGCTCAGAGTAAAGAACGCCTGCCCCATTGCGGACGAGATTACCGTCCATACGCCCGAATTTTCAAGGGACTTGAGCGAGGGGACGAGATAGAATTTCAGTCCCTCTGCGGCGTTCGAGAGCGTGCAGGAATAGATTGCGAGCCCCACCATGAGAAGCAGGAGAGCCACCATCATCCATTTTGTTATCCTCTCGACGCCCTTTTGCAGACCGAACGAGCAGATGCTGAAGCAGACAAGAATGACTGCGAATGTGGCGCAGACCATGAGCACGGGGTTGCTTATCATCGTGCCGAACACCGCTCCGAGTTCTTCTGCGCTCTTGTATGCGAGGATCGAGCCGTCCGCATACTTTATAAAGTATATCAGCATCCAGCCGGAGATAGTCGTGTAGAACATCATGAGCAAATAGTTTCCGGCGATGCCGAGATACTTGGCGAGATGCCACTTCTGCCCCTTCTTTTCGAGCACGTCGTATGACGAGGCGATGCTGCGCTGGCTTGCGCGGCCGACTGCGAGCTCCGCCGTCATGACCGGTATGCCGAGCAGAACAAGAAACGCGATGTAAATCAGCACGAAAAACGCGCCGCCGTATGCGCCGGTCGTTATCGGGAATCTGTAGACATTTCCCAGTCCGATGGCGCAGCCTGCCGAGATCAGAATGAATCCGAGTCTCGACGAAAATTTTTCCCTGTTTTCCATTGAATCTTCCTTTCAAAAGCCGTAAAAAATGAGCCGATGATAATTCTATCACCGACTCAATAAAATTTCAATATTTTTAAAAAATAAGTTGAAAAGACTGACTCAGTCGAGTACGATTTCCATCTCGCGCTTCTGTATCTTCATGCCGTGCTTCTCATAGAAACGCAGCGCACTGTCGTTGCCCTCCCAGACGTTGAGCGTCAGGTCGTGGCAGCCGAGCTCCTTAGCAGTCTCGAGAGCCTTTTTGAACAGTGCGTCGCCGATGCCCTCGTGCCTGCACTTTTCGTCAACGCACAGGTCGTCGATATAGAGCTCCTTGTTCGGACAGCGCGCGGAGTCAGCGGAGTGGTCGATGAGAATGCAGAAAATATATCCGAGCACCTCGTCGTTTTCGTCCGCCGCAACAAAGGTTATGCGGTTCTCATCGGCTAAGAGCTTCGCGAGGCTCTCGCTGTCGTATTTCGACTTTCCCGCCTTGAACAGGTCGGGTCTTATCCCGCTGTGAAGATTGCAGATATATTCGAGCAGTTCGAGCATTTTAGGGCAGTCTTTTTCTCTTGCGATTCTTATTTCTTTGAGCATTTTTATTTTCTCACCTTACACAGATTCTTTCAATACTTCTTGACTTTCCGGTTTTTTCATCAACGTCGATTATAACGCCGCACATCATGCATGCGCCGTCGCTTATCTCAAATCGCGTCGGAAGTCCCGTCTTGAGCCACGATATCGAAGCTTCGGGGCGGACTCCGAGCACCGAGAGCTCGGGACCCGTCATGCCGAGGTCGGTTATATACGCCGTGCCGCCGGGCAGGACTTTTTCGTCGGCGGTCTGAACATGGGTGTGCGTGCCGACAACGGCGGTCGCCTTGCCGTCGAGATAGAAGCCCATGGCGAGCTTCTCGGCTGTAGCTTCGGCGTGGATATCAACTATCTTTATCCGGCAGTCGCTTATCTCTTCCATGAGAGAGTCGATGCAGGAGAACGGATTGTCCGAGCCGTTTATATATGAGCGCCCGAGCAGGTTTATAACGCCGATGCGGACTCTGCCCATGTCTATAACACCGAAGCCCCTGCCGGGGCAGGCTGGGCCGACATTCGCCGGGCGGATTATATCGCCGCGCTCGTCGAGAAAATGATATACCTCGCTGCGCCGAAAAGCGTGGTTGCCGGTCGTTATAAAATCAACGCCGCTTGAAAATATGTGCTCGGCGGCGGACGAAGTTATCCCGTTGCCGGGCGCGGCATTCTCGCCGTTGGCTATCACGACATCTATGGCCTTGAGCTTCTTGAAGCCGGGGAGCACCGAGCGCAGAAAGTCGCAGCCCTGCGTGCCGACGATGTCGCCTATAAGAAGTATATTCATTCCGATTTTCCTTTCAACAAATCCCACCGCGTTTGACGGTGGGATTTGTTTTTATTTTGCGTAGTCGCTGACTCTGCTCTCCCTGATAAGGTTGACCTTTATCTGACCGGGATATTCAAGCTCGTCTTCGATCTTTTTGACGATGTCGCGGGCGATGAGAACCATCTTCTCGTCGCTGACGACTTCGGGCTTGACCATTATGCGCACTTCGCGGCCTGCCTGAATGGCGAACGAACGCTCAACGCCCTCAAACGAGGATGCGATGCTCTCAAGCTTTTCAAGGCGCTTGATGTAGTTCTGAACATTCTCACGTCTTGCGCCGGGACGGGAAGCCGAAACGGCGTCGGCGGCCTGAACGAGGCAGGCGACAAGCGTCTTTGCCTCAACGTCTCCGTGGTGAGCCTGGATGGCGTGAATGACGCCCTCGCTCTCACGGTATTTCTTCGCGGCCTCAACACCCAGCTCAACATGCGAGCCGTCCATCTCGTGGTCGAGTGCCTTGCCGATATCGTGAAGAAGACCGGCTCTCTTTGCAAGCTTGACGTCGGCGCCAAGTTCCGCCGCCATGAGACCTGCGATATAAGAAACTTCGAGTGAATGATTGAGTACGTTCTGACCGTAGCTCGTTCTGTACTTGAGCTTGCCGAGAAGCTTGACGAGCTCGGGATGCACTCCGTTGACTCCTGCGTCAATGAGTGCGCGCTCGCCGGTTTGCTTGATAGTTGCATCGACCTCGCGGCGGGCTTTCTCGTACATCTCTTCAATGCGGGCGGGATGAATTCTGCCGTCCGATATAAGTTTTTCGAGTGTCAGACGCGCGACCTCGCGACGAACCGGATCGAAGCTCGAAACGGTTATAGCCTCGGGCGTGTCGTCAATTATCAGATCGACGCCGGTTATGGTTTCGAGCGTGCGGACATTTCTGCCCTCGCGTCCGATTATGCGGCCTTTCATCTCGTCGTTGGGCAGCGCGACAACGGATACCGTGGTCTCCGCCGTGTGGTCTGCGGCGCAGCGCTGGATAGCGGTGCCGATTATCTCTCTTGCAATTGTATCAGCTTCGTCCTTTGTGCGCTGCTGATATTCGAGCACCTTGACCGCCTTCTCGTGAACAAGGTCGTCTTCAAGGTTCTTGAGCAGGTATTCTTTTGCCTGCTCCTTGCTGTAGCCCGAGATTTTTTCGAGCATATCGAGCTGACTTCTCTTGAGGCTCTCCGCCTCGGCGAGTCTGTCCTCCGCATCCTTTATCTTGCGGCTGAGGGTCTCGTCCTTCTTTTCGAGATTCTCGATCTTCTTGTCGAGACTCTCTTCTTTCTGAATGACTCTGCGCTCCTGGCGCTGAACTTCATTGCGCCTTTCGCGCAGTTCTTTTTCGTTTTCGCTTCTCTGCTTGTGGATCTCATCCTTGGCTTCAAGGATAGCTTCCTTCTTCTTGGCCTCTGCCTGGGTCATAGCCTCGCTGACTATGCGGTTCGCTTCTTTTGTGGCGGAACCTATTGCGGCTTCGGCAACTCTCTTCCTATGTAAACCGCCGAGAATGAAACCGATGATGCCGAATGCAACTCCGACAGCGGCGGCTATAAGAATAATTTTCCAAACTTCCAAACGAATAACACCTCCCGAATAAAAATTTTGATTATTGTAAAACTCAGTAAAATAACAATATGGAGTATAGCTTGGCACATAATACTACCATTATTATGTATAATAACCTTAAACGGGAGAAATGTCAAGGTATTATTGCAACACATGGTACAAAAATTTATGGAAGTTGAACAAAATCCCGCGCGAAATAAAGTGTTGACTTTTTCGCGTTTGGTGATAAAATGATAATGTTAAAAGCTGTGAAGCAGAAGACGTGTTCCGAATGTCCTCAAAGAGAGCCGTGCGCCGTTGGCTGAGAGCGCCGGTGTTGATACGGGATATGTTACCGCTGCCGAGCGCGCACCGAAGCCCTGCGGGATAGGCTGCGACGTATGACCGCGTTAAGGTCGCATGAGTGGCGGCGCGAGCCGCAAACCGGGTGGAACCGTGGAGCATTCGCTTCACCCCTGTAATTTTTACGGGGGTGGAGCTTTTTTCATCCCTGAGACGGGCATCAGCCCGAAGCTGAAAGGAGAAATTTTTATGGTAAACATTGAACTCAAGGGCGGAGTCGTCAAGGAGTTTGACGACGGAATAACCGCCATGGAAGTGGCGAAGAGCCTCGGTATGGGACTCTATAAGGCGGCGTGCGTCTGCCGCATCGACGGCGAGGTCAAGGATCTTCGCACCCAGATAAACAAAGACTGCAAGCTCGAAATTCTTACTTTTGACGATGACGACGGAAAGCGCGCGCTCAGACATACCGCTTCGCACGTCCTTGCCCAGGCTGTCAAGCGCCTCTATCCCGAGGCTAAGCTCGCGATAGGCCCCGCTATAGACAACGGCTTCTATTATGACTTCGATGTCGATGTGCCGTTCACTCCTGAGGTTCTCGAGAAGATCGAGGCGGAGATGAAGAAGATAGTCAAAGAGGCTCTGCCGCTCGAGAGATACGAGCTCGACCCCGACGATGCCATCGCAATGATGGAGAAGAAGGGCGAGCCCTACAAAGTCGAGCTTATTCAGGAGCACGCAGGCAAGGGCGAGAAGATATCGTTCTTCCGCCAGGGCGAGTTCGATGAGCTCTGCGCAGGCCCTCATGTCCCCGACACCTCGCGCGTCAAGGCGTTCAAGCTGACCTCCTGCACCGGCGCATACTGGCGCGGCGACTCGGACAATAAGATGCTCCAGAGAATCTACGGAACCGCTTTCACGAAGAAAGAGGATCTTGACAATTATCTTCATATGCTCGAAGAGGCGAAGAAGCGCGACCACAGAAAGCTCGGCAAGGAGCTCGGCCTGTTCACTATCATGGATGAGGGCCCCGGCTTCCCGTTCTTCCTGCCCAACGGTATGGTTCTCAGAAATACCCTTATCGACTACTGGCGCGAAGTGCATAAGCGCTATGGCTATGTCGAGATATCCACTCCGATGATGCTCAACCGTTCGCTCTGGGAGCGCAGCGGCCACTGGGATCACTACAAGGAGAATATGTACACCACGGTTATAGACGACACCGACTTTGCGATAAAGCCGATGAACTGCCCCGGCGGAATGCTCGTCTATAAGCTTCAGCCCCATTCATACCGCGACCTGCCCCTGAGAATGGGCGAGCTCGGTCTGGTTCACCGCCACGAGCTGTCCGGCGCGCTCCACGGCCTGTTCCGCGTGCGTTGCTTCACTCAGGATGATGCGCATATCTTCATGACATGGGATCAGATGAAGGACGAGATAAAGGGCGTTGTCCGCCTGTTCGACGAGGTCTATTCCGTGTTCGGATTGACCTATCAGATCGAAGTCTCAACCATGCCCGAGGATCACATGGGCGACGAAAAAGACTGGGATTTCGCAACGGAGACCCTCAAGGCGGCGGTCACCGAGATGGGCAAGGACTTTGTTATCAACGAGGGCGACGGCGCATTCTACGGACCGAAACTTGACTTCCATCTGTCCGATTCCCTCGGCAGAACATGGCAGTGCGGCACTATCCAGCTTGATATGCAGCTGCCTGAGCGCTTTGAGCTTGAATACACCGGTGCGGACGGCGAGAAGCATCGCCCGGTCATGATTCACCGCGTTGTTCTTGGTTCTATCGAGCGCTTCATCGGCGTTATCACCGAGCACTTTGCAGGCGCGTTCCCGCTGTGGCTTGCTCCCGAGCAGGTCAAGATTCTGCCGATATCCGATAAGTTCCACGGCTATGCCGAAGAAGTTCGCCAGCAGCTCGACATGGCGGGACTCAGAGTCAGCGTTGACACCCGCAGCGAGAAGATAGGCTATAAGATCCGTGAGGCTCAGCTCCACAAGATTCCCTATATGCTCGTCATCGGCGAGAAAGAGGTCGAGAGCGGCACGGTCAGCGTCAGAAAGCGCGGCGAGGGCGATATCGGCGCGATGAGCATCGCCGATTTTGTTGACAGCGCAAAGACCGATGTAGCTGAAAAGGCTATCTGGTAAAATTTTACAATAAAATCTGCATTCCGGCGCAGTATACAACATCTTGTGTACTGCGCCGGATCTTTTTCTATTCGCCGAAAAATTTTTTGTAATCTGCCCCCAAAAAGTGGCTCAAAACTATTGCGCTATTTGAGTTTGTGGTTTATAATTAGGGTGCAATAGGTGGATAAGTGCACCCAAGTGGTGGATAAAAACACCGAAATTTTCTCAAAAGGGGGCGAGCGCATGGAAAAAACTGAATTCGGCGGATTTTTTGTCCATACGCTCGACCAAAAGAACCGAGTGTTCATTCCGGCGGAATTCCGCAGCAAGCTAGGCGCGGAATTCGTCGTCTGCACTCCGCCCGGCAGCACAGACTGCATTATTATATATACGGTCGAAGAGTGGGACAGATATTTTGAGAATCTCCGCAGCCTCTGCACCGGCGCGGACCGCGCATTCGCTGAGCGTATTGCAAGCAGTTCGAAGAGATGCGTCGTTCCCGATAAGCAGGGCAGAATAACCCTCTCCGCCGATCACTGCGCAAAGGCGCACCTCGAAAAAGAGGCGCTGATAGCCGGCGTCGGCAACCGCGTGGAGATATGGAACCCCGCGCTGTGGGAAGAGAAGTGCGCGGAGAATATGGCGAAGATCGAAGAACTCGCGAAGCTCGTTCAGCTTTGATGCGGAGGGCGGCATAACATGGAGTTCAAACATATACCCGTACTTTTCAATGAGTCGATCGAAGCGCTTGATATAAAGCCGGACGGTCTTTACGCAGACTGCACGGCGGGCGGCGGCGGTCACTCGAACGCGATACTGGACAGGCTCTCGGCAAACGGCAGGCTCGTCGCCATTGACCGCGACCCCGAAGCGATAGAGACGCTCACAAAGCGTTTCGAGGGCAGAGAGAATGTCAGCATAGTCAACGACAACTTTTTTAATATAAAGAGCATACTTTCGCAGTTCACCGACGAGGGCGCCGACGGCATTCTCGCAGACCTCGGAGTGAGCTCCCATCAGCTCGACGACGCCGCGCGCGGATTTTCTTTCCACGCGGACGCTCCGCTCGACATGAGAATGTCGATGCAGGGCATGAGTGCGGCGGACGCAGTCAACTCGCTTTCGCAGCGTGAACTGCAGGATATCATCTACAGATACGGCGAGGACAAGTTCGCTCCGCGCATAGCGGCGGGAATAGTCCGAGCGAGGGCTGAAAAGCCGATAGAAACAACACTGGAACTCGCCGAGATAGTCAAAAGTTCTATTCCGGCGGCGGCGCGCCGCGAGGGAGGCCACCCCGCGAGGCGCACCTTCCAGGCGTTGAGAATCTATGTCAACGGCGAGCTCGACGGGCTCGACAGAGCGATAGGCGATATGTTCGATTCGCTCAAGGTCGGCGGCAGGCTCGCGATAATAACCTTCCATTCGCTCGAAGACAGAGCGGTCAAGCAGACTTTCGCCTCCCTGTGCGAGGGGTGCATATGCCCGCCGGAGTTCCCGGTGTGCGTCTGCGGGAGAAAGAGCCGCGGCAGACTGCCGCAAAAGGCGGCGGCTCCGAGCAAGGCGGAGCTCGAAGAAAATCCGCGCAGCAGAAGCGCAAGGCTTCGCGTAATAGAGAAAATCAGATAATTTTTTAGTATAAACGGGAAAAAGTTACAGGGAAAGGATGGTAACTATGGCAGCGAATTATAACGGAGCGCAGGCTTACAGATTCGAACTCTTCGAGCCGCAGCAGGCTATGCCCGCGCCGAAGAAAAAGGAAGTTCCGGTCGGTCCGCAGCGAGTGGTCGAAGCGCCGAAAAAGACAAAGGCGCAGAAACAGGCAGAAGCAAAAGAAATAAACAGGCGCATCGTCGTTATTCTCACCGTGTCGGTCGTTATGTTCATGCTTCTCGGAATAAATATGTATTCGCGCACACGCCTTACCGTTCTTGCGCAGGAGGCGGCGAAGATACAGACGAGCATCTCGGAAGAGCAGAGCAGAACGGTCGATCTTCAGAGCAGACTGACCCAGAAGATGAGCACGGACGCGGTTCTCGACTATGCGACAAACAGACTCGGCATGGTCAAGGGCAACCGCTCGCAGATAAACTACATAACCGTCAACGGTTCGGACTCCGTCGTTTATAATGACGACAGCGGATCAAAAGCGGGAGAATAGTACGGGCATCGCACGGCATATAATGATGTGCCTGAGTTGCGTTGAAAAGGGCGGATCGCGGTCTGCCCTTTTTTGGACATTTAAGAAGGTTTTTTACCGAGCGGTGAAAGGGTGAAGATATGCAGAAGACATTGCCTAAAAAAGAAAAAGACAGGCGCGCCAAGGTGATGGTAGCAATCATCGCCATAGCTTTCCTAGCCTGCGTCGGCAACCTCTTCCGCATCCAGGTGGTTCAGGCGGATTATTACAAAGGCAAAGCCGAGGAAAATCAGCTCTACGATACCGAGATACCGGCTCAGCGCGGCACTATTTATGACTCCGAGGGAAATATTCTCGCCCAGAGCGCGTCGGTATGGCTTGTGTATATTGACCCCTACAGCGTGCCGGACGATAATGTCCGCGCCCAGCTGTGCCTCGATCTGAGCGAAGCGCTCGATATAAACGGCGACACGCTGATGAAAAAGCTCCAGATGACGAAGTACAGATATCTCGTCATCGCAAAGCAGGTTGAATACGATAACAAAGAAAAAGTAGTCGAGATAAAAAAGAAAAAGTACGAATACACGAAGGACGGCAAGAAGCAGTATGCCTACGGCAGTTCGATGGTCGGCATAGACCCGGATGTCAAGCGTTACTACCCCAACGGCAATCTCGCCAGCCATATCATCGGATACACAAACTTGGAGGGCAACGGTCAGGCTGGTATCGAGCTCTATTATAACAGCATCCTCTCGGGTATCCCCGGCAGAAAGGTCACTGCAAAGGACGCCTACGGCAGGGCGATGCCGCTCCAGTATGAGACTCTTTACGACGCGACGAACGGACAGAAGCTCCAGCTGACCGTCAACAGCAATATCCAGCGCTATCTTGAAGAAGCGCTCAAGCAGGCGTATATCGACAACAAGTGCGCCTATGCAAACGGTATAGTTATGGATGTCAATACCGGTGCGATACTCGGCATGGCGACCATGAGCGACTATGACCCGAACAATCCGCGCGAAACGGACGATGCGGAGGTCGAGGAGGAATATAAACGCCTCCAGGAGCTGCGCGCCGCAAAATATGAAGAATCGGGCAAGACCCCGACCGAGGAAGAAATCAAAAAGGGTCAGGAAGAGGACAGAAACAACGCGAAGCTCAATGTGTTCTATAACAATGTCCGAAACCAGAATGTCAGCAGTACATATGAGCCCGGCTCCGTTTTCAAGACCATAACCGCCTCGGCGGCTCTCGACCAAGGCGTCGCGGATCAGTCAACAAAGGTCGACTGCGTGGCGGGCGGAATAAAAATTCTCACCCAGACCTACCACTGCAACGCGCACACCGTTCACGGTACGCTCGACATGGTCGGCGGTCTGAAAAAATCCTGCAACTCTTATTTCATAACCATGGGTCAGCGCCTCGGCGTTGATAATTTCTACAAATATTTCGAGGCGTTCGGCTTCACCGAAAAGACCGGAATCGACCTCCCGGCGGAGACTCAGCCCAAGGCGGGCGTCACTTACCACGCCCACGAGGGCATGACGCTCATCGACCTCGCGAGCTCCTCGTTCGGTCAGTCGTTCCAGGTCACGCCCATTCAGATGGTGACTGCACTCTCCGCCATAGCCAACGGCGGAAAGCTGATGAAGCCCTATGTCGTCGCGAAAGTCCTCGACGACAACGGCAATGTCGTCAGCGAGACCCAGCCGACCGTCAGGCGCCAGGTGATAAGCGAGGAGACCTCAGCAAAAGTCGCCGAGATGATGCGCCGCGTCGTCAACGAAGGCACGGCGAAAAACGGATATGTTATCGGCTACCGCGTCGCGGGCAAGACCGGTACCTCGCAAAAGCTCGGCAAGACCGGCGAGCACGTCGCATCCTACGGCTGTTTTGCCCCTGCGGACGATCCGAAGGTTGCAATAATTATTATTATCGATGAGCCGCACGGCGGTCAGATTCAGGGCGGTCAGATAGCCGCTCCCGTTGCCGCGCAGGTCATGGAAAAAACGCTCAAATATCTCAACGTTGAGCCGCAGTATACCGAGAGCGAGCTTGCAAAGCTCGACACGACGGTTTCCAACTATGTCGGCAAGAATGTTTCGGAGGTCTCTTCGGAGCTTCGCTCGGCGGGCTTCAACTGCAAGGTTATCGGCAACGGCGACAAGGTTATCAGCCAGCTCCCCGGCGCCTATCAGAGCGTGCCCAAGGGCGGCATAGTCGTGCTCTATACCGAGGGCGGCCCCGTTGAAACAAAGACCAAAGTGCCCGATCTGACGGGACTTTCGATAACCCAGGTCAACCGCACTGCGGCTGCCGCGGGCATAAATATCAAGATATCCGGCAACACTCTCGTCAACTCCGAGCTCACATCTTACGGGCAGAGCGTCGCAAAGGGCGAAAGTGTCGATTACGGCACGACGGTCACAGTGTACTTCAAATCGAATACCGGCGTTTCCGATTCTCCGGGCTGATAAAGGAGATTTTCAATGAGACTTTCCGAATTGTTCCGGGAAGTTGAATTTGACGGAAGTATAAAAAACGATGCGGATATAAATTTTGTCACCGATGACAGCAGACTCGTCCGACCCGGCTCGCTGTTTGTGTGCATACGCCACAGGAGCTTCGACGGTCACACGGCGGCTTTGGATGCGCTCGCCTCGGGCGCGGCGGCTGTTGTGACTCAGGATAGACTGGGGCTCGAAAACGAGCTCAATGTTGCCGATTCCCGCAGCGCATATGCGCACCTTTGCGCGGCACTTTGTAATCACCCGGAGCGCAGGCTCAGAATGATAGGCGTCACCGGCACAAACGGCAAGACGACGGTGACCACGCTTATCAGAAATATCCTTTCCGATTCGGGGGCGAAAACACTGCTCACCGGAACGGTCTGCAACCGCCTCGGGGATGAAAATCTGCCGAGCGGGCTGACTACGCCGAAGCCGCCGGAGCTTTATTCGCTGCTCTCGCGTGCCGTTTCGCAGGGGTGCAAAGCCTGCGTCATGGAGGCTTCGTCTCAGGCGCTCGCGCAGGGGAGACTCGAGGGAATAGACTTCGACGCGGCGGTGTTCACAAATATCACGCGCGACCACTTGGACTATCACGGCACATTTGAAAATTATCTTTCCGCGAAGAAAAAGCTCTTTGAACATTCCACGCTGTCAATAGTCAATCTCGACGATCCGCGCGCCGGCGAGATAATCGCCGCGGCAAAGGGAAAAGTAATCACATTCTCAACCGTGCTCGACTGCGCCGACTATACGGCGAAAAATATCTCGCTTCTTTCGGACTGTGTCCATTTCGAGCTTGTCTCGAAAGGGCACATAGAACATATAGAATTCGCGTCCCCCGGACTTTTCAGCGTCTCGAACGCCATGGCGGCGGTTTCCTGCGCGATAAATCTCGGCATCGAGCCGAAAGATGCCGCGCAGTCGCTCGCAAAGTCAAAAAGCGTCTGCGGGCGGCTCGAACGCGTGGAGTGTTCAGCACCGTACAGCGTCATTATCGACTACGCCCACACGCCCGACGGACTTGAACAGGTGCTGCGGGCTCTGCGCCCGTCCTGCCAAGGGAAACTAATAGTCCTTTTCGGCTGCGGCGGGGACAGGGACAGAAGCAAGCGCCCGCTGATGGGCGCCGCCGCGTGCAAATATGCGGATAAAATTATCGTCACGAGCGACAATCCGCGCTCGGAGGATCCGATGAAAATAATCGGCGATATTCTAAAAGGCACGGACAAAAAACGCCGCGATCTTTTCGTTGAACCGGACAGACGCAAGGCGATAGCGCTCGCGCTTAAAACAGCCGAACCCGGCGACACAGTTTTGCTCGCGGGCAAGGGACACGAAAAATATCAGCTTATCGGCGGCGAAAAATTGCCGCTTGACGAACGGGAGACCGTAAGAAAAGTTCTCGGGCTTCCGCACGATACAGGGAGGAAAAAACAATGAACACTATCGCAGCATTGATAATGGGCGCGGCGGCCGCGGCGCTCGTCACCGCGTTGCTCGGGCTTGCCATAATTCCGTGGCTGAGAAAGCTCCATTTCGGGCAGACTATTCTTGACATCGGCCCGAAGTGGCACGAGAAAAAACAGGGCACGCCGACCATGGGCGGACTCATGTTTATCTTCGGCACGATAGCCGCGGTTGCGGTGACTGTTATTACCGACAAGCTCCTCGGCGGCGATATCGTTGCCAGCAGCGCAACCGGCGCGCCGACAACGGAACTTTATACGAAGTTCTACAGCGGCATTATCTTTGCTCTCTGCGTGGCGCTCATCGGCTTTGCCGATGACTATATAAAGGTCGTCAAAAAGCGCAACCTCGGTCTGACCGAGAAGCAGAAGACAATACTTCAGGCGCTTGTTATAATCGCTTATCTCGTCTCGCTCTATATGAGCATGGGCAACAAGCCATATATGTTCATTCCGTTCGCCGGCAATGTTCAGATGGGCATATTCTTCTGGATTTTCGGCTTTGTCGTTATCTATGCCGCGATAAACGCGGTCAACTTCACTGACGGCATCGACGGACTCTGCTCGAGCGTTACGATAACATTCGGCCTCTCGATGTGCATTATCGCTTATATGCATAAATTTTTCGGCGTTTCGCTCATGGCGAGCGTACTTATCGGCGGATGCATCGGATTTCTCATCTGGAATCACAACCCCGCAAAGGTGTTCATGGGCGACACAGGCTCGATGTTCCTCGGCGGCATGGTCGTTGCTATCGCGTATGCGCTCAACTGCCCGCTTATTCTGCTCCTGACGGGTATAATATATGTTATAGAGGGCGCGTCCGACGTGCTCCAGATCGGCTATTTCAAGATAACTCACGGCAAGCGCATCTTCAAGATGGCTCCCATTCATCATCATTTCGAGATGAGCGGCTGGAGCGAGAAGAAGATAGTCGCAGTGTTTTCGATAGTCAACGCCATCGGCGGAGCCGCGGCGATTGCGCTGATGTATTTCGGCGGCTACGCACTTTAAAAAATAAACGCAGACGAAAGGGGGATCGGGATGACGCAGTCAAAAGGAAAAACGAAGAATACAAATCGCGAAAAAATGAAAAGAGAGAGCGAGGAAATGTCGCCTGCAAAAAAGCTTTTTCGCCAGTATTACCCGTTCTATAAATATACCCCGAACGGTATAAAAAGGCTCGACAAGCGCGAAGTGCTGGCTTTCGGGAAGATAGACACGAAGTTCTTCCTGCTCGTCGTCATCCTGCTCATCATCGGACTGATAGCCCTGTTCTCGGCGAGCTATATCAACGCCATAAACAGGCATAAGGGCAATGCGTATTATTATATCGAGCGTCAGCTGATCTTCGCCGTAACAGGCGTTGTGCTGATGTTCTTGGTGTCGAGAATAAATTACAGGGTGCTCAAAGATTTATCGTTTTTTGCGATAACCGTCGCGTTCTTCTTTCTTGTTCTCGTGCTTATTTTCCACGGCGACGGCGATTTCAAACGCTGGCTCGTCATCGGCGGCAAGAACCTGTTCCAGCCGTCCGAATTTGCAAAGGTCGCGCTGATAATGTACTGCGCGTGGAGCATGGACAGACGCAAAAAAGCCATATGCTCCGACTGGAAGATGATGTTCCTCTATATGATAGTCGTCGGCGTTATGTGCGGACTTATCGCTCTCGAAAAACACGTCTCCGCGACTATACTCGTTGGTCTGCTCGGCATAGCGATGACATATCTCGGCGGCATTGACCGCAAGTGGTATCCGCTCGTCATAGCCTGTATCGTCGGCGGCGCAGTGCTCATGGTCGTTTTCAGAAATAAGATGCCCGCCTATGCGGCGGAGAGAATAATCGCATGGCTCGATAAGAGCTATGACCCCGGCGACGCCCGCTGGCAGACGAACAACTCCCTCTATGCTATCGGCTCGGGCGGACTGTTCGGCGTCGGACTCGGCAATTCGCGCCAGAAGCACATGTATGTTTCCGAGCCGCAGAACGACTTCATCTTCTCGATATTCTGCGAAGAGATTGGTCTTGTCGGCGCGCTGGTTGTTATCGTGCTGTTCGTGCTTCTTGTCAAGCGCGCTTTCGATATCGCCATGCGAACCAAAGACACATTCGCGTCCCTGCTCGTTATGGGCATCGCGGTTCAGGTCGGGCTTCAGGCGGCGCTCAATATCGCGGTCGTCACCGATCTCATTCCCAATACCGGAATCAGCCTTCCGTTCTTCAGCTACGGCGGCACATCACTGTGGATATTGCTCATAGAGATGGGCGTTGTGCTGAGCGTATCGCGAAGCGCAAAAATAGAGAAAATATAAAAACAACGGAGGAGTCAATATGCTCAAAGCAAAAAGAATTCTTATCGCCGCAGGCGGCACAGGCGGCCATATCAACCCGGCTCTTTCTGTTGCCGGATATATCCGTTCGCAGGATCCGACTGCCGAGATACTCTTCGTCGGCACTGCCGATAAAATGGAGGCGAAGCTTGTCCCCCAGGCGGGTTATCCGATAAAGATGATAGATATCAGCGGTTTCCGCCGCGACCTGAGCCCGGCGGGTATCGTTCATAACATAAAGACGGTTTCAAAGATGTTCAAATCGTCCTCGCAGGCGAAAAAGATAATCGAGGATTTTAAGCCCGAGCTTGCGATAGGCTTCGGCGGCTATGTCAGCGGGCCCGTTATCAGAATGGCGGCGAAGCTCGGCGTGCCGACCGCTATTCACGAGCAGAACGCCTATCCCGGCGTGACAAACAAGACGCTCGCAAAGCAGGTCGACGCTGTTATGCTCACGAGCATGGCGGCGGAAAAATACCTCGAGCCGAAGAATCCCTGCGTGCTGACGGGACTTCCCGTGCGCGCCGAGTTCTTTACAGCGGATAAAGAACACAGCCGCCTTGAACTTGGCGTTGACAGCCGCCCACTCATTCTCTCTTCCGGCGGAAGCCTCGGCGCGGAGCCGATAAACAAGGCTATGGTCGAGCTGATAGCGGCGCGCGCTCCCAAGGGTGACTGCTGCTTCATCCACGCCACCGGACACAGCGGCACATGGGTCGCGGACGAGCTCAAAAAGCGCGGAGTCGACCCGGACAAATTCGAGAATGTTACAATAAGAGAATACATAGACGATATGTCCCGCTGTATGGCGGCGTGTGACCTGTTCATCAACCGCGCCGGCGCATCGACTCTCTCGGAGATAGAGGCTCTCGGCAAGCCGTCGATACTCATTCCCTCGCCGTATGTCGCGGAGAATCATCAGTATCACAACGCGATGACTCTCGTTGAAAAGAACGCGGCGGTGGTTATCGAAGAGAAAGACCTGACGGGCGAAAAGCTGACCGAAGAGGTCGAGAAGCTTCTCGCGGACCGCGCAGGGCTCGATAAAATGGGCGAAAACGCCCGCGCAATGTGCGTCAGCGACGCGGCGCAGCGTATATATGACTGCCTGTGCAAGGTGGTCGGGTAACAGAACAAATCATTTTCGCATATGATAGCACGCAGTTACTAATTGAGTTGCGCGGGGTGCGAAAATGGAAACGGTGAGGATCACAGGGAAAAACAGACTCTCGGGCGAGGTGCGCCTCCAGGGCGCAAAAAACAGCGCACTGCCTATCTTGGCGGCTGCGGCGAGCGTTGACGGCGTGAGCGTTATTCATAACTGCCCGCGCCTTTCCGATGTTGACGCCGCGATAAAAATTCTGCGCTTTATCGGCTGCAAAGTCGAACGCGAAGGCGACACGGTCACAGTAGATGCGACAGATGTCAGCCGCTGTGACGTGCCGCGCGAGCTCATGTGCGAGATGCGCTCGTCCGTTATATTTTTGTCGCCTCTGCTCGCAAGGCTCGGTATGGCGGAGATATCCGCGCCCGGCGGCTGCGAGATAGGACTGCGTCCGATTGACCTTCACCTGTCCTCCCTGCGCCTTATGGGCGCACAAATCGAGACCGAGGGCGGCGTGCTCTCTTGCAGATGTCCAGACGGTCTCCATGGAGAAAAGATAACTCTCTCGTTCCCGAGCGTGGGCGCGACTGAAAATATACTTATCGCCGCGGCGTCAGCCGAGGGCGAAACAGTTATACTAAATGCGGCGCGCGAGCCGGAGATAGCCGATCTTGCGGATTTTCTCTGCTCCTGCGGCGCGCATATATCCGGCGCCGACAGCGGCGAGATAAAGGTCTGCGGCGTGAAAAAGCTCCATTCTGCCGAGCATACGGTCATTCCCGATAGAATAATCGCCTCGACCTATATGGCTGCTGCGGCAGTGACCGGCGGTGACGTGCGCATTTTAGACACCCGCGCCGAACATATAACTCCGGTAATCCCCGTGTTTGAGCAGGCAGGGTGCAAAGTTGACTGCGGCGAAAACAGCGTGCATATTTTGGCTCCCGTTCGTCTGCGCAGTGTTCAGACCGTGCGGACGATGCCGTATCCGGGTTTTCCGACCGATTCCCAGGCGGCGGTCATGGCTATGCTCAGCGTGGCGCACGGCACGAGCGTTATGATAGAGAATATTTTTGAAAACAGATATCGCCATGTGCGCGAGCTCTGCCGCCTCGGCGCGGATATAATGACCGAGGGCAAGGTTGCGGTGATAAAGGGCGTCGAGACGCTTACGGGTGCATGTGTGTGCGCCGCCGATTTGAGAGCGGGTACGGCGCTTGCCGTTGCGGGGCTTGCGGCGCAGGGCAGCACGACGATAGAAAATGTCTGTCTCATTGACAGAGGCTGGCAGGATATGGAAGAAAAGCTTCGCTCACTTGGGGCGGAGATCGAAAGAGAAAGTTGAAAAGGGGTGTCCCGCATGGAAAACAAAAAAGCACAGCCGCAGAAAAATAAGACTCCGAAAAAGAAAAGACTGAGCAAAAAGGCGAGACGCCGCCGTCGCGTTAGAATAGCGATAGTGACTCTGCCTATTGTTATTGTCGTTCTTGCGGCAGTCGCGCTCATCGGCAGTGCAGTGCTGTTCCGCGTGGAGGGCTTTTCTCTGAGCGGAGAAGGCAGATATGACGGAGACGAAATAGTCAGCGCGTCCGGGATAGATATCGGCGACTGCCTGATGTGGATAAATCTCAACAAAGCCGAAGACAGGATAACAAAGAAGCTGCCGTATATAGAAACGGTTACGATAAAGCGCAAACTGCCGCACACGGTTTCTATAGAATATAAGCAGGCGAAGGTGTTCTACGGCGTCTGCGTCGACGGCACATGGGCGTTGACCGATACGAAATACAAAGTTATCGAACTGCTCGATTCCGAGCCCGAGAATGTGTCGCAGAAAATAAAGTTCCCGAAAGCCAAAACTTTTGAACCCGGGAGCGTTCTTGCATTCAATGTAAAGGACGGCGAGGAGTCTCCGCTTGATACATACAAAAATCTGATGGCTGAGGCTGAAAAGACCTCGCTTAAAGGCAAGGTAACCGGCGCGGATGTGAGCGATCCCACCGCATTGACGCTTACATATGACGGCAGAATAACGATAAAGCTCGGTGCTTTTGCCGATATTTCGGACAAGCTCAAGCTCGCGGCAGGCGCCGTCGAAAATGAAGACAGAGTCGACTCGAGCGAGTATGGCACTCTTGACGCCTCCATAACTGACGAGGCGTATTTCAGACCCGGAACTAAGAAGAGCGAAACGACGTCTGAAGAACGGACAACGGCGGAGATATCGCCGGAACAGGCGGTCGAATAGGACGGCAAATTTGTTTTGATTTTTTGCTTGTCTTTTCATTGAATATATGCTAAAATTAATCTATCTGAAAACTAACCGTTTTTTACATATCAGTTTGGGGGTTACAAAATGGCGTTTGAACTCGACAATGACTGCGAGATAACCACGCAGATAAAAGTTATAGGCGTCGGCGGCGGCGGCGGAAATGCCGTCAACCGCATGGTCGACAGCGGCGTGCTCGGCGCAGAGTTTATTGCTGTCAATACGGACAAGCAGATACTTACTCATTCCCGCGCAACGCACAAGATCCAGATCGGCGAAAAGCTGACAAAGGGTCAGGGCGCAGGCGGCAGACCTGAAATAGGCGAGAAATCGGCTGAAGAGAGCCGCGATGTTATCTCCGACGCGCTCAAGGGCACGGATATGATATTCATCACTGCCGGAATGGGCGGCGGAACGGGCACAGGCGCCGCTCCCGTAATTGCAAGAATCGCCAAGGATATGGGCATACTCACCGTCGGTGTTGTCACCCGTCCTTTCAAGTTTGAGGGCAGAAAGAAGCAGCTTCAGGCTCAAAAGGGTATAGAAAACCTTGCCGAGAATGTGGACAGCCTTATTGTCATACCCAACGAACAGCTCAAGGCGATGAACAACGGACAGAAGATGTCATTTGCCGAGGCTTTTGAGATGGCGGATGAGGTCCTGCTCCACGGCGTCAAGAGTATCTCCGAGCTTATAAAAGTCCCCGGCTTCGTCAACCTCGACTTCGCCGATGTCACTTCGATAATGAAGGACGCAGGCTATGCTCACATGGGCTTTGCCAAGGCCTCTGGCAAGGACAAGGCTACAGAGGCGGCAAAGGGCTCCATTTCCAGCCCGCTGCTTGAGACTTCGATCGCGGGCGCAAAGGGCGTTATTATCAGCTTCACCGCTGCTCCCGATGTTGACCTTGAGGATATCGAGGGCGCAGCCGAGCTCATCACCGAGCAGGCTCATCCCGATGCGGATATCACATGGGGCATCGCGTTCGACGAGAACATGGATGACGAGATGATGATAACCGTTATCGCAACCGGCTTTGAAGATAAGCCGAAGTCGGCGATGTATCCCACAGAGCAGCCCAAGGCGGAGACTCCCGCAGCTCCGGCGGCGCAGACCGAGTATGTTCAGACGAGCATCACTCAGCCCGTGAAGCCCGAAGCTCCCGAAGAGCCGAAGAAGGAAGAAGCTCCTTATATCGCCAAGAGACCTGCTGAGATAAATCCCGATGACGAGTTCAGCATCATTCTTGACAGCTTCAACAGATAAAAATAAAACGGCACCGCTGAGCTTTTCGGCGGTGCTTTTTGTTGAATAATATTGACGGTTATATGTATTCGGTGTTATACTAACTGCGTTCCGTGCAATCGGCGCGGAAGGGTATATAGGAGATATGGTTTGGGGAACCGCCGGAGAGCTTCTTGCTTTCCGGCGGTTTCCCGTTTCTTTATTCTGCGGCAGATTCAACTACCTTTTTCGCTATCGATTCAAGCTGTTCAAAACTTTCGAGCGTGCCGAGCTCGCGGCGAAAAGTCGCCGCCCCATGTATGTCGCGAATGTACCACGACGAGTGCTTGCGCGCCTCGCGGATTCCGATATAGTCGCCCTTGTTTGCTATCAGCGCGCTGATATGCCGAAGCATTATGTCCATGCGCTCATCTACGGGCGGGTCAGGGAGAACAGTTCCGCTTTTTAGATATTCGCTTATCTGAGTGAATACCCACGGCCTGCCGAGCGCTCCGCGACCGACCATTATTCCGTCGCAGTCGGTTTTATCAAACATATCCGCAGCGCTTTTGCCGTCGATTATGTCGCCGTTTCCGATGACGGGTATGCTTTTCACACGCCTTTTAACTTCGGCTATCACTTCGAGATCGACGGGCGGCGCATACATCTGCTTGCGTGTTCTGCCGTGTACTGTTATCGCCGCCGCGCCCGCCTGCTCGCATAGCACGGCAAGTTCCGGCGCATTAATATTCTCCGCGTCCCAGCCGGCGCGCATCTTGACCGTTATCGGAACGGGGGAGACCTTCACGCACTGCGCGACTATCTCCGCGGCAAGCTCGGGACGCTTCATCAGCGCGCTGCCGCCGCCGTTTCCCGCAACCTTCGGTGCGGGACAGCCCATGTTTATATCAATGAAATCGGGCGAATATTTCATGCAGGTCTCAATGGCTTTTGCCATTATTTCTGGCACGTCGCCGAATATCTGGACACCCGCCGGGCGTTCGGCATCGCTCAGACTCAGCAGTTCGGAGGATTTACGGTCGTTCATGCTTATGCCCTTTGAGCTTGCCATCTCGCCGATGCAGCCTATTGCGCCGAACTCCATGCACAGCTCGCGCATGGATCTGTCCGCCACGCCCGCCATCGGGGCGAGCAGAGCGCCGCTCTTCAGTTTTTCAGCCGATAAATACAACTTGCCACCTCCGAAAGATACTCAGTAGATTTTAGCATAAAAAACGCGCGGTTGCAATGATTATAAAAATAAAGCCGCACAGCGGATACTGTACGGCTTTGAAAATCCGATATTGTTTTTATTTTTTGTCTGCGGAGACAGTTTCCTTTTCTTCTGTCTCTGCGCCGGGCTCGTTGAACTGCTTGAGGGACTCCATGGCGGCGGTAGCTTCTCTTGCGAGTTCCGCGGCCTCCATGGCCTTCTTCGCAGCCGCATCGACTGCCTGAGCGGCGAGCTGAGTCTTGTGACCCGCATCGGAAGCGCCTGCGGCTTCTGCGGCTTTCGCCTCTGCGGAGAGCTTCTCTGCCTCTGCTTCGAGTTTGTCGGCCTCTTCCTTTGCCTTCATGGCGAGCTCGACCTTGTTGTTTGCATCGATCTCTGCCATCATCTTTCTGATAGCGTGGGTGCTCATGCCCTGCTTGACATATTCGAAGTATTCCTCAGACGGGATACCGCCGATGAACGTCTCGGTGTACTTGACCTTCACGCCGACCTTCGCGATGACTATGTTGATGACAAGCAGTGCGACGAGCGTTCCGAGGAACACATATGCGCCGAAGCCGACCGAACCGCTGAAAACATCGGGGAAGAACTTCGTGAGATCCTTTGCGAAAAAGTTGAAGCAGACTATCGAGACCGTCGCGAGCACAATCATGATGCTGTTGAGGGTGATGTTGCGGGGATTGCCGCGCTTCGAGCATGCCATCGTGAGCATAATGAGGCTGACGAGGATGAGCACTGCCGAAAGCAGAATCGTCACAAGCGATATGAAATAGAGCAGGAAAGTGCTGCCGAAGAAGCTCGAGCCGATATACTTGAACAGCGCGTCAAAATCGAGCGCTGACACCGCATTGTATATCGTGATGGCGTTGACCGACACTTTCTTCTCGAAGAACGGTCCCCAGAAGGACACATTCGCCAGCGGAAGCATGAGCGCTCCGATGGGAAGAAGGCTGAGCACGATTCTGATTATTGTCAGGGGAGATCCGATGAACGAAGCCTTGAGCCTGTCAAGCTTCTTCTGGAATACGGCGTGTTCGCTCTCGGCCTTGTCGGCATCCTCGAGCAGACGCTCCTCCATTCCGTAGTAGATAAGATTGATGCCGCAATGAGGGCAGGTGGGGCGCCAGTCAGTCAGTTTGAGATGCGCGCCGCACTTGGGGCAGTTAGCCATATCGTTTCCTCCAAACAGATTTTGTTGCCGCGAAAAACCCCTCCGCGGCTTTGTTTGTGTACATTTCAATTGATTTTAACATAAAAAGAATGAGAAATCAAGAAGAATTATACAAAAACTATAAAAATGAACGGAAAAAATGAGCACAATGTGTGCATCAAATAAAAGCGCCGTCTATGCCTATCGTTTGCCCGGTTATGAAATCCGAACCGTTTCCCGCGAGAAAGAGCATGAGGCGCGCCACTTCTTCGGGCGTGCCGAAGCGTCCCATGGGAGATTCTTCTTTTAGAAGTTCGAGCGTCTCTTCGCCGAGGGAGGCGTTCATCTTCGTGTCGATAACGCCGGGGGCGATGCAGTTGACCTGAATGTTTGACGGCGCAAGCTCGCGCGCGAGCGCCTTCGTCAGCCCGATCAGAGCCGATTTTGCGGCGGAATAATGCACCTCGCACGACGCGCCGCACACGCCCCACATGGAGGAGACATTGATTATCTTTCCGTTCTTTTCATGAACCATGTCGGGCAGAGCCGCCTGAATGCAGTTGAACGCGCCCTTGACCGTGACGCCCATCATGCGGTCGAAATCCTGCTCGGTGATGTCGCAGAACATCTTCTGCTGAGCGATTCCGGCGTTGTTTATAAGAACGCCTATTCTGCCGAGCTCCCTGCGGGCGAAGTCCGTCATCTCGTCCACTTCGCTTCTCGCGCTCACATCGGCTCTGAAGCAGACCGCCCTGCCGTTTTCTTCGTTTATCTCGCGGCAGAGAGCGAGCGCCGCATCTTCGGAAGTACGGTAGTTTATCAGCACGCCGAATCCGTCTTTTGCAAAGGCAAGAGCCGCCGCACGGCCTATGCCGCCGGCAGCTCCGGTTATTATCACATTTTTGTTAGTTATACTCATTTTACAAGCCCCGGAAATCCACCGCCCGTGCCGTAAGAGGCAGATATGTCTGTGTAGCCCGCAGGCACCTTGAACAGGCTCTCGTCGACCTTTGAGGAGAACTTGATGTCGTCGCAGACGAACACGCTTTCGCTGCTGAGTATCTCCATCTTGACGAGCTCATCGCCGTAGAAGTAGCATTTTATCGTGCTGTCGTTGCTCTTATATTCCTCGCAGATATATTTCTTGCCGTCAGCCTTGACCTCGGAGGTCTTGACATATTCCATGCCCTCGAAGTCTATCGCGGAAAGCGAGCCCATAGCCTCGTTGACGTCGCCCGCCTCGCTTGCGTCAAGGGCGAGATACATTCTGGCCTCGGGGAACACCATATAGAACTTCTGACCGTCCGAAATAAACGACATTGTCATGGCCACGCCGTTGCCCAAGGGAGCCTTCATGCTCGTATAGGCTTTTTTGCCTGATTTGACCATCGTCAGGGGCACATTGACGGAGGCGCCCTGCATATTGGAGGAGCAGGTCGCGGTCATGGTGTAGGAATCGCGCTTTGAGTTCTTCTGGAAATAGGTGTAGAAGCGGGTCTTTTTGATGTCCTTCTTCGCGCCGTTGTCCTTTATCTCATGACCCTTCGGCATTGTCACGGGCTCGGTCGCCTCGGTGGTGCTCGCGGGGTTCGAAGAATCCGTAGTGTCAACTCCGTTGAGGGCGTTGATTATGTCCTCAAGGCTCGAAGTGGTGCCCTCCGTGGTGTCGGGTGCGGTGGTGTCCGATCCGCTGTCCTTGTTTTTGCAGGCAGCAAAGCTCAGCATGAGCACAAGACACATGAGAATACAGAGAATAGCCTTTTTCATTTTTATCATCATCCCTTTAAGAATATTTGTTTTAACATCCTTTGCGCTTTTTGCGCCGTGATAATAGAATACATTATATCGCGAACAAAATCAAGGGTATCGCCCAAATATGAACGAACTAAGTACGGGTGCGCGGTTGACTTTTGACTGCGAAAAAAGTAAAATGACAGCAGGAATAACTTTTCGTCAGTCGTTATGATTATCGGAGGTGGACTCATGAATATAGATATATCTCTCATATTCGGCGATGCGGCGCGGTGGATAATGCCCGTGCTCGCGCTGCTTGTTGCGGCGTTCTGCGTGCCCTCTCTGCTCAAGGGCAATAAGAAGATCGGCGTCACCGGATATCTTGTCAACGAGGCGAACGGCGACCGCCTGCCGCTGTCCGGCTATGAAGTGTCGGTCGGGCGCAGCAAGGCGTGCGATATCGTCCTCGGATATAACACCGTCTCGCGTTTTCACGCCGTGCTTTCAAAGCATAAGAACGGCTGGCGTGTGACAGACACGCGCTCGAAGACGGGAACATATATCAACGCCGAGAAGATAGACAAGCCCCGCGCTCTTGCGGACGGGGACACGATAGTTTTCGGCAACGCGGTGTTCGTATTCGTCGAGAATGCGGCTATCGAGCCCGAACAGGCTCCGGAAGAGCATATTGAACAGGCGGACGGTGAAGAGACCGCCCCCGCGGACGAGCACGCGGATTATATAGTCGACGAAAAGACAGGCAATGCATATAGAATAGACGGCCTTATAACCTGCATGATAGGCAGCGGAGACGATGTGCAGATAAAATTAAAACGGCAGAATGTCTCGGCTCATCACGCCATGCTCGTGTTCGACGACGGAACGGGCAAATGGAGCGTTACGGATATGGATTCGACCTACGGCACTCTGCTCAACGGCAGACCCGTCAGACGCATGACTCAGCTCGATGACGGCGACACGATCAATATCTGCGGCAGTACGCTCACTTTCAGAACGACGGGAGGGGAGAGCGCATGAAAAAGACAATGAAGAGAACAAAATGGTGGCTCCCCGCGCTGATTCTGCTCACGGCGTTCCAGCTCATATCAATGGCGCAGGTCGTGTTCAACGACGACGGCTCGCTGAGCACGGAATGCCTCATATTCTTCGGTGCATATCTCGCCGTCGAGTGGGTTTATTTCATCGCGATGTCGATAGCGAGAAAGCGCGCAGACCCGGCGCTCGAAATGATAGCGTTCTTCCTGACGGGCATAGGACTTGTCACCGTTGCGGGCGCGAACAAAGATTTGGTTAAGACGCAGTTCGTCGCGGATATGCTCGGCATATTCTGCTTTGTCGCTCTGCTTTGGCTCATCTCGAATGTCGACCGCGCCATGGTGATGAGAACGCCTATGGCTGTGGCGGCAATAGGTCTGCTGGTTTTGACTCTTATCCTCGCGCGTAACATAAAGGGCGCGTTCAACTGGCTGAGTATCGGCGGAATGTCCATCCAGCCGTCCGAGTTCGTCAAAGTCGCGTTCGTCTTTGTCGGCGCGGCGACTCTCGATAAATTGCAGACCACTCGCTCGCTCACAAAATATATTATCTTCTGCGTCGTCTGTGTGGCGCTGCTGTTCTTAATGCGCGATCTCGGCGCGGCGCTGATATTCTTCTTTACATTTATAGTCCTCGCGTTCATGCGCTCCGGCGATTTCCGCACAATAGTGCTCCTGTGCGTCGGCGCGGCGATGGCGGCGGGACTCGTTGTGCTGATACGCTCCGATTTCGTTATGGCTCGCTTTGCGACCTACCGCCATGTCTGGGACGATATGTACGGCAAGGGCTATCAGCAGACGCGCGTGCTCATCTACAGCGTCAGCGGCGGACTGCTCGGCGTCGGCATCGGCGACGGAAAGCTCAAAGAGGTTCCTGCGGCGACGGAAGATTTGGTATTCGGCATGATATGCGAGGAGTGGGGCATTATTATGGGCATCCTCGTCATCCTCTGCATAATGTTTATCGCGTTTCACAGCATCCGCTGCGCGAGCGGTTCGCGCTCGGCTTTCTATGCTATATCCGGCATAGCGGCGGGCTGCCTCCTGCTCTTCCAGACGGGACTCAATGTTTTCGGCGTCACCGATCTGCTGCCCCTTACGGGCGTCACCCTCCCGTTCATCAGCCGAGGCGGTTCGAGCGCGATATGCTGCTGGGCGCTGATAGCGTTTATCAAAGCGGCGGACAACCGCACCTGGATAGGCTCGAAATATTATCTCGATTCTGACTCGTAACCCGCGGAAAGGACTGATTGAATGAAAGGCATAGCAAAACGCTCAAAGCTCATGTTTGCGCTCGTGGCAATTTTTCTTGCGGGCGTCATAGTCCTTGCGGCGACCTTCGGCATCAACGCCGAAGCATGGGTGTTCAAGCGCGCCAATAAGCATATATATTCGTCGGGTCAGATAGTCGCGGCGGGCACGATATATGACCGCAACGGCAAGGTGCTGGCTCAGACAGCGAACGGCGAGAGAAAATATAACTCAAACAGCACCGTGCGCCGCGCGACCCTCCATGCGGTCGGCGACCTCGAGGGCTTTATCTCAACCGGAGCGCACAGCGCGTTCCGCGGCGAGCTCACGGGCTACAGCTTCTTAAACGGTGTATATGATTTGAAGAGAAACGGAGCGGGCAACGATATAACCCTCACTATAGACGCCGATCTCTGCGTCACGGCGTATAACGCCCTGAACGGCAGAAAGGGCGCAGTCGGCGTATATAACTACAAGACGGGCGAAATTCTCTGCATGGTCTCGACCCCGACTTATGACCCGTATAATAAGCCTACCAATATCGACAGCGATACAACAGGAAAATACGAGGCAATATATCTCAACCGCTTCCTGTCAGGCGTGTTCACTCCCGGCTCGACTTTTAAAATCGTCACGGCGATTAGCGCGCTCGAAAATATACCCGATATAAATTCGCGCACATTTACCTGCACCGGTCAATATAAGACCTCTACCGGTATAGTCAAGTGTAATTCCGTCCACGGAAAGCTCAATTTCCAGCAGGCACTCAGCAAATCCTGCAACAGCACCTTCGCCTGCATCGCGGAGGAGCTCGGCAACGACGCGCTGACGAAGACCGCCGAGCAGGTCGGCTTCAACAAGCGGATAACAATAGACGGAATAAGCGTCACAAAGAGCTATTTCACTCTGAAAGATGCAGTCAGCGTCGACCGCGGCTGGGCGGGCATCGGTCAGTATCAGACCCTTGCGAATCCCTGCCAGATGCTCACCATGATGGGCGCGATAGCGAACGGCGGCAGCGCGCCTGCGCCGAAGCTGCTCAAGAGCGACAGCACATTGAGCTCGCTGACTTCGCCGACGCTCAAATATCTCGACGAAAATATAGCGAACACTATCAAAGATATGCTCCGAAAGAATGTCACGACCCACTACGGCGAGGGCAAGTTCCCCGGGCTTCAGCTCGGCGGAAAGACGGGCACAGCGCAGGTCACGGACGGCGAGCCCCACTCGTGGTTTGTCGCGTTCTCCGAGCGCGAGGATCTCCCGCTGGCGGTTGTCGTTGTTGTCGAACACGGCGGCGAGGGTATCAGTGCGGCGGCGCCCATAGCCAACAAAGTTATGCAGGCCGCGGCGAAAAAAGGCGTGAATTAAAAACTAAAACTTCGGCGTCCGCGCAGAGCTGCGCGGGCGCCGATTTTTATTTTATCTCCACTCCCGTGTAATAGTGCTTGACTATCTCCTGCCAGTCGGAGCCCTGCCGCGCCATGTAGTCCGCGCCGTATTGGCTCATGCCGACCCCGTGGCCGTAGCCGTGAACGGTAATTTTGAACTCGTCGTCCGTGCATTTTATCTCGAAGCAGGCGCTGCGGAGTCCCAGCTTTTCGCGTACCTGCGCGCCCGTGAATTCTTTTTCCCCGATCACGGCGCAGGAAATATATCCGCTGTCCGTCTTTTTGATTTCGCCTATCCACTTTTTTGCGTCGCCGCCGAACTCCGCGCCCGAACCGGCGAAAGCTTTTTTGAATTCGTCCGCCGTCAGCGTCAGCGTCGATGCGTAGTCGGGCGAGAGCTTGTCGCCCGCGCTCGTGACGCTCTTTAAGTAGGGGACATCCTTGCCCCAGACCTCCTCCGCGCTGAAGGTCTGCCCGCAGCTTATCGCGTGAAACGCCGCGGTTATAATCTCTCCGTCATAGGTTATCGTCTTACCGAAAACGTCTTTGACAGCCTCTTCGATCTTCTTTTCATATGTCTCGTATTTGTCGCCCCATTTTTCCTTGCGCGCCGCCGCGTCCAAATATCCCTGATGCACCGCGCTGTCGTCGGTTATGTCCGCGCCGCCGAGCGCGGGGTCGGGACTGGAACGCTTTTTGACCGCATATGTATAGCATACGGCGGCCTGGGCGCGCAGAGCCTGCGAATGATATGTCGGCGGCATCTCCGCCGCCACCGCGCCGACAACATATTCGAACATGTCTATTTCGTTTATCTTCTTCGTCGAAGAGGAGAGCACGAGTATCGAGTTCTCATCATCTTGTGTGTTCGTTTTCGTGACTTCATTGCCGCTTTTCTCCGGAGCTTTTGCGCCGCCTGTTGCGGCGAGCGGGCAGATAAGCAGAACGGCTATCAGAATGATGAATAAAAATCCTCTGTTTTTCATATTTTTTACCTCCCGAACCTCGGCAAACTTGACTTTTGCTGCCGTTTTGGTGTAAAATTGTACTCTGATACATTATTATATAAATTTATATACGGAGCGAGAAAGGAGTCGAACGCATGGCGAATTATATATCCTCTATCCCGCAGGATGCCCTTAACAGTTTATGCGGAGAAATAGACAAGTATAACAAGATAAATCCTGCGTATTTTGATCGTTTCCAGGTCAAGCGCGGCCTGAGAAATTCGGACGGCACCGGTGTTATGGCGGGGCTGACAAAGATATGCAGCGTTCAGGGATATTATGTCGAGGACGGCGAGCGTGTCCCGATAGACGGCAGACTTATATACCGCGGAATCGATGTTCGCGAGATAGTCAGCGGATGCGAGCAGGAGGGACGCTTCGGCTTTGAAGAGGTCGCGTGGCTGCTCCTTTTCGGTACTCTGCCCTCGAGAAGACGCCTTGAGATATTCAAAAGTGTTCTCGCCGAGAGCCGCGAGCTTCCCAACGAGTTCATCGAGGATATGATAATGAAAGCCCCCTCGCACAACATCATGAACAAGCTTTCGCGAAGCGTCCTCGCGCTCTATTCATATGACGAAAATCCGGACGATATCTCGATAGAAAACGTCCTTCGCCAGTCGATACAGCTGCTCGCGCAGGTGCCCATGATAATGAGTTACGCCTATCAGGTCAAGCGCCGCAACTTCTATCACGAGAGCATGTATCTCCACCCGGTCGACAAGACCCTCAGCACCGCCGAGTCGGTTCTCTACTCGATAAGAGCGGATAAAAAATTCACTCCTGAAGAGGCGCATATGCTCGATATCTGCCTCATGCTCCACGCCGAGCACGGCGGCGGAAACAACTCGACTTTCGCCACCCGCGTGCTGACTTCGAGCGGCACCGACACATATTCGGCTATCGCCGCGGGCATCGGCTCGCTCAAAGGACCCAAGCACGGCGGCGCGAACATAAAGGTCGCCGAGATGGTCGAATATATCAAGCAGGGCGTTGAAGATATTACAGACGCGGATCAGGTCGCCGATTTCCTCAAGAAGATTCTCAAAAAAGAGGCGGGCGACGGCTCGGGACTCATCTACGGCATGGGTCATGCGGTCTACACCCTCTCCGATCCCCGCGCGGTTATTTTGAAATCGCACGCGCGCAAGTTCTCCGAGAACACCGAGTTTGAGGATGAGTTCAAGCTCCTTGAGCTTATCGAGACCCTCACTCCGCAGATTCTTGCCGAGCTGCGCGGAGACAAAAAAATCATGTGCGCAAATGTCGATCTCTATTCCGGCCTTGTGTATAAGCTGCTCGGCATCCCCGAGGATCTGTTCACTCCGCTGTTCACCGTCGCCCGCGTTGCAGGCTGGTCGGCGCACAGAATGGAAGAGCTGATGACCGGCGGCAGAATAATCCGCCCGGCATATAAGAGCGTCTGCGCCCAGCGCAACTATGTAAAGCTTGACGAAAGACTCGATAATTATCCCGGCGAGCTCAGATATATACCCAGCGACGAGCACGCTTAACAGATAAAAATAATTTTTAGGACTTGATACAATGCCGAAAGATAAAAAAGTTTCAATGCTTAAAATTATGATGATAGCCCTTGCCGCAGTTCTTTTGGTGCTGATTCCGGTGCGCTGCTATCAGTATGCATCAGGAGTGATTGAACCCAAGACAGGCTTTTACAGCGGCAGCGACTGGAGTATCTGGCTGTCGTATATCCTGCTTGCCGTGTCTGCCGTTGCGTTTCTTGCAATTGCGATAGCGAGCAGAAAGAAGATATCTTATTCGACCGAAAAATTCGGCTCAACAGGGCTCGCGATAGCCGCGTTCATGTTCGCTCTGACGCTGATGATCGATGCTGTTTCGCAGTATAAGACAGTGTTCGCGACTGCTACTGACACTGCGCTCATGTACGGCACTGAGTCGGTTCAGTATCTCAAAACGGGTCTTATCTCAAGGGGACTTGAGGGCTTCTGCGCCGTTGTTGCGGCGGTGTTCTTTGTCCTCTTCGGCTACGGTCACTTAAAGGGCAAGTCAAACGCCTCGGAGTCAAAGCTCATGGCGCTGTTCCCGGTGCTCTGGTGCATCTTCAGACTCATGCACCGCTTCATGCGCACGATAAATTTCCTCAACGTTTCCGATCTTCTCTATGAGCTGTTTATGTGCGTGTTCCTTATGGCATTTTTAATGGCATTCTCTCAGCTCAACTCAAAGGTCGGCGGCGATGGCTTCGACTGGAAGCTCGTCGGCTACGGACTGCCCGCAATTATGTTCTCTTTGATTTGCTTCCTGCCGAGATTCATAATGACCCTTGTCGGCAGGGACTATCTGCTCTGCAATCAGTCGCCCATAGAGTGGTGCGACCTCGGCGCGGCGGTGTTCATCTGCGCGCTGCTCCTGACCAGAGTCGCATTTGGCGAGAAAAACACCGAGACCGCCGAAACGGCTGAGAAAACAGAGAGCTGATGTTTTTAGATAATTTTCTCATCGCCGCCGAGCAGGTGGCGATACTGTATATCCTCGTCGCTGTCGGCTTTATCGCCGACAGGACAAAGCTCTTCACGGAGAAAGCCGCGCGCCTGTGCACGGATCTGATGTTTTATATCATCACTCCCGCAAAGATAGTGCAGTCGTTTATCTCTATGGAGTTCAGCCGCGAATCGGCGACGCGCCTTGCAATAGCCGCCGCCTGCGGCGCAGCGATACATATTATCGGCGTTGCGGTCAGCTCCGTTGTGTTCAACAAATCGCCGATAGGCAAAGCTGCAATATTCAAATATTCGAGCGTCTACGGCAACTGCGGGTATATGGCTCTGCCGCTCGCCTATGCCGTGCTCGGCGACGAGGGCGTGTTCTACGGCTCGGTTGTCATAATGATGTTCCACTTATTTTCGTTCACCCACGGCATCTGGCTGATGTCGCGCTCCGAGACGGGCGAAAAGACGAAGTTCAACTTCAAGAACATCCTGATAAATCCGGGCACTATATCGCTCATAATCGGCTTGCCGCTGTATCTGCTGAAGATAAGACTGCCCAATGTCATAGAAGCGCCGATAGACTATCTTGCCGCGCTCAACACACCCGTGGCGATGCTGATTTTCGGCACATATCTCTCGAACGCGAAGATAAAATCCGCGCTCAAAGAGTGGCGGATACTTTGCGTAGCACTGATAAAGCTCGCGGTGATACCGCTCATATGCCTCGGCGTTTTCAGACTCTGCGGCATTACGGGAGCGCTGCTGACCGCAATGATAATTGCGGCGAGCGCACCGCCCGCAAACATAACAGTCGTCTTTGCGGCGAAGTATAACAAAGACACCGGCCTTGCATCCCAAACGGTCGCAATAGTCAGCTTCATTTCGATAGTGACCATGCCGTTGCTTATCGGTCTTGCAAGTACGATGTAACAAATAAAAAAGAGAGTCGGAAAAATCCGGCTCTCTTATTCTCTTATATATTTTTTTAGCCCTCTTTGTCCTCTTCGCTCTCTTCTTTCGGCTCTTCGACCTTCACTGAGATCTCTATAACTCTGCGCTGTTCAACGTCGGTGACGGTGACGGAAAGATTTTTGTATTCAAATGTGTCGCCGACTTCAGCCATTTTGCCGAGCTGTTCGAGCACCCAGCCGCCGACCGATACGGATTCGGACTCCTCGTCCTCATCCATGTCGAAATATTCAAACATCTTGTCGAGCTGCGCGCCGCCGAGAACCTTTACCGTGCCGTCGGGCTGGGGAGAGAAGTCCTCAATAACTTCGTCGTTTTCGTCCCATATCTCGCCGACAAGCTCTTCGAGAATGTCCTCCATGGTCACTATGCCGAGCGTGCCGCCGAACTCGTCCGCGACAACCGCCATGTGCGTCTTTTTCTGCTGCATGAGCTTGAGCAGTTCGCTTATCTGCATCTGCTTTGCTATGTAGACGGTCTTTTTGATTATCGAAGATATCGGCTGCTTCTTCGTGAGCACATATTTGTTGAAGTCCCTGATGTGAATAAAGCCGATTATATCGTCAGTATCGTCCGAATAGACAGGCAGGCGCGAGAAGCCGGAGTCGTTGAACACCGAGGCTATTTTTTCGACGCTGTCGTCTTTTGAAACGGCAATGACATCGACGCGCGGGGTCAGGATATCGCCGACTGGACATTCGTAAAATGAGATAGCCGAGCGGATAAGATCGCTCTCGTCCTCGTCGAGTCCGCCGCCGGACTCTGCCTCGTCAACGATGTTCAAAAGCTCGTCGCCGGTTATCGTGTCGTCCTTCTTGAATTTAAAAATCTTGCTCAGAAGCTTCTTCCAGAGCATGAAGAACGCCACGGCAGGGGTTAATATAACTGTGAGCGCCCTCAAAAACGGCGTTGCGAACATCGCGTATTTTTCGGGCATCTCTTTTGCGAGCGTCTTCGGCGTAACCTCGCCGAAGATGAGCAGGAGCACGGTCATTATTATCGTCGAGACCGTCGGACCCTTACTCTCGTTTATGAGCTTGATGAAAAGCACCGTCGCCACGGACGAGGCCGTGATATTTACTATATTGTTTCCTACAAGGACGGTGGAGAGCAGCTTGTCGTAGTTCTCGCCCATCTTGTATGCGTTGGCGGCCTTCTTGTTGCCGTCGTCTGCCATGGTCTTGAGTCTTATTCTGTTGAGGGAAGTGAACGCGGTTTCGGATGCCGAGAAAAATGCCGAAAACAGTATGAGAAGTACAAGGCAAATTATCTGCACCCAACTTCGGGTATCCAAAAAAATTCCTCCAGTGCGGTTTTACGCATATGTATATTAAATATAACTATATCATAATCTATTTGTTATTGCAAGAAAAAGCCGCATCCGGGTGAATGCGGCTTTTAAATATAATTATTACAGAGCTATCATGTCGCGCAGCTCGGACGCGAGGTCTGCGGCAAGGCGGGTGCCGTTTATCAGGGCGCGCTTGGGCAGCTTCGAGATAAAGCCGTCATCCTCGAGAGTGACGTCGCCCGTGTAGTTTATGTCATGCAGCGCCTGCGCGATAGCCTTCCAGTCGAGCTTGCAGGTGAAGGGCGGCATGTGCAGATCCTCCATATAGTTGTTGTCGTGGACGTGCAGAGCCGTGAGCCTCCTGTGGCCGAGCGCTCTTATAGCGTGCGCCGCGTCGTCGCCGACAAGTCCGCTGTGACCGAGATCAAGGCAGACGGTGAAATATCTCGGGTCGAGCGCGTCATAGTATTCGGCGAGCTGCTCGCCATAGCTGCAAACATTCGCGAGCATGACATGGCGGCGGTCGTCGTGGCCGAACATATTCTCGAGCGCTATCTTCGTGCCGAACTCCTCGCACAGGTGCTTGAGTGAATTGTAAAAATCGATGTTGAACTGCTTCTGATCCACGCCGTCCGGGCAGGCGGTCGGGTGGACTATTATCTGGCTTGCGCCTATCTTGCCCGCGATGCGGATGGAGAGCTTCAGCTTTTCATAGACGAATTTATTGTATTCCTCGTCGCCGAAACGGTAGCTCGGAAACGGCGCATGAGCCTGATTGAACGGGAGCGAATATTTCTCACTCGACTCCAAAAGCTTATCGACAAGCTCATCTTCACCCATGTTGCCGAGCACGCTCTCGCGGGAGCTGTTCATATAGAACATCGAAAAATCGAGCGCGTCGAAGCCCGCCTCTTTGAATATTTTCATGCCCTCGTCAATGCCGAAAGCCGGAAAAATAATGTCTGTCTGTGTTGATATTCTCATACTGCGCACCGCCTTATAAGTCATTTTGATATTATTATATCAGAGAGTTTTTGGATATACAATATCAATGTCCCAAATATGGTATAGCAAATTTCCGCGGATGTGATATAATCTTTGTGTGAAATCTTTCTGACGGAGGTTTGAAATGCTGCGACTGATACTTTCGCCCTCGGTGGGCGGCACCGCAGGGTATCTCTATGATACGGCGGCTTCGATCGCTTCTTCGGGCAGCGAGGCTGTGCTGATAGTGCCCGAACAGTATTCCTTTGCCGCCGAGCGCATAGTGCTCGAACGCCTCGGAACGGCTGACGCCCAGCGCGTCGAAGTGCTGAGCTTCACGCGCCTTGCGAATACCGTGTTTAACGCCGTCGGCTGGGACAAGGGCAAACGCCTCAATGAGGCGGGAAAAATACTTCTGATGAGCCGCGCCCTCGAACAGTGCGCCGATAAACTGAATGTCTATTCCCGCAGCGTGGACAGCCCCGCGGTCGTGCGCGAGCTGCTAAGCCTCAACGAGGAGTTCTGCCAGTGCGCGATATCTCCGGAGGATATGACCGCCGCCATGAACAACATGGAAGACGGGCTGCTGAAAAGCAAGCTCGCCGATATTTCGCTCGTTTTCTCGGTCTATGATTCTTTCGTCTCCGACGGCTGGCTTGACGACAGCCGCATGCTGACCCGCCTTAAAGATAAAATTCTTGAAAGCGGGTATTTCAAGAACAAAACGGTGTTTTTCGACTCCTTCCGCGGCTTCACCGCGCAGGAGTTCGGAGTTATAGGCAAGATACTCACCCAGGCAGACGATGTTTATGTCGCGCTGACCGCGCACGATCTTATCGAGCGGGACAGCGACGATATATTCTATCATACAAAAAATACTGCAAAGAAGCTCATTAAACTCGCGAACAGCGTCGGCGTGCCGTGCGCAAAGCCTGTTGTTATCAATGACCCGAACGGCGATCCCGCGCTCGATGCGTTTGCGAGTGACTTTCTGAGCCCCGAGGCGGATGTGTTTTCCGGCGCGTGCGACAGCATATCTATAGTCGCGTCGCCAGATATCCGCAGTGAGTGCGCCTATGCCGCGGCGCATATAAAACGAATGCTAAGAACCGGCGAGTACCGAAGCCGCGATATAGCGGTTATCGTGCGCGACGAAACTTCGTATATCCGCCCGATGCTGACCGCGCTTGCAAAATGCGGCGTGCCCGTGTTCGAGGACAGACGCCAGCCTGTTATAAATCAGCCGCTGATGACGCTCGTTCGCGCCGCGCTGAAAATAGCAGATACGGGCTTCGATACCGACAGCGTCCTGCGCGCTTTGAAAACCGGTCTCTGCCCGCTTGCGGCGGACGAGATATCGGACATTGAAAACTACACTTATCTCTGGCAGATAAACGGCTCGGGCTGGCTGAAAAAATGGGAGTCGAGCCCCGACGGGTTCGGTGAGATGACCGAAAACGCAGCGGCGGAGCTTGAGAGGCTGAATGCTCTGCGCGAAAAGGCGGTCGAACCGTTTGCAAAGTTCAGAGGCAAGCTCAAAGATAACGACGGCGAGGGCTGCGCAAAGGCTGTGTTCGAGCTGCTGTGCGAGCTCGATACGGCACAGAGACTAAAAGACCTCGCGATTTATCTCGAGGATTCGGGCGAAAATGTGCTCGCTCTCGAGACGGAGCGGCTCTGGGACACCCTCTGCTCTCTGCTCGATGTCGCGGCACAGACGCTCGGCAAGACCCCGGTAAAAGCCTCACGCTTTTCGAGACTTTTCGATCTCATGCTCTCCACTGTTACCCTCGGCGAGATACCCCATTCCCTCGAAGAGGTGACGATAGGCTCGGCGCAGAGAATAAGACCCATCGCGCCCAAGGCAGTGTTCGTCCTCGGCGCAAACGCGGGAAAACTGCCGTTGAATCCCGTTCAGGGCGGTATGCTCAACGCCGGCGAGCGCGAACGCCTCGCGCAGGCGGGCATAGAGACTGCGATATACGGCGAGGACAGAGTCGCCGAGGAGCGCTTTATCGCCTATACTGCGTGCTGCTGCGCAAAAGAGACGCTGATAGTCAGTTATTCTTCAAAGAGCGCGCAGGGGGAAGAACTCAGCGAGTCGGAGATAATCACTTTCATCCGCGAGCACTTCCCGCAGGTGCATCAGACCGACACTCTCACGGCGGACAAAATCAACCTTGTCGAGGGCAAGAAACCCGCGTTTGAGCTGACGGCAGCGCTGATGCGAAACGGCGGCGAGCTCTATGAATCGCTGAGAAAATATTTTGAAAAAGATGCCGATTATTCCGGCAGACTCGCGTCGCTCAACAGCGCGGCGGAGGGGAGAACTTTCAAGATAGACAGCCGCGAGACGGCGACGCGCCTTTTTGGCATGAACATGAATATCTCACCCTCGCGGGCTGAGACATATTACCGCTGCCCGTTTTCTTATTATTGCCGCTACGGCCTGAAGCTTCAGGAGAACAAGAGCGCAACTTTTGACCCGCTTCAAAAAGGTACGGTTATACATTTCGTGCTCGAACAGCTGCTCAGCGAATTCAGCGCACAGGAGCTCTCCGAGCTCGATCCCGATGAACGCTATGAAAAAATACGCGGATATCTGGACTCTTATCTTGAACGCTTCCTCGACCACTCGCAGAGGTCTAAACGGTTTCTCTATCTCTATGAACGCCTCGCGCGCAGCATAGATGCGGTTGCGGCGCGGCTCGCGGACGAGTTCAAAAACTGCGAATTCCGCCCGGTCGATCTCGAACTTGATATATCGCATAATGGCACGATAAAGCCGTATGATCTGAAAATACCCTCCGGCGGACACATCAATATTTCCGGCAAGGTGGACAGAGTCGATCTCGCCGAGATAGACGGAGAGCCGTATATCAGAGTCATAGATTATAAGTCGTCGGGCAAGACTTTTGCCTTTTCCGATGTGTTAAACGGACTCAATATGCAGATGCTCATCTATCTTTTCACGCTCGTGAGCAACGGAAAGGCACGCTACGGCGATGCGGTTCCCGCGGGAGTGCTCTATATGCCTGCAAAGGCATCTGCCTTTACAGCTGAGAGGGACAAAGATCTCAGCAAACAGGGCAATTCAAACGACAGAAAGATGCAGGGCTTCGTGCTCGAAAATGCGGGCGTTATAGTTGCCATGGAGCATGACGGCGGAGGGGCGTATATCCCGGCAAAGATTGATAAGGACGGCAATATAAAGGGTACTACTCTCGATCTCGAAAAGCTCTCCGAACTTTGGGACAAGGTTGACGAAAACCTTGTAAACATGGGCGAAGAGCTGCATCGCGGCTCAATTCCCGCGCTCCCGGCGCAGGGCAAAAACTACAAGGAAATCTGCTCGAAATGCGAATATTGGAACATCTGCACGCATGAGAATAATATGCCTGTAAGAGAATTAAATGACAATCTGAAACTCGGAGAGGGGGCGGAATAATGGGCGTCAACTGGACGACTGATCAGAGACACGCGATAGAGTGCCGTAAAGGCTCTGTACTTGTCAGCGCTGCGGCGGGCTCGGGCAAGACGGCGGTGCTTGTCGAGCGCGTTATCCGCCGTCTGACGGACAAAGATAACCCCTGTTCGGCGGAGGATCTGCTGATAGTTACATTCACCCGCGCCGCCACCGCGCAGATGCGCGAGAAGATAGGCGCGGCGATACTCAAACGCCTTTCGGAGGATCCGACGGACAGGCATCTTCGCCGCCAGTATATGCTCCTGCCGTTTGCGAAAATATGCACTATCGACAGCTTCTGCAACGACCTTGTGCGCGAAAATTTCCACGCGCTCGGCATATCCCCGGACTATTCGCTGCTCGACAACGAAACGGCAGTTATAATGAAAAACGATGTCTGCGAGGCAATGCTCGAGCGGGCATACGAAGAGGATTCGGACGGCAGCTTTTCGGGACTCAGCGACATGATGTCCTCCGGCAGCAGCGACGAGGATTTCGCGAAGCTGATAATCAAAATGTATGATATCTCGACTGCTTATCCGTTCCCTGATCTGTGGCTCGATTCGCTTATCGGGGAGTATTCACAGCCCGATATCAACAAGAGCCGCTGGGGCGGTATAATAAAAAAATATGTCTGCGATATGCTCGACTACTGCGTGTCCTCGAGCCGCGATATGATGACCGCCATGGAGTCCGACCCGATTGTAGCGGATGCCTACGGCGCGGCGGTGCAGAGCGATATAAATATGTACGCCGAGCTTCGAGAAAAAATCAACAGCGACTGGGACGAGGCTCTCGAAGCGTTTAAAACGGTCAAGTATATGAGCCTCGGGCGCGTTCCGAAGGGCTATGAGAGCGAGACGAAAAATGTGGTTACTACCGCCCGCAAAAAGCTCAAGGATCTGTTGAAAAAAGTGCCCGGTATCATGTGTGTATCGTCCGAAGAGCACGCCGATGACATGCGCCTGCTGCGCGATCCCGTGACGAAGCTTATAGAACTCGTCAAGCAGTTTGGCAGGGAGTATTCCGCCGAAAAGGATAAAATGAACTCCGCCGATTTCTCGGATATTCTGCACCGCGCACTCAATTTGCTCGCGGTTTCCGACAGCAGCGGCGGATATATAAAAACCGACCTTGCGCGCGAGCTGTCGTCGCATTATGTTGAGATACTCGTCGACGAGTATCAGGATATAAACGAAGCGCAAGATATGATATTCAGAGCGATATCTGCCGACGAGAATAATCTGTTCACCGTCGGCGATGTCAAGCAGAGCATATACAGATTCCGTCAGGCGATGCCGGAGATATTCCTGCGCCGCCGCAGCACAACACACAGCTTCGAGAGTGGGAAATACCCCCTGGGCATAACCCTCGGCTCGAATTTCCGAAGCCGCGTGGGAGTTACATCGTGCGTCAATTATATCTTCCGCCAGCTGATGAGCACGGAGGCGGGCGAGCTCGAATATGACGACTCCGAGGCGCTCAACGCCGCCGCTAAATATCCCGAGCGCGACACTCCCGACTGTGAGCTGCATGTCGTTACGGACAAGGGCAACAGAGCCGATACGCTCGAAGCGCAGGCTCGCTATGTTGCGAAATATATTGAACGCACGATGCGGGAGGGAAAGATGCTCGTCACAAAGGGCGGCGCTCTGCATCCCGCGTCTTACGGCGATTTCTGTATTCTCCTGCGCACGGCAAAAAATGTTTCTTCGGTCTATGCCAATGCGCTCTCTGAGCGCGGCATACCGGTTTTCTCCCCGGAGACCGGCGGATTCTTTGAGGCCGCCGAGATAAGCTTTATACTCTCACTCCTGCGCGTGCTCGACAATCCCGTGCAGGATATACCGCTCGCGGCAGTCATGCTCTCTCCGCTCTTCGGCTTCAGCGCGGGCGAGCTTGCGGATATACGCGCCTCGGCGAAAGAACGTCTGGAGACGGGCGAGACTGAGCCGCTCTATCGCAGCGTCGCCGCGTCGGCTGACGAGGGCAGCAAAAAAGCGGCGGCATTCCTCAAAAAAATAGAATCTCTGCGCAGACTGTCGCTGACCCTTAGCGCGGGCGAACTCGTCCGCAGAGTGTGCGAGGAGACGGGCTTCGACGCTATTGTCGGCGCGATGCCGGACGGCGAGCGCCGCAGACTCAATGTCGGTCTGCTGTGCGATTATGCCGAAAAATACGAGGCGGCGGGTAATCTCGGACTCAGCGGATTTATAAGATTTATAGATAAGGTCGCGCGCACGAGCGGAGATTTGGCAACCGCCGCGCGACCGTCCGAAAATGCGGATATCGTCCGCATAATGACCGTCCATCAGAGCAAGGGACTTGAATTCCCGATATGTATTCTCGCCGATATGCAGCACGCGTTCAACGAGCGGGACAACACCGAACCAGTGCTCATAAGCTCGTCTGCAGGGCTCGGTATGAAGAGACGCACAGAGGACGGAATCAGCGTTTATGACACAGCCTCGCGCCGCGCCGCAGTCATAACTTCCGAGCGCATGGGACGCAGCGAGGAGATGCGCGTGCTCTATGTTGCGCTGACGAGAGCAAAAGAAAATCTCGTTATGGTCACATCTGTCCCGAATCCCGAAAAGGGACTCGCGAAGGTTGCCGTCGAATGCGGAATAGGGGAGCGGGCGAACCCGTTCGCCGTGCTCAGAATGAACAACTTCTCAGACCTTGTGCTCACGGCGCTCATGCGCCATCCCGCCGCAGATGAGCTGCGAAAGTTATCCGGCGTCTATGTCCCGATATTCCTGTCCGAAAAAGACAGATTCAAGCTGAAAGTTGTCGTCAGCGATTCGGAAAGCTTTATGACCGAATCCGCAAATGAGCAAAAGATAGCCGCAAAGCCCGTATTCTTCAACGAAGTTCAAGCACGGCTCGATTATTCCGACCCGCGCTCGGTGCTCTCGTCCGTGCCTGCGAAGCGCGCCGCTTCGGACGGCTCGGAGCGCGGCATAAACCGTGAATATTTCGCCTCGTCACGCCCGGCGTTCATGAGCTCGGGCGGACTGACTCCGGCTCAGCGCGGCACGGCTACGCACAAATTCATGCAGTTTTCGGATTATTCTGCGGCGCGCGCCGGCATTGAATCTGAGCTTGCGCGTCTTGTCGACGGCGGCTTCCTCTCGGAGGATGAGGGCAAGGCTGTTAATATCGGCGCGGCGAAGCGGTTCTTTATGTCTCCGCTTGCCGAGAGAATCTTCGCTTCTGATAATGTCATGCGTGAGAAAAAATTTGCGTCGCTCTTCCCGGCAAAGTTCTTTTATCCTGAGCTGACGGGCGAAGCGGCTGAAGAAAAAATCGTCGTTCAGGGCATTGCGGACTGCGTGTTCGTCGAGGACGGAGAGCTCGTCATTGTCGATTATAAAACCGACACGGGCGTTGACGCCGAGGCTCTGCTCGACCGATATTCGGCTCAGCTTGAGATATACCGCGAGGCACTCTCGCAGGCGCTCGGTATGCCCGTCAAAGAGACACTTTTGTACTCATTTTTCATGAATTCGACCGTTAAAGTCGGAACAGCTTAAAAAATATGAAAAAAGGGCTTGCATTTTTGCCCCGCGTATGATAAAATTTCGTTTGCTAGACTTAAAGATAAAGTTATATGCAGATAATCCGAAAGAGGTGACAATAATGAAGGAAGGAATCCATCCTAAGTACGAGCCCACTGAGGTCCGCTGCGCTTGCGGCGAGGTCATCAAGACTTCTTCCACCAAGCAGGATCTTCGTGTCGATATTTGCTCAAAGTGCCATCCGTTCTTCACCGGCAAGCAGAAGCTCGTCGATACCGGCGGACGCGTTGACCGCTTCAAGAAGCGTTTCAACATGACAGAGGACAAGAAATAATCATCCTATGAGAGATATGAGCTGCCTTTTCGGCGGCTCATTTTTCTATCCTCAAAATGCGTCGTGTGTTGCGCTATCCAAGCATTGTTAACAATATATTTCTCAAAAAGACTTGTAATAATTGCTCGGCGGCGTTATAATGTTTGTAATCATTTTGTAATATTTTTAAGGGGGCGAAGCAATGTCGGGAAAGAAAAAGGGCAATATTGCCGATCCTGATTTGCACAGCTCAGAGTCGCCCGCAAAGGACGGGAACGAGCTTAAAAACAGAATAAATGAAACTGCAAAGTATTCGGAGCTTTTTGAGAAGATAGATGTCGACAGCGATTATGACGATATCCTCGCAACATATGAGAAAACTCTCGACAAGCGCACCAGAGCCGCCATGAAAAAAGCGGGCGGTGTCGCGGACGAAGAAGAGTCCGTTGACGAAAATGTGATGATAGAGGCGGACGAAATAGTTTCGGATGCCGATTCTGCGGCGCAGCCCGAAGTGCAGGAAACCGCGGAAAATAAGCCCGCGAAGAAGAAAGAAAAGGTTCATAATGGCGATGCCGGAGCCGTACTTTATTCTTATATCGCGGCGCTCGGACTCGCAACCGGCACAACATTTAAAAAGATGCTCGCGAAGCCTAAGAAGCTCGGCAGAAATATCGTCGGCTTTTTCAGATATGTCTTCCGTTTCCTCTGGCTCGGATTCAAGAAGTTTATCCACATCATTTCTCATACATTCGTTGAGCAGGTCAGGGACTTCAGGCGCGATGTGCGCTCGGCTATGAGCTATCTCAGGCAGAGCCGCCATAAGCCGAAAACACTGTTTCCGATACTCGGGCACTATGTGAAGAAGGCTTTCACCACCCATACGCAGATGTTCAAGACCATAGCGAACTTCGCTCTGCCCGTTGCCGCAGTGCTCGCTTTTGTGCTGACCGTCAATTATTGGAGCAGTGTCACGTTCGCGCTCAAGGTCAGCTACGACAACAAGGAGCTCGGCTATATCTCCGACGAGTCGGTGTATAACGAGGCTCAGAGCGCCGCAAAGGCGAGAATGACGACTACAAAGACGGATTCTTCCGCCAAACTTGATGATCCGACATATGAGCTTTCACTTGTCAGCGTCAACAAGCTTGTCGATTCTTCGATACTCTGCGACAGAATAATCGAAAATTCCGAGAGCAATGTCACAAATGCCTGCGGAATTTATATCGACGATGAATTTATCTGCTCCGTCAAGAACGAGACGGATGCAGCGAGCGTGTTCAATGCTATTCTTGAAAAGCACAAGGTTACCGACAGCAACAGCTTTGTCGATTTCGTTGAGAAGGTCGAGTATGTCCAGGGACTTTATCCTGACGACCCGAAGACCATGTGGGACGCATCGAAGCTCAAAAAGCAGCTTGAACAGACTAAGCAGGCGAAAAAGACCTACACCGTCAAGGACGGCGATACGATATACGGCATAGCGGTCGCGAACGGACTGACCGAAAAGCAGCTCATGGCGCTCAACCCCGATATGGGTGAGTATATCCACACCGGCGATCAGATAGTGGTTTCAAACGAGGTCAACTATGTCCGCGTCAAGGTCATGAGAACCGAGACGAGAACGGTCGCGGTCGATTATGATACCGAAAAGACCAACGATGCTTCGATGTTTAAGGGTACTACCCGTGTCACCCGCAAGGGCGAAAAGGGCGAAGATACGATAACCGAGCTTGTAACATATATCGACGGTCAGCGCGTCACTTCGCAGGAGGTTTCACGCGTCAGGACTAAAGAGCCCGTGACCGAAAAGAAGCTTATCGGCACGAAGTCGACCCGCGTCAGCGGCGGATATAATGTCAAGGTTTCCGGACGCGGCTTTGTATGGCCTGCACCCGCATGTACATTCGTCAGCTCGCCTTACGGCTGGAGAACCCTGCGCGGTTACAGCGACTTCCACACCGGTGTCGACCTCACTCTTCCCGGCGGCGGTTCGACCGGAGCGGTCATAGTCGCATCACTCGACGGTACAGTCGAGAGTGTGCGCCGAAGCAATTCCGGCTACGGACACTGCGTCGTCATCAACCACGGCGGCGGAGTCAAGACGAGATACGCTCACTGCCTTGCAGGCTCTATATCTGTCAGCGTCGGACAGCATGTCAGCGCAGGACAGGCGATAGCGCGAGTCGGCAGAACCGGCAACGCGACAGGTCCGCATCTTCACTTCGAGATAATCATAAACGGCAGCACGGTAAACCCGCTGCCCTATATCAGATAAAATTTTCCCCGCATCGAAAGGTGCGGGGATTTTTATAAGGCAAGAATCCTGCCGCAGTTTTTTGTGGTAGGATTCTTGTTTTGTACCAATGTATTGTGATGATTTGCAATATTGCGATTTACCTGTTGATGACGTATACAATAAGCACAAATTAAGCACAAATTTCATCAACGGAATTTTCCGCCCATGCCGGGTTTATAAATCTATCCAATACCTTTTTACAAAAACTTTTTCTTTCTCGTCGTACAGTCTGTTCTCGAATATTCCGCCGTTTTTTATTATCACGCGCTCCGAGGCTAAGTTGTCCTCGTCGCAGACGCACAGCACGCGCCCAAATCCGAGTTCGCGGGCGATGTCGAGCCCCTGCGCGAGCATTTGCGAGGCGTAGCCACTATTTCTGCGCGACGGATCCGATGTGCCCGCCGAAGTTCAGCAGGAACTCGTCAGCTCGAACTTGAGGTTGAATACGCCAATCATGTCGTCTCCGTCGTAGCAGAGATAGAAATTCTCGCGGACATATCCGGCTGGAAGATTTTTGCCGCTTATCCGGTTGTTCATTCCGGCAAGCAGTGGTCAAAATTTTCGTATCCGCCGTAGCCTATGCAGGTGCCGCCGTCCGATTTAAACTCATTGTAAAATGACTGCACATCTTGCCGACTGTCCTCGGTCGGGAAAACAAATCTGAGCATAATTTATCTCCAAATAAAATAATAAAAGGACATCGAGGTTTGCCCCGATGTCCTTTCGCTTTTCAATTGATTAAAATATCTGCTTATTCCGAAGCTGCCGTAGCGTCAAAATCGAGTCCGGAATTCGGGTTCTGGCAGTATTTCATCGAAGCCTTGTAGAACCAGATGTATTCGCCGTCGCTGACAGCGACATTTGTAGCCTTGGTTATGCGCGTTTCAGCGATTCTCGCGGAGTCTGTGGCATCCGTTGAATTTTTGTAGACCGCGTAGTAGCTTTTTCCGCTGCCGTCCGGGGTTATTGTATATGTGCCGGCCTTTATGTCCTTGCCGACCTTGTACATTGCGGGAGTCGTGCCGTCGCAGCCTATCGAAGCCATGTCGTGCGAAGCTGCGTCATAGAGCTCACAGCCTGTGATGTGGACATATCCGTCCTTTGACAGCGTATAATAGACAGAGACATCGACCATCTTGAAACCGCTTGCAACATTCTGAACATAGGGGTCAACGCTCTTTTTGAAGCTGAGTCCGCCGTATGCGCCGGAGGCTTTCTTGATTATATATTCGCCCTTCTGAATATCCCTGCCTATCTTGTATGTGCCGGGGGCATATTTGCCGTTGACCGCCTTGGGATGCTCGCTGGCGGTGTTGATGAACTTGCATCCGCTGATGTAGAGCTCGTAGCCGCTTTCAAGAGTAACGAGCGTATGCGTGCCGTCTATCGTTATATCATAGGCGAGGGGCTGACCTTTGTCATCTTTTTTCTTGCCATCCCAAAGGAGTGCGGAGTATTTTGAAGAAGTTTTGACGATGTAATATTCGCCGGGGGCGAGCTTGCCGCTTCCGCTGCCGCATTTGTAGTTGCCCGCGCCGTTCCAGCCGGTGGAGCTGCCGTCATCGGGCTTTTCGGTCGAGTTTGAAGTCGGGAGAGTGACCATCTGCGCGTCGGTCGTTGCCGCGGCGGGAACAGTTTGAGTCGGTCTGCTCGAGGGCTTAGTCTCTTTTATAGTGGAGCTTTCAGCTGCGATGCTGTCCGCAGAGGGCTCGGTCGTGTCGGCGGCGTCGACAGCGTCGATGCCCGTCGAGGCGGCTGTTGTGTCCTGGTTGTCCTTATTGTTCTTGCACCCTGCAAACGCCAGAACACCGGCGAGCATAGCCATGCAGAGAATAATAGATATAAGCTTTTTCATCTTTTTTCCCTTTCGTGAGGATTATTGCGGGCTTACCCGTTTTGTCCATTATACCAAACCTGAACATTCAAGTCAACACGGGCAAAAAAGGCAAAAAAGGAAGAGCCGCATCTCTGCGACCCTTCAATCGGTTGGTTCGTTATTTAGCTTTCGGAAGGAGTTCCCGGAGCTGTAGTGGTTGTGGTGTCGGGAGTTTTTGTGGTTGTTTCGGGAGTTTTTGTGGTCGTCTCGGGAGCATCCGTTGTAGTCTCGGGAGCGGCGGTTGTGCCGGGCTCGACATACGGAACAAGCTTTAAGCCGCTGCTGCGGAAATAGGTGCCATTCTCGAGTGTGATTACAGTGCCTGCCTTAACATTCTCTTTGTAGTCCTTGATGGAGAGCTCGATATATCTCAGATCGTAATAGACCATGTATCCGTTTTCGGAATCCGTGGGAACGAGGGTGTACTTGCCGGGTTTTATGTCCTTGCCGACCTTGTACATTCCGGAGTTGTAGCTGCCGTCGCTGTTTGCACCGGGGATTTTTACTCCGAGGGAAGTGTCTTCCATGAACAGGACGCGCTGACCCTTTTCAAGGTTGTAATAAACGGGATAATCCTCGGCGAACATGATTGCCGTTGCGTCCTCGTCAAAATAATCGCTTGATGAGAAAACGGTGAAGAACGAGCCTTTGGATGAACCGAGAGTGGTTATGCCTGCGGGGATGTCAACGCCGACTCTGTAGGAGCCGAGCTTGTATTTGCCGTTGGTGGCGCCCATCTTATTGACTTCGGAGGCGAGGATGAATTTGCCGTTCTTGACTTCAAGAGTATATCCGGCTTTCATGGTGACGAACAGTCCGCAGGGAAGAATCTCAAATTCAAGCTCGCCGTCTTTGCCGTCGGTAAGCATAAGCGAGCATTTCTTTGAATTGGGAACTACATAGTATTCGCCTGCCGCGAGGTTCTTGCCGCAGGTATATTTTCCGTCCTTTTTCCACTCGGGCTTTCTGACCGAGGGAGTGGTGGTGTTGACATGACCGGGATTTCTTGAGATGTCTGTAACCCTTCTGACGGCGTCGGAAGCGGGCTCTTTCTTCTCGGGCTCAGTCGTCTCTTCGGATGAGGGTTCGGTGCTCTCATCGGTGACTGCATCGACTGCCGCGCCGCTCTCGGAGGGGGCAGTTGTGTCGTCGCCGTTCTTCTTCGACTTGCAGCCGCAGAAGAGGAACATTATTGCGCACATGATGAGCGCAACGGCGGAGATAAGTTTTCTTTTCATTGTCTTTTCCTTTCTTTTTTTGACTTTCTTTTTTCTTTCCCTGAGAAGACTTTGCGGGATAATTCCGTTCGGTCAATCTCAAATTGAGTATATCAAAATATGCAAAACTTGTCAACGAAAATTCACCGAAAAATGTCAATTTGAACAAACATATGGGGGAAATTTTAAAAGCGTGACTAAAAAATATATAAAAAATTATATTTTGCTGCGAAATTTATGTTAACTTTGTTGACTTAATTTGCCGAATGTTTTAAACTATGTTACAGAATAAAAAATTAACATACGGAGGAATGACAATGTTCAAACGCACCCTGTCGCTGCTGCTCTGCCTGCTTGTCGCGGCGCCGGCTCTCGCGTTCTGCGCCTTTGCGCAGGAGAACGAGGTGTCTCCTGCGGAGATAAGCTACGAGATAACAGACCCTTATGCGGATGTCGATTGGGACAGCTGGGGAATATATAAGGCTCAGCTGCACACTCAGAGCAACGCGAGCGACGGATATCTGCCGATCCACGAAGTCGTTGAGAGACACTATGACCTCAACTACGATATCCTCGCGCTTACAGACCACGGCACGATAAACAAGGGCTGGGATCAGAAGCCGCAACTCGTGCCGCTGATAAGACTCGTCAAATACGAGCGCACGAAGCTCGCACCAATTTACCCGCTGACCGATGAGGAGTACAAGGCCTATACGACCGGTACCGCCGCATCTCAGACGAGAACACATAACAACGGTATGCTCGATGTCCCGCAGGGCATAGAGCTCAATATGGCGACCCCGAAGTGCGACTGCCATCTGACCGGCTACTATGCCGACTACGGTCAGGGTCTCGCCGGCGTTTACGGCGACTATGAGACTCCGTCGAAGGGCGTGCGACGCAAGGGCGGAATATCCATGCTCTCCCATGTCGGCGAATATGTCTATCCCGAAAAGGACAGCAAAGACCATGTCGGTCAGAAGATAGACGATTATTATGCCAACAAATTTGCGCGCATCTTCCTTGATAACAAGGGCTCGAGCGTCGGCATGGGCATCAACAGTGCCACCGACGCGCACACCCGCTGCGACCGTATACTTTACGATCAGATACTCCAGAAGACCATACCCAATAATGTCGTCCCGTGGGGATTCGCTTTCTCCGATTCTCACGATGTCCGCTCGATAAACGACGCCTATACCATGATGGTTCTGCCGGAGCTGACAAACGAGAATGTCCGCAAGGGCATGGAGAACGGCTGGTGCTTCGCAGTCTCCCACTATTCAAACGGTGTTGAGCTCAACGGCATGGAAGAGATGCCCGGCTTCGACGAGGATAAGGTCTATGACACCGAGGCTTATCTGCGCGACGACACTCCGCTCGTCACCCGAGTGACCGTCGACGATGAAAATGACACGATAAGCATCGAAGGCACGAACTTCAATGCGATAACCTGGGTCTCGAACTGTAATGTTATCAAGCGCGAGACGGATATAGACAGCGGCAAGGCGACCCTCGATCTCCGCGCGGACGATCTGCTCGACACGCCCTATCTCTATGTCAGATTCTATATCACGGGCGACAACGGCATCTGCTATTCTCAGCCCTTCGTTATCAGAAGAAACGGCGAGGACTTCGGCAAGGTCAGAGTTCCGAGAACCCACGATCTCTCGACCGCCCTGCGCGCCACAGTTACAGTGCTCGACTGGACTTATTTCAAGTTCAATCCCATTGTCTGGGCGTTCAAATATTTCTTCCTCGGCTACAATGCTTTCGATCATTTCTTCGACGCATATTGATTTAAGGAGAATATATAAATGAAGAAGAACTTCAAGCGCGTTCTGTCGGCTGCGCTGGTTGTCGTGATGCTGTTCACCGCTTTCCCGGCGGCGTTCGCGTTCGGTTCGAAAGAGACGGATTATACGATAATCAGCCCCTATGAGCAGGTCGACTGGAACACATGGAAAACTTATAAAGCAAACCTCCACGCACACTGCGACGCGAGCGACGGCGACCCGACGCTCGACGAGATGGTCGAGGAATATTATAAGGCGGACTATGATATCCTTGCGATGACCGACCACGGCGTTATCACAAACGGCTGGACGAGTGAGCGAGAGACGAACGGAATTTTCAACAAGTTCAGAAAAGTCTACCCGATGAGCGAAGAAAACTACGAGCGCATCACAAAGGGACTTGACCGCGGCGGCAGAGGCATGACCGATATCCGCGGCGGAATCGAATGCAATATGGCTGTTATCTCGAAGACTCATGTCAACGGATATTTCACCACCTACGGACAGGGAGAGTGGGGAATCGAAAACGATTACAGAACCGCTCCCGTTGAAATCGAAAAGGCGGGCGGCTATTCCGTGCTCAACCATGTTGGCGACTGGGTCGATTCCGGCAGATTCCCGCACCGTTCTCACTGGAACGTCTACATAGCCTATTTCGCGGGCATATTCATCGACTGCCCGAGCTGCCTCGGTATGGAGATAGTCAACAACACCGACAGAGTCACCCGCGGCGACCGCGATCTCTGGGATGAGCTGCTTCAGGTCGTTATCCCCAAGGGCAGAAATATCTGGGCTTTTGCCGATGACGATTCCGAAAAGCTCAACGAGGTCGGCAGATCTTTCGAGTTCTTCGTCCTGCCCGAGAACAACGAAGCGAATGTCAAAAAAGCGATGAAAGACGGCAACTTCTTTGCCGCGAGCAAATATTACAAGACCACCGACGGAGTCGGCGACTTTGACGGCGACGGCAATGTGCCGCTCGTGACCGATATCAAAGTCGACCAAAAAGCGAATACGATAACCGTTGCCACCGATCCTACCCGCGATTGCCGGGTCATCGAGTGGATAGCCGACGGCAAAGTTATCGCCACTGGCAACACTATCGACCTCAACGACTATGAAAAGGATCTCGGCTGCTACATCCGCTTCCAGATGAAGGGCAGCGGCGGCGTGACCTATTCTCAGCCGTTCGAGCTTCAGTACAAGGGCAGAATAGATAAGCCTGTCCCCAGCTGGGCGCTCTGGGTTTTCAAGACCGAAGCGGGTCAGAAGTTCATGAAGTTCTACCATTCCCGTTCGTTCGCTCTCGGTGCGCTCATCGCCGAGAAGATAAGAATCCTCATCGAGGATAATATTAAAAAGTAAACTGCGGCGCCTCTCCGGTTTTCTCCGGAGGGGTGCTCCGTGCTTTGAAAGCGCAAGAAAAGCACTTTTTCTTATAACTTTGATATCTTTGTTAAATTTTTGTATCGCGGTACAAAAATAATTTGAAAAATGAAGATTGTTTATTATTTTTGCATATTGTCTTTTGCCATGTTGGTGATATAATTTAGTAGCTGAAAGAAGCAGAAATAGTATATATAATAGGTATACCGAAGATGTATACCAAAACAGCGCAAAAGAGGTGCAGTTATGGAAAGCATCATTAAAACGATAGTCGATATGGACAAGCGCGCGCGAAAGCGCACAATGGAGGAACAGGAGTTCTTCGACAAGGCGGATTCCGAGCTTGCCGAGCAGGCGAAGAAGATTCAGTCCGAGGAGCAGGAACGCGCCGACAGCGAGATAGCAAAGACCGCATCCGAATATGACGCAAAGCTGAAAGCGGCTCTCGACGAGATAGAGAAGAAGGCTCAGGCAGTCTCCGATACTCTCGACGAGCAGAGCAAGGCTAACCGCGAAAAATGGGCGCAGGAGCTTGCCGACAGAGCCGTGAACGCCGACTGATCAGATTCTTTTGAAAGGAAGTGTGCCGTATGACAGTTTCGTCCGCCGCAAACGCAGTGCTCGCAAAGGCTCGTGCTATGTACGGCAAACGCCTGACCGCGCAGAACTACACCGATCTGCTCGCCTGCCGTTCCGTCAACGAGGCGGCGGCTTATCTGAAGGCTCACACCGCCTATGCCGACGCGTTCGAGGGCGTGACAATGGGCTCGCTCAGACGCTGGCAGATAGAGATACTGCTCAGGGAGCATCTTTCAAACAACTTCGCTTCCCTTTGCAGATATGAAAAATCCATCGGCGACGGATTCTATAAATATTTCGTGACGCTGAGCGATGTTGATATGCTGCTCCATTCGGTGCGCTATCTCAACAGCCGCCACCCGGAGAAGAACCTTGCCAAAGTGCCCGATTTCTTCGTGCGCCACTCGGAGCTCAACGCCGCGGCACTTGAGACCGCGACAAATGTCGATCTGCTCTTAGCGGCAGTCGAGGGCTCACCGTATAAAGCGGTTCTTGCCCCGTTTGCCTCTGTCGGTTCCGACGGCAGACCCGATTATTTCGCCATGGAGCTGGCACTCAACAAATATCTCCACTCGCAGGCGGAGGCGCTCATCAAAAAGAACTACAAGGGCAAGGAACGCAAGGAGCTTGACGCGATGCACGCGTTCGACACGGACGCCGAGAATATCGTCTCGCTCTACAGGCTCAAGAGGCTTACGAATATGCCGCAGAGCGTGCTCACCACGATGCTTATGCCCGGCGGAACGCTCGATGAGAAGGCGCTGACAGGATTTATGAAAGCGCCGGATGCCGAAAAGGCACTCCAAACGCTCAAGGGCACGGCGTATGCCGCATTTGCCGAGCGGGGTGACAAATCGGTCGAGCAGGTGAGTGCAAAGCTCAGATATGACCGCGCGAAAGGTCTTGTGCGGTTTTCAACTTTCCCGAGCGTCGTGATGATGAGTTATGTCGCGCTCGCGGAGAATGAAGCAGAAAATCTTACCCACATTATTGAGGGTATAAGATATAATATTCCGCCCGAAGAAATAAGCCGACTTCTTATCGGCGTGGGCGACTGACAGCTTTTTAAGAGTTTAAAAGGACGGTGATAAACCTTGGCAGTTGCAAAAATGAAGCTTGTTAAAGTCACAGGTCCGCTCGACCAGCTTAACAATTTCATTTCAACCTGCTGCTTGGACGGATCGTTCCATCCCGAGCAGGCAACGCAGTATATGTCTGCGTCAATGGGTTATTCGACGCTCAGCGAGGAAAACCCGTATGCGCCGATGCTGCAAAAAATAGAGGAGCTTATCCGCGAGAATGATTCCGCGCCCGACCCGACGATAGTCGGCGACCGCTCTCGCGAGATTCAGCTCGACGATAAGACCAGCGCCTACATCGACGAACTGGACGAAAAATTGTCCGCGATGCACGACGAGTACAAGGAGCTTGAGGATCAGCTCGAACAGTGCCGAAACGGTATTGCGAAATATGAGCATTTCACGGGCTTCGATGTCGGACTCGATGAGCTGTTCAACTGCAAGTTCATCAAAACCCGCTTCGGTCATATGCCCAAAGAGAGCTACGAAAAGCTCGTCGCCTATGATGACGACCCCTATGTGCTCTTCATCCCGTGCTCGACCGATGCGACCGACTATTGGGGCGTCTACTGCGCGCCGAGAGAGCGCGTCGACGAGGTCGACAGCATCTTCGCGGGACTCAATTTCGAGCGTCTCCAGGTTCCCTCGGCGGTCGGTACCGTTGAGCAGGTAATAGATCAGCTCAAGAGCAATATCGAGATTATAGAGGGCGACTTAAAGCAGCTCGACGAGCGCGCCGCGGCACTCTGGAAAGAGAACCGCAAACGCTGCAACGAGATATATACGAAGCTCGTCGATCTTAATACAGTCTTTGAGATGCGCCGCTACGCCGCGTGCCACAACAAGTATTTCTTCTATGTCGGCTGGGTGCTCGCGCACGATTCAAAGGCGTTTGAGAAGAAAGCGGAGGCTATAGAGAATGTCGAAGTCGAGGAGAATGACCCCGACAAGAGCTCCGGAAAGACTCCGCCCGTGAAGCTCAGAAACCCCGCGATATTCAAGCCCTATGAATACTTCGTCGATATGTACGGCCTGCCGTCATATTCGGATATCGATGTCACGGGCTTCGTCGCGATAACTTATACACTGCTGTTCGGTATCATGTTCGGCGATCTCGGCCAGGGACTTGTGCTCTTTCTGCTCGGTATCCTCGGCTGGAAGATAAAGAAGATGCCCCTCGCGCGCATACTTATTCCGTGCGGTCTTTCGAGTGCGGTGTTCGGCTTCGTGTTCGGCTCGGTGTTCGGATATGAAGATATGCTCGACCCCGTTTATCATGCGCTGGGTATGGCGTCAAAGCCGCTGAGCGTTATGGATTCGATAAATACCGTTCTGATAGTCGCTATCGGCATAGGCGTCGTCCTTGTCGTGACCGCGATGCTCCTGAATGTAATATCCTGCCTCAAGCATAAAAAGATAGGCGAAGCGATATTCAGCAACAACGGACTCGTCGGCATACTGTTCTATCTCGCGGGCGTTGCGTTCTGCGTTTCGTTCATGAACGGTCCCCAGGTTCTCCCGAACAGCGTGCTGTTCAGCGTCATGGGCGTCTGCGCCGTGCTGCTCTATATCAAAGAGATACCGATCGGCATTATCGACAAGCATCCGGACTGGAAGCCCGACAGCATCGTTGACTTCCTGCTTCAGAACCTGTTCGAGCTTATCGAATATGTCCTGTCCTATTTCAGCAACACCGTGTCCTTCCTTCGTGTCGGCGCGTTTGTTATAGTCCACGCCAGTATGATGATGGTTGTGTTCACCCTCGGCGGTGACGGCAGCAACATCCCCGTTATCATCATAGGCAATATTATAGTCATCGCCCTTGAAGGTCTGCTTTCGGGCATTCAGGGACTGCGTCTTGAGTTCTACGAGATGTTCAGCCGCTTCTATGAAGGCGGCGGCAGGGCGTTCACACCCGCAAAGCTCGAGCAGGCTCAGACAAATATAAAAACCAAAATTGCCGGTAAAAAGGCCAAAAAGGCTTTAGCCAATAAAGACTAATCGGAGGTAAAGTAAAATGACAACTCTTTTTTATTCCGTTATGATCGTAGTTCCCGCGGCGGTGCTTCTCGCATCCGTTGTGTACACAATGAAGAAGCACTCTGAGGGTCAGAGCATCAAAAAGAGCCTTCGCATGAACGCGGCAACTTTCGCCGTCATGGTTCTGCTCGTCGCAGGCTGCGCTATGGGCGCTTTTGCAACCGGCAGCGAGGACACTACCGCAGCTCAGGCTGATACAACCGCCGCTCAGGCTTCCGACGCAGTCGCCGAGAGCGCAGAAGCAACAACCGTTAAAGATAACTCCAAGGGTCTCGGACTTCTTGCCGCAGGTCTTGTTACCGGTCTTGCCGGTATCGGCGGCGGTATCGCAGTTGCCGCCGGCGCTCCCGCAGCTATCGCTGCAACGAGCGAGGATCCCAAGGCATTCGGTAAAGCGCTTATCTTCGTCGCCCTCGGTGAGTCGATAGCCCTTTACGGTGTTGTTATCTCCATACTTATCCTCAACAAGGTCTGACGCCTGCAGGGCAGAAGAACGGCGGCGTAAAGCGATATAACTTTACGCTGCGTTGAAAGGAACGGAAGTTATGCGTTTTTATTTGATAAGCGACAATGCCGATACGCTTGTCGGAATGCGCCTTGCGGGTATCGACGGCGAGCTTGTGCACGACGCCCAGTCGGTCGAGGATGCGGTCAACCGCTGCCTCGCCGATGAAGAGGTCGGAATCATTCTCATCACGCGCCCGCTGTGCGAGCTGTGCGGCGATTTCATAACGCAGACAAAGCGCAGTTACGATAAGCCGCTGATAGTCGAGATCCCAGACCGCCACGGTTCGCAGGGGAGCGACTCCATCGCGCGCTATGTGCGCGACACTATCGGCATAAAGATTTGAGGTGTTTAACCAATGCTCAATCAGGAAGAAAGAGCCGCAAAGTTTTTTGACGCCATAACCAAGGACGCCGAGGAACGCCACGAGGAGATGACCCGCAAGACCCGCGAAACGGTCGAAAGCGGACTTGAAAAGGCAAAGACGAAGGCGCACTCCCAGGCTCAGGCTAAAATAGAGCGCGAGCGTATGCTCAAGGAGCAGGAGTTCAACCGCACCGTCGCCAATGAGAGAACTCAACAGCGCGCCCGCCTGACCGACAAGCGCGGCGCAATTACCGACGAGGTTTTCGGTGACGCGCGTGAAAAGCTTGTTGCCTTTACAGAGTCGGACGGCTACGCGGATTTTCTCAAAAAGAGCGCGGCAGGTTTTGCGGCGGTTTTTCCGCAGGGGGATGTGACAGTTTATGTCCGCCCCGGCGATATGCGCTTTGCGGATGATATAAAGAAAGCTTTCGGCAGGGACTGCAAGGTCGAGAGCAGTGATGAAATAACCATTGGCGGATGCCGCGCCGGAGTTGCCGGCGGCAGCACCGTGGCTGACGATACGCTTGACACGCGCCTTGAAGCGCAGCGCGAGTGGTTCCTCGAAAATTCGGGAATGTCAGTAATACTTTAACGGTCGGAGGTGAACGGCTTGTCCGAGAATAATGTTATATACGGAATAAACGGACCCGTCGTTACGATAAAGGGCGAGACGGGACTGAGCATGATGGAGATGGTCTACGTCGGCGAGAAGCGGCTTGTCGGCGAAGTCATACGCCTTGACAAGGATCTCACCACCATTCAGGTCTACGAGGAGACGACCGGGCTCAAGCCCGGCGAGCCGGTCTATGCTACCGGCGGCGCAATGTTCGCCACCCTCGGCCCCGGAATAATCAGAAATATATTTGACGGAATCGAGCGCCCGCTTTCGGCTATCGCCGAACACAACGGCGCGTTCATATCAAAGGGCTGCGCCGAGAGCGCACTCGACGAGGAGCACGAGTGGCAGGTCAATATGCTCGTCAAGCCCGGCGATAAACTCAAGGGCGGCGACATCTACGGCGAATGCCCGGAAACTCCCGTTGTCAAGCACAAATTCATGGTTCCGCCCGGACTTGAAGGCGAAGTTGTCGATGTCAAGCCCGACGGAAAATATAAGATAAACGATACTATTGTTACCCTCAGGGACAAGAAGGGGAAAGACCACGAGCTGACCCTCTGCCAGCGCTGGCCTATCCGTATCCCGCGTCCCGTCAACCGCAGACTGCCTGCGCAGCGTCCGCTGATAACCGGTCAGCGTGTCATAGATACGCTCTTCCCGATAGCAAAGGGCGGCGCGGCGGCAATCCCCGGCGGATTCGGAACGGGTAAAACAATGACCCAGCATCAGCTTGCAAAGTGGTGCGACGCGGATATTATTATCTATGTCGGTTGCGGCGAGCGCGGCAATGAGATGACCCAGGCTCTTAAAGAGTTCGGCGAGATATCCGACCCGCGTACAGGCAAGCCCCTGACGGACAGAACGGTGCTCATAGCGAACACCTCGAATATGCCCGTCGCTGCGCGTGAAGCTTCAATATACACCGGTATCACCCTCGCCGAGTATTACCGCGACATGGGCTATCACACGGCTATCATGGCGGACTCCACCTCCCGTTGGGCTGAGGCTCTGCGTGAGATATCCGGACGCCTTGAAGAGATGCCCGCCGATGAGGGCTTCCCGGCTTACCTGCCGTCGAGACTTTCCGAGTTCTATGAGCGCGCAGGCTATGTTAAGAATCTGAACGGCACCGAGGGCTCGATAACAATAATCGGCGCTGTTTCGCCGCAGGGCTCCGACTTTTCCGAGCCTGTTACCCAGAACACGAAGCGTTTCACCCGCTGCTTCTGGGCGCTCGATAAGTCGCTCGCCTATGCGCGTCACTATCCCGCGATAAACTGGAATACGAGCTATTCCGAATATGTCAACGACCTGTCCGCATGGTACTATGACAACGCGGGTCCGGAGTTCATGAACTACCGCGATGAGCTGTGCTCCATCCTGCTCGAGGAGAACAGCCTTATGGAGATAGTCAAGCTTATTGGCGCGGACGTTCTGCCCGACGATCAGAAGCTTGTCATTGAGATTGCAAGAGTTATCCGAGTTGGCTTCCTGCAGCAGAACGCCTTCCACAAGGAGGACACCTATGTTCCGCTCGCGAAGCAGATGAAGATGATGGAAATAATCCTCTATCTCTATCATCAGTGCCGCGAGGTCGTCGCAAAGCAGGTGCCGATCTCGAAGATAACGAAGCTCGGTCTGTTCGATAAGCTCGTCAAGATAAAATACGATGTGCCCAACGACAGACTCGATATGTTTGACGATTACCGCACTGAGATAGACAAGGCGCTCGCTCCGCTGCTGCGCTGAGTCCGCTTATTCTGAAGGCAAGGAAGGATTTAAACAGCTATGATTTTTGAACACATCGGTTTAAATCAGATAAACGGTTCGCTCGTTGTGCTTGACGGCGTCAAGGGCGCGAGCTACGAGGAAATGGTCGAACTCAGGCTTGAGGACGGCACCTCGCGCGCGGGCCGTATAGTCAAAATAGACGGCGAGCTTGTGGTCATTCAGGTCTTTGAGGGAACTCGCGGAATATCGATGAACAACAGCACCACCGTGCTCTCCGGCAGACCCATGGAGATGCCGCTGTCGCCCGAGATACTCGGCAGAGTGTTCGACGGTCTCGGCAGACCGATAGACGGCCTTGGTGAGATATATCCCGAGTGCCGCCGCGATGTCAACGGTTCGCCCATTAACCCCGTTTCGCGTGTTTATCCGCGAAATTATATAAACACCGGCATATCTTCTATAGACGCGCTCGCAACGCTTATCAGAGGTCAGAAGCTCCCGATATTCTCGGGCTCCGGCATGAAGCATAACGAGCTCGCCGTTCAGATAGTGCGTCAGGCGAATGTTGCCGACGGCGACGATTTTGCAATCGTCTTCGCCGCCATGGGCGTCAAGAACGATGTCGCCGAGTATTTCCGCACTTCGTTTGAAAACGCGAACGTCATGAACCGTGTTACGATGTTTATGAACCTCTCGAACGACCCGATAATCGAGCGTATCATCACGCCTCGCTGCGCGCTGACCGCCGCCGAATATCTCGCATTCGATCTTGGCAAGCAGACGCTTGTTATCCTGACTGATATGACCTCATATGCCGAGGCTCTTCGTGAGTTCAGTTCGTCAAAGGGCGAGATTCCCGGCAGAAAGGGCTTCCCCGGTTACCTCTATTCCGACCTCGCGTCTCTCTATGAGCGCGCCGGAATAGTCGAGGGCAAGAAGGGTTCGGTCACTCAGATACCGATTCTCACCATGCCCAACGACGATATAACGCACCCCATCCCTGACCTCACGGGCTATATAACCGAGGGTCAGATAGTGCTTGACAGGGGACTCGACTACAAGGGCATATATCCGCCCGTCAGCGTCCTGCCGTCGCTGTCGCGTCTGATGAAAGACGGCATCGGCGAGGGTTACACTCGCTCCGACCACAGCATGCTCGCAAACCAGCTCTTCGCGTCCTACGCCAAGGTGCAGGATGCCAAGGCACTCGCGTCTGTTATAGGCGAGGATGAGCTTTCCGCATCGGATAAGCGCCTCATGGAGTTCGGCAGAGCGTTCGAAGAGAGATTCATCAACCAGGGCTATGACGAGAACAGGACGATAGACCAGACCCTCGACCTCGGCTGGGAGCTGCTCTCCATGCTGCCTGAATCCGAGCTCGACCGTGTTGATGAGGATGTCCTCAAGGAGCATTACAAGCCTGCACAGCAGTAAAGAAAGGGGGAGAGCGTCATGGCACAGGTATTCCCGACAAAAAGCAATCTGATGAGCACGAAGAAGTCGCTGGATCTCGCCAAGCTCGGCTATGATCTGCTCGACCGCAAAAGAAATATACTCGTGCATGAGATGATGCAGCTCATAGACAAGGCGTCGAAGATACAGCAGGAAATAGATGAGACTTATTCAAAGGCTTATCTTGCACTCCAGCGCGCGAACGTCACGCTCGGCATGTGCGCCGAGTTCGCGCAGGCGATACCGGTCGATGAGTCGCTCGATATAGATCTTCGCAGCGTCATGGGCGTTGAACTGCCGGTTGTGACTCTCGGCGATGAGAAGCTCGATATGTATTACGGACTCAACTCGACGAATTCACAGCTCGACGAGGCTTATCTGAGCTTCGTGCAGGTCAAGCGCATGACCGCAGAGCTCGCGGAGATAGAGAACAGCGTATACCGCCTCGCCGATGCGATAAAGAAAACGCAGAAGCGAGCAAACGCGCTCGACAATATCATGATTCCGCAGTTCACCGCGACGATAAAATATATCACCGAAGCTCTTGAAGAAAAAGAACGCGAGGATTTCTCGCGCCTGAAAGTCATCAAGAGACAGAAGGAAGAAAAAGAGTCGTAAAATCAAATCAGCCCTCCGCTTGGGAGGGCTTTTGCTTTTGTGCTGCTTTATTTTTTATTCCAACTCATCAGATAATCTTCTTCTCCGGTCTCTTCATCAATGCCGCGCGAGTCTACTGAAAACTGCTCGCGGCGGTAGAACTTCACAGCTCCGGAGTTTTTTATATATACATTGAGCGTCAGCCGCGCGTGGTTATTTTTTGCAAAATCCAGCAGTTCTTTTCCGATGCCCATGTTTCGTGCGGCTCTGTCAACGAACAGCCCCTCAATGTGCCCGCCGTTGAGCCCGATGAAGCCGTCGGGTTCGGCTTCTGCGTTTTCATGTATATAAACTTCGGCGCAGGGGAGCGCGGCTTTCACCGCTTCAAAATTTTCGTCCCAATAGCTTTCTTTTATGAATCCGTGAGCCTCTTTGTTCGCGCTCAGCCATATCTGCATAATACGCGGCAGGTCGGATTCCTTGAATTTTCTTATCATAGCGATTCTCCGATTTCAATGAAACAGGCGCGGCAGTTTGTTCTGCTGCGCCTGCTGTTATGCTGATTTTATTTTATCAGATACACCGTCGCCGCCATGAGTATCTGACCGGTGTAGTATGTCGCGAGCTCGATTGTAACGAGCGGGTTCTTTCTCTTTACGGGCGTGAAATAGACGAACGCGAGCACCGAGTCGCTGATTACAAACACAACCGAAGCGATTGTGGTTATAATAAATGTCAGCGAGTGCGTGAGATAGAGCATATAGCCCGAGACGCAGGCGCAAAGTGCAATGACGAAGAAATAGAACACGCAGAGAATATACATCTTGCTGTCGAGCTTCATCTTGACCGCTTTCATGATAATGGCGATTATCGCGGTTATTACAAATGCCGCTATGTACGGGATTATCGAGAAGGTCGGCTCCGCTTTGTAAAAGGACGCAAGGTAGAAGAAATGCCCTATCAGAAACGCGAGAGTGCCGAGCGCGATGAGCTTGTTCTTGTATTTCGGCGCGATCTCTTTTATGCCGAGCAGAACGTCGCCGCCGAGCCCGAACAGCAGTCCGAACGCCACGAGGCAGAAATAGAACGGGTGGACTAATTTATCCGCCTCTTCAATGCGGTAACAGAATCCGATAAATGCCATGGACATGAAGCCGAAGCTCGAAATGAACTTGCAGAGCATGCCCTCGAATGATTTTCCCTTGCGGCGCAGAAGAATCGTGAGCGTCGCAAATATCGCCGTCACAACGGAGAGAATGGGGATGAACATATACCAAATATCCTTTCTTTCTTGCCGCGTCGCGGCATAGTTTACTTTTGAGCTGCTTTCTTCACCTTTTCCCAATATTCCCCGGCGGTGCGTTCGGTGCGGTTGTCGCCGAACTCATAGTATACCGCGTCTTTTATCGCGTCCGGCAGATACTGCTGCGGCGCCCAGTGGTTGCGGTATGAGTGCGGATAGATATAGAACTGTCCTTTGTTCGGGTTATCCTCGCCGTCGCAGTGGACATTCTGTAATTGCCTCGGAACGGGTCCCGTGCGGCCTTTCTGCACATCGGCCATCGCGGCGTTTATCCCGTTGTAGGCGGAGTTTGATTTCGGGCTCGTCGCCACAAGCACAACCGCATCCGCGAGCGGTATCCGCGCCTCCGGCAGTCCGAGCATATTCGCCGCGTCAACGGCGGCTTTTACTATAGGTATTATCTGAGGATACGCAAGCCCGACATCCTCGCACGCGCAGACCATCAGCCTGCGGCACGCGCTGACAAGGTCGCCCGCTTCGAGCAGCCGCGCCAGATAGTGGAGCGCCGCGTTCGGGTCGGAGCCGCGCATCGATTTCTGATATGCGGAGATTATGTCGTAGTGCTCGTCGCCCTCGCGGTCATATCGCATCGCGCTGTGCTGGGTCAGCTCCTGCGCGCGCTGAAGAGTTATCTTGCAAACGCCGCTTTCGTCGGCAGGGGAGGAGAGCACGCACAGCTCAACGGAGTTTATCGCCTTTCGCACATCGCCGCCGCAGGCGTTGGCAATGTGCTCAAACACTCCGTCCTCTATATCATATGTCTCATGCCGCTCGGTGCCTATATAATTAAATGCGCGCTTGACGGCGGGAATTACATCTTCAGCCGAGACAAATTTGAATTCAAACACGGTCGAGCGGCTGAGAATCGCGTTGTATATATAAAAATACGGGTTCTCGGTCGTCGACGCTATAAGCGTTATGTCGCCGTTTTCTATGTATTCGAGCAGCGTCTGCTGCTGCTTTTTATTAAAATACTGGATCTCGTCGAGATAGAGCAGAATGCCGTTTGGCGCGACAAATGTGTTGAGCTTCGCGACAACATCTTTTATATCTGCCGTCGAAGCGGTCGTGCCGTTTAATTTAACGAGATGGCGGTCGGTCGTCTTTGCGATGATGCTCGCGAGCGTCGTTTTGCCGACTCCGGACGGACCGTAAAAGACCATGTTCGGCAGCTCGCCCGAAAGTATAATATTTCTCAGCGGCTTGCCCTCGCCGAGCAGATGCCTCTGACCGACGATATCGTCGATAGTCTGTGGGCGCATTCTCTGCGCCAGCGGTGCTGACATGATCTTCCTCCTCTCCGCTTGCTACAGTACCATATTATATTAAATTTTAACGATTTAGTCAACCTGATTTAAAAAGTGTGCGGATTTGATTAACGGCTTGTGGAAAAGGAATAAACAAATATATAATCTTTAGAGAAAATATTGACGGCGCAAAAAAATCTGTTATTATGAACTTGAAAGGAGAATCGGTATGAAAAAGAAACGCACGAAAAAAGAGATAACCAACCGTGAGATGTGGCTGGGTATACTGATAGCGATTTTTGGCGCGGTCGTTGACTTCTGCTTTTTCGGCTTCAGCTATTCTGCCGACCCGCAGGGCGAGCATGGAGAGATAACCACCGCATCTATAGTACTCTCTGTTATATGGATCGCACTTTCGCTCGCGGGCGCGTTCTTAATGAGCTATTTCTTAAACGACAGAAGCTTCCTCTTCGGCTTCTCCGGCTATCTGATACTCTCGCTCGTTTGTCGTCTATCCGCTGCTCTACGGCTACTGCGCGTCGCTCTATCCCGCGTATGGGCTGATAGCCGAAAAGCTATTCCGCAGCAAGACCATGCTCGAAAATATGCCCGATTCGTCTCTGATATTCGAGCCGCTGCGCATCGCGGCGGTCTATGCGCTGTATTTTTTCGGAAGATATTGCACGAAGAAAAGAAAAATTACCGAATAAAAATAATTGCAAAAAACGCTCCCATCCGAACTTTATTCGAATGGGAGTACGCTTTTTTGTTTGCTGAAAATAATCACACGATAAAAAATCGGGTTAGCTTTCTGATGAAATATACGATGTATAAACAAGTTCGCCGCTTTCGTTAAAGAAGTCAGCCTTGCCGACCGTCCTTGTGTTTCCCGACGCATCCGTGCCGATATCATCGATGAAGATGATGAAGTCTTGTGCCGGAGGAATTTTTCTCGTCTCTTCGGACTTTTCACCGTTTTCAAGAAGAGTGTATGTGCATTTTGCTATCCCCGCACTGTTGTCGGAAAAGAACACGAATCTGCCGCGCTCGGAGCCGTTGCGGGGAGGAACCAAAAGCGAACCGACCTTGACTGATGCTTTTTCGGGATATGTTTTCAGCGCGAGATGATATCGCCCGGTATGCTTGATGAAAAGAAACGGTTGCTCATCAAAAATAAAAAGTTCCTGATATTTGTCGTCTCCGTTGAGGGACAGCGCATAGTATCTGTGTGGGTCCTTTGAGTCTGATATATAGTCAAATTCCGTAGACTTTTTGCTGCTGCTTTCGATGCAAACTTTTTCCATATCACCGTCAGTGTCAATCAGAAAATATATTCCGTAGCCTCCGAGGATTAGAACTGCGGCTGTAAGGATACAAATGACGGATCTTATCGTTTTTTTCATACTGTACCTCTGTAATTTTAAAAATTGAAAGTAACATAGTCAGAAACTTGCCATGTTTTTTCAACTTTTGATGGTGTAAGCGTAAGACCGCCTGTCTTGTCGCTATTTACAGTAACAGAAACTGAGATTGAAGCTGTAGTATATGTATGAACATAATAACTATAGGCTTTTCTAGTAGAAGTTTTTGCTTCTCCATAGCAAGTTGTTGTTAAAGAGCAGGAAGTCATTTGTGCGGTTCCGGCAGGATCGTCTTTTACTTTATACTTTACATAAGAATCATTACAATCTTCACGCCAAAATTCCTTTCCTTTTCTTCCGACCGTAGATGCACCAGGAGCAACCTTATGGTTATAATAAGAACTAAAATAATCCGTATGTATATCTAATGTGGAATGAACATTTTGTAACATCCAGTCTTCTCCGCTTGCTGGATATTTTTTGCCTCCGGTAGAAGAGTTCTTTGACCAAGTACCTTTGGAAACAATCTTATATTCATATCCACCCTTTTTACTGTCTTTTTTGCCGGTTTTAGTTACAGTGGTTGTTAGAGTAAAATTACCACTTCCACCTTTGCCGGGATTGGGACTTTTTGCTGATTCTGCTGAGGCGGTCATTACAAAAGGATTTTTACTTTCTTCTTTTGCTACCACTCGCTCATAATGCCCATCGACAAATACAAGGGGAGCAGTTGTTTTACTTATGGCGACAAATTGTTCACCTTGTTCAATATTATTAAGAACAATGTCCTTGCCTTCTGGATCGGAAATAAATTTTTCCAGCTTATATTTTTCACTTTCAGCAGAAATCCGATTAATAAAATTTGCTTTGTTAGAAATCGAAATAATAATATTTTTACCATTCTGCACATATATGTCTAAATACTTACAATTAACTTCTTCATGTAGTTCTTCATAGTAATTAGTTGATTTTGCGGCAAAGGTAGGAAAAATTAAAGAAGAAATAACGATTATAGAACATAAAATCCTGAAAAAATCTTTTTAATACATTTCAACATAGAAACATCACCTTTCATTTTTTTAGTTTATAGCCGTTTTTGTTCAGCTATATTATTATTTTAAAGCGAAATACAATAAATGTCAACAAATTCTTAAAAAAATTTCTAATTTCTGATTAGCACGCGCAATATCAGCTTTTATAAGAAAAGCTCCCACCCGAACAGTTTTTCGAGTGGGAGCGTCACGTTATAATTTTTTATCAGCCGAACAGCAGGAGCAGGAAACCGGCGGCAACAGCCGAGCCGATAACGCCCGCGACGTTCGGACCCATAGCGTGCATGAGCAGGAAGTTCGTCGGGTTTGCCTTGCGTCCCTCGACCTGCGAAACGCGCGCCGCCATGGGAACAGCGGAGACGCCTGCGGAGCCGATGAGGGGATTGACCTTGCCCTTGGTGACAAGATACATGAGCTTGCCGAGAAGCACGCCGCCTGCGGTCGAGAAGCAGAATGCAGTCAGACCGAGGATAATGATAAATATGGTCTGCTTCGACAGGAAGGTCTGACCGTTCGCCGTTGCGCCGACGGTAACGCCGAGCAGGATGGTGACGATGTTGGTCAGTGCGTTCTGTGCGGTGTCGCTGAGTCTTTCAACAACGCCGCTCTCTCTGAACAGGTTGCCGAGCATGAACATGCCGATAAGCGGAGCGACGGAGGGAAGCATGAAAGCGCAGATGACAAGCACGACGACGGGGAAGATTATCTTCTCTGTCTTGCTGACGGTTCTGAGCTGCTTCATCTCGACTGCGCGCTCTTTCTTTGTGGTAAGAAGCTTCATGATGGGCGGCTGAATAATCGGGATAAGAGCCATATACGAATATGCCGCAACGGCTATGGGAGCGAGCAGGTGAGCTGCAAGCTTTGATGCAAGGAATATAGCCGTCGGGCCGTCCGCGCCGCCGATGATGCCGATAGCGGCAGCCTCCTGCGGGGTGAAGCCGAGCAGGATAGCGATGGTGAATGCAACATAGATGCCGAGCTGTGCGGCAGCGCCGAGCAGCAGGCTCATCGGGTTTGCGAGCAGGGGACCAAAGTCCGTCATTGCGCCGACGCCCATAAAGATAAGGCACGGGAAGATACTGCTCTTGACGCCTGCGTAGATAAGACGCAGGATTCCGATGTCATACCAGTGTGCGCCCTCCCGTATCGTCGTACTCAGCGGGTCGATGATACCGGTCGGGTCATCCATAAGACCTGCGCCGGGCAGGTTCGCGAGCAGGATGCCGAACGCGATGGGAAGAAGCAGCAGCGGTTCGAATTTTTTAGCGATGGCCAGATAGAGCAGGACGAACGATACGAGGATCATTACGCCCTCTCTCCAGGTGAGCACGGCGAGACCCGAGCTCTCCCAGAAGCCTTTCAAGATTCCGAGTATGTCCATTTGCTATCCCCCTTAGCCGACTACGGCGAGCAGTGCGTCCGTAGCGACGGTCGAGCCCTTCTGGACGGCGAGCTGCTTTACGGTGCCGTCGCAGGGAGCGACTATTTCGTTTTCCATCTTCATAGCCTCAAGAATGAGGATGACTTCGCCCGCCTTGACGGCAGAGCCGACCGAGACATTGACGCTCAGTATCGTGCCGGGCATGGGCGAGAGAACTTTCTGACCGTCTGCGGCGGCTGCGGGAGCGGCGGCAGGAGCGGGAGCTGCTGCGGGGGCAGCGGGTGCGGCTGCAGCAACGGGAGCTGCGGGAGCGGCGTCGGTAACAGCGGTGATAACGGCGTCGGTCTCCTCGACCTCAACCTCATAGTTTTTGCCGTTTAATGTAACAACATATTTCATGATGATCGTTCCTTTCAGGTGTTGGCGGCGAGCCGCATCAGTCTTTCTTCTTTATGGATTTGAACAGCAGCCTGTTGAGCGGGATGCCGCTCTCGTCGCTGACTATAGCCATGATGACCGCGGCGGTCGGCTCGTCAACGCCGTCAAGTTCGAGCGTGCCCTGCGACTGAGTGCCGGGCAGAGGAGTTCCGGCAGCAGCGCTCTGCTGCACGGGTGCGGGTTCATCGGAAGCAGCATTCTTCTTGCCCTTCTTGCCTGCAAGATTCTCGCCGAATCTGACGACGCGGGAGATTATCATTATCAGCACGGCAAGGATAATGAGCAGCAGGAATACCATAAGTATTCCGAAGAGGGAGACCTGAAGAGCGAAAACAAGCTTTTCGCCCAGGGGCATACCCATGTCAAAATTATCAAACATTGATAAAACCTATCCTTTCTGCCGAGGCTCAGTCGAGTCTCTCTATCTTATATGTGAAAGTGTTTTTCTTTCTCTCGTCGCGCTTGTCGAAGAATGCTTCCGCCTGAGTCGGGAAAGCGATATAGGAGAGAACATCCTCGTCGCAGGTCGCTCTGTCGCCGAGATACTCTCTCGCGGCGGGGAGACCGGGCTCAAGCAGGTCTGCGTAGCGGCAGGTTATCGGCTTCTCGTCGCCGAGAACCTTCTTCTGGAGCTCCTCGTTTATCTTGCCGGGAGCCTTGCCGTATTCGCCCTTGATATAGTTCTTGACTTCCTTGGAGATGTTCTTGTATCTCTCACCCGCGAGCACGTTCGCGGTCGCCTGAACGCCGACCATCTGGCTCATCGGGGTGACGAGCGGAGGATAACCGAGGTCTTCGCGGACTCTCGGAGTCTCTGCGAGAACTTCGTCGAGCTTGTCGAGCTTGTTCTGAGCGGTGAGCTGAGCGACAAGGTTCGAAAGCATTCCGCCGGGTATCTGATAGTTGAGCGCGTCGGTCTGGGTGGTCAGCACGACGGGGTTGAGCAGGCCGCTCTTGAGCGCGTCGTTACGGACTGGCTTGAAGAAATCGTTTATCTTCTTGAGCTGCGCCATGTCGAGCGGAACTTCGTAGCCCTCTTTCTGGAGGATATAAGCCATGGTCTCTGTGGGCGGCTGAGAGGTGCCGTTGGAGAAGCAGGAGATAGCGGTGTCGATAACATCCGCGCCGGCTTCAACAGCCTTCTGCAATGTCACAGGGCCGAGACCCGTGGTCGAATGGGTATGGACGATAACGGGGAGACTGATGTTCTCCTTTATGCCCTTGACAAGATCATATGCTGTCTGGGGATCCATGATGCCCGCCATGTCCTTGATGCACACGGACTGAACGCCCATGCTCTCGAGATCTTTTGCGAGCTTGATGTAGCTTTCGATGTTGTGGATGGGGCTCGTGGTGTAGCAGATGGTGCCCGATGCGTGAGCGCCGCACTTGATAGTCTCGTCAACGGCGGTCTCAATGTTTCTCAGGTCGTTGAGCGCATCGAATATACGGATGATGTCGATGCCGTTTTCAACACTCTTTCTGACGAAAAGGCGAACGACATCGTCGGGATAATGCTTGTAGCCCAGAAGGTTCTGACCTCTGAGGAGCATCTGCAGCTTGGTGTTCGGGCACGCCTTGCGGATCTTGCGCAGGCGCTCCCACGGATCTTCGTTGAGATAGCGCAGGCAGGAGTCGAACGTAGCGCCGCCCCAGCACTCGAGCGAATAGTAGCCCGCCTTGTCAAGCTCGGGCAGTATTGCCTCGAAATCCTCATAGGGCATACGGGTCGCGATAAGCGACTGGTTCGCGTCTCTGAGGACAGTCTCAGTGAAATTTACTTTCATATATTTCGCTCTCCTTTGAATTTGATTTTATAAACTTATTGAATCAGAACTCGATGCGCGAAGCGATGTAGCTCTCGAGCTCGTCTATTGCGATGCGCTCCTGCTTCATCGTGTCGCGGTCGCGCACTGTCACGCAGTGATCCTCGACGGAGTCGAAGTCATAGGTGATGCACAGCGGAGTACCGATCTCGTCCTGGCGGCGATAGCGCTTGCCGATGGAGCCGGTCTCGTCGAAATCGACCATGAACTTGCGGCTCAAGTCGTCGCAGATCTTTATAGCCTCTTCCGAAAGCTTCTTCGAGAGGGGAAGCACCGCAGCCTTGTAGGGCGCGACGACGGGGGAGAGATGGAGCACCACGCGGGTGTCGTTCTTCTCTGCGTCGATAACTTCCTCGTCATACGCTTCGCAGAGCAGCGCGAGCACGGTTCTGTCGAGTCCGTAGGTGGACTCTATAATATAGGGAATGAACTTCTCGTTTGTCTCGGGATCGAGATACTCCATCTTCTGGCCGCTGTATTCCTGATGTCTCGTCAGGTCGAAGTCCGTTCTGTTGTGCGTACCGTTTATCTCGCCCCAGCCGAACGGGAAGAGGAACTCGATGTCGCACGCGGCTTTCGCGTAGTGGGCGAGCTTCTCATGGTCGTGGAAGCGCAGATGCTCGGGAGCTATGCCGAGATCCTCAAAATACTTCTTGCCGAATTGCTTGAAGTAGTCATAGAGTTCATTGTCGGAGCCCTTCTTGCAGAAGGTCTGGAACTCCATCTGCTCGAACTCGATGGTTCTGAAAGTGAAGTTGCCGGGGGTTATCTCGTTTCTGAACGCCTTGCCGATCTGACCGATGCTGAAGGGCAGCTTCGCTCTCATCGAACGCTGGACGTTGAGGAAGTTTACATATTCACCCTGCGCGTTTTCGGGGCGCAGATAGATAACGCTCTTTGCGTCGTTGGTGACTCCGCGGTAGGTCTGGAACATGAGGTTGAATTCTCTTATGTCCGTGAAATTGTGCTTGCCGCAGTGGGGGCAGGGGATCGAATGAGCCTTGATGTACTCAAACATCTCCTCTTTCGTCATCTTGTCGGGGTGGGCGTCGGGATCAAAGTTCTCGATGAGCGTGTCCGCTCTGTGGCGCATCTTGCACTCCTTGCAGTCGAGAAGCGGGTCGGAGAAGCTGGCGATATGGCCGCTTGCCTCCCAGACTTTCGGATGCATGAGAATGTCTGCGTCAACTTCGTAGCTGTTCCTGCGCTCCTGAATGAATCTCTTGCGCCAGGTGTCCTTGACGTTGTTCTTCATTCTTGCGCCGAGCGGGCCGTAATCCCAGGTGTTCGCAAGTCCGCCGTAGATGTCGCTACCGGCGAAAATGAAGCCTCTGTTTTTACACAGAGCGACGATTTTTTCCATTGTTTTTTCGGTATTATTTAGCATAAGCGTTTACTCCCCTATTATTCATTGTAGCCTATAATAATCTAAAAAATGCCAAAAGTCAAGGCGCGTAAAAGAGATTTTGAGCCCTTGTCCGCCCGCCTTTTTGTGCGCTTTTTCGGGTATGTGTTTTTGTCTGTGCATTTTGCCGAAAATAATGCAGCAAAATGACTCGAAAACATAAACAGTAACGAAATATCGATATAAAAAGCACAATAAAAACTTTTTCGCCAAAGCCGCCTTAAAAAATATTTTTTTGCCCATTCGAGGCTTTTTCAACACTGTATTGACAAATCCGTGTTTTAATGTAAAATTATAGTATTATCTATAATGGGTAGATATTTGAGAAAACAATGCAAAGAGGGGAAGACTGTGGCAAGACAGGAATCAAAAGTTTCGTCATTCTTTCAGAAGATAGGCCCGATGGTGGGCTACAATGCCGCGAGCATACTTTTCGGCGGCGGCGGATACATCATCTCGCTCTATTTTCTGTCGTTTTTGACCGAGGTCGAAAAGCTCAGCGTCGATCAGGCGGGTATGGTTATCGCCATGGCTCATATCTGGGACGCCGTAACCGACCCCGTCATGGGTATTATAACCGACCGCACGCGTTCGAAATACGGCAGACACAGAAGATATCTGCTCTGGGGCGTTATTCCGATAGCCATCTCGTATTTCTGCCTGTGGAACTCGTTCGGCATTTCCGCGACCGGCAACAAGACCGCGACGATGCTCTACTACATGCTCGCGTATATGCTCTATAACACGGCGCTGACTCTCGTCACCGTGCCGCATGTTGCGATGCTGCCCGTTATTGCGCCCGATTATTCCCTGCGCACTCAGTATAACTCCGTGCAGTATATAATGAACTCCGTCGGCATGGTCTCGTCGTTCCTGCTCGTGTCGCTGTCGCTCGGCTTTACGAACATGGAGATGACCGCCGCGTCAAGACCGAAGTTCATGTTCTTCGGCGCAGTGTTGTGCCTGTGGTTCTCGCTGCCGCTGCTCGTGACTTTCAAATGCACGAAAGAGCCGAGCTCGCTCGACATGAAGCTGCCGCCTTTCAACGCGACTATGCTCTTTGAAGAGTACAAGCAGGTTTTCCGCAACAAGGCGTTCAGACGCTATTTCGTCCTGAGCTCGATGTACACCATGGCAAAGGGCTTCTATGCAAACTCAAACCAGTATTTCATCAAATACAGTGCCCAGCGCTTCGGCTATTTCAACACCCTGCAAACGATTGCGGGCGCGGCTGAAGCATCCGGCTTCCCCGTCAACTATCTGCTGACGATGAAAAAAGGCAAGCAGCTGTGCGGAAAGCTCCTGACTCCGCTCATGGCGGCGGGACTTATCATAAACCTGTTCATCGGCAAGAGCACTCCGCTCTGGGTCGTCATTGTTTCGATAATCCTTTATAACTTCGGCTTCTCCGGCCCCGGCTTCACCGCCACAAATATCCAGCCCGATGTCACGGACGTTGACGAGATGATAACCGGACGCCGCCGCGAGGGCGTTATCTCGACCTTCAACACGCTCATCAAAAAGACCATAAACGGTCTCATGAGCGCGTTCACCGGATTTATTCTTAAAGGCTTCGGCTTCCGCACCGGCGCAGAGGGCGCGAATGCCCTCGAGCAGACAGCCAAGGGTATATTAGGACTGAAAGTGACTTACTGCATCCTGCCGCTCATCTTCGTCGGCCTCGTCTATGTCTGCGTGTTCACCTATAAGATGACCCGCGAGGATCACAAGATGATAACCGAGGCTATAAAAGAGAAGAAAGAGACCGGCAAGTGCTCTCTGACCCCCGAGCAGATGAAGCGCTGCGAGGAGATAGCAGGTCAGAGCTTCGGCGATATGTGGATCGGCAAACCCTCCGCAGAGACCCTTGTGACCGAGCTTGACTAAAAGACCCACGAAAGGATCAATAAATTGTCTACCAAGAAAGAAAACATCAGAAATTTCAGCATCATAGCGCATATCGACCATGGCAAATCGACCCTCGCGGACAGACTCCTTGAGCTCACCGACTCCGTGGCGAAGCGCGATATGACTGCTCAGATACTTGATAACATGGATCTTGAGCGCGAGCGCGGAATCACAATAAAGGCGCACGCGGTCAAAATGGACTATACCGCGAGCGACGGCGAGGTCTATGAATTGAATCTTATAGACACTCCCGGCCATGTTGACTTCAACTACGAAGTCTCGCGTTCCCTTGCCGCCTGCGAGGGTGCGGTGCTCATAATCGACGCGTCGCAGGGGATCGAAGCGCAGACGCTCGCGAACACATATCTGGCGCTCGACCACGACCTTGAGATAGTCCCCGTTATCAATAAAATAGACCTGCCCGCCGCCGACCCCGACAGAGTTGCTTCCGAGGTCGAGGAGGTCATAGGCCTCGATTGCTCGAACGCTCCGCGCGTCTCGGCAAAGACGGGCGAGAATGTCGAAGAGGTTCTCGAACGCATCGTTCTCGATATTCCCGCGCCCGTAACCGATGACAACGCACCGCTCAGAGCGCTCATATTCGACTCGGTCTATGACAGCTACAAGGGCGTTATCGTCTATGTCAGAATAAAAGAGGGCAAGATAAAGCCCGGCGACACCATGCGCATGATGGCGACCGGTGCGCAGTTCACGGTCGTTGAAGTCGGCTATATGCGCGCCACGAGCATGGAGCCCGCCGATGAACTGAGCAATCGACGTGTTTCGCCCCGCCAGGAGGAGGGCCCCCGCCGATGAACTGACCTCCGGCGAGGTCGGCTATATAACCGCCTCGATAAAGACCGTCAGCGACGCCCGCGTCGGTGATACCGTAACGACTGCGGAGAATCCCGCAAAAGAGCCGCTCGCAGGCTACCGCAAGGTGAACCCGATGGTTTTCTGCGGAGTCTATCCCGCCGATGGCGCGGACTACGAAAATCTGCGCGACGCGCTCGAAAAGCTCCAGTTAAACGACGCTTCGCTTTCATATGAGCCGGAGACCTCCGGCGCGCTCGGGTTCGGCTTCCGCTGCGGCTTCCTCGGTCTGCTTCATCTCGAGATAATCCAGGAACGCCTTGAGCGCGAATATGACCTCGACCTCGTAACAACCGTGCCGAGCGTTATATATAAGATACACCTGACCGATGGCAGCGTTATAGAGATAGATAACCCGACTCACTATCCCGACCCGGTCAATATAGACTACAGCGAAGAGCCGTTCACCAACGCGCATATCTATTCTCCGCCCGAATATGTCGGCGCTATAATGGATCTGTGCCAGGAGCGCCGCGGCGTGTTTAAGAACATGACCTATATCGCCTCCGACCGCGTGGACATCCTCTATGAGCTGCCGCTCAACGAGATAATCTATGATTTCTTCGATTCGCTCAAGTCGCGCACCCGCGGCTATGCGTCGTTTGACTATGAGATAACCGATTACCGCCGCTCGAACCTCGTTAAACTCGATGTTCTCCTGAATGGCGATATAATCGACGCGCTCTCGTTTATTATCCACGCCGACAAGGCGTATGGACGCGCGAGAAAGATAGCCGAAAAGCTCAAGGATAATATCCCGCGTCAGCTGTTTGAGATTCCGATCCAGATAGCCATCGGCGGCAAGGTCATAGCCCGTGAAACAGTCAAGGCGATGAGAAAAGACGTTCTTGCCAAGTGCTATGGCGGCGACATAACCCGAAAGAAAAAGCTGCTCGAAAAGCAGAAAGAGGGCAAAAAACGTATGCGCCAGTTCGGCACGGTCGAAGTGCCGCAGGAGGCGTTTATGGCGGTTCTCAAGCTCGACGACGATTGATAGACAAAACAAACAAAGCTGTAAATTACCTGACCTGCGGCGATCGGTAATTTACAGCTTTTTGCTTTTTTGACTGTCTGTGATTTATTTTTTGGCGGCAACGCTTTTCTGCATACCGTCAAGCTTAGCAAGAACGGCGGCGTACATATCGCATAGTGAAAGCGAAATGAAGTCGGCGGACTGCGAAAAATCGTTGTTGACCCATTCCTCGATTGTGCCCAAGGAGCCCTTGACCATAAATGTGTATGTCGTGTTTAGGACCAGGTCGTCAAGGTTGGGGAATTTTTGCCGCCACTCGTTCGTTATGTCCTGTCTGTTTATTTCGCAGCACTTGTCTAAAAACTGTTTGCTGCCGTATTTGCCGAACAGCGCGTCGCAAAACGAACGCTCGGCCTCCACGGTCTCTATTATTTTGTTTATCCGGGGGAAGTCGCTTTTTGTGTAGTTGCAGTTTCTCACGGCATCGCAGAGGCGCTCGTAGACAATGCCTTCTATTTGACCCAAAAGGTCGTAAACATCGGCATAGTGGGCATAGAAAGACCCTCTGTTGACGTTGGCTGCTTGGCAGAGCTCCGTTACCGAAATTTTGTCTATGGGCTTTTGCTTGAGCAGTGAAATGAAGCTCTCGCAAAGCAGCTGCTTTGTTATTAAAATGCGGCGGTTTTCCATGAAATCTTTGCCTCCGTAGGTTGTCAACTGAACAAAAAAGCCCCGATTTGTTCAGCTGCGCACAAATCGTAAATTTTTGTTGATTGACGCAACAAAGCGTAAAGATTATACTATAAATGCAGTTATAAGTCAATCTTACAATGCGAAGGGAGGGGACGAAATGGAAGTGGCATTGGAACTGTTGCTTAAGGCACTCGAGTGGTCTGGCAAGGCACTTTATTGGGTTACTATAGGCCCGATAATAGAGCTTATAAAGCTGATTTTCGGAATCGCTTAAATTTAACGAGGAGGGAAAAGTAATGGAGATTATCCAGAGAATTTTAGAAGCGTATTTTGAGTATGTAAGATTTATTCTTGAGCACATTTTTTGGTTCATTCCGAAATAAGAGAGACTGCATTTTAATGCAGAGCTGAAGAAAAAATAAAAGGTCATAATTCGAGCGGTTGCTGCGATTATGACCTTCTTTTTTTATTTGTTTTCCGCGCCGAAATCAGTTTTTCGGGCTGTCCGCGGCCGCGCGCATCGTCATGACGACTGTAAAGGTGTCTCCCTTGTCGTCTGTCACAAGCCGTCCGCCGTATTTTTCAGCAGTGTCTCTGAGAATCTTCAAACCGTAGCCGTGCTCGCCTGTGCGGCTCTTTTTCTTGTCCTCATAGTCCGGAGCCACGTTGTTTTCGCCGGTTATGTAGAGCATCCCGTCGCTCTCATTTGTAAAGCTCTTTATCTTTACATATCTTTTCCCGTCGATTGCCTTCGCCGCGTTTATCGCGTTGTCGAAAATGTTGACGTAAGCCTTGCATATATCTATTTCTTCTATGTCGAGAGTCTCCGGAACGCGCAGGTCAAAGTCGAAATCGATTTCGTTCTTTCTGCATTCAGCCGCCTTGTTCGAGGCTATCGCATTTACGAGTGTGTTTTGGCAGAAGCGCTCTATTTTTATGTCCGCAACCTCTGTTTTGAGCTGAGAGAGCATCTTCTTTGCGGACTCCTTATCGCTGTCCGTACCGTTCTCCATTATCTCGCAGGCGGTCTGCACCATGTTGGCGAGGTCGTGACGAATCTTCCTCGCCTCAACGCTGTTTTTCTCGACATTTTTGTAGTAGTCGAGATTGACGCTGTTTTGATACTCCTGCATCTTCAGTTCCTCGCGCAGCTTCTCGTTCTGCGAAGAGCGGTTCATAACATAGAAAAGTATGACGTCCGCGGCGATACTGAATACAGCGACAATTGCAAAAATCATCAGCATCGTGCGGTCACGGTCTTTGAACAATGAGAGCGGGTTGTTTTCGGTTGCCCAGTCGAAGTGGTTCAGTAATATAAGACATGTGTCGAGCAGCAGCATTTGACTCAGCGGGAATATAATGAACGCGAGCATCGAAGCCGGTCTTATTGAACCGCCCTCGAGCTTGCGCTTTCTGAAATATGTAAACGCAATGAAAATTATTGTGTAAACGAGCAGAAACGGTGTTAGTATAAGATTTGCTTCCGGGGTGTTGCTGCCTATGCCCAATGCATTCAATATCGGAACGAGAAGAGCGGTGGTGCACGACTCCAGTGCGAAAATGGTTATCGCCACAAACGCTTTCGTTCTGAATTTTTCTTTGTAGAGCGCTATCGCGCAGACAAAATAATACGCGAGCGGCAGCAGAACCAGAAACGACGGCGCAACAAAGGTCACGAATTTCTGCGAGACAACAAAAAATACAAACGGAACGGTGGTTATCAAAAAGACAAGGTGTTTATTAAATTTCGGTGTCAGGTTATACCAAAGAAAGCCGCCCTGAAGCAGAGCGAGCATTATGTTGTTGACATACCATAAAAATTCGTAAATAGATTCGGACATTGTTTCCCCTCCCCCAAAAGCCGCTATTCCATAATGCCTAATATATCCTCCGCGCGGTCGGCGATATAAGAAGCACCGCCGTCAACGAGCACCTTTCTGTCGCGGAACCCCCACGACACGCCGATGCACGGCAGATTTGAGTTCCGTGCCGTGAGCACATCGACCTCGGAATCGCCGGAATAGACTGTCTCGGCAGGATTCGCGCCGAGCAGCTTCATCGCGTATAAAACGCCGTCGGGAGCGGGCTTTTTCTGCCTGTCCTCGGTCTGACCGACCGCGGCGTCAACGAGTCCGCCGAAGTAGTCCTCGCACAGCCCGACAACGGCGGGCTCAAATTTGTTCGAGACCACCGCTATCTTGACTCCGAGAGCTCGCAATTTTTTCAGAAGCTCTATTATCCCGGGGTAAGGTGCGGTTTTGTTGGTCATATTATCTTTGTAGTGCGCCTTGAAAACGGCGAGACAGTCAGCTTCAGTCTTTTCGTCCGTGCCCTCGGGCACTGCAAGGTGAATGAGCCTCGCCACGCCGTTGCCGACAAATCTTCTGACCTCGTCCGTTGTGCGCTCGGGAAAGCCGAATCGGCGCAGGGCAAAATTCGTGCTGTCCCGAAGATCGTCGAGCGTGTTCAGCAGAGTTCCGTCAAGGTCAAATATAATATAATTGTATTTCATGAGTATGCTCCTCGGATTTTGCTTTTTTCGTGCATATACTTATTATATCGTAGATTTTTTCTATGTCAATGCGGAGTTCACAAAGTGTTTACAAATAAATTGTTGACAAAATCTGCAAGGAGTTGTATAGTATGAATTGTAAGTTAGCACTCGAACATCGAGAGTGCTAATGAACAAAACGAAAGGCAGAGACAGATGGAACTGAGCGAGAGAAAAGAGAAAATTCTTGCGGCAGTTGTCGAGCAGTATATAAAGACCGGCGAGCCCGTTGGCTCAAAGGCTCTGCTTGATTCTCTTGATATGTCCGTTTCCTCCGCCACCGTGCGAAACGAGATGGCGGATCTCGGCTATCTCGGGCTGCTTGATCAGCCGCACACCTCGGCGGGGCGTGTCCCCACCGGCGAGGGCTACCGCTACTATGTCGATAACCTCGTCCCCGAGAGCGAGCTCAGCGACGAATCGCGCAGGCTCATTGACGCGGGTATCGGTAACGCGAACGGTGACCCCGAGAGCCTCCTGAGGCACGCGGGCGAAGCACTCGCTTATCTCACCCAGTGCGCCGCCGTTATGACGACACCGTCGGGCGAGAACACGAAGATAAAGCGCGTCGAATTGGTTCCGATTTCACCGCACACCGCGATGATAGTGCTCTTAGCGAGCAACGGTATCCTCAGAAGCAAGCTCTTCAGGCTCGACTCCCCGATAGACACAACGGTCTGCGAGACCTTCTACAATGTCGCGCAGGCCATGCTCATAGGAGTACCCGTCAGCGCGCTCACTCCCGCTTATCTCCAGTCGATAGCGGCGCGGCTCGGAATGGAGTCGCTTGCGATGTTCCCGATGCTCTCGGCAGTCGCCGAGCTTTCGCAGAACGCCGCTCAGCCGCACGTCTTTCTCTCCGGTCAGTCGAATCTGCTGCACCACAGAGAGTATGCAGGCAGAGCATACGAGCTGCTCGAGTTTTTGAGCCGCGGAGCTCCGCTGAGAACCCTTGCGGACAGCATGAAGGGCGAGCTCGAAATAAGGATTGGCAGAGAGAACGGTTTCGTTCAGCTCGACAATTCGAGCGTCATCCTTGCGAGATATACCGTCGGCGAGGACAGCGCCGGTTCTATAGGCATTATCGGGCCGACAAGAATGGACTACCGCAGACTGGTTCCCGGTCTTAAATATATTTCTCAGTGCATAAGCAAAACAATGGAAAAGGCACTTGAAGAGTAACGAAAGGAATGTAACACCAATGAGCGAGAGCACGAAAAAGCCCGAGCAGGCGGAGGAGAACAAAGCCAAAACCGCTCCGGCGGAGGATACGAAGAAGGCTGAAAAGAAAGCCTCGAAGTCCTCGAAGAAAAACGCACAGGCCGACCGCATAGCAGAGCTCGAAAAGGAGCTCGAAAAAGCTCAGCAGTCAGTCAAGGAGAGTGCCGACAACTTCCTGCGCCTCGCTGCGGAATATGATAACTTCCGCAAGCGTTCGCTGCGCGAGAAGGACGACATAAAGGTTCGCTCGAAAACGGACGTCGTCGAGAAGCTTCTCCCGGTCATAGATAATTTTGAACGCGCCGCTTTGAACGCCGAGGCCGATGCCGAAAGCTACCGCAAGGGAGTCGAGCAGATATACAGGCAGTTCGGCGATATTCTCAAAGCGCTCGACATTGAGGCGTTCGGCGCCGAGGGCGATGCGTTCGACCCGAATATCCACTCGGCTGTTATGCACACCGAGGACGAGAACGTCGGCGAGAATGTTATCGTCAAGGTTTTCACAAAGGGCTATAAGCTCGGCGACACGGTCATAAGACCCGCAGTCGTTCAGGTTGCCAACTGATGCCGCAGGGCATTTTTGGAATATAAATTAAACTATTCATTACTTCGGAGGTAATTTATTATGTCAAAGGTTATAGGTATTGACTTAGGTACAACAAATTCATGTGTAGCGGTTATCGAGGGCGGCGAGCCCGTCGTTATCCCCAACGCCGAGGGCGCAAGAACAACGCCTTCCGTCGTCGCATTCGGCAAGACCGGCGAGAGACTTGTCGGCCAGGTCGCAAAGCGTCAGGCTATCACAAATCCCGACAGAACCGTCTCCTCCATCAAGAGACAGATGGGTTCCGATTACAAAGTTAAGATTGACGACAAGAAGTACACCCCTCAGGAAATTTCCGCGATGATTCTTCAGAAGCTCAAGACCGACGCAGAGGCCTATCTCGGCGAGAAGGTTACAGAGGCTGTTATCACCGTTCCCGCTTACTTCACCGACTCCCAGCGTCAGGCGACTAAGGACGCAGGCAAGATAGCGGGTCTTGAGGTCAAGAGAATAATCAATGAGCCCACGGCGGCTGCTCTTGCTTACGGTATAGACAAAGAGAATGATCAGAAGGTCATGGTTTATGACCTCGGCGGCGGCACCTTCGATGTCTCCATCATCGAGATGGGCGACGGCGTTCAGGAAGTCCTCGCGACCGCAGGTAACAACCGCCTCGGCGGCGACGACTTCGACCAGAGAATAATCGACTGGATGGCTGACAGCTTCAAGGCGGAGCAGGGCGTTGACCTCAGAGGCGACAAGATGGCTATGCAGAGGCTCAAGGAAGCTGCCGAGAAGGCAAAGATCGAGCTCTCCGGCGTGACCACATCCAACATCAGCCTGCCCTTCATCACTGCAGACGCAACAGGCCCGAAGCACCTTGAGATGACTCTTACCAGAGCTAAGTTCAACGAGCTGACCGCAGACCTCGTCGAGGCCACCATGGGCCCTGTTCGCCAGGCAATGAGCGACTCGGGTCTTAAGCCCTCCGAGATCCATAAGGTCCTTATGGTCGGCGGCTCCTCAAGGATCCCCGCAGTCCAGGAAGCTATCAAGAAGTTCATGGGCAGTGAGCCCTTCAAGGGCATCAACCCCGATGAATGCGTTGCTATGGGCGCAGCTCTCCAGGGCGGCGTTCTCGGCGGCGAAGTTACCGGCCTGCTTCTGCTTGATGTTACCCCGCTTTCACTCGGCATCGAGACCATGGGCGGCATAAACACCAAGATCATTGAGAGAAACACCACCGTGCCCGTCAAGAAGAGCCAGATCTTCTCGACCGCAGCGGATAACCAGCCTTCAGTTGAGGTCCATGTACTTCAGGGCGAGAGAGAATTCGCAAAGGATAACAAGACCCTCGGCGTGTTCCACCTCGACGGCATTATGCCCGCTCCCAGAGGCGTACCTCAGATCGAAGTTACCTTTGATATCGACGCTAACGGCATAGTCCATGTTTCCGCTAAGGATCTCGGCACTCAGAAGGAGCAGTCGATCTCCATCACCTCCTCCACCAATATGTCCAAGGAGGATATCGACAAGGCCGTTGCAGACGCCGAGAGATATGCTCAGGAGGATAAGCAGCGCCGTGAGGATGTCGACACCCGTAACGGTGCGGACCAGATGGTTTATCAGTGCGAGAAGCTGATAAATGAGAACGGCGACAAGTTCAGCGACGAAGAGAAGAACGCCGTGAATGAGAAGGTTGAGGCTCTTAAGGAGGCTCTTAAGGGCGAAGATATCAACCTCATCAAGTCCCGCCAGGATGAGCTTCAGGCGAAGTTCTATGAGATCTCCGAGAAACTCTATAAGGCCGCCGCAGAGGCAGCTCAGGCTCAGCAGGGCGCAGCGGGCGCCGACGGCAACACCGACGCAAACGGCTATACTCAGGCCGACTTCACCGACGCTGACGACAATAAATAATTAAATCGGGCTGTCCCCGTCGTTGTAATGACGGCGGGGACGACTTGGACTTTTATAAAACAGTAAAAAACGGAATCGTGGGCTGCACGCCTGATTCCCGAGGGAGAAATACCTTTGGCAGAGAATAAACGTGATTATTATGAAGTGCTCGGAGTCCAAAAGGGCGCAACCGAGGACGAAATAAAAAAAGCATACAGAAAAAAGGCGAAGCAGTATCACCCTGACCTCAACCCCAGCAACGCCGAGGCGGAGGCTAAATTCAAGGAGGTCAACGAGGCGTACGAGGTGCTCTCCGACAGCGACAAGCGGGCGAGGTATGACCAATACGGTCATGCGGGCGTAGACCCCAACTTCGGCGCGGGCGGAGCAGGCGGCTTCAACGGTGCAGGCTTCGGCTTCGACGATCTCGGCGATATATTCAGCTCCTTCTTCGGCGGAGGCTTCGGCGGCGGCCGTCAGGCTAACCCCAACGCCCCCCGCAGAGGCGAGGACATACAGGCGAGAGTGACCATCTCCTTTGAGGAGGCGGCCAAGGGCTGCAAGCGCACCATCGAGGTGACGAGGGTGGATACCTGCCCCGATTGCCACGGCTCGGGCGCAAAAGCGGGCACCTCGCCCAAGACCTGCCCCGATTGCGGCGGCAGAGGCTTCGTCAATGTGCAGCAGAGGACTGCATTCGGAGTTATATCCACTCAGAAATCCTGCCCGAAGTGCGGCGGCAGAGGTCGTGTAATTGACGACCCGTGCCAGAAGTGCCGCGGCTCAGGCAGAGTATCCAAGCGCACGAGCGTTGAGGTGAATATCCCCGCCGGTATCGACGACAGGCAGATATTCAACGTCAGCGGCGCGGGCAATTCAGGCGTCAATGGCGGCCCCAAGGGCGACCTCAAGGTGGCTGTTTTTGTCAGACCGCACCCGTTCTTTGAGCGTGACGGCTACAATGTCTGGCTGGAGCAGCATGTCAGCTTCACTCAGGCGGCTTTGGGCGATAATTTGCGTATTCCTACTCTTGACGGTGATGTTAAATTCGATTTGCCGGCAGGTACACAGTCGGGCACGGTCTTTAACCTCAAAGGCAGAGGAATCCAGAATGTCAACGGCAGAGGCAAGGGCGATCAGCTCGTGAGAATTATCGTTGACACGCCGAAGAACCTAACCCCGAGGCAGAAAGAGCTGCTTCAGGAGCTTGAAAAGGAGCTGGGCGTCAAGAGAGGTGCACCGGTCGGCAGCAGCTCCAAGAAGAGCAGCTTCTTCGATAAATTTAAAAACTAATTTTCGGACGGAGAAATACCATGAAATACGACGCTGTAGTTTTTGATTTGGACGGCACTCTTATCGACACCCTTGAGGACTTGATGGACAGCGTGAATTATGCGCTCGCCGAGTTCGGCTTCCCTGCACGCACATACGAGGAGATACGCACTTTCGTCGGCAACGGAGTGCGCCGTCTGGTCTATCTCAGCGTGCCCGAGGGTACGCCCGATGATGTGAGCGAGAAGTGCCTTGATGTGTTCAAGGCGCATTATCTGCACAATTCCCGCAACAAAACCAAGCCCTATAAAGGCATCCCCGAGCTGCTGAAAGCAATTTTTGCGGCGGGCTTTAAGACTGCGGTGGTTACCAACAAGATGCAGGACGCCGCCGTGGATATTGTCAGAGGCTTTTTCGGCGACAGCATCCATGTTATCATCGGTCAGGTCGACGGCGTGGCGCAGAAGCCCGAGCCGGACGGCGTTTGGCTTGCGCTCGACAAGCTCGGCGTGAGCCGTGACAGAGCCGTCTATGTCGGCGACTCCGAGGTGGACTGCATGACCGCTCACAACTCAAAGCTGCCGTGTATCGGCGTGACTTGGGGCTTCCGCGGCAGGAAAGTGCTCGAGGATAACGGCGCCGAATTCATCGTAAGCGACCCGAAAGAGATACTTGACATAATCAAATAAGAAAAAAATGACCGCTGCTCGGCTCAAACGAACCGTGCAGCGGCTTTTTCATATTATAATACAATTATATAACCCATCGGGTACGGCTCGACCTCGGGAGTGTCGATAAAGGTCTTGAGCACTTTATAAAAGACGAGCTTTCTCGGCTCTCTGCCGTTCCTTGTCTGCCAGTCGCTGAGGCTTATCTCGCCCCGCAGCATCGTGATCAGGTCACCCTCCTTATCACAGCAGGACTGCGTGTGGGTGTAGTCGAAGTCTGGCAGGCGAAATTGCTCGGCGTATTCCTCGCGGTCAACGCCGTACGGCAGGCAGGCGCCTCGGTCGTTGTCGAGCAGCCAGAATGCCACCCTGCGGCGGAATTCATGCTCGCTGAGCAGCTCCGAGGTCATTTTGACAGCCCGAGACGGGCGCAGCAATCCGCAACGATCTGCTGCATCTCGTCATAGTGCTTCTCGATTTCCTCCACGAGCTTGAACTGGGTGCGTGACCTCACAAGGTTGTGCTCGGGGTAGTCGGTCTTGAAGTAGACATCGCCGTTGATGAAGTCGCCTAGGAAGCGCATACCGCATTCGAGCGTCATCAGCTTTGCCGAGAACGAGAGATACTCTATCTCTTTCTTCGTCAGGCTCTCGCCTGCGGTGGAGAGGTAGCCGAGGGTGAACGCCTTGAAATTCTCAAGGCTGAGCTGCACCTTGGAGATATCCTTCTCATCCTCCGCGGCGGTGTTTGCGCCGAAACGGATGCTGTCGCCGAAATCATAGAGCGACAGACCGGGCATTACGGTGTCGAGGTCGACAACGCAGATGCCTTCGTCCGTCTTGTTGTCAAACATGACGTTGTTGAGCTTTGTGTCGTTGTGGGTGACTCTCAACGGCAGCTCGCCTGCGTTCAGCAGGTCGACGAGCACGGAGCAGTCCGCCTCGCGGCTCAGGACGAAATCTATCTCGCTGCGGGCATCGTCGGCTCTGCCGGAGAGGTTATCGGCAACGGCCTTTTTGAAGTCGGCGAAACGGGAGACGGTGTTGTGGAAATTCGGTATCGTCTCGGTCAGATCGTCAATGGGGTAATCCGCCAGCATACGCTGGAATTTGCCGAATGCCTTCGCAGCGTTGTAAAAAGTCTCAGGGCAGTCCACACACTGACAGGAGTGTGCGTCGTATATATAGTTGTAGCAGCGCCAGAAGCTGCCCTCGCTGTCTATGTAGTAGGGCTTGTTATCCTTGGTAAAGAAAACATAGAGGCTCTCCCTCTCGGGGTCGCCGCCGGCGGCGATGACCTCCTTGTGGAGGTAGTCGGTAACGCTCACCACGTTCTTCATCAGGGCGTCCGGCTCTTTGAACACATATGTGTTAAGCTCTTGAACGAGATATTTATTAGTGTGGCCGTTTTTCTCAAGAAATTCAAATATATAGGTATCGTTAATATGGCCGTCAAAGAGCTGCGAGATGTTCTTCAGCTCGCCCTTGAATTTGAACGCCGTGACAAGCTCAGATACCGTATCTATTTTCTTGTGCAACGAAGTCACGCCTTTCTTAAAATTATGTTGCCGAAGCGGGCTGGGTTGTGGAAGCCCAGCTCGGCGGAGTCGACGGGGAAGCAGGCGGCGTAGTGCGGGGCCTCGGCGAGGTCGGCGCACTTATAAAAGTTGCCTTTTATAATGCTCTCCGCCGTGCGATAGGGTGCGCCGTAGACCTCGGAGATGAAGCCGTCCGGCAAAAAGATATCATAGCCCCAGGCGCTTTTGCCGCTGCCGGGGAGGGTGAACGGCGTTATCGTCGGCTCAAGGGAGGTCACCTCCCTGATAAATTGTCTGCCCTCGCGCTTTTCGCCTATCTGGGATAGATATACTCCGTTTCGGTTGACCTCGAAGTTCACATAGCGCTTGTCTCCCGTAACGGGCTTCAAAAAGATCTCGAGGCAGCTGTCGGTGTAGACCGGGTCGTCACGCTTTGTGCATTCGCAGCGCACCGAGTCCTCAAATGACCACAGGCGGGCAAAGAGCCCGACATTCTCGACCCCGTAGAGCCGTGCATAACTCTCGGGGCGTGAGTAGCCGTCCTTTTCCCAGTTGAAAAGGTCTATAGGGGCTGCCGGGGCGCGAAACGGCTCGGCAGCCTTTTCACTCATAAAGAGCGGGGCAAAATAATCCAAACGATCACCGTCTTACAATCAAAGTGCGGAAACTATCTCAAGAGTATCCTTGGCTATCATGAGTTCCTCGTTGGTGGGGATGACAAGGAGCTTGACCTTGGAGCCGGGGACGGATATCTCTATCTCCTCGCCTCTGACGGAGTTCTTTTCCTCATCAATGGCGGTGCCGAGAAATGCGAGCTTCTCAGCTACTCTGGTGCGGTAGTGGGGGTTATTCTCGCCGATGCCGCCGGTGAATACGACCGCGTCAACGCCGCCCATTGCAGCGGCAAAGCCGCCTATGTATTTGACGAGCTGGTGGCAGAGCATATTCTCAACGAGCTGAGCCTTCTTGTCGCCGTTCTTTGCAAGGCCCTCGATGGTCCTGTTGTCGCTGGTGCCTGCGATGCCGAGCATACCGCTCTTTTTATTCATAAGAGTGTCCATTTCGGCGGGGGAGAGGTTCCTTGCCGCCATGACGGTGGTGACGATGGCGGGGTCTATCGAGCCGCAGCGGGTGCCCATGATGATGCCCTCAAGCGGGGTGAGACCCATGGTGGTGTCGAAGCACTTGCCGTCCTTGACAGCGGAGATGGAGGAGCCGTTGCCGAGGTGGCAGGTGACTATCCTCGTGCCCTCCGCCTTGCCGCCGAGCATATCAATAGCTCTCATGGAGACATAGCGGTGAGAGGTGCCGTGGAAGCCGTAGCGACGGATGCCCTCCTCCTCATAAAGCTCATAGGGCAGGGCATACATATATGCGTAGTCGGGCATGGTCTGATGAAAGCCGGTGTCAAAAACGGCGACCTGAGGTACGTTCATTATCTTTTCGCAGGCCTCGATGCCCTTGAGGTTTGCGGGGTTGTGGAGAGGGCCGAATTTGAAGCACTCTCTGATAGCGGCCTTGACGTCCTCGGTGACAAGCACGGAGCCGGAGAATTTCTCGCCGCCGTGGAGCACTCTGTGACCGACAGCGCCTATCTCATCGGTCGAGGCGATAACGCCGTGCTCGGCGTCAACGAGCGTATCGAGCACAAGCTGGATGGCTGCGCCGTGATCGGGGATGGGGCAGGGGAGATCCTTTATGTTTTTGCCTGCGTCGTCGGGCACCTTGTGGGTGAAGGACGAATTTGCGTCGCCTATCTGTTCGCAGATGCCCTTTGCAAGGAGCTTGTCGCCGTCGGTATCAATGAGCTGATATTTGAGCGATGAGCTGCCTGCGTTGATAACCAAAATCTTCATTTTAACACTCCAAATCGTGATTTTTAGCTTGATTAAAGCCTGTAACTGTTATATTATATACTTACTAAATGATTTTTTCAAGAGTTTTTTATCGGAGGTGCGAATATGAGAGCAGCCGGTATCGTCGCCGAATACAATCCGTTTCACAACGGGCACGCTTATCTTGCCCGTCGGGCGAGAGAGGCGGTGGAGGACTGCGTTGTCGCCGTGATGAGCGGCAATTTTGTCCAGAGGGGCGAGCCTGCGATATTTGACTTCTCCGCCCGTGTAAAAGCGGCGCTGCTGTGCGGGGTCGACCTCGTGATACAGCTGCCGAGCATTTACGCCGTGTCGGGCGCTCAAAGCTTTGCGGGCGCGGGGGTCGAGCTGCTTGACGCGCTCGGCTGCGTTGATACGCTCGTGTTCGGCTCCGAGTGCGGCGACACCGCAAGGATAGCCGAGGCGGCGGGGCTGCTTGCTTCGCCCGAATTCCCCTCTTTGCTCAAGGAGGAGCTGGCGCACGGAGTATCCTTTGCTTCGGCGAGGGAGAGCGCTCTCAGGCACATAAGCCCCGCAAGCGCCGATCTGATAGCTTCGCCGAACGACATCCTTGCCGTTGAATATGTATCCGCCCTTGAGCGCATCAGCAGCCGTATGAAGCCCCTTGCGGTAGGCAGGGTTGGTGCAGGGCATGACAGCGCCGAGATAGCCGACTGCTTTGCGGGCGCTTCAAAGATAAGGGAGCTTATCCGCAGCGGCGGAGATATAAGCGGCCTTGTGCCTGCGGCGGCGGGGGAGATATACCGCGGCGCGGAGCAGGCGGATATAAGCCGCATAGAGCGGGCTATCCTCTATAAAATGAGGACAGTCGGTGCACAGGAGCTGGCGTCGGCGCCCGACATCAGCGAGGGGATAGAGAACAGGATCCTCACGGCGGCGAGGGAGGCCCGCAGCCTTGAGGAGCTGTATACGCTTGCCAAAACTAAAAGGTATTCGCACGCACGCATACGCAGAATAATATTAAACTGCTTTTTGGGCGTTACCGCCGAGCTTGCCGCGATCGACCCGCCTTATATCAGAGTCGGCGGATTCACCCCGAGGGGGGCGGAGCTGCTGCGTGAGGCGGCGTTGAGCGCAAGGCTGCCTATTCTCGCCAAAACAGCCGATATCGCCGCCCTGAGCGAAGAAGCAAAGGCTGTTTTTGCCGCGGAATGCAGGGCGGGGGATATCTATGCCCTCTGCCTGACGAATGCCGCCGAATGCGGCGCGGAGAAGCGTTTTCGCCCTATTATAATAAAGTGAAAATTTTACCGTTACCGCCGTTGCCCGAGTGGCAGCGGCTTTTTTGATGCTTTTTGATAGGCATAATACACAAAAGTGAAAAAATTATCCACAAAATAATTATGGTAAAACATTGAAATTTCATATGGATGCACAAAGAAATTTTATTTGCCGTTATTCGCTTGACAGACGGCCGCTCAAAATATATAATATCATTCCGTATTATTTATAATGGATTAATACCCCTATAATTTATTTTATTTTTGCGCTTAATATTATAAAATATATGGGGAGATCCCGCAAAATTTCGATTTTCCGAGAGAGAAACGGAAATTCAAAAGAACGGAGTGATTTTGCCTATGCTGAAAGTGAAACCCGTTACACGAGGAAGCTGCCAACGCATGAGCTTCGGTAAGATCGACGAGGTCATGGATATGCCCAACCTCATCGAGGTTCAGAAGGCGTCCTACAATTGGTTCATCGAGAAGGGCCTCAAAGAGGTCTTCCGCGACATGGCCGATATTACGGACTATACCGGGAACTGGGTGCTCAGCTTCATTGATTACCGCCTTGACGACAAGCCGAAGTATTCGGTGCGCGAGTGCAAGGAGAGAGACGCGAACTACGCAGCGCCCATGCGTGTGACAGTCCGCCTTCAGAATAAGGAGACCGGCGTTATCAAGGAGTCCGAGGTATATATGGGCGACTTCCCGATAATGACCGACAGCGGCACCTTTGTCATCAACGGTGCCGAGAGAGTCATTGTCTCTCAGCTTGTTCGTTCGCCCGGCGTTTATTACGGCATGACCCACGATAAGACCGGCATCGAGCTTTTCACCAGCACCATCAACCCCAACAGGGGCGCATGGCTCGAATATGAGACCGACCCCAACGATATTTTCTACGTCCGCATAGACAAAAATCGCAAGATATATATCACCGCTTTCGTGCGTGCCCTAGGCCTTAGCTCCAACGATGATATCCGCCGCTTCTTCGGCGAGGATGCCAAGCTCGAAGCTACCATGGAGAAGGACGAGACCCGCAACACAGAGGAAGCGCTCATCGAAGTGTTCAAAAAGCTGCGCCCCGGCGAGCCCGCCACCCTTGAGGCCGCTCAGCAGCAGTTTGACAACCTCTTCTTTGACTCCCACAAGTACGATATCTCCCGCGTCGGCAGATATAAGTACAACAAAAAGCTCTCGATGCTCAACCGTCTCCCCGGCTGCGTAGTCGCAGAGCCCGTTATATCCGAGTACACCGGCGAGCTTATAGCCGAGCCGGGCGAGGTGCTCACCAAGCAGAAAGCTATTGAGATAGAGCAGGCAGGCGTTATGAAGGTCGTCGTCAGATGCGAGGACGGCAGCGATCTGTTCGTCATCTCAAACGGCATGGTCGACCCGATGGCTCTGCTCCCCGAGGGCTTCACCAGGGAAGAGCTTGACGAGATAGCCATCAATGAGAAGGTCCGCTTCTCCGTTATGAGAGAAGTCCTCGAAAAGTGCGGCGATGATAAACAAGCGCTGCTTGAGGAGATGAGGCTCCGCTGCGACGACCTTATCCCGAAGCATATTATCGTCGACGATATATTCGCCTCGGTCAACTACGTCAACTGCCTGACCAAGAAGGTCGGCAACATCGACGATATCGACCACCTCGGCAACAGACGTATCAGATCCGTCGGCGAGCTGCTCCAGAATCAGTTCAGGATCGGCCTTGCAAGGATGGAGAGAGTTGTCCGTGAGAGAATGGCCATCCAGGCGCAGGAGGATGAGGATAAGATAACTCCGCAGAGCCTTATCAATATCCGCCCCGTTATGGTCGCCGTCAGAGAGTTCTTCGGCTCTTCGCCGCTCTCACAGTTCATGGATCAGCACAACCCCCTTGCCGAGCTTACCCATAAGCGCCGTCTTTCCGCCCTCGGCCCCGGCGGTCTTTCACGAGACAGAGCCGGATTCGAGGTCCGCGACGTTCATTATTCGCACTACGGACGTATGTGCCCGATAGAGACCCCCGAAGGCCCCAACATCGGCCTTATCTCCTATCTTGCAACATTCGCCAAGATCAATGAATACGGCTTCATCGAAGCTCCGTTCAGAAAGATAGATAAAGAGACCGGCGTGGTGCTCGACGAGGTCGAGTACATGACCGCCGACACCGAGGATGAGTACATCGTCGCCCAGGCGAACGAGCCCCTCGATGAGAATAACCGCTTCGTCAGAAAGAAGATCACCGCAAGGCACAGAGACGAATTCCTTGAGATCGACAACACCAAGGCCGATTACATGGACGTTTCGCCCAAGATGGTCGTTTCGGTTGCAACGGCTCTTATCCCGTTCCTTGAGAACGACGATGCAAACCGTGCGCTGATGGGCTCCAACATGCAGAAGCAGGCTGTTCCTCTTCTCAAGACCGAAGCCCCCATCGTCGGCACCGGTATGGAATATAAGGCTGCCGTTGACTCCGGCTCCGTCGTGCTCGCCAAAGAGGGCGGCGTAGTCTCCAAGGTTGCGGCCGACAGCGTTGATATCCTTGAGGACGGCGGCACAAGCAGGCACTATGAGCTTATCAAGTTCATGCGCTCCAACCAGGGCACCTGCACCAACCAGCGCCCGATAGTTTCCGTCGGTCAGAGAGTCGAGAAGGACGAGGTCATCGCAGACGGCCCCGCTATCGACCACGGCGAGCTGAGCCTCGGCAAAAACGCCCTTGTCGGCTTCATGACATGGGAGGGCTACAACTACGAGGACGCCGTTCTTATCAATGAGAAGCTCGTCAGAGACGATGTTTACACCTCTATCCATATCGAGGAATATGAGACCGAGGCCAGAGACACCAAGCTCGGCCCCGAAGAGATAACCAGAGATATCCCCAACGTCGGCGAGGATGCTCTCGGCAACCTTGACGACAGAGGAATAATCCGCATCGGCGCAGAGGTTCACTCCGGCGATATACTTGTCGGCAAGGTAACGCCCAAGGGCGAGACCGAGCTGACCGCCGAGGAGAGACTGCTCCGCGCGATATTCGGCGAGAAAGCCAAGGAAGTCAGAGATACTTCCCTTAAGGTGCCCCACGGCGAATACGGCATCGTTGTCAATGTCGAAGTATTCACCAAGGAGAACAGCGACGAGTTGTCGCCCGGCGTAAACAAAGTTGTCCGCTGCTACATCGCCCAGAAGAGAAAGCTCTCCGTCGGCGATAAGATGGCGGGTCGCCACGGTAATAAGGGCGTTGTTTCAAGGATCCTTCCTCAGGAGGATATGCCCTTCCTGCCCGACGGCACACCGCTTGATATAGTTCTTAATCCCCTCGGCGTTCCCAGCCGAATGAATATCGGTCAGGTTCTCGAGGTTCACCTCGGCTTTGCCGCAAGAGCGCTCGGCTACAAGATAATGACCCCCGTATTCGACGGCGCCCATGAGGAGGATATCACCGAGGCATTTGCGGAGGCAAACCGCCGCACTATGGAAAAGGCTGAGCAGGAGGCCAAGGAGAAGGGCGTTGAATTCGACCCCTCCAAGGTGCCGCAGCTCCGCATGGACTGCAAGTCCATCCTTACCGACGGCAGGACCGGCAGGAAGTTCGACAACCCCGTAACCGTCGGCGTCATGTATTATCTTAAGCTCCATCACCTTGTTGACGATAAGATCCACGCCCGTTCGACCGGCCCGTACTCCCTCGTCACTCAGCAGCCTCTGGGCGGTAAAGCTCAGTTCGGCGGCCAGCGTTTCGGCGAGATGGAGGTTTGGGCGCTCGAGGCATACGGCGCAGCATACACCCTTCAGGAGATACTTACCGTCAAGTCGGATGACGTAGTGGGCAGAGTCAAGACCTACGAGGCCATCGTTAAGGGCAAGAATGTCCCGACTCCCGGTATCCCCGAATCCTTCAAGGTCCTTATCAAGGAGCTCCAGTCCCTCGCACTCGACATCAAGGTGCTTGATGAGAACGGCGACGAAGTCGATCTCCGCCAGACCTATGACAACGACGACGCCGGCTTCGCACCGGATGATAAGGCGTTCCAGAGCGTCAATGACGCCGAGGGCAGCGACGATTTCATCGTTGACGAGGACAGCGAGGAGAACGATATCTTCATCAGAGACGACGGCGACGACGATGATGGTTTCGCCGACGAATTCCGTGATAAAATGGGCGATGAAGATTACGGTCTTGATTTAGAACCCTCGGAGGACGATTACGAGTAATCGTCGTTTCACACCAAACTAACGGAAGGGGCATCGTTATATGGAAAACGTAGAAGCCAACAGCAATCTTTCTTTTGAATCCATAAAAATCGGCCTTGCCTCGCCCGACCAGATAAGAGAATGGTCATACGGCGAGGTCAAGAAGCCCGAAACCATAAATTACAGAACCCTCAAGCCCGAGAGAGACGGTCTTTTCTGCGAAAGGATATTCGGACCGCAGAAGGACTGGGAGTGCCACTGCGGTAAGTATAAGAGGATCCGCTATAAGGGCAAGGTCTGCGAGCGCTGCGGCGTTGAGATCACCCGCTCCAAGGTGCGCCGTGAGAGAATGGGTCACATTGAGCTTGCGACCCCCGTTTCACACATCTGGTATTTCAAGGGCACACCCTCGAGAATGGGCGTTATCCTTGATATCTCCCCCAGAGAGCTTGAGAAAGTCCTTTATTTCGCAAAGCACATAGTTATCGACCCCGGCGATACGCCTCTTGAGAAGGGTCAGACCCTCGACGAGAAGGATTACGACGAGTATCGCCTTAAATATGACGACGCTTTCAAGGCAGGCATGGGCGCCGAGGCTATCAAGGAGCTGCTCTCCGAGATAGACCTCGATAAGCTCTCAGGGGAGCTTAAAGCCGAGATGGAGAGCACCTCCGGCCAGAAGAAAGCAAAGGCACTCAAGCGCCTTGAGGTCGTCGAAGCCTTCAGACAGTCCGGCAACAGACCGGAGTGGATGATCCTCGACGTTATCCCTGTTATCCCGCCGGAGATCCGCCCTATGGTTCAGCTCGAGGGCGGCAGATTCGCCACCTCCGACCTTAACGACCTTTACAGACGCGTTATCAACAGAAACAGCCGTCTTGCAAAGCTTATGGAGCTCGGCTCCCCCGAGATAATCATCAGGAACGAGAAGAGAATGCTTCAGGAGGCCGTTGACGCCCTTATCGACAACGGCAGAAGAGGCAGACCCGTTACCGGCCCCAACAACAGGGCGCTCAAGTCCCTTTCGGATATGCTGAAAGGTAAGCAGGGACGTTTCAGACAGAACCTGCTCGGTAAGCGTGTCGACTACTCCGGCCGTTCGGTTATCGTCGTCGGACCTGACCTCAAGCTCTATCAGTGCGGTCTTCCCAAAGAGATGGCTCTCGAGCTCTTCAAGCCCTTCGTTATGAAGCGCCTTGTCGAGACCGAGGTCGCGGGCAACGTCAAATCCGCCCGTAAGATGGTCGAGCGCTCCAACCCCGCAGTGTGGGATGCTCTTGAGGTAGTCATCAAGGATCACCCCGTCATGCTCAACCGTGCTCCCACGCTTCACCGCCTCGGTATCCAGGCATTCGAGCCGGTGCTTGTCGAGGGCAGAGCCATAAGGCTTCATCCCCTTGTTTGTACCGCATTCAACGCTGACTTCGACGGCGACCAGATGGCAGTCCATGTTCCGCTTTCGGCAGAGGCTCAGGCAGAGGCTCGCTTCCTCATGCTTGCGGCTAACAACCTGCTCAAGCCCTCGGACGGCCGCCCCGTTACCGTTCCCACTCAGGATATGATACTCGGCTCCTACTATCTGACCATAGTCAACGACAACAACCCCGCAAACTCCGACTATGTTCCCGAGGATCCCTATGAGCCCGGCGCACCTACCGAGTTCATCGACGAGAACGGCGAGAAGCACTTAATATATAAAACATTTAATAATGTCGACGAAGCAATGATGGCATATGACGAGGGCGATATCGGCCTGCACGTTAATGTCAGGATCCGCATGACCAAGGAAGTGAACGGCGAGAGCGTAACTCGACTCGTCACCACCACCCTCGGCAAGGTCATCTTCAATACGCCTATCCCGCAGGATCTCGGCTTCATTGACAGAACCGACCCCGCCAACCTCTTCACCCCCGAGGTCGACGTGCTTGTTAACAAGAAGATGCTCGGCAAGATCATCGACCGCTGCATCAAGGTTCACGGCACTGCGATCGCAGCCGATGTGCTTGATAAGATCAAGGCTCAGGGTTACAAATACTCAACCCGAAGCGGTATCACCGTCGCCGTCTGCGACGCGACCATCCCGCCGCTTAAGAAGCAGCTCATTGAGCACGCCGAAGCGAGAGTCGCCAAGATCACCAAGGAATACGAGAGAGGTCTCATCACCAACGACGAGCGCTCCGAGGATGTCATAAAGGCATGGGAGGATTGCACCAAGGATGTCTCCTCCGAGCTGAAGAAGAACTTCAGAAAGTTCAATCCCATCAACATGATGCTTGACTCCGGCGCCCGCGGTAACGATTCACAGCTTCGTCAGCTTGCAGGTATGCGCGGACTTATCGCCAACACCGCAGGTAAGACGATAGAGGTTCCCATCAGAGCCAACTACCGTGAAGGTCTTAATATACTCGAATACTTCATTTCCTCCCGCGGCGCCCGTAAAGGTCTTGCCGATACCGCGCTCAGAACGGCTGACTCGGGTTATCTGACCCGCCGTCTTGTCGATGTTTCTCAGGATGTTATCATCCGTGAGGAGGATTGCCACTGCACCGACGGCATCAACGTCTATGATATTTATGACGGCGATCCCAACTTCGGCGGCAGAAAGATAGTCGGCCTTGCCGAAAGACTGACCGGAAGATTCCTGCTTGAGGATTATCACGACCCCGAAACGGGTAAACTGATAGCAAGCAAGGATGAGATGATGACCGATGTTATCGCCGAGCAGGTCGCCGCAAGCGTCCATGCAGAGCATGATAAGCAGGTCGCCGCAGGCATCCTGCCCGAGACTTCAAGAGCGCAGATCAAGATTCGTTCGCTGCTCTCCTGCTGCTCGGAGCACGGCGTTTGCATCAAGTGCTACGGCGCAAACCTTGCAACGGGCGAGCCTGTGACCGTCGGTGAAGCTGTCGGTATCATCGCAGCTCAGTCCATAGGCGAGCCGGGTACTCAGCTTACCATGAGAACATTCCACACCGGCGGCGCTGCCGACCAGTCGGATATCACCACCGGTCTTCCCAGAATTGAAGAACTCTTTGAGGCGCGCAAGCCCAAGATGCTCGCCATCATGAGCGAGATCGACGGCGTCGTCTCCTTCAGAGAGATCAAAAAGAGCCAGCACGTTATCGTCACCGCCGACGACGGCGAGGAGAAGGCTTACCTCATCCCCTACGGCTTCCGCCTGAAGGTTGAGGAGGGTCAGAGAGTCACCAAGGGCGCACAGCTCACCGAAGGTGCTCAGAACCCGCACGATATCCTTGCAATTCTCGGCGTTGAGGCAGTCCATGACTACCTCATCAGAGAGGTTCAGAGGACCTACCGTATGCAGGGTGTTGACATCAACGATAAGCATATCGAGGTCATCGTTCGCCAGATGATGAGAAAGGTCAGGATAGTAGACGCAGGCGACTCCAAGTTCCTGCCCGGCACCGTGGTCGAGAAGATGGACTTCCGTCTTGAGAATGAACGCCTTGCAAGAGAGGCTGAGGAGAAGGGCGTCGAGCCGAAGTTCGCAGTCTCCGCCCCCACCCTTATGGGTATCACCAAGGCTTCGCTCGCAACGGATTCGTTCCTCTCCGCCGCATCGTTCCAGGAGACCACCAGAGTCCTCACCGACGCCGCCATCAAGGGCAAGACCGATCCCCTTATCGGCCTCAAGGAGAACGTCATTATCGGCAAGCTCCTGCCCTCCGGCACCGGCATGAAGTGCTACAGCAAGGTGGAGCTTAAGCCTACAGGTAAGTTCGGTAATATTGCCGAAAATGCCGAGTAATTTTTGTCGAAAGTGTTGACAAACGAGCTTCACTTGTGATAAAATACAAAATTGTGGTGTCAAAGGCTCCGTCGTAAGGCGGCGGAGCCTCGCACAATATATATTTTAAAAGAAAGGAGAGATTGTTTTTGCCTACCTTTAATCAGCTTGTTCGTAACGGCAGAGAAACGCTCGAAAGAAAGCCCAAGGCTCCCGCTCTTTTGAAAGGCCTGAACTCCAAGAAGAATGTTCTTACCGATCAGGATTCACCCCAGAAGCGCGGCGTCTGCACCGCTGTTAAGACCGCGACCCCCAAGAAGCCCAACTCGGCTCTTCGTAAGATCGCCAGAGTCCGTCTTACCAACGGCATCGAGGTTTCGGCTTATATCCCCGGCGTAGGTCACAACCTTCAGGAGCACTCCGTTGTCCTCATCAGAGGCGGCCGTGTTAAGGATCTTCCCGGTGTCCGTTACCACATCATCCGCGGCACTCTTGATACCCAGGGCGTTAACGGCAGAATGCAGGCCCGTTCCAAGTACGGCGCAAAGCGTCCCAAGGCAGCCAAGAAATAATCCCGCACCAATCAAGACAAATCTTCTTGCAGGCTGAAGAAGCGCTTTATGCTCTTCGACCAATGCAATGTATATTATATATAAATAGTATGCTTCTGCGTTGGCGCCGACGGGAATTTGTCACTCGAGTACCTATGATATCATTACTATGAAGGAGGGAAGCGAAGTGCCAAGAAGAGGCAATATCGCAAAACGTGAAGTTTTGCCTGATCCGCTTTACAACTCAACCCTTGTCACCCGTCTTATCAACAATGTTATGTATGACGGCAAAAAGGGCGTAGCTCAGAAAATCGTTTATGATGCATTTGACATCATCAAAGAGAAGACAGGTAAGGAACCCCTTGAGGTTTTTGAGGCAGCAATGGAGAACGTTATGCCCATGCTTGAGGTAAAGGCTCGCCGTGTCGGCGGTGCTACCTATCAGGTACCCATGGAGGTTCGCCCCGAGAGAAGACAGACTCTCGGCCTGCGTTGGATCACTCTCTACAGCCGTCAGCGTTCCGAGAGAACGATGAAGGAGAGACTTGCCAACGAGATCATGGATGCGGTCAACTCCACCGGTTCCGCATTCAAGAAGCGTGAAGATACCCACAAGATGGCAGAGGCCAACAAGGCATTTGCACACTTCAGGTGGTAATCATTTCACCGAGATTTACTATATTTTCAGCTTAACAGAAATTCGGAGGTTTATATGCCAAGACAGGTATCCCTTGAGATGACCAGAAACATCGGTATCATGGCGCACATCGATGCCGGTAAAACTACCACAACCGAGCGTATCCTGTTTTATACGGGAAAAACTCATAAAATCGGTGAGACCCACGATGGCTCCGCAACGATGGACTGGATGGAGCAGGAGCAGGAGCGTGGTATAACCATCACCTCCGCTGCTACGACCTGTTTCTGGAAGAACCACCGTATCAACATCATCGACACTCCGGGTCACGTCGATTTCACCGTTGAGGTCGAGCGCTCCCTGAGAGTTCTTGACGGTTCTGTTACAGTTCTTTGCGCTAAGGGCGGCGTCGAGCCCCAGTCCGAGACGGTCTGGAGGCAGGCTGATAAGTATCATGTTCCCAGAATGGTCTATGTCAACAAGATGGACATTATGGGCGCTGACTTCTACAGAGTCATCGACATGATGAAAGAGCGCCTTAAGTGCAATGCGGTCCCCATTCAGCTGCCCATCGGCGCTGAGGCGGATTTCAAAGGTATCATAGACCTTGTTATAATGAAGGCCTATTACTACAAAGACGACCTGGGCGTTGATATCGAAGTTACCGATATCCCCGACGACATGAAGGAGCTTGCCCGGAAGTACCATACCGAGATGCTCGAGCACGTTGCCGAGCAGGATGACGAGCTGCTTGAGAAATATCTCAACGGCGAGGAGCTCACCGTTGATGAGATCAAGTCCTGCATCAGAAAGTCGACTCTTGCAAATCACATGGTGCCCGTCGTCTGCGGTACTTCCTACCGCAATAAGGGCGTTCAGCTCCTGCTTGATGCAGTTGTTGATTATATGCCCGCCCCCACGGATGTTCCCTCGATCAAGGGCGTCAACCCCAAGACCGATGAGGAGGAGTTCAGACATTCGTCCGATGACGAGCCGTTCTCCGCTCTCGCATTCAAGATAGCTACCGACCCGTTCGTCGGCAAGCTCTGCTTCTTCAGAGTATATTCCGGTAAAGTCGAAACCGGCAGCACCGTTTATAACTCGACTAAGGACACCAACGAGCGTATGGGCAGAATCCTGCAGATGCACTCCAACCACAGACAGGATATCGACTGCTGTTATGCGGGTGATATTGCGGCCTGCGTCGGTGTTAAGCAGACCACCACGGGCGACACGCTCTGCGACGCGAAGCATCCCATTATACTTGAATCCATGGAATTCCCCGAGCCCGTTATCAGAGTTGCCATCGAGCCCAAGACCAAAGCAGGTCAGGAGAAGATGAGCATCGCTCTTGCAAAGCTCGCTGAGGAAGACCCCACCTTCAAGTGCTACACGGATGAAGAGACAGGCCAGACTATCATAGCCGGTATGGGTGAGCTTCACCTTGAGATAATCGTCGACAGAATGCTGCGCGAGTTCAGAGTTGAAGCGAATGTCGGTAAGCCCCAGGTTGCTTACCGCGAGACCATCACCAAGACTGCCGAGTCGGATACCAAGTATTCGCGTCAGTCCGGCGGTAAGGGTCAGTACGGTCATGTCAAGATCAGGATCGAGCCGAATCCCGAGAAGGGCTTCGAGTTCGTCAACAATATTGTCGGCGGCGCTATTCCCAAGGAATACTTCAACGCCATCGAAGCAGGTATCAAGGGTGCAATGCTCTCCGGCGTGCTTGCAGGCTTCAATGTTGTTGACGTCAAGGTCACTCTCTTCGACGGTTCTTACCATGAGGTCGACTCATCCGAAATGGCGTTCAAGATCGCCGCTTCAATGGCATTCAAGGATGCTATGAAGAAGGCAGGCCCCGTCCTTATGGAGCCTATTATGAAGACTTCGGTCATCGTTCCCGACGAATACATGGGCGATGTCATCGGCGATATCAACTCTCGCCGCGGCACCATCCAGGGCACCGAGACCAGGACAGGCGCAGTTCAGATCAACGCCTTTATTCCGCTTTCAAATATGTTCGGCTATGCTACAGCTCTCCGCTCAAAGACCCAGGGCAGAGGCCAATATGTCATGGAGCCCAGCCATTACACCGAGGTTCCCAAGTCAATTGCCGAAAAAATCGTCAGCGAGAAATAAAAATTTTAAAAAATGCTTGAAATCTCAAGCTATTGTTGGTACAATACTATCATGCGACAGCATGGATCAAAATTTGCTTATGGGAGGAAATCATAATGGCAAAAGAAAAATTTAATCGTTCCAAACCTCACGTAAATATCGGAACAATCGGTCACGTTGACCACGGCAAGACCACTCTTACCGCTGCTATCACCAAGACCCTCGCTATGAAGGGCGACGCAGCATTCGTTGACTATGCAAACATCGATAAGGCTCCCGAAGAGAGAGAGCGTGGTATAACCATCAACACTGCTCACGTTGAGTATGAGACCGATAAGCGTCACTATGCACACGTTGACTGCCCGGGCCATGCCGACTACATCAAGAACATGATCACCGGCGCTGCTCAGATGGACGGTGCTATCCTTGTTATCGCTGCTACCGACGGCCCCATGGCTCAGACTAAAGAGCATCTTCTTCTTGCCCGTCAGGTCGGCGTGCCCAAGATCATCGTTTTCATGAACAAGGTTGACCAGGTTGACGATCCCGAGCTCCTTGAGCTTGTCGAGATGGAAATCCGTGAGACCCTTGCCGAGTACGGCTTTGATGAGGACGCTCCCATCATCCGCGGCTCCGCTCTTCAGGCTCTCCAGTATGACGGCGGCGACATGAACGCTCCCGAGCTTAAGTGCATCTGGGAACTCATGGATGCTGTTGACGAGTACATCCCCACTCCCGACCGTAAAGCCGACCTTCCCTTCCTTATGCCTGTTGAGGACGTCTTCACCATCACCGGCCGCGGCACCGTTGCCACCGGCAGAGTTGAGCGCGGACAGCTTAAGACTTCTGAGGAAGTTGAGATCGTTGGTCTTACCGACGAGAAGAGAAAGACCGTCGTTACCGGTATCGAAATGTTCCGCAAGATCCTCGACTATGCTGAGGCAGGCGACAACATCGGTGCTCTTCTTCGCGGTGTTCAGAGAAACGAGATCGAGCGCGGCCAGGTTCTTGCTAAGCCCGGTTCAATCCATCCTCACACCAAGTTCAAGGGTCAGGTTTACGTTCTGACCAAGGATGAAGGCGGCAGACATACTCCGTTCTTCAACAACTATCGTCCTCAGTTCTACTTCAGAACTACCGACGTTACCGGCGTTATCACCCTTCCCGAAGGCACTGAGATGTGCATGCCCGGCGACAACGTTGATATGGACGTTGAGCTTATCACCCCGATCGCTATCGAAAAGGGTCTTCGTTTCGCTATCCGTGAAGGCGGCAGAACCGTTGGTTCAGGCGTTGTTATCGAGATCAACGAATAATTAAATCTTTTCGGAGGCTGTTGCTTTGTGCAGCAGCCTCTTTTTCATGCAAAGAATCCTCCTTGCCGATGCAGGGAGGATTTTTCCGCTTTATCTTAAATTGTCGATCTCTCTTTGCAGATTTGTGAGGAATTTGCCTGCGTGGGCGCCGTCCGTCTGTAATATCGCCGAGCCTGCGCAAGACTGATGAAGTGTGCCGCAGGAATTACCACCGTAAGCACTGAAATTCCGCACTGTAAAGGCTGCCTTGTGTTGGGTCAGGCTGACTGAGGGAGTGATTTGTCAAACTGCTGCTTCAATTCGCTGCCGCAACAAAAATTTCAAAAAGAAAACAAAGCCCTCCTCGGGACGAACCCGGGAAGGGCGTATCATATGAATTTTATCTGCCGAAGAGTCCGGTGTAGCCCGCTGTTGCGGATTGCTCTGCAGGCGGCGCTTCCGTGGGAGTATCATGCTGCTGCGGCTCGGTGACAGGCTCTGCGGTCGGCTCGTCATAGGGCTGCTCGGCGGTAGTCTCATCGTCGCCGGGCAGGTAGTAGCGGCGGCGTGTTGTTGTTTCATCGTCGTTACGCCCGAAAATGCCGTCGAGTCTGCTGCGTTTCTTGGTGGTGCTTTCATCGTCATAAGACCAATCGGTCGACGTTGTTGTGCTGTGCTGTTGACCTGATGAATCGTCGTAGATCTCCGCCGATGTGTTGCGGGCGAGGTCAAGCGCCGAAATATGAGTTGCGGGGTTTATCTCGATATTTGTAGTGCCGAATATTGCGAGCTGCAATTCGCGGGCAGCCTTGATATAGTCGACTATCCAAACGTCGAGCTTGCCGGTGTAGGTCTGGAAGTGGTGAACGCCCATTCTGTATTCATCTGATGGCTCGACCATACTGTTTATCTCGTATTGCATCCAGCCCTCGCTTAGCGCTTGAGTGCCGAGTGAGATTATCTCGCTTGTGCGATAGTTTGTAGTGACATAAGGCAGGAAGGTCTCGATGGCTTTATTGAGGTCGCTGAACGATGAGGATTTGACATTCTTTATCAGTGAAGTGATAACGCATCTTTGGCGTCTTGTTCTCTCGATCTCACTGTCATTCTTTCTGATCCTTGAGTAGATCAGCGCTCTTTCGCCGTTGAGCAACACATTGTCGCCGCTCTCAAAGCCCGCTATCCTTGTGGTGCGGTTCATATATTTTGCCTCGGCCTCGGTTATCGGCACGGTGACGCCGCCGAGGGTGTCAATGACCTTGACAAATGACTCGAAATTGATTGAAACGTAATTGTCGATTTTGATTTTATAGTTGTCGGAGAGCACCTCCATCAGCTTCGCCGCGCCGCCCCATGAATAGGAATGGTTGGTCTTGTCGAAGCGATCCTGACCTTTGATATTCATATATGAATAGGAGTCTCTGAGGAAGGAGCAGATGTTGATTTTCTTGGTCTTTCTGTTGACCGACACGAGCATACAGGAGTCAGAGCGGTGGGAGCCGTCGTCATTATCCTCACCTATGAGAAGGACATTGACCACATTTTTGCTGTAGAGCTTCTCGCCGCCGTTGAGCGCCCACGACTTGATAAGATCCTTTATCGAGTCGGCGTTTGCGATATCGGCTATCGACTGGAAGCTGAGATTCTCATCCTCGTCAATGGCGAAGGTGGCGTTCGGGTCGCCCGATTCGCCCGTCTCATAGTTGATGAGCGAGAGTATCTTGCGGATATATGCGCCGCCCAGCGCCGAGAAAACAAGCACAAGGCATATGACTATGCTTAGAAGCGCCTTCAGATTGCGCTTGTGGTTGCGCAGAAAGAAGGGCTTGAATTTATATCGCATGAAGTGGCTTAACCCCTTTGTTATCCCCTTAGGCTTGCTGTAGCTGGTGATATCTTCATATTTATCGTTATTCTTTTGTCTCTTGTCACCCATATTATCACCCTGAAATTTTTAAAAATCCGTGGTTTTATCACATATATGATAGTATATCACAAAAGAAAATAAAAGTTAAGATTTTTAGCACATTTTGAATGAAAACTTTTTATGAATAAAATGGGGGAAATTGTCTAAATCGACGGATGAAAAATCGGGTGCGCCGTTTCGACGCACCCGAAAGACTTTATGAATATACGCTTATTTCGGAGAGAACAGGATTGCTTCTTGACTGGTTAAAAATAATAACTATCTCATCCGTGTATGCCGGCACTGTGAGGCGGACTATCTTCTTTGAGCCTATCACGGTGCATTCGCTTATCCTGCGGTAGCCCGCGCCGCTCTTGGCATAGATATCGAAATCCTCAACTCGCTGGCTGAACTCGATATTTTCGCGCAGGACTATGGTTGAAATCTTGCTGCAGCCGTCAAACTTGAGACTCACGCCGTATTCGTCGTCGCCGAGCTTGACAGCGGCGGTGTCGGAGGGCCTGTTTTTACCGGAGGTGTTTATTAGCGACGCAGAGTAAGCGAGAGGGCTTTCAAAAGGCTTGGTGATGAGCTTGGTGAATTTCTTGAGAGTTTTTATCTCGCGGTCAGAGATGAGCCCTCGCCTGTCGGGCGGGACATTGAGCAGGAGAGAGGCGTTGCCGCCGACGGTGTTGAAATAGATGTTTGCGAGCTGCCTTGCAGAGCGGATGCCGGTGGGATTAGTCAGATAATATGAATTATCGTGATAGAACCAGCCGGTCGTGACGGAGACATCGGCTTCGCCGGGGCTCCACTTGAGGTCACGGTACTGCTTAACAAGCTCGCGGCTGCCCATATCCTCCGAGTATGCGTCGATCTCGGGCAGCTTGCCGTCCTCTTTTTGCGAGCCGTCCATTACTGCGTCGACACTGACGGTGCTGGCGGGGATAACGCTCCATTCGCTCTTGCGAACCTTGCCGCCCTCGTTGCCTATCCAACGAACATCGGGGCCGCAGTTGGAGATTATGGCGTCAGGCTGAAGAGTATGGATAACTTCATAGTATCTGTCCCAATCATAGGTCTGCTTTTTGCCGTTCGGGCCTTCGCCGCAGGCGCCGTCGAACCAGAAGCAGAATATATCGCCGTAATTTGTGCAAAGCTCGGTGAGCTGATTTACGAAGTAATCGTTATATGCGTCGGAGCCGTAGGTGGCCTCGTGTCTGTCCCACGGGGAGAGGTAAATGCCGAATTTGATACCGTATTTCTTGCAGCTCTCTGCAAGCTGAGCTACGACATCCTTGCCGTAGGGGCTGTGCATGACGCTGTGATCGGTGTATTTAGTGTCGAAAAGGCAGAAGCCGTCGTGATGCTTCGCTGTGAAGATAATGCCCTTTGAGCCTGTATCCTTGAGCACGCTGCACCACTGATCGGTGTCAAGCTCGGTGGGGTTAAAGATGGCGGGGTCCTCGGTGCCGTCGCCCCACTCGCTGTCGGTGAAGGTGTTGATGCCGAAATGGATGAAATTATAGTATTCAAGGTCGTTGAACGCAAGCTGATTTTTGTTCGGCACGACGGAGATGAGGCGCTCGACCTCCTCACCGCTGCTCTCGTAACCGTTGTTGTCGATGCACCAGCCGTTTTTGAATTCCATTACATAACCTCCCTGTATCGGCGGTATTATGACAGAAACCGCTGCCACAATGAACGCGAGAATACGTGAAAACATAGTGAATTTCATCTTTTGCTCCTTTGCATATTAATATGAATTTTCAGTTTAAGTTATCATATCATTTTATTACGATATTTTCAAGAACCGAGGAGAAAAAACAAAAAATAATGTCAAATGCCGCAGAGAGTGCCCGATTTGTTAAAACAGACAATAATCCGCCGCAAAAGGTGAAAAAACAATATTAATTTTGCACATTGACTTTAGAGGGCGGAATCATTAAACTATAAGGCATGAGAGAACTTTGTGCCAAAGGTTCCTTAACGGAAAATGGGGAAAGGAGAAGAGCAATGAACTATAGGATGAACTCCGCTAATAATTCAGCTGCCTGCGAAAGCAAGACGGCTCAGAATCATTGCACTTCTTCTTATTTCACCATTTTTGCGGACGCCTGCGGGGTGTCCTTTTTTGTTATATTCAATGATATAATACGAGTTATTAACCTTGCTCTAATCAGACTGCTCAATGCAGTCATTTCGGATTTGAATAGCGGAAAGAGCACGAAGGCGCCTGTATATTGAACTGATAGGTTTAATACTTTAAAGCGGTTCTGCTTTTTCGCAGAACCGCTTTTTTGTATAAATTTAAATATCAGCCCCAAAGTGATTGCCGAATAAAATTGATCGGCGGTTACCGAAACGGGCAAAGAAAGGAAGTTATCATATGAAAAAGTTTCTCGCTATCGTTATGGCAGCTCTTATGATGCTTACCGTTTTTGCTGCTTGCGGCGGCAAATCCGACGACGGCAACACCACTAAGGCACCCTCAAACAGCGGCAATGCAAGCGCTGCTGCATTCAAGATCGGCGGCATCGGCCCCCTTACCGGCCCCGCTGCTACCTACGGCATCGCAGTTAAGAACGGCGCTCAGATCGCCGTTGACGAGATCAACGCCCTCGGCGGCACTCAGCTTGAGCTGAAGTTTGAGGATGATGAGAACGACGCAGAGAAATCCGTTAACGCTTACAACTCCCTTAAGGATTGGGGCATGCAGGTAGTCCTCGGCTCCGTCACCACTCAGCCCTGTATCGCAGTTTCTTCGGAAAGCAACAGCGACAGGATCTTTGAGATCACTCCGTCCGCATCCTCCCTTGACGTTGTAAACGGTAAGGACAATGTGTTCCAGGTATGCTTCACCGACCCCAACCAGGGCACCGCTTCCGCTCAGTATATTTCCGAGCACTCCCTTGCGACCAAGATCGCTGTTATCTATAAGAACGACGACGCTTATTCAACCGGCATTTACAACACCTTTAAGGCAGAGGCCGAGAAGCTCGGTCTGAGCATAGTTTACACCGGCACCTTCACCACCGCTACCGAGAATGACTTCTCCGTCCAGCTCGGCGAGGCAAAGTCGGCAGGCGCAGATCTTGTATTCCTTCCCATCTACTTCACTCCTGCCGCTCTTATCCTCCAGCAGGCTAAGGCTATTAGCTATGAGCCCAAGTTCTTCGGCGTTGACGGCATGGACGGCATCCTTGCAATCAAGGGCTTCGACACCTCCCTTGCAGAGGGCGTTTACCTCCTGACTCCGTTCTCAGCGGACGGTAAGGACGAGAAGACCGTTTCCTTCGTCAGCAAGTATCAGGAGCTCTACAATGAGGTTCCCAACCAGTTCGCAGCCGACGCTTACGACGCTGTTTACGCTATCTATGAAGCTATCCAGAAGTCCGGCGCTACCTCCGATATGAAGGCCGACGCTCTTTGCGACGCTCTTTCAAAGGCAATGACCGAGATCGAGGTCGCTGGTCTTACCGGCACGATGACTTGGTCCGCAGAGGGTCAGGTCGCCAAGACCCCGATGGCAGTCGTTATCAAGGACGCTACCTATGTCGGCGTCGAGAATGCCTGACATCCATAAGCAAAACGCACATTATCATACCCGGGTGCAGGAGGGTTAGGCTCTCCTGCACCCTACGGTGTTTTTATAAGTTGTAATTCTGCGGCGGAAAGCCTGCCGCATCGGCGGTTGTTTTTCCGGCGTTGAATTATTGAAACAGAGGTGTATTATATGAGTTTTCTCTCCTATCTGATAAGCGGTATCAGTCTGGGAAGCATATATGCTATCATAGCTCTGGGCTACACGATGGTTTACGGCATCGCCAAGATGCTGAACTTCGCCCACGGCGACGTTATAATGATAGGCGCATATGTTTCATACTGCGTGACTTCATATCTCGGGCTTAACCCGTTACTTTCCGTGCTTGCGGCAGTCGTAGTCTGCACTCTGCTCGGCATCGTGATCGAGGGGTTGGCTTATAAGCCGCTGAGGAATGCCTCCTCTCTCGCCGTGCTTATCACGGCTATCGGCGTTAGCTACCTGCTCCAGAATCTGGCGCTGCTCATTTGGGGCTCGACCCCCAAATCCTTCCACTCGGTCATTGATCTGCCTGCGCTCAAGCTCTTTGACGGCAGACTCGTTATCACCGCGGAGGCTCTGGTCACCATAGCCGCCTGTGTGGTCATTATGATCGCGCTGACCCTCTTCACCGGCAAGACCAAGATGGGCAAGGCCATGAGGGCTGTCTCCGAGGATAAGGGCGCGGCTCAGCTCATGGGCATCAACGTCAACGTCACAATTTCGCTTACATTTGCCATCGGCTCGGCTCTCGCCGCTATCGCGGGCGTGCTGCTTTGCTCGATGTACCCCAACCTGCTGCCCACCACCGGCTCAATGCCCGGCATCAAGGCGTTCACCGCAGCCGTTTTCGGCGGCATCGGCTCTATCCCCGGCGCAATGCTCGGCGGCATACTGCTCGGAATAATCGAGACCTTTGCGAAGGCCTATATCTCGACCAACCTTGCCAACGCCATAGTTTTTGCCGTGCTCATCGTAGTGCTGCTTGTTAAACCCGCAGGCCTGTTGGGCAAGCAGATAAAAGAGAAAGTTTGAGGTGAGCGGAATGAAAAAGAACAGTACCCTTTTAAAGCTCAACAAATTCACCAAGAACAGCTTTCTGTCCTATGCAACGGTCATAATCTTCTATGCTGTTATCTCGATACTCATGTCGAACGGCGGCATCTCAAGCTCCTTCAAGGGTCAGCTTATCCCCATCTGCGCCTATGCCGTTATGGCGGTGTCGCTTAACCTCACCGTCGGTATCCTCGGCGACCTGAGCCTCGGTCATGCGGGCTTTATGAGCGTCGGCGCATTTGCGGGCGTTATCGCTTCGCAGTCGATGCACTTCAACGGCGTTGAATCCGACACGCTCAGAATGCTTGTTGCTATCGTGGTCGGCATAGTCGTGGCGGCTGTCTTCGGCATCATCATCGGCGTGCCCGTGCTTCGCCTTAAAGGCGACTACCTCGCGATAGTTACCCTTGCATTCGGCGAAATAATCAGAGATATCCTCAACTGCTTCTATATCGGCATTGACAAAAAAGGGCTGCACTTCAGTGTGCAGAACGCGGACTCCCTCGGCCTCGCAGCCGACGGCAAAGTGCTCGTCAACGGCCCTATCGGCGCGACCGGTATTGATAAGATATCCACCTTCACGGCAGGCACTATCCTTGTTATATTCACCCTCTTCATCGTATACAATCTGACAAATTCCAGAGCGGGCAGAGCGATAATGTCCATTCGTGACAACAGAATAGCCGCCGAATCCGTGGGCATCAATATTACTAAGTATAAGATGATGGCGTTCGTGACCTCGGCTGCCCTTGCGGGCGGCGCAGGCGCGCTCTATGCGCTCAATTACTCGACCGTCGTTTCGTCCAAATTCGACTTCAACACCTCAATTCTCGTGCTCGTCTTCGTCGTGCTCGGCGGCATGGGCAACATCTTCGGCTCACTGATATCGGCGACCATGCTCACCGTCCTGCCGCAGGTGCTCAGAGAGTTCAGAGACTACAGAATGCTTGTCTATGCGCTGGTGCTCATCCTTGTGATGCTCGTCACCAACAGCGACAAGATCCAGTCATATAAAGAAATGCTGTTTGTCAAGCTCTTCAAAAAGAAGAAAAAGAGCAAGCATAACAGCGACACTACGGCAAAGGAGGCTGCAAAATGAGCAAGTTAGTTCCGCTGCCTACAGATTCGCTCGTCCCGGAGCGTGACGCCGGCAAAATGCCCATCCTCGAGGCAAGGCACCTCGGCATTGAATTCGGCGGTCTTAAAGCCGTCGACGACTTCAACCTCACCATCGGCAGGACTGAGATAGCCGGTCTTATCGGCCCCAACGGCGCAGGCAAGACCACCGTTTTCAACCTCCTCACCAAGGTCTATCAGCCGACCTCGGGCACCGTGCTGCTCGACGGCAAGGATACCCACAACATGAATACCGTCAGCATCAATAAAGCCGGTATCGCAAGAACTTTCCAGAATATCCGCCTTTTCGGCGACCTTACCGTTGAGGATAACGTCAAGATCGGTCTGCACAATCAGATGAGATACGGCGTTTGGAACGGCGTATTCAGGCTCCCGAAATATTGGAAGAAGGAGAAGCAGGCGCACGAGAAGGCTCTCGACCTGCTCTCGATATTCGATATGCAGGATCTCGCAGGCGCTCAGGCAGGCTCCCTGCCCTACGGCGCTCAGAGACGCCTTGAGATAGTCCGCGCGCTTGCAACCAACCCGAAGCTGCTGCTGCTCGACGAGCCGGCAGCCGGCATGAATCCCTCCGAGACTGCGGAGCTTATGAATAATATCCGCAAGATCAGAGACACATTCCAGATCGCCGTCATGCTCATCGAGCACGATATGAATCTGGTCATGGGCGTCTGCGAGGGCATCTGCGTGCTGAACTTCGGCAAGATAATCGCAAAGGGCACTCCTGCAGAGATACAGCAGAACCCCACCGTTATCGAGGCTTATCTCGGCACCAAGAAATAAGGAGGCGTAATAATGCTTAAAGTCAACGATATAAACGTGTATTATGGCAGTATTCACGCCATAAAGGGAGTTTCCTTTGAGGTCAACGAGGGCGAGATAGTCACCCTCATCGGCGCAAACGGCGCGGGCAAGAGCACCGTGCTTAAAACCGTCTCCGGTCTGCTGCATTCGGCAACAGGCTCGGTGGAATTCCTCGGCAAGAATATCTCGAGCGTTGCACCGCATAAGATAGTCAAGGAGGGTCTTGCCCATGTCCCCGAGGGCAGACGCATATTCCTCCAGATGACCGTCGAGGAGAATCTCGACATGGGCGCATTCACCCAGGGCGGCAAGAATGTTGACGAGGATATGGCGAGGGTCTATGAGCAGTTCCCGAGGCTTAAAGAGCGCCGCAAGCAGATAGCGGGCACTCTCTCCGGCGGCGAGCAGCAGATGCTCGCAATGGGCAGAGCCCTGATGAGCCGCCCGAAGCTGCTCATGCTCGACGAGCCCTCAATGGGTCTTGCGCCCATACTCGTGGAGCAGATATTCGATATAATCAAACTCCTGCACAAGGAAGGAACCACCATTTTGCTCGTTGAGCAGAATGCACAGATGGCGCTCTCCGTTGCCGACAGAGCCTATGTCCTCGAGACGGGCAAGATAACCCTCAGCGGCACGGGCGAGGAGCTTATCCGCAGCGATGAGATAAGGCGCGCTTATCTCGGCGGCTGATCCGGCTGTGTTACAAAAAATAAAATTTGTCTATCGTCAAATTAAACAAAACATAATTTTTTAAAAGATACGCATTTGGGCTAACATCCGAATTATACCCGTATGCCTAAAAACTATGTTCAAAATTGTTGACGAAGCAAAGTTTTATGATATAATATGTAATGTGTTATCTAAGTAAACAGTGTGGGAGATATATAACTATGTATGTTAAAGATGTAACCGTGCAGAATCAGGTAGGCCTTCACGCCCGCCCTGCCACCTTCTTTATCCAGAAGGCAAATGAATTCAAATCATCCATTTGGGTCGAGAAGGAGGAGCGCAGAGTCAGCGCTAAGAGTCTTCTCGGTGTACTTTCGCTCGGCATCATGGGCGGCACCACTATCCGCATCATTGCGGGCGGCCCCGATGAGGAGCAGGCTGTCGATGAGCTTGTAAAGCTCGTTGAGTCCGGCTTCGCTGAGTAATTTCACATTCAAAAGGCTGCGGCTTTTCGGCTGCGGCCTTTTTTGTTTTTTAAAGCGTAAATTTCAGGTCGAATTCGACCGATTATCGTTTTTCTTATAGCATTTGCACAAATAACACTGCGAAATTTTGTTAATTTCGCGGTGTTATTTTTTTGTGCCATTTTAGACTGTATAGTCAGAAGCACCCTAAAGGTAATTCTAAGAAACACATAGTCGAAAGGATGAGCAAAATGAAGTTTATCGCCGTATTAGCGCTGACATTGTCGATGGTTTTGGTTTTCGCCTCATGCAAGCCGCAGCCGCCTGCGGTGATAAGCTCGGGCAAAACCTTTGAACTGGCGACGGATAAGGACGGCAACGCGCTCTATGACAGCAGCGGCAAACCGATCGCCGTCATCAGGGAGGGGGACGAGGAACGCACCGAGCCGCTCAGCGAAAAATACCTGATAGTCAGCGACGACAAGATAATGGCCCCCGCCTATGAGCTGGAGGTGCCCGAGGATTTTGATATCAAGGCGAGCAATGCAGACCCGCTGCTTGAGAATAAAAAAGGCACTGTGCAGATAAATATAATGGACAAGACCGACACGGCGGGCGATTTTGACGAATACATAGTCAAGACAGCCGCTTATATGGCCTCGATAAGCAGCGAAGCGGGCGAGCTTGAGGATGTGACCGTTGCGGGGCTGCCGATGCAGCGCATGGGGCTTAAGACTGCGGAAGACAACGGAGAGGCGCTCGATGTCTATTGCTACTTTGCCCGTGTGAACGGCAGGGCGCTGATGATAACCGTGACCTCAAAGAACGGTGGAGTCGGCGGCGCAGCCGAGGCGGACGAGCTTGTGGCAAAGATGGATTTCACAAAATAAAAGCTGACAAGGTCATTACGTTAACGTATGAACACTATAAAAAATCAAGGGCGGTGATTCCCATGCGCATCAATACTTCGTGGGCGGGTATTGCGATATATGTTCATTCGGGCTGAGCTGTATTGTCCGCCTGCGTTGACTTCACAAGTGTATCCCGAGGACGTTTAACAAACAGGATGTTAAAAGAAAGGAGCACTATACCATGAAGCTCAACAAACTTCTGCGCTTTATCAGCGTAATTATGGCCGCAGCAATACTTGCGGGCACTCTATCCGTCGGTGCGGCGGCGCTGCACCATCCGTATCTCGACTCCGACTTGCAGTCCAACTACAATTCGATCGACCAAGTCACCTTGACCGCCGATCAGCAGGCTTCGCTCCTGCTCGATAAGGTCGATGTCATGCTTGAGGATAAGGACATCTATATTGATATCCCCATCATCGGCGACATAGACCTGCGTTCGATAGACTCGGCGCTCTCCTCCATCTATGACCTTACGGGCAACTGGCTCTACGGCAGCCTCACTGTCGGCGACCTCACCGTCCTCAAGAGCAACCGTTCGTTCATATCCTCCGCAAGGCGTACCTCCACTAACCTGAGCGATGTCGATGTGATAGACATCGTCGTTCAGTACCTTGCCGCATGTATACCCACTCTCGTCAATATCATTGACGACAGCTTCAACTGGGGCATGGTCAGAGGCTTCCTGCCTCCGAAATTCAGGGTCATAATCAGCGATGTTCCCAAATATATCAAAGAAGAAATTTGGGATGCGCTTCACCCTGTCAACTATGAGCAGTATCCCTCCAATACCACTCTTGACAGCATCGTTCAGTTCATGCTCGACAATCAGCTTGGCGGCAAGAGAGAAGCAGTTATGGGCTTCCCCGGCGTGCTGCCCGGATTTGATGTCGATCTTGAGACTGCCGACGGCTACAGGATGCTTGAGGAAGCGATATACTGCGCTCTCAACGAGTATGTAGTGCCCGTCATCAACGGCGACCTCAAAAAGGTCATCAGGGAAGCGGTCATTGCCAATTCTCAAAAGGGCGGCGATCTCGGCCAGCTCGTTAACATTGATTATGTCGTCGCCGAATATAGCTTCGACAAATCAAAGGGACTTATGGAGCAGCTCAACACCGTCCTCGGCACAGTAGTCAATCAGATGCTTACCGACGGCGCGAATAACGCTCTCTTCACCTGGAGCTTTACCCCCGCGGCGGGCGAGACCCAGGCCGACCTGCTTGAGGATAACATCTTCAGGCTCCTCAAGGTCATCATCCCCCTCGGCGGCGATGAGAATTACGACCTTACAGGCAAGGGGCTCCATGACCTGCTCAACTACGTCGCTATCAGCGCCGTAGAGGAGTTCGTCAAGCATATGTCGCTCGACCCCACTCTGCGTATGGATCAGGTAGCTTACCTCGGCCTGCGCGAGCTTGCGGCAAGCGTGCTGCCCGAGAAATCATACCCCGAGCAGCCGGCAAGCGGCACACTCTATAACGACTACAGAGAAGCCATTCTCGGCATCGCAGCGGATCTCGGAATTTATTACTTCAATAATATGTTCGACTTCAATTGCGATCCCGACGCGGGCGTAGACGGCTTTGTTAACGCCTGTGCCGAATGGGGTCTCGATTTTGCAGAGGGTCTTGTCGATGTAAGCACGATAAGCGAGACCAGCACCGGCTGGGATAAGATAGACGCCGTCCTTTGGAGCATCATCCCCAAGGATTGGATCCCCTACGGCACCATGTTTGCGAATAACGGCGTCGCCGGCACCGCAAACGATCTTACCTTCAGATCGCTTATCAACTACTTCCTCGATTCGATATTCAATTGCGAATTCGAGAATTTCTACACCTTCTTTGCTCACAATTCATCGAGCACCCTCGATACCCTCACCCTCAGACAGACCTTGATAAACGTGGTTACGGGCGTTGTGAATAACGCGTTCCCGGGCACTCTGCCCACCGATATCACCTGCTTTGAGGATCTTATGGATACCGATACTCTCAAGAATATCGTTAAGAATCTTATCATTTCTATAAAGGATAAGAAGAGCGTGATCATTCCGACCGCTCTTAACATGATAACGGTATTCACCGGCGCCTCCAAGGAGCAGTCTCTCGGCAAGGCGGATATTGATATCGACGAGAGAGTTTACTGCGAAAACGGCGCCGTTCCCTCCGGCAAGAATATCCGTATAACCAATCTCTCCAATGGCGTCAACAGAGGATGGAGAGATCAGGCGGGCGTTCTTCATCAGGACGCAATGTATAAGATAAAGCCCATCGCTGTCACCTGCGATAATTCCGGTGTGACCCTTGCGGCTATCCCCTCGGATACCGTTATCAATGCAAACGGCTTCTATGATGTGGCTGTCTCCGGCACCGTGAGCGGCAACGGCGAGGTTCGTTTCGACCTGACCTACGATATCCTCGACGAGGCGGGCGCGGTCATCAACCCGACCCATCTCGTAGCCTCCGTTTACAGCTACTTCTACACTCAGAAGGGCAATTATGAGGCGACCAGCTCAGCCACCGGCGAAGCAAACAAGGTCAGCATGGACAGCTTCCCGACCTACCTCTACATGACCGATATCTATGACGCGGCGGTGTTCTCGATAATGGCGACCAATAACGGCAGCCTGCTCGGCAACGCAGCGAAGGATATACGCAGGGCGGTAGTGACCGGCACCATGCCCGCCGAGCTTTCGGCAAACAACCCCGAGAGCGGCTGCATTGTCTGCCTTGACGCGGCTTCGCTCACCGTGGACGCTTACGGCTCGGTCAACCCCTATGTGCTTGACCGTGACCCCGATAATCCGCAGCCCTACGGCATTTATGACCTCAGCATTCAGTTTGAAATCTGCGCCAAGGACGCAAGCAGCGGCACTCTCACCGAGGCGAGAGACCACAAGCTCGTGGTTTATAATGATTTCGGTCTGCCCGGCCTGCTCCGCAGAGTTATGAATGCAAACAGACAGAGCGCAGATTATCTCAACGCTTCCGCAGAATGGGCGGCGTATCAGAGCGCTCTGAGCGCAGGCTATGCGCTTGTTCACGGCAACCCCGACCATACCAAGATGTTTGCCTGCGTCAGCTCGCCCGACGGCTCCGACAACGCCTATAAGGCCGCTGCGGACGCTGTCAACGCCGCTGTTGAGGCTCTTGACGCCAAGGTGAAGCCGACTGACACCGCAAAGCTCGCAGCTCTTAAAGCAACTCTTGAGACTCAGACCTCCCCCGAGGGCGGCTACTTCAAGGATGTTGACTATAAGCTCTATACCTATGACAGATGGAATAAGTGGAAGCGCCACGCGCGCAGACTCATCAATTCACAGAATGTCGCCGAGGGCGTGACCGCAGTGGCAATATCGGACCTCGACCTCGTCTATGCAAAGCATATGCTTGAGCTGATGTATCCCAGAATGCTCCGCAGAGCGGCCGTTAAGACTCATCTCGCAGCAGCCATCACGGCGGCAGGCGCCAAGACCGAGTCGGCATACGCCGCAGACACATGGGCAGATTACGCAGCGGCTCTCGCAACCGCAAACGCAGTCAATGCCGACACCTCCGCTGACCTTCGCCAGTCCGAGGTCAATGACGCTCGCGTCTGCCTGCTCAAGGCGGAGCGTATGCTGAAGCCCCTGACCCTGACCGTGCCCGCAGGCTCCACAGCCATCATCGACTCCCGCAGCATGTTCATCCACGGTATCACCGAGAGACTTGCTTCGCTTGACGGCTATATTGCGGCGGCGAACGGCTACACCCTTAATGTGACACACAGAAGCGGCTCATATGTCGGCACCGGCAGCTATGTCAAAGTGATGGACGGCGATGAGCAGGTAGCTTTCTACACCGTTATTCTTTACGGCGACGTTAACGGCGACGGTATTATAGATGATGACGATTTTGGTATCATCAGCAACTATCTTAACGGCACCGATACCGAGCAGCTCTTTGAGGGCAGCCCGTTTGCAACGGCGGCGGATGTTGACCGTGACGGCGCTATTACGCAGGCGGATTACGCGATAATCAATGATTATTTGACGAATGGCGAACCCATAAATCAGGCTTAACATCGAGACTCCCTTCAATGACGATTGCCCCGAGCAATTGTCGGGGGCTGCCGCGCCCTTTCCGCGGCAGCCCCACCCTCCGCGGTAAGGGATAGAGACATAATTTATTTGCGGGTCTTATGCCCGACAAGGAAGTGAAAAAGCTAAGTGCAGGGGTCATTCCCGCCGCCGATTCGGAAAGGGGATCTGCGCCGGAGGCGAATATTCCCTGCACTTCCGGGAAAGAGAATATAAAAAATCTACCGTGCATGCAGTCTTAAAGGCTGCGTGCCTGCTGTGCTTTTTACATAATGAAAGATAAATATGAATAAATTTAATCGGAGAATAATACGGCTCATGCCGTTATGCATATCCGTACTCAGATAGCTTTACGGCGCCAATCCGCTTTGAAGGGAGGTGGATGCTCTTCGCACCGGCGCCGTGGTTATAGATAATATTATATTAGGAAAGGATAAGAGAGTATGTATACGCAAAAAAGAAGCTATAAGCTAAAAGCGCTTGCATTATTTTTGGCTGTTTTCACGATTCTTTCAACCATGCCCGTGGCGTTTGCCGCGACGGCTCTGACGGTAAAAAACGTTACCGTGTGGCCCACGGCGAGCGGAACGATTTATTGCGGTCAGGTCCTTGGGGAGCATATCACCCTGAGCGGGGGAGAGGTTCGGTATAACGGCACGGTAGTTGAGGGGACTTTTGCCTTTGCCGATCCGAATTCAAGACCTATCGGCAACCCGAGTATGCGTGCGACTTTGAAATTTACGCCGAATGACGAGACGCAATATAAGGGATTTACGGCAGCCAGGATCAAGGAAGTAACATATACGGTTTTGCCCGTCACGCCAGTGCTGGTCGATGAGGCCAACGATAAGCCGAGGGCCGAGGGAACCGTTGAGACAGGGACTCTGCTGTCCGCCGTGCCGATAGTCGGCGGTACGCTGATGAATCCCTATTATCCCGAAAAGACAAATAATCTGCCGAAGTGGACTTGGTCGGAGCCGACGACCGTGCTGACAAAGAGCGGCCGTTATGAGGCAAAAACAGTGGCAAATAACAGCTTTAACTCGATAACCTGCAGCGTTTATGTTGCGGTTGCCGAGCCTGCGATACCATACGCGACTATTATCGAGCAGCCGGAGATCAAAACCTTTACTTATGCTCCGGATATGAAGTGGGGCGATATCCCCATTGTCGGCGGCAAAGCCGATGTGCCCGGCAAATTTGAGCTGACCGACGTATGGAAGCAAAAAAAAGTATCGGCGGGCAGCTTTACGCTTGACGCGGTTTTCATGCCCGATGACCTTACCGCAAGGCAGCCCAAGGAGCTGCAGATAAGCGCGGTCGTCGAAAAGGATCGCTGCCGATTCGTCGACACGGACGGCAAAGAGATAATCCCCGAGCTGACTCTGCCTTACGGCACAACTCTTATAGACGGCAATATCGACGCTTTGAAAAATTTTGTCTATCCGAGTAATTCAACGCTGAATTTCGTTGACCCCGAAACGGGCAAAAAGCTCAGCTCGTTCGGCACCAAGCCGCAGGTCGGCAGCCACGAGCTTGAGATAAATATCGTTTCATGGGATAAAAATTTCGTCGGGGGTCTCAGGAAAATCAAGCTGACTGTAATTCCTACGGTAATAACTCCGCGTTTCAAGGGAGAAGTAAACAAAAACACCGGCGAATGTAAATACAGAATAGCTGCAGACTCCGTTATTGACGCCCCGAAGGGCAGCTTTGATATTTATCTAAACGGTGAGCTTTATAAGAGTGGCATCAAATACGGCGTGGAGTTCACATTCAATGTGGGCGACGGCAGCTATGACATGAAAGCGGTCTATCGCCCCGCAGATAATGATTGTTACTCTATCGACGATATTACTACTTCTTTCTCAGTGAAGCTGCCTAAGCGCTTCAAGGCTATCGGCGCAGACGGTGCGAATAATGCGGACGGCACCGCATTTGAGGCTATGATGAGCGAGGGCAGCACTGTGATGGTCACGGCGGCTGTCAGTGCAAAGCCCTATTATGTGTTTAACGGCTGGGAGGTCGTTGAGGGCGAGGTGCCCGAGGGCACAGACCTCTCGAAGGAGAACGTTAAATTCGATATGCCGGATTGCGACGTAACCATTCAGGCGACGTGGAAATTCTCACTGAAGCTCTATCTCAAGAACCTGTTTGCCCCCATCATAACCGCCTTGAGAGCATTTTGGCTTATGCTTAAGAGCTTTTTCTCAAATATCATAGGTAAATAGGTATACCTCGCACAGACATTATATAACCGCCGATCGGACAGAGGCTATTATTAGCTCCCGACAGGCTCGGCGGCATAGGCTGCGGGGCGGGAAAGACCCCGCAGCCCCAAATTAAGAGAGAGTATAACACGGTCAACAATTAATTTGCTGTGAATATAAACAAATTCATTGAGAAATTTTTGTTTAAAAAGCAAAAAATACAATTGCTGAAAATTTTAATGTAACAAATCGCGCTTTAATATCATTAATCAGCAGAGGAAGAGACTTAGCGGAGCCTTAAAACAATGATTAAGGAGCTGAAAGAAATGAGTCTGAACTTAAAGGACCCTGTGACGGAGCAATGCGAGGAGCTGTGGCATATGTATCAGCCAATCGTTCTTAAGCTCTGCGAGTACAAGCTGCAAAGCGCCCCCACCCTCATTGAGGATTGCGTTCAGGAGGTGTTTGCGGATCTGCTGGCATATTTACGCACGGGCAATAAGATAGGCAACCCCGGCGCATGGCTTACCAAGGTGGCAAGCAACAAGATCAAGGATATCTATACCTCCGAGAACAGGCGCAAGCGCATGATGGTGTCTTTTGAGTCGGCGGGGCGCTTCGGCGACGATATTCAGCTCCGTGTGAAGCATATAAACGGCAGGGATCCCGCCGTGGGGTCTATCAGGCTCGAGGAGATATTGGCTCGCTTGAGTGAGAGCGACCGACGCATATTCGTCAGCTACTATTTCAACGGAATGACATATGAAGAAATAGGTGCGGCTGAGAATACGAGCAGCGCAGCCGTGAAGCAGAAGCTCTCGCGACTGAAAATAAAGATATTGAAGCAGTTTAATGATGAGTAACAGCGTGTTGCACAAAAAAATCAGCCAAAATTCAGCAATTTGACTATGTTATTAAAAGGCGATTTTTCAGACTGTTTACACGTAAGGAGGAAGTTCAGTGAAAAGGAGAGAGAGACTTTTTACTTGTACGGACGGAAAGGAGAAGCTGGCGGCGAGACGGCTGCTCGAGGTCATGCTCGATATTGAGCTGGACAGACCCGAGGATGAGATGGACACGGAATTCATAGAGCAATGCCTTGACGCGCTGCTCAAAAAGGATAGCTCCGAGCCGCATTTGCCGGCTCCGTGCCGATCGAGCATGAAACAGGCGAGATGATCGACCGATCAGGCTGCAAAACCACCTCCGCTCCGCACAAGACCGACCGCCCCTGCTTGCAAAACGCAAGCAGGGGCGGTCTTTGATATGGAGGGATCGAACCCGAGGTTATTTCCTGTTTATTATCTTGGCGCGCAGTCCGCGGGTCTTTTTGGCGGCTTTCTGTGCAAGCCCGACGGCTTCGTAGCCGAATTTGTTGATGATGAGGTCTGCTTCGCCCATCAGCTCCATGTAGTCGTTGCAGAAGCCCTTTTTGAATTTGAATATGCCGTGCAGGGGGTTATTCTCATCGGGGTAGCCGCCCCTGAAATCATAGTAGCGGCAGCCCTCGGCTATCGCCCAGCGGATCATCTCCCACTGCACAAGGTAATTCGGCATGACGTTCCTGTATTCGTTGGAGCTTGCGCCGTAGACATACCAAACCTTGTCGCCGCAGTGAACATCCAGAGCGCCCGCAATGGTCTTGCCCTCGTATTTGGCGAGATAGATGCGTGCGTCATCGCCGAAAGCGTTCATAATGCGCTCGAAATAAGAGGTATCACGGGTGGCGAAACTGTCGCGCTCGCCGGTTATCAGCATCAGCTCGTGGAATTCCTCGCAGGCCTCAATGCCCTTTATCTCAACGGTGACGCCCTTCCTTGCGGCGAGGCGGGTGTTGTAGCGGGTCTTGGGGTGGAAGGAGGCCATGACCTCCTCCTCCGTCTTGCCCTCGACATTCAGGCGGAATATATAGCGAGCCTGGATGGTGTCGAAGCCCGTGCCGTGCTCCTTGAAGTTGAAGCCCATATCCTTGAGGGCGTCGATATACTCGGTGTTTGAGGCGAGGGTGTCGGTGTCTATCTTAAATGTATATGCCTTGTTCTTGATTCCGTAGTCCCTTGCCGCGCCGAGCAGCGCGCGCACGGTGTCAAGGTCGCCGAGGTCGCATACGGGGCCTCTGGGCGCATACATCATCTTGAACGGGGTCATAGGTATCTGGCGCAGTATCACGGCGCACACGCCCTTGATATTGCCGCCGTCGTCACGGCAGATGAAGCCTACCCATTCCCATTCTTTCTTGACCTTGCCCCATGCCGAGGTCTGCATCATGTGTCCCTTGGGGTGCGAGCGAACGAAGCTGTCGAATTCCGCAGCGTTTTCAATTCTTACCGTTTCCATTGTTTCTCCTTTCGGTTATCAGCTCGGCGGCTCTCGCAATAAGCGCCTGCCGGTCGTTTTTTATTTTATCGTTCAGCACTTCGCCGAAAAGCTCGTCAAGCAGCTCACCCGTGAGCGGCGACGGCTCTATGCCGAGCGCTTTTATGTCGTTTCCGTTGATTTTTAAGTCCCGCAGTCTGAGGCATGAATCCTCGGCGATAATTTCGTCGAGCTTTGCCCGCCCGAGCGCTATCGCCGACATGCCCTCGCTGAGAAAAGCGGGGTTCTGAGCCGAGATATCCGCGGCGCGGACGTCAAACAGCTCCCGTATCGTTTTTTCACCGAGCAGGCCGAGATACTTTCTGTAGGTCGCCTTGCTTATCAGCTCCGGCATGAAGTCGTGATACTCCACAAGGGTGCATACATGGTCGCGCAACCTTGCCGAGGCCTTGAGCCGCTCAAGCGTCGCATACGCTATCTCTCGGCTTATCTTGCCGTGGGAGTGAAAATGATCTGTGCCGTTTTCGTCAGTTGTTTTGCAAAGGGGCTTGCCGCTGTCGTGAAACAGCATAGCGAGCCTTATTTCTTCATCCTCGGGAGCAGCCTCGACCGCCGCCGCCGTGTGACCCCACACGTCGTAGATGTGCCGCTCGTGATTTTGAGTGCAGTCGCGCATCGGCGCAAGCTCGGGGAGTATGAAAAACAGTATGTCGGCATATTCGAGCAGGAATTCTTTGTTGCAAACTCTCAGGGTTTTCAGCAGCTCGGAGAGTATCCGCTCGACCGAAATGTTGGCAAGCAGGTGGTAGCTCCGCCACACGGAGTCCGCCGTTTTGCCTTCAATGTCGAAGCCGAGGGTCTGTGAGAAGCGCAGCACCCGCATTATCCGCAGGGCGTCCTCGCTGAAGCGCCTGTCCGGGTCGCCGACGCAGCGCAGCAGCCCGCTTTTGATATCCTCAATGCCGCCGTAGGGGTCGACAAAGCCCGCTTCGGGCGAATAGGCTATCGCGTTCACCGTCAGGTCGCGCCTCGCAAGGTCGTCGGCTATGCGGTCGGTGAATACCACGCTGTCGGGGTGGCGGTTGTCGGAGTAGCCGCTCTCGATGCGATAGGTCGTTATCTCAAGCGGAGTGCCGTCCATGAGTACCGTCACCGTGCCGTGCTTTATGCCCGTCTCGATGACCCGATACCCGTCAAAGGCGTCAACTGTCTGAGCCGGCAGCGCGCTCGTTGCGATATCCCAATCCTGCGATTCAACGCCGAGCAGCGAATCCCGCACCGCGCCGCCCACGACATATGCCGTGTGACCCTTTGCACGCAGAATTTCCATCGCCTTATTGACTTTCGGTGGAATTTTTATTACCATAGTATCATTACCGTTAAGTGAGGTTTAATTATATGAATATTCAGATATTCGGCACGAATAAATGCTTCGACACCAAGAAAGCTCAGCGCTGGTTCAAGGAGCGGGGGATCAAATTCCAATTCATCGACCTTACTCAGAAAAATCTCAGCAAGGGCGAATACAACAGCGTGAAGGCCGCCGTCGGCTCCATGGAGGCGCTTATCGACGAGAATTCAAAGGCGTATGAGAAGCACTTCATCAGGTATCTCGCAAGCAAGGATGCCGTCGAGGAGAAGCTGCTTGAGCACGGCGAGCTTTATAAAACGCCGATAGTCCGCAACGGCAGGCAGGCCACGGTCGGCTACTGCCCCGATATCTGGAAGACGTGGGAGTGATCAATACGCCTCGAGCCTCTCGAGGGTCGCAAAGCAGCGGGCTTTTTCGATAACTATCTTGAAATATTGCGCCCTGACCTCCTTGAAGCGGCAGATGCGGCAGTGACCCACCACTGTCTCATTCGCTATCTTTTTCCATTTGCCGCCGAGCTTCACATAAATCGAGAATTCCTCTATCTGCTGACCCGTTGCAATGTGCTCGGCAAGCAGTATCTTATCAATATCGTATTCGTCGCCGAGGTCAAGCACCAGCTCTGCGCCGTCGGGGTCATCGCCGGAGTGCCAGTATTCGCCGGGGAAGTCGCTCAGAGCCTTCCGCCCCGAGTGCTTGTCGTCAAGGCGGCAGCTGTCCGTCACGACCGAGTCGGCGGCGAGATCCTCGTTGAAGTCGATCTCAAGCTGAGCACCGACGGAGAGCAGGGTCTCCACATCCTTCTCATGTATCTTGCCCTCGGGATTCGGCGCTATGCCGAGCAGGAGGCTCGCATTCGCACCGACCGAGCGGTAATAGACCTCCGCTATCTTTGAGAGCGGCTTCACATTGTAATCATCGTTCGGGTGATAGAACCAGCCCTTGCGAAGAGGCATATTCACCTCGGCGGGGTACCATATCAGCCTGTTGCAGGCCTTTATCGCCTTTCTGCTGCCCAGATCAAGGGCGGCGGAATTTATTTTTTTAGGCGGTCTGCTTATGTCGGTCTGTCCTGCAAGGCGGACGGTCTCAAGATCGGAGTAATAATAGGGGACTACGCTCCATTCGCTGCGCCTGCATACGCCGAGATCGTTGCCGCACCAGCGCACGTCGCAGCCGCAGCCCGCTATCACGGCGTTCGGCTGAAGCTCACGGATGAGCTTGACCCAGCCCTCCATGTCGTGGTCGCGCACGGGGTCACCGCAGCCTGTGCTGTCCAGCCACACACAGAATATATCGCCGTAATCGGTCAGCAGCTCGCGGAGCTGATTTTTGAAGAAATCATTGTATGCGCTCGTGCCGTAGGTCTCCTCGTGTCTGTCCCATATCGAGAGATAGACGCCGAATTTGATACCGAATTCACGGCAGGCGGCGGCGCACTCTGCCACCACGTCGCCTCTGCCCTGCTTCCACTTTGACGCGCTCACGCAGTGGTCGGTGTAGGCACTCGGCCAAAGGCAGAAGCCGTCCTGATGCTTGACGGTCAGTATAAGCCCCTTGATACCTGAGAGCTTGCAGAGCTTCGCCCATTGGCGGCAGTCAAGGGCCGTCGGTGCAAAAAGCTCGGGATCCTCGTTGCCGTTGCCCCATTCGCTGTTGGTGTAGGTGTTCATGCCGAAGCTGACAAGCGCGTTGAATCCAAGCTCCTGCCATTTAAGCTGCCGCTCGTCGGGCACGATGCCTGCGGCGTATTTGACAAAATCGGGTGTCTTTCTCATTATTCTAAGCCCTTTCATTGTAGTTGAAGTTCATGGCGGTCCATGCGTTCTCGTCAATGCCCTCGGCCATCGCGCGGCGGATCAGGGCGATCAGAGCGGGACGCTCAAAAATGTAGTTGAACAGCTCCGGGGGCAGCATCCCTCGGTCGGCGTAGGCAAACAGACGGAAACGCTCGGCGTCCTCGCCGCTCAGCCCCAGCTTCTCGGCGAGCTTCACGACGGAAGCGTCGTCGGGCGGAGAATTATTTTTCCCCTTCTCTATGTTGCTGATGTACTGAGCGGTCTTGCCCAGCTCGTCGGCCAGTTCGCCTTGCGACATCCCGACCTCCTCGCGGAGCTGCTTGAGCATGGCGCCGAACGGCGTCGGGGAATACAATTCTACCACCTCCTTAGAAGCCGATATGCGGCAAAAATTGCGGGAGTAAATCAAGCACGGATAAATATTGCACTGCGTCACAGTTTAATTCCGTAGTAGTCAATGTCGACGGTCGCTCCGTCGGGGTAGGTTTTTTTGCGGATTTTATGAATTCGATAAAGCCGAAATGCTTGTGGATTTTTAAGATTTCGGTTTCGCGCGGCTCGACGCCCAACGTCACTTTCGAGTACCCTCGGTGTTTTTGTAGTGATGCATAAAAACAGGCGACATTATTTCAATTTCGCTGCAATATTACATATCGGCACAGACTCAAACATGACTCAAATCTATTGAAAAATAAATAAATTTATTTATTGTATAATATATCCGACTTGATAATATCATATTTGCCTTGTAAAGTCAAGGAATTTCTTCATTAGCTTTCAGTCAGGTCGGCTCCCTCTGACGAGGGAGCTGCCCGGAGGGCTGAGGGAGAGACGGTCAAAATGATAAGCAGATATTATTGGTTTTTCTTTACAATCCCTCTGGTGGAACTCCGCCGCGCCACATTCCTTTACACAATGCAGGCAGATGCGACTCCAAATTTTCGGCAAGACTTATTTGCTTCCCTTTTCTCTCCCTCCGTCGCAACTTCGTTGCGCCACCTCTCTAGTCAGAGGGAGGCTTAAGCAAACGCAAGTTATCAGCGCATATTGTAGGGGACGGCGTCCTCGACGTCCCACAAAATAATTGCACTGTAGAATTATCACGGTAGGGGCGAACTGTGTTAGCCCGCCTAAATTTGCACATTGGCGCAGCATTAAACTGTTGCCCGCCTCTTAGGCTCCCTCTTGAGGGAGCTGTCCGGAGGACTGAGGGAGTTCCTGTCCAAAATAAATATCCCGCCTGCGGCACACCTCATCCGTCTCGCAGGCTCGACACCTTCTCATCAAGGATAAGGCGAATATAGCTGTCAGCTCGGCGGTTTTGTTGAATGCGGCGAATGAAATTCGGCACAAGAAAAATGTTGACATTCGGGGGTCAAAGGGTTATACTGATGTTGCTACACAATTTTATATCTCTCCGTATTAGGTATACGTTGGTAAAAACGTATGCCCTGATTCTCATTTTTTCTAATACGGAGAATGAATTGTGTAGCAACAAGATCGGAGCAGCGTTTTTCGTGCGCGGCTTCGGCTGCGCATTTTTTATTTAAAATTGCTTGCGTATACTTTTCGTCACTGCTTTGCGGACTATCCAAGACGGAGCAAAAAGGGTATAATTATTTTGTGCTTCGGCTTGATTCCCGTCCGTTTCGGGGCGTTGAGCCGACAAAACGCAAGGCGAAAAAGAGGAGGAAAAACCATGAAGAAAAAATTCAAAGGCGCATTATCATTGCTGTTATGCATGATAATGGTATTCGGCGCGGTCGCCGTCGGCGGCGAGTGCATCGGGAAATTATTTAACGGCGGCAAGGCTGAGGCGGCGGGATATTCCGTCGGAGACATCATCACGTTCGGCTCATATCCGCAGAGCGAAGTTACCAAAAAGAGTGACAGCGCAACATATGCAAAGCTCGAGACGGCGAAAAAGAATTGGGTCAGCTATGAGTACTACAGCGGTAATGGTGATTATGGCTCAATGAAACCGGGCAAGTGGATGGAATATGCCGATATGGATATTAATGGAGACGGCGCTAATGACTATCGTGCGGTGAGGTTCACGCAGTACAGGCCGATTTCTTCTTTTTATATTTCCTCCTCCGACAATTCATTTCAGGACGATAACGGTTATACGGTAAACAACATTTACTATTTCAAATACGAACCGCTGAAGTGGCAAGTGCTCGACCCTAAGACAGGGCTTGTACTCAGCAAGAGCATCATAGATTCGCAGCCGTTTAATAACACCGTATACTATGATGATACTGTTCATTATTTCGTAGGGTTCTGGTGTGACGCCACACATACCCATTATGCCTGCGAGTATGAAACCAGCAGTATTAAAAAATGGCTCAATACAAACTTCTTCGACACAGCGTTTAATTCAGAAGAGAAAAAAAGTGTCCTAACAACCACTGTCAAGAATGATGGTGATTATTATATGAATAAACCTATTGATACTATTGACAAAGTATTCCTACTTTCATTTGAAGAATCTTGTAACGACGAATATGGCTTTAGCCTAAAAAATGAACAAACACCCCTTCGACAAGCAACCGGAACTGCTTATAAAACTATCCAAGGCATTTCTGATAATTCTTGGCTCCTCCGCACCGGTGGTGATCGCTCCTCGCATATATGCTATATTACCAGTGGAGGTGGGGCATGGGTTAACGGCACCACATATGATGTCAGAGGTATCCGTCCAGCACTAAGACTTAGTCAAATCTTATTCGACAGTGCCATGAAAAAAGTTGGCAAAGATAAATATGCCATCTTTGTGACCGACGCCGAAGGAAACCGGCTCCCCGGAGCAACCGTAACATGGAACTCCGAGAAAGCGACGACCGGCGAGGACGGCATGGTGACATTTAAAAAACTCACCGTCGGCGAGCCGAGGATAACCGTCGCCAAGAGCGGATATATAACTTACGATAATCAAAACACCAACTATTCAAAAAGCAGCTGCGGCTTTGACGTCGTCACCTTGTACCGTGAAGGTTCTGAGGACGCATATAAGCTGACAAGCGCAAGATACATAAACGGCATCACTTCGCAGGATATCCTTATAAGGACAAAGCGTTTGAGCCTCAGCAACGGAAGCGAAAAGTTTGGTATAAGCTGCTCCGCAGCCACCTCCACCGGTGTCGCCGACTATGAGCTGATGCAGGGCACGAAGGTGATAGCAAAATCAGACAACGGCAAATTTGAAACGCTAAAGATCAGCAGCTTCACCAAGGGCGGCGGAGTCAAGGTGGCCGTAATACTGAACACCGGCAAATCGATCGTCACTCCGCTCAACCTCTCGTTTGAGGAGGACAAGGCCGTCGCTGAATCGTCAATAAGCCTTGGCAAGGACATAAAAATATCGGTCAGCGACGATATCCCGTTCTTGGGCGGCAGCGAGATATCGGTCGATCTGCCTGCTCTGCCGATAGAGATATATTATGACGATGACGGCGACGGCGGCGGCAAGGTCCATGTCGGCGTCAACGCAAACATATTAAACAAGAAGAAAGAGCCGGAGACCGGCTGGAGCGACAGCGACAAAAAGACTATCGAAAAACAAATCGACAACATAAAAGACTCGATGAAAACGCTGAATGACTATAAAGACGGCGTCAAAAAATCTCTCAGCAAAAACGACAGGAAAAAGCTGAATGAAGTTATGAAGGAGCAAAAAAAGTCAAATCTGCCCGGACTTGACGGAGCGAAGCTTGACTTCATAGGCTATGGTGAGGGCTCGTGGAACAGCGAGGGCTTCTCGACCGTGTCGATAAATCTCTTCCTTGTGGCAGACCTCAAGGGCATATCATATACACAGCAGTTTGCGGTGTGGGTAGTGCCTTTTGTCATAAACATAGATGCGGGTCTCAAGGCCACAAGCTCGGTGATCGGCAGCTACAACTTCCAAACGAAAACCTTTAACGCTGACTGGGCGGCTAAAATCAGCCCGTATCTTGAGGCCTTCGGCGGCGTGGGTGTCGGCAAGGCGGTCGGCGTCGGCGCATACGGCAGCGCAACGGCGGATATAGGGATACAGCTCCTCGGCACCTCAAAGCCGACGGGCCTCGACTCGATAGACCTCACCGGCGATATGGGAATCAAGGCTTACTTCGCTATATTTGAGTTTAAGAAGTCATTCGCGTACAAGACCTATCACATATATTCACGCACCAAAAAGATGCCCGCAAAGGCAAGCCAGGTCAAGCGCATGAATATGTATGACGCGGCGAACTATGAGGTGCAGGATATATCATATCTCAGCGGCGAATCGGCGTGGCTCTCGGGAGCCTCAGGCGGCCCCGCCAAAGCCCCCGCAAAGGCGCCGACGACCACGGTGATAAAGCCCCTGCTGACGCAGACATACAGAAATTCACAGCCGCAGATAGTCAGCACCGCAAGCTCGACCGTAATGGTCTACACGGGCGCAGACACCTCAAGAGATGTGTATAACATCACAAGGGCGATGTACTCGGTGTATGACAGAAGCAGCGGCACATGGTCGGCTCCCCTGCAAGCGGACAGCAACTCGACCGCCGACTCCGCGCCGTACCTTTGGACTGACGGCACGGATATATACATGATCTATCTTGACTCCGCAAAGCAATTCGGCAGCGGCGACACCGTGGAGTCATATGCTGCGGCTCAGAATATCGCAATCACAAAATTCAACTCGCAAAGCGGCAAATTTGACCCCGTAACAACGATAGCGGCAAGTGACGGCGGATTTTATTCATTGCCCAAGCTCTGCATGAATAACGGCGTTCTGACTGCCGTATGGCAGCGCAGCACAGGCGACGTATTCGGCTGCAACAGCAATAACTCCGTGATATACTCGACCTTCAACGGTCAGAGTTGGTCTGCACCCGAAAAGCTCGCAGACGGACTGAATTCGATCGTTGACCTCTCCGCCGACGCGGGCAGCGTATATTATATTTGCGACGGTGACAATGACCTTAACACCACAAGCGACAGGTCACTCACAAAACAGGCTTTCAGCGGCGAATCAACTCTGCTCGACAATGGCACCGTATCAAGCATAAGGCTTGACGGCGGCAATGTCTATTGGTACTCAGGTGGCACATACAAGAAATATGACGGTTCAACCGCAGCATCTATCACAAACGAGCCCATAATCGGCGCAACCGACAGATTCTGCGTTACGGACGGTCGGATAATGTTTCTCGCCGCCACACAGAACGCCTCTGATATCTACACCGTAGCATATGACCCGTCAAGCGGCGAATACGGCGAGCCGGTCAGATACACAGAGCAGGAGCAATATATCGACACCTTCTCGGCGGCATCGGTTGACGGTCAGACCCTTGCGGTCATGACAAGGCGTGATGTAACGATAACCGAGGATGATGTTGACGACAAGTGCGAGCTTGCTTATACATTGATCCGTGACAGGCACGATATAGCGGTGAATTCGGTCGACTATGACGAAGAAAGCGTTATCCCCGGCGGGAATCTGCCGCTCAGAATCGAAGTCGGAAACGCAGGCACAAGCACCGTCAACAGCGTTGATGTCACGATAACCGACGATGCCGGAAATGTTGTAAAGAGCGAGACCCGCACCGTTTCGATAGCACCCGGCGCAACAGAAGATTTGACCGTTGAAATCGCTCTTGACAACAAGATCTCTCTTAAAAAATACAACGTAACGGTAGCCGAGACCGGCAACACGGATGCAAGCAATTCGGATAACTCCAGCGAATTCAAGGTCGGCTACTGCAAGCTCGATGTAACGGCAACGCCGATCGTCTCCGGTGGAATTCACTATGTGATCATCGGCGTTAAAAACGTCAGCAGCGTTGCATCCGACGGCACGCTGAGCATAAGCAATTCGACCGACCCAGAGAACGTCAATGAAATAAAGTTTGATGTGCTTCAACCCGGCGAATCTTATATATACAAGCTCCGAGTAAGCGAAGAACTTCTTGACGGCAGCAAAAATGTAATCAAGGTTATGGCTGAGAGCACCGCGGAATTCAATGAGCTTTACAGCCACATCGAGCATGTATACTGCAACCTAAATGAGTTCAAGCAAATCGATGCTAATATTTCAATTGTCTTACCCTCCACTACAACAGTCAGCTACGGATTTACGCTGAATCTTCATGCGAACGTAACCGATCTGCCTGATGGCGCAAGGATAGTTTGGAGCATGGACGGCAGCGGATTTGAGCTTATCCCCTCCGCCG